>Ga0209777_10000046_pt1 | contig 194118 bp, 153 predicted proteins | sample FrelakmetHBP12HB_FD_187147 | JGI IMG/M metagenome (GOLD analysis project Ga0209777, IMG submission 187147) | Freshwater lake sediment microbial communities from the University of Notre Dame, USA, for methane emissions studies -HBP12 HB (SPAdes)... | ecosystem: Environmental > Aquatic >...
CCGACGGTACGTACTCCTCAAGCGGCGGCAGGAGCACCATCCGTTGCTGTCTGTTATCTTTCTTTGTCTGCATGACCCAAATCAATCTTCCTCATACATCCATCAAAAGGACTTTTTCAACAGTCCCGAAAGCGGGAATCCAGTATTGTAATTAGCCTGGATCCCTGCTTTCGCAGGGATGACGGATTAGGGGACTACTGCCGTAAAGAAGCGTTAGGGACACCACACTAGCAGCTTCCAAAACCCCCTTTATCACAAATGCATTGAGTTTGGGCATTGAAGAGATCTCTTTAAGATAGACACTTTCTGAGCCACAAATCACGGAAAGCAAGTTCAAAGCGCTTACTCGCAACTCAAAATACCTATCGGCTGAGACTATTCCTTCAGGGCTCTCTCTGGTCTCCTTTCCCAGCGCGGCGGCGAGAGCTATCAATTCGGTAAATTTCTCAAGAATGTTTTCGCGGCTCTTACTTAACTTCATTCTGCTACATCCTGCTCATGACAAGATCATGTGCGCGGCAGTTGGCTTCGCCTGCCGCGTTAACAGGAATATAATCGACCGCAGCGCTGATTGCAAGAGTATCGTGGGCGGCAGATGTCCTCATCTGCCCCAGTCAACCGGCACATGTGGACATGTGCCGGGCACTATACCTTTTTCATCAACCTGCCTCCTATACTCCGCGGTGCACGCGGACATACACCGCGCACGAATACCAAACACCACTGACCGAACCCGCCAGTTTCGTAGGTCGGCGTTCCGAACGAAAGCTTGCCCCTGCTACGAGTCCGATTTTGCCGAGGTATCTGCGTCAAGACCACAGATTAAACAGGCACAAAGTGAGAAACCCGACATCATTGGTTCAAGGTAGCCAAGGAGAAGATCATGAGCAAGGCAACTTTTTATGTCGGCGTCGATGTGGGTCAAAAAGAGTTGTGGGCCTGTATATCCGGTCGAAGGCCGCGGCGCTTCGCTACCAGTTCCGATGGCATTAATAGCCTCTGACGTTGGGCAAACGCTTTTGCCGGCGACGCCAGGTTGCACTTTGCCATGGAGGCAACTGGCGTCTACAGTGAGAGGGTGGCGTTGCCGCTGCAAACCTATCCCGAGACCCAAGTGAGTATCAACAATGCCGCCCAGATCCATTGGTTCGCTAAGGCCATGTTCAAACGCAGCAAGAGCGACCCGATTGATGCCCAGGTGATCTTAGCTTTTGCACAGAGTCAGAAACCACGCCCTTGGCAAGCGGAATCTCCGGCACTGCGAGCATTGGCTCAACTTGTGGAACAGCTGCGCCAACTGCAAAATACTCGTCGTGATTGGCTCAATCGTCGGCATACGAATAAGCAGCGTCTATCGGTGCCATCTGCAGTCACTCAGACCACCCGATCTTTGCTCGAATCATTAGAAGCGCAGATGCGTCAAGTCGAAAAGGAAATTAAACACTTCTGCGACACCACCACTGAACTAAAACAGCGAATTGACCTGCTGCAAACGATCAAAGGTGTCGGGCAAGTTACGGCGGTGGCCGTTCTGGCCTACGGCAAAAGTGCTCTCTGGCAGCGCTCCGCTCGCCAGTTGGTTGCGCATGCCGGTCTCGCCCCCAGCCCCCAACAGTCCGGAACATCTTTGCACGCCTCCGGGCACCTGGCCAAAGAGGGAAATGCTGATCTGCGACGTTCCCTCTATATGGCCACCCTCGTCGCCTGTACCCATAATCCCGTGATCAGACCCTTCTACCAACGGCTCTTGTTCGCCGGTAAACCCAAAAAAGTAGCTCTCACTGCTTCCATGCATAAGCTGTTTGTCATCATGAGGGCTATTCTCATCTCCCAACAGCCATTCAATCACCAGAAAGCGATCTTGACATGAAAAACGGTATCTACAGAACTGGGATCGGAAAGCCGTAGGGGTAGCCCCATGCGGCTACCCGGGCACAGGCAACCACACGGAGGTCGTCTCATAAGTTACGTTCTGGGCATACAATTCCTGTATGGTATACGGAGTGTAGTGGTCGCCCTTGCGGCGACCGGCATGAACATTGGATCAAACCACGAACCCGAAGGCATACGCCGTGCGCCGCGACTATCGCGCCGTCAGGAACCCTGAGGTTGTCCCACAAGTTGGGCCGCAGAGGCATCAGAACGAGGACAGGTTATTCCCCCTTATTAAAGGGGGATTTAGGGGGTTGTCTTTCTTCTTGGTGGATAGGCGCTTACAACCCCCTTGGTCCCCCTTTGCTAAGGGGGAAAATCAATTTACTCCTCACGCATTTCACGAAATCCAACTTATGGGACAGCCTCCCCTTTCCTGACGGCTCCGATCATCCCGTATGGGCGGGGTCCCCGCGCCCACGTGGATCGCGTGCGTGCAACTTCGGGCGAGGAAACCTCACCCCTACGCGCGCATCACATCAAAGCACCGGTGTCCCATCAACTCATGATGGGTCTTCGAATCCTGCGCGGCGTACGCCCTGAGCCGTGAGTTCGCCGAACGGTCGAAGGGTGCGCCGCGGATGAATGATTAACACCGTCAACCGGAACCCCGCAATAGAGCGTATCGTGCCAACCGCGAGTCCGATCGACCTCGTTACAATAGCGGACGTCTGCGATGTCGATGACTCAACGGAGGAGCGTCCCCTTTTCCCCGTAACCCGTTTGCGTTTCCGACTCTTGGCAGTGTCGGATGATCGATACCTGCTACGCTGGCCTTCCTCCCATCCCGTTCAGGTCGCTCGGTCGACTTCGGCGGGCGGCACAATGCTGTACCACAGGACAGGAAGCGGAACCACGATCGAACAGACCAGTCATCCGTCACCGGTAACGGGTCGAGGTTCGCTTGTTCTTTGACATCGCGAATAGTATCATCCGCGCCGTATCCGCAGTCTCGCCCCTTATGATTGTCTGCCTGCATGCGAACTCGAATCGTCTGGTTCAGCCTTTCCCGTTGCCCTCGCTTTTACAATCTCGCATCTTCGCATCCGAGAAAGCGCAATGACAACCTATCCGAAGATCAAAACCAATCTCCAGATGCAGAGCGAGTCCGTCGAGGGCGTGGTATACTACATCATCAAGGAACCCACTTCCGGCAAATTCATTCGCCTTCGTGAGCCGGAGCACTTCCTGCTGACATCACTCGATGGCACACGCACTCCTACTGAAGCCGCCGATCTTCTTGTCAAAACCTTCAACAAGACGATCTCGCCCGAAGCGATGGCGAAATTTGCAGACAAAATCGCCGGCCTCGGCTTCCTGGAAGGCACGGAGGCAAAGAGGGAGAAGCGTCGTTCGACTCTTTTTATTCCGCTCAAGGCTTTCAACCCCAAGCGTTCGCTCGACTGGCTTTATCCGAAAACTCGCTGGCTGCTTTCGACTCCGATGATCTGGCTGCAGACCCTTGTCGTGCTGCTCGGTCTGGTGATCTTTGTCGCCAACATCGAACAGTTTCCGTTCAAACTCGCGGCCATCTTTCGCGCTGCCGATATCCTGACCATCATTGTCTGTATCTTTCTGATTACGATCGTCCATGAATATGCTCACGCTCTCACCTGCCGACATTTTGGCGGCAGTGTTCGCGAAATGGGATTCCTGCTGCTCTACTTTCAACCCTGCTTTTACTGCAATGTCTCGGACGCGTATCTCTTTCCCAATCGCCGCGACCGCCTGCTTGTGACTCTGGCCGGGATCGGTGCGCAGATGGTGCTCTGGGGTGGCTTCACGCTCCTCTGGCGCATCACTGTCGAAGGCTATTTTCTCAACCGCGTCTTCTATCTGGTGGCTGCCATATGCTTTGCAACAACCGCCTTCAATCTTAATCCGGCGATCAAACTTGACGGCTACTATCTGCTCGCCGACTACCTGCGCGTTCCCAACCTGCGTCAAAAAGCCTTCGACTACATATGGACACGCGTCAAAGTCCGTCTTTTCGGTTGCGTTCCGACCGGCATCGTACCCAGCGCGCGCGAGGCGAGAATCCATTGGCGATATGGCCTTCTCGCAGTTGCTTACTCCATCTCCCTAATTGTCTTTATCCTCTACCGGGGTGGGCAGTTTCTGATCGGAAAGTGGGGGGGAGTCGGATTTGTGTTGTTCCTGATTCTGAGTTTGACTATTTTCAAAGGGCTTTTGGTCAAATGGTGGCAAGCGCTCGCATCGATATGGCGGGAGCGGAATAAGGTTTGGATGAAACCAAAGCGTATCGCAATCGACATAGTTATCATTGTGCTCGTCGTCGCAGCCAGCGTCCTGATTCGCGTAGGTCAGACGACCGGCGGCGCGGCGCGACTTTTCGCGGCGGAGTCGTACGTCATCAAACGTGTTGGCCCCAGTCTCCTTGAAGGACGGTATTTCCGTGGCGGAATTGAGGATTTGGAGACGTCCCAGGTCTTCCAACTGACAACCTCCGACTATGCGGTCACCCAGATTCAGCCGCGTTTCTCGATCGGCGATACTGTTCGCGCGGGGGATACGCTTCTGACCATCAACTCGGCCATGAATGCCGGACTTCTGGTCGAAGCCGAGTCTGATCTGAAGAGAGCAGAGGCCGACCGACGGTTGCTTCTGTCTGATCCCAAGGCAGAAGAGGTTGCCACGAAGCGTGCCGACATCCGGCAAACTGAAGCCGTTTACGAAGCCGCGCGCAAAGAGAACAACCGCGTTAAGGAACTACATTCCAAGCAACTCATTTCCGACGACGACTATGAGCGCTCAGTCTCCCAGTTCAAAATTGCTTCTTCCTCGTGGGACGCAAAGAAGAGTGAGTTGAAGCTGCTCAAGTCGGCGCCCAAGGCCGCCGAAGTCGAGAGGATAGATGCCGATATAGAGAAACTGCAGGCACGAACAAGCTACTTGCAGAATCAACTGTCTGCTTCCAGCATTGTTAGTCCCTTTACGGGTGTGATGATCGGTACGGCTGACATCAGAGATCTGCTGCAACTTGCCCGCACAGAGTCATTGATGGTTGAGATCGACCTACGCGAGTCCGATCTTGATCTGCTCAATCCGGGCGCCGACATGGAGCTGCGGGTCAGCGCTTTCCCGGGAACACGCCATCTCGGCAAGGTTCTCAAGTTCAAACTGTCACCACAGCTAAGAGCCGTCGCGGCTGTCGCGAACGTAAATCATAGTCTGCAGCCGGAGATGACGGGATACGCGAAGGTTGATTGCGGCCGAATCTCTATTGCCGGTCTGCTCGGCAGGAAAATTTCTCGTTTCTTCCGGCTTGAGCTTTGGTCTTGGTTCTGACGAACTTGGAGTTTCTTTGCAGTACTATGAACACAATCCGTAGTTTGTGAAAGATGACAAGACACCAGATGTTGTAGTTAGCATTTAATAACCAAAATATCCACTCCCAAACTCAGATTTCTCTTGACAAACTCTGACTATGCTCTACCTTAGTTATGAGTGGTATGTCCGGTCGGGATTATTGTCGCCACGACAGAGCATATTTAGTTTGCCTTTCAAAGGCAACCACGTCTATAGGAAAGAAACACGGGCGTCACTCACCTTGGCGCCTGATTACCGGTTATTTTAACTCATAGGAGGAGGTGAAGTTATGGAGTTATACAATCTGATGATTGAGGAGCTCGAGGAGAAAGTTGCCCCAGGTGGTATTATCGTGGGTGGACAAGGAGGGTAGACTCCAGCGACCTCAGACCGGTTGATGAAGAGGACTGCGACTGGTGCAGTCCTCCTTCTTTTTTAGGTCACCAGCGCCGACATCTCCTCGAGCTTCTCAGCCACCGCGATCTTGTCGGGATCGGCAAAATAGCCTCTTCTTAATCCGGCGTTTGTGATTCCTGCCGCTAATCCCTTCAGAAGATTGAATGCCTCGATGAATGCCCTAAAAGCCCGCTCATATTCCGATAAAGCGCGATAGGTTTCTCCTAATGCCACTAATGCCCGCCATGCCTGTTCCGGCATTTGCATTGTTTTGCTCGCCAGATAGGCGTCATTCAGAAGGGTCAGCGCCCTTTTGTACTGACCACGATGGAAGTCGATCAAGCCGTGGAGGTAACTGATGCGCCCCTGGTAAGTATTGATGCCCTCAAACTGTGGCAGCAACCGAATCCCGTCAAAAACCTGTCCCGCTTCGGCCAGTTCGTCGGCGTCCAACAAGCACTCCGTTTTGTCAAGCAGGATTGTCAGTTTCTCGCGGCGTGCCGGCAAGTCCTCCACGATTTTCTCGGCTTCGATCAATGATTCCCAAACGACGCTCTTAGTCGCGCCTGACGCTTTGTCGGTTCGAGACTTCAGCACCAGCAACCGCACCCTGCTTTTGAATTCTCCCAGCTTATCGGCATGGGCAAAGGCTTCAGCGATCCAGGTGCGGGCTTGATCCCGGTCCAGCAACAACAGATGGTATTCCGCCCTAGTCTCCGCCAACTTGAGTGTGAATATCCGGTCGTCAACTTGTCGCTCACACCGACTGGCGGCGTCGAGCAGACTGCCTGCTTTGCGATACCTGCCCGTGATCAGCATCAGCCGCGCCAGCATAGTGGCATAATTGCCGCGATATGCGTAATCGTTCTGCTTGACGAGACGGAATCCGGCATAGAGCCATTCCGCCGCCTTCTGATAGTTGCCGCGCCGCAGTTCGACCTCATGCAGGTTCTCATAGTTGTACAGCATGGCCTCTTCTGCGCCCTGCGACCGATTGATCCGCAGTGATTCGTCGAGATAGTCATTGGCCACCTGCAATTCGTCCATCTCAAAGTAGGCAACCGCGAGATTGTTGGCGGTCCACGCCAATTCCGGCCAATCACCAATCTCGCGCTTTATGGCAATTGACTCTTTGCAGAGCGCGATACTGTCGTCGTACTGATGCTGCACCAACTTGATTGCGCCAAGATTGTTCAAGCTTGAAGCAATGTCCTTCTTCACGCTGAGTCGCCTTTGGACCTCCAACGCCGTCTCATAGTTAGCTGCCGCTCCCTTCAGGTCGCCGACGATCCAGAGGATATTGCCGATATTGTTCAAACAGTGCGAGAGCCCCAGTTCGTCGCCCAATTCGCCATAGAGTTTGATGGCGCGATTCAGCACGCGGTTGCCACGGCGGTAGTCGCGCTTGCTCTTATAGATGTCGCCCAGATTCTCGTACACTTTGGTCAATATCGCCTTGTTGTCTGAACGTTTTGCCAACCGAACAGCGCGGGCGCAGTCGGACAACGCGTGGCCAAAATCCCCGGCGTCTTTGTATATGCGCGCGGAGATCATCAGCAATCCCAATTGCAGATCGACGCTGACGGAGGCAATTGGCAGGACAGATACCCGATTCAGCAGCATACGCACCTTATCGGGCTGCTGCTCTTTTCGGAAACGCTGCGCCAGTGCAATCGCCATCTCGATGGCTCTGTCGGTCTTGGCAGCCCCCACCAGATGGTAAAAGAGTTGCTCAGCGCGAGCGATCTCATCGCTTTCCGGACCTCTATCGATTTGAGCCAGCCATTCTTGATGGACAGTCGTCCGTTCCGAAGAGGAGAGGGAGTGATAGTAGTACTCGCGATAGTAGCTGTGCGCAAACCGATAATCATCGTCTCTCAGAATGCCGAGATCGGCCAATGCCGGCAGTGTCTCTTTGGTGATTCTCGATGTAGCTATAAGAGCGCCCGGAGGATTTCCAAATGGATCGGCTGACAGAAATGCTACCGCCGCAGCCAGATCTTCGGGCAATTCCGGCAGCATCGTTGCGATCGTCTCGAAATACCGCTCAGCCGGCTCAAACGCGAACAACCAATCACGCTGCAATAGAATCCGACCTGCCTTCAAATCGATCTGCGATTGTCGCTCCAATCCATTCAGGAGCAGTCGGAGAAGACTGATGTTGCCCCCCGAATATTCGTACAGCAGATCACTGATAGCGCCATCAACGCCGCCGGGAAACAGCTTCGCGAGGATGGCGTCAAACGCAAAACGGTCGAGTTCAGGATACTCGGTTATTTTTTGAGTGCCGGGAGCGGTCGCTAAGTCGACCAAACAGATAGTGTGCTTGTGGCTGTCAGTTCCCGTATAGGCAAGTGTCTCCGGACGGTTATATATCGCGTCATGCCCGCTTGTCTTCAAAAAATCAGCGATCGTTTCCAGGAGGCCGGTCGTCGCTCCTTGATGGTAGTCTCTGATTAGATAGTCGGTGGTCAGGTGCCGCAGTTCCTGCTTTGCGTAACTTGCATTGTAGCTGCGGATGTAATGGTGCAGGTAGTGGTCAATCGACTGCGGATCGACATCCTCTCTGTTCATCAGGTTAGCGAGGAGCAATTGCTCGGCAACCTCGGTCACTGATTTGGGGCGTTGGGTCGGATCCGGATCAAGGCACCGCCGCACCATTTCCGCAAATCGCTCCGACACGACGGCAGCAATCATCTCTCCGTCGAGTTCGTCCGGGTGATGCTTGAGCGAGATAATCTGGAGCGGATCAGACGATTCGAAAGGAAGTCTGCCGGTTGCCAGACGGAAGAGTATGACGCCCAGCGAATAGATGTCGGTGGCGGGGGTTGCTTCCCGATTATCGATGACCTCCGGCGCCATATATTCCAGAGTGCCGGCGCGCGTATTCTGGCTGCCGCCGGTCATGGCCAGACCCAAGTCGGTCAAGTGAGCACGGAGGCTGCCATCGAGCAGGATGTTTTCGCCTTTGAGATCGCGGTGGATAATTCCGAGAGTGTGGATGTAGTCGAGCGCTGAGATGATCGTGCCCAGCGGCTGGAATCGGCGCTGGACCGGCTGTCCCGCGGCCCAGCTATAGAAATCACCGCCCGCCAACAATTCCATGATGATGAAGGAGCGATGGTCAAGCGTGTGACCGAAATCAAAAAGCCTGACGATACCGGGATGCGAGAGGCTGCGAAGCAGCGTGTATTCGCTGAGGAAGAAACTTTGCGTCGCCGGATCGGAGTCGATGGCAACCTTAATGGCTATTTGTCCCCATTGGGAGTGATATGATGAGTAGACACGACCCGCCCCACCCTCTCCGAGTTGCTGTGCCCCGCTTAGCCCCGCAGACTCGGGAAACATAGTTTGCATGCTCAAATTCTACCGCTTTTGCGGCAAGACTATCTTGAACTCTGTATACTCACCCACTTTGCTTTCCACGGAAATCGTGCCGCTGTGGCTCTCAATGATCCGCTTGCAGTTCGAGAGTCCCAGCCCATGGCCGTGAGCCTTTGTCGAAAAATGTGGTTCAAAGATCTTCTCCTGATTTTCCGGCGGAACACCACAACCGGAGTCGCGTACCGAGGCCACAACCTTGCCTTCCTCAGCGCGCGTCGTGATCAGGATCTCGGCCTTTCCGAGACGGTTTTCCAGCGCATCGGCCGCGTTGTAGAGCAAGTTGAGGAATACTTGCTGAATCTGACCGACGTCTATTTCACAATCCGGTATCTCCGGGCTCATTCTCACTACAAAACCGACCGACCTGAACCGCCGCTGCGTTTTGATCGAAAACAGCAGATCATCGATTAGTCGGTTGATATTGTAAGTTACCAACTCCTGATCGAGTTTGGAAATATCCATCAGGTTGTCGGTGAACCGTTTGATTTTCGCGATGTTATCGAGGATAGCCGATGCCGACTTGTCGAGTTTCTCATGCTCGCCCTTCTTCAGTCTCACCTGCATCAGTTCGGCGTTGTTGGAGATGATGGCGAGGAAGTTGTTAAGTTCGTGTCCGATTGACGCCGCCATTTCTCCCTTGGCAATCAGCTTTTCGGAGATCGTTACATAGTTTTCCAGAATCGTCTTTTCGGTGATATCCTCAATGACGATGATGACACCCCGACCGTTTTGATCGACCTCCTCCATCGGCGACAGCTTCACCGACAAAACTCGCTCGTCTTCGCCTACCGCGATGTAACACCGCGAGATCGACTCGGCCACTCCGGAGGCAAGAACACTCTGGCAACTCTGCAGCCAACGGTCATAGGTGTTGCCCGTCAGCAGTGCATCCAGTGAAGTGTTAGGGAAGTGACTGCGGTGGAAGATCCTTTCGGCAGCGGAATTCATCACAGCAATCTTCAGTTTGTTGTTTAACACAACCAGACCAACCGGAGTGTTGGACACAATGTCTTCGTTGAACCGTTTCAGGCGAAGTATTCTCTCGTAAAGTCGTGAATTATTGATGGCAATTGCCGCTTGCGTGGCGAAGAGTTCGAAGAGATAGAGATCGCTTTCGAGGAACAATCGCGCTTCGCTCGAGTTGTCCAGATAGATGACGCCGATGGTTTTGTCCTGAATCTTCAGAGGAACGCACATGATCGATCGTAGGTTCAACTCCGCAATCGACTTTTGCTTGGAATAACGTTCGTCATTTTGCGCGTCAGAGGTATAGACCGATTCGCCCGTCAACGCGACTTTGTTGGCCACTGAACCGGAGAACTTGAAATCCTCCTGCATCAGTTCCTCTTTGCAAAGATTGTAGACAGTGCGAAATTGGAGCTGGTTATTATCATCCAAAAGCATCAGAAAGCCGCGCTCGGCCTTCATCAACTCGATCGCCCGCTTCATCACTACCTGCAGGATGTCGTCCGTCACCAGCGAGCTGTTGACCAGCACGGAGATTTCCAGTAAGGTCTTGTAATTGCTGATTTCCCCATCGGTTGATTTGTCGCTGGAGAGATGCGGTCGCGCCTTGGTGATGGTGTTCACTGAGCGCTCCATGCGAGAAAGCAGATCCTCGGCGTTCGTCTCGATACTCGTGTTCACTGTCTCCCTGTCAACCGGCAATATGAACTTGTCGGTTTTTTCTAAACTCTTGGTGTCTCTTGACTGAAAAGGCATAACGCTATCCTCTACGGACGAAGATACTTCCACCATCCAAACCTTCCTTAGATGATATCGGCGGCCCGGACGATTAGTTAAGCGACGTGGGGAACTTAATGGCGCCTTTGATTTGTCCGGGATAGAAAGATAGCGAGCTTTTCAGATAGGAACGGTTTCGAAAGCCGGTCGAGTTGAGCGCTATGTTGACAAGCTTTCCAGGCAACGATTGGTGGCGGTCTTTCGGACTTACCGGCTTGCCACGTTGCCCGCTAAACAGCCAGTCCTTGAGGTCAGTCAGTTTATCGGGCGTGAGATATTGGAGTTCAACGGCACACGCGACATAACTTTCTCTGCTATAATCATTTGACTCAAGTTTGAACGGGAAGACCAGTCTGATTTCCAGTTCTGACAAAAGCGAGTCGAGTTGCGAGAATTCGAGGTCAAAATCACTACCACTGGCTCCGAGGCCGGATGCTGTGAATTTCTCCGCCCACCGGTCATAAGCAACCTCGGCATAACCAATCGATTCCAGTCGTAATCGGTCAAACCAGAGTCTGCGTTTTTGCCACAACTCCAGGCGGCAGATGATGCTCAATGTCTCGCCGCCTACGATTGAGGTCGAATCTTCGACAGAAACGAAAGTCCCTAATGGTACCATCACTGTTAGGGTGTCGCCAGTCACCAATGCCGGCAATGCAGCCATATCCTTATCAGCCGCCAAAAGCAGCGGCTGACAAAGCAGGAAAATCAGAATGAAGATGCGGTGAGGTTTTGTCACATCAGAAACTACTGCCTATCAAAGCGCTCAGTTGCAGTTTATCCGTATCGCCATTGATCTGTCTGGTCAACTCCAACCGAAGCCAATCGTCAAATCGCACTCCGATTCCGACATCGCCCCGCCACTGGCCTTTCGAAAGAAAATCGCTCTCCCAGCCGGTCTTGCCGATGTCGAAGAGCAGTGCCAGCCCGACACTCGTTCTTGGAAAATCAACGACGTATTCGCAGTTGGCCATTGCCATACGTGACCCATAAAACTGCTTGATGTTGTATCCGCGCAGCGTACGGATGCCACCGAGATAGAATAAACGATGCAGCGGCAAATTGCCGGTCGCGCCGCCGTATATCAACCGGACATTAAAATTTTGCATGTAGGTCAGCGGCTGATAACGTCGAAGTTCCATAATGAAGCGGTCAAAGGCGAAGTCAGAACCCAGGCGACTGGACGAGTGCTCATAGTGCACACCTCCGACCCAGCCGGCTCGTGCCAACTCACCGCGTTCGTCTTCAACGGTGTTGAGCACATAAGAGGCCTTCAGTACGGCCTCGTTCTTATCATAATCAGGCATGGCAGCATTGCGGCGAGGAGCATCGACTGACGAGAAATTCTGTCGGAAGCGCTTGTCGCCACCAAACAGCGACCAGAGACCCGTGTGCGCAGGCAGCCACGACAACGCTTCGTAGGAGTACTCGAACCGGAAGGTGTGCGCGAATCCGAGGCTTTGCTCGACGTAGATATTGCCCCCTTCGGCCCCATAGTAATCACGGAAATCCTCCTTGGCCAGCACTGCGTAGAGGCTGTTCTCGCCGCTGTGACTGATCCAGTCATCTTCCGTCTTGGTGAGACGATAAACGGAGCCGCCGAGTTCGGTCTGGTTGTAGTCGAACAATTTCTGCTCGATCCCCAACTGGTAGACCGACCGCTTGGAGGCAAACCCGTACCCGTATTTGAAACAGAACTTCGGCATGAATTTCTCTTCAGACTGGAACGCAATCTCGGGCACAACCAAAAGGCCGTCCACGCGATTGTAAGCGACCCCCACGCCAAGCTGCACCGCCGATTTATCGTCCTGAGATCTTCTGTGGTATCGAGCTTTGACCTGATGCCAGTCATCGGTCGATTGGTACGTGCCGTTGACCCGCGCCATGCGGTGCTTGTGAACGGAGCCGCCGATGGCCAGCACATCTCGCTGACAGACGGAGCTTGACATCAATCTTACGTCGCCAAATAAGGACACGACGTTGCCGTTGACCTCACCCTCGACCACCAACTCGTTGCCAATACAAAAAGCGTTGCCGCGGACAAAATCACCTGCCGGAATAGACAGACGTTGGAAGGATGCAAATCGGTTTCTTTCGGTACCGCGTCTGGAGCGCGTGCTCCCATCCTGTTTTGTCAAAGTCACTTCGCAGAAGCTGCGGGTCAATGTGACCTCCGAGGGCATCATTTCTGCGAGATTGACTGCCTTGTCTCCCACGAAAAGCGAGTCCTGCGAGATCAGTACCCGATCGCGCAAGAAAATCTGATGGCCGGTTTTGCGGACCTCGCCAAACTGGAATTCAACCTTGCTTGAGTCTCGATCTGTCATGACAACGATTGTTCCGCTGCTGCGCCCGAAATTGATCTTGACAGTAGTTCCGGTCGAATCCTGTGCCATTGCCGGCGCCACCAGCGCCAGGCCAATCAGAAGGCAGATGATATATTTCATGAAACAGGTCTCCTTACAGGTTTTGGCTCACAGCAGGGCAATCAGCATGCCAAGTCACAAGAGCCAAGCGGCTGTATTATCAGCACTTGGCTTTCAAGAGGCAAATGCTTATTTGCAGTCTCAGACCCCGTGTTTTTTCTACGTGATTTTGTGTCGAAGGGTCTGTTGCCGCGTGTTGAATCTACACGAGATCGTATGATTTTAGCTTCTTGGAGAGATTGCCCCGGTCGATGCCCAAACTTCGCGCCAGTTCACTGATATTTCCGCCGTGTTTCTCAAGTTCCGCCTTGAGAAACGACCGCTCGAAATTTCCGACCGCCGCCATCAGCTTGTTAGTAGCTTCGACATCGCTGGCCAGGTCGGTCTGGACAACGCCACAAAGGCGCTTCACTTCGTCCAGGTCGATCTCTGTTGACCTGCTCATGATATAGCACCGCTCGACCACATTGCGCAGTTCGCGGATATTGCCGCGCCACTCCAGACCGGACAGGTACCCCACGGCATCGGCGGTGAGACTTTTAACACCCAGCCCGGTTGTATGTGAAAGCCGCTCCAGAAAGTGCTGAAGCAACAACGGTATATCCTCGCGCCGCTCACGCAGCGCCGGTACTTCGATTGGCACGATATTGAGGCGGTAGAATAGGTCGGCGCGAAACTTGCCGTCGGCGACCAGTTGCTTAAGATCTCGGTTGGTCGCCGTGATTACCCGCACATCAACCGTTTCGCTTGTGTCCGATCCCAACGGCTCGATCTCACCGTTCTCAATCACGCGCAGCAGCTTTGCCTGAATGGCAGGGGAGAGGTCGCCGATTTCATCGAGGAAGATGGTGCCTCCGTCCGCCGCCTTGAATTTGCCATCGCGGTTGCGGTCGGCGCCGGTAAAAGCGCCTCTCCGGAATCCGAAGAGTTCCGATTCTGCCAACTCATGTGGTAGTGCGGCGCAATTGAGTTTGATCAATGGCTGCTGTCTGCGGTTCGAATGAAGCCATATTTGTTGCGCGACTAATTCCTTGCCGGTACCGTTCTCGCCGGTGATCAGCACCGTCGAGTCCGTCGTTGCTACGGTGACCAGCTGCGCAATCATATCGCGAAGCAACCGCGATTCACCGACAATCTGGAAGCGTTCGTCTTCACGTTCGACCGCCACCGCTCTCTTTAGGCCGATTGTCGCGAACAGGTTTCTCAATGTCAACAAGAGCCTCGCCGGATCGATAGGTTTCTCAAGGAAATCATAAGCTCCCGACTTGGTCGCCAACACCGCCCGCTGAATTGTCGCTTCGCCGGTGATCATCACAACTTCAATCTCCGGAAACTCGGAGCGGATCTTCGGAAGTGCGCTTAGGCCGTCTTCGTCGGGCAACGCGATGTCCAGCATCAGCACCGCAACAGTGTTTGCCGCCACTGCCTGACGGAATCCGCTGACTGTTCCGAATGATTTGACCTGATACCCTTCGTCTCCAAGCAGCGATGCCAACGACCTGCAGACGGACGCGTCGTCATCGACTATGAATATTCGATTCTTCATTGATCCTTCATCATCACGATACGGGCAAAGAATCCCGGTTGTAGATTGCCATAGCTGAATGTCCAGCCGTGCGCTTCACACACTTTTTTTACGATCGCCAGTCCCAAACCTGTGCCGGCCTTCTTGGTCGTCAAGTAGGGCTGCGTCAGATCGAGTTTTTCATCGGCGCCGATGCCGTCGTCAAGCATTTCCAGCCAGTAAGTGTCAGGCTGTTCGATTGCCTTGATCGTGACAGTACCTGTCTCTGATGTCGCTTCAATCGCGTTCTTGAGCAGATTCGAAACGACGCGCTTCAGAAGATCATGATCAGCGGACACTTTTAGCGTTGGCGGTTCGATCAGCGCCGTGATCATGCGTCTTTCCGCAGATCCCGAATGCAGCGCCACGACCTGATTGATCAGCGCGCCCAGATCGATTTCGACGCGGGCAAGTTTGGCAGGATGCGCAAAGATCGCAAACTGCTTGGCCAAATCAGATATCGCTTCAATTTCCGCTGACAGCGCATCAACTGCGCCGGCAAGCTGTGGATCAGCAGTCTGGTTGGTCAGGAATCTTTGTCTGATCTGAAAAAGCGCAACATTGACGGGCGTGAGTAAGTTCTTGATTTCGTGCGCCACCGTGCGAGCATTTTCACGCCAGATCATTTCCTTTTCTGCTCGAATAAGATTTTGCGTGGCGGTCTCCAGAGACTCGGTCATGGCATTAAAATGACCAGTCAGGGCGCCGATCTCGTCGCTGCCTGCAATCGGGATTCGGTACTGCAAGTCGCCGCGACTAACTTGCCGCGTGGCGTCCACCAATCGCTCGAGTGGTGACGAGAAGCTGTAGGACAATGACTGTGCCGTCAACAGAGAGACGATCAACGACACAAGAATCAGCGCAATCGCGATCTTCAGCAACAGGTTCTTGCTTCCGGGAAGCAGGTTCTTGGAGAGACTGAGATAATGCGACCGTCCATCCATCACCTGATTCGCTTGTGCGAAAATCTCATCCGGCAGGAATCTGCCGACAGTGATGCGAGAGTGGCCCCGCTGGGATGTTGCCCATACCAGCAATCGGCTGCCTATCGGCGCCCGACCGCAGGAATCCGATGCGCGTGACCGTTCGACGGCAGTAATCAGGCTCTGCACATCCGGAGCTATCCTACCGTATTCCGTGAGACCGTCTGCTTTGGAAAGGTGGATGAAAGCCAGTGTCGAATCAACTATCACCAATCTCTTCCGCAGCGGCTCATCAGCGTCCAACAAGTAGCGATTCTCCATTAACAGCCGCTGCTGTTCATTGGCTACAAGACTGACTACCAGACTGTCAGCGGCATCCAAAGTTTGCGAGACTCCGCGAGCGGCCAGCAGATCGGCACCCTCGGTGGCAAGACGGTAGGAGAAAATCAATAGCGCTGCCGTCGGCAGAAACGCCAACACCAGGAACCAAAAAAACAGTCTCTGTTTGAAGCTCACATCTATCTCAATAACTCTGGATAATTTTTGCGAAGATCGTTAATCGCCTGCCGATGCGCCAAAAACGCGATATTCGCCGGAATTTCCCCTGCTCCGAAAAAAGCAACTTCGGCGGCGTCGTCCCCGGCGGTCGCGACACCACCGGCAACCCGACCGAAATAGAGAATCAGCACGGCATTGGTGCGCGGGTCATCGGTGCCCGAGTACACATTAAAAATCTTGCCGACGACAATATCCAATCCGGTTTCTTCCTTCAACTCACGTTCGGCGCAATGCCGTGGTGATTCGTCCCACTCCATAAATCCCGCCGGAATACACCAATCACCCCTGTAGGGATCGGCGGCGCGCCTTACCAGTAGCAGCTTTCCGTCAACGATGACTACTGCTCCCGCCGCCGGGGCGGGATTATGAAAATCGACGAAATCGCACGCCGGGCAAACCATACGCTGCTTGTGATCGTGCTCGAGAAGCTTCAACGGCGTCGTACAGAGCGGGCAGTTTCTGAAACTGGAAATCGGGTCTTTCTCGCGCATATTAGTGCTTGCTAGCGAAAGTTCGTTCAGTGTTGAGATTCGTAAGGGCACGTTGCACGTGTCCGCGGGCGCAACATGTTGCGCCCCTACGATGAAAATGCTTCCTATCCACCGTGTACTATGTCACTTTCAAGACTACCAGAGTCATATCATCCTGCAAGCTGCCCGAGCCCACGAACCTCTTCACATCTTCGATAATCTTCCGCTCAATTTCGCGCGGTGTCAAGTGGCGATGGCTGGTTACCAACTCCAGGATGCGTTCCTCGCCGTATTGTTCATCCTTTTCGTTCGCCGCCTCGTTGAGTCCATCAGTATAGAATAGCATTACGTCATTCTTGCGCAATTGCACTTCACCCTGGTCATAACAGAGGTTTGGAAACGCACCCAGCACGGTTCCGCCTCGATCCAGTCGTTGCTGTTTCGAGCCGTCGGAAACGACGATCGGATAGTTGTGCCCGGCGTTGGAATACCTCAGCATCTTGCTATGCGGATCAAAATCGGCAAAGAACAACGTAGCGAATTTCTCCGAGTCGGAAGACTGCTGAATCAGGTCGTTGACGTTGCCGAGTACCTGCCCCAGGGGAATCTCATGTCTCACCTCCGAACGAATAGCGGCCTGAATCTGACTGATGAGGAGCGCCGCCGGCATGCCTTTGCCGGAAGCGTCGCCGACGATCACGCCATAAGTCTTGCGTGGCGTGGCAATGAAGTCGAAGTAGTCACCGCCAACCTGGCGTGATGGTTCCGAATACGCCGAAAACTCGAAATCAACGCCGCGCGGAAATTCCTTGGGAAGCAACTCCTGTTGAATCGTGCGCGCGATGTTCATCTCTTCTTCGAGCCGCTGTTTCTCAATCGACTGCTGGTAAAGCCGCGAAGTCGTGATCGCAACCGCCAACTGGCTCGCTACGGTCACCAGCGTCATGACATCTTCATAGTTGAGACGATATCCGGAGACTTTATCGGAGATCGCCAGACATCCCAGCAAGTTCTCCCCGGACACCAGCGGCGTCACAAATCTAACCTTCAGTCGCGCCAGATGCTCTATCAGCGGGGACTGCGGAAATTTGGCGATGAGTTCATCGAGATTGATGACACCGGTGCTGCGGGCGACTTCCGCAACCAGTTCTTCGCCCACGTCAAAGACCTCCCCCCCCTCCTGCCGGTCCGTGGCCACCACGGTACAGAGCTGCAACGGGCTTTCTTGTTTGATGAAGATGTATGTATGCTCGATCAGGAGCTGATTCTTGAGTACGTCGTGGACCAGTGTAAAGATCTCCCGCAGGTCAAACACCGACGAGATCTTGCGCGAGAAATTCTGTGATATATTGCGATAGTCAGCCTTGTCGCGAATGAACAATTTGCGGATCAACTCGTCCATCTGACTCATTACCGGCTGGAAGAGGATTAGCGCAATAATGATGAAAACGACTTCGACACCCGGAAGCTTGAACCCGAACAGCGTAACGATGATCGATTCCAGTTGCCGGATGATCAACACGTAGGCGCCAACCACGAGCGCCGAGGTTGCCGAAAAGACCAACGATTGCCGCACTATCAGGCGCACGTCCATAAAACGATAGCGCACTATTGCCCAGACAATCGAACCGCACCCGAGGATCAGCGCCAGAATCGTAATAGCCGTCGTTGTTCCTTGTGAGAGTTCGACGATTCCCAGATTGGGCAGAATGAAAGCAACCACATAGAGTGCCAGCGCGGAGATGATGCCGTAGATCACGACCACGACCTGTTTGCGCAGTTGTACCGCGACCACGCGTTTGGTGCCCTGATAGAGAATCAATGCGGCCACGACAACGTAGGCAAAGTTGACAATCGAAAACAACTGGGTATGACTGTCCAGCAGCGCCCCGAAAATGGCGCCGACCAGAGTCGCTGCCTGCTCTAGCGGTCCAAAGATCGCCTTGCCGATCGCCCCCATTCCACTCGGATCAATCGACTTGATAAGTTTGTCGGGATTTGCAAGAACGGTTGTCAGAAGCAAATGGAAAGCATGGGGGATGAAAATCGTGTACTTCAGTCTCGGGAACCGGCTGTAGAAACGAGTCTCGGTTGGGAAACAGAGAGCGAAAAACACCAGTTGCGGGAAGAAAAGTTCCCAAATGTATACGGAATTGTAAAGCGCGCTACCACGGGTCAGCGTTTCGCCGCCGAGCATACCGAGACCGTAAAACAACGGCCCGAATGCCGCGAAACCGAACATCAACGCGGTGATGCGATTTATCCGCTTGCGCTGATCCTCCTGATAGATTAGAAAAGCGATAATGAAGAGCAGCGTAGCGCAGGCGAGATAGACTACGGCAATAACCAGTTCGAGATTCACTCTACCTCCCGAAGCCGGGATCAAGCGATTTTCTTGGTGAGGGTCACGACAGTTCCCCCGTCTTCAGCGCGATCGATCTCCACTGTGTCCATCAGGTGCTTCACGATGAAAATGCCTCTGCCGACTTCCCGTAACAGATTCCGCGGATCCACCGGATCTTCAACCCGCTGAGGATCAAAAGAGATCCCCTGATCTGTGACGACAATCACTACCTGTTCAGGATCAAGCTTGAGTTCGAGGGTGACAGTCTTATTCAGGTCCTGCTTGTTGCCGTGGTTAATGCCGTTGTTGACGATTTCGGTCGCGCAAATGGCAACGTCGGCAATTAGGGAGTCGGCGAGATTGCGTTCTCTGAGTCGCGACTCGACGAACTCGTCGACCTCCCGGATCAAAGCCGGATCGGAAGGAATCGTAATCCTGTTCTGTTGAATCTCCGGTTTGTTCAGCATCGCCAGCGACTAATGATCATTGCTTCCCGATGGAAGCGACCGCCTCGTCAGTGGAGTTGTAGGCATCAAAAACGGTGATCAGCTTGGTGATCGTCAACAGCGACTTGATCTTATCAGTCACGTTCGACAGTTTCATTTCACCACCGGCTTCCCGCACGGTCTTCAGGCAGGAAATCATGATTCCCAGCCCCGTCGAGTTCATCCAGTCGACTTCCTTCAGATCGATCACCACGTTTTTCGCGTTTTGGTTGACGTGCTCTCGGATCGCTTCCTTGAGAACGGTTGCGTCTGGTCCACCCATGATCTTGCCCTTGGGCTCCAAGACGATAATACCATTCTGTTCACGGCTGTTAAGCTTCATATTATCCTTTCCTCTAACTCCTTATTGCGGCTTGCACTGGCCTTCCCGCAGTACGGGACAGCCTTGTTAAGATAGAGATTCGCCTGGTTCTGTCAATCAATTATACGTCATCACCGTCTCAGGGTTGTGGATGCTGTTTTGGCGTTTCTGAGCACGGAAGCGCAGAGTCCAAGCAGGGCGATGAAGAACTCCATTCCGCGCTCCGTCGTCCAATTGGCTTGACGGGTCTTCCTGCTCTAAATAACACCGGAGACTCGATTTTGTTCTTGACATCGTGCGGCAGATTCTTTATACTCAAATCAAGTGACAGTATAAAGGGAGTCTCGGCCCCGCACCGGGGAACGTCTTAGGTATGCCTGCCACGCGTACTGCAGGAAAGTATGTCAACCAGCTTGAGGAGGATTTTATGTTAAGAGTGCTGCTAACGCTCCTTGCTCTGATGCTGATTTTCACATCAGGCGCTTACGCGCAAAGCTGCGCCGATGTTAACGGAGACGGCCATGCCGACATCTCCGACATGGTTTACATGATGAATGAGCATTTGGGAGGATCTCCTATTCCAGCCGGCAAGGGGGACATTGATTACCGTCAAGGTTATAATGCGGGTGACGCCCGTTTTCTTATTGATTACATTTTTGCAGGTGGTTCCGCACCGGCGTGTCCACCGTTCCCATCCTATTCACTTGTCAACACTGATGACTCTCTGATTCTGCCGAGCTTCGTAGTCCCGGCCGGGAGTGGCCAGTTTGCGCTGCCGATCTACCTCGTCAATCACGCAAAGGTCAGCGACATTGTGCTGCCAATGCGGGTCAATGGTCTGGGAAGCACCGTCTTTTTCGATTCTTTGCAGATCGGAAGCTCACTGAAACTGGCAGGAAATGCCAGAAAAGCTGTGAATGGTTCCACTGGCGTAATTATCTTTTTTGTCACCGGTCATACCGAGGACGTTGTATCCGGCATCAATCTCCTTGCCTTGGCTTTTTTCCACTATACATCGAGTCCTGGCGGAATAGTCAGCATGGATACGGTTACCATTAGACCGCACACGTTCCTGAACTACGTGTATGGCCCCAGCTACGCGATCGGTATTCCGAAAGTCGTGCTTGCGGCGGCATCAACCTTTCCCAATATGATCGTGCAGCCAGACACTCTGGCTTTTGAAACCCTTGTGGGCTATCCGAATCCAGACCCGCAGCAGTTTTCGATACAATCAAGTGGAGAGCCATTCAACTGGACGCTTACTCCGCCTTCCTGGGTCAGCGTCGATGCCACGTCGGGCGTCTCCGGTCAAAATATCAGCGTCACTCCTAACATGGCAGGTCTGTCTGTCGGCATTTATTACGGTGATATCATCGTATTCTCCACCGCAGCGCTTGGCTCGCCGAAGAAGGTGGTGGTCAAGCTCACTCTGAGGGAGTTCCCGTCACTGGATGCCAACTGTGATGGCGTATTTAACATCGCCGATATTGTAACGCAGCTGAATTACCTGTTTAAAGGCGGCAGTATTTGCAATCCTTGCACTGGTGAGTGGCCCACAGGTAAGTAGTAATTTGCTAAGGCCGAATCACGATCTCCGTTGTCACCTTGCACTTGTCGGTCAGCGTCGCTCGCACCGAGCAGTATTTGTCCTGGGAGAAAGCCACCGCCTGCTCAACTTTGCCGCGATCCACGTTGTCCCCTTCGATGACATACTTGATATGTATCTGTGTGAAGTACTTGGGGTTCTCTTCAGCTTGTGTGCCGTCAACTTCGATGCGCAATGAACGGAATTGCTGCCGCATCTTCTGCAGAATCGACACGACATCCATCCCCGTGCAACCGGCGACGGCAGCCAGCAGATGATCAGTCGGGCTTGCAAAATCGCCGGAACCACCCGACTTTCTCTTGCTGTCCATTCGGAACTTGGCGCCCTCTTCATTGATCGCTTCAAACTGCTTGTTGCCGATCCAGCTCACATCGACATGCATTTCAAAAACTCCTTGCTCGCCTTATTCCACCGTCACCGACTTCGCCAGATTCCGAGGCTGATCGACGTCGCAACCCCGCAATACTGCAATATGATATGCCAGCAACTGCAAGGGGATGATCGACACAATCGGCATCAGATGGTAGGGCACTTTCGGCAGATAGATCACGTGGTTGGCCAGCCGGGCAATATCGGTATCCCCTTCGGTAGCCAGTGCGATCACCTGACCATTGCGCGCCTTGATTTCTTGGATATTGGAGATGACCTTGTCATATACTTGATCCTGCTGTGCCAGTACGACCACCGGCATATTTTCATCAATCAGCGCAATCGGCCCATGCTTCATCTCGGCGGCAGGGTATCCCTCCGCATGGATATAGGAAATCTCTTTCAGCTTGAGGGCGCCCTCCAGCGCTACGGGGAAATTGATGCCGCGTCCCAGATAGAGGAAGTTGTTCTTGTCGCAAAAAAGCTCGGCGATTCTCTTGATCACGTCGTCTTTCTGTAACTGTCGCTCCACCAGATCAGGAATGCGATCCATCGCGTCGATGATCTGCCGTCCCTTTTCCAGTGACATGTTCCGTTGCCGGGCCAGAAGCAGAGTGAAGAGCGCCAATACGGTAATCTGCGACGTAAACGCCTTGGTCGATGCTACTCCGATCTCCGGCCCCGCATGGGTGTAAATGCCGCCGTCCGATTCGCGGGCAATAGATGACCCAACCACATTGCAGATTCCCAGCACCGTGGCGCCTTTTTGCTTCGCCTCGTGCAATGCCGCCAGCGTGTCGGCGGTCTCACCCGACTGACTGATCACAAAGACCAACGTGCCTTGGTCGACGATAGGAGAACGATAACGGAACTCGGAAGCGTACTCAACCTCCACCGGTATCCGCGCCAGATCCTCGATCATGTATTCACCGATCAGTGCCGCATGCCATGACGTTCCGCAGGCCGAGATAATGATTCTCTTGACATGCAGCAATTCCTCCGCCTGCAACTTCAGACCATTCAACCTTGCCGTACCGGCGTCGTAATTGAGTCGCCCGCGAATGGCATTGCGGATTGTGGCGGGCTGTTCGTAGATTTCCTTCAACATAAAGTGCGCAAAACCGCTCTTTTCCAACTGTTCCAGATCCCACTCGATATCCTGATACTTGGGCGAAACCGGTAAATTATCGATCGTGGAAATCTGAATTCCGTCGCGCGAGATTGTGACAACCTCACCTTCTCCGAGGTAGACCACTCTCTTGGTATGCTCAAGCATAGCGGACACATCGGAAGCGACCAGGTTCTCGCCTTCGCCCAAGCCCACGATCAATGGTGACCCATGCCTCGCCGCGACAATAATGTCCGGCTGCTCTAGTGACAATACCGCAATTCCATAAGTCCCTTCCACCTGCGACATCGCCAACTGTACCGCGCGCGTCAAATTGCCGTCGTAATACTCCTCAATAAGATGCGCGATCACCTCGGTATCGGTATCGGTCTCAAAGGCGTGCCCTTTGCGCTCCAGCAGCACACGCAGCGTGTTGAAGTTTTCGATGATGCCGTTGTGAACCACGGCAATCTTGCCCGAGCAATCCAGATGCGGGTGAGCATTGATCTCGTTCGGTACACCGTGGGTCGCCCAGCGAGTGTGCGCTATGCCGGCGGTCGCGGCAAACGATTTGCCTTCCAGTTGTTCTTCCAGTACCTTGATTTTGCCCGCCGTTTTCTCAAATACGATGTAACCGTCTTCAAGCAGCGCCAGTCCCGCCGAGTCATAACCACGATACTCCATTCGCTTCAATCCGTTCATCAAAATCGGGCAGGCGGCACGTTCGCCGATATAGGCAACTATTCCGCACATCTGTGCACCTCTCCTAACCTAAAGAGCCGTGATTTTCAAAGGCGTTGCCGTCGGAGTAGCTAGTACTTCCATGCGTAAATTCGTTTCATGACGCGGCGTATAGGGGCGCGGTTCCCGCGCCCTCGGGCGCAGCATGCTGCGCCCCTACGATCTAAATGTTTCTTACGCAGGCAAACACTAGCCTGTCCCGACGCTCGTCTATTATCCTCTATGTCCGAAGCACCTTGTACGGTGCTTAATACATCTTATACACTGTTCATCGGCTGTCGTCGCCGTTTTCTGCCCGGAAGTTGAGTCGCCGGGCAGCTTCTCGTGAGCGACATAATGCCGCTTCCGGTTCTCTGGCTCTTGCTACCAGTTTCCTGAAGATATCGGTTCCCGGCATCACTGCAAGCCGTTTATTGTCGTCTTCTTGCACTTCTATTGTCTGGTTCCCTGCAATGTCTTGCATTGCCGATACACCATGCCCCTTGTATAACATACGCTTACGATCCCTCACTTCTTGGCACACAACTTGATGATAGGGAAGTAGATCACGACCTTTCGAGGAGTGATGGAAGCAAAATTGTCCATTACGATACGGTAATAGACACTAACTATCAGAAGCAGGTTAGTGTATATAAGGCGGCTCTGGAGACGGAGCCGCCTCTGCCATGGCTCACTCTGTGTCGAGGCCGTAGACCTGTGCGGGGCCAAGCAGATCAGGAAATCTCGTTACCAGAGTGCGACGGACGAGATAGCAGAGGTGGCACTCCTCGATGTACTCCGGTTGTAATTCAACGCCGTATTCTTTGGCAAGGAGCACCGGACCTCCTTTGAGCAGCGGTCCACAGATTGGGTGAGTGTGCGGATCGTACGACCGGATCAATTCCGACAGCGGCGTTTTCCAGATATCGCCCATGAGCAATCCTTGACAGAGGTGCACGTTCCCGAAGGCATCCAAATGGACCCGCTCCGGCTTCTCCAAATCCTCATGCGGACAACTTGTCAGATTCTTCCATGGCTGCCGCGGAATGCCGTCAGACAACTTCTCAACGGCTCTTCCCCGAAACTTAACTCCACCTTTGGTTATCGGCTCACCTTTGACCTGTGTGTCATCGGGAGATGCGGTCTCGGGGGCCTCGATGCATATCGTGTCCGCCGGTATTCCGAGCTTGGTAGCTGCCGCAAGAGCGATCTTGGCGGGAGACATCTCGATATCGTCATGATGGAAAAGATCATCGCTCAAGCTGAGGTCACTGATGCCGAGTTCGGCTAAAGGTTTCAGCCAGACGACGGCGTCTTCCACGGAAGTTGCCCAGTAAGCGTTACTCACAATGCCGGCAGCCAGTCCCATGCTACGGGCGATGCGGACACCTTCGATCATGAGTGGATAAAACAGAAACGGCTCGCCGCCTTCGAAGTATACGCCTTCAATAGACTTTACCTTGCGAATCTCATCGAAAACCTGCCGCAATTTCGCGATGGTGAATGTTCCTTCGGCCTGCGGGCTGCAATACAGGAAGCAGTGGTCGCACTCGGAGGTGCATTTGTAGCTGAGCAAGAAATGAATTGAATTCAACATAGCCGATGAGCAATCAACAAGATTGTCGCATTGTCCTCACGATTGACGTCCTCACCGCCGCTTCTCAATCTTTGCCCAGGTGTCCTTCAAACCCACTGCGCGATTGAAAACGAGCTTACCATTCTTCGAATCGAGGTCAACGCAGAAATAGCCCTGCCGCAAAAACTGATATTCGCCGCCGACCGGCGCATCTTTCAGCGACGGTTCGACCTTACACCCGCTCAGCACTTCCAGTGAACTCGGATTCAGATTCGCCTTATAGTCCTTGCCCGGTTCAGTTTTGCTGGGATCTTCCGCAATGAACAATCGGTCGAACAAGTGCACTTCGGCATCGACGGCATGTTGCGCCGACACCCAGTGCAAAGTGCCCTCCACCTTACGATTGTCCGCCGTGCCACCGCCGCGTGATGCGGGATCGTAGGAACAAAACAACTCGATCACTTCGCCGGTCTTGTCATCTTTGACTACTTCTTGGCAGGTGATATAGTAAGCGTGTTTCAATCTGACTTCCCGCCCGGGCGCAAGTCGGAAAAACTTTTTGTGCGGTTCCTCGCGGAAATCATCCTGCTCGATATAAATGGCTTTGGAGAAGGGTATCTTACGCGTTCCGGCATCGGGATTTTCCGGATTGTTGATCGCCTCGAGTTCTTCAACCTGCCCGTCGGGATAGTTGTCGATTACTACTTTCAATGGCCGCAGCACCGCCATCACGCGCGGCGCTACGAGATTCAGATGCTCACGCAGGCAGGCTTCGAGAAGCGCGATATCCACCGTGCTGTCGGCCTTGGCGACACCGATCTTGTCGGCAAACAGCCGAATCGATTCCGGCGTGTAGCCTCTGCGACGCAGCCCGCAGATTGTTGGCAGGCGCGGATCGTCCCAGCCGTTGACGTAGTTCTCTTTTACAAGTTCCAACAGCAGACGTTTGCTCATGACCGTGTAATTGAGATTCAGTCGCGCAAATTCAATCTGTTGCGGGTGGTGAATTCCCAACTGATCGATAAACCAATCATATAGCGGACGATGATCTTCAAACTCCAGCGTGCAGATTGAATGCGTAATCCCTTCCAGTGAATCGCTCTGCCCGTGCGCCCAGTCGTACATCGGATAGATGCACCATTTGTCGCCGGTGCGATGATGTGTGGCGCGCACGATACGATACAGGATTGGGTCGCGCATATTGATATTGCCCGATGACATATCGATCTTGGCGCGCAGCGTTTTGGCGCCATCAGGGAATGCACCGGCGCACATCTTCTGGAACAGATCGAGATTCTCTGCAATCGAGCGGTTGCGATAGGGGCTGTCTTGGCCGGGGGCCGTCAAGGTACCCCGGTGCTCGCGGATTTCGTCGGCCGTCAAATCGCAGACATACGCCACGCCTTTCTTGATAAGTTGAACGGCATACTCGTAGAGCTGTTCGTAATAGTCCGACGCATACAATTCGCGGTCTTCCCAATCCCAGCCGAGCCAGCGGACGTCCTCTTTGATCGAATCCACATACTCGAGTTCTTCCTTGATCGGATTGGTGTCATCAAAGCGCAGGTTGCATTTGCCACCGTAGTCTCGCGCCAGACCGAAATTCAGGCAAATCGACTTGGCGTGCCCGATATGCAAATACCCATTTGGCTCGGGTGGAAACCGCGTGTGCACCCGCCCCTGATTTTTGCCCTTCTTCAAATCCTCGTCAATGATGTCGCGGATGAAATTTGATGGTCTATTGCCTTCCGTCGCCATGTCTATCTACCTTCCGTTTCCAATCCTCGTCTTATGCAGGCGTAACCCGCATGGTTGCCCATTTTTGCCACACAGCAACCACCTCTCCGTGAGTGCTACAATACGAAATTCTTTATCGGCTGGTAAGGGAATTTTGGAGAGACTACTGCTACAATGCGATAGAAGCATTTACACCGTAGGGGCGCAGCACGCTGCGCCCTCGGGCACGTGCAACGTGCCCCTACCAATCTAAACAGGTGGGACTTTTCGCAAGCAACTGCTCCAGCATTAGGCTGCATGGATTTGGCAGGTCTTCGGCAGTTCATCCCAGGTTCGGCCGTCGAGCAGACGACCATTTCGCTTCTTCTGGACACCACCCCATTGTTTGAAGAAGAAGGGCACGTCGGCGGCCAAACACTGATCGCGGATGTCACTAACCCAAGCCTGATCCATTGGGCGCGCTTTCGGCCCTGATTCTCCTCCCACGATGACCCAGTCGATGCCCTGAAGATTCAGGTTGGGCAGGGGGCCAAGCAGCGGCTCAAGCGAGAGGAATTTGGTTCTGGCGTGTGTTTCCCTCAGGCAATCAATGCGCCATAACACGCTTTCGTTCTCGACACTGACTCCCATCCAGACATTGGCAGGCCAGTCGATTCGCGGATCAAGTTTAGGCAACCGTTTGGCGCGTTTGGTCAGTACCTGAAACGTGTGCCAGTTAGCGCGGCGCATGACATCAAACACCTGCAGGATGAAGGGAGTCGGTACTTCCGAGTGGAACAGATCACTCATGGAATTGACGAAAATCATCTGCGGTGATTTCCGGAGCAGTGGTTTCTCCAGCACGTGGGGATGCATCGTCAACTTGAACCCGTTGGCATAGTTCGCCTGCCCCATGGCCTTCAATCGCTTTGCCATCCGCTTGGCATAGCAGTGCTCGCAGCCATCGCTAACCTTGGTACAACCCGTCAACGGGTTCCAGGTTGATTCAGTCCATTCGATTGATGATTTGGCCATGCATCTCTTGCTGTAGCTGCCTAGACAACTAAGTCCGTACGCTTGCGCATCAGCGCCTTCGAGACGATTGTAGTATTATCTGATCCGTTTGCGCATCGTAGTGTACGTCGGTATCCGGTACGCTCGGGGTTGTCCGATTGACGAAGCTCTGTATCGCCACGGAGTTCTCTGATGCGAGAACGAAACGTTCTGAATTCATGACGGTACGTCGGTTGATCTCCTTAACGTCTTGATTCGTCGCGGCGGCTTCTTTCGGAAACAAGACACTACTCCACGTTGCTAGGAGCGCAACTCTCTGGGACAGCGGACAGGTTATTTGTACTGTCGGTGACGACCTGAAAGCAGGTGCCATGTTGCTATTGCTATCAAACCCGGCATCAAAAAGGCATACCGGATTGTCTGACGTCACAAAGGCCAGATCTCCAGTTGCCCTTAATATGGACCAATGCATTGAGTAAAGGACGGGACATATATTTATAGCCATATCTATGACCCCAAAGAAGATGGCAAGGTCAGGATTCACTTCAAGTCTCCCGCTTCTAATCCCCTGCCTGAGCTCTTCGACGTTCAGATTCTTGAACGAACTGTCAGTCTGCGCAAGTGATTCTATCGACCTCTGGAACGCCTCTCGGTCGTCCACCCAGAGGTTCTTATTCAAATTGGCTGATTCGTTCATGGTTTTCTTGTACATTTGAACGTGATTCGAAGTGCGGGCGTATAGTGTCGCAAGGAAATATGAATAGTCTTCCTTTTCGCCAGGCGACGGATAGGCACCTCCCAATATTCTTCGATGTATAGGAGCAGAGATTGATTCAATCACGGAGAGTAGATTCTCGATCTCGTTGCTATCATACTTATCGCTCATCTTGAGTTCGTAGAAAGCCCTCTGCACACATGTGTCCCTTGGTGCGACCGCGACTGGTTCTACCCCACCTCTTTCATATAACCAGAGTCCACCGCCTTTTTTATGAGATGACCATCCCCTCAAATAAAAGACAGGAATTGTGTGGTGTCTCTTCTTGCTTCCCATAACTCACAAAGTTAGTTTGTTCATTCGCTTTGTAAATCACTTTCTTGTCTGTAGTTGGTTTGAGTTCTATCCCCCCAACATTCGCCTTGCCTTCCCCATTTTCCTTACGTATCATCATCGCCAAGCAAGTGTTCCGTGCGCCGCGGACTGAATCACTTAACCCCGAAAGGACACGACCGTGAAAGGGAAACTCGACTTTATCTTCCGACCCCAGTCAATTGCGGTAATCGGCGCCACCAATCGCAAGGGGTCAATCGGCCGCGAGCTCCTGCACAACGTTATCGACTATGAGTTCGAGGGTAAAGTCTTTCCGGTCAATCCGACTAAGTCGGTCATTCATTCGATCAAGTGCTACTCGACCATTCTCGATGTTCCGGATAAGGTTGATCTGGCGGTCATCGCCGTGCCTAAGGAATTTACGCTTGATGTTGTCGCGCGGTGTGGCGAGAAGGGGGTCAAGGGCATCCTGATGATTACTGCCGGTTTCAAGGAGACCGGTCACGCCGGCGCTGAACTTGAATTGAAAGTATTGGAGACGGTCAAAAAGTATGGTATGCGCATGGTCGGCCCAAACTGCTTTGGCATTGTCAACGCCGATCCCAGAGTGCATCTCGACGCCACCTTCTCCAAAATCCGTCCCAGCTTCGGCAAAATCGGTTTGATCTCGCAATCGGGCGCGATGGGTGAAGCAATTTTGGCGCAGGCGCAGGACGTGCGTATAGGCATATCCATGTTCGCCTCGATCGGCAACAAGGCCGACATCAATGAAAACGATATGCTCGAATACTGGGGAGATGATCCGACCGTCGAAGTCATTCTTCTATATTTGGAAAACTTCGCCGAACCGCGTGAGTTTACGACTCTGGCGCGCCGCATCACTCGCAACAAGCCGATCGTCATCGTCAAATCGGGCAAGACGACTAAAGGCGCCGCAGCAGCCTCCTCACACACCGGCGCTCTGGCGGGACTCGATGTTTCGGTTGAAGCGCTATTCGAGCAGACCGGCATCATCCGTGTCACGACCATTGAAGAGATGTTTGATGTCGCCAATGGGCTGGCCAAAATGCCCGTACCCAAGGGCAATCGGGTGGCGATTGTCACCAACGCGGGGGGGCCCGGTATTCTCGCGACTGATGCGCTGATCGGCGCCGGTATGAAACTACCGGAATTCTCGCCCAAGACTATCAGCGCCATCCAGCCGATTCTGCCTCCGGGGACGGCGGTGAATAATCCTCTTGATCTCGTTGCCGGCGCCACCGGCGTCGAGTTCAAGAAGGCGCTGTCGTATGTCGTCAAGGATCCTAATATCGATTCCATCATTGCGATCTGTGTCCCGCCGGTGACAATCGATCAGACTCTGGTGGCTGACGCGATCATCGACACCGCCGCGATTACCAAATTGCCGCTATACGCCTGCTTTATGGGAGTCACTTATGGCACCGGCGCTTTCGAGCGACTTAAGGAGCACGGCATTCCGGCAATGATTTTCCCCGAATCGGTCGCTAAGACGCTGGCTCTGATTGACAAATATCGCCGCTGGTTGTCGCGTCCCGAGGGATCACTGGTCAAAGCTGTCGGGGACAAAAAGAAGGTTGCCGCAATCATCAAGAAGCACCGTCAGGAACAGAAAGAGGCTGTCATCGGTGACGAGGCTCTTCAAATACTGAGTTGCTATCGGATCCCGATCGCGTCCTACAAGTATGCTTTTAGTAAGGAAGAGGCCGGCAAAATCGCCGCCAAGATTGATGGGCCGGTTGTGATTAAGGTCAATACACCGTTCATCCTTCACAAAACCGAATATGGCGCTGTCGGGATTGATCTACGCACGCCAACGGAAGTGGCCAGTGCTTATGCCGACATGGAGAAACGCATCGCAAAGGCTTTCCCGAAGAGCAAGGAGCAGTTTTCGGTTGTCGTGCAGGAGATGATCACCGGCGGTGTCGAAACCGTCATCGGCATGACCACCGACCCGTCGTTTGGCGCCTTGATTATGTTCGGTCTCGGTGGTATCTATGTCGAGGTTATGAAAGACGTCTCTTTCCGTATTGCGCCGTTGACTGATCTCGATGCCCGAGATATGATCGAATCTCTCAAGGGCTACAAGCTGCTAACCGGTTTCCGTGGGTCAAAACCGGTCAACATCGCTTCGGTGGAAGACTCAATTCTCAAGTTGTCGCAACTGGTGCTTGATTTCCCCGACTTTGCCGAGATCGATATCAATCCGTTTATCGTCTCTGCCGAAGAGCACGCCACGAAAGCTGTTGATGCAAGGTTTGTGCTAGCGCCCCTGAAGTGAACTCGACGCCGAGCTTCTATAGACGAAAGCCTCCCCGTCTCTGCGATAATAGGAGCCTATTTCTTTCTTGCCCGCTCCTCAGCGATCATCTGACGTACTTGATCTATGCCCGGGAATTTGGGATCGAGCGACTCGGTCTTGCTAAGCATTTCGTCGGCTTTGGCGAAATCGCCCGTCTGCAGATAGGTTGATGCCAGATTGAAATACCCTGCCGGATTGTCCGGCTGCATATTGACGACGCGTTGGAACTGCTCCAAGGCCTGATCCAACTTGTTCTGTCGCGCGTAGACCTGCCCTAAGTTGGCGTAGGCCTCCACTGAGTTCGGCACATACTTCAGGAAGCGTTGATACTGCTCCGCCGCCTCCAGGCGCATATCGGCAGCCAGATAGCAGCCCGCTTTGAGAAAGATCGGGCTGTAGTCGGTCGTGTCTGCCTCGAATGCTTTCTCGTATAGATTTGCCGCTAAGGCGTACTCCTCCAGCTTGACATGCACATAGGCGTATTCGTTGTATGCCCAGGCCGCCTTGGGATTCTTCTTTATCTCGGCCACCGCCAAATCAGCAAGATCTTTGATTCGGTTGTGCTTGCGATAGATTTCAGCCGCCGCCTTTTGGGGTCGATCATCGTTTGGATCAACGGCCATTGCGCGTCGATAGTAATCGACGGCCAATGAGTCTTTGTTCTGCCGGGCACAGGCATTGCCCAGATTGGTGAAGACGGCTGCTGCACGCGGATTGAGCATTGCCGCCTTGTAAAAATCCCGTTCGGCATCGGCATATTTGCCCGTGCTGTAATAGGCGCTGCCGGTGAACATGTATCCTTCAAAATCTGCATTAACTCGTGGCGATAAGCCGGGAATAGACGCGAAGCCATTACACACGATCAACGCCACAACTAATACCGCTACCCAGCGATAAAATCCGGTGTAGTTGCCATCTCTGTACAACCGAACCAGCGTCCAAAACCCTGCGGCAGACCAGATCAGAATTATCGGTACCAACATCGCCCGATATCGCGCGGTTACAGTAAACAGCAGCATTATCAAGACATAGGAAAGCACGTATCCTATTAGTACACACTGCCTCTTGCCACGACGTAACGGAGAGCCGGCCATTAGCGCCGGCAGCGCCAAGGGGAGTAGTATCCCGAACGGAAACGCGATCAGCTTCTCCCACAACAGGTATCTGAGCACGCTGCTCTGCTTGGCGAAGAAGTAGACCTGTCTGTCCTTTGGAATCTCGTAGCCGGTGATCATGTAGGCAACCTTGCGCAACTCCAGTCCGATCCACGACAGCGGCTGAGTGAAGATGTACTTGAATCCCTGCCCCAGCCAATAGCGGCCGGTCTCGGTGGCCGTCAACTTCCTGCCCGTTTGCTGACTGGCGAGCGCCGAGGCTAAATCAATACCCGGCTGCGCATCGGAGAGCGTACCCGGCAGAACCGGCTTCCCGCCGTCAGCCAGCGTGTTGTTACCGGCTCCGAAATTAACGCCGCCATACGTCTCAAAGACGACTACTTCTCCACCAACGACAACATTGTGCGCTGCCACCGGCACAAGCACAATCAGGATTCCAATCACGAACGGCATTGTTTGCTTGATCCACTGCTGTCGATTTTGCGATAACCGTTGGTGAATCCATAGCAGGACTATTGGCGCAAAGAGCAGGACAGCCGGATGTGCCGCGGCTGATAGGCCGAGCAACAGCCCGGCGATAAACAGTTGAGACTGCTTTCGACTCTCTTCGTAAACGGTCAGCAGCCAAATTGCGATCAGATTCAAGGTGAGTGCCAACGTGAAGGGGAGCAGTTCGCCGCCAAATAAAATCAGCGGTCCGCAAAGTGCCGCCGCCAGACCTGCCGTTACCGCAATCTTGTTCGTGTAGTAGCGGCACGAAATTATGTAGACCATTACACAGGCGAACGCGCCCAGGACACTTTGCAGAAGCAACGGCATGAAAAGCGCCTGTCCAAAGACCCAGTAGTAGAGAGCCAGTAAGTAGGGGTACAGCGGCGCCCTGAACAAAATGGCATCGCCGACCGTCTGTCCGGCAGCCAGCTTGCTCGCAAGCTGATAGTAGGACAGCGGATCGGGGGCGAGATAGTTGAACAGAGGGGACGCTTGAATACTCAATAGGTGGAACAACCGTGGCAGAAAAGCGACCGCGAATACAATCAGACCCCATATTGTGGGACTAAGACGTGTTCTTTTCTTTGCCGCGTTGCTCGCTGTCATGGCGCAAATAAATACCACAGACTGCCGGGCAAATCAAGTTTTAAGTACCGCCCAGCTAATCGGGTTATACACAAAAACCTTGCCATCGTCTATAGAGTGTTTATCTTGCCTTTGTGGCGGCGTCCTGTTATATCCACATTCCCTTCTGTGCCCGCATCTGCAGCTACTGCGATTTTTATCGCGTCCTGCATGATCCGGTGGCGGAACAATCATTTGTCGCGGCGCTTGTCGGCGAGATGGCGTTGCGCCTGTCCGACGAACGGGGTCTGCCTGTGCCACTGACGACGCTCTACTTTGGTGGCGGTACGCCGACGACACTCTCCGAGCAATCCTGGCGTCGCATTTTCGCCACCGTTCGCAACTATTTCAGTTTTGGTGAAACCGCGGAGATCACCGTGGAAGCCAATCCCGAATCAGCGACTGCGGAAAAGATGCAGCTTCTGCACGACCTCGGTGTCAACCGCGTTTCATTTGGCGCGCAGTCTTTCAGCGCCGCCAATCTCGAACGCCTTGGCCGCATACACAACGTCGAACAGATCACTCTGGCGGTGTATAACGCGCGACAGGTGGACATTGCCAACTTCTCGCTTGATCTAATCTACGGTTTGCCGGATGAGACTGATACCAGTCTCGACTTCGATCTCAAGGCGGCCACTGCACTTACGCCACAGCATCTGTCGTTTTATGCGCTGACGCTGGAGGGCGAAGTCCCGTTGCGCCATCAAGTCCAACGCGGAGAAGTCTCTTTGCCGGACGACGACCATGTAGCCAAGCGCTATGTCAGCGCCGTTGATTTCCTCGACGGTCATGGCTACCGACACTATGAGATTTCCAACTTCGCCCTGCCGGGCCATGAGTGCCGCCATAATCTCGCCTACTGGGAACAGCGTGACTACTTTGCCTTCGGCCCCGCTGCAGTCGCGACTCTGAATGGCAGGCGGATTCGCAACGAACCCGACCTCGCGACCTACATCAAGAACTTGTCGTCAGGTCGCCTGCCGCCGCATGAAATAGAGCATCTTACGGGCGCAAAACGACTGCTGGAAACGATCATGCTGTCGTTGCGTCTTTCCAGCGGTCTCGATACCACCCTCCTGCGCGACAGTTTTGGCTACGACATCCTCATCAAACGGAGTGATCTCTTGGCGAAACTGCAGGAAGCTGGCGACCTTGTCATTGCCGACGGTTTCATTCGACTCACCGGCAAGGGGATGTTTCGCTCAGATTTGATAGCGTCTTCGCTTTGCCCTGATTTCGTGTAATGGACCCGATAAGCTCTTTCGTGCACAATGTGCATGTGTTTGATAGAGACTCACGTTGCCGTAAGGCCGTACACGCAGGATAGGAGACGGTATCCGATGGTCAAAATCACTTTTCACGGTCACTCCTGTTTCGAGATCAATGCCGACGGGCATCGCCTTGTGATAGATCCGTTTTTTGTGAACAACCCGCTCTGCAAAGTCAAGCCTGAGGACGTCAAGGCAGATTATGTGCTGGTTTCTCACGGTCATGGCGATCACTGGGGAGACACACCACTTATTGCCTCTCGCAACAAGGCCACTGTGATAACCAGCTTCGAGTTGTCTCAGTATGCATCCAAGCAAGGTTTCAAGTCGCACCCGCTTCATATCGGCGGCAGCGCCAAGTTTCCGTTCGGGTGGGTCAAGCTGACGATCGCTCATCACGGTTCCGCTTTGGAGAGTTCGGAGGAGCATGGCGGCAGTCCCACCGGAATACTGGTCAACATCGGCGGCAAGACGATCTATCATGCCGGCGACACCGGACTGTTTCTCGACATGCAGTTAATCGGCGAAATGAACCCTATTGACCTGGCGCTACTACCGATTGGCGACAATTTTACGATGGGTCCCGTCGATGCCGCCAAAGCCGTTGATTTTCTGAAACCCAAGAAAGTCGTGCCGATGCATTACAACACGTTTGACATCATCAAGCAAGACCCTCAGCAGTTCGTTGACTTGTTACGTGGCAAGCCGGTGGAGTGCATTGTCATGAACTCCGGCGACACTATCGAGCTTTGATTGGTAGCGGCTGTTTTCCCGGCAGCGTTGAAACGACCTCGCTAACAATGTTTCGCCCAGTATCGCAGTTGTGTCAGAGAAAGCGGGTCGCGACTCAAGTCGCTCCTACATGCCACATTAGCAACTTGCGTGATATGACTGTAAGAGCAACTTCAGTCGCGACATTCATGGCGACAGCGGTTTCAGGCGTCGTCAGAAATCCTGAGGCTGTCTCATAAGTTACGCCGTGGGCATACAAGCCAAACATGACGTGCAATGTGTAGGGGTCGCCCTTGCGGCGACCCGCATTAACATTGAGTGAAACGACAGGTCGGCGGGCGCACTGCCGTGCGCCCCTACGACAAATCGTTCGTCCGGCCGGTGAAATCCCACTTGTGGGACAACCTCTCCCTTCCTGACGACCTTGATCAGCCTACCGATTCGGCAGGAAAGGATTCCCGCCGGCGCGCTCAAGCGGCTTTTCAACAGCCCCCACCACTGGGGAATGGAAAGGAGCGAGTACGCTACTTCCTCGCGATTCTCTTCCTGACCTTGTCCCATGAGTTCGTGATCAAGAAACTCTCATCCATGTTTTTGACCATTCGCTCGAACTTCTCCCACGGCACCGTCAGCGTCAACACTCCCGGCTCCACATACGGACGCGCCGACACGTCAAACATCCCCAGAACTCCCCTTGGATGTTCAGATTTGCTCTCAAAATAGGGATGATAGACAATTGAAGAACATCCGGCGCCGAACGGGGCGATCACGCCCTGCGATGATGGCTCGTCAAAGTTCGCCAGGGTAAACAGACCGGAAAGCACATCGGCAGTGGCGAAGAAAGCGACAATCAATGGTTCGTCCTGTTCTTCTAAGCGATCCCAACGCTTGCAGATTAGGTATTCCGCCGGCGCTGTAAAGGCGGGATGTTGCCGCAATTGATCCTTCACCAACTCCGGGGTCTTTTTGTACCGCTCTCCTTCCAGTTCGCCATCAATGCCATAGGACAGGAAATACTCGAAATTGGATCGCGGTTGCTGCGAAAAGCCGCAGTACCGTTTGCCACCGGCGCAACTGATTGCCTGGTTCGAAAATGCCAAAGACTCGCCATGGCGTACTCGGCCCAGTTCGCCGATGAAACAGACCCATTCTTTGGGATTGGTGGCCTTTGGCGCGCGTCCCTCATCGTTCGAATAGTAGAAAGTGATCGGCAGGTCTGCGCCCGCGAAGTACTTGCTCCAGCGATCAAGAAAGAGCTCCTTCAACTGCATGTCCATACAACGCCTCGAGAGTTTAGAAATAATCGTTCTCCTTGACAGAAGATACATGATTTCTGCGATCAAGAGCAAGCGCTTCTGAACACTCTTATTCCCCGCGCAGTATTTGAGTCTGCGGTGGCGCGGCCCTGTAACGGTCGGCGATACAGGGATTATTTATGGCGACTGTGCCGAATTTCGTATAACTTGCCTTCCGATGAACCTCAGGAAATTGCTTCTCTGGCTCGCTCTCGGCGTGGTTGTCCTGTTTGTCGTGGCGGTTGTGCTGATCAAGCTACTGGTATCGCCGAGCACCGTGGCTGCCCGGATCACGCCACGCCTTGAGGGCATTTTCGACAGCCCGGTAGAGATCGGCCGGACCGAGCTGACAATCTTCTCCGGTGTCGGCGTGCGGATCCATGACATCAGAGTTCAAAATCAGCCGCCATTTGCAAACATCCCGTTGGCGAGTGTCGCTGCGATCGACATCAAGCTGAAACTCCTGCCACTTCTGGTGGGGAGTCTGCAGTTGAAGGAGATCAACATCCTCGGCGGTCAACTCTACTTGGTGAAGGACTCCACCGGCGCCGGCAATCTGTCGGCTCTGTCGCTGGAGCGTCTACGCAAGGCAGCACAAGGGGACGATGAAAACGAACTGGTCTGCCGAAGAATCGGTCTGCAAAACGGGCGATTGCTTCTCCGCAACGATTCCACCGGCACCCGCCTGGTGCTGGGCAAGATTGACGCGCACTTGGAGATCGGCAGCGGGACTCAACCCCAAGTTGAAAGCGATCTTCGCATCGATTCGCTGTTCCTGTGGTCTGGTCTTGGCAACTTTCTCATCAGCCCGAGGGCAGGCGAGTTGACCTGGCAGGGGAACTATGCACTTGGGTCCGACTCACTCATCATCGACCGCTGCGATTGGCGTGTCGACAAGATCACCGGACGACTTGATGGCGCCGTCGCCAAACCGACCGGCGAACCATACTTCAATATGCACATCATTTCCGAACATACTGATTTGCTCGATTGCGATGATTCCCGCATCGTTGCGGCCATTCCCGTCCTGCGCGACATGCAACTCGGCGGCGATCTTCGCATCGACATCGCCATGCGCGGCGGCCTACGCGATAACAGGACAACGACCGTACGTGGCAAGATTACCGTTACCGATGCCACTGCAAAATTTCCCGATAGTGACGTGATGCTGAAGGCAAAGCTAGTGGAAAGCGATTTTAATGAGCAATCGCTCTCCGTGTTCACCCAAGAAGCCACAATCGGCGCCGCGCCGTCACTGCTGCGGGTGGCTATTGATAACTTCCGTGCGCCGACGATTTCCGGCGAGCTGCAGTTGTCCTGCGATGCCGACGTTCTCGCTCGTCTTCTTGGTCTCGATAGAAGCAAACAGCTTTCCGGCAATGCCAGTGTCTCACTGTCCGGCTTCGTGAAGTCGACTGATCGTGAGCAGGCGCGACTGTTCGGTTCTGTCTCCGTGAGTGGGCTGTCCTATCACGACCCCAACGAAAATCTGGCAATTGACACTCTGAATCTTGATCTCAATTTGACCGGCAACGACGCCGATCTCTCGCGTTTCGAGCTGTCATTAGGCGGCTACAAAGTGCAACTGAACGGCAAACTGACCGACTTTGCTCCTTATCTGGCCTCGCAGCGAAAACCGCACAAACGCCCACGGTTCGATTTCGCCTGTAATGCTGACTCGTTCGCTCTCGGACTTCTGGCTGAAGGGTATCGAGGTTCCGGTGACACGACGACGATTCTGCGCCTGCTCGATTTCTTCTCCGACTTTGATTCGCACGGATCCCTTCAAATCGGCAGCGGACTTGTTGCCGGCGTCGTGCTTGACAATCTCCAGGCAAGCGTCTCCGTCGTAAACCGGATCGTTTCATCCGATTCGCTCACTTGCGATTTGTTCGGCAGGACGGCGAACGTCGATGTCGTCGTTGATCTCAACAATCTGCTTGCTCCCGAGTTTGATCTTGACTACACCGGCGTCGGAATTGAAGCAAACGATTTCCTAACAGGGCTGACGCGATTCGCGGATCATCTTTACGGTCGCATGGACGTGCAAGCCACCTTCAAAGGCAAAGGACTCTTGCGGGATGAAATCTTATCATCGTTGACCGTCGATGGCAAAGCTAAGCTAAGCGACGGCAAGGTCGTCAACCTGAACGCCGCCGACGTCTTTGTTTCCCGGTTTGGACTGGATGCTCTGCAACATGGCGAGTTTGATGACCTCCAAACCGACTTTTCAGTCGAAAACCGGTCTCTCCAGTTTAATCCCCTTACAATCAAGGCGGGCAAACTCGTATATCAAATCGAGGGCGCGGTTGATTTCGACGGCGGCTTCGACTGTCGCGCCACACGCACCCTCTCCAAGGATGATGTGCGTACGCTGTCGGAGCACCCGGATGCCAATGGTCTGGCGACCGGCCGCAACTTTGGCAAAGCCGTCTTCCGGCTTACCGGAAGCGCCGACACCGCCTTCGTTCAGCTTGAGGCGCTCCTGCCGAAAGATTGAATTCTCGCATAACATTTGCCGATGATTGTAAATACATGATTAGAGATGACTTCAAAGCCATTTACCGCAACGATCCTGCCGCTCGCGGTCTGGAGCCGATTCTTTACGCCGGTCTGCACGCCATTTTTTGGCAACGGGTGGCGCACCGCCTCTACAAATGGAAGCTGCGTTTCATCGCCCGCCTGATTTCGCAACTGACACGCTTTTTCACCGGCATCGAAATTCATCCCGGTGCAACTTTGGGCAAAGGATTATTCATCGATCACGGCATGGGTCTGGTCGTCGGCGAGACTACGCAGATCGGAGAGAACTGCGTGCTGTTCCACAATGTGACATTGGGTGGTACCGGCAAGCACGCGGGCAAACGACACCCGACTCTGGGCGATAACGTACTGGTCGGTACCGGCGCAATCATCCTGGGACCGGTCAATATCGGTAACAACGTTTACATCGGGGCCAATACCTTCATCTACATGTGTGATGTGCCTGACAACGCTACCGTGGTCGGTACACCGGGACGCATCGTGCGCCTGGACGGCCGGGCCGTCGATCTCCCACTGCCGCGCACCGTTCATCCCGTCGAATGAGAACTTCAGGCGGGGCACGTCTCTCGTCATTGTAGAGGACTCCGACGCACAACTCCGGAACGACGCAACAATCACGGTCTTGGAGTCTTTTGGGACTGTTGAAAGACCTCCACGAGTGTCATTCTGAGGAGTCCCGCAGTTGCGGGACGACGAAGAATCTCTAATTCGCTGCGTGGCGAACGCCTCGGATTCTTCTCTGCGCTCAGAATGACAAACCGTCGGGTTTTTTCAACACTTCCCTTTTGTATTGCCTGCATATATTGATCAAGTGAAACGGGTCCTGCTTGGTATTCTGATCGCCGTTATCGGTCTCTCCGAAATTGCGAACGCCTCCCATTTTCGTTTTATCAACGGCAACCCGCGTCAGAACGATCAGATGCGTTTGATTCTCGACGTCGCCTCACAACGTCTGACGAAGTTGCTTGAAGTCAAGCTTCCCGATACACTCACCATCGCTATCGTCGAGACGCAGCAGCAGTTTGATTCACTGGCTGGCGGTAGGATGCCCGATTGGGGCGCAGGCGCTGCGGTACCGGCACGTGATTTGATCTTGTTGCGTCGGCCAATGATGAACCAGTATCCCGGTTCGCTGTCCGACTTACTCGAACACGAACTGGCGCACATCGCGCTGCACAACCGCGTTAATGGCAAATACGTACCGCGCTTTATTGACGAAGGTTTTGCCTCCTGGTTTGCCGGGGAATGGACCTTTACAAATATCACCACAGTCGCGGCCGCACAGATCACCCGGTCGCTGCTGCCATTGCAGAAAATCGATGACGTCAACAGTTTCAAACAAGCGCAGGCCAATCTCGCTTACTCGCAGAGTTACCTTGTTGTGTTCTACATCTACCAGCGCTTCGGCGAACTCGGCTTCCTCGATCTGCTCGATGCCTTCGCAGGCGGTAAGCCGGTTCCCGACGCCTTCCGCATCGCCCTGGGAGTCTCTTTCTGGGATTTCGAACTGGACTATCGACAGTTTCTTGCGCGCAACTACACCATCTTCACTATATTGTCAGACACTATGGGTTTTTGGATCATCCTTGCTGTCGTCGTGGTTATCGGATATCTTATGGTGCGAAAGCGCAAGAAAGACGCGCTTGACCGCTGGAAGGAAGAGGAGAAGTTCGAAAGCACCGACTTCGACTACACCGTATCCGATGATGAACCCTGGAAAAACTCGACCGACAACGAAGACTCGGAAGACTTTTCATCACGCCGCTGAGTACATCGCCGTACTCATTTTTAATGCGCTAGTCCGCCAATTGCCCGCGGGCTTACGCTTGAAACTTGCCGGTTTGTTTGGAAACATCTCCTATCTCGTTACGCCGCGCCGTGTGAAGATCGCCATGGAGAATCTCCACGCTTCTTTTCCGCAACTCCCTGCGTCCGAGAGGAAGCGAGTCGTGCGACAGGTTTATCGCAATCTCGCCGCCGGCGCCATCGAGGAGATTAATCTTGCTCCCGCCGTTGCAACTGTGACTGTCGACGCGCAGACAGAAGCAAAGCTCGCGTATTTACAGCGGCAACACGCGAAGGGAAGACCACTGCTTCTTGTCACCGGCCATTATGGCAATTGGGAAGTTCTGGCTCAGTTCTTGACGACGCGATTCGAAAACGTCAGCTTTCTCGCCAAAGAGCAATCAAATCCATACATCAATAAGATGATTACGCGGCTGCGCAGCGCGATGGGTGGCCATGTCATAGCGACCAACACAGCCGCGCGAGTTGTGCCTAAACTGCTAAAGTCGGGAGGCGCCCTGATGCTGGCCGCTGATCAGGATGCCGGCAGGGAAGGGGTGATGATCGAATTCCTCGGCAGACCGGCAGCGTATTTTCGGGGCTGGGCTTTGTTCAGCTATCATTATCAGGTACCCGTGGCATTTGTGTTTCTTAGACGGGAGTTACAGGGATTTACGCTGGAGATTGCCGACATCGTCGAGCCAGACCTCGCCGCGGATAGGAATGCCGAGATCAGACGCTTGCTGATTCTCTTTTCTGACCATCTTGCCGCGGCCGTCACCGCGCATCCGGAGCAGTGGCTCTGGACCCACCGGCGGTGGAAATCGGGCATTCCCTTTCCAATATCGGATTGACCCGATGACTCCTCCGTTCCCGGTCAGCCATCTTTCCTATTGACACGCCAGAGGGCAAAATCAATATTGGGTTGTATAAGCAGGCGGCTCTGGCTTGCCGCAACGTTTAGGTTGGAGGAAGATGGTAACACCTGTCCACCGGGAAAACGGGGCACGATTTACCGGCAGCATACTCAGTCTCGCTGTCTTCGCAATTCTGATTGCCGGTTGCGGACCCAAACAGCGAAGCACCTTGCCACCAACTCCGCCACCAGCGCAGGTTGCACCACAAGTCGTGACCGACACTGTCAAAACTCCGTCCATAGACCCCGAGGCTCCCACCAAGCAACTCCCACTCAAATCGGGCTGGATTTTCAAGTCTTTGGTCAACGCCCGCAGCGATCCATCAACCACAGCCCCGATAATCACGAAGCTCAGCCGGGGAACTGAGATCAAGCTTATTGCGAAGACTGACCAATGGTGGAAAGTCCAACTGAGCGATAGTACGCTCGCATACATCCATGAATCGATGGTCTCGCAGGAACGTTATCTTGACCCCTGGACGCAATTTAAGCTTGGGGGACGACTTGCTGATACCACGCTGCAAATCATTACCGCCGTCACTGAACTCAAAGATAACGCCACCCCGTCAGCAGCCCTGACTGTCGCCGATAGTTGGGCGTCATTTTCGAAGATCAAAAAACAGCGGGTGGCGCAGGCCGCCTTTGCCTATTGGAAGATGTGCTTGTCCAAAGCCGGATATGACTCCAAAGGTACCGTCGTCGTTTTGCGTGACGAAGAAGGTGTCGATCTTGTGAAAGTCACTGCCAACTCCGATAAAACCACCGTCGACTTCTTGAAATAGGACTGAAAGTAGAAGGGGTACCTTGTGCTCTTCTGCGCTCACATAACAGTCGAATGGCAGCGGCCATTGCTGGTCAATTCTGGTTTGCCGCAGAGGCAGTAGCAGGATGTCTACAAAACTAATTCCTTCATTCCGTCATTTCTGACTTGCGGCGGCTCTGCATAGATCTGTAGGTCACTATCCCCGCTAGAACAAGTGGGACGATTCCCAGGAAGATGAAGATCAAGTCGCCCGGCATCCTGAGCCACTCGATAACCTTCACGAAATCTTGATTCAGAAATTCCGGACTGCGTGCATGCCAGTAGCCGTTCTTCATAACATCGAGTAGTTGTAGCACACCGCCGGGGAACAGGTTGGTCACCAGCATCAATGCCAGACCGATGTTGAGTCCCCAGAATGATATTCGGAGGTACTTCTCTGTGCGCGACCACTGCGCGTCGGTCGATGCCTGTCGGAACGCAAACACCATTAGAGCAATCGCCAGCATCCCAAAGACTCCCATCATGGCGGCGTGTCCGTGGTTGGGAGTCAGCATCGTCCCGACCTCAAAGTAGCTGATGATTGGCATGTTGATCAGGAAACCGAAGACACCGGCGCCAACGAAGTTCCAGACACCAACCGCCATCAGGAAATAGAAAGTCCATTTGTGCGGGACCGACACCTCCTTGTGGCAGATATCACACTTCCCCTTGGTGAGTTTGATAAAGTCCCAGGCATCCAATGTCAGAAGGGTTAGAGGCACGACCTCCATGGCCGAGAATACTGCTGCCAGCGCCATCGTAACTTCGGACTGACCGGTCCAGTACCAGTGGTGTCCCGTTCCGATTATGCCGGCTCCGAGATAAAGGATCGCATCGAGATAGACCACACGCGAAGCGGTCGCCTGCGAAACCATACCCAGCTTGAAAAATATTGCCGCCACCATCGCCGTCACAAATAGCTCGAAGAACCCTTCAACCCACAGATGGATTATCCAGAAGCGCCAAGTATCGACAACCGTAAAATGCGTGGTACTGGTGAAGAACATGGCCGGTATGTAGAAGAGGGGAATGGCTATTGCAGAGTAAAGCAACAAGCCTGATACGTTTGAATTGTTAGACTGACCCGGTGTCGGCCTAAGCTCGCGGAACAGCAGGAAGAGCCAGAACACGAGACCGATCGCCAGTAAAACTTGCCATGCCCGACCGAGATCAAGATACTCCCAGCCTTGGTGGCCAAACCAGAACCAGGCCTTGCCCAGTAACTGATTGATGCCCAGAATCTCCCCAAAAAGGCTGCCCACTACGACCACCACCAAAGCTACGAAGAGCGCATGAACCCCTTTCGATTGACCACGCGGTTCTCTTCCCCCAAGCGAAGGCGCAATCAATAACCCGCCGGCAACGAAGGAGGTTGCTATCCAAAAGACTGCCAACTGCAGGTGCCAGGTTCGGAGGATATTACTTGGCAAGAGCTGCGAGAGATCAAATCCATAAAAACTCCCCGGGTCGGCACGATAATGTTCTGTCGCAGCACCTACCAGAGCCTGAACTAGGAAGAGCAGCGACGCAACCACGAAGTACTTGATGGTCGCTTTCTGGCTATCGGTCATTGCGCCCGGAATCAATTGCGGATGAATATGACCCCCGTGACTCTTCCAACCCAGGTAGTCGAACTTGCCTACTACGAAAAGGACCAGACCCGTCCCTGCCAAGAGCGTGATCAGACTCAGAGCACTCCACAAGTACGCGGCGGTCGGCGGAGTGTTTCCCGAGGCCGGGTCAAATGGGAAGTTGTTTGTATAGGAGGAACTCCCTCTCGGACGATTAACTACCGACGCCCAAGCAGTCCAGGAGAAAAAAGCGACCAGTTGTCTCAATTCAACACTGTCACGGATCACATCAGCTACCAGACCTGAACTATTTGTTGGCTTGGAGAAGTGTTCTGCCCATGTGTCGATTTGTTTTCCAAATGACCGCTCTTCCGCCGGAGTAAAGACAAGCGCGTTCGTCTGGGGGTCATACCGATTTTGCTTCAGTAGCTGCTTCGTTTCTGACTCAACTACGTTTCGTTCCGCGTCTGTCAACTGTTGAACGTCGCGCTGATATCGACTCGCCGCAATATTCGCCGAAACGTCCAAGGTCAACTGGTGCAGATATTGAGCTGAGAAATCAGGACCCAGGTACGCACCATGTCCCCAAATGGTGCCATTCTCCATAAGTCCGTACTTCAAGAACACGCTCTGTCCCGTCAGAATGTCATCACCGGTAAAGAGAATTTGACCGGAGGATGACATCACTCTGGCGGGAATCGGAGGGGCATCCTGATAGCTTCTGGTTGCCTGCCATGCTAAGACAGCAAGACCAACTACCAGAACAATTATGGTGGCGTGTTTCCACCTCGGCGATATTCTTTCCTTAGACGGTTCCATCCCTTCTACGCTCATATTCTCCTCGCAATTGCAAGAGTCTAGTGATTTAGATCGTGTGCCAGCTGATGGTACTTCTCGTGTGTTCCCTCACCTATCTCTTCCGCCTCGATCCGGGCGAATGCCTCAGAGAGAAGCTGCTGCTCGTCGGCAGGAATGAGTCTGTCTGCCATCGGAAAAAGAACGTTGTCCTCTTTCTGGATGTGTTGACGCAAGAGTGTGATGTAAGCCGCCAAGTTGTCGCGGACTGCGCCAACAGCTTTTGCCACTCCACTCTTAGCCTCTGCCATCTCGCCGTTTATCGCTCTGACTAGTCTTCGGCCTTCCTCGTGCTCAGCCAGCATGGCCGCCACGGGTCCAGAGCCTACCGGCAGGCCGTGCTGCTGCAGACTCGGGAACAGATACTTCTCTTCTTTTGCATGATGACATCGATCAGTGAAGTTCCGGAAGAAATCTGCCATCTTTTCCACTTCATCCACATGGAGTGTACCGCCCCCATGTATGTTTGCGACCTCTCGTTCCGCTGCTTTGAGGATCAGCAGGACAATTTGGTGCTCGTGCTTTAGTTCCTCTGTCGGTTTCACCGCCATTCTCCTCTCTCGTGAGCTACGTTTGACGATTCATATTGCCAACTGCTCCGACCACGCATGGGCCGTCATATCGTGCCCGACTGAATTAGCCTCTACAATCACTCCAGAACTGGTTTGAAGATAGCACAGATTTTTATCCGTTCAAAGAGGATTCACGCGCGAACGAGTCTGCTTAGCCGATCCTAAAGTTAAAGGCAGGCACTGCTTCTTCGCAAGGACTTTCCTTGTGACGCATTTCTTCCATCATACGATGGTCGTACTCTCCACTTTCTTGCTCTCGACCGCCAGGGGAAATGTGCTTACGGCCGCGCCGCAACAACGCTCGAACTATTCGATATAGCCGATAGCTTCAATCTCGACTAATGCATCCTTGGGCAAGCGAGCAACCTGACAGGTCGCGCGCGCCGGGAAGTCTTTGCTGAAGTATTGCATATGTACATCGTTCATCGCCTGAAAGTCGTCCAGGTTTTTCAGATAGACCGTAGTTTTGACAACCCTGTCCAATCCGGAGCCGGCGGCTTCAAGAATCGCGGTAACATTCTTCAGTACGCGGTGTGTCTGCTCAGTGATGTCCCCTTGACTCATAATTCCGGTCGCAGGATCGATCGCTATCTGGCCGGAGACAAAGACGAGTTGCTTACATTCGAGGACGTTTCCTTGCGAATAGGGTCCGATAGCTTTGGGCGCTTTGTCGGTGGCGACGATTTTTCTGGGCATGGTTTCTCCTATATGCTATGACGGTCGGCGTGACCGCCGAATTGTTATCATGAGGAATATACGCAGTAGGGAATAGTGTGGCAATGGCGAGTGGGGGAAAGACACACCCCGTCACGTCCCTCCTTCGTCGGGACATGCCACCCCTCTTGTTAGAGGGGAATGGAGCGTGGCACACGAGGATGAGCGTTGCGCAAGGAACATCGTGAAATAAGAAAGGGGGCGGTCAGTATTTGTTGAGAGGACTTTCGGGACCCATGAGAACCGTGAATTCGCGCAGGAGAGCTGGGTCGAAGAACCCTTCCTGACCGAGCATCATTTTGAGAGCCGGATAGGTCTCGATGGCCGGCTGGTAAACACGTTCAGTGGTGAGCGCGTCAAAGACGTCGACAACGGCAACGATCTTGCTGAACGGATGCATGTCGCGGTCGTCGATACCAAGGGGGTAGCCACTTCCATCAACACGCTCGTGGTGTTGGAGTACGGGGTAGTAGGACTCTTCCGAAATGATGTCGGTTTCGCGCAGAATGTCACTGCCCCAACTCGGATGCTTTTTCATGATCTCGAATTCGGAACGATTTAAGGATGTGCGCTTATTGAGAATGCGTTCCGGGACTTTGCTTTTGCCCACATCGTGCAGCAGAGCGCCGGTTCCGAGAGTGACCAGTACGTCCCTGTCGGTTATGCCGATCTGCCGCGCCAGCGATATGGAAAAAGTGCAGACGTTCACCGAATGGGTGTATGTATAATAGTCGAACGAGGTTATCCTCATGAGGTTGAGAAACGCGTCCCGTCCTTTAAGAATATAGCTGATCGTGCTCTCAACCAGATCCTGACTGCGACGGACATTTTCGGAATACGTGGGATTCGCCATGAGTTCCTTGACCAGCGCCTTGGAAGTGTCGTACAAAATCGCCGCCTTCTTGATCTCTGCGACTTTCGGATCGGCCAGGATTTCCGGCAAGTGCTCTTCGATATATTGTTGGTAGGCTTCGCGCGATTCATAGTTGATGTAGATTGTCACGATGTTGTTCTTTATCAGTCTGGCGCGCGATTGTTCGGTGAACGGCAGCGATTTGGCGCGGTATAGGATGACCTCTCTGCCCGTGTGAATGTATATGTCGAAATACAGAATTTTGTCGAGACGTAGAGAATCGACCTGAATCGGCAGAAAAGAAGGTGTTTGTGTCGTAGAACGCTTTTTGACTAAACTTGGCATACGGTTATGTCCCTATTCATAGGATATCGACATAACTTTGCCCATTCTGAATCAAAAAGCCGATCCGTCAGGGAAGGATCGGCTTACCAAAGGAGGAGCAAAGGGCTGCGAAATGAAAACTTAGCTGCCGTAGCTCTTGACCAGCATCATCACCGATTGCAGTGAGGTGCTGATGTTGGAGAGAGCTTTGGAATATCTTTTCAGCAGTTCCGAATACTGCCATCTCATCGAGAAGGCCTTGTCGGGGAATTCGAATATATCAAGCAACGTCTTACGATAGACTTCATCAAGGTAGCGCACGACATAGTAGCTGTATTCCGGCAAATCGTTGTCATCGGCATTCCCTTTGCTCAGCCGGTCACGGTAGGCCTCAACCTTTTCCAACACTACCGTTCCGAAGCACCAGGGGGTCATGACGACGCCGAAATTGTTGGCCTCGGAATAGAAATCGTACACGGTTTTGAGGAGAGTCTCGAGGATCTTCTTCTTCGCATACAGGAAAGCCCTCAATTCCTGCTGGAATTCCTTGAGTTCGGCTTGTTTGGCCTTGACGTCATTGAGATCGGCCAGCGCATGTTCCTCGACGTGCTCCAAGAAGCTGTAGAAATCATCGAAGTAGACTTTGACATTCTCACTCAGCGTGTAAGTGTAGTATCCACCTTCGTCATGCTTAACCCGGGGTTCAACGCCCTTTGTAAACCGCGATTCGGGAAACCCTCTCTTAATCTCCGCTGCTATCATGTCGATCTCTCCTTCCGTCAATGTCGTGTCCGAATCCAGTACTACGCAACGGCTGTGCCAGCGACACAGAAGCCAACAATTCGGGGAGCGTGAGACGGAAGAAGTTGCAAATGAAGGAGTTGCGATAGTCGTCGGCTTGGCCTGGCTGAAGCGCGAGTGATAGAGTGTGACGCGGTTTGCAGTATTTTCACAACGACCGACGATAGCAGCGTGTTGTCTGTATTTGTTGACACCACCATTGCAGCCCCATAGATTCACCCGGTGTTCGACAAACGTATCATCGGCATCGACTACGGGCGCAGGCGGATCGGCGTGGCCTATTCCGACCCGTTGCGGATTACCGCCCAGCCCTTGACGACCGTCTTGCTCAAGACCGAGCATGAAGCGGTCAATAGAGTCTGCGAAGTACTGGCAAAAGAGGATGTAGAGTTGGTCGTGGTTGGGCTGCCGATGTCGCTGTCCGGGGGAACCGGAGGGCAGATGGCAGATGAAATTCGCAAGTTCGCCGCCGGGTTGGAAAGACGGGGTTACCGCGTGGTATTCGAGGATGAACGGTTCACGTCCGCCGAGGCGATGGCGACAATGCGCCGCGCCGGCAAAAAGGAAAAGCAGATGCGTGGCAAGACCGATGTGATTGCGGCACAGTTGATTCTACAGGGATACCTTGACTCCTTACCAAAATGATCGCCCATGAAGAAGCTGCTTTTGGTCCTGTACTGGTTCGTGACGACGATACTGGTCTTTGCACTAATTCCTTTGCTGCTTGTCGTGTGGGTGGCTGAAGTGGCCTTGAGTGGTTCGCTTCTGAAACGACTGCTGCTACTCATTTTGGTGATCCTGATCGTAGTATCCATTGTCGGATATCAACAAATCAACCGTAAAATCGGTGATTCTCAGAAAGACTATGTTGTGCTGGTGCATCCCCGAGACAATGCTACGGATTTGTACACGCGGCTGGTCGAATCCGGATTGCCTGTCAATCGTTGGTTATACCGATGGTATATGCGTCAGACCAAGGTTGATCGCCAACTCAAACCGGGGCGCTATCACATTAGAGGAGGACAAACTCACTACCAACTCGTTTTGGCATTTCGGGACGCTAAGCCGGAACTGAGCAAGGTCACGATCCCGGAGGGATGGACGCTACGACAGATGATACCGGTCATTGCTCACGAGATACCGACCGATTCCGCTGAACTGGCGCATTTGCTCGCCGACCAGAACTACTTTCGGGGTTTCGGTATCGAGGCACCAGGCTTCGAGGGCTATCTGTTCCCGGAAACCTATTCGTTCTTTCCATATCAAGAGGCGCGTAGTGTCATCGCGGAGATGGTGCGGATGTTCCGCGACAAAATTACTCCTGAAATAATCAGGCGTGCGCGGGAGCTTAAGATGCCACTCAATGAAGTCATCACGCTGGCGTCACTGATCGAAGCCGAGGCTGCCGATGGTTCGGAACGGGAGTTGATTTCGTCGGTGTTTTTGAATCGCTTGCGCCTCGGTTGGAAGTTGCAGTGTGATCCGACTGTGATCTATGCACTGGGAGGACTTGATCGGCTCTTGCTACGCAAAGACCTTGAATACGACTCGCCTTACAATACCTACCTATATTATGGTCTTCCGCCGGGACCGATCTGCTCGCCGGGTCTGGCATCGATCAAGGCGGCATTGTATCCAGCGACGACTAACTACACATATTTCGTCGCCACCGGTTCGGGGCAGCACGTCTTTTCGGCGTCGCTGAATGAGCACAATCGGGCGACCAGCAGAATCAAGCGCAACAGGTAGCAGATTGCCAACGCCACCACCCGATTGACAATCCTCCGACAATCAGATACCATGCGCCGATGAAGTTGCTCACGTACATCATGCTTTGTTTGATCTGGGGATCAACATGGCTGGCAATCAAGCTGGGGCTGCAGGATGCGCCTCCGGTGTGGAGCGCCGCATTGCGCTTCATCCTTGCGGCAGCCCTATTGTATGGGATCAACCATGTCGCCAAGCAGCAGTATCCAATCGGCTGGCGCAACAAATGGCGTGCGGCCTGGCCGGGGATATTTACGTTTTTCGGATCGTATGCGCTTACCTACATGGGTGAGAACCATATCAGTTCCGCGCTTGCAGCGATACTGTTTGCTGTATTCCCCTTCTTCATCATGGCACTAATGCCGCTGATGATCAAGACGGAACGGGTCGGCATCAGGTCGCTGATCGGCGCCGTGGTCGGATTTGCCGGCGTAGTCATCATCTTTGCCGAACCGGTGCAGATCGGGAGCAGCGCTCTGATCGGGATGATCTTCCTCATCCTGTCGCCGATTTGCGCAGCGATCGGCTCGGTGTCGGTCAAAGCTTACTTGCACGACGAACCGGTATTCCCGATGATCACGCTGCAGATGACAGTTGGCGCTATCCTGCTGACTTTGACGGCGTTTGTCTTCGAGCCGTTTAGTGACTTCAAGTTTACTACCACTTCCGTGGGCGCAATCGTGTTCCTGGCGATCTTCGGATCAATTATTACTTTCGGGAGCTATTACTGGCTACTGAAGCGAGTGCGGCTGGTTACGATGTCGATGATCGCGCTAATCACGCCGGTGGTGGCGATGTTTATGGGGTACATTTTCCTCCAAGAGGAACTCACCGTTGGCAACTATATCGGAGCGGCATTAGTGTTGATGGGAGTGGCGGTTGTGAATATCAAGCAGACGCATGATATAGATGTCACGCAGACGGCGATTCCGTCAGGAAAGGATTCCTGACGCCGCAATAAGACGTCGGCGCGAGGACCGCGCCGCCACGCGATGATCTATCGTCAGATGCGTTGGTTGCAGAAACGGCAGACCAGCGCTTCTCTCTTGATAATTTCGGCGCAATAGGGGCAACGTTTTTCATCGGCACGTAATCGCGGCAAGTGCGGTTTCTGGTGACGCTTGAGGGCTTCCACCGCCTTGTGAGCCTGTGTGCTCGCGGCGGAACCGGTGAATTCGAATATCGTATTGTGACGCACTGCAAAGTTGTCGTCCCAGTCGATCACTAGGCAGTATTCTTTCCTGAGGTCACTCGCCGATTTGTCAAGACCGAAGGCGGTGAAGGTCAAGTCCTTTGTGGCAGTCAGTCGCGACAATGTCTGCGCCTTCTCCTCGTAGAATACGTCGATGATGCCATTGCGCGGGATGCGCCCAAGCTCCTTGTCATGATCGGCGACAAAGATGTAAGACGCCTCCGTAACGGAGCAGTCAACGAGATTCTTGCGCCCTGTGGCGCCGGCCAAACCCGCAAGATAAGCACCGACAGGAAACGTCCCAAGAATCCCTTCGGCTTCGTCCTTCTGCTTGCCGGCGAAATAGAGCGCCACGATGACTATGACGGCGATCAGTGCTATTAGCAGAATCGCGACGGGATTCATTGGGCGCGCTCCTTGGGCAGATAATTCGTCAGCATAGATTCAGCGACGAAAATAGACGCGATCTCGAAAGGTGTCAATGTAAAAGTTGCTTGTGGGCAATTCCGCAATGAGCGGACGCTTACTTGCTCAGGAATTGCTGGTGGTCTCCCCCGAAGATTCCGCGGACAAGCTTCGCCGAGGTTTGTAGGGGCACGTTGCACGTGCCCGCGGGCACACGCAGTGTGCCCCTACAATGCTTTGAAGCGACGCAGCTTGTCGATCAATACGTCGATTTCATCCAATGTGTTGTAGAAATTGACCGACACGCGCACACCGCCTTCGCGGTAAACGAGATGGAAGTTTTCCTTCAGCAAATGCTTCAACAACTCGTCGCCTGCGGGAGAGCCGATGGAGATGATTGACGAACGGTGTTTGGATTCCAATGAACTCCTGACAGAATAGAAGTTTTCGCTCCTGACGAATTCGAGCAACCGGTCGATCAGAGTCTGGTTGTGTTCGAAGATATTGTCGACCCCAAGCTTGTTGATATACTGCAGCGCCGCCGCCATTCCCCAGAGTTGTGCGTAGGGATAAGTACCGAGGTTGAAATGACGGGCATCAGCGAAAGGTCGCTTGTCGAAATGGCGGAGATCGGTGAATTCCATCTGCCAATCCACCCCGAGCCAACCACTCGACAGTGATTTTAGCGGCTTCTTGGCGTTATTCGAGAGGAAGAAAAAGCCGGATCCTAAAGGTGACAGCAGCCATTTCTGGGCGCCGCAGGCGAGCAAGTCGATGTGGCAATCATGCACGTTCAACGGACAATGCCCGAGCCCTTGGATGGCGTCAACGACGAAATAGATATCGTGCTCTTTACATAGCTTGCCGATCTCTTGGAGATCGTTGCGGAAGCCATTGAAGTATTGGACGTAGCTGATTGCCAGAACTTTGGTGCGCGGTGAAACCAACTTGCGAGCCTCATCGATTGAGAAGTTCCCATTGACCGACGGCGCATATTTAAGGACCACGCCGTCCTGCTCGAGAACTCTGAACGCATATGGCACCGACGGGAAATCGTTGTCGGCGAGAATCACTTCGTCTCCCGCCTGCAAACCCAGACCGGTAGCGGCCAGATTGAGGCCGTGGGAGGTATTGAAGGCGTAACCAATCTCGCTGACATCGGCGCCAATCATTAATGCCGCCTGCTCGCGGATTTGCTGCAGGTAGTCCATCGACTCAACGTCGGGCTGATAGAGGTTGTAGATGTGCTCCCAGTAGGCTTCGATTCTCTCTTTGACCGGTCGCAACATCGGCGCCCAAGAAGCATTGTTGAAGAATATCTTCTTGTCAAGACCGATAAAGTCCTCACGCACGCTTTTGTCGATCATGGGGGTACTTTCTAATAGTGATAGATGTAGGTAATCGACCCGATGACCAATAACAGGGTCAACAGGTTCCAGAAGAGGTCAAAGGTAGTAATCACACTCGGCAACTTGTATTGATTCTGATTGCGAATATGCGCCGGCAGCACACCGACGCCAAAAATGAACAGCGCGATGAAAAAACCGCTGCGGTAGCTGGTAAATGGCAGAATCGGATAGAGCGCAGCATAAACGATGCACGGCAGCATCACGATGAATACGAAATTGACCAGAAACGGCGACATAAATTGAGGGTTGAGCGAGCCATCAGAAGCAAACCGTCGTGACAACACTTTCTGTATGAGGAAGCGAACGATTTCGAGGACTAACAGCATCGCTGCTGCGGTGATAATAGTGAGTACCAGACGGGTTCCGGTCATCTATAGCCAGCCTATATTGTAGTACCACCGATAGGTTTCCCCGATGGCTTCCGAAAGTGTGCAGGTCGGTTCATAGTTTAGCAAAGCGCGCGCCTTAGCGGAGGAACAAACCCAATAGCGATATGATAGTTCGCGAGCTTTATCTCTGCTCAGCGGGAAGCCGCTAATCGACCCGAGCAACGCGGCCGCCAACTTCATGATTGGCAGCGGCAAACGCAGTGGTCGAATGTCAACGTTAATTGTCTCCGCAATCAGGCGTTGTACTCCCCACTGCGAGATGTCATCGACGGAGTTGATGTTGAAGGTTTCTCCGGCGGCTTGGTCATTGAAAGCAGCGCGACTGATGCCTTCGACCAGGTCAGCAATATAGACGAGGCTGACGAAGCCCTCCTTGCCACCGAACTTGAGCAGCCAGCCAAGTTTGACATTCTTGAAGAAGACGAAGACATCCGTATCACGCGGGCCGAACACTGCCGGCGGTCGGATGATCGTGAACGGCAGTTCGTCTTTCTGTGCGAGCACCGCCTGTTCTCCGGCAAGTTTGCTCCTGCCGTAATCGGACACCGGCACGGCAACATCGGACTCGGTCTTGAGTTTGTGTTGTACACACGGACCTGCGGCAGCCTGACTGGAAATGAGCACGAACCTTTTGAGGTTGGTTGCGTGCTTGACAGCCATGTCGACGAGATTAGCGGTGCCATCGCGGTTGACAGCCATAAATCGGTCAAGCGATTTCGCCTTGATCAGGCCGGCGCAGTGGAAGATGTGGTCGATGCGCGGAAGGATCGGTTCGAGGGATTTAAGGTTGTCAAGACTGCCGATTATCGGCGTATATTTGAGATCCGAGATGAGATCGAGCCGGGATGTTTCGCGTAACAAGAAGAAGAGATCGCATCCAATTTTGGCCAGATGCTCGGCGAGATGACTACCAACAAACCCGGAAGCACCGGTGATCAGAACCTGTGGTCTGCCTGTGAAAAGCGGGACAAAATGACTTGACATCGTATAGCCCATTAATTATCATTGTCGCCCTGTGATTGAAAACATTCGGATAATGTACCCCGTCGGGGGTTGAAAGCAAGTCAATTATGGATCTGTTCGATAAGTGCAAGAGTTTTACGCGCTCGCTTGAAGTAAAGGAAGCGGGCTTCTATCCTTACTTCCGCCCAATCACCTCAGCGGCGGATACGGTGGTCACGATTCATGGTCGGGAGATGATCATGATCGGCTCGAACAACTATCTCGGCTTAGTGACGCATCCCAAGGTCAAAGAGGCGGCGATTGCAGCGACGAAGAAGTATGGCGTCGGCTGCACCGGTTCGAGACTCCTCAACGGTACCCTTGACTTGCATCTCGAGCTCGAGGATAAGCTGGCGAAGTTTATGCACAAGGAAGAAGCCCTCGTGTATTCGACCGGCATGCAGACGAACTTGGGGACAATCTCGGCGCTGGTGAACAAGGGAGAATACGTTCTCATCGACCGCTCGGTGCACGCGAGCATTGTTGATGGCTGTCGGCTCTCGTTCGGTAGAACCGTGAAATATGAACATAACAATATGGATGATTTGGGGCGGGTCATATCGTCATTGGATCCTGACGCGCCGAAGCTGATTGTCACCGACGGTGTCTTCTCGATGGAAGGTGACATTGCCAAACTGCCGCGATTGGTTGAACTGGCTCATGCGCACAATGCGAGAGTGATGGTCGATGATGCCCATGCGCTCGGAGTGCTGGGGGCGACCGGTGCGGGCACAGCCGAGCATTTTGGCTTGACCGATGAGGTTGATATCACCATGGGTACGTTTTCGAAATCACTCGCGTCGATTGGTGGTTTTATCGTCGGCGATGCCGAAGTTGTCGAATTCGTCAAACATTTTTCGCGCACCATGATCTTTTCAGCTTCGATTCCGCCGTCATCGGCGGCTGGGGTCATGGCGGCTCTTGAGATCCTCCAGAGCGAACCGGAAAGACGGACACGTCTATGGGAGATCACTCGCAGAGTGCATCGGGAGCTGCGAGGACTCGGCTTTGACCTCGGTACCAGCGAGACGCCGATTGTGCCGATCTTGATTGGCGACGAGACTCAGTGTTTCCAGTTTTGGAAGATGCTGACTGAAAACGGTATCTTTGCCAACGCCGCCGTCCCGCCGGCCGTGGCGCCGGGGCAAGCGTTGATTCGCACCAGTTACACCGCCAATCACACCGACGAGCAAATCGATCGGGTCCTTGATACTTTCGCCGCGATCGGCAAGAAGACCGGAATGATTACCGCAGCAGTGTAGCTGCCGCCGGGGCGCCTAACATGAAACCAGAAGAAATTGAAATAATCGAGGTCGTTTCAAAATCAGACCTCAAGCGGTTCATCAAATTCCCGTGGAAAGTCTACGCCGATGATCCCAACTGGGTTCCGCCGCTGATAACCGAACGGCTGGCTTTTTTTGACCGCAAGAAGAACCCGTTCTACCGTTACGCCAAAGTGCAATTATTTCTGGCGATTTATCAGGGCGAGGTGCTCGGACGTATTGCCACCTGTGTCAACAACATCCACAATCAATTTCATCAGGAAAAGACCGGCTTCTTCGGGTTCTTCGAGTCGGTGCAGAACTACGATGTTGCCTATCGGCTACTCAAAGTTGCGGTCATCGCTCTCAAAACAGTCGGCATGGAGCAGATGATTGGGCCGGCGAATTTCTCGACCAATCATGAACTCGGACTGCTGGTTGATGCGTTTGATCAGCCGCCGGTGGTGCAGATGAGCTACAATCCGGCTTACTACGTCGACTACTTCGAAAGGTTCGGACTGACCAAGGCCAAGGATTTGCTGGCGTTCAAGATGGTCAAAGAGAACGAGCCGCCGGAACGGATGGTCAAAATTGTCGAGCGCATCCGAGAACGATCGGGTGCGACCTTTCGCAAGATCGACCTGCACGATTTCGACAACGAAATTCTGCGCGTGATCAAAGTCTACAACGATGCCTGGGAGAATAATTGGGGATTTGTGCCGCTGCACGAGGATGAGTTCATCCATATTGCCAAGGATTTGAAACAGATTGTTGATCCCGATCTGGCGCTGTTTGCCGAGATCGACGGCGAACCGGCCGGCTTTGCGCTGGCGATTCCGGACGTCAATCAGATTCTGATCAAGCTTAACGGTCGTCTCTTTCCGTTCGGGTTGTTCAAACTGATCTGGAATCTCAAAGTTCGCCGCAAAATCAATCAGGTGCGCGTGATCACCATGGGAGTCGTCAAGAAGTACCAGAAACGAGGCATCGACAACGTCTTCTACCTTGACCTCTATCGCAACGGCGTTGCCAAGGGCTATTACGCCGCCGAGCTTTCCTGGATTCTCGAGGAAAACCACCTGATGATATCCCCGATCGAGACGCTCGGCGGTAAACGCTACAAAACCTATCGCATGTACCAGACACCGTTGATAACGGCCCCACCACCATTGCCGCCAGCCGCATCCGAGTAATCCCGTAGCCGCGCTCTATTCCCCTCTTGAGAGGGGATTAAGGTGTGTCATTCCCGCGGAGGCGGGAATCCAGAGGATGGGTGGGCGGGTGGTCTTCCTGAACCCTACCAACAAAAAGCCCTTGACACGCCCCTCGAAAAAGACATTCTTATAGAGGATATTGTCGTTGACAATCCACAGGAGGGATCGACGAACGTCGGAACCACAGGCGTTCCGGGCTGCGAAGCTGGGAATTTTCAGAACTAACCAATCTAAAGGAGGTTGGACATGGCATTAATGAATGCTTACTTGGTGACAACCAAAAATCTAGAGTCCTTTTTGAATAGCCTTCTTTCAGCAAAAGCTCCTGAGCGTTTCACAATCAAGTTTCTTAATGAATTAGAGTTCAAAACAACGAATGATCAACTATTTATTCGCCTGCTGAAAGGGCTTGGTTTTCTTGATGAATCTGGTGTGCCTACTCAACGGTATTTTGACTACCTCGATCAATCGAGATCGCCAAAGGTACTGGCCAGTGCAATTAGGGAAGCATATGAGGACTTGTTTAGAGTAAACGTTAAAGCTCAGGAACTGTCCAGTACGGAGGTCAAGAACAAACTAAAGACTCTGACTCAAGGCCAAAAATCTGACAACGTCCTTACGTGGATGTCCAATACATTCACGGCACTTTGTTCACAGGCTGACTGGACAGAACAACCCGAAAAGAAGGAAAAGGAAGCTCAAAAGCCTTTGGAAATCACACCGGCTGACGGTCGCAAGCATGTCATTGAATCACAGCCCAACGCATTCAAAGAGACTCATCTGCACTACAACATACAAATACATCTGCCAGAATCTCGAGACGCGGCTGTCTATGACGCCATCTTCCGAAGTCTGAAAGAACATCTTCTGTTGTAAGGAGCTAAGAATGATTGATCAAGTCTATTCTTTCGTGTTCAAAGCGCTTCTTACAGAAGAGGCTCTGGACAAGGGAGGTCGTATCTCACGCCTCCAGATGTCTCCGGCTCTTGATAAGGATGTTGCAGATACTCTCTGCTTACACCTGCTTGATCCTGATAAGGTGTCTCGCGCTCGAAGGATGACCACAGCATTCACTGCTATTACTGCTTTTGAGAATTCAGTTCGAGAACTGATCGAGAGAAAACTTCTTGAGATCATCGGAGTCGATTGGTGGACGAAATCAGTTCCCGAGAAGATACGAAAGAAGGCTGAGTCTCGTCGAGACGAGGAATCAAAGATTCGGTGGCATTCAGCGCGTGGGGACTCGCTCCTAAACTACACGGAGTTCGGGGATCTTGACTCGATCATACGCAACAATTGGCAACACTTCGAAGCTCACTTTCGATCTATCGAGTGGGTATGTCATATCATTGACACCTTGGGAAAGTCAAGGAATGTCATAATGCATAGCGGCGATCTGCAGAATGATGACTTCGAGAGAATAGGTGTCGTCATACGCGATTGGGTGAAACAGGTCGGAATCTAGTTCGGTAAGTCAAAACCGCTTCGGTTTTGACACCCTCCGGTCGCTCTTTTTTGTAGTGCTCTTGTAGATGAATCTCCCCCACACCAGTTAGTAGAACGCCCGGTTGCGGCACCGAAGGTCACCCCGGAGTGGTCTGGGAATCTGTGCGCGGCTGGCGGCCACGGAGCATTCCTGCTTGCCAACAAAGCGATCAAACACAATATTCATGTCAAGGATTTAGTCTGACAGTTTCGCAATGTGATATTCACGGTGGCAAGAGGCATTTCGCTGGCACTGACCGTCTCCAACTCGAAGGTGGGTCTCTGGATTGACCGCAACAGGTGACAGCATTCTGAAAATGGGTGAGACCGTGAGCGCCTTTCTGCGGGCGCCACTTGATCGCCGCTGTTTCAACGCCTTCTTTGATGAATGCCTCCGCCGGACGATCTATTGTCTAAACTCGCTGCGGGCGCGAGGTTATCGTCTGCCGGTCGTCGGTGAGACGAGCGCGGCGTCATTGCGCGATCTGGCATACGACATTCTCGGCTCGCTCTTGAGAACCGAGCGGGGGGAAAAGCCGTACCATGTCGTCTTTGACTATTTTAGCAGCAAAGGTATCACTAATTCTCGCGACACGACATCGGAGCGATTGGGCAACTTGATGATGGGGCTGTTGTGGAGCTTCACTCGTCAGGAACTCTTTCGCATCAAAGCGCAGGAAGACCCTCAGAAGGCCAAACTGAAGCGACGGTTGGGGGATGTTCTCGATAGCCCGAGTTACGGACCCGACAGTGCTTCCGACAGCCCGATTGAGTACGTCTATCTTGCGAGCAACTTCGACAACTTGCGATTAGGCTGTCCGATGTTGTTTTACGATGGGTTGCAGAGGTTGGCTGAAACTGCCTATCTGGAAAGCTGCAATCTCAGCCAATTTTGTGCCGCGATTTTTGCCGAACTAAACGGGATGATAGAAATGCAGAATCGCCTGCGCAGGCATGAGCTCATAAACGCCACAGTGTCAGTCGTACTGCGGTATCTGGATACAGATGGATTTCAGACCCCTGCCCGGTCAACTCCGGAGGGGGATTTTGATGCAGGTACAATGAATCGAGCGCGCGAAGAGACAATCGATTGGCTTGCCGAAACCGTGATTCGCGAATTCGTTGAGAAGGAAAGAATCGCAAAGGAAATAGGTAATCGGTTTGCGCTGGCGGCGGATCGATACTTGATCGATCTGAGTACGCATGGCAACACCGACCCGATCCCACAATATTTTCGCGAAGTGATGCCGGAAAGTGAGCATGGAAGATATCTTGAGACTTACAAGTATGTATTCGAGACAATTATTAGTCGAGCTGTCGAGGAATTTCGCAAACGGTTACGAGATTAGGCCGACAAATGGCTGATTAGGGAACTAATACAGTTTGAGATGGAGATCGCAGAGGAATGGTACATCCGACCAAAGATGAGCTGAACCTATTCGTCAGCAATAGGTTAGCCGAAACTACACATGTGCAGACAATCGAAGTGCACCTTGCTCAATGTGAGTTCTGCCGCGAGTATTGTGATTTATGTCGGCAAGAATTGGCGCTACAGTCGGAGGCTGACGCAATGGAAATCACGGAGACTGACCGGCTGATTGCAGATCGGATATACAATCAGGCCATGGCCGGCAGGGTAATCCCGCTAAACGTGATGTCTACCGGGCAATCTCTCGGGCAGACTCTTATGGCAGCCGATGGTGGCGGCAAGACAATCAGACCGGCAACCAGTCTGGCTACTCTGTATTCGGAAGAGCCGGAGCTGGTGTTGCGGGTGATGCGCGACTTTGAGCAGGACATCGACTACTTGCAGTTGATCGGTACCGACACGGAGTTGACCGCGCACGTCTTGATTCAGATTCCAGAGATCAATAAAGAGTACGTAACCGACGACTTCGGCCGGGCGGTCGTTCCCAAGGGGGAGCTTGGCGATGTCGAAACGCTGCATTGGGAGATCAAACTGCCTGATGTCCGCTTTGATCTGCGACCGGTGGTGTATGATCCGGAGCATGTGGAAAGCACTCGCGAGGTGACATTGGAGACCGATCAGCATGATCGCATCCTGGTAACGTTCGCCAGCAAAACCGCAGGCAAGCAGATACTGATTCGGGTACTGGAGCTTGATGGCCAGACCGATTACGACAGCGTGCGTGTGTCAATCAGTCAGCAGCAACTTCAAGAAGTGAAGAACGTCACGCCCAATCAGATTGTGCCGTTTGCGATCATCGATCCGAATCAGGGAATCAATATCAGGTTGTATCGCTAAATGACGAAATCGCCACTACAATTCGCCAAGGATTTCGCCAGACTCCAGGGTCAGTTGGCAGCACTGCCTCCGGGGGACGGGAGACTGTTACTGGCGCTCGACTTCTGGCAGGAGATGCGCGAACTTCAGAGTGACAGTGCTTATCGGAGCTATTTCGACGAGTACCTGCCACTGCTTATGCAGTTGGTCGAACCGGCAAACCTCACCGATCTGAGCATCGCCGAGTTGATAAGAGCACGGAGCATCCTCACAGAGATCAAAGACGCTCCTGCGCTCGCGGCGAGCTTGGAGATCGGCTCGAAGCTGGATCTGGTAATCGTTGCAATGGCGAAAGTGTATTTCTATGTCGGTGCGGTTGAAGAGGGGTTGGCGGCGCTGCCCTCACCCCCAACCCCTCTCCCATTGGGAGAGGAGCACGGAGTGAGGGATGACAATCAGGATGAAAATGCCGGCGAGAAAGATGCATCGCCCGAAGGCGCTGTGCAAAACGAATTCGCGGCGCTGCAAACCATCTGTGCTCGCGCGACCGAAACAAATCATCCTCTGGCAGCAACTCTCAACGGCATCCTGACCGATTGGCAGGCGGAGCGGGAAGCAGTCTACCATGACCGCGCGCGCTGTCTGTTTGTCGAACGGGATGATTCCGGCAGGAGCGTGCGGGGGCGGCTGCGGACGTTGGTTGGCAAGGTTGACCTGTTTGGCAAATCAGCGCGCACCGATGAAATCACTTTCGACAACGCAATCAAGACGCCGGACGATCCCTTTGTCGGTGTTGCCTACAGCGCGCTGGCGGCAGTGCGCAAGGTGTTCGGTGGTGCGGGGTTCTTGAGTAGGTCGGGAGTCCCGCGCTCTCGACAATTGGAGTCAGATGTAGGTCAAAACCCCTTGGGTTTTGACAGGTGGGGTGTGGGAAAAGGGTCATCCCTGCCTTCTTCAATGTCATCCCCGCGCAGGCGGGGATCCAGCCCCGACCCATCCGAAATACTGGATTCCCGCTTTCGCGGGAATGACAAAGATGTAGGTCAAAATCCCTTGGGTTTTGACAGTTCCATGGGTCGGGAGCCTCGCGCTCACGACAGTGACGTGGGTCGGGGTGTGGGTGCCCCACCGCTTGCGGTGGGATTGGACGCAAGAATGTCGAAACCACAAGGGTTTCGACCTACAAGAAGCCCTCAAGCGTCGCACTTCTATCACGCCCATTACGCAATCGAAAACAGTAGCCAGACCTTCACCGGTGATTCGATCGGGTTGGCATTTGGATTACTGGCCTACGTGCAACTTCTGCGGCCGGAAGTGCTGCGGCTGGATCGGCTGTTGTCGGGAGAGGTCGCTTTCACCGGCGGTGTTGATAACGACGGCAAGCTGACCGGAGTCAATGACGAAACACTGGGACAGAAAATCGAACGGGCGTTTTTCTCGCCCGTCAAGTACGTCGCGCTACCGGAGGCAAACCTGTCAACCGCCAAGCAGCATCTTGACCGCCTGCGCAAGTTATATCCGCGCCGCAACCTGCATCTGATCTCGGCGGAACGACTGACCGACATCATGGAGGACCACAACATCGTCCGCAGCGAAAAGGTTTGTATCGGCGAGTTCGTCGCCAAAAAAGCCGCCAAGTATGGCCGGATGGCAAAGGTGCAGGTGCCGTTGTTGTTGGTGTTGGGGTATTTGCTGGTTTGTTTGATCTATCCGAAGGCGTGGGTGGGGTTTGACAGAAACCCTGGGAGTGCAGTTGTCAACACCAGGAACAATAGTCTTGAGGCATATAACCTCAGAGGGCAGCTCTTGTGGGAAATTCCGTTTACTGGCACGATGGAGAGCTTTGGCCTAAGCAAGGTGGCTGACCTTGATGGCAACGGCACAAATGAAGTACTGTACTTGCCGGAATTTAGGACTCAGAGTCCTGAACGGGGTTGGTTCTATGTCTATTCCACCGAAGGGAGATTATTGTTTAGGCGCTACTGCGCTGTCCAGAATGAATACCCCGGAGACTCTGCCGGAACACTGCTGGAATGTGAGCACTTAAATGTTGTAAAGGACAAGGCAAGGAAGATTATCGTTTCTGAAGTGGCCACAGCGGAGCCAACACAGTCCCATGTCCGGCTCTGGAGCCAAAATGGTGACTCGGTTGGATGGTACATAAACCCAGGTGGAACGAGTTTCCGCTTAGCCCGAGATATCGATGGTGACGGAGCCAAAGAACTGTTCTTTCTTAACTATAATAATCGGATGAATGCAGTTTCGCTGTTGGTGGTTCGCCCAGACTCTGCCCGGGGCGTTGGCCCACCTTATCGGAGTGAGTTAATGGATCTCACTGGTGTCAAACGCGGTTCTCAACTTGCCTATGTAGTTTTCCCTGTCACAGATCTCGGGAAGAATGACCTTCCTACGCTATATAACCATCCTGGCATACAGGGAATTCGTGAAGACAATCAGGACGAGATCAAAGTCTATGTTTCCGAATCGCCGTCGTTCGAAGGCAATTGTTGCGTCATCTACCACTTCAATTATGCTCTCCGTTTAACCAAAGTCATCGTAACTGACCAGTTCACCAAACGGAGACAGCAACTTGTCGATGATGGGAGGCTTAAACAGGTTAACGAGCGTGAGTATCTGGAGCTAATCAGGAATAGTGCTCTCTACTGGACCCCGGACGGTTGGGTGACCGAGGGTGAGTTGCGCGCGCAAGGGCGGTAGGTCTCTCCTTAAGCATTCTATTCGTCCATACCACTCAATTTCCACAAATCGACCAGACCGTCACTATCTGTGATTTGAAGGACAGAAGGTCAATCATATCACACTAACTGGTGCATTTTTGGCACCAAAGGTAGGAGGTTTTCATGTACAGAGGAGTGCCAAGGGGCCATAATTGCTTATTACTTGCGATGCTTCTTTTGCTTACTGCAACGGGCGTTGCGTTGGGTCAAGCATCGCCGCCGCAGTATTTTGTGGGGACGGGCCACTGGTATCAGGTTTTTCCGACAGGTTATGTAATGTCATGGACTCAGGCTCGTGATTCTGCTGCCACGCTTGGCGGTTATCTAGCTACTGTTCTTAGTGTCGAAGAGAACGAATTCTTGCTCACTCTGCCCCTATCTTCAGGCGAGGCGTTTCTTGGTGGTTATGACACGGCTTCGAACGCTTGGGCCTGGATTACCGGTGAACAGTGGCAATACACCAATTGGAATTATGGGGAACCGAATTACATTCTTGAGAAGGCTTTGGAGATGTATGGACCCAATCCCACCCCCCCAGGTGTCGCCGGAAAATGGAATAACATCGTTGATAGTTTGCCAGAAGTAAACTGTGGTTCTTTTGTTGTGGAATTCAATTATGATCCGATTCAAAGAGACACCCTCATCATCGGCCAGCCCGACTGTCTTGTCAGCGTCGATCACAAACACCTCTTCATTCCGATCTATCTGAATAATCACGACACAGTCAAGGCGATTGATATACCGCTGCAATATGATTGGCCGTTTGATCCGGACAGCATCAGTTTTGTCGGTACCAGAGTACAGGATTTCGACCTCAAAATTCGCTCGATTGATCCTGTGAACAAGAAGATTCGCATTGGCCTTGTGGCTGATAACAGCGGCAGTGGTCTCGTGTTGCCGCCGGTCGATGCTGCGACCGCCAATATTCCAGTTGCCAAAATCATGTTCCATCTCCCATATCAGTGTTCACAGGAGATGATTGACGCGCCGGATACCTGCACGCTGTTGCTGCAAGGGGGTAATGTTCAGAGCCTGAAAGTAGTCGACAATCATGACGTGGGCTATGTGCCGGCGCTCGAACGCGACGCAACGAAGGTGCTGCGCTACAAGCCGGGCGACTGCAATGGCGATGACAACGTTGATATCTCCGATGTGGTCTGCCTGATATCATACATTTTCGCCGGCGGCTCTCCGGTCTGTCTCGCAGCCGGCGACGCCAACGGCGACGGTTACAGAGATATCTCGGATGTCGTATACCTGATTGCGTACATCTTCAGCGGCGGGTCGATGCCCGGCAAAAACCTGTTGTGTGGAGGTCCATTTCTCCTGGAGAAAGAAATCCCGGCGACAGCAGAGTGTGAAGCATTTACTACTGCGATAGGAGAGACACCCGCGGTGCAAGTTGGTATCTCTTCGAGCGAGCCAGTTAAGGGCCTCCAACTCGAATTCGAGACGGGTCATGGTGTTCAGATTACCGGCGTCCAGAGCAACATCGAAGGGATGGATGTCTTCTCCGGTACGGTCGATGGGCTGTTTAAGGTCGGTCTTCTCGACATGACCGGCAAAGCGGTTATACCGGCGGGACAACATGATGTCGTGACGATCAGCTATACTTCGACAAGCTCACATACTTCGACAAGCTCAGCACGAACGGGAGAGGGCGAGATCAAGCTGGTCAATGCGATTGTCGTCGGTGAGGATGCGAGCAAGATGAATGTGACGATCAAGTCGGTTGGATCGGGTTCGCCGAATGGCGCACTGCCGTCGGTTTTTGCTCTCTCGCAGAACATACCGAATCCGTTCAATCCGACCACCGAGATCGGTTATGCGCTTCCGAAGGCATCATCGGTGCGATTGGAAGTGCTGAACGTGCTCGGGCAGGTTGTGCGGACGCTGGTGGATGAATATAAGGTGGCAGGAAACTATTCCGTCGTCTGGGACGGTCGGGGCAACAATCAGCAGAGTGTGGCGTCGGGCATTTATCTCTATCGCATCGAGGCGGGCGAATATGCCGAGACGAGGAAGATGGTGTTGATGAAGTAGACACACCCCTTGATCCCCTCTCAAGAGGGGATGGAATTCCGTCAGGTCACGCCCCGTTGAATGGGACGAAGACCTGGCGGAACCGGGAATGTCAAGACCGAAGCGGTTTTGACCCACAGTAGGCGAAACAAAACCGGTTAGCGCGGCGCACGAGACGTACGCCGCGCACTCCGTCTTCAGTCTGGATGCCAGCTTCCGCTCGCATAACAACAACCTCGGCAATTCGTTGTCAATTATGGCAGGGTGGAGAGATGCATCACTCCAGCGAAAGCTGGAGTCCAGATTCGTCGACCGGGTTTGCAGCGAGGCGTCGAACCCGACACGCGGGACTGTACTTTCCTGACCGCGGATCTGCTTATTTCCGGTGGCACTGAACGCATAGGTCGCCGTCGGGATTGAGCGGCAGATATGACTTAAACTCGGAGCCATGCAGTTTGTGGCAGCTCAGACAGGTCACCGGGCCTTTGGTGCGCGGATCGGTTACATCTGCACCCATCGGGTGCGATCCCTTGTGTACGTCCGGATGACAGCTACGACAAAGATCCATGGGGGCTTGCGCGAGCATCTTCTCGTTGTCGGCGCCGTGTGGCTTATGACACGTTGTGCAGTCTTTGCCCGGGTGCGTGGTGTAGAGACTCCTGACCTTCTGCGGGAGATTATTGAAATGGCACTTGGTGCAGAGATCTTTTTGATCGGCTGCCAAAAGCGACATGCCATTGGATGCATGCGGATTGTGGCAGTTTGTGCATGACGTTTCACCTTCGAGATGCTTGTGGAATTCCTGCTTGGTTTCGGCGCCGATGCTGCTATGGCATTTAAGGCAGAGAGCTGAAACACTTCCGGTAATAGCAAATGATCCTCCGGCCTGTGTACCGCTTGTATGGCAGTCATTGCAGCGACCGCCCTTAAAAGGCGCGTGTTGGTTTGCCATCAACAAGCCCTTCGAACCAGAAGCATGCGGATCGTGGCAGGTCGTGCAGTCGGCCTTGCTCAGGTTGTAGCCCTTGTGTGCGGTCTGAAACGTTTGATTCTGCTGATGGCAACCGAAACACAAAGTCGGCACGCTGTTCACCAACAGCCCGGCGTTCCCCGTTCCGTGTGGATTGTGGCATTTGAGACACTGCTTTGCCGCTACCGGCGAATGCTGATTCGGACGTTTCAGCCAGTCATTGACCGCCGGATGGCAGGAAACGCATAATGTACTTATGGGCTGTTTGAGATTACCCGGCTGATCGGAAGCATGGGCATCATGACAGCCAAGGCAGTCGCCGCCGGCGGCTGGTTGGTGCGGCAAAACGCCGGACACGACCTTCTTGATCTCACTGTGACATGACAAACAAAGAGCGCCCGGCTCGTCAGCCAGAAGTTTGGCGTGACGGGCAGCGTGTGGGTTGTGACAGGATGAACACTTGCCGGCCATGAACGCAGTATGCACATGTTTCTTGGTGTTGAGATCGCTCAAGTCCGAATGACAATTGAAGCAGACCTCCGGTTCATTAACTTTTACCACCTGAGCCGGGCCGATAGCCGAAAGCAGCAAGGACAGAGTCGCCATGACAACCAGAACAGCTCTCACTTTTTCTCCCCTTCCGGTTGTGCGGTCTCGGTGTGGCAAGCATCGCAGGCGCCGGCAGCAAACGGATCATGCTTTTGCGGCAGAATCAGGCGCTTGTCGTCGGACGCGTGCGGTTCATGACATTTGCGGCAGTCGATCTGTTTGCCGCTTAGCCCAAGGTGCTGTTTTTTGAAGCCCGCATCTTCCCCATCGTGGCATGCCAAGCAGAGCTTGGGCACATCCTCTGCAAGCAGCGTCTTTACTTCGCTGGAATGCGATTTGTGACACCCGCTGCAATCATCTTTAGCCGGCGGGTGCGTAGTACCTTTGTTGATCAAGTCGGCTATTTGAGTATGGCAATTCAAGCAGAGCCGTGGCGGTTTATCGAGAAGCAGCTTGGCGATCTTGCCAGCGTGTGGATTGTGGCAGCCGGAGCAATTGCCATCTGCTACCGGCTTATGTTCGCTGACCATTTTGGTCGTATCGCCGAGGATATCGGAATGGCAGCCGCTGCAAAGCTCGCCGGTCTCAGCCGTCAGCAGACTCTTGTGATCGGTGGCGTGTGGCGCATGACAGGTGTTGCACTGTCTCTCGGCAAAGGGTGGATGCACAACCGTATTCGAACTGTCGGCCATCATCGCGCCATGGCATTTGGAACAGAGGGCGTTGTCTTCATCCAGCAGCAGTTTTGGTCGTGGCGATGCGTGCGGATTGTGGCACTTGGTGCACTGTCCGGCTCTGACCGGTACATGAACGCTCTTCTGTGCGTTCCACTTGCCCGCGTCATCATGACAGGAGCCACAGAGATCGGTAACGTTGTCTTTCAGCAGCTTCGCGTTTTGTGAACCGTGCGGTCGATGACAATCGGTGCAGACACCGTTCGCGAACGGCGGATGAACGTTAGTTTCCGTCAAGGCCGTTTTCAGATCGGTGTGGCAGTCGAGACAGAGCGTATTGACATCCTTGGCGAGCAGCTTGGATGCCGTTTTCCCGTGTGCTTGATGGCAGAGTGAGCAATCTTCTCTCGCCGGTTTGTGGAATGATGCCTGCGCCATTTCCGTCGCCACCTCAGCGTGGCATTCGAGACAAAGCTGTTTTTCCGACTTGGCCAGCAGCGCCTTGTTCTTGGAGCCGTGGGGAGTATGGCAGGTCAGGCATTCACCGCCTGCAACCGGCGGATGCGTTCCCTCGGGTGCAACATCCTCTGTGGCGTGGCAATTCAGGCATAGTGCTTGTGGATCGCCTTGTAGGGCGAAAGTCGTATCCGCTGGATCGGTATGGCAACTTCCACACTCACCGGCGGCGACTGGAGCGTGAATTGACGTCGTGAAGAGCTTAGGGGAATCGGATGAATGCGAGGAATGGCACAGCGAGCAATCGACTTTCGCGACCGAATAGTTGGCGTGTGCTTTCTGGAATACTGCATCAGATGTTGAATGGCAATCAGCACAAAGCGCATTCTTGTCTTTCTTAAGCAGTGCCTGATGGTCGCTGCCGTGGGGTTCGTGACAACCAAAGCAGCTCTGTTTCATCGGCTGATGCACGATCTTGCCTTCGAATTCCTTGCGATCATGACAGGTGAAACAGAGTTCTTCAGACTTTGCTTTCAGGAGATTCGGCTGGTCGGAGGCATGCGAGTCGTGGCAGATTTTGCAGTCGCCCTTCTTTGCAGGCTCATGCACATAAGCGCGCGTCAACCCCAACTGTGTTGTATCGTGACAAGTGAAGCAGAGCGCCGGACGATCTTCTCTAAGCCGCAGCATACCGACCAGCCCGTGAGGTTTATGGCAGGCAAGACAGTCTTTGTCGGCGAATGGTTTGTGTCGGATGCCACCTTTGAATTTGTCGAGCGGATGGCAGTCGAGGCAATTGCCCTCGTTGGAAAAGCGCTTGCCACGTTTGACCTGCGCGAGAGAATCGTTGGAGAGATCGGTGAACAAAATCGCTGTGACCAACAGTAGCAATATGGCCACCAAGCCAGTGGCCTTCGAGCGCACCAGTTGTTCGGTGAAGATGCTTGCCAATCTGTGCATCATCCCGTGTTTCATCGCTTGGCGCCTCCGAGATACCGGTCTATCGCCTCGTTAAAGAAGACGATCTTCGAGTTCGCCTTCAGTGTCGCCAGTACCTTGTCCATACGCTCATCGAATTTCTTCTGGAACATGATCTCGCGAATCTGTGGCTCTACGTCTGATTGGGTTTTGATCTTGCCGGGACGACGATCTTTGACTTTGAAAACCAGCCAGCCGCCGGTGGTAGGATAAGCTCTGCTGGTCTTGCCGATTGTCAGGTTCGCTAGGTCGTTCTGAATCTGCTGCGGAAACGATCCTGACGACACCCATTGATCCTTCTCGATCAGATTCAGCTTGTCCTCGACATACTTGTTGGCGACGAAATCAAAGTCGGCGTCATCCTCAAGCAAGGTGACGACACTATCGGCCAGTTCTTTCCGACTAAACAGCGCCTCTTTCAGAACGTAATCGTCTGTTTCGCGAAATTCGCTCAGATGGTCACGGTAGTATTGATCGAATTCTTCATGACTAAAAATGATCTTAGATGCGACGGTTTCGCGCAGATAGACTTCGATCAGCATGCTGTCGCGATCGGTAGCCAATTTTCTCACAACCGACGGTTGTTTGTCGAATCCGGCTTGCAACGCCTTGCGACACAATACTGCGTTGTCGACTTGCTCGTTGAGGACGCGGTTCGCCAGAGAGTCAAACGGCTGATCCGGTGTCGACATCGCTCCGTGAGCTATCTTCTGGCGCAACTGCCGATCTGTGATTAGCACAGTGTCATTCACCGTCGCCACCGGCTTGTCTGTTCCCTTCAAAAAGGTGGAATCGATCCGGATGGTACCTTGCGTCACTATCAGCCTGAGCGCGGCGCTGTCGACCGTCACCCGATAGTCCCGGCGTTGCTGAATCATGAACTGCTTCCAGCTTGCGGATTTCTTCTGGAATTTGAGAATTGAAGCAATGTACGATTCGTACTTGGCAAGTTCCGCTGTGTCGGCGGGGACGGATTTTTCCAAACGCATGAATGCATATACCTGTCTATAAGGAAAGGGGCCAACGAGGTCGCCATCCTTCATTGACGTCAGTATCTTCCGTAACTCCGGTTCAATATCAACCCAGTACCTCATCCTGCGCAAACCACCCTGATAACGATAGATGTCGGCTGATACCGCCTGAGCGATTGAATCCATGGCGGCTCCTTTGCGCACCAGATTGAGCAGCCGGGCAGCTTCTTCCTGAGACGGAACCGATACGGTGCGGAGTTGCTTCATATGATAGTTGTCTTCAAAGTAGTTGAGAATTTCAGCCTTGGTAACAGAATCGTCGGGCACAAAATCGGCAACGATAAACGCTCTCACGGCATAATCGCGTTGGCGGTTGGCGAGAAATGCTGCGACTGTGCTGTCTTCCGCAATTCCAATAGCCTCGGCTTCCCGAATGATGAGGCGGTCGTTGACCAGCTTGTTCAACAGCTTGCGATAGTCGAAGTTCTCCCTATCCTGCGTCGACATAGCAGCGTGTATCTTGCCGAAGACGGCGTCGATGTCGCTGGTGAAGATTGAATCGCTGTTGACGAGCGCCAGCAGTTGCTTCTCAACACTGCCAGTCTTGATGGGATCAACAGCCAGAACACTCCGCAGACTCAGGAGCAGAATGGCCACCACCAACCAGAGTTGATTTACTTGAGAAGAGCGATTATCGAGACGCACTGGACTGTTCTCCATCGATCTCCGACCGCGTTACGATAGTGAGTCGCTTTTCACTCTGTTTGAGAAGCTGCTGCCAGGCGTTCACAAAACTTTTCTGAATCAACTCTCCAAGCGAGTAACATCTACCGACGCCAAATGGCCCCTCGTAATCATCGCCAACGCGGGTTGACGATACGGACGCGAGTATTTTCCCATCGGTTGCATTGATCAGCCGCAAGCCCATCTCGACTTGAGGGGGCGACTCGGAACTCCTGCCTCTTCCGGGCACGAAACGATAGATCGTGCCGGTGACAATCAAATCGACCTGAAGCTCTTCTCTCAACCGGGAGATTTCCTCTGTCGATATCTTGCCGCGCGGGAGAGAACGGAGTTCGGCCAGCGTAGCGGCCACCTCGCCCGGTTCCACGACTTCGTACCCTTGTCGCCACAGTTCTGACATTAGCAGAACGGAGGCAATGTCGCCCGACCGTTGTTGATCGGTGAGATTATCAAATATGACGATGGCGATCCTTGCGCCCGCTCTGATAACTGAGTCTATGCGATCAGTAACCGCCGGTTGTGGCGACACGGACATCATTCCATCTTCGCTCAGTGGAAATTTGGCAAAGATCTTCTCAACGATGCGATTAGCGAGGATGGGCGGCGAAGTGATCCTGCCGATGCCGAACCAGCCGGTATAGTCTTCGCCGCTGGCGGCAACACTGTTCGTCCATATCAGGCGCTGTTGAACGCAATCGTAAAGCCGCAGCGACAGACCGACTTCGGGATTTTCGAGCGTCGAATAGAAATCGATCGACCCGGTCAACAGCAGATCAACACCGAGCGTTTCGCGTAGTTGCAGCGCGTCGCCCGCATGATGTTTCGCAGGGAGTCATGAGGAACCAGTTCGAAGTTGCGAGCTGCGAGTTGCTTGTTAATCAAAGGTAGGACGGAATCAGCGGCCTCGTTGCTACCTGTGAAGTTGGCAAAGGGAATGACGCCGATCCTGAGTCGCGTCGTGGCATCGTCCGCCAATGACTTCGTCGAAGACAATGCGACCATAGTAAGCATTAATCCGAGCAACGGGAGTACGGAAAATCGACTTGGTATGTTCACACCCTATTTCACCAATGTCTGGATTAAGCGTCTGACGCACTTACGCGCAGTCTCCGCTTCCGACTTATCGCCGGTGCCGAAGAGTGATGCCAGGAAACCTCGACCACCCTCCGTGTTAGTCGCAGACCAGACCGTTTGGCCGCTGTCGGTTTCGACCATTCGGGCATCGACAGTAACTTCTATTGTTGCGGAGCCACCCGCACGGGCACCGGAAGTTTCGTTGACCGAGCCAAGAATGATGCCTTGCACTCCGAGTGTTTTGTTGATTTCGGTGATCTGATCGCGGGTCAGCGCAGATCCGCCACTGCCGATGTATTTCTGTGTGACTTTGGAAACCTCTTCCGGTTCGGCGATGTCGAAGGACTCAGCAGCCAACAGTTCAGTGAGGAAGATGTGGGTGATGCGAGCACCGGCTCCCTGATCGGTAGAGAGGTTTTCAAACGGCACGACGGCGACCTTCTCCAGGAAATTGAAATTGTACTGCTTATTTACAAACACGGTCGGCTTCATGCCCGAACATGCTACTAAGACCACCGCCAGCAGACAGAGTGTTCGCAAAGTTTTGGACAATATCTTACCAAAGCCTTTCAAACCGAATCAAGAAGCGGTCCGGAACCCTGCCTGCAGGGCGGCTGTGCTGCCGCCACTTACGGGTGACAAATCGTACGCGGAATAGCTGACTGTCAAGGCACTCCGAGGTGTGACATAGTATTGAAGCTGCGCATTGTGCCTGTTACTGTGTGAATTGTTCTTGATTTGTGTGAGGGAGGTGGACGCACTCCAGCTTAGCAGGTACTCCTGAGACAACAAGCGATTGTGGAAGTCGTTGACCAAGTCAACGTTTCCTCGTATGAATATGTTGTCCGTGAGACGATAGGTCGCATTCGCGGAGTACTGGCTTTTCGAGCGAGCAACACCGCTGCTTGCATCAGCGGTTCTCTGATAGAGATAGGTGAGACCAGCATCCAGAGATCGGAAAACTCCACCGTTCATCCCCAGACTATAGGTCCAAGTATCATATCGCAAATTACCCTGGTACAGATTGTTGCGACTCCATCCCAATTCCGTCGATACATGCAAACGCGCAAGCGGATCACCAATGGCTCTTGCACTCACATTGTTCAACTCTTGCGCTCTCGTCGATCCAATATAGCTATGACGGGTCGCCATCGACAAGAGAAAGGCCAGGGTCTCCAGCGGTCTGTATTGGAGATCATAGGACATCGAGGACGTTTTGTCGATGTCTGGGGAGGGTTTTCTGAAGCCGGTTAATGCGAGTTCATAGCGGACGCCGCTTTGCAGCGCAGCGGATATCTTGTATCTCGTACTCAGGGTATAATTCGTTTCGTCCCGCAGTGCGGCGAGACTGCTGCCTGACTCGCGCCGCAGGTAAATATCCGCGGAGGAAGTCCATTTCGAAGTGAGGCGAAAGGAATTGTTGAGAGTCACCAGATGCGTCGTCTGATGACGGCGGATTTCGCTCTGATTCCCGATGTCAATAAGCGTCTCGATTTCCGTTACGAAGATGCTGACTACCTCGTTCAAGCCGGAGTTTACGACTTTGACATATCTAGTCGTATCCTCCGGGAAACTTATTTCGTAGCGGCTGAAGCCAACGCTGTATCGCGAAGTTGCCGACGCCACTTGATTCCACACGATATTGTCCGGTGATTTGTATACCTGCCAGCGCACGTCGTTACCGGAGGGTACGTCGGTGTAGACGTAGATCCTACTGACGGAGCGAGTGAAGCCGAGATCGACTCCCAGATTCCAATTGACATTACCGTTGCCAATATCGATTGGCGGAGACGTTGACTGCGTCAGAATTCCGTCCACAAGAGATGGGATGGTGTCCAAAGTACTGACGTCGGGCGTGGCATCATTTGCATACAAACCAAGCAACTCCGGAATTTCGCGCGGCAAACTGCCGGTTGCGGGCGCAATGTCCGACTGTTGGCGATAATCGACACGATAACCGGCGCTAATGCGAACGGCATCCTTACTCACGTTTTGCGAATGGTTCAATTGCAGCGAATGCTGATAGTCGATTTGCTTACGGCGGTCGATGCGGTTTGCCGAGTTTCTCCTGGAGAATGAGTAGGCGACGCTTGAATGTTGCGTGGTATAGCCGGTGCCTACCAAGAGCGAGACTTCGCGCGTATCGCGGTCGCTTCGCCTGGAGGTGCTGTAAATGTCGCTCCGTTGAAATCGCGCGTCAAGGTAAGGATACTTGGCCAGTCTGGTTCGCAAATTCCCGGTGAGGAAATCGGTAGTCAGATCCGTCTGGAGATCGTTGCTGCTGGACTTCCGGCGTTGCGCGGTGGTTCCGAGACTGAAGTAGGGATGTTTCCAGATAAGCTCTGCCGCCGGCGAGAATTCCTTGCGCCAACTGTTAGGACCGATATTCTGGTTCAGACCGAAGTTGAAATAGGTTAAGGAACTGCGGGCAACCACGTAAGGCGTCAGGCTTTTCTGCCAGTAGAGCGCATATTGCTGATTGAGACTCTGTTCATGCAGGGTGTCGGACTGTGAATTTGCACCGGATAGTTCAATAGAGCCCGTAAGGTTGTTAGACAGAGCGATGGGGATGATCGTCGTCATGGAAATGAAAAACAGACACAACGACCACAGCAACCGTGCGGCCGTTTTGTTCGAATCATAATATGCTGACAGATGTTGCTTCATCATTTGGCGTTAAACTTGATCAAAACGCCCGACTTTGTCGGTCGGGCGTTTTGATTTACTTACTGTCGCAGAAACAAAGTCTCCAACAACAGATCAGATCTCCAAAATGTTTACGGCGCACTACCCGCGTCTCCGGCGTCCTTCACGTGGCACTTGTTGCAAAGTGAACGCTGAATTTGGACGTCGGGGCCGTACGGATTCGGAATCGGATAAGAACCCGATCTCGCACCGTCATCAGAGAGCCAAGTTACGTTGAAGTCCCAGCGACCGGCATCCGGAGCTGAGGAAGCATGGGCTCTGTGACAGGTAATGCAAGAAACCTGGCTGCTGGCAATCGGACCGGCCGCGTTGGTCGTCGTCATTGTGGGTTCCTCAAATGGGACGGCCGCCAAATATGAGGTGGCGGGACTGCCGGTATTGTAATGAGCGGTACCGTTATAACGGCCGTAACTCCCGGCGATCGTGCCGCCAAGGCTCTGGCCGGACGGATGCTCCAATCTGCCGCCTGCTTCCGCGTGGAAGTTGCCGTGGCAGTTGCCGCACCAGGCGCTCATGCCGCTCTTGTATGCGGTATGGTTCGTATTCGTTTCGGCAGCAAAACCGATACCATCGGCTTCCGGGGCATCATTTGCGAACGTGACGGCACCGGCGGTAACGGGGCCAATTCCGTAAAGAAGTCTGAAGTGCGTGTTGCCATGGGGATCATGACAACTGGAGCAACCCATGGCGCTGGACGGATAGGTCCCGCCGGGGGCTGTCAGTAGTGTAGCATCCGCCGCGACGCCTCTGGACGGGCGTTGAGATTATGACCGGCAGTGCTCCCCGGTCTGGTTCCGGTGCGGCCGTCGTACAAGTTATCTTCAAGCAGGAATATGAAGCTGCCGGCTCCCGTTTGCGGCAGAAGTCAAGAGGTCGGTCGTAAGGGCGCTATTGCCGGGAAAACACTGCGGAAGAGGTCGACCTCTGCATGTCGTGGCAATCGGTGCAGAGACCGTCCTCAACGGAGGCAACCAGCAGACGTTGGTTGCCGGAAGTAAGCGAGTGGCAGCTTATGCAGGTGATATTGCCATTGATGCTGCGAATCGATGGGGCGATTCGGCCCTGCATCTTAAGGCTGGAACCGGCGCGGCGATAGCCGGGTGTGAGTCTGACGTCATACGGATGGCTGGCGGACATGTGAAGTCGCGGCGGTGCAAAACCCGATGATATCGCCGGTATTGCCGATGATGCATCGTGGCAGGCAAGACAAAAACCACTGAGGTTACCGGAGTATGATTGGGCGAGTTCGCCATGAAGCAATCGCGCCGCTTCGCGGTGTCCGGGGCTAACTTCCGGCATGGCAACTGACCTGTGGCAGTCAGCGCAGAGTTTAGACTCGCTGCGGGCCAGGGCAATAGTTGTGGTGTCGCCATTGATGGTCAGACGTTCTGGTTGATGAAAGCTGTGGCAGTGAGAGCAATCGTCGCCAAGTTCGTGAAACGGCGATGAAGCACTGTCCGTTTGCATCGAGGCGGAATGACATTCCAGGCATTGCGCGGTTGCACGCGGTCGTTTTGTATTGCTGGAGTCACTGGCGACGGCGCTTGTGAAACTGTGGCAATTGCGGCAGGCAACCGACGTGTGCGGATGGTTCAGGTTGTTGATAGCGATGCTGTTGCCCAGACCGGCGCCAAGTAGCAGTAGTCCCGCCAACGTGATGGCAACTATTAGATAAGGAACAGTCTTGTTCCACACAACGGAATATATCGTCAGGGATGGAATCCGCAATAAGAACGAGGAGTGTATGATATTTGATCGGGCTGGAAACTGAGAGTGCCTTCATTGCGGCGCAATGGGCTGGCTGTGTGCCGAGTTTGCGACGAAGTGTTGCGTTTTAAGAGGGAGTCAAAGATGGTTGCAGAAACGTGATCAGTTTCTCGGCGCTTTCGTATGCTCTGGTGACGCAATCGTTCAGGCCGATGCCGGAGTAGGCGTTACTTGCCAGATAGATGCCGGGGAGTGTCTCAAGGCGCCGGCCGATCCGGTGCAAACGGTCAGAGTGTCCCAAGGTGAACTGTGGGATGCCCTTTTCGTAGCGAAAGATTCGCGCGAAGGCCGGTTTGGTTTGCAGGCCGAGTATCGCCGTAAGCTCGTCATGTACCAAAGAGGTTAGCTCGTTATCCGTAAGTTGCACGGCGGCGGGATCAGTGTAGCCACCAATCATCGAGCGCAGCAGCACCTGTCCGGCGGGAGCTTGATCCTGAAAGATCGATGAGGTCCAGATCGAGCCGAGGATGCGTTTGCCCTCATTGCGTGGAACCAGAAAACCAAAGCCGTCAAGTTCCCGGGCGCGTTTGTCGCCGCTGTAGCCGAAACAGCAAACGACAAGAGAAGCATAAGGAATCTGGCTGAGGACATCGGAAAGTTGCCGATCGGCATCGCGCAGTATCTGCGCGGCGGCGAAGGCGGGAGTCGCCAAGACCACGGCAGAGAAGGTCTCCGAAGGTTTGCCGGAGAACTCGACCTGATAGCCCTGCGGTGTTTTGATGATCCGTTGAACCGGTGAGTCCTTCTGAATCTGATCGCCATAGAGCTCGTGGAAGCGTTCGATGATTGTGTAGAGTCCGTTGTCAAATGAGGTCAACCGTCCCGAAGGTCCGGCGGGACCGGCGTTCTTTCCTGATTTTTTCTTGGCCAGCATCGCCTTAAAGAGTGAACCGTAGTTGCGCTCCATCTCTTCCATGACTGGGAAGCATGATCGCAGTGAAACGGCTTTGGCGGCGCCCCCGAAGATGCCCGATACCATCGGGTCGATCATCGCTTCAGCGGCTTCGCGACCAATACGGCGTGCGGCGAAATCGAAAACTGATTCATCGGTGTCATCACGTTTCGGTTTGATGAGCGGTTCCATGGTTACTCGCAAGCGTCCGCGCAAAGATAACAACGAAGAGGTCATAAACCTGATCGGTGAAGCACTGATGGCGTGTAACCGTCGGTGACGGTAGATGAATCTATTGTCTGCCTGCGGATTGGCGGGTCGAAGTTTGTCTTGGAGGCCGAGCTCTTCGACCAACTGCAATGTCAAAGGCACGCGATCGAGAAAGCCGTTGGGTCCCCAGTCACAGACATAGCCATTGGTGCGGTCGGAACCGATAGTGCCACCGAGGCGAGAGTCGGCTTCGAAGAGACGAATGCTGACGTCATCCGATAGCCTGCGCTTCAAGAAGTGCAAGGTGGAGAGACCGGAGATTCCACCACCGATGATCGCAATGCGAGGCTTTTCAGTCGGCGTCGTCATGACTCGGCCTGTTCACGAACCAAGGCCGCCATAAACTCGACAAAATCGGGTTCACCGTTAAACATGGCGGTGCGAATCAAAGGTTGCATACCAAGCAGGCGGCAATGCTCTTGCATAACGATGTCGATGTCATAAAGGGTCTCGATGTTGTCGGAGACGAAGCTGACCGGTACGATGATTAGTTGCTTAACCCCCTCACCTGCAAGTTGGTCGATGGTTGCCAACGTGTCGGGGCCGACCCATTTGACCGGACCGGTGGCAGATTGAAATGAGAGCAGATAGTCATGATCGTAACCGGCAAGCTGGCAGGTATGATCAATCTGGTCGACGTAGGGATCACCGCTGCGGCGAATGCTTTCGGGAATCGAGTGCGCCGAGAACAGGAGTTGTGTTTTCGCAGCCGGATTGGCCTGTGCCAGCGCCTGCTCAATGCGTGTCCGCAACAGGGCGATGTAGCCGCCGCAGTCATGCCAATGCTTCACGATATCAATGGAGATTGCGCCACGATGCGCGCCAAGGAAATTGGCGATTACACCTAAGGCGGTACCCGTAGTAGCCAGACAATAGTGCGGGTACATAGGAACCATAACCAGATGCTTGCAGCCGTCGCTGATGGCATGCTGCAACTGCGCATCAATGAGGGGTTCAATGTAGCGCATGCCGACATAGGTGCGCAGATTGGGAAACTCGGCTGTCAGCGTCTCGCGGACGCCTTCGGCAAGCTTGCGGTCGTAACGCAATAGCGGCGAGCCGCCGCCGATAAGTCGGCAACGCGAAGCGACTTTCGGCGTACGCAACATTGAGATCAGTCGGGCGAAAGGCTTCTGCAAGAGAAATGATAAAGGCAGCTTGATTATGGCGCGGTCAGAGAAAATGTTATACAAGTACGGCTTGATCTGGTCCGTTGTCTCCGGGCCGCCCATGTTGACGAACAGAACACCCCAAATGTCGCGTGCAGGATCAAAACCGGATTTGTCACGGGTGACCGATTCTATTCTCTCGATGGCAGTAGTCATTCTGCCGGTATCAGATGGTGCGTGAGAAGGTCTGTTGCCGGGGGCGGTCGGCGCGATTGAGATAGGCATCAAACACCATCGCCACATTGCGGATGAAGATGCGTCCCTCGGGTGAGATAGCCAGCGACTCGGGACGTCGTTCGAGTAATCCATCCGCTACAAACTGATCGAGCTCGGAATCTTCACGAGCAAAGTACCGGTGATAGTCTATTGCGAACTCGCGTTTGAGAAGATCAAACGGCAGTACGAAGTTGCACATGAGGAAAGTGATCAGGCGACGACGGATCAGATCGTCGTGCGAAAGATGATAACCTCGGAAAGTGGCCAGACCTTCAGTTGCGATGGCAGTGTGATAAGAACCGATCTTGGAAATGTTCTGAGCATAACAGGCGGCAAGATCGCCAATAGCCGACATGCCAATGCCGATCATATCGGCGGCCGGCTTTGTCGTGTAACCCATAAAATTGCGATGCAATCGCTGCTGTGAAAGCGAGATGGCCAGTTCGTCATCGGGGAGCGCGAAATGATCCATGCCGATCTGAACATAGCCGGCAGCAACAAACTTGTCGACAGCGGTTGCGAACAGGCGGAACTTGTCCTCAAGTGACGGCAGCCAGGAAGCAGTGATCAGTTTCTGGTTGGAGCGCTGCGCCGGGAGGTAAGCGTAACTGTAAAGGGCGACGCGATCGGGACGCATGCGAATAACCTCACCAAGCGTATGAGCAAAGTCGGCCACGGTTTGTTTGGGCAGTCCGTAGATCAAGTCCATATTGATGCCCCGGAAACCATAGGCGCGGCTCGTGCGATAGAGCGCCTCGCTCTGCTGTAGCGTCTGCCATCTGCCGATAGCGGCCTGTACGACCGGAGTAAAGTCCTGTATGCCCATGCTGAGACGATTGAAACCGAGATCACGCAGTTTCTCGATATGCTCCGCAGTCGTCACGCGCGGATCTACCTCGATAGCAACTTCGGCATCGGGTAGAATCGTGAATCGGTCAGTGATCTGATGGAAGAGTCGCTCGATCTCCTCGATGGTCAAATATGTCGGTGTGCCACCCCCCCAATGCAATTGAATAAGACAACGACGTGAACCGAGGTGCTTGGAGACACTTGTAAGTTCGACATCCAGCGCCGCGAGATACTTGCTGACCGACTCCCTGCTGTTGGTGATGACCGTGGTGCAGCCGCAAAAGTGGCAACGTCGCTCACAGAAAGGGATGTGAACGTAAAGTGATAGCGGCGACGAAATATTTTGACCGGCGCTGGCGAGCGCATCGATATGATCGGCTTTGGTGAAGTCAAGCCGAAACTCGGGGGCCGTCGGATAGGAAGTGTATCTTGGTCCCGGTCGGTCGTATTTTTTCAACAGGTCATATGTCGAAGTAGTCGATTTCATTTCTATCTCCGGAATGTGTGAACCGTTTCCACCAACGCGCGGACGTTGTCGATCGGTGTTTGCGGCAGGATGCCGTGACCGAGATTGAAGATAAATCCGTCGCGGTCGCGCATCGTCTCGAGGATTGTACGCGCGACGGCGATCACGGTTGCGGTCGGTGCGAACAAGATGTTGGGATCGAGATTGCCTTGTATCGCCTTGGTCGGAAGTTGTCTGCCAGCCAGTGTCAGTTCTGTGAGCCAATCGACGCTGATAACTTCGCAGTTGAGGTCAGAGAGCAGGTGCAAGAAGCAGGCGGTGTTGCCAAGATACAACGTTCGCGCGATGCCCTCATTATGGCACAGTTCGAACACCCGTTGTACATAGGGCAGACTAAAGCGGCCGTAGTCTGCCGGCGAGAGAATGCCGCCCCAGGTATCGAAGAGCTGAAGCGCCTGAACGCCGGAATTGACCTGAAGCTTTAGATAGTTGCCGACCAGGTCAGCCAGTAACGAGAGCAGGCGCGCTGCGGCGTCCGGATAGGTATAGATAAACTTCTTGGTTTCAGTGAAGTCTTTTGAGCCGCCACCTTCGACGAGATAACACATCAAGGTAAACGGCGAACCGCAGAAGCCAATCAAGGGTACGCGGTCATAAAGCGCCCCGCGAATCCGGCGTATGCCTTCCAATACGAAGGAGAGCTTGTCAGCGATGTCGTATGAATTTAATCGGTCAACGTCGGCGGGTTCGCGCAAGGGTGGTTCGAGTTTCGGTGGACCGTTCGGAAAGGTGACCGATATTCCCAGGGGCGCGAGCGGAATCAAGATGTCGGAGAAGAGAATCGCCGCATCAAACCCAAAGATGTCGATCGGTTGCAGAGTGACTTCAGTCATCAACTCCGGTTTGTGGCAGAGATCGAGAAACGATTCGCGGCTGCGGACTTCGCGGTATTGAGGCAAGTACCGTCCAGCCTGACGCATAATCCAGATCGGTACATTATCGTGGGGTCGGCCGAAGGCGGCGGCGATAAAGTTGTGCTCAGGCATCTGTCTCTCCACCGGGAGTGAATTTGTATCCGGCGCCGCGCTGCGTGTGGATGAAGCGCGGATTGGTCTGATCGGGTTCGAAGATTTTGCGCAACCGCAGGATGAAATTGTCGATCGTGCGACTGGACGGAAAAACGTGATAGCCCCAGACAGCGTCCAGAATCATGTCGCGCGAGACAACTTCGTTGACATGTTCAACCAGAAACTTCATGGTCATGCATTCCTTTTGAGACAACTCGACGTCACCGCCGGGACCGTGAGCGAGATAGGTCTTGAAATCAATCCAATTGTCGCTCCATTGGTAGCGTGATTGCTCGCGCTCGATTGTTCCATACCAGACCTGACGGCGGAAGATTGCGGCGACACGCAGAAGTAGTTCCTGCAAATCGAACGGTTTGGTCAGGTAGTCATCCCCGCCGGTGAGGAAACCCTCGATGCGATCGGATTGTCGATCACGCGCGGTGAGAAAGAGAATAGGCAGACGACCGCCGCTCTGACGAATTTCCCGACAGACAGCGAGGCCATCTTTGCCGGGGATCATGATGTCAAGGATGATCAGGTCGAAGAATCCTTTGTGATAGTGGTCGAGCGCCGAGATGCCGTCGCCAACGACGGCGACCTCGTAGCCCTCGGCTTCGAGATTCATCGCCAGTCCGTCGGCGATATGTTCTTCATCCTCCACGACCAGTATCCGTTTGCTCACGTCTGTCTCTCCAGCGGCAAAGTGATGATGAAGGTGCTGCCGCAATCGGGACCGTCGGAATGAACTCCCACGCTCCCGCCGTGCTCTGCCACAATCTCCTTAACAAGAAACAGCCCCAGCCCGGTTCCCTTGACGGAGCGGGTACTTTCCATGCCGGTGCGATAGAAGCGGTCGAAGATTTTGTGGCGTTCATGTGGCTCGATACCGACGCCCCGGTCGGCGAAAGCAAGCACACACTGATTGCCAACACGCTTGGCGGTAATCGTCAACTCACGTCTCGTTTCCGGCGAGTATTTGATGGCGTTGTCGACGAGCGCCGAGACGACGCGGCGCATGGCCTGATAGTCGGCGCGGACGCAAAGGTCGGGTTCGATATCGGTAGTCAGTCTTAGATGGTTGCGCTCGATAAGCGGATGCAATTCCTTAATGTATTCGGCAAGGTCAGCCGAAAGATTGGCAGGCGAGAGTTTGAGATGATGACTCTGGCCTGTTAAGCGACCGGCTTCAAGGACGTTGTCGACCAGTTGCTCCAGACGCCGGCAGTCGTCAAGCATTCGCGGCACTAACGACAGGCACTTTTCCTTGTCGATCTTCTGCAAGGCCATGGTTTCGAGATAGAGCTTGATCGACGCCACCGGTATCTTGAACTCGTGCGTGACGGCGTGAATGAAGTTCTCCTGCTGCAGTTTGAGTTCTTCCGATTGATGCAACGTCCGGTAGATCATAAAGGCGCCGAACAGAGTCAGTAGCACAAAGAATGAACCTTCAGCAACAAACATCACCACACGATGAAAAGCCTTGTTCTTGACCTGTGCCGGCACTTCGGGCTTGAGCGTGAACATGCTTGCAGTGAACTGGTGTGGCGAAAATGCGCACCGTTCACCATCGCCATGGTACACGAGATCGCGATTCAACTGTCCTATCAACTGCTGCGGATACTTCTCGTTGAGGAACAAGGCAACTCTGGTTCGCGATCTGATCGGATAGTAAAGCACGGAATCGATCGTTCCCCCCTGAACTGCTGCTCTTCCGGCAGAATCGTATACGATGTAGCCGCGAACCGCGGGATGACCGAGCAGTTCATCGAATGACTCTTTGACCTGCTGCAGATTGCCATTTCCTGCAAGCGCATGAGCATCTAAGATCAGGCGGTCATAGTAGCAGTTCAGTACTTCGGCTGCAAGAGTGGCGTAATTCTGCGAAACCTTCGTGTAGAGCTGTTCCTGTTCACGGGAGATGGTGATCTGGAAGAGAATCCACCAACTGATCTGCGCGATGGCGATGACAACGATCGCTACGAACAACGCCAACGCGAGTCCCTTTGGCGCTCTGAGTCTTGTGATTATTCTCTTCATCGCTCTCTCATTGCCCGTCAGTGCTTTAGCCGCGATAGGATATTGCTCGCGATTAGATCGGCGGCGCCATCCAGATCGCTTTGAGTGTGTGCGGTACTAATAAACATTACTTCATAGCCGGACGGCGGCAAATAGACACCGGCGTTCAGCAGATCGCGGTGCATGGCATTGTAGATACCGATGCCGTGTTCATCGATGTCGATAGCTCGGCGTGGCGGCTCACTTTGCAGCGCAATCCAGACAATCGAACCGACGCGAACGATTCCCACAGGCGCGTCGCCGAGAGAGGTTTTCAGCGCCCGCTCGAAGGATAACCCAAGAGCATCAAGTTTGATAAAAGCATTATCGCGTTCGAGAATCTTGAGCGTGCAGATGCCTGCAGCCATGGCGACCGGATTGCCGGATAGCGTACCGGCCTGATATACGGCGCCAAGCGGAGCGAGTTGCTCCATGATATCACGCCGTCCGCCAAAAGCGCCGACTGGCATGCCACCACCGATAACCTTGCCGAAAGTCATCAAGTCGGGTGTGATGCCATAATGTTCGGCAGCGCCGCCCCAGCCTACGCGGAAGCCGGAGATTACTTCGTCAAAGATCAGCAGCGCGCCATGCTTGGCCGTAACTTCGCGCAGAAAGTGCAGGAATTCAGGACGTTGCAACAGCAGGCCGTTATTAGCAGGCAGCGGTTCGATGATGACGGCGGCAATGTCTTTGCCGTATTGCTCAAAGAAAGACGCGACTTGCTCTTCGTCATCCAGTTCGGCGACCAAAGTGTGTTTGGTGAAGTCCTCAGGGACTCCTGCGGATGACGGTATGCCGAATGTGACCAAGCCGGAGCCGGCTTTCACAAGCAGATAATCAGAGTGGCCGTGGTAACAGCCGTTGAATTTGATGATCTTGTTGCGGTGGGCGAAGCCACGCGCCAAGCGCACGGCGGACATAACCGCCTCGGTACCCGACGATACAAAGCGCACCATTTCCAGGGGTTCAACCTTGGAGATGATCTTCTCGGCGAGCTCGACTTCGACTGCGGTGGCGGTTCCAAAGGTCATGCCTTTGGAGACTGCGCCTTTGACGGCTTCGACGACCTCGGGGTGTGCATGTCCAAGAATCAGCGGTCCCCAAGAACTGCAGAAATCGAGGTAGCGATTTCCGTCCAGATCGAACATAAACGCTCCCTCGCCGCGATCCATAAAGATCGGATCTCCACCAACGGCGCGAAATGCTCGCACCGGCGAACTGACTCCACCGGGAATGACTTGTAACGCCCGCGCATAGGTCTGCCGGGACTTGATCGGATCAGCCATTGAGCCATCCGTGCTTGAGAATATCGCGCAGATGATAGGTGAGGATGATGTCAGCGCCGGCGCGGGTAATGGCTGTCAGGTTTTCCAGTACCAGTTGCATTTCCTCGGCGTAACCTGCCTGCACCATCAGTTTAACCATGCTGTACTCGCCGGAGACGTTGTAAGCGGCAACCGGCAACTCGGTGGCAGCGCGGACATCCGAGATGATATCGAGATAGGCCAGCGCCGGCTTGACCATGACCATATCAGCGCCTTCTTCAATATCTAAGGCGACTTCCTTGACCGCTTCAAGCCGATTGCGAACATCCATCTGATATGACTGACGGTCACCTTTCTGCGGCGCCGACTCGGCGGCTTCGCGGAAAGGACCATAATAGGCGGACGCATATTTGGCGCTGTAAGCGAGAATCAGAGTATTGACAAATCCTTCGTCTTCGAGACCATCGCGGATAGCGCCGACTCTGCCATCCATCATGTCGGAGGGGGCCACACAATCGCAGCCGGCACGCGCCAGATCGACGGCCATCTGCGCGAGTAGTGGCAGGGTTTTGTCGTTGTCGATGACGCTGCCTTCCAATACACCACAGTGACCGGATTCGGTGTAGGCGCAGAGACAGACATCGGCAGAGACAAAAAGCTCCTCGCCGAACTTGTCTTTCAGCATCTTGATCGCGCGGTTAACGACGGCATTTTCGCCCATCGCCGACGATGCGGCAGCATCCTTCGTATGGGGAATCCCAAACAGCATCACGCGTTTGATGCCGAGTTTGAAATCAGCGGTTATAGATTCTACAAGTGAGTCAGGCGATTCGCGGAAGATGCCGGGCATGCTTGGTATCTCGAACTTGACGTCCCTGCCTTCGCAGACGAAGTAAGGTTGGATCATGCCGCTCAGTCTGAGTTGCGTTTCCGCCGCCATATCGCGGACGAGTTGATTGACGCGCAAGCGGCGTGGTCGATAGAAGATCCTAAACATCAATAACCTCCCAGAGCCGGTTCAAGTCCGGTTCGGGCAATTCAATTACGTTTTCCCAGCCGAGCTGACGCATGGTCGCGGTGGTGATCCTGCCGATCGATACCGCCATCCCCGACGGACTGCCGAACAACTCATGATAACGTTGTACGGCAAAACCGCTCAACATGCAAAAATAATCTATGCGTTCATCCGCGATGGCAGGAAGCAATTTGCGTGGTGTGGCGACGCTGCGATAGATATCGAGCTTACGCGGGCAGTAACCGGCGAGGGTCAGCCCCTCGACCAGTACCGGGCGAATCTCCTGGGCGGCCGGAATAATAATCGTCTTTTCACGCTCCGGTTCCCAGCGAAGAATCTCTTCCAGCAGTCCTTCCGCAGCCTCATCAGTGGGGCAGATCGCCGCCTGAAAACAGTACCGTTCGACCGTTTGCGCAGTCTTTTTGCCAATCACGCCGATGGCGACGCTGGTTGGGACTGTGATTCCATTCCTGTGAAGGAAATCGAAATAGATGCTTACCGAGTTGGCGCTGGTAAACAAAAGCCAGGAACAGTCCAATAGATCGTTTGCGACCGTTTGGGGGTCGAGACGGTCAATCGTCAGTTCGATTGTGTGCAAAGGAAAAGGAATAACTTTGACATTGCGGTCATCGGCAACTCGCAGGAAGTCGGTTAGTTGGGATGCGGAACGAGAGATCAGAATCGTCACGGTCGGTCGTGTGATTCCGTCGCTGGATCGGCCGGTGAAGTGAGACATTGGTACGCCCCGTCAATCAAGGTTTCGATATCAGCCCCGGTCATATCCGCCCGGCGTAACACCCCCCAGCCGGTTTCCTGACGAACTCCGAGCGTGGCTCGCAGCAAGTAGCCATTGTCGATAATCTCAGAGGCAACGGCCAACGGCAATTGACAACCGCCGTCGAATTTCGCCAGTAATCCCCGCTCAAGCGCAACTTGCTTGCGAAGACCTACACTATCCAACTTACCCACTATCGGAGTCACTTGTCGATCATCCCGGCGCACTTGTATTCCCAAAATGCCCTGTGCCGGCGCCGGCAGAAAATAGGATGTACCCAGGAGGAATGATTTTAGATCGGATACGTCGAGGTCGAGGCGTTTGACTCCGGCATTAGCCAAGATTATAGCGTCATATTGCCCTTCGCGCAACTTTCTGACACGGGTCGGGACATTGCCCCGCAGATCTTTGATTTTCAGAGTTGGAGCCAGATGCGCTATCTGGCATTGACGTCGCACGGAACTGGTGCCAATTGTAGCGCCCTCTTTAATACCAAGCGGAGCCTCAGAGGCGTAAGATTCCGGGCGGATTAGCACCAACTCCCGCGGATCTTCGCGGAAGCAGACAGCGCCGAGGTCGATACCGTCAGGCATCGTGGTCTGCAAGTCTTTCAAGGAATGTACGGCGAGGTCGATTGTGCCACCAAGGAGTGCTTCTTCCAGTTCCTTGGTGAAGAAACCCTTGCCTTCCATTTCGGAGAAAGAGAGGTGGTCGATCTTGTCGCCTTGTGTCCTGACAATCTTGATTTCGACGGGAACGTCGGTATGATTGGCAAGGTTTGCTCTGATAAAGTTCGCCTGCCAGAGCGCCAGCTCTGAGCCGCGCGAACCGATAATGAGTCTCTCCATCAGTTGCCTTGCGGTGAGATCAGACGATGCGCAAGAGTCTCGGGACATGGGGCAGAACCGGAAGCGTCTTGGGCGGTGATTTTTTTCGCCATCATCTGCACCGGCCGGTAGGCTGTGAAATTGACCACCTTGTTTAGCATGTACTCGATCTTCTTGCGATCCTGGTCTTCCAGATTGGGGAGATGCTTGCAGAAGAGATCATCGAGACACTTTTGCGCCAAATCGACCGCTTCGCGATGTGACTCGGCAAAGAGTGATTTCAAGGAATTCTCGACCTCCTCCTGCTGGAAACGGTCGATTTCGGAAGCGATGATTTCGCGAGCCGTGTCGACATCACGGAATCGTTGCCGGCGATTGCCGTCGGAAAGCTGCTTGATGTCGGACATATTAAAGAGTTGTATGTGGTTGTGAGAAGCCAGCTCCTCCGACAGCTCGATGTCGCGCGGAATAGCCAGATCAATCGCCAGTATTTTCTGATAGTCAGCCTTTTCAAGCAATTCGTTTAGATTGCGATCAGTCAAAATCGGCGCCGGTGATGAGGTCGCCGTGCAGATTATGCGCACCGCAACTGGATTGTTTAGGAAATCCTCAAGCGACACGCCCCTGCCGCCAAACTGTTCAACCAACGACTCGGTCCTGATCTCGGTGCGATTAACGAAGTAGATTTCGGTGATTCCTTGATCTTTCAAGTACATCGCTACTTTGCGGGTCATTTCACCCACTCCAAATAGCGCCACCGGAACACAACCTTCGGTCTTGATAAAGTCGCGGATCAGTGAACCGGCCAGCCCGACGACGGACACGTTGCCCTTGCCAAGTTCGGTCTCGGAACGGACCTTCTTAGCAACCCGGAAAGCGGCTTGAAAGACTCTTTCAAGATGGGCATCCACCAGATTGTTTTCCTGTGCAAAGGTCAACGCGTTTTTTACTTGTCCCAAAATCTGCGCCTCACCAACCATCACGGAGTCGAGCGCTGAGGCTACATTAAACAGATGAGTGATCGCTTCCAGACCTTGATAGAGCAAGAAATCGGTCGGTTCAAACTTGGCCTTGGGCTGGCCAGAGAAGAAGAGATCAAGGATTCTGTTGCGAACGTTTGTCAGGTCGTTCGGATGCGTGTAGGTGAAGACGAATTCAACTCGATTGCAGGTGGCTAAGTATACCAACCCGGAAAGATCAGCGAGAGTTCTGAGAGCAAGAAGCCGAGTGGCACGTTCATCCTGGGGAATAGTCAGCCGCTCCAGCAGCTCAAGATTCTGCGAAGCGATGTTGACACTGATAATTCCGAGATTATTCATGCACAATCCGTCTCCATAAGTTGCCCGATTATACGGCGTAGTTCAATTGCGGATGTCACACCAATGTCACGGAATGTGAAAACCTTCACGGCTATTTCATTTTTTCCAGCGGACGCAGGCGACAGTGAGTTAGAATTCACTAACCGTCCCTTGATGCGTAATACTCCTAACAACCTGTCATACAGTTGATTACGAGGCCCGATAGGTTTGGACGCGTATCGAGTATGAGTTCTTTCGTGGACAGCCTTCCTTTATGATATGGATACTGTCTCCCCTTGAGCGCGACGGCAGGTCAGTCAAGGTCGTCAGGAAGGGAGAGGTTGTCCCACAAGGTACGTTTCGGGCGTACAAACGCATATGATTTGCGGTGTGTAGGGGTCGCCCTTGCGGCGACCCGCATGAACATTGGGTTTCAGGACAAACCTGTGGGCGCACCGCCGTGCGCCTCTACAAAAAATCCTTCGTCCATTGGCGGAAATCGTACTTATGGGACAGTCTCTCCTTTCCTGCCGGATCAGCAGGTCAGTCAAGGTCGTCAGGAAGGGAGAGGTTGTCTCGTAAGTTCCTTTCCCTCACCCCTACACCCCCTCTCCCAGTGGGGAAGGGGAAGGGGGTGAGGGTGTAAGGTGCTGCGACGCCATGATCTCGCTCAACATTTTCGACTTTTGCGATCGCTGTCCACAGCCGTACTCCAACTTGTGGGACAACCTCGGGATTCCTGACGACGCCTCAGCGACTGTCGGTTTGTCAGCAGTCTCTTAGGACGGAAAACCGGCGCATAATAGCTCGCTTCCCGGCTAGAAGCTCACGCTGATCTGCAGCGACGTTGGCGATGCACTTAGGGATACGTTTCTGGCGAATTCGCCGTCTCCCATGCGGAAGAAAAACTCACCGATTACACCGCCGACGGCAGCGGCGACGACCACATCACTGAAATAGTGCTTGTAGGCGTGGATTCGGCTCCAGCCAACGAAGGTTGTCCAGCTAAGGAGCACTGTGGGCGGGGCCCAGCGCCAGCGATTGTACATATCAGAGGACATGCGGTCTTTCATTACATGACGAATGCGCTTGTTCAGGTAAACGGCAGAGAACATGGAACTCGAAACGTGGCCGGAAAAGAAAGAGCGACGGTCTTCATCGGGGTCGATGCTCGTCCGGCCGGCGGCCAGTTTTGGCTCTAAAGTCAGATACGGCCGAGGACGGGCGATGGCTGTCTTGGCCAGATTCGTAACCCCTTCGGTGAGGAGCAGACCTGAGACAAAGAGCGCCAAGTCCTGGCCGATGTCTTTTGTCGAATTGAATTGGGGCCACTTCTGATCAACAAATACTATTGAAACGGCGGCGATGGCGGGTGTTAGCACTGAGCCAAGGGATTTGTCAAGGAAGTTGCTCTTGCCGACGTACCAAGAGCCGCCGAGATGGCGCTGAATCCATCTATCGCCGGGCAACGGGTCTGGAATCAACGACGCGCGCGATGTATCAATCTTGCCGAGCAACTGCGCGCCACCGAGAATCGCTGCCGATGCGCCCGAGATTAGTGTCAGCTTCCCGGCACTGAGATAATGACGCTCTGCATGTAAGGTCGCTGATGGCGTCAATGACAATGCCCAGGCGACTGTCATGAGCACGTGCCACTTTCGCGGCCTTCCGAAGCGGATGTTTGTATTCAAAACTTGCTTATCAGGATGCCGTGGTAGGAGATACCGAGTCGGTCGAGCGCCTGAAAAAAATGCCCCAGTGTGGTCAGGCGTTGATCGCTCAGTTGACGCGGTTCTGATTGGGTTGCGAGGTTTCCGAGAAGAGTATGGGAACGAATATTGACTCGGGAGAAATGAACAACGGTGTCGTGTTCGATAACGAAGTTGCCGGAAGTGAGCACTTCTTGATTGCAGAACAACAATGCATGTGGAAGTTGTGACCAGCGGCCGGCATTCGGTTCAGTGATTCTTGTAAAGCGGACAACGCCGTCGATGCCGACTGCGAACGCATAATCACCTGGCTCAAGTTGTCGGAAGCTCTCAGAAGAAAGCGCCTTGATGTTTGACAGCACTTGGCCGGAGGAAAAGAACTCGCGGCACTGCCACTGGAACATACTGGGGTCAGTCTCAGCAAATGTCTCGTTTGTTGCCAACAGCTTGAATTCTGCCAACGCTGAATCGGTCGGAGCGAAGGCCGTGATACCGTGAGCGAAGGATGTCGTGATTTCCGCGACAGTGTCAGTGAATGCGATCTCATCATCCGCAAGAGGCTGATACAAGTCAAACCGCTGTGGCAATCCGAAATCGGTCGCGTATGGGACTTTCGTGAGCGACCCTCCGCGATCAATGGCATCAAGATAGTCGGATACGGCTATGGCGTAAGAACGGATGGCTTTTGTCTCCCTTTTGGGATCGTCCGCGAGCACCGTCTCCGCCCAGAGCAACCATCGAAGTTGCTCGAAAGTAAGCAGTTGGACGTTCTTTTCCTGATCTTGCCAGACAAAGCGAACGGTGATGCCCCGGTATCCCGCCGGGTCGGTAAGCCGGGCTTTTTCGATATCGTGACGCAGCTTCTTAATCTTGACTTCCTTACAGTCTTTTAGCGCCCGCACTGCTTGTTGCATAGCCATGAGATCGGGGCAGACGACTCGCACCGTCTGGAACAGCAGCGCGGTTTCCGAAGTACCCTTGCGGGCCGGATCGAGTGCGCCCGTGATGCAGAAATAAGTGCTATCCGGTAGGATGCCGGTGATAAATCTCGTCAGCGATGTGTCATCTCCGATCGGTGTCGAAGCAACGTGGTCTCCGGTACGGGGAGTTGCCCATACTAATGATGTGATAGTTGAAACTGCCACCAGCAGATATACAGATGTCAGAAGCAGGTTTCTCATAAGCGGGGGCAAATATAATCGCTTCCAAATAATACGCAAACATTCTGCCGTTAATTCCAGAGCAGATCAGGGATGGTTCGCCGGGAACAAACGTGAGGACGGCAATTGTGAGAGCGAGGAAACAGATCACGCTTAAGCCGTGGGCGCGCAGCCTGGACCATGAATTGCGACAACATAGTCGACGTCGCTCGGACAGTTCACCCGATCAGGTATATCTTTTCCTGCGCTTCCGTCCCCCTTGGAATCATTAGCGGCGCGACGAGCATCTGAAGCTTCCCCGGAAATTTACATATCGACGGTCCCCGGGCGACGGCCTTGGTAAGAACGCCGCCGGCTTGTTCCTCGACGGGAATGCCTTTGTCTTAAAACATAGCTGTAATCGATTGTTATTCTGACGTTTAACGGAATTTCGATTGTGCTTGGGTGATCACAACGCTGCCCTCTCCCTTTATGGAGATCGTCGGAGAAGTGTAGGAGCAATGGACCCAAAGGTAGATCGGGGATTTTCCTTGATAAAACTAAGACAAGTAGCTATAGATACTCTGAAAAGACACGCGGGTATGCTTGAGTTTGTGAAAATGTTCACATGTGTAAGCTTGGTTGAACCCGCTTAGGACGTAGCAAGGTAACGCAGATGGGACTCAAACGTAGAGACTTCTTCAAGATGGCTGCCGTCGGATCAGTGGCGGTTCTGGGCAGCAAGTCGTTAGCCGGCGAAGAGAGCCGCGCGCTCGACTCTGCTCAGGCGCTCGGTGTGCTTGTGGACACGGTAGTGTGTATCGGCTGTCGCAAATGTGAGTGGGCATGCAACAATGAGCACAAGTTGTCGACTCGAACTTTGGCCGAGTTTGAGGACAGAGCAGTTTTTGCGAAGCACAGACGGCCGGAGGACAACGCCTTTACGGTAATCAATCGGTTTGTGGATCCGAAACAGCCAGGCAAACAGTTCACGCTGAAGGTGCAGTGCATGCACTGTAACAAGCCGGCTTGCGCTTCGGCTTGCATTGTCGGTGCGCTGCAGAGGAACAAGATCGGATCGGTCGATTATGACGAGTGGAAATGCATCGGTTGCCGCTATTGTATGGTGGCCTGTCCTTTCCAGATACCGGCCTATGAATATCACGAAGCACTCACACCGCGCGTGCGCAAATGCACTTTCTGCGAGCACCGGCTTGTCGAGGGCAAGAAACCGGCCTGCGTGTCAATCTGTCCGAACGAAGCGCTGACCTTCGGCACACGTCAAGAGTTGCTGGATGTAGCCAAGGAACGAATCAAGCTCAATCCGGAAAAGTATTTTGATCATGTCTACGGCGAAACCGAGATCGGCGGCACCAGTTGGATGTATCTGGCGCCGACGGATTTCGTTAACACCGAACTGCCAAGACTGCAAACCACGGCGATTCCGAACCTGACTGAGACGATCCAGCACGGCGTATTCAAATCATTCGTGCCACCATTAGTCCTTTACGGAATGCTGGGGTTGATCATGCACTCCTTGCGCGAGGGCAAAGATGAAGAGGAGAAGAACGATGGGTGTGATTGCGACTCCGGCTCCCGTCAAGACTAGTGTGGTGTCCCTAACGCTTCTTTACGGCAGTAGTCCCCTAATCCGTCATCCCTGCGAAGGCAGGGATCCAGGCTAATGTCAATACTGGATTCCCGCTTTCGCGGGAATGACAATTCTTGAAGATTCCTCACACCTGTAAGGTTTTTTCTGTGACACCACACTAGTGTCCCGTCCCGCATGTTCTTTGAATAAGCCTGTGACCCGCCCTGGCATCCTCGCTAAGACGGGAAACCAGTGTAACTCTCTTCTGGATTCCCGCTTGCGCGGGAATGACCGCCGCTTAAGGTCTCCGACACACGGAGCTGTTCACCCGGATATATCCAACATATTTCCGGGACGGGACACTAGATTCTTCACGCGCGGAACGGCGATTGTGGCGGGGATCGCAGGTGTCGGTATTCTCGCATACGTCTATAGACTTTTTTTCGGATTGGGGGCAACAACCAATTTGGACAATCAGTATCCCTGGGGAATTTGGATCGCGATTGATGTTGCGTCCGGCGTGGCGCTGGCTGCGGGCGGGTTTATCACCGCCGCACTGGCCGACATCTTTCACAAAGAAAAATATCACGTAATCGTTCGCCCGGCACTGCTAACGGCATTGCTTGGCTATACCTTCGTTGTCATTGGCCTGCTGGCCGACCTGGGTCGCTACTACAACGTCTGGCACCCAATGCTGCCGGGTATGTGGCAGGGAAACTCGGTGCTGTTCGAAGTCGGCATGTGCGTTATAGTGTATCTGACGGTGCTTTACATCGAGTTTTTGCCGATCGTCGCCGAACGCTTTATCGGTCGGGTCCATCTTCCGAGGCCGCTATCGATTTTCAATCGCATCGTTGATTCATGGTTGCGGGTCTGTCAGCAGTATCTCAAGCGTTTTATCTCGCTCTTTATCATCGCTGGGGTGGTGTTGTCGTGTCTGCATCAATCCTCGCTGGGTACGTTGATGGTAATTGCACCAACCAAGATACATCCGCTTTGGTACACGCCAATATCGCCGTTGCTGTTCTTGTTGTCGGCGATTGCGGTCGGCTTCCCAATGGTAATCTTCGAGTCCATTCTGTCATCGAGATCGTTTAAGTTAGCTCCTGAAAAAAAGGTGCTGTCCTCGATAGCCCGCTATACGCCTGTGCTGCTGGGGGTCTATCTGGCGATGAAGATCGGCGATTTGACGCTACGAAATGCCTGGCCGTATGTCTTTGAAGGAAGTCTGCAATCGTTTATGTACATGATCGAACTGGGGGTGGGAGTCGTGACGCCGATGGTTCTGCTGTCGATGCCGCGGGTCCGCCATTCAATCTCCGGATTGTTCACGACGGCGGCAATGGTGATCGGCGGTGTAGCCCTGAACCGAATCAATGTGTTTTTGATTGCCTATAAGCCGCTCTATGCCGAGAAGACGTATTTCCCGTCTGCCTTCGAGATCGCCGTCACTTTGGGTCTGATCGCAACCTTAGTGCTGGTATATCGTTTCCTCGTGATGACCTTTCCGGTCATCACCGTGCCGCTTGGCGAGAAGCAGGCCGAGCGCGTGGAAGTCGCGAGCGTCAATCTCGGTCCGAAACGGGTGAAATGAAATGCCAAGCAATCGTTCAAGACTGATCCCCATACTCCTAGCATTGGCGTCGCTGACAGTGACGCTCGTCGTCTACGGCCAGAATAACGCCTCCAACGTCATGCCGAAAGTCGACTGCACACAATGTCACACTTGCGGCGTGCCGACCTTTCGAGAACCGTGTCTGAAGTCGTGTCCGCGCACCGAGATGGTTCATCAGAAGAGCAAGCACCAACTGGTCGATGCGCCCGATTCGATGTTGTTAGACGAACTAATCGACCTGTATCAGCCGGTTCACTTCAATCACAAGGTACATGCTTCGATGTCGCAGATGAATCTGGATTGTGGCACCTGCCATCACTACAGTCCTCCGGGTCAGGTGCCGCCGTGCAAGGATTGCCACAGTGTTACCGCGGAGTCATCGGATTTGCGCAAGCCGAATCTTAAGGGGGCTTACCATCGGCAGTGTCTGGCCTGTCACCGCGAGTGGAGCCATGACACGAAATGCGTAGTTTGCCATGCTCCGAAAGAGGGGGGAGCAATGGCGACCCTGGTGAAGGATCCGACCGACATCATGGGGGCTTCGCATCCGGTGATCACCGTGCCGATGAAGAAGGTCTATGCCACACCCTACAAGATTGGACCAGTCGTGACGTTTCAGCACAAAGAACACATAGATGTTTTCGGGTTCAAATGTGTTAACTGTCACAAACAAGAAGATTGCGGCAACTGCCATGACATTCAGAAAACATCACCGGCAGTCAAGACGCAGGAGCAGGTGCACGCGATCTGCAACGATTGCCACAAGACCGATCAGTGCGCCAAGTGCCACGATACCAAGGAGCGCCCCGGGTTTACGCATAACAAGACAGGATGGCCGCTCAACCCATACCACAACAAACTCGATTGCTGGGCCTGCCATCCGACCGGCAAGCGAATCTCCAAGCTTAGCCCTATGTGCGCGAGCTGCCATGCCGGCTGGACTCAGGAGAACTTCCGGCACGCCGTCGTGGGGCTGCAACTTGACGAAGTGCATTCGCAACTCGATTGCACCGACTGTCATGCCGATCGCAAGTATAATGAAGATCCCAAGTGCAGTAACTGCCACGATGACGGTCGCACCGCCGACAAGGCGCCGCCGGGGATGAAAGTGAAGCCAAACAGGAGCAAGCAGTAGAGAGTGAATCCGGTGCTCGGCGTACGTCCTCGTGCGCCGAGTAGTCCAGTTGGTCGGGAGCGGTGCTCCCGACATTCCCGCCTACTGGCTGCGCACCGTGAGCTTGACCTCCGCGGAACGCCCTTCGTCGTCGGTGCAGACGAGGGTGAAGTTGCCGGGGGTCGGTGTGATGAAGACTTTCTCCGTCGGGCTGCCGGAGTAAACGAGCCGACGATTCAAAAACCAATAGATGTTCTTGGTCTTGTTCGAGACGGAAGCATCGAGTAGTATCTTCTGATATCGCAGTTCGACCTCCGGCCGAATGACGTACTCGCTGTTTGGTGATGGAGAGACGATTACGGGGCCGGAACCGGCTGCGAGTTGCGGGCAGTCAGCGAAGTGCTCGGGAATCGGATCAAGCGCAGAGCCGTTGCGTTCCATCCAGGTTGCGATTTCAACCGGCCAGTTGACAATGATCTTTTCATCATAGTCGCGCCCGGTTCGACAGTGGCTACAGAGTCGCTTGCCGGTTTGTTTGTCGACCATGATCATTTCGTGCATTGCACATTGCTGATTTGGCGAAACGCCGGGGATGTAAATCTCGTCAGCGGTGGCAACGCAGTATGGCGATACCGGCAATCCGCTGGTGGTGCAGACTTGCCGTCGCGCCACAGAGTTTGGCTGCACGAACCAACGACTGTCGCCGGAGCTTTCGAGCGCATCGAAAATTGCGAACAAAATCGGTGTGGCGACTTCAGCGCCGACAAGACGCGGATGACCCTTGCCATCGAAGTTGCCGACCCAAACACCCACTGTATATCGAGGCGTGTAGCCGATGCTCCAGGCGTCACGTTTGCCGTAGGAGGTGCCGGTCTTCCAGGCAACTTTCGGCAGGCGCAAGGTCGCCTCCCAGACTGCGGGGAGTTCGGGGCGACGCAGTTGAGTCAGTATGTCAGTGACGATGAAGCAAGCTCCGTCAGAAAGCAATCGCCTGGATGCCGGTTCAGGAGTTGTCTTGAGCAGGCGATAGCCTCGGAAGTCGCCACCATCCGCCAAGCCGGAATAGAGATTGGTCAATTCGAGGAGATTAACCCCGCAGCCGCCGAGAATCAGCGATAGGCCGTAGTATTCCTGTGGCTTCGGCAAAGTCGTAACGCCGGCGTCTTTGAGCAAAGTGTAAACGCCATCGGAACCAAGTTTGGCTGACAGATTGACGGCCGGAACATTCAGTGAGCGAATCAACGCATCCTCGACCGTGACCGCGCCGTGATAGGTTTCGTCAAAATTGACCGGGCGATAACCCGAATACTCGACCGGCACGTCATAGAGCAGACTGCGTGGTGAGATCACTCCTTCATCAATGCCGAGAGCGTAGACGAATGGTTTGAGTGCGGAGCCGGGGGAACGAGTCGCAATCGCGCCGTTGACTTGCCCACCATTAAGCGAATCAAAGAAATTGCACGAGCCGACCAGTGCGAGTACGTCCTTGCTCGTGTTGTCGATCACAATGACAGCGCCGTTAGTGATGCCTTCCGGAATTAGCGGTCGCAGTTGACTGCGGAGAGTGGTCTCGGCAAGTTGCTGTGTTATCGGATCGATAGTCGATTCAAACCGCTCCGTATGCGGATACGATCTGAATAATAGATCAGCCAGATGTGGCGCTTGAAAAGGTAGATCGAAGCGCCTGACCGGGATCGGCTCAGCGGCAGCCTCCGCAAATTGCTGGGGCGTAATTTTGCCGTCGTCAAGCAGGATATGCAGGATTTTGTCGCGACCGCGTTTGGCTTCGGCGGAATTCAAGTCGGGACGATAACGGTTGGGGGAATTGGGTATTGCCGCGAGAAGACACGCCTCGCCGTAGCTGAGCCGATCGGGGCTTTTGCCGAAGTAGAAGCGCGATGCCGCACCGATGCCGACGATGTTGCCACCGTAGGGGGCAAGATTGAAATAGTAAGTCAGAATCTCGTCTTTCGAATAGTGCAACTCCAATTGGAAGGCACGGAAGATTTCAATGACCTTGCCGAAGATCGTGCGTTCCTTTGGCTCCATCAGGCGGGCAACCTGCATGGTGATTGTGGAACCACCCTGCACGATTTTCTTTGCCTGCCAATTGGCTATCGCCGCCCGGATGATTGCCTTCGGATTAATGCCCGGATGTCGGTAGAACCAGCGGTCTTCGTAGGCCAATACTGCAGTTTTAAGCGCAGGAGAAATCTCGTTGCCGTTGACACGGATGCACCACATGTCATCCGGAGTCAAATAAGCGCGCAGCAGTTGGCCGTTACGATCGAGCACGACGGTCGATGCTGCCGGGTTTAGTTTTTCCACCGGCAGCGGGAAGATGATGTTGCCTGCCACAAACAGCAGTGCGAACAAGCCGACAAGCGCCAGAAGGCTCCGAATCATACTATTCCGAACAACCCCAAATGAGATTATTCCTATCAGGCGGCGGAGAGGCGATTTGGCGGTCACCCCTGCCGTAAATCGCAAGTTCTTACGGTCGGCCAACTTCCACCCTACCGCTTGAAGCCACCGAGGCCTTCATCGGGGCGTACATCGCCTCGGCGCGCACCGGAGGTACGATAAACGAACCCTCGGAAACCACACGGATACCGTAGTAGCATTTCATTTCCCGACCATAAGGGAAGTTGCCGTAGAGCACCATCCGATCGTCGCGGATATCCATATAAAGAGGATCGTAGGCCCTGTCGCCGATCCAGGTTATGCCCTTGCGTGATTGCAGGCGCGGGTTCTCGATTTCGAAGGCCGCCGGCAGCATGTCGATGATGGCGACGTTATCAATCGATTCGCTGAGCGCTTTCACCGTGATTTCGGCAATCACCATATCCCCCTGACGTAGACCGGCGTAATTGACCGGGTTGCCGTTTTCATCGAGAAAACGACGACGCACTTGCAGGTCGTTGTCGTATTCGTCAATCTTGAGCGTGGAAGGCAGACCGTCGGCGCGCCAGTAAAAGTAGCAGACTCCACTGCCGTTGATTTTGATAGTGACTTCCTTGCCCGCCCAATCCTTGGCGCGGAAGCTGTGGTTCTGGTTGTCGATCTGGCCAAGTGCTACGCCATTGAGCTGGACCGTGCCGGTGAAGTCGGCCTGCGGCTGCTTCTTCATCACTTTGCCGAGAGCCATCAAGGCGTATGCATTCTCTTGCGTGGTATACCAACGTCCCTGCGGATTGATCGCTTTGCTCAGGCTCTCCACCAATTTCGGAACCAGAGGGCTGGTAGGTTCGACTTCAGAGAGCACATCGAGCATGATCGCCCGCGCGCGAATCGGCGAGTTGAAGTTGCCGCCGCTTTCCCAGTATTCAAGTGTGTCGGTTGCCAGGATGGTTTTGGGCATCAACTGTCGCGCATTCGCCAGATCACCCGCCATCGCCAGCGCGCCGATTAGTTGGAAACGCGAGTAGTCCTTCAGTTGGTTGACGGCATTGTCCTTGAGATAGAATAGCGTGCTGCGATCCGGTTTGCCCGCGAGGGCGAGGATATAGTTGGCATAGATAGCCGACTGATATTCGTCGTACATGCCGGCGCGATAGTCGCGGGCAAAACTCTGGAGCGCGCCAATCATGCGGTCGTAGACGCGGTCGGGCACGGTGTAACCGGCCTTGCGCGCTTCCACAAGGAAATGTCCGGCGTAAATCGAGCTCCAGTTGTTTTGGAAATTGCCATGCGGCCAGTAGGAGAACGAGCCGGAAGTCATTTGCATGTTTGAGAGCTTGGTGATGCCTTCCTCTATATAGTAATCGACGCTGTTCTTCTTGAACAACTCCGGTTCGGCAAGACGCGCCAGTTCATCGAAATAGAGCATCGGAAAGAGCTTGGATGTCGTCTGCTCGACGCAACCGTGCGGATACCCGAGGAGATACTGCAGACTGCCGGCGAAACGGACTGTCGGGAATGATGAAGTTGACAGCGTAAAATCAGTCGTGCCCGCTATCCAGTCGGTTGGGAATTTGAAGGTCGCCGGAGTCGCCGAAGTTGCGGAACCGTTGCCGGAGAGCGTGACAAACGGAACCGGCGGTCTCAACGCCAGTTCCTCTTCCTGCGAAGCAGTCGCGCCGTTACCACTGGCGGCAAGTTTGAATTGCACTTTGCCCATCGTTTGCTCGGCTTTGAGTTTGTAGTAGACCGGCAATTCACGACCGGCGGAAATCGCAATGGAACGCGAGCCACCGTCGACAAGCCTGACCGGTCCGGCGACGGATAGATTGACGGTGAATGTCGCATCAGCGCCGGTGCCGTTGTAAATACTTACGGGTATCGTCAATTCATCGGTCGAGCCGATAAATCGCGGGAAGGTCGGCGTAAGCACTATTGGTTCACGTACGAAGAGATTCTTTTCCGCCTTGCCAAACTTGTCACCCGCGAAAGCGACTGCCATAACTCGAATCGAGCCGTTAAATTGCGGGATATCAAAACTGACCGTCCCGTTCCCTTGCACATCAGTATTGACCAGACCGCTCCAGAATGCAACCGGTTTAACGCGCGTGACAGAGATCGGCATCAGCCGTCGCCGGGCGGCTGCGCCGAGATCGCCTGAGGGAGAGGAGATACTGATTTCCGGCAGCACCACTCCATAAACATCGTACGATTGCACCGAGAGCTGCTTTTTGCTGAAGAAGAAGCCGTGCGGATCGGGAGTCTGGAAATCGGTCAGTTGACAGATGCCCTCATCGACAGCGGCGATAGTGAGATAGGGCGTCCCCCGGGTTTGACCGGTGATTCTGAAATTGATGTTTAGCCTGGTTTTGGGTCTGATTTCGGTCGGCACTTGCAGCTCGACGGCAAGTTTGTTGCGGTCGGTATTAACTTTCAATGGTACCGCGCCGAAGGCACGAACGTGCATATCGCGGCCAAGTTTCTCGGTGGAACGAATCAGATGCGCAGAGATATAGACATTCGGCTTGTACAGATCACTAACCGGCAATGCAATCGTCGCCGTGTTCTCTTTCATCGTAATGACTTTGTGCTCGAAGACCTTCTCGCGCTCGATGGTCAATAGCAGTTTGCCGGCGAAGGGAGCGCGAATTTGTACTTGCGCCATTTCGCCCGGGAGGTATGAGTCTTTGTCAAGATCAAGTTCGATGCGGTCGGGATGATCCATTGCCCAAGGGGCGTAGCCCCAGCCGGAGGCATAGAACCAGAGCGACGCCGACGCGCCCGATTCAACATCGCGCGCTACAACCCGGTACCTACCGTAATCGTCTGGCGTGACTTTGAAACTGCTCACGCCTGTCGCAGAAGTGACATTGAACTTCTCGACGACGTTTTCGACTTCTTCCGATGCATAGCGATAAGTGTTGTAACGCTCGTCATACCTGAGAATGCTCTGCCAGTAGACGCGGGTGAAGGCAACTTCGACATTGCGACCGGAGACGGCCTCGCCGGAAGGATTCACCGCAACGAATTCGATCTCAGTCGCGGCGCCGGGTTTGGCGTAGCCATCTTGATTTTGGCGCAGGCCGATATAATTGCCATAGGGATGAACCGTGATATTCGCCGCGGCAGTTACGCCGCGTCCCCCCGATTCAAGTACCGTTACCATTGCTGTACCTTTGATGGCAGAGGGTGGCGCCAGGTCTTTGGGAATGGCGTAGTGATATGTGAATCTGCCGTTGTCATCGAGCAGGGTGTCGGCGAGTTTCTCAGTCTGTCTGGTGAAGAACTTCTTTTCGTCGCTGAACACAAATGACTTCCACTTGGGGGCGGTGAAAGTAAACGGTTCAAGCAAGACTTCGCCTTGCACGCGCCTGTTGGACGCGGGTGGCCCGAAAAGCGTGACGGCATCAACTGCTAGGCTGACGTTGTCGCCGGAGGCGAAGTATTCGCGATCGGCGGCAACCTTGACCTTCATCCGGTCGGGTACAAACTCCTCGATGTTGAAGCTGGTTCGTCCAATCTCCTCGTTTTCGCCGATTAACATAGTGGCGAGATATTTGCCGGTGAGAAGATAGTCTGGAATGACAACATCGAGGCCGGTAGCGCCTTGATCGTTGAGCGTGGCTTTTTGCTCGAGGACTGTTTTGCCATCCGGACCAGTGACTTTGAATCGTGATGGAAACGACGGTGGCACGGTCTGTTCGGCGCCGCGCACTACGGCCGCCAGATGCACGGTTTCGCCGGGGCGATAGATACCGCGTTCGGTATAGAGGAAAGCTTCAAGTCCGCCGGATAGGTAGGGTTTCCCGTCAACCTCAAAGTCGGTCGTTGGAATCATGCGACGCGTCAACTCGACAAAGGAAATGTCGTTGTCGAGTGTGGCAATGACTACAAAGGGACGAAAGTCCCCGGCAGCGGTTTGGTAGTTCTTGAAGATGGCAATGCCGTCACCGTCGGTTTTTGCGGTGGCAATGGTTTGATTGTTCTGGCTGACTAACTTCAGCTCGGCGTCAGCAATGGGTTTTAAGGTCGTCAGCGAATTGACCCAGATCCAGAGATCATCCTTGGCCACCTTGGCGAGAATCCCCAGATCGGTCGCGACGACCCAGCGAGTCGAGTTGGTCCAGCGTTCGGTTGCTTGTCTCGCCGTAATCCGGTAGATACCGATGTGGCTGTTATCGAGGTAGTCCTTGACATTGATCGGCGTAACGATTTCCTCGTTCGTGCGATTGGCGACGACGACATCCTCCTGATGCACGAGTGTCCCGACCGCGGCCAAATCGGAACGATAGCCGGAGTAATATTCTCCTTCACCATCATAGTCCGAGTAGTAGCCCCAGTTGTGACCCTCGCGGGCGAGGTCATGCAGGTTAAGCAGGTAGGTGAGATTGTTGGCAAAGACTTTCTCGACCTCAATGGTCAGCTTGTCGACGTTAATGGTCGAAACACCAACGTTAAGGTTGCCGGTGCGATTCAAATAAAAACCATCGCCGACAAAGCCAACCTGAGGTTGAATGTTTTCGCGAGCGAGAGTTACGGCGTTGGCGAAATCGCGTTTAAGCTGAGAGCCATCGATCGCCTTGAGGCCTTTGCTAAGCTTGACCTGATACGTTGTTTTGGCGTCGAACTCGCCATGAAGATCAATGTAGTTGTGAGAGTAGGTCAGCTTGTAACTAACAGATGGCTCGACCGAGACAAAGGGTGTTGCAGTCGTGCCATTGATCGGAAGATTGAAGGCAATGCGGATGGTCTGACGATTGGCCGATTCGCGCACCGGCAGTACGCTCTCAACTTGAAGTTCCTCGCGACCGGGTAGACTGATCGGCTTGGTGAAATCATCCGCCAGACCCGATTTGCCGCCGATCGGCTTCAGTCCTTTGGAGACGCGAAGCTGCACCTGCTTTTCCTGATCTCCACGTTTGGCGCCTTCAACCTTGAGTGCAAAGATGGCCGAGGGATTCTCCGTCTGAAGTGTAAACGGCAGGGAACCTCCCCCTTCGTACTGCACCGAAATGTGCTTCGCCACTTCTTTTGGATCGACTTCATAGTTGAATTCAATGGACGCGAAAAGATTCGCCTGCTGATCCGACTCGGGTGTCAGTTCATAGGTCAACCAGGCGCTATTTACGCGGAATGCCGGAGTGTAAAATTCATACTTGCGATCACCCCGCAATGCATATCCATAGTTGGCCGCAATGCGCGGGAGAATCTCGGCGGTGTAGCGAGTTGATGGCGCCAGCGCGACATCTGGGTAGAATCGGAGTTTGTTGCGCGCGATCCATTCAAACTTGCCGGGAATCCTTGGGTCAAATTCCACCGGTGCATTATCCAGACGTTTGTTGACAATCGAATCGTGCACCAGGTCTTTGGAAAACGACACGGTGAAATTGGTGGTCTGCGGTACTTCGTTGGTCGGTGTAAAGAGTCCAACCTTGACGGCTTCGCGGCTTTCCCGTGAAAGTAGAAAAATACCGCCGACCACGATGATGACAGCCAGCAGCGCTATGATCAAGTAGGGTAGCGTATTACCGCGCTGTCCGAGCGCGAAGAATGATCGTAAACTGAAAGTGGGTGAGCGGCGCGCCTCACCGCCGACACCATGATCCGATTGGTGCATAATTCCTCCAAGGATTGACCCTGAATCCAAGGTCAATATGCTTTGTTGCTGCAGATGATAATGCGGTCTTCACGAAAAGACCAAGCCCTTTTAATTTCACGGAACGAACGGACGCAGAATGGAAATTGAGGATGCCGCCCTTTCAATTCCTGATGGATTGTACACGGTTCTGCAAAATCGGACTGAAGTTTTTTTCGAGTAGCGTCCGAAACCCTAACATGGAGTAGAGGTCTGGCTGGCGCAGAAAAATGATGAAATTCGACTCGACATAGCTTATTATCTGGCAAGTCTTTTTTGCAGAGGCGGGTGAAGCGCAGGAAAATCACCTGTGAGGATTAGATGATCGATACAGCTAAGACGAGAGCCGCGCTGGTCTCGGTCGCTTCCAATTCGACTTTGGTAATACTGAAGCTGGTCATCGGCATATTTTCGGGATCGGTCAGTATCATCTCGGAGGCGATTCATTCCGCCAACGACTTATTGGCGGCGCTCATCGCCTTCTTCTCGGTGCGCATTTCCGACCGGCCAGCCGATCACGAACACCCGTTCGGACACGGCAAGGCTGAGAGTATCTCCGGCGTCGTCGAGGCCGCCCTGATCGTCTTCGCCGCGATCTGGATCATGGTTGAGGCAGTGAAGAAAATCCTCTTGATAATCAACCACGAGGGAGGCGAACTGGAGCATCTCGGCTGGGGTACCGCGGTCATGGTGATATCCGTGCTACTGAACACACTTGTGGCGCGATATCTGTTCAAGGTCGCCAAGAAAGAAGACTCGGTCGCGCTCGAGGCCGATGCCCAGCATTTGTCTACCGATGTCTATACGTCATTGGGGGTAGCCGGGGGACTGATTCTGGTCTGGATTACCGACTGGCATATTATCGACCCGATCGTGGCGATTCTGGTGGCGATGCTGATCGGCAGTATCGGTTGGAAGCTGACGGTCAGCGCGGGACGGCACTTGATGGACAGTAGTCTGCCGGAATCGGAAGTGGCCGAGATCGAGACAATCATCAAGAGCGAGCCCCGTGTCGTCTCTTGGCACCGCATGCGCACCCGCAAATCGGGAAGCCAGCGACACATCGATTTCCATATCGTGATGCCGGCCGAAGCGACATTGGTCGAAGCGCACCATATCGCCGACGAACTGGAAAAACTGATTGGCCAGCTTTTTGCCCCCGCGAACGTGGTGATCCATGTTGATCCGTATGACGTGACGAAGGAAGCGAAGGGGTCGAAGGGGTCGTAGGGGGCGGGCAGTTGCAGGTCAAAACCGCTTCGGTTTTGACGTTTGATACATTGACGCAACAGAGAATGGAGGAACCTACGCTTTCAAGGCTTCTCACTTGGTCGAGCGTCGTTGGCGTTTTGCTCTCAGCGTCTGTTTTGTGCGCTGAGACGCAGCCGCATGCAGATTCACTTGCCGTACGTCTACAAATAGCTGACAGAGTATTTCTCCAAGGAGTGGAGATACCTTTTGACGCATATCTCGTGAATCAGACGGACCATTCACTGATAATTTCCGATCGCTGGAGAGATCGGGATCATTTTCGGATTGAGTGTCGCGACTCAGAGCAGCGTCTCATCCCTTACTCCATGAACGGCTCAATCAACTACTTCGGCCTAGAAGGGAAGCAATCTCTTCCGTCTCACGATAGCCTGTGGATATCCGGTAACGTCGCGTCCTGCTTTGGGACTTCGATCGCGTTTAGCACAGGTCTTTTTGGCCAAGCGGCGGGCACTTACTCAGTTCGGGCGATCTATGGCCATCAATTTGCATCCCAAGAAATACGTTACACCGTGGTTGCTCCGAGTGGGTCGGAGAAGGAAGTGTTCGACAACTTGATCAGTATCCATAAGGAGTACGGCCATAAGCGATTGGTTTCGGCCGTCCCGATGTTGGAGGAGTTGTTGCGCCTGAATCCTCAGACCGCCTATGGCCCGGCGATTCTTTCCTCTTTGCGAAACACTTGTGTCTATTACTTGTCATCGGCTACGAGAGACGACAAAAAGGCGGTGGAATACGCCAAGAGATTAGTCGAGTCCTACCCGAATAGTTGCGAAGTCGACTACGCTCTCTATGATATCGAGTGTCTGCTCCCTGCAGATGAAGCAATCACCTATTTCAGCGAAATCGAGGCGACCAAGGCAGATACTCGGGCATCTCGCATGGCGAAGTTCGCGCGAATTCGCACCAGAAACGAAGCCGCCAATCCAAGTCCGTGGAAGTTGAAGGAATGAAGAATATGCATTCGCTCAAATGGCTCGTTGTTGTCGTTCTGCTGTCAGCACCTGTGTACGGCGATGAGGTGCCGCCGTATGCAGATTCTCTCGCAGTGCACGTGCAATTACCCAAGACCTCTTTTCTCACCGGGGAATGCATGCCGGCAAACGTGTACCTTGTCAATCAGACAAGTCGTACTCTGTGCGTGTACACATACTGGACCTCCGCCCCGCACCTGCGGCTTGAGTGTCGCGACTCACAGCAGCGACTGGTACGCCCGTTCGCGCGCATGGCAAGGACCTTGATGGGGTCCGAGCCAACGCAATTGCTTCTGCCGAACGATAGCCTGCGGTGGTCTCCAAATCTCGCCGGCGAGTTTGGATCTCCAATGCCTGACGGTATACTGCTGTTCAGTCAGCCCACAGGCACTTACACGATTGCCGCATTCCTTGGAGATAGATTATCATCGAGCATCTGTAGCTATAGTGTTGAGGAACCAGAGGGAGCGGATGCTGCAGTTCTACGACAACTGAAAGAAATCGGCTCAAAATATGATATTCAGCGTGTGGTTGCCGTTGTGGATCAACTGGAGGCCCTCTTGAATCTTAATCTGAATTCGATCTACTCACCGCAGATTCTCATGATACTGCAGCATACTCACAATACAATCAGAACCAGAAACTATGCGAAAGTAGTGGAGTACGGCCGCAGACTCATCGAGGAGTACCCAGATAGCTATGAAATCGAATATGCGTTTGATGGTCTCGTACAAGTCATGAATCGCGAGGCGTGGTTCGCCTATTTGACTCAGGTCGAATCCACGAAGGCCGGCACTCGGGCGGCTCGTAGAGCGCATGCTCTCCAGAGAGGCGTGGGTCCCCTCCCTATCGACCTTGGTGGCGGGAAGTGAAGGAATGGGGATGCGTCTTCACAGAAGCTTGGTAACTGCCAGTCACAACCGCCCCGATTCTGACACCACAAACTCCCCAATCCGCTACAGTCCTGCTCAAAATCGTCGATTGAGAAAACTCTCACAATATACCTTGCTCGGTCGATATACAGGAATATATTGACGGATTATCACGGTGGGGGGTTCGTCAAGTGGTGCACCCACTTCTTAAACTTTTGTGAGGTTAACATGTCGGCAGACAAACTTGATAAAATTGTTGTGATCGGGGCCGGTACGATGGGGCAGGGGATTTCCCGCGCCATTGCCGAAACCGGAACCGAAGTGATCCTGTGCGATCTGAATAGCGAGATACTCGAAAAATCGCTTCATCTGTTGTCGGATACTCTGGATCGCGATATCGAGAAATGGGGCATCACCGCTTCGGAGAAGAGAGCCATTCTGGCGCGCATCAAAGCCAAGTCTGATTGCGGTGAAAGCCTCAAGAGGGCGAAAATGGTGATAGAAGCGATTCCGGAAAGCCGTGAGGGCAAGCGCGAGCTGTTCCAAAATCTGGACGGCATTTGCCCGCCGGGAACGGTCTTTGTATCGAACACTTCCACGCTGTCGATCTCCGATCTGGCGTCGGCAACTCGTCGGGCGGACAAGGTGATCGGCATGCATTTCCTGACTCCGGTGCATAAAGTGCCTTTGGTCGAGATCGTACGCGGCCTGCAAACCTCAGATGCGACCTACAAGTTTATCTACGACTTCGCCGGCAAGTTGAACAAAACGCCCGTGTCGGTGAATGAGTATCCGGGGTTTGTTACTACGCGCATTGTCGTGCCGTTCCTCAATGAGGCGATGCATGTGCTAATGGAAGGAATCTGCAGTGCAGACGATATCGACATCGCGATGAGACTCGGCTTCGGGCTCAATATGGGGCCACTGGCGCTGGCGGATTTGATGGGTCTGGACGAAGTGATGAGTTGGATGGAGAATCTTTTCGACGAGTTAGGGGAGGTCAAATACAATCCCTGTCCGCTGCTGCGCAAGATGGTACGCGCCGAGCAATTGGGTGTCAAGACCGGTCGAGGATTCTTCAAGTATGACGCCGAAGGCAACAGGATATAGGAGGAGTCGAAAATGAAGATCTTAGTACTCAACTGCGGTTCCTCATCGGTCAAGTATCAGCTATTTGAGATGGACACCAAAGCCTGTTTAGCGAAAGGCATGGTATCGCGCATCGGCATGTCGGGCGCGGTCATTCAGCACAAGCCGCATGACAGACCGGAAGTGACGATATCGGCTGAGATTCTCGATCACACGGTTGCGATCGAGAACGTGGTCGCGATTTTGCTGTCGCCTAATCACGGTGTGATTAAGGACAAGGGGGAGATTGCCGCGGTAGGGCATCGGGTGGTGCACGGCGGTGAGCGCTTCACCGCATCGTGCCTGGTGACGCCCGAGATGATGTTGGAATTGCGCAAGCTGATTGAGTTGGCGCCGCTGCACAATCCTCATAACATCCGCGGTATCAATGCGGTGTTTAATGGGCTGCCCGGCGTTCCGAATGTCGCCGTGTTCGACACGGCGTTCCATCATAGGATGCCGGACTATGCCTACGTCTATCCCTTACCATACATTCTGTACAAGAAATACCGCATCCGACGCTATGGTTTCCACGGCATGAATCATCACTTTGTTTCCAAGCGTGCCGGCGAGATACTTGGCAAGTCGCGCGAGGAATTAAAAATGATTACCGCACACCTCGGCAACGGTGCGTCAATTACGGCCATCGATCGGGGCACGTCCGTCGATACTTCGATGGGATTTACGCCGCTGGAAGGTTTGATGATGGGTACCCGCTGCGGCGATATCGATCCCGCAATTATTCTGCACATGATGGGTCGCGAGGAACTGTCACTGCATGAAGCCAACACGATGCTGAACAAGCATTCGGGTCTGGTGGGGGTCAGCGGAATCTCCTCCGACATGCGCGAGATTCTGGAAGAAATGGGCAACGGCGTCAAGTCGGCCAAGTTGGCTTTTGATATCTACACGTACCGGGTGAAGAAATACATCGGCGCCTATACCGCCGCTATGGGTGGCGTTGATGCGATCGTTTTCTCCGCCGGTATTGGTGAAAACTCCTGGCAGGTGCGCGAGGCGATCACCAGCGGACTGGAATTCCTCGGAATCCATATCGACCCGGAGCGTAACAAGAGCGCAATCGGTAAGGAGGTCGTGATTTCGGCAGACGATTCCAAGGTCAAGGTGCTGTCAGTGCCGGCCAATGAGGAATTGGTCATTGCCCTCGACACATTGGAAATTCTGGAGCAGCGCCTTCCCGAGTAGTCTCGAGCCTGTAACCCCTCGCAGCAAACCGACGAGGGGTGTTCTATTATATCAAGTCGAGTAGGCCCGAACCCCCGTGGTTCGGACTCTCGATTCAAGTTGTCTGAACCGCAGCGGTTTCGGCGCATAGGACTCGCAATCAACCACCTCTTCCCGTAACTCCTTGCGTTCCCGAACCTAACAACACCCCCTTTTGCGCTTGACAAAGCTGGAGAAACTGAATAAAATAACGAGCTATGGAAATCCAATTGGATACCATAACGGAGGCGACGTCTGAGTTGACGCTTAAGGCGACGCCGGAAGAGCTTGACCTCACGCTTGATTTGGCGACTTTAGGGTCGGACGTGGTGTATAACCTGACGGCCCGACGCATAGAGGAAGAAGTGTTCCTGGATGGAACGCTGGTGTTTACGATGAACTTAACTTGTGCCCGCTGTGTAGAGGAATTCACCACACCCTTTCGGATGCCGTTGCGTCTCGTGATTCAACTGGTAGCGGACGAGAGTCTTGTGCGGGAAGAGGATGCGGAGAGCGAAGAATTCGTGGTATTTCCGGAAGCGAAGAAAGCCTACTCTCTGGATCAGCAGGTGCGGGATCTCATTGCCCTGGAATTGCCCATGAAGCCGTTGTGCCGGATTGACTGCCGAGGGCTTTGTCCCCAGTGCGGCGCCAATCTAAATGAATCACCCTGTAACTGCAAACCCGGCGGGACCGATCCACGCTGGGATGGACTACGAAAGCTTTCTAACAATTGATATTGAACAACGTATTTTCGAGGGAGCCTTATGCCACTTCCAAAACGAAGACATTCTAAACAACGCGGTCGCAAACGCCGCACACACTATGTAGCCACTGCGCCCGCGCTGGTGGAATGCTTGCATTGTGGCGAGAAGAAGCTATTCCATCATATTTGCCCTGCCTGCGGTTACTATCGGGGCACGCAAATAACCGCCGGAAAGGAAAAGTAACTCTTAGGTGAGACAGAATATCGCCATCGACTGCATGGGCGCAGATCTTGGTCCTTTGCCATTGATCAGTGGCGCTGTGGAGTATTTACGCAATCCGCAGAACACGGGGGTGAGTGTTGTCCTGGTTGGCGATGAGCCTCTGATCAGAGAGCACTTGAAGGGTCTGGGTGTTAATGGCAATCTATCTCTCTCGGTTGTGCATGCTTCCGAAGTAGTAGACATGCATGTCGCGGCCACAGAGGGTCTCAAGAAAAGGGATTCCTCGATGGCTGTGGCGGTACGAATGCACAAAGAAGGTCTGGTGGACGCCGTCATATCCGCGGGAAATACCGGCGCCGTTATGGCAAACGCCGTTCTAACACTGGGCCGCCTTCAGGGCGTGTCACGCCCCGCGATAGCGGCGGCAATGCCGAATCGACTGGAGCGCTGGACACTGCTTCTGGATGTCGGCGCCAACGTCGATGTAAAACCCGACCACATTGTACAATTTGCCCAGATGGGGGTGTCGTATGCAGAGGACATTCTCAAGGTCCAGTCTCCCCGCGTTGGTCTGCTCTCGATCGGCGAAGAGTCGGTCAAAGGCAATGAATTAACCGCCTCCAGTCATGAGTTGCTTGCCAGAGGCAAGGCCATCACGTTTGTCGGTAATGTCGAAGGACGCGATATTCTGGAAGGTACCTGCGATGTGGTGGTCTGCGACGGTTTCATCGGCAACATCATTCTCAAGTTCGCCGAGTCGATGAAAGATTTCTTGGAGTCGCGCGTCCACAAACAGATCAGCTCGAATCCTTTCTCCAAAGCCGGTGCGATTCTGATGGGGCCGTTCCTGCGGCGGATGCGACGAGTGTTTGACTACTCCGAATACGGAGGCGCGCCGCTTCTCGGGATCAATGGCAATTGCGTTATCAGCCATGGCAAATCCTCGGCGAAAGCCATCAACAACGCCGTCAAGATCGCCGTTGAGATGGTCCGCACGGATGCCAAAGGGCACATTGAAAGACGAATTGCCGGCAACCAGCAAGAAATCATAGGACAATGACCGATAAGCATGTTTCAGCCATAATGGCGGGTATCGGCGCATATGTGCCCGAGGCCATCCTTACCAACGCCGATTTTGAAAAGATCGTCGATACTTCAGACGAATGGATTGTCAGCCGCACCGGCATCAAGACGCGTCATGTTGTCGGCAATTCTGGCGAAGTCACTTCGGACATGAGTATCAAGGCTTCGCGACAGGCACTGGCTGATGCGCACATGTCCCCTGAAGAATTGGACATGATCATTATCGGTACGGTCACCCCTGACATGAAGACACCATCCACGGCCTGCTTTGTGCAAAAAGCGCTCGGCGCCAAGAACGCAGCGGTTATGGATGTCAATGCCGCCTGTGTCGGTTACATTTACGCTCTGACCACGGCACGCGCCTACATTCTTGCCGGAATGGCGCGCAAGGTTCTGGTTGTCGGGTGCGAAACGTTGACGTCGATTACGAACTATAGAGATCGTAGCACCTGCGTGTTGTTTGGCGACGGAGCCGGCGCCGCCGTACTGCGGCGAGTGGAAGAACCTGGCATCGGTGTCTTGGCGACTCATCTTGCCGCGAATGGTGATTTAACCGATCTGCTCTGTGTCCGATTGGGTGGTTCGCGGAACCCGCTGACACCGGAGAACATTGATGATGACGGCCGATATCTTTATATGAACGGCTCCGAAGTTTTCAAGCAGGCGGTGCGCTTTATGCAAGATGCCGCCGAGAAGGTGATCGCCGACGCCGGTGTTAAAGCCGAAGACATTTCGCTGTTCATTCCGCATCAGGCGAATATCCGCATCATCAATTCGCTTGCCAAACGTCTATCGATTCCCGACGAGAAGCTTTTCGTCAATATCCAGAACTATGGCAACACTTCCTCCGCCTCCATACCGATTGCGATGGCGGAAGCCAAGCGACAGGGTCGTCTGAAAGCGGGTGATCTTGCGCTTTTGGTCTCCTTCGGAGGCGGACTGGTTTGGGGCGCCGCAATAGTCAGGTATTAATCATGAGTAAGATGGCATTTCTATTTCCTGGGCAAGGCTCGCAGTACGTCGGCATGGGGCATGATTTATACGAGGAGTACGACGACGTGAAGTCGCTCTATCATTCCGCGTCACAGATTCTCGGATATGATCTGGCGTTGGTGAGTTTCACCGGTCCGGAGGAAAAACTCAAAGAGACCGTTGTTACGCAACCCGCAATCCTCGTGCACTCGCTGAGCTGGTTACTGGCATTGAAACAATCGGGATTGCAGCCGGACTACGCCGCCGGGCATTCACTGGGTGAGTACTCGGCATTGGCGTCGGCCGGTTTCTTGACGTTCGAGAATGCGGTGACCGCAGTCAATACGCGCTGCAAGGCCATGCAGGAAGCATGTGAGCACAGTAGAGGTACGATGGCGGCCATAATCGGTCTTGATCGACCGGCGATTGCGACACTGCTGGACAGGATGAAGCCGCAGGGTATCTGTGTGCCGGCGAATTTCAACTCCAATGATCAGGTTGCGATCTCGGGCGACTATGAGACAGTTGAAAAGGCACTGCCGGTGGCCAAGGAATTGGGCGCCAAGCGCGCGATCCTATTGTCGGTCGGTGGTGCGTTTCATTCGCCCCTGATGCAGCCGGCGGCTGCAAGACTGAAAATCACTCTCGATCAAATCGCCTTCCAAACACCCCGATTTCCGGTGATCGCCAACGTGACTGCCAAAGCCGAGACCGATCCGAATCGAGTGAAGGATCTGCTGGTGCAGCAGATCACTGCGCCGGTGCAATGGGTGGCGACGCTTGAGGAACTCCACAGCTTGGGAGTGCGCCGGTTCGTTGAAATCGGCCCGGGCAAGGTGCTGTCGGGACTGGTCAAGCGGACGCTGCAGGAGGTTGAAATCATGAGCCTTGACAAACTGCCGGACTTTGATTTGGTTGGCGGGAAATTGCTGGAGGCGGTTTGAGACTTGCGGGCAAAGTGGCGTTAGTTACCGGCGGTGCTCGCGGCATCGGTCGGGCGATTGTCGAAAAATTGATTGATAACGGCTGCGAAGTTGTAATTGCCGACGTTTTGGATGACGCGGGCAATCAGACGGTAGTTGAGTTGTCAGGTCGTGGTGATGTGACTTTCGTTCACTGCGATGTCACTTCCGCTGCGAACGCGCAGGCAGCCGTTGATCACGCGGTGGCAAAATTCGGGACATTGGATATCTTGGTGAACAATGCGGGTATTACCAAGGATGCTCTCTTAATCAGAATGACTGAATCGGACTGGGATCGGGTGTTGACGATCAATCTCAAAGGCGCATTTCTCATGACGCAAGCGGCTTCGCGAGTTATGATGAAAGCGCGTTCCGGACGAATCGTTAACATTTCCTCGGTGGTTGGTCTGATGGGCAACGCCGGGCAGGGGAACTATGCAGCATCCAAGGCGGGACTCATCGGTTTTACCAAGAGCATTGCCAAGGAACTCGCGGGGCGCAATGTGTCGGTGAATGCCGTGGCGCCGGGTTATATTCAAACCGAGATGACCGAGAGTCTTCCCGAAGCTGTCAAAGAAGCTCTTCTCGCTGATATACCGCTTAAGCGCGCCGGTCTTCCGGAGGATGTCGCCAACGCCGTGCTTTTCTTCGCGGCAGACGAGTCTGCCTACATCACGGGTCAGGTGCTGCCTGTCTGTGGTGGTCTACTGATGTGAAATTTGAGATCAATTAATTCTAAGTCATTTGAAGGAGATGGAAATGGACGTCGAAGCAAAAGTAAAAGAGATCATCGTTGAGCAGCTTAACGTTGATAAAGAGGCTGTCGTACCGGCGGCGAAGTTTGTTGACGATCTCGGTGCCGACTCTCTCGATACTGTCGAACTAGTGATGGCGCTGGAGGAGGCGTTTGGTCTGGACATTCCGGATGATGATGCGGAAAAGATCGGCACCGTCGGGGACGCGATCAACTACATCAAGAATCATGTCAAGGAGTAGACAGCTCCCAAGATTTTCTTGGACACAGATAGGGAGCTGAGATTATGAGACGAGCAGTGATTACAGGCATTGGTGTGCTTGCGCCAGTCGGCAATACGGTGGAAGAGCTGTGGCAGAATCTCAAGGCAGGGGTGTCGGGCGTGTCAACTGTCGATCGCTTCGACGCATCCCGTTTTGACAGCCGGATTGCCGCTCAGGTCAAAGGATTCGACCCTTCTGCCTACTTGGATAAGAAGGAATTGCGGCGCACCGATATTGTGCAGCAGTATGTGATAGCGGCGGCTGAATCAGCTATCAGAGATTCGCAATTGAATCTGGATACGGTCGACAAAGAGCGGGTGGCCATAGTGATCGGCTCGGGGATCGGCGGAATTCTATCCTTCGAAGAACAGCATTCGATTTTTATCGCCAAGGGGCCATCCAAGGTATCGCCATTCTTCATTTCCATGATGATTGTCGACATGCTTTCGGGCTTGATTTCACTGCGATACGGTTTCAAAGGACCAAACTACTGCACCGTTAGCGCCTGCGCATCGTCTGCGCAAGCCATCGGTGACGCTCTGCGGATAATCCAGCGCGGTGAGGCGGAGATCGTCGTTACCGGTGGCGCGGAAGCAGCCATTACCGAGATGGCGTTTGCCGGTTTCTGTTCCGCCAGGGCGCTGTCGACCCGCAACGACCAACCTGAAAAAGCCTCACGTCCCTTTGACATTGACCGTGACGGCTTCGTCATGGGCGAAGGCGCCGCGATTCTGGTGGTGGAAGAAGAAGAGTATGCGAAGAAGCGGGGCGCTAAGATTTACGCTGATCTGATTGGCTGTGGTATGTCGGCCGATGCATATCATGTCACTGCCCCGTCGCCGGATGGCGAGGGCGCGGCGCGCTCAATGCGTGCGGCTCTCAAAGATGCCGGGCTGAGTTCAGAGCAGGTCGGTTATATCAACACTCACGGCACGTCAACGCCGCTGGGCGATATCGCCGAGACGATGGCAATCAAAACGGTTTTTGGTGAGCGAGCCGGATCGTTAGCGATCAATTCAAGCAAGTCGATGATCGGACACATGCTGGGCGCGGCCGGAGCAATCGAAGCGGTTGTAACAGTACTTTCCTTGCGTGACGGATTTGTGCATCCGACCATTAATATCGAAAATCAGGATCCCCAGTGTGATCTTGACTACATGCGAGATGGAGGCAAAGCCGTCGACATCCGGTTTGCGCTGAGCAATTCCTTCGGTTTCGGCGGCCACAACGTCGCCTTGGCCTTGGGCAAACACATCGATTCCTCCGGATGAGTATGCTACGTTTCTTGTCCAAAATCTTTGGCAAGACATCCGCCCAAGGCGAGATTGCCATCTCGGTCCATACCCGGACCCAACTCCAGCAAAAGCTTGGCTATGAATTTCGGCAGGATGATTTGTTGGTGCGGGCATTAACACACCGTTCGCATCTGCACAGCAATGATTCCCGACCCAGCAATTCCAATGAACGCTTGGAATTTTTGGGTGATTCGGTTTTGGGACTGATTGTGGCGGAGGAGCTTTTTCAGAAGTACCCGCAGATGAGCGAAGGCGATCTGACCAAGAGCAAGTCGTTGCTGGTCAACAAGAAAGTGCTGGCGCACGTCGGTATCGAACTCGGACTCGGTGACCATATTCTTATGTCTACAGACGAAGAACGGGCGGGCGGAAGACGCCGTCAGTCCATCATTGCCGATTGTCTGGAGGCTGTGATTGGCGCCGTCTACCTCGATGGCGGCGAGAACGCAACAAGGGAAGTAGTCAAACGAGTCATCTCCTTTGATTTTGGCCAGACCAGCAAGACACTGTCGCTGCGTAATTACAAGGGTGAGTTGTTGGAGCGTCTGCAGGCATCCGGCGCCGGCATGCCTCATTATAGTGTAACTGGCGAGAAAGGTCCCGAACACCGCAAGATGTTCACCGTCGATGTTTTTGTCGGCGGCAAGAAGATGGGCACCGGTATCGGTGACTCTAAGAAAAGCGCCGAGCAGAAAGCTGCAGAACAGGCGCTGGACATGCTCGATTCTCAACCGTAACGCGAAAGGACTGATTATGAGATTGATGGTGTGCGTGAAGCAGGTTCCGGAGATTCCGCTCGTGTCGGTGGATGCCCAAAAGGGTGAGTTGAGTCTGCCGCAGGGACCCGGCATGATCAATCCCCTCGATAGCTATGGAATCGAGGAAGCGCTACGCTTGAAGGAAAGAAACGGCGGCACTATCACAGCGATATCTCTGGGCGGCAAGGAATCCGAATATGCTCTCAGGGAAGCTCTCGCATTGGGGGTCGACGAGGCGGTGCATCTGCTGGACGATGCTTTCGCGGGCGCTGATGCCATTACCACGGCGCGGTTACTGGCGGCCGGAATTCGCAAATGCGGCGATTTTGACCTGGTCTTTCTCGGCAAGCAGGCCGTGGATTCCGATGCCTCGACCATCCCGGCAGCCATCGGCGGATTTCTGGGATTACCGGCGGTGATGTTCGTTCGCAAGATCGAAGCCATCGACGACGGCAGGATCACCGTTGAACGGATGACAGATGATGGATTCGACAAGGTCACGGTTCCGATACCGGCCGTGATCTCGGTGGTGAAAGAAATCAATGAACCGCGGCTGCCATCGCTCAAGGGCAAAATGATGGCCAAGAAAAAAGAAATCATAGTCTACAATTCTATAGCGCTCGGTGTCGCTGCTGGCTCCCCGGAACTCATGTCCGGCAGTCATGTGGCTCATGTGGCGAATCCTCCATCTCGACCCAAAGGTGAATTGATTACTGGTAGCTCGCCGGAGGAAATTGCGGACAAGCTGTTTTCTAAGCTCCGCGACCAGCAAGTTCTCTGACAATTTCTGCGCCGAAGCCGTCGTCGCAAAAACTGCGTCCTCACCGTAAGTCGTTGTATGGTATATAGATAAGTTGTCATGCCTCAACTATTTCGCAGTGCAATGCAAAAAGTGCTTGACAAAAGCTGCGTTTGATTTTAGAATAATGTTAGAAAAAAGTACACAAACTGGAAGTTTGTAAGACCTTGGCATAGAATAATTCGTTCTAGTTTTTGGAGGTAGTGGGATATGAACCTACTCAAAGTGCTAATGCTGGTCTGTTTAGCGGCCTCCCTATCTCTTCTCATTCCTGTCACAGCTCGCGCTACCGATCATCCGTGGGATGATAATACCGGGGATACCACCCGTCTTGCAGGTGCGATCGCCGTTAAGTCAGACGATGCTGGTAATATCTCCAAACCCTTTATTGATACTCCTATTATTCAGAGGATATCTGATTGGGTGCGAGGGAAGCTAAGGGAAGTTCGCGAAATCTTCTCGGGTCAGGATGTACGAGAGACTAAGGGAATAGTCGTCGACAGAAACAGGCGGCCGGAAACGCCGGTCGTGTACAGGAAACACGAATAACCGTTAACCCTGATGAGTACATTGATCGGTAGTGCACTTTCGGAGACGGCGGACAAACTCCGTTTCATTAGTCAACTGGTTACTGAAAACAGGTTTGTCGAAGCCAAAGCAGAACTGGACAAGATATCCCCGTTCGTCGAACAGCATCCCGGTTCGCTGGAAATGGGAGAATTCTATTATCTTCTGGCCGTCGCTGAGTTCAGTTCCAAACCCCACCTTGAAGTCCTCGATCTGGCACGAAGAGCCTATGAGATTGTCAGCACCACTGCGGCCAATCTGCTGATCGGCCGGATTCAGGAGTTGATGGGCAAGCTTTGTGTCGCGATCGGCGATCTGACCGCCGGTGAGGACTACATTCGAGACGCCATCAGCTCATTTCGACGTATCAACTGCGAGTCAGAGCTGGTCGGCTGTTACAACAAGCTGGCTCAGGTCTATTTCGTGCGGGGCGAATACAAGCTTGCCGACAAGTTCCTGACCCAGTCGCTGGAGTTGCTCGCTAAGGACGTATCTTCTCCCGAGTATCATCTCTATCGCGCCCTCGGAAATCAGGCGCGAGTCAAGACGCTTCTGGGCGAGTGGGACTCGGCGCAGAAGATGCTTGAAGATTGCGTTGAGTACTGCCGCAGATCAGGGAATCAGCCTTCCGAAGCCAAGAATTTGCTGTCACTCGGCTATGTCCACTATCTGAAAGAAGAATACACTGAAGCCCGGGCTTTTTACGAACAAGCGCATACACTGATCAAAGCGCATGACCTGTTGCGTGACCGATCGATTTACCATGAATACATGGGCGATTTGTTGCGGGCGATGGGCGATCACAAGATGGCGCGGCAGCATTATGGGTATGCAATGGAAATCGGCAATCGCATCGGGCCTCAAAGCGCGATTATCAGCCAGACCCGCAGGCGGTTGGCGATGCTCGAACATGACTGCGGCAATTACGCACTTGCTGCCGAACATGCCGCGCGCGCGCTGGAGGTCTCGGAAATGCTGGGCGAAATCGTGGAAGCGGCTGCGGCGAAGGCCATCCTCGGCTCGCTGGCGGCAATCAAGGGAAACTACGATGAAGCCGTAACCGGCTTTGACCAAGCGATTGCCTGTCTCAACACGGCCGGTGAAGTCAGCGAAGAGGCGGAGGCCTGCTATCTCGCGGGCAAGTCGCTCATCAAATCAGAAGGCTATCGCGAACTGGCGTCCCGCTATTTGAATCGTGCCATCCGTTTAGCGGAACGGCTTAGTCTCAAGCATCTGCTGGTCAGATCCTATTATCAACTCAGCGTTCTCCATGTTGAGGCGGCCGATTATGATGAGGCGCTCATGATTTTGGAGGAGTGTGAAGGACTGGCAACGACGAACAATGATGATCGCGCTCGCGAAGAATGCCGAATCCTAAGACTGACGATAGAAGATCAGATGGTTGACGCCGGTCTGTCGCATGACAATCAGTTCTTTATCTTCAGTTCGTTTCTGACCGCCTCCGAATATGGCAATCTCAAGAGTGGCAGTTTGAGTGAGACACTGCAAATCCTGTGCAAGAAGATCGGCGGCGACCGCGGATTCGTGCTGTCTCTGGATGCGCAACGGCGGATTTATGAACCCCTGGCCTATTTGGCGTTTGATCCGACAGCGCTGGGGAAGATTTCGCGCACCCTGAGCAACGGCAGAGCCGGCACGCTGCCACTGGATCGACCGTTGTTAGTGACATCCCTGCTTGGGGAGCGGAATCGAATCTTCGATTATCTCACCGTTCAATCCGGTACCATCCGCAGTTTTGTCGCGATTCCCATCCAACTGTCTCAGGAGACGATTGGCATTCTCTACGTCGATCGACTCGGAGAGAATGCCAGACCTTTTTCGAAAGCCAATCTTGATTTTGCAATTGCGTTCTCCGATATCATCGCCTTCAAGTCGTCGGAAGAGCAGAAGAAACGCCTGACTCTTGACAACCAGCGTCTAAAGGATCAACTGGAACGCCAGCATGCCTTCCCGAACTTCGTCACAACAAATCCGGTGATGCTGGATATTCTTAGTCGCGTCGCGCAGGTAAAGGATTCGCCGATTTCGATTCTGATTGAGGGCGATACGGGAACCGGCAAGGATTTCCTCGCGAAGGCGATACACTTCAACTCTAACCGCAAGGACAAGCGCTTCATCTCCGTAAACTGTGCGGCCTTGCCCGAAACTCTGCTGGAATCGGAGTTGTTCGGTTACAAGCGTGGTGCTTTCACCGGCGCCGATGGTGAGAAGATCGGTCTGTTCGAGGAAGCGGACGGCGGCACATTCTTCCTTGACGAAATCGGCGATATGCCGCTGTCGATTCAGGTTAAACTGCTGCGGGTAATCGAGGAGAAGGAAGTGGTGCGACTCGGTGACACAGTGCCGCGCAAAGTTGATGTGCGTGTCATCTCCGCCACCAATCGCGATCTCAAGACAAGCATGGAGCAGGGACAGTTCCGGCAGGATTTGTACTATCGATTGTCAACGTTCGCTTTCAAGCTGCCGGGTCTGCGGGAGCGTCGTGAAGACATTCCGTTATTGATCAAGCATTTTATCGACAAGTGCGATTCACAAGTTAAGATCGAGCCGGAAGCGTTTAACTATCTGGCCGACTATGATTGGCCCGGTAATATTCGCGAACTGGAAAATGAAATCAAAAAGATGGTGCTACTGTCCGGTGAGCGCAAAGTAATAACCGGCTACCTGATCTCCCGCCGAATCAGCGAGAGCTCCGACAACGGCAATGGCGTTCGCTCGACCGCCACCAAGCGGGGCAGATTCTCCCTCTATGAGCACATCTCACGTCTCGAGAGGGACTATATTCTCGGCGCCCTGCGCAAGTCTAATTGGGTAAAAAAGTACGCAGCCGACTCTCTGGCTATCCCGGAATCCACGCTGCGGCTGAAGATAAAACAGTACCACATCACCCAGGAATAACCTCCCGTACTTTTTCCACGATCACGTGTCCATCCGCCTCGCGAAGATGCGTCCAATGCGTTCCTGTTCGTCGTCCGTCTTCTCGTGAAAGTGTCGGATATCCTCCTTTTCGATGGTTGCTTGCGATCCGTCACCGAAGTACATTAGCACCGTGAGCGAATGTTCGCCGGAGACACAACGACTCCCGTGGGACTACCTTGGACTGGTGACCGACACCGGTGAAGCCAACATGGCTCTCGATCGGTCTCTGTTGGCACAGTTGCAGGCGGGCACACGCCTGCGACCGGCAGTGCGTTTCTACGTTTGGGAGAGACCGACGATCAGTCTGGGAACGAACCAGATTGTTGACGAGGTAATCGAGAGCGGGGTTGCGAAGCGCTTAGGCTACGATACTGTCAGAAGAGCGACCGGCGGTCGAGCGCTGTTGCATAAGGGTGATATCTGCTACATGATCGCTGCGCACAAAGATCATCATCCGCTTTTCCATTCTTTGACCTCCACTTATCGCGCGATCGGCACCACCATCGCCGATATGCTGGAGTCGCTCGGAATAGACTTGACCGACCTTTCCACCTCGGGTGCCGAGTCCCGTAGGAGTCTCAATCCCTGTTTTGCGATGCTCAGCCCTTTCGAAGTGACAGTCGCGGGTAAGAAAATCTGTGGTAGCGCTCAATTTCGCTCAGGCGGATTCTTCCTGCAGCACGGTTCCATTCGAGTGCGCGACAACTGGAATTCAGACGACCTAACCAGCTTGTGGCCAACTGGTTATGAGCTTGAGGCTGGCAGAGTGACCTCCGTCGATTGTGAACGCGGCCAAATCACCGCTTTCTCCGAGATTGAAGCCGGATTTTTGAAGGCGCTTGAGCGACACTTCTGTATCAGAATCATTCGCGCCTGGTCCAACTGACATTGTCTGTGCTTAAGGGAAACCGGGGGGTTCCGAGAATTTCCGCGCCATGTCCCATCCAGCCGACCAACTTCATGTTCGCAGTCAGACGCAGAAAAACCCCCGGTCAAGATTAAACAAAATCAGGGGTTATGAGTCTATAGTAACGGAGTCGAGCAGGCGGATTTACGCGGCAAATTTTCCCTTGACACAGCCGAAGCCCGACTGCTTATTAAGCTTTTGCCATGCTTGAGCATGCAAGTTTGTGTCGTTCAAATCGCTGCCAACATGAAGGAGCACTGATAGAGATCACTGTTAACGCTCTACAGCAATCATAGGAATTATACGGATGTTGCGGCAGTAAGTTGCATTGTCATCTGACCTAGTTAGAAAAATATGAAGATTCAATCATACTCGATCGCAATTCGAGAAGGAGGTTTGTCCATGAGGACAGGCAAAGTATTCATAAGGGTTCTGATCATTGCCGTTCTGGCGATGTTTGCCGCCTCGAGTGTCTTCGCCGGCACGACGGGGAAGATCAAAGGCAAGGTCATCAACAAGAAGACCAAAGAGCCGATTCCCGGCGCACCCGTTCAGATTGAAGGAACAACAATGGGTGCTCTGACCGGCCCTGACGGCGAATACATGATTATCAACGTTCCTCCGAAGGTTTACAATGTCGTCTCCAAGCTCGTCGGCTATATCCCGATGACAGTCGAAGGAGTTCAGGTCACGGTAGACCACACTTCGATAGCTGATCTGATATTGGAGGAAACCACGATCATAGTCGACATAGTTCAGACTGTGACGGCAGAGCGAGATCTGCTCAGACTAACCGAAACCCAGAACATGAGACAGTTAACCGCTGAGACCATCAAGAACATGCCTGTTACCACCGTGGCCGAGTTGATGGCGATACAGGTCGGTGTGGTTAGCCGCGGGGGTCAGATACACATGCGCGGCGGTCGTACCAACGAAATCACTTACATGGTCGACGGTGTGTCGATCAAGGACCCTTTGGGTGGTCTCGGTGCGGTCGATCAAGCGATGAACATCTCTGGTAACGTTATCGAGGACATGCAGATTATCAAGGGTGGTTTTGACGCCGAATACGGCAATGCCACTGCCGGAATCGTGAATATCTCGACCAAATCCGGTTCCGACGTGACGACTGGAACGATGCAGTATCTCACCGATGACTTCGGTACACAAATTCTGAACAAGAACTCTTTCAATTACGACCGACTGGAGTTTAACCTCTCCGGTCGTGAGCCTCTCTTGTCGGACAAGATTCTCCCCAAACTTGGCATCAACTGGTTTTCCGACAAACTCTATTACCAGGTGCAGGGTGCTGCGGACAAGTCCGACGGCTATGCGAATTACAAGCAGTACTTTACGGACGCGACCAATCGTGGCTTCAAGAAGCGTTCGATTCTCGGACTATTCAATTTGGAAGATCGGATGACAAACGCTTACGAAGCGCAAGTCAAGTTCCGTTGGCAGGCAACACCCAAGATCAAGCTTATAGGAATGTATCGCGGCTCTTGGGATGATCAGACCCTTTTCCAGTGGAATTACCGCTACACGCCTCAGACCGCGCCGGTGATTCACGAGCAGTCGGGGTTGTATCAACTTAACTTGACGCACACAATTGACAAATCAACCTATTACGATCTGACTCTGTCGCACGTCAACCACGACTATCTTGAGGAACCTGGTGATCCCGACAATCCCGGCGAGGGTCTAACTCCGGGCGATTTCCTGCTATACAGCAAGTACGAGGAATTCGGCGATCGCAACGGCAACGGCAAATATGATCTCGCTGAGCCGTTCATCAATGCCAACGGTGATACATCGTGGTACTGGGGAACGCCCTTTTACACTTTTGGCGATGCCTACGTGCCGACAGGTGGCATCTGGCCGCCGTCTTCTCAAGAATACGATCCTGAATATCGTGGGGTCAACGCCAATTATAGCGGAATACGCAACTCATCAACCAGAGGCACATACTCGGTAGATACAATTCTAACCGATTGGAACGGAAACGGCGCTGTTGATTTCTACGAATCAGAAGCTTACGTCGATGTCAATGGTGACGGCAAGTGGAATGCGGGGGACTACCTGCGGACCGATACAAACAACAACGGCGTATATGACCCTGAGCGCGGTGCTATGACCAACATCGACAATCCGGAACCATACACCGACGGTGATCAGTCGTTAGGCGAGCCGTTTGTCGACGTCAACATGAACGGTGTCTACGACCCGGGGATAGATATTTTCATTTATGCTCAAGACAGTACCATTAACATGGACTTGAACCGCAACTCCCAGTATGACGGCCCCAGCGCGACTTGGACGCCGGGTTTACCCTTCAGGGATTTGAATGGTAATGGGCTGTATGATCGTGCGAATGGCAAGTATGACTATGGGGAACCGTTCCTCGATCTAAATGGCAACGGCAAGTGGGATGCGAAGGATGGTTTCTACGATAGAGGTCATCAACAATGGGCTTACTACGAGAAGCGTTCGGCGGCTAACTACACGGCCGATTTCAAGATTACAAAGCAGTTTAGCAAGGAACACGAGGTCAAATCGGGGATGAACCTGACACTACACAAGACGCAGATGGCCGACTTGCGCTATCCGAACTACCCGTATGACGGTATTCCGGACGGCGGCCCATGGCCCGATCGTGGCGTCTTCCGTGATTTCTATACGCGCCGACCGACGCAGGGTGCTTTCTTCCTGCAAGACAAGATGGAATACGGTGGTATGATCGCTAATCTTGGCCTCCGCTTTGATTTCTTCATTCAGTCATCGGAGCTGAAGCAGAAACAGAGTGTCGATCAGGCGACGGGCAAGTCGATTAGCGGTTCCGAGAACCATTTCAGCCCACGCTTCGGCTTCAGCTACCCGATTTCCGACAAGGCGAAGGTTTTTTTCAATTACGGCCACTTCTATCAGCTCCCGGACATGGAGTACATGTATCGCCGTGCGACTCAGGCGTCCAATGCATTCGGCATCATCGGTAACGAAAACCTCGACTTCCAGAAGACAGTCTCTTACGAGTTTGGTGTCAGTTATGCCCTGTCCAAGGATTACGTGCTTATGGCTTCCGGTTTCTACAAAGACGAATATGGCAAGATTAACTCGGTCCGTGAGGGCTTTGGCCCGAACCAGCGTAATGTCTACCAGAACTCGGACTACTCTCGTAGTCGAGGATTTGAGCTCGAGTTAGATAAGAAGTACGGCAATTACATCTCCGGTACCACAAATTATCAATATTCATTTGCGTACGGCAAGAGTTCGAGCGAGAGTTCCAACTACTTCGATGATTTCTATTCCCGAGCGATTCCGATTCAAGAGTTCCCGCTGGACTGGGACGTTCGTCATCAGCTTTCGATTAATCTTGATCTGCGCATTCCGCGCAACGACCATCCCAAGCTGTTTGGGCTTAAGCTGCCCGATAATTGGGGTACTAACGTGATCTGGCAGTTTGTTTCGGGATTCCCGTTCACGCCGGACAAAGACTATCCGGGACTGAGACTGATGTCGGGCGAATCGCCTCAGACCAATTCAATGCGCTATCCTTCGACCTCAAATGTCAACGTGAGAATGTACAAGCGGTTCCCATTCCTCGGTCTTGATTACACTTTCGATCTCTGGGTCAACAACCTGTTCAACAAGAAGAACATAGATGGGAACGACATTACTCGGAATGCTCTTGCATTGACGGGTAGATATAATACTACCAGTAAGACGTCTGGCTCGAGCTGGGTGTATTCGGGAAGCGATATTGCCAACAACCCGCTGGGCCTTAGCTCGGGAAGAAACATCCGAATCGGCCTCGGCGTGGAGTTCTAAAATCTGATGAAAGGTTGTATGGGTAAGTCCTTTAGAGAGCATCTTAGGTTGAGCAAGGCCGCGGTCTTGTTACTTCTGATTATGGCGGCAACGGCCTTTGGCATGAACAGACCTTCCGAGACTTCGGTCGATCGTGGTAGCTTGGCCAAAATCGCCGCCACTCCGAACTCGCAGAACTGCTCGCACAGAGTCGGAAACGTCTGGTTCACGATCACAAACTGGGGATTCTTCGGCAGCCAGTTTCAACAGAGCCAACTCAAGGAAATGTACTGCCTCGGACCCGGTGTGGACTTAAATTCACTGGCGCCGTCGTTTGAATACCCGGCCGGCACCGGAGTAAACTACCTGTTTCAGGGCGCGCTTTGGATTGGAGCGATTGTCGGAGAGGATACATTGGTGTCGGTCGGTGCCGATGGCTGGCAGTGGACCCATGAAATGTACCCGCTGGCAGCTCCTAATGGCGGTATCATACAGAAATCGAATCGGCGGAGTTCTGAGTTTTATTCCGAGGATGCCATCAGCGAACAGGATTTTCTCGCCGAATACACTGACACACTGGTAGATGATACCTGGACTACGCGTGATCCAATGGACAATCGTCCCCACAAGCCGCTGGGAATTAAGGTCTTACAACGGAGCTATTCCTGGTCATATAGTTATGCGGAAGACTTCATTTTGCTTGACTATCGGCTGGTGAACATCGGCACGAAAGACATCACTAAGGCATATATGGCACTTTACGTTGACGCCGATTGTTGGCATCCGTCAACGCCTAATGGCTTCGCGGATGACATTACCGGCTATAGGTTTACTGTACCGTCACCGGCGTGCAAAGATATCGAGGACTCAATTAACATCGCCTGGATAGCCGACAATGACGGCGATCCTGACCGGAGCGGGCTGTTCGGGGCCACTTCGGCAACCTGCGTGTCAGGAACCCGTGTCGTGCGATCTCCGAATCCCGATCTGAAGTATTCATTCAACTGGTGGGTATCAAATGGGGATGCCACTCTTGATTGGGGACCGCGCCTGCGGGAAAACAACCGCAATTTTGGAACGGGTGGTCTGGGGACTCCGGAAGGAGACAAGAATAAGTACTATATCATGTCGGTACGCGAATTTGACTACGATCAGATTTTTTCCGCGATCGATCACTCGGCGGACGGCTGGTTGCCCCCCCCGGCGAACATTGCGTCCAATCTAGCCGACGGCTATGACACAAGGTATTTGTTTTCGTTCGGTCCCTTTGATATTGCTCCAGGTGATACAGTGCCGTTCACGATCGGCTACATTGGTGGTGAGGGATTCCACGTCAAGCCGGATGATTTCCAGAAATATTTCAATGCCAATGCTCCACAGGAGTTTTATGGCAAACTCAACTTCACTGATTTTGCGACCAATGCTCAATGGGCTGCCTGGGTGTACGATAACCCCGGTGTTGACACGGACGACAATGGGTACAAGGGTCAAAGAATCAAGAATCCGTGTACCGGTGACTCCGTCTACTTGTCCGGTGATGGCGTGCCGGATTTTGCCGGCCCTCCACCCCCCGTGGTGCCGATTCTGCGATTCTCATCATCGCCCGGCAGCGTCACTATTCGCTGGAACGGCAAGATCTCGGAGACCTCCCTTGATCCTTTCTCTTTCAAGAAGGATTTCGAAGGTTATCGCGTCTATATGGGGCAGAAACTCCAGTTAAACGAGTTTGCGCTGCTAACTTCTTATGATCACTACAACTTTTCGCGTCATCATGAGAATCAGAGCTATTCTCCTCCTCGCTGGGAAGTGACGGAAATCCCGTTCACATTGGACTCACTGCGGGTGCTATATGGGCAGGATTTTGATCCGGGCCATTACGGTTCACAAGATTTCCCCCTGATAGTAACGGATAGTACGGGCACATCCCGTTACTTCTTCACGTCGCAGGACTACAACCGTTCGGAGTTGGGTGGCGCTGGTGAAATTAGAAGGGTCAATCCGACTGTGCCGCCGACCGACTCGGTCTGGGATGCGGGGTCAAGTCAATGGGTATGGCCTTATTACGAGTACGAGTACTCGATTGACGGCCTGTTGCCTTCGCGACCGGTCTACATGTCGGTCTCGACCTTTGATTACGGTAATCCGGCCACAAACCTGGCGCCTCTGGAGAGTTCGCCCTTGGCGAACGCCGTGGAGATTTATCCGGTGTATTCCGCGGATGTCGTGGCCGACTCTGCCAAGAAAGTCTCGGTCTTCCCGAATCCGTACAGGATTAACGGTGGCTATGCCGAAGCCGGTTACGAAGATGTCGCTACAGCGCTGTCGGCCGACCGCGCGCGCCGTATCCACTTCGCCAATCTGCCTCGAGAGGCGACGATCCGCATCTACACGCTTGATGGTGATTTGGTTCGCGAATTGCCGCATCCGTGCGATTGCCCCCTACAGGAGGGCGAGAGTATGACATCCTGGGATTTGATCAGCCGCAATACGCAGGCAGTGGTTTCGGGGATATATTTGTACACAGTCGAGTCCAAGATAGGAACGCAGGTAGGCAAGTTTGTGATCATCAAGTAGAGAAGAAGGCAGAGCAATGGAGATAGAGGAGACGGCATGAGACAATTGATCATAGTATTGATGGTACTGCTGTTGCTGCCGGGAGTGTTGCTGGGACAGGCGAAGGTAGGGACGGCCGGGGCACAGTTTTTGAAGTTGGGTGTGGGGGCTCGGGCGAACGGGATGGGGGATGCTTTTGTGGCGGTGTCGAACGATGCGACGGCGATGTATTACAATCCGGCGGGATTGACGCAGTTGTATGATCGAGAAGTTCTTTTCACGCATGTAGATTATCCGGCGGAGATAAAGTACGAGTTTGTGGGTTTGGCGTATCCGTTGTATCGAGTTGGCGGGGTATTGGGATTTGGGTTTTACATGTTGAACGGAGGAGATTTCGACGAGACGACGCATGAGTATCCTTTGGGGACGGGGCGGACGTTTGGGGCACGGGAGTATGCGGCGACGATGAGTTATGGTCGTAATCTGACGGATCGATTTAGTGTGGGTTTGACGTTGAAGTTTATCGATGAGTTGTATGAGGAGGAGCGTTCGAGTGGATGGGCGGCGGACGTTGGGACGAACTACGACACGGGTTTCCGGAACTTCAAGATTTCGATGGTGATAACGAACTTCGGGCCGGACATGACGTTTGTTCGTGAGGGTTATCCGTTACCGATCAACTTCAAGTTTGGCGGCGCGATCAATGTTTTGGATGGCGCGAGGCACAAGGGGGTATTAGCGCTGGAGGCGATGCATCCGTCGGACAATTTGGAGAAGTACAATGCGGGATTCGAGTACGGGTATGATGGGAAGTATTTTTTGCGGGTGGGAGATAAATTTAATTATGACGAAGGGACGTTTAGTTTGGGCGCGGGTGTACGTTTGCCCTGGAACAAGCGTGAGTTGCGTTTGGACTATGCCTATCAGGACTTGGGACGCTTGAAACAAGTCAACCGCTTTACGCTCGGATTCAAGTTCTAAGGAGAAAAATGGTAGCCATCGGAATTATGGCCGTGCAAGCAGAGGAATTTGGAGGCAATAGATGACAGCGAAATACACCGGTAGTTCTGAGACGACGATCAGATCGGTTGTCCTGTTAGCGATCCTGCTACTGGGCACATGCGCCCTTAGTCACGTCTATGGAGCGTTGGTGAACGACAACAATGGGACTTCGCAAACCGAATTGCTATCTCGTATGAACAAGCCTGCGACGGGCAAGCCAATGCTCGACCAGCGAGTCCACAAAGTTGGAAACATCTGGCTCACGGTAACCAACTACGGAATTTTCGGCAATCAGAGCGATGCCAGTGTCAAAGACCCGGAAACCGGTCTCTCTGCTCCATCGTGCGAGTATCCCGGTGGTTCTGGTATGGAATACCTTTTCCAGGGCGCTCTTTGGATTGGTGCGATTGTAGGCGAAGACACCTTGGTGTCGTACGGTCATGACGGCTGGCAACACATTTTTGAAATGTATGGGGATCAAGCTCCGCAGGGAGCGATCATCAAGAAATCGACTCGCAAGAGCGATCCGGCTTACGCCGCCGATGCCATCAGCGAAGCGGATTATATCGCAGTATATACCGACACGCTGACCGATCAGGCTTTTGTCGCAATCAACCCGGACGATGGCAGACCACACATACCGCTAGGCGTCAAGATAACGCAGAGAAGCTATTCCTGGTCATACTCATATGCCGAGGATTTCATCCTGTTCGATTTCCTGATAAGAAACATTGGTGCCAATGAAATCAAAAAGGCATATATCGGTCTCTATGTTGATGCAGACGTTTCCCATTTTTCGAAGGGTGCATTGGGATCGCAGGATGACATAGCCGGTTTCAAGCAGTCGGTTCCTTCTGCAACCTGCAACCAGCTGCAGGACACAATCAATGTCGCTTGGATTGCCGACAATGATGGAGACCCTAACCGCTCCGGCGTTTTTGACGCAATGAGCGTGGTTGCGGTGACCGGCACAAGAGTTGTGCGCACGCCGAACCCGGAGTTGAAAACTAGCTTCAACTGGTGGGTGTCGTGGGGCGACGATCCCGCCCTTGATTGGGGACCGGTGCGGCGAGAGAATAGTCGCAACCTTGGTACGGGTGGTTTGGGAACTCCGGCGGGAGACAAGAACAAGTATTTCTTCATGAAGAACGGTGAATTTGACTATGATCAGCTCTATTCGGCAATCGACTATTCTTCCGAAGGTTGGCTGCCACCTAACTCCGCGATCGCCAGCAATCTGGCTGACGGCTATGATACTCGTTATCTGCTTTCCTTTGGTCCTTTCGATATCGGTGTGGATGACACGCTGCCGTTGACTATTGGCTATATCGCCGGAGATAAGTTCCACGTCAAGCCGGATGATTTCCAGAAGAATTTCGATGCCAGTAATCCACAGAAGTTCTACGACAAGCTCAACTTCACTGATTTGGCAACCAATGCCCTTTGGGCTGGCTGGGTTTACGATAACCCCGGCCGTGACACGGATGGCGACGGTTTTAAGGGGACTCCGCTGCGCAACCCTTGCGCTACGACCGGGCCGGATACCTTGTTCTATCCTAACGGCGATGGCGTTCCTGATTTTTCCGGCCCACCACCGCCTACGCCTCCGATTCTGCGTTACTCCGCATCGCCCGGCAAGATTACACTCCGCTGGAATGGCAAGGTGTCGCAGACCTCTATTGATCCATTCTCGTATAAAGAAGATTTCGAAGGTTTCCGCGTTTATATGGGCTCGAAGTTGCAGCTAAGCGAGTTTGCTCTGCTGACTTCCTACGATTACCTTGACTATAATCGCTACCACTTGAATAGAAACTATTCTCCGTCACGCTGGGAGCTAACTGAAATACCTTTTACGCTGGATTCGCTAAAGGCTATTTACGGGAGTGGTTTCGATCCGACTTTTTATAGCAACTCAGCCAATCCGCTAGAGTGGGTACACGATTCGACCACTGACTACTACTTCTTCACGTCGCAGGACTACAACCGTTCGGAGTTGGGTGGCGCTGGCGAGATCAGGAAGATCTATCCCACTGCCCATCCGGGCGACATGGTTTGGGATCAGCAGCTGAAGGACTCTGTAGAAGCCTATTACGAATACGAGTACGTCATCGACGGGCTCCTGCCCTCGCGCGCTGTTTACATGTCTGTGACGGCTTTCGACTTCGGCAATCCGCTCACGAACTTGCAGACCTTGGAGAGTTCGCCCTTGGCGAATGCTGTGGAGATTTATCCGGTGTATTCCGCGGATGTCGTGGCCGACTCTGCCAAGAAAGTCTCGGTCTTCCCGAATCCGTACAGGATTAACGGTGGCTATGCCGAAGCCGGTTACGAACAGGTCAGCGACTTTTCGCGTGACGAGAACCGTGCGCGCCGTATCCACTTCGCCAATCTGCCTCGAGAGGCGACGATCCGCATCTACACGCTTGATGGTGATTTGGTTCGCGAATTGCCGCATCCGTGTGATTGTCCTCTACAGGAGGGGGAGAGTATGACATCCTGGGATTTGATCAGCCGCAATACGCAGGCAGTGGTTTCGGGGATATATTTGTACACAGTCGAGTCCAAGATAGGAACGCAGGTAGGCAAGTTTGTGATCATCAAGTAGAGAAGAAGGCAGAGCAATGGAGATAGAGGAGACGGCATGAGACAATTGATCATAGTATTGATGGTACTGCTGTTGCTGCCGGGAGTGTTGCTGGGACAGGCGAAGGTAGGGACGGCCGGGGCACAGTTTTTGAAGTTGGGTGTGGGGGCTCGGGCGAACGGGATGGGGGATGCTTTTGTGGCGGTGTCGAACGATGCGACGGCGATGTATTACAATCCGGCGGGATTGACGCAGTTGTATGATCGAGAAGTTCTTTTCACGCATGTAGATTATCCGGCGGAGATAAAGTACGAGTTTGTGGGTTTGGCGTATCCGTTGTATCGAGTTGGCGGGGTATTGGGATTTGGGTTTTACATGTTGAACGGAGGAGATTTCGACGAGACGACGCATGAGTATCCTTTGGGGACGGGGCGGACGTTTGGGGCACGGGAGTATGCGGCGACGATGAGTTATGGTCGTAATCTGACGGATCGATTTAGTGTGGGTTTGACGTTGAAGTTTATCGATGAGTTGTATGAGGAGGAGCGTTCGAGTGGATGGGCGGCGGACGTTGGGACGAACTACGACACGGGTTTCCGGAACTTCAAGATTTCGATGGTGATAACGAACTTCGGGCCGGACATGACGTTTGTTCGTGAGGGTTATCCGTTACCGATCAACTTCAAGTTTGGCGGCGCGATCAATGTTTTGGATGGCGCGAGGCACAAGGGGGTATTAGCGCTGGAGGCGATGCATCCGTCGGACAATTTGGAGAAGTACAATGCGGGATTCGAGTACGGGTATGATGGGAAGTATTTTTTGCGGGTGGGAGATAAATTTAATTATGACGAAGGGACGTTTAGTTTGGGCGCGGGTGTACGTTTGCCCTGGAACAAGCGTGAGTTGCGTTTGGACTATGCCTATCAGGACTTGGGACGCTTGAAACAAGTCAACCGCTTTACGCTCGGATTCAAGTTCTAAGTCGGAATATAATTGTGTTTGAGGAGGAATAGATGCTCTCTAGGAAATTCATCAAAATCTGGCTGATCTTGTTGCCCGTTGCGGCGGTGGCTCTGTTGATCGGTTCGTGTTCCAGTAGTACGAAACCTGATCCCGACAAAAAGCCAGTGAATAAAGCCCCTAAGGTGGAGATTGTCAACATCCCGCCGAACAACTCGCACTTCACGACGAACCCGCAGATCTATTGGTTTGGAACTGACGTGGACGGCAAGATCGTTACTTATGAGTATGCAGTAGTGCCCGCGGCTTTGTTGGTCGCTTCTCACGTGGATACCAGCAGTGATTCGGCGATTCTGGTTTATGCCGGTGCGAATATTAGCAAGCCGTCCGGCGATAAGGACTGCAAGCCGGAATCATGCTGGCAGCAAATTGATGTGGAGACGGCGGACAACCCGAACAAACAGACCATCCGCTTGTTTGCCGACAAGGATCCAAGCGTCACTATCATGCAATACTTCTTCGTGCGTGCAGTCGACAATGACTCCGCCCGGTCAAACATTGATTATCGGCTTTATTCGCGGACCAATCATCCGCCCGAAACCGTGATCAAAACCGTACCTGATACTGCAGGCTACTACGATTTGAGCGATACTTCGACGACCTATAAGGGTATTTTCTTCGAGTGGAAGGGGACCGACAAAATAGACTATCCGGACGACAATCAGAATCCTACCTTCGAGTATTTTTATCAGGTCTTCGGTCCGTATCAGAAAGACGAGATCTTCGGACCGGACAGCACCGGCAAATATGTTTTCGATTATACCAAAGTCGATACCATTCAAGCGGTCCAACAGAACAAGCTGGTGCTGACGTCACACGACTCGCTCTCACCTAACAACGTCTGGGTGACGAAGGTCAGCACAAGAATCTACGGCCTGTGGAATAAACAGCCGCCAAGTGACACGACTCGGTCAGGCTATTTCGTATTGAAAGTCACCGCGAGAGATGATGCTTTCGTTTCTGATACTTTGCCGGCATATATTCCTTTCTTGACGATTGACGCGCATTTCGAAAACAACCTGCTCGTCTACGTGCCATTTTTCTGCGCGAATAGTGCACAACTCGGTGGCATATACTGCGGTACCACGGTGGACTCAATGCTTGCGTTTTATAAGCGCGTGGTCTGGGCCGCCGGTTATGATTCCAGCAAGATGATAATGTCACCCGGTGTACGTGAAACCCCGGCGGGTCAGCGTCCGTCGAAGCTGGAGTTGGCGAAGTACAAAGTCTACCTTATGATTGATGACGGAAACAAAACTCACTTCAAGGAGACGTACTACAATGAATTGACTCCGTACTTGGATATGGGGGGCAATGTCTGGGTGTGGGGGTTGAATCCTTTCGGAGCATATTACACTGCCGGTGTCGCTAAGATGGTCTCGTTGGCTCAGAACCCGATACCAAATCTGTACTTTGATGTAATCGGCGAATGGTACGGCGGTTGGGCAGATAGTTACACGAAACGCTGGACCGAACACGGCCGGTGTAATACGTGTCCGCTCCTGCCAACCAATGAGGAATTCCTGGGTGGCTTGGCAGTGGGGATGAGTGGAATGCCTAGTTTCGATGTCGATTCGACGAAATACTCGTCGACATACATCGCTTTTGATGATCCTCCGGCTGAGTGGCGCGCGGCGCCGCACACCAACTATTTCGTGCGCTACGCGTTCAGCGAACCGCTCTGGCTTTTCCGGTCTTACTTCGGTGACTTCGTGCCCGACTCCATGCAGGCTTATGTGCCCGGGTTGCAGGGGAGAGTGGTCGGCCTGCGGTACGACTCGGGAGTGTTCAAGACGGCTGTCTATGGTTTCTCGATGTACATGCTTCCTGAGGAGCAGGCAGTAAGCATCTTCACCAAATCTATGGAATGGTTCCTAAGACCTCGCTGAGTATCTGAATTTTCGAATTTGGCCGGAGGCAACCGCCCCCGGCCTTTTTTATTGCTTCTGTCCGAGTTTGGCCCAGAGCATCTTCGCCGGAGTCAATTGAGGATTGATCGTCAGACAGCGCTGAAGGTAGCCGATAGCCTCGGTGGAGTCGTTGGCAGCCAAGGAGACCAACGCGAGATTATACATGAGAGCATCGTTCTGCGAATTGATTCGGGCTGCTCGCAGCAGTGCATCCTTAGCGGCTGCGACATCTCTCTTCGCAAAGTAAGCGGAACCAAGATTGATCAACGCTTCGACCATATTGGGGTCGCCGGCTATCGCCTGATTTAAATACACTATGGCCGAATCGAGTTGCCCTGACGCCCCCAGGGCATAGCCGAGATTGTAGAACACTTTGGCAGGCCGCACCTGTGGATTGAGATCAAGGCGTAGCGAAGGTGCGCCGCTGGCTTCGGCATATAGCGGCTGCGACCGTTGAGCAAGTTGCTTAAGCACGTCGCGGAGAATCTCAGCCGACTCATCATACCGGCGGAGGTCGGATGCCAGCACTCCGAGGAGAAACTGCTCTCGGACGGTCAAGCGACCGGATTGCCCGTAGTCCCGCAGTTGCTGATAGGCGCTATCGGGGAAGCTCGCTTCGCGTAAAGCATAGGCCAAATTCAGGCGCGCCTCCTCGAGGTAGGGTTTGTTCCGGAGAGCGCGACGCGCATAGTCTGCCGCCACGGCATACTCGTGTTTGCGACGCGACAGATAGGCAAGATTATTGAGTGCTTCAGCGCTGCCGTCAAAAAGGGAGTCCTCACGGGCAAAATAGAATCCGGCCGAATCGGATTTCCCCATTTGCAGAAAAGCGACGCCGATGTTGAGATTGATTTGTTTCAGATGTGGACCGCAAGCCAACGCTCGGAAGTAGTCGTCAATCGCGCCAACGTAGTTTGAGGTACTGAGACAGAGATTCCCCTTTGTGAACAGTTCCTGCTGTCGATTGTCGAAGTTGAGTCGGTAGACATTGCTGTTCAAGAAGAGAATCAGAACGATAGCCGGTACGGTTACAAATGCAGCTTGCTCATAAGACCGCGTTCGGATCCGCCGGTAGAATTCCACCAGCGCGATGGCCGAGAGAATGGCAAGGAACGGGAGTGTTGGCAGACGAAAACGAGAGTTGACGAAGTAGAATACGAATGAGAGTGCATACAGGAAGACGAAAGCAATCATGCCTTTGGTCAGTCGAGACCGGCGAAACCCGATCACCATTCCGATTAGCCCCAGCGGCGCGAGAACTGCCATGCCTATCGGCAATACTTTGAGGGATACAAACTGTGCCCGGAACGCGATCAAGTTCCGGTTATTGGAGATGTCGCTGCCGGAGAAGATCAGGTAAAGCTTCTTTGTTTCCAGAGCCAGCCAGCGTAACGGATCCGCGGCGATATCGCCGAGTGCCTGATGATAGTAATAGTCGCTGACCTCGGCGGGGCGCAGTTGGCGCCCTAGTGCTTGCTCGGCCTGATACGCAATGTCATCATATTGCCAATCGTTGCCCAGCTTGCCCGGCATGATGGCGCTGACACCATCAGCATCCTTGTTGTTTCCGATGAAGAAGTTGATGCCGCCCTGAGTGGCGATCGTAAATGCCGGCTGCGGTCTGGTCAGGTTGTGAGCCAACACGAGGGCAACAGGAACAAACATGACCGCGAGAAAAAGCGCGATTTGAGATGTCGGTTTTGATGTCGACGCCTTGGGTTTGTCCAACCAGAGAAGGTAGATCATTACCGGCGCCAGCAGACCGGCGTTGGGTCTGGTGATGATCGCCAATCCGGCCGCCAGACCTGAGAGAATCAACCAGTACCATTTCGGGGATTCCCGATATTGGAGGTAAGCATACCAGACCAACAGCACCAGCGCAACCACCAAGGACTCTAACAGCAATTCCCCTTCGAAGTAGACAATATCGCTGCAGAACAACACAAGAACCGACGCGACAATAGCGATTGTTCTATCAAAGGCCTTGCGCGCGATCAGATAGGTCAGCACCGGAGTGAAGGCGCCTATCAGCAGTTGGATAAGCCGGGCTAAGGCGATGCTGTCCCCCGTAAAAAAGTAGATCAGGCCGAGGAAGTAGCTGTAGAACGGAGCGCGGAAAAAGGGTTCGGTGGATGTTAAGGCGCCGGAAGCGATGGCTGTGGCTGTGAGATGATGGAACAGTGCATCGACGGTGGGATGCAGGAATTCCGGCAACTGCTTGTATTCGACAAAATAAGCGAGACGAGTTATCAGTCCAATGCCAAACAGAGTCAGGACAAGCGTCTTGTCGTTCCGTAAGCTCATCTCTGCCAAAATACACTGTTTGAGACGCTCTTGCAACTATCGCGGTCTCATGCATGTCTGTGCGCAGTACTTGCTGCAGTCGCGTGCACAAAAGCCGTTCGGAAAGCGGCCAGGATGGCGCACGACAGTGCGCTCGGAGTGCACTTGTCCTTCTAAGCGTTTGCAGCTAAGAGAGTTGTAATGCCGGGTCCGCAGTGGGCCAAAATAAGCTGCCCACCACTGTGCAGGAATCTGCAATCTCAGGGCGCGGCACGACAGTTGCGTCGATAGGAGATGATGATATTCCTCAACGACAGACTCCTCCGGACAATCGCGCTTGTCATAAGCTTGGGGCTTTTCTTGTTGGACGGCAAGGCGTTTGGCTCACTTGACAAGCTCTCCCCGTCGCTATTGCAGGACTCTTCAAATGGCCAGATGGTAAAGGTCGTTGCGTTCCTCAATCCCGAGGATAGGCCGGTGCTGAGCAAGATATTGGTTTCGATGGGTGACGTCAGAAAGCAGGATAACCACGCTCGGCTAATAGAGAGTCTGAGGGAAGTTGGCCCGCAGACCGCTTCATTTGTCGAATTTATCAGCGCTCTTGCCGAATCCGGCAAGGTCGCCGATATCAGGCGCTATTGGATCACCGATGCCGTTTCGTTTTCTGTTGATAAAAAATTCTTGGCAAGAATCGCTGATCATCCAGACCTGCGCTACTTGATCAAAGACCTGCCGCTTGAATTAGTCGAACCGGTGTCGGTTGAACAGTCGCAGTCCGGTTTTGCCGGCAGCGACAACTCAATGACGATCACAGGCGTACGCGAACTGTGGAACCAGGGCTACACTGGACACGGCCGATTAGTATGCAATTTTGATACGGGCGTTGAAGGAACGCATCCGGCGCTGGTTGCCAACTGGTTGGGCGCCAATGGTGGAAGTGCCAGTCAAAGCTGGTTTGATCCATACGGCACAACATATCCAATTGACAACGGCGGGCATGGTACACACACGATGGGCATCATGGTGGGTAGAGACGGAGCGGACACTATTGGAGTGGCCTTCAATGCGAATTGGATCGCGGCATCCGTGGTGGATCGTGGCCAGAACCTGAGCAAGACGGTGTCGGACATTCTGGCGGCGTTTCAGTGGGCGGCCGACCCGGATGGCAATCCGGAAACAGTCAATGACCTCCCCGATGTCGTGAGCAATTCGTGGGGCATTCCGAGTGGATTGTTCGCGCCGTGTGATCAGACTTTTTATCAAGCGATTGACAATCTCGAAGCACTCGGAGTGGTCGTGGTTTTCGCGTGCGGCAACGAGGGGCCAAATGCACGTACCATTCGCAATCCCGCCGACCGTGCCACTAGTCCGACCAATTCGTTTTCGATAGGCGCGGTTGACCAGAATCAGTCCGATCTGCCGGTGGCGTCGTTCTCCAGTCGTGGCCCAGCTACCTGCGATACCACCCAAATCAAGCCGGATGTGGTGGCGCCGGGGGTCAGCATTCGTTCGAGTTTTCGTGGCGCCACGTACAAAGTCATATCGGGCACATCAATGGCAGCTCCTTTCGTGGCCGGTTGCGTGGCGTTGATGCGTGAATACAACCCTGCGGCCTCCGTTGAGCAAATCAAGACCGCGCTGATTGCTTCTGCGGGCGATCTCGGCGTTCAGGGCAAGGACAATGACTATGGCTGGGGCTTTATCAATGTCGCCCGCGCTCTAAACTACCTACCCAAGCCGCAGAAACCGCACATCAGTCTCAACGCTGTCCGTCTGGCCCAGAACGAAAACGGCATACTGGCCAGAGGCGGGACGACAGCGCTGGAATTGTCGGTGATCGATTCCGTTGAGGCCTGCTATGACCTGCGGAGTGAACTGAGAAGCAACAACGGCAATGTATATATCCTCAATGACTCCGTTACCTTTGGCTCGGTGACCACCGGCGGAACGGTCAACAATTTCGGCACGCCCTTTTTGGTTAAGGTGGATCGTCAGCTTCCGCCAGGTACGGCCATAGACTTCACGGTCGAGTTTTACAGTAAGCAACAAGGATATCTGAATAGTGTCAATCTCAGTCTTGTCGTTGACCAGCCTGTGAAAGCGGCGACGACAATCATGCAAACTGAGCGACTGAGTTTTGAGGCGACCAACTTCGGAGTCAGCCGCCGCCTGTTTGACGCCGCCGCCGACTATAATCTGCTATCGCATTTAAGCTTCATGATTGCCGACTCTCTTGGAACCGTCTATGATGCGCTGCCGGGTGACATCGATTATTACGCGACCGACTCGCTGAGTCGGGAGAGCTTCTCTGGTGGCAACTCGGTGATCGCGTACTTCAACACCAGAGACAACGCCTTCGCGGTGACGGAGCGGGTTACTGTCTATCAGTCGCCAACAGAGGCCAACTTTGTGCTGCTGGATTTCAAACTGCGTAAGGGGTTGACGGCAGCGTTTACACGCTGCCATCTGGCATTGGGCGTCGATATCGATCTTACGGATGGTGAGACGGTTATCAGCGACGGCAGCGATTTTGTGTTTCGCTCGAGTTCCTACGACCGCTATGTTGGTATCCGATTGCTGCCGCGAGACGGTCAGGCCTTCGGGCAAGAAATTCCCGGAAATGCTTACAAAAACGGTACCCTCGACGATCCCCAGAAGTACAGTTTGGTGTCGGCAGGTGCGACCAGCTTGTCCGGAACGATAGGCGACAACGCCCTGGTGGCCGGCGTCGGACCGCTTGATATCGCCAGTGGCGGTGAGATTGAAATGGCGGCGGTCATCGCCTCGGGAAACAGTATCGATGAAATCCGCCTGGCATTGCAGCAGGGTGAAGCCCGCTACAATCAGGCTACGGGGACCGATGGCGGCGAGGCCAATTTGCCCAGGGCGTTCTCATTGAACCAGAATTACCCCAATCCGTTTAACGCCGAGACGGCAATCAGTTTCTCTTTGCCTTCGGGAGGGGACTGCCGGTTCGAGATTATCGACATTCTCGGCCGCACAGTCAAAAGCCTCGACCTGCAAGGGCTACCGGCAGGCAATCAGACTGTAACCTGGGATGCCAAGGACAACAGTGGCCATGACGTCGCCAGTGGCGTCTACTTCTATCGCCTGAGCTTTGGTAGAAGTTCACAGGCGCGCAGGATGATTCTGCTGAAATAGCAATGGATGAATCGGGCAAATAGGCGTATATTGAGAGAGATAGATATGACTTCGAATAGGCTTATCACACTGTCTGGGCGAGTTATTGAGGTATTATGAAACGATTGATTACAATACTGGTATTAGCATTTCTGGTTCTTGGCTCTTGCTCTCTGAAAGCTTTGACGATTTCCCCGCAATTACGGGAGAAACTGGAACGCGAAGGGGCCTGGGATGCATTTGCCAGGCAATTCCGGCAGTGGCACGAGCAATTGGAAGCGGCCACAAGTAAGGACGCGCTCTTCAGACCAAGCGCAACGCTCGACGCCAATGGCGTTTCGACGATGAAGGTCGTCGTGATTTTGGTGGATTTCTCTGACAAACCCGCCAGTGCCGGTGTCAGCGGGTTGGACACGGAATACTTCCAAGACTTGCTGTTCAGCAGTAATCCCACCAGTCCTCGCAGTCTGACCGACTTCTATCTTGAAAACTCTTACGGCAAATTGGTGGTCGAGGGGGGCGTATTCGGCTGGTATCGAATGCCCAGACTCTACTCGGAGTACGTAGGTAGCAACTACGGTATGCAAGGGGTTGAACCTAATGCACAGACGCTTGTCAGGGATGCGCTCACGGCGGCCGACCCTACTATTAACTTTGCCGACTACCAGTCCTTGTACTTGTCATACGGTGTTGATGGAGTTTTCATTGTTCATGCCGGGAAGGGCGCGGAAGAAGGTGGGGACTCCACCTGTATATGGTCGCATCGATCGTCGACCACTTACCCTACTGACGATGGCGTAACCGTCCGATCATATCTGGTCGGTCCTGAGGAGGAATTCGGGCACGGCACCTATGTTGGTGTCTATTGCCACGAGTTCGGCCATATCCTCGGTTTGCCGGATCTGTACGATGTTGGCAACTCGAAACTGGCCGGTTTGGGCTACTGGTCGCTGATGGCTTCGGGGTCATGGAACGGCAATGGCCAATGGCCGGCGCATCTTGACGCTTGGTGCAAGTACAAACTGGGTTACGGCAAGTGCATAACGATTAGCTACGGTGACCCCAATCTCGCCAACGTAACCATGGGAAGTTCGGTCAACGACACTCTGCGCTACAAAATCCTGCTGCCGCAAGCCTGGTTCTCCGAATATTTTCTCGTGGAAAACCGCCAGAAGATCAGTTTCGACAAAAATCTGCCCGGCTCAGGTTTGCTGATTCTCCACTGTGATGATCATATTACCGGTGACAATAATATGAGTCAGTGGGGACATTGGCATGTATCAGTCGAGCAGGCGGACGGGCTGAACCAGCTTGAAGCTGGAAAAAATAATGATGGTGATGCCAATGACGTCTTTCCCGGACCGTCGAACCTCTATACCGAGTTTACGGACCTGACGAATCCCAGCACGGCATCGTATTACGGGATCGCGAATCAGGCTACAGTCTGGAATATCACCCAGAATACGACGGCCAAGACCGTGACGTTCAATCTCGAAGCAACCTTCAGCCGCGTGAACATGCAGTTGACCTCCAAGTCATTCAATGATTCAGTATACGGCAACAATGACGGCGTGCTGAAGCCGGGCGAGAAAGTGCGACTGTACTATACGATCAAGAATAATTGGAAGAGCGTGACGGGAGTGACGGTGAAAGTGACATCGCCAACGCCGGGGATCAGTTTCAATTCCAGCCAGAATGCGTTCGGCAGTATGGCAAGCGGACAGGTGCAGAGTGACTCAACTGCGCCGGTCGATTTTACGCTGGCTCAGGGCATGCAACCCCAGAATGCAGAGTTTGATCTGAGGATAACAACGACATCTCCGCCTGACACCTTCCTGACCACTTTTTATAAGTACGTCGGTGGTGTAGAAATCCTGTTGGTCGACGATGACGGTGGCAATCCACTGGGAACTCCGATGAATCGGGAGTCTTATTACGAGTCCGCCCTTGACAGTCTCGGGATTCCCTATGACTACTGCGACGCTACGCACACTGCTCTGCCCGATACCACGAGCATATACTCATATCATTACGTCATTTGGTTTACCGGCGATGACCATCCGGGTGTTCTGAATGCCGCCCGAGTCGTGCTGCTGCGTGATTTTCTCAACCGGGGCGGACGCCTTCTCCTGACCGGACAGAATATAGCGGAACAACTGTCGGCATCTGCCGACTCGACGTTTTTACGGGACTATCTCAAGGCCCGATTCGTAGGCAACTGCTCGCCATCGAGGATTTCGGGCATGCCGCTGGATGCGATCGGCATGGGTGATAGCCTGTGGGTCTATACCTATGATGGGGCTTCCAATCAGACATCGGCAGATGTTTTGGAAGTGCTTTCCGGGGCCAATCGTCCCTTCAACTACGAGTCGCCTTGTCCGGGAGCGGCCGCAACCGCGTACGCCGGTCCGGCAGGTTACCGAGTGGTGTTCTGCGGATTCGGACTGGAAGCGGTCGCCAACACGAAAATGGGTTTTGCCAAGCGTTGGACGGTGATTCAGAGAATCTTGGATTTTCTTTCTTCCAATCGGACGACGAGCGTCGACGACGATTTCAGCGATTCGCCGCTGCCGTCAGCATTTGAGCTGAGCCAGAACTTCCCCAATCCATTCAATCCGGCGACGATGATCCGTTACGAGATCAGTCCGAAGGCGAACGGCCAACGTTTTGCTCTTGATGTCTACAACATTATTGGACAGAAGGTGGCGACGCTGGCATCAGGCATCACCAGAACCGGGAGTTACACCGCGGAATTTGACGCGACTGCCGAACCAAGTGGTGTCTATCTCTATCGCTTGACGGTCGGGACGGAAGCCATCACCAAGAAGATGGTCTTGACTAAGTAGAATCTGATATTGTGCGAGGCGTACGTCCTCGTGCGCCGCGAGCAAAGGACTGGTTGTAGTGGCGCACGGCAGTGCGCCTGCGCGACTGTTCTTTCTGCGAAATCCTACTCGTTGTGACCCTATTTTTCCAGCGCAATTGACATCCGACCGGACGACAGGTATTATGGGAGTGTTGAAAGATGCTCCTTCACCGCGTAGGGGCGCGGTTCCCGCGCCCGAGAATGCTGGTTCCCCGCCTGCGGGGCTGTTGAAAAAGCCCAGGCCGTGTCATTGCGAGGAGTGCGGTGAGGTGATGGGGGGTGTGGAGCGCGACGAAGCAATCTCGATTTACGCTATCCCGAAGCAGGCGCGCAGATTGCTTCGTCGTCATTGCCCATCCCCTCTCTCGCACCCCCTGACTCCTCGTAATGACAGTTCCCAGATTTTTCAACAGTCCCATTATCACTTCATAAGGAGCGTATGGGTTTGAACGACAACTACCCTTTCATTTTTGCCAACACTGCCGGCGCGATATGGGTTGCCAGAATCGACGCGCGGATGAGAATCATCGCCGGATTGGTTGCGGTAGTCCTGATTGCCGTCCTGCTCGATCCCGTTGCTTATCTGCTTCTGACACTGACCATAGCCGTCGGTTGCGCTGTGCTGCGGCTGTCCTGGGTTGACTTCAAAAGGTTCCTGGCAATTTTCCTGGTGACGGCGGCGGTCACGTTGATGCTGCATCTGCTGTTCAATCGCACGGGACAGATCGTCATTGCCCGCGTGCTGGGGCTGCCGATTACGCAGGAGGCGCTGATTGCGGGACTTTTGTTTAGCTGGAGATTGGCGCTGTTTCTGATGGCGGCCATCTGCCTGACGAAGATGATTTCGCCCGATGACTTTGCGATGGGAGTCTGGCGACTGTTAGCGCCCCTCAAGAGATTGGGATGCGCAATAGACAGTATCGGCATGTCCTTTTGGGTGGCCATCCGATTTGTGCCAGCCATCTTTGCGCAATATCACCAGATCGTGTTCGCCCAGAAAGCTCGCGGAGCGACATTTGACGGCGGCTTGATAACGCGGGCAAAGAAAATGGCTCCGCTGCTAATCCCTGTTACAGTGGCAGCCATTCGCAAGAGCGATATCCTTGCGGACGCGCTGACTGAGCGTGGCTGGGGCGTCGTCGCGGAACGTACTTTCTACGGCTACCGTCCGTTGGCTGGCGCTGACTATGCTTTTCTAATGACAACCGTGGTCTGGGGGGGAGTGATTCTGTGGATCGGCCTGTGAGGAATATCCTGCTGCGGTTGGCGTTTGTCGGCACCAACTACGCCGGATGGCAACGCCAGCGAAGCGACACCTCGGTACAGGGCGTTGTCGAACAGGCTATCAAGGCGGTCACGGGAGAGTGCGTCTCGCTGATCGGTTGCAGTCGTACTGATGCGGGAGTGCACGCTGAGGACTATGTGGCCAACTTCAGAACCTCGACATCGATTCCTGCCGACAAGTTCAAGCCGGCGATCCAAACGAAACTGCCCCGTGACATACAAATACTGGCATCCAAGGAGGTTCGCCCCGAGTTTAACGCCCGTCGGTGCAGCTATGAAAAGACGTACCGATATCAGATTGCTCTTGGTACCTCGCCCTTCTTTCAGGATCGGTGGTGGCAGTACACCGGCGTCGTAGATTTCACCGTATTGCCGGAACTGGCGGGATTAGTGGTGGGGACGCATGATTTCAGCGGTTTTTGCGTACAGAAGTCGCTGAAAGATGACAACCGCTGTACGATCAAAGATGCCGCTTGGCGAAAGAGTGGCAAGAAGTTATATTTCAAAATTACAGGCGACCGGTTCCTGCATCACATGGTGCGGTTTCTGGTGGGAGCGCAATTTGAAGTGGCATCGGGACGACTAATCCGTCGTGATTTCGAGCTGATTTTGAAAAATCCAGCTCAGAAACGGGCGTTATACCCCGCGCTGGCGGAGGGCCTGTACCTGATGAAAGTGAAGATAAGGTAGTTCTGGAGGAGATAATGAAATTCTTCATTGATACGGCAAATGTGGGCGAGATCAAGCAGGCCGCCGCACTCGGAGTGCTGGATGGTGTTACCACCAATCCTTCGTTAGTGGCGAAGGAGACCGGCAAGTTTGAGGATATTCTCAGGCAGATTTGCGAGATCGTCGACGGGCCGATTTCGGCGGAAGTAGCCGCTACTGACTACGAAGGAATACTGCGCGAAGGGCGAACTCTGGCGGCAATTCACAAGAATATCGTGGTGAAAGTGCCGTGCATCAAGGCGGGTCTGCAGGCGACCAAAACTTTTGCAGAGGAAGGAATCGGCGTAAACATGACGCTGGTGTTTTCGCCGACGCAGGCACTGCTGGCGGCCAAAGCCGGAGCCCGGTTTGTGTCACCGTTTATTGGGCGGTTGGATGATATTTCCGAAGATGGCATGAATTTGATTGAGCAGATCGTTGGTATCTACGATAACTATGCCTTCGAGACTGAAGTCCTGGTAGCGTCGGTGCGCCATCCACTGCATGTAGTGCAGGCGGCGCTGATTGGCGCGGATGTCTGCACGATGCCGTTCAACGTTATTGACAAGTTGATACAACATCCGCTTACCGACCTCGGGTTGGCGAAGTTTCTCGCTGATTGGGAGAAAGTGAAGAATCGATGATCTCGCGCTATACGACGCCGGAGATCGGCGGGCTCTGGACCGACCGGCATAAATATGACACCTGGCTGCAAGTCGAATTGACGGTGGCACAGGTGCAGGCTGAGATGGGGATGATACCCAAGTCGGCTTACCGGCAGCTTAGGACGAAAGCCGCCTATTCCATCAGTCGCGTTGAGAAGATCGAGAAGGAAGTCAAGCACGACGTGATCGCGTTTCTGACCTCCGTTTCGGAAAGCGCGGGCGTCGCTGCCAAATACTTGCACTATGGAATGACTTCCTCCGATCTGGTGGACACCGCTCAAGGTGTGATTCTCAAGCAAGCGGGGGAGATTATTCTCAGGGAGCTGGATGTCGTGGTCAAGAAGGTGCGTCAGAAGGCGGTGAAATACAAAATGACGCCGGTGATCGGACGCACACATGGCGTGCACGCCGAACCAACCACGATGGGACTCAAGTTTCTCATGTGGCATCAGGAATTGCTTCGGCAGAAGGAGCGGCTAATACATGCGACGAAGCAGGTTGGTGTCGGCAAGATTTCCGGCGCGGTCGGCAATTTTGCAAACCTGGATCCCAAAGTCGAGGCGGCTGTTTGCCGCAGACTGAAGATTGAAGCCGCGCCGATCTCGACTCAGATCGTCCAGCGCGATCGTCATGCCGAATTTCTGTCCGCTATTGCCCTCCTGGGCGCATCGTTGGAGAAGTTCGCGGTAGAGATTCGCGCGTTACAGCGCACCGAAGTGCTGGAGATGGAAGAGGGCTTTTCTAAAGGCCAGAAAGGTTCCTCGGCCATGCCGCACAAACGCAATCCGGTGACGTGCGAAAAGATCAGCGGGCTGGCACGAGTGCTGCGGGGAAATCTGGTAGCGGGAATGGAGAACATACCGCTCTGGCATGAGCGCGATATCTCGCATTCGTCGGTTGAGAGAATCATCCTGCCGGACTCGACGATCTTGATCGTCTATCTATTGAAGGAGTTCAGTCGCGTCATGTATACGCTGTTGGTCTATCCCAAGAATGCTCAGAGGAATCTCGATATGACGGGTGGGCTGGTATACAGCGGCCGGTTGCTTCTGAAGCTCACGGAGGAATGCGGTTCGCGCGAGACGGCATATCGCCTCGTACAGCGTAACGCTATGGCGGGTTGGGCTGGACAAGGTCGGTTCATCGATCTGGTGGCTGCCGATCAGGAGATCACGAAATATCTTACGCCAGCGGAAATCGCTGAATGTTTCGACGCGAAATACTATTTCCGGCACGTGGACAAGATCTATAAGAGATGTCTGAAATGATCGCGCGGGAAGGGATACCATTTGTTCTGCCGACATGGCTCGCGTTGTTGATTGCCGTGGCAGTATATGCGTTGTTTCATGCCGTAGCGATGGTGCTCGCGGCGGTGCTACTTCTGGCCCTGGCGCTCTTTGTGACTTATTTCTTCCGCGATCCCAAACGGGTACCGCCGTCCGGAGATGAGTTCATCCTCTCGCCGGGAGACGGCACCGTGATTGTTATCGAGCAGATAGCTGACGATAAGGGTAACAAGAGGACGTTGGTTTCGATCTTCCTGTCGGTGTTCAATGTGCACGTCAACCGAATACCGGTATCGGGCAAGGTGATCAGCGCTGAGCACAAGCCGGGGAAGTTCCTCAAGGCGTTTGAGCGAGCGGCAGTGACGGAAAACGAAAGAACCGAGATCACTATACAAGCGCCACAGGGAACGGTGAAGTTCTGTCAGGTGGCGGGAATTATCGCGCGCCGTATTGTCTGCTACCTTCACGGCGGCGAGACGGTGACGCGCGGGGAACGGTTTGGGCTGATACGTTTCGGTTCGCGGATTGACCTGTTTCTGGAACAGAATGTGAGTATCAACGTCAAAGTTGGTGATCGCGTCAAGGGGGGGGAGAGTATCATTGGATCGTTCAAACAGAATAGCTAATTTCAGGGGCATTTTCCCGGGCGCCTTCACGATGGGGAATCTCCTGTGTGGTTTCCTGTCGATAATTGCCGCGCACAACGGTAATCTGGCGCGGGCGGCCTGGTTGATCATACTGGCCGCGTTTATGGATGCGCTCGATGGCAGAGTCGCACGTCTGGCGCGATCAACCAGCAAGTTCGGGCAGGAGCTTGACTCGTTGGCAGATATAGTCAGTTTTGGTGTAGCACCGGCGTTCCTCACGTCGATTTCTGTGCTGACTGATTTTGACAACAACATGGGATGGATTGTGGCGGTGATCTTCATGATGACCGGCGCGTTTCGTTTGGCTCGCTACAACGTCATATCCGACCCCCACCGCAAAGCGCGGTATCTTGGTCTGCCAATACCAACCGCAGCGGTTGCGATCGCGTCGTACATCGTTCTCTGCATGAAGTACTTCCAGGATATTCAATACCCGGAGTTCTTTGTGACCATGGTCATAGCTCTGTCCGGTCTGATGGTCTCCACGGTGGCTTATGACACGCTGCCGGAGAAGTTTGACACGACAGAAAATCGTTTGAAGGCGCTGGGAGTTTTTGTATTCTTGGTGGCGGTGTTGATCAGACCGAGGATGATGATCTTTCCCGGCGTAGCATTGTACATCCTCCTCGGCGTTGTGAAGGAGGGTTGGCGAATCATGGCGGGGAGCAGCCACAGGATCAGAAAGGATAGGTCTCATGTCGCGGAAGAGTAAGAAAGTTGTCTGCCATATCAGTCTGAAGGATGGTGTGCTGGACCCGCAAGGGGTCACTATTCGCAACGCGCTGGCACAGCTTGGCTTTGATGATGTCGTGGAAGTGCGTTCCGGCAAAGTGTTCGAACTGACCTTCAAGCCTGAAGCCACCGATGATGTTCGCGCCAAGTCCGAGGATATCTGCCGCAGAGTGCTGGCGAATCCGGTGATCGAGACTTTCGCGGTCGAGGAATCGTAGGATGAAGTTCGGCGTAGTCACATTCCCCGGGAGCAACTGCGACTATGATAGCTACATGGTGGTCAAAGACCAACTGGGAAAGGATGTCGAGTTCATCTGGCACAAGGAGAGCGATGTCTCCGGTTTTGACTGTATCATCCTGCCAGGTGGTTTTTCGTATGGTGATTACCTGCGTACCGGCGCGATTGCCCGCTATTCACTGGTCATGGGATCGGTTATCGATTATGCCAACAATGGTGGGCTGGTAATTGGAATTTGCAACGGTCTTCAGATATTGCTGGAGTCCGGGTTGCTGCCCGGCGCCATGCTACGCAACCGATCGCTGCAGTTCATATGCAAACATGTTTATCTGCGCTGCGAAAACAACGAGACGCCGTTCTCGAACCGGCTCGGTGTTGGCGACGTGCTAAGAATTCCGATTGCGCACACCGACGGCAACTACTACTGGTATCGGGCGGATGTGCAGGAATTGGAGCGTAATCGTCAGGTCGTGTTCCGCTACTGCACGCCGACCGGCGAAGTTACCGACGAGGCAAATCCGAATGGCAGCACCAATAATATCGCCGGTATCTGCAACAAGGCGCGCAACGTCTTTGGAATGATGCCGCACCCGGAACGGGCCAGCGAGGCGCTCCTGGGGTCCGCCGATGGTCTGGCGATCTTCCAGTCCATTGTCGCTTTTGCCGCGTCAGGAGTGACAGCTTGAAGCGCAGCGAAATTGTCTTTCTAATAGTTTCCCTGATACTGGCAGCCGTGGCGGGTGGATTGGTAGGGGACATCATCGGCAAGTTTCTTCCGGACGGCGCCACCAAGACCCTCTTTCAAGAGAGCTTGCAGATTGGAATCAAACCCTTTACGGTTGACTTTTTCGCGATCAGCTTCACGCTCGGATTTATGTTCAAAATCAATTTTGTCAGCGTATTATTCCTGGTGATGGTAGTGATCTACTTTCGTTGGTGGTATATCTAACTTCTGGAGGAGAAGATGTTTGGTGGACTCGGAGTGCAGGAACTACTTGTCATATTCCTGATCGTATTGCTCCTGTTCGGCGCCAAGAGAATTCCGGACATCGCGCAGGGTCTTGGTCGCGGAATTCGCGATTTCAAAAAGGCGATGAAGGATACCTCTGATGAGGTGACAAAACCGACGCCGGATGACGATAAGGTGACGAAAAGCGATAACAGTAGCGATAAAAAGGAATAGATGTTCACCAAAGAAGATATCGACAAGATCACCGGGATTCTCGGGTCGCAGGAAGCGATTTGGGAGTCCGATCATCACCGCATCAAGGTCGTCCAGGTTGAAGAAAAGCGCAGCCTGGTTCTGGAAATCTACCCCGATACGGCTCTCGGCAACAAACGCGGCGCCCTAATTGTTGTGTATACCGGCGGAGCGCATTTGCAGTTGCACAATTGTTCCGGCTACGTCGTCAGCGAAGAACTCGGCGAAGTGACCTTTGTCGCTGAATGTGAGGGGCGTCTCTCCGGACTGGTCGTGGAACGTGAAGCCGCCAGTTCGCTTTACGCCGAGGTCAATAGTGATCTGATCTCATCCGACTTCTCCAAGTTCGGAGTTGAAGTTATGCTCTCAGGCGTAGCCCTATCACTCGCCGAAGACTTGTTCAAGAGCGAGAAGTAGCGGCGTACTGACGAGCTGTTCCTATTTGTGTCAGGGCTCTTTTATTGTCGTTGTCTTTCCAATTCACCTCTTTCTTAAATAATTGAGTGGCGTAGCGCTACGCACTGACGCGTCACCGGGCGAAGGTGTGCGCAAGTCGCTGGGTGATAACGCCCTCTCTACTAATTGGCGGGGTGATGACATTATGCCTGATAGCAGCGATTGTGTGGAAAATGGGATAAGTTGTTGGGGGATAACGCCATCATCCTCTTTTCTTCCCCTACGGGGACAGGGAAGGAAGGCAACTTCGTCGAAGGGACTTCTTCAACAGTCTGGGGTCCACTGTGGTTGACGAGTTCTTTTAACCCGTGTCTCAACTATAGGCACCTCAAGTCCAAATGGGTTTTGACGACGTACAATTATATATAGAGGGGTTTGAAGTGCAGATCCAAACTGATTACAGTTCCAGTCCATATTCATCGCTTACCGTTCGTGATAAGGCCCCTGCCTCGGCAGGCCAGGATCCGGCAAATGCAAACAGCGGGGTAGAATCGCCGGAATACAAGGCCATCTCGAACAAGGCCTCAATGCTGCTTTCCAACACCGACATCTCCCCCTCGGAAAGGGTAAAGATACTAAACCTGCTGGCGAGAGCAAAGATAGCCGCCGCAAACGGGGCAACAGGAGAGTTGAACACCTTCTTTGACAAGATCAAGAATCTCGATCCGGGATTGGCCGTTAAGAGCGGCTCTTCTCCAAAAGGGACTCCCAAACCTCAAGGGGCATCAGAAAACCAAGGTGAAGACAGGGCTACCTACCAGGACCAATCGAATGATGTCGGCGTATCGTTCTCGTATCCCGTCGCGATGAACCAGTATCAGGCGCCTCTGGCTGTCCAGGCCCATGAAGGCGAGCACGTCATCATCGCGCGGGCCGAGGCTATGATTAATAACAAGAACGTTACTACTTATGTTGCTATCCATAATGGCTATGACGGCAAGGGGAGGCTCATTACAACCGGGGGAACAACGATAGTGATAACCAGTCCGAAACAAAAGATGAAACCGATCAAAACCGGGAACAAGGTCGATATCATCGTTTGAGACTCCAACCATCCTCCCGCGGCAATAACTTTGGCATCCTGCCTGTTTGCCGAGGCCCAAAAGCGGGCGCGCCCCAGACTTCATTAACACTCCGCTACGTAGCAAACTGAGTTTGCTCGCAGCCTCCGAACGAAACTCCGACCCGCACAATGCGTAGATAAGGATGAGAGGAATGGTGTATGAGTGATCATGGCGTTTGCCCCTGGTGGATGGGGTATTTTCTTGCAAGCTCGCTACGGCGTTGGGTGCAAGACCCGGAGAAGATTCTGAAGCCGTATGTCAAGGAGGGGATGAGGGTGATGGATGTGGGGAGCGCCATGGGTTTCTTCACGTTGCCATTGGCGAAGCTGGTCGGAAATCAGGGTCGGGTAATCGCGGTTGATCTTCAGGAGAAGATGATTCGTTCGCTCGAACGCCGGGCGCAAAAGGCCGGACTGGCCGGTCGAATCGAGACGCGCATTTGTTCGAGCACGTCGCTGGAGATTGATGATTTGGCAGGTAGCGTGGACGTTGCTCTGGCTTTTGCCGTGCTTCATGAAATGCCCGATAGCGCTGCCGCGATTCTCTCGATAGCGCGGTCGCTCAAAGGCGGCGGGCTATTTCTCATGGCCGAACCAACCGGGCACGTTTCTGCAGAAGGGTTCCGCCAGACAAGCGAAGTTGCGCTCCAACAGGGTCTTGAGGTTGTGGCCAGGCCAGTCGTCTGGCATAGTCATGCTTTGGTAATGCGGAAGCCGGCGGTGTAGGATCGGTTAGCGCCGAAAACACGACCCCTTCCTCTCTCGCTCAGGGAATGACTCCGATCAATATCTCTCGTCGGCTCAAAAGCGTTCCGGCTACGGTAGCGTAGTTGATGCAAAACGAAAGGGCAACCGCGAGGGCTGCCCTTCAATTCTCATGTCAGAAACCAACGATTACACCATTGCCGGTTTTTTGCCGAGGCTGACGGTGAAGTCTTCGAGCGCACCAGCCATGTCCTTGGCGCTGCGATAACGTTCAGCGGGGTCTTTCGCCAACGACTTCCTTAGCACCAGATCAAAAAGCGGAGGAACCTTGGGATCGAGGGTCGATGGCGGTGGCGGATTTTCGTTGGTGATCTTGTACACTAAAGCCGAGATATTCTCACCGACGAACGGCTTGGTGTGCGTGAGCAGTTCGTAGAGCACGACGCCGAGTGAAAAGATGTCTGAACTCGGGGTGACTTCTTTGCCCTTGAGTTGCTCAGGAGAGATGTAATTCGGCGTACCCATGGCGATACCGGTCTGGGTCATCGACGATGACTTGAAGTGCGCGATGCCGAAGTCCATCACCTTGACGCGGAAGTTTTCCATTACCATAATGTTTGCCGGTTTGATGTCGCGATGGATAATGCCCATCTTGTGCGCGTACTCCAGAGCCGAGCAAACCTGTATAATGGTTGACGCAATAATTCGGTAATTCAGATGCAAATTGCGTTTTAGCACCGATTCAAGGGTGTAGCCATCGATGTATTCCATCGCGATGTATTGTAGGTTGCCCTGTAATCCGAAATCGTAGATCGTGACGATATTGGGATGCGACAAATTGCCGGCGGCCTTGGCCTCACGCAGCAGGCGCTCCTTGAGCTCGTTGATCTCGGACGGATCGGCGATGGCATCAAGGCGAATGGTCTTGAGCGCAACCAAGCGGTCAATGGAAGGATCCTTACCCTTGTAGACCGTACCCATTGCGCCCATGCCGAGCGGTTCAATCACTTGATAACGACCAAATGACACGGGTTGTCCCTCGGTGGAGAATCTGACGGCGAGGGCTTGTTCTTCCGGAGTCAGAATCAACTCTTTCTCGGGAGCCGGCAGAGTGGCATCCACCTTAACCTCACACGGCGGAATCTTGGACATATCGACATCGAGCAGATCGGGAATAAAAGCTCGCGTCGCCGGTTCCTGCAGAGATGGATCGGAAGTGACAGGCGTAGATGGTGTCGCCTTGACGCGATCACTGCCCTTATCGTGTCTGACGTATTCCGATGCGGGAATCAAATCTTCACCGCGACGCATAGCCTCGAAGTCAAGGCGAATGGTTTCCTCGAAGACTTCTGGCGCCGGTGGTTCATCTCGCAGGATGCGAGCAGGAATTTCATCGAAATCAATCTCGCGATCTCCTTGGCGTTGCACGGTAATCGGTTCATCACCCAGTAGCTTGCGAAGATCAATGCCTTTGCTCAGACGTTTAGGCGCGGGCAGCGTTTCAATCGGCTTGACCGCAAACGATATGCCTAAGAAGAAGAGCACGGTCATTGTCGGATAGAGTATGTTGGTGACAACATTGAAAGCGCTGAACAGCACGAAATTGATATTAACAATGATGAAGCCCAGAATGAATAGGGCAATCAGGCGATACATCAAGGCCATCCGTGGCAGTACCAATCCGCCAAAAACACCGATGACCAGAATCAGTAACAGATCGACCGGTATCGGGAAATGCAGACGCGATGGCGCAGTAGAGGAAATCAAGTTCTGTACGGTCGCGGCATAGAAATTGTAGGCGGGAATCGTTCCGACGGTGCCGGTTTCGAAAGTCTCGAGAACTTCAGGAATTGTCACCGCCAAAACGACGGCCTTTCCAGATACCGAGTTGCGATCAGCATCACCCGTCAGAATGTCGATAGCCGAGAACATGGGATAAGCCAGCAAATCGGCCGGCAAATTGACCATCATCCGACCGTTTTTGTCCACTGGCAGCGGTCTACCACCAAGAATCGGGCGACCGTCTGACGTCAATCGCAGGTCGGCAGGACTGTTGCCGAGATAGGCGTTTGCCAATTGTAACGGCGTGGAGAAATAAATCTTGTCATCGTAGTTGATCATCAGATTGGCGAAACGCATTTTGTCGTCGCTATCGGGCTTATAGAAGCGGAAGCCGACGGCGCGGGCCTTGGAGGCAAAGATGCCCGGCGGCACAAACGCGGCGATGGCCTTCGGCAGATTATCCAGAGACATGTCCGGCGCGGGCAAAGTGGAAGAGGGAACCATGTACTCCGGCGCCTGACGCGACAGGTTGCCCTGTGCGCCCACGACGACATCGAACGGCTCGATCACGTTGCCGCATTCGGAGATCGACCGCGCCAGTTGGCTCGAGTGACCTTTGATGTATTCCTGTACGCGCTCGGTCAAAGCGATATCAAGCATGACGGCTTTCGGTTTATAGTCGCAGATCGTGATCAAGAGGTCACTGAGGCGACCATGATCCCAAGGCCATTTGCCAACCTGATCGATGGAACGTGAGTCGATCGCGACAATGGCGATGGCGCTCTTGTCCGGTTGAAGTGTTCTGGTCGCGCGGACCTTGTCCTCGATCGTAAGTTCGAGTTTCTCCAGCGGAGACAGATTCTGCACATAGATGACCAGTACCAGCAGCGTCAGAAGCCAATAGAGGATTCCGCTCTTAAATCTGCTGAGCAACTTGTCGACGAAAGATTGTTTTACAGACATCTTGGTCTATCTCCCCTCCGTCAGTCGCTCGATCAGGAACGCGGGCAAATAAACAGCGCGCATCTTATGTTGAGCCGCCTCAATATCGTAGGGCAGGCGACGATAATGCAGACGCTGCGAAATGGTGTCATAAATTGCATAGCAAGCGCGCGGATCACCGTCGCGAGGCTGACCTACCGAGCCGATATTGGCTATGTAACGGCAATCATCGCTAAGACTTAGCTCCTCGTCACAGAGCATGTCACATTCGCCCAAAGGATCTTGTCTGAAGGTCAGCGGTTGATGCGAATGACCGATGAAGCAAATCGGCTCTTCGAAGGCATCAAATTGCCGATTGGCCTCCGCCGTTGACAGACAGTAACTCCAGGATTCGGGGGCATCGGGCGTGGCATGCACGAGCAACAATTCGCCGACTCTTTCAATCAATCTAAAGGACGAGAGGATTCCCTGAGACTGGGACGTAAGCACTGATACAGAGAAGTTGATGCCACTCTGGGCATAGACGTTGAAGTCTGTGGGATCAAGAAGTCCCAGGGCGCTGTAATCGTGATTTCCCATAAGCTTCACGTCGCAGGTTGCATTGATGATCTGTAGGACTTCGTTGGGATTGGCGCCATAGCCGACGGCATCGCCAAGGAAAAAAACTCCGTCAATCGCGCCGTGTCTTTTGATGTCATCCATGACGGCTGTCAGGGCTTCCAGATTGCCGTGAACATCCGATATCAGGGCATAGATCATGTTTATCCTTCAATAAAGCGAAAGACCGATTTCCCAACTTCGATAATGTCCCCATTTTTGAGTGTGACGCTATTGATCGGCTCGCCGTTTACTTTGGTCTTGTCCTTGCGACCAAGGCTAAACAGGGTGAAGGCTTCGCCTTCCTTGATGATCTTAGCCTGTAGTCTCGACACGAAAAACCCGCGTACCGGAACAGTGACGTAGTTGGCCTTGCCAAACGTCGTTGTTTCCTGATCGAGAGAGTACTTCGGCTTGTTCCTGTCGTTGAGGGCCAGCAAGATCGTCCCGCCGACTTGACCCGCCATTTCCTTGTCCTGGCGGTCTTGTTCGACTAGGTCCTTGTGCTTTCTGGTGGAAAGTACCATGGTGCCGTCCATGTCCGACATCTTCCGGCTTGACTGAGCATCCGCGTAAAAGACGAGATCATATTTACCGATGGTGATGACGTCATTGTCATGGAGCGGCTGTTCAGTAACCTTGCGTTGATTGACGAAGGTGCCATTCAGACTGTCATTGTCAATTAGAACGGCTCCCTGGTCGGAGAACTCAATTTGCGCGTGTTTGCGCGAGACGCCCCGGTTGTCGAGCACAATGTCGTTTTCGGTCGTACGGCCGATGGAAATGTGCTCCTTCTCGGTCACAACCCGTTCGATGATCTTCTCTGAGAACTTGACAACGATTTCGGGCATCGGCGGCGCTCCTTTCTCCCGTCTTAGTGCCTAAACAGATACGTTACTTGCTGCTCAACAGGTTACCGAGGCTTTCTTGTTAATCCTAAACAACTTGCTGCGCACATCGTATTCATATATATTTTCGTCATGATGCCGGTAAACTTGAGACGCAGACCATGGGTCTTTGCCGCCCCGCTCGCGGGAGTGTCAGATTGGCCGTACCGCAAGATCGCCAAACGCTGCGGAGCAGACTACGTATTTGCGGAAATGATTGCCGCCGAAGGACTTGTGCGAAACAACCTTCGCACCTGCAAGCTTCTCACTCGTCATCCAGGCGAAACCAACATCGGCTGCCAGCTTTTTGGGACCAGACCAGAGGCGATCGCGGATGCGGCGGTCATCCTGCAAGAAATGGGTTTCGACTCGATCGACCTGAACTGTGGCTGTCCGGTACATAAGGTGGTCGACAAGAATGGCGGTGCGGCATTGTTGAAAGATCTACCTCTTCTGGAGCGGATTGTCTCGGCAGCGGTCAAGAGAATCTCGATTCCTTTCTCGATTAAAATGCGTTCCGGGTGGGACGCAAAGCATATCACTTTTCTGGAGGTTGGCAAGATCGCCGAGGGAAGCGGCGCGTCCTACATTTGTCTGCATGCGCGCACTCAGACTGAGCAGTTTGCGCCGGATGTGCATTGGGATCATATTCGGCAGTTGAAAGAGGCCGTGTCGATACCGGTAATCGGGAATGGCGGGATTAGGACGGCGGAAGATGCAGTGCGCATGCTCGGCGAGACCGGTTGCGACGGTATCATGGTTGCCACGGCGACACTGGGCAATCCCTTCCTGTTTCGCGAAATCAGAACGTTGCTCGATACCGGGAAGCCGGAGCCGAGAGCCGGCAATGAAGAAAGGATTTTGACCTGTCTGGAGCACGTCCGTGGGATAGTCGAATTGTGTGGCGAGTCGGCGGGGATCAAGAGATCGCGCAAACTTTTGGGCTGGTATTATCGCGGAATCACGGGACGCAAAAGAGTCGACCCACAACTCTTTCAGGTCAACACCTACGCGGGAGTTGAATGCTATCTGGCCGCGGCGGTGGAAGCTACGAGAGAAGACGCGGCATGAAGAAGAAGTCGAACCTCGAGAGTATACTGCTGGGGGTTGCGGACGGCAGTGTTGATATCAAGAACGCTATCCATCTGCTGAGACAGAGTGGTGTCGAAGATGTCGGATTTGCCCGCATTGACCACGGCCGACGCGAGCGCTGCGGTTTCCCCGAGGTCATCTTCGCCGAAAACAAACAGCCGGCGCAGATTGTTGTGATCGCCAAACGCATTGTCGCCAGCGGTGAGCCGCTATTGATCACGCGATTGGATGAAGCCAAGTTCAAGCACGTGAAAACGAAGCTTCCGAAGCTGCAATATAACGCGCAAGCGAGAGCAGCCTATCTCACCGAGAAAGCACCCAAGCGACAGGCGGGCGTGCTGATTGTAACCGCGGGAACTTCTGATATTCCGATCGCCGAAGAAGCGGCCGTGACCTGCGAGACTCTGGGATATGCGCCGGAACGGCTGTATGATGTCGGTGTGGCCGGTATCCACCGGCTGTTGGCTCAGTCGGATAAATTAGGTCAGGCGAAAGTGATTATCGTCGTAGCGGGTATGGAAGGCGCATTGCCGTCGGTGGTCGGTGGCTTGGTTGATGTGCCGGTAATAGCAGTGCCAACCTCGGTGGGATATGGGACATCATTTGCCGGTATTGCGCCACTATTGTCAATGCTCAATTCCTGCTCGTCGGGTGTGACGGTTGTGAATATCGACAATGGTTTTGGAGCGGCTATGGCTTCTTTGAGAATTCTGAACTTATTGAATAGAAAAGCATGAAGCACATTGAGTATCAGATTCCACCGATTGCGCACACTCCGATGTATAATTGGCACAAATTTTGGTCTCGCAAGACGTGGAATGTCGTAAGCGAATTCGTCAAGACATACTGCCCGGAAGGTGGGATCGTTATCGACCCATTTTCGGGGAGTGGAGTCACCGCCTTAGAGGCGCTGCGGAACAACCGCCGGGCGATAGCGATTGATATAAATCCGATTGCAACGTCGATTCTCAGGGCGACCGTCGAGTTTGTTCCTGAGAACGCAATTCTTGAAGCATTTGCCAAGATCGAACAGGCTGTGCGACCAAAGATCGAGAGTATGTACGAAACGAAGTGCAGGTCATGCGGCGCACCGGTTGTGGCAACCTGTTATATCTGGAAGAGAACCTTGCTGGGCAGGGAGAAACTTGAAGACGTTAGATATGTCTGTCCGCAGTGCGGGAATGAGCGGCGTTCAAAAACCTCCCCGACCAAAGCTGATACTTCATTGGCGATGAACCCTCAGCAGCGGCTGGCGACGTCAGGAATATGGTACCCGGATCAGAAACTCGAGTATGCCGACGGGCAGCCATTCATGAAGCGCGAACGCTATCACAGTGTTGACCAGCTTTTCACAAACCGAGCCCTCTACTCGCTTGGTCTTCTGCGCCAAGAGATCGACGCGATTGCAGACAAAGCCCTCAGGGGTCTGTTTCTGATGGCGTTTTCGTCAATGGTTCACTTGGCCTCCAAAATGATGCCGGACAGACCAACTCGACCCATGAGTGGTGTCTGGTTTGAACACAGCTACTGGTATGCGAAGACATACATGGAGCAGAATGTCTGGGAGAAGTTCGAGAGTGCCGTAATCGGGCATCAGGGTATCTTGAAGGCAAAAGCGGAGTCAAATCCGATACTCCGTGGCAAGACTATTGCGAGAGATGCGAGAGATTTTGTCAAAAATCACAGGGATCTGTTAATAATCAACGATTCCGCGCTGGACACACTTAGGGACCTTGCGGATGAGGGAATTGCATGTGACTACTGCTTCACCGACCCGCCTTACGATTCATCAATTCAGTACGGAGAGCTGGCGTACATGTGGGTCTGCTGGTTAAAACAGGATACAGGCTATTTGGAAAAAATCGCAACGGATGAGGTAATTCATAACGAGCGGCAGAGCAAGGATTTTGAGCGTTATCACGTAATGCTGTCGTCTACTTTCAAGGAAATACATCGAGTGCTCAAGCCAAAGTCATACTTCACGGTGACGTTCCACAATCCGACGTTTAAGGTTAGAAACGCCACAATTAGGGCTGCCGTCTTCGCCGGTTTTGAGTTTCAGAAGATACATCATCAGGAATTGGCTCGTCCGTCCGCTAAGTCTCTGCTGCAACCATTCGGTTCAGCGAACGGGGATTTCTACCTCAGGTTCCAGCGGGCAAGCGCGAATGGACAAGGGACGGGGACCAAGAATCTTGACGAAGCACGGTTTCGCACAATTGTCGTCGAAACCACGAAGCGTTTACTTGCCGAACGATGGGAGCCAACACCATACACGGTCGTGATAAACTATATTGATCCAGTTTTGGCGAAGGAGGGGTTCTACCACGAATTGTATCCCGGATTTGACGTTAAGACGGTGCTTCAGAACAGTCTCGATGAGGACTTCACGCTTGTGCCGACAAAGATCGGTGGTGTTTCTGGAGAATGCTGGTGGTTCAAGGATCCCAGTACCGTAACACACCACGAGATACCACTGAGCGAGAGGGTAGAGCAGAGTGTCCTGCGGACACTTACGAGTAAGTATAAGGTGTCGTACACCGATCTCTGGAGGCAAGTCAACGAGGAGTTTCCTAATTCGCTGATGACTGATAGCGCCAGCATTGTGGAGACAATAAAGGAGTACGCCGAGAAGACGTCTGAAGGTGAGTGGGTGCTCAAGAGCGCATTCAAAGCGCGACTGTCAGAGCATAGTCTCATTATTGCGTATCTGGCCGAGCTTGGGGATGTCTTTGGTTTTCAAGTTTGGATTGGGAAAAAGGAGCAAGGAGACAGCTATCGAACACCTGACGGTGATAAGAAATTGAGAACACTCGTGTCTTTCGAGGAGACACACAAACTGCCCTATGCACCGAAGGTGTTGAAGGATATTCTCAACATTGACGTCCTCTGGTTGAGAGCTGACCGAATTGAGGTAGCCTTCGAGGTTGACAACTCGACATCTATCACTTCGGCGCTCGAAAGATGCTCTCATATCGAAGCGGCGATCGAGCGATACATCGTCCTGCCCGACGAACGTCAGGCGCTCTTTGAAAAGAAGATGCACATGCCAATGTTTGCGGAGAGATTTCATCGAGACACTTGGCAGGTCATCTACTATGACTATTTCAAGAAGCACTTTGTTGACTTGAAGCGCAAGAAGGTCACGCTAAATACGGTCGCCGGCAATGCCATGAGAGCTTCGCGCTCCACAAAGCAACCGTCCAAGAAAGATCAAATGCAGTTGACGCTATGAAAATCGGGTATCTTGACTGCTTTTCGGGCGCTTCGGGGGATATGATCGTCGGAAGCATTATTAGTGCCGGTTGTGAACCGGAATACTTGCAGGAGCAGCTTGACCTTCTGGGATTGCCCTCGGTAAAACTGGTGACCGGTTCAACGAAGAAACAGGGTCTCGCAGGAATCACCGTGCGTTTTGAATCGTCGGAAACCGACCCTCCACACCGGCATCTGTCGGCCATCGAAAAGATCATTGACGGTTCGCGGCTCGATGATGATGCCAAGCATTCGGTCAAGGCGATTTTCCGACGGATCGGGCAGGCGGAAGCGCGGATGCATGATGTGCCGATGGAAAAGATACATTTTCATGAAGTCGGAGCTATCGACGCGATCTGTGACATAGTCTGCGCCGTGGTTGGATTCCGGAAACTGGGCATCGAGAAGCTGTATTCCTCGGCGATCCTACTCGGGAGCGGCGTGACGAAATCGGCGCACGGAGTGATCCCGTTGCCGGCGCCGGCGACGCTGGAAATCGTCAAAGGCTTCCCGGCAACACGTATCGAAAATGGCAAAGAGATGACGACGCCAACCGGTGCGGCGATCATTGTTGAGTTGGCCTCGCATGCGGCCGGATTTGACATGGTGGTCGAGGATGTAGGTTACGGCGCAGGCACGATGGACTTGGATGATCGTCCTAATCTACTGCGGCTGATTGTTGGCAACACAGACGAGCAGTTGTTGAGCGATCAAGTGGTGATCATTGAAACCAATATCGACGACGCCACGCCGGAGCAGATCGGGCATTTACAGCAGCGACTTCTGGAGTCGGGCGCGCTGGATGTCTTTGTGACGTCTATTCTGATGAAGAAGAATCGTCCGGGGCATCTGCTGTCGGTGATTTGTCACCCTGACAAGATGGAGATTCTGTCAGTAGTCATCCTGCGAGAGTCGTCAACGGCCGGTGTACGGTTGCGCAATGAATCGAGGCGAAAGCTTAGCTCTGAAATCAGGCCGGTGGAAACCGAGTTCGGCATGATCCGAATCAAATACTTCTCCGGCGGCAATATCAGTAAATTCAGCCCTGAATATGAGGATGTGGTTGCGGCGGCAATGAAGGCGGGAGCGCCTTTTCAGAAGGTTTACAACAGCGCTCTCATGGCAGCCAATCAGCTAAAGGAGAGATAAAGTGAGCGATCTGAAGGTGTTAGTCTTTGCCCAGAAAAAAGGGACAGCGCTGTCGGGAATAGCGTTAGAATTACTCAATATCGGACGGCAACTGGGAGACAAATTGTCCGGCAAACTGGGTGCGCTCGTAATCGGCAATGGAACCGACACCTGCGCGAAAGCGGCGCTTGCCGCTGGTGCGGACGTATGCTACACGGTTGAAAACAGCGCACTGGACAAGTTTGCGGACGACGCTTATGCCAAAGTTTTGGCAGAGTTGGTTGCGAGCAAGTCGCCACAGATCGTACTTGGCCCAGCCAATTTCTACGGCAAAGCGCTATTCGGCAGGTTTGCGGCGCAATTAGGAGTTAGTATTGCTCCCGACTGCACCAAACTGGATATTAGCGGTCAAGGCACACTGGAGGCAGTAAGGCCCGCGTTTGGGGGCAAGGCTTATCTCACCGTCAAATTCAAATCGACGCCGCAGATCGCAACACTGAGGCCGAAGGTTTACGCTGAGGCGACAGGTGACGCCTCGCGCGGCGGATCGGTAGAAGCATTTTCGCCATCTGCCAATGCGTTGTCGTCATCTTATAGTGTGGAGACGGGGGCCGTGACAACCGGCGGTGAAATCAGTCTGGCGGAAGCGGACATCATCGTCTCCGGAGGGCGCGGGTTGAAGGAACCGGCTAATTTCAAACTGATCCAGGATCTGGCGCAGGCGCTCACCGGCGCTGTGGGTGCATCGCGCGCTGTTGTCGACGCCGGTTGGATTGCCTATAAATATCAGGTTGGACAGACCGGCAGAACGGTCAATCCCAAACTCTATTTCGCGATAGGTATTTCCGGCGCGATTCAGCATCTGGTCGGCATGCAGTCTTCCGGAACGATCGTCGCCGTCAACCGTGACCCTGATGCGCCGATATTTAATGTTGCCACATACGGCATTGCGGGTGACCTGTTCGAGATCCTGCCGGCGCTGACGACCAAGTTCCGCAAGGAGCTTGGCAAATAGCTTTATCGTTGATTCGTCGTAGGGGCGCAGCATGCTGCGCCCGCTGCCCTGTTATTTCACTAAGTATCGTGCGCGGCGTGCGTCCCGAGCTTGTCGAGGGATTCGCCGCGAGACATGTGTGAGTGTAACTCACTATGAGTCGTTACGCTTCTATTGACATCGGCTCCAACTCGACGCTATTGCTGATCGTCGAGCGCAAGCATCGGGGAGGGGTGCGCGTGCTGGTCGATACCAAGCTGTCTACCAAGCTGTCTTATGGCGCCGCCGTCGGCAATGCCATCACTCAGGCGGGCATTGAACGCCAGTTTGCGGCGCTTGATCGGATTCAGGATCTTCTCACCAACTATCATGCAGAGCGAATCGTGGTGTGCGCCACACAGGTATTCCGCATTGCCGACAATGGACCGGAGTTAGCGGCAGAGATCGCGCGTCGATATGGCTGGAAGGTCGAGATTATTGATGGACGCAAAGAGGCCGCATTGTCCTACCGAGCTGCGGCGACAGGCCTGGCCGATGTGCCGCAAGAGCGGGTAGTGTTTGATGTCGGAGGAGGTTCGACGGAAATTGTGTCGGGAAGTGAAGAGCGAATCAACTTCGCTCACAGCTTCCCGATCGGTGCGGTCAAGTTGGCGGAGGCGTGCGCATTGACCGACAGAGTGACTGCTGACAATATGAAGGCGGCGACGTTTCACTTAGGGACGATCATGCCTGCGGATAGTTTTGCGGCCGTCCCGCGTGGGAGATATGTAATTGCGGTTGGCGGCACCGCAGCGACACTGGCGGCGCTGAAGTTGGATCGGCAGGTATTCGATCCGGCGCTGATTCACGGAGTTATTCTGTCGAGGGAATGGTTGGAAAGAGCGACTTCCGACCTCTCCGGGATGACCGCCATGGAGCGCAGCGCACGGCTAGTGTTTGACCCCGATCGCGCGGAGATTATCGTGGCCGGTGGCTTGATACTCAACTACTTAGTTGAAATGTTGCAATGTACCGGCGTAACGGTCTCCAACCGCGGGCTGCGTTGGGGCGTACTTCTGGATCGATACTCGGAATTGGCCGCATCGATGATTAAACATGAAGGCGGCGTTTGACGTCATTGTTTTTGCTTGACTTGTAGTCGCCGATTCCTAACTTACGCTGGGAGGAGTCATTATCGAGTAAACGTTAATGGATTGAAAGAATACGCTAGGAATAGATAGTGACGACAAACCTGTAAACACCGAAATGCTCGCTGATATGTGGGATTTCGGTATTTTTGTTTTGGTGGAAACAATATGATACGTTGGATTTTTACCTGTGTTATCACCGCAGTGCTGTTTGCCGCCTTACCGGCATTCGGCTGGATGGCCTTCGATTTGTCGCATCCGATCGACTCGCTTGCCGACAATACCGTTGTCGACATTGTCTATGACGGCACTTACGTTTGGCTGGCAACCGGCAACGGTCTGTCGGGGACGAAAGATGGCGGCGCGACTTGTTGGAGGTCATTTAATCAAACAAACGGATTTACGCGCAGTTCGATTTCGGCGTTGGCGGCGACAGGCTCACGCTTGTGGGTGGCGACATCACACGACACTGCCAGCCCCAGTTCCGGGGTACTGGTTCCGGCCGGCGGTGGATTACAGATTACGGATAATTTCGGGGATGATTGGCGATTGGTCGAACCCAAATCGCTGTCGTCGCCGGGCATGTTGGCATATGATCTGGCGCCATACGATTCCTCAATCTGGGCAGCGTGTTTCTATGGGGGGTTGCTCAGGAGTCTGGATCGAGGGGAAACCTGGCAGAATATCTTCGTAGATACGACACTGAGGAAAGATTTCGAGGGGAAGACGGACACTCTGCTTGCGGGGAGATATTTTTCGGCGCTGGTTGATCCGTATCATGATGACTCGGTCATTGTCTGGGCGGGCTCGGCAGAGGGTGTTCAGCGACTTTATTATATAGGAAAACACAAAAAGCTGGCCAGCAATCGTATCAATGATATTGCTTTCGATGGGGAGTCATGGTGGTACGCCACCGATCGCGGTCTGACGAAGTTCGGCGACAGTCTGTTCATTTTCAATACCTACGACATGGACAACGGTCTGCCGGGGAATTTCGTCTCGGCCGTAGGAACTGATGGCAACCTGATCTGCGCCGGTCTTTACGATACGTTGAGCCGACAGTCGCTCGGATTCATAGTTTCGACCAACGGCGGTAGCAACTGGCAGCAAGCATTATCGGAGCAGGCGGTTGGCGCAAACAAAATGATACAGGAGATCGCCATCCACAATGGCAGTATCTGGGCAGCTTGTGATCGGGGCGGACTATTGCGCTCCACTGACAACGGTCTAACTTGGCGTAACTATTATCTTGATTCAACGGTCACTTCCACCGACGATCCGCGAAACACGATACACTGTGTCAATGTCGCCCCACGCGAGAATCACACGAAGGTACTTGTCGGCAGCGACTCAGGCATCGTTGTATTCTATTTTACCGGCTTGTCAGGCGTTGACTCGACGAAGTACTTACCGCTGCAAGACGATACGGCAAACGGTCAGAAAGTGGTGTCGATCAGCACAATGGTAACAGCCAATGGCGACGAAATCTGGGCGGCGACGCATCTCATCCGGCAAGGCGCGGGTTTCAGACCCGGCACAATCAGAAGTACCAATAACGGGGAAAGCTGGAGTCATCATCTCATCGGTCCGCCTGCGATTGTGCCGACGGAAGTCCGAATCGTCGGACAGTTCAAAGATACGCTGGTTTGGGTCGCAACGGAGAGTGGCATGCGCGAGTCCACCAATTTCGGCGATCGCTGGAATATTCCGTTGATTGCGAGTTATCCTGACGTGATCAGCAGTTCGGACACAATGTTGGCCGTGGAGGCTACGTCATGGCAAACTCACATCGGCTCGTTGGGCAAGGGCGCGGGCTATCTCGGTCTGTACGGCGACAGCACGTCTGCCACACTGTATTGGCTGGTGCTCAAAGCCAATCTGGTGGCTGACAGCTTAGATCATGTTGGACGGTCGTATGTGCTCATCGACAGCGTTCCGAGCGACTCACAGATAGCCGGCAATTTCATCCCAGCTTTAGGTTTGCAACATCGCGGTGATAAGAACGTGATTTGGGCGGCGGTGCGCAGTACCGGCAACTACCAGTACAATGGGATCTGCATCACCAGCAATCGCGGTAGGACGTGGAAACTAATTGCCGACGGAGCCATCGCATGGAATTTTGAGTTCAACGGAGACACGGCATGGGTACCCACTTCACAAGGCCTGCTCATGACGACGGATGAAGGCGCGAATTGGAGGACGCTGAAGATTGTCGAAAAGGCAACCGGGAGGGAAATTGGCGGCAACGTCGAGGTCTATGCTGCCCGGTACGTAAACGGTGCCCTGTGGGTGGGGACGAATGACGGAGTCGCGCGGAGTGTCGATCTGGAGGACTGGCAGATTTGGCGTGTGTTTTGTCCGATTGCGGAAACAGCGGGAGATGACAAACGATCTTACGTGACGCCGAATCCTTATTCGCCATACCTGTCCGACGGGCCATTGAAGTTTCACTATCGGCTCAAGCAATCGGGAAATATCACGATCAAGGTATATGACTTTGCCAATAACCTCGTCAAGACCGTGGTCAGCGGGGTTAGTCGAGATGGAGACGTGCAGTACGATGACTTTGAGCGATGGGACGGACGGAACGGCAAAGGCGATATTGTGGCTGGGGGTGTATACTTGTATGTTATCGAATCCTCCGGAGGCGACGAACTCTGGGGCAAATTCATGGTGATACCATAATATGAAAAGAAACATCACAATCGTTTTGGTCGTCCTGCTGCTGGGTCTGTTCGCGACCGCGCAGGCGGAAGAGGACGGCGGCTATGCGGGTGCATATCTGCAACTTTCAATGAATCCACGCGCGACGGGAATGGGCAATGCCTACACGGCCGTATCGGATGACATTTCGGCGGTGTTTTTCAATCCCGGTGCCGCGGCACAGGTTCAGCGCGTGACATTTGGCGGAGCCTACCGCGATCTATCCTATCAGCGGTCGCTGCAGCAATTGGCGATATTGTTTCCGGTACGCGGAGAAGCGGCGATCGGAGTGTCGGCCGAGATGGCATCAATGGGGGACATCGTCGGTTGGACCAGCAGTTGTGAGCCGACCGGGACACTCGATAATATGGACGCAGTTTTCTCGGTCGTATTCTCGCGCCGGTTTTCACGATTCCTCTCTGTGGGCGGTGATGTGCGTTACTATTACAAAAAATTGGAGACGACTGCGGCCAATTCCGCCGGTTTTGATGTTGGCGGGATGTTGCACCTCAAGCCGGAGGCGGGTCTTCCGGCTGGTTGCCCGATTGATTTGCTGCGGTTGGCTGCGGTGGTTCGCAATATAGCGGCCAAATATCCTTGGAGTTCCGGCGACTATTGGGGCAAATACGGTTACTATGGGACTGCTCACACCGACAAAGTACCGGTTCTGGTCAAGGTTGGCGCTTCGGTACTATTCTTGAAGTCCAAGTTGCTATTGGCGGCTGACGAAGAAGTTGATGAAAAACGAGGAGTTAAGGGCTACTTCGGCGGTGAGTACAAGCTTGCGGAGCAAGCGGCGCTACGAGCGGGGCTGTCACACGGCAAACCGACGTTTGGCGTCGGCTTCAAGGTGCCCGTGGGCAAGGTAATGCCGTCGATCGACATTGCCGTGGAACAAGCGCAAAACCTCGGTGGCTGGGAATCGATATTCGGGTTCTCATTAGGATTGTGAAACAGGTTCAAATGAAGTGGGCTGAGAAATCATTCGCCGTGCTGGTTATCCTGATCCTATTGTCAGCGGTCAGGGTATCAGCAGCGGATCCCGGCAAGACGGGCTTTAATTCTCTGAAAGTCTCGCCGGGCGCGCGCAATGCGGCCATGGGTGATATCGGCGTGGCGGTGACGTCGAGTCTGTACGGCGTCTATTTCAACCCGGCGGTGATCGCCGACATCAAGGAAACCTGGGTTGGCTTTATGCATCACGAGAACATCTTTGATTCGCGTCGTGAATTCGTGGGGGTAGCGACACCGCTGTTGGGTGGCGCGGTATCCATGGGTTTTGACTATTTCAAGTTTGGTTCTATTGAGAGCCGAAACGAGTCCACCGAGGAGCCGTTGGGGATTTTCGACGCGCGTGATATTCTCGTCTATGGTGCGGTTGCCGTACCGGTGTCGGGGCGCCTGTCCCTGGGTGGCACGATCAAGTATGCAGCCGAGCGAATTGAGTCGCAGACAGCGAGTGCCTTGCTTGTCGATTTGGGTGCACGATTCCGGCCGCTGGAGAAAGTGTCTATTGGATTCGTCGGCAGAAACATCGGCGGTAGTCCCAAGTTCGAGACAGAGAAGTTTGATGTGCCGGTCACTATTGCCGGTGGAATTGATCTTGAGGTCAAGAACATGACCGCCGGTGTCGAAGTGTCGAAGCCGAAGAATGATGATGTGAAGGTGAACCTCGGACTGGAACGCTACATTGTGGAATTCGTGTCGCTGCGAGCGGGATACAAGTTTGGCTACGACGAGGAAAATATGGCTTTTGGAATTGGTTTCGCAAGATCGATCTGGCGTGTGGACTACGCCTTCGTACCGTTCAAGTCGGGACTCGGCACCAACCACCGCTTTGCGTTGACTGTACAATTCAAGTAATCGATAGAGGAGACAAGGTATGGCGAAGTATCGAATCGCCTGGTTACCGGGTGATGGGGTCGGCGTGGACGTGATGGATGCCACCAAGATCGTGCTGGACAAGATCAAGTTGGACGCGGAGTATATCCATGGCGACATCGGCTGGGAATTCTGGTGCAAAGAGGGCAATCCGCTTCCGGACCGAACGGGCAAGCTGTTGAAGGAGACGGACTGCGCGTTGTTCGGCGCAATCACTTCGAAGCCGAAAGAGGAAGCGCAAGCGGAACTGATTCCGGCGCTCAAGGACAAAGGGCTGACGTACGCATCGCCGATAGTGCGGCTACGCCAGGAGTTTGACTTGCGGACAAACAAACGCCCCTGCAAGGCGTATGAGGGCAATCCGCTGAACTACCGCGAGAACATTGATATCACCGTTTTTCGTGAGAATACCGAAGACCTCTATGCCGGTGTTGAGTTTTACCCGCTGCCCAAGAAATTGTCGGCGGTTATGGCTGAGTTGCACAAAAAGGCGAAGCGGTTTGCTGAGATGCCGGAAGAGGAAGTGGCGCTGTCGTGTCGGTTGGTAACCAAAGCCGCGTCGCGAAACATCATTCGCGATGCGTTTGAGTTTGCTAAGGCCAACGGCAAGAAATCGGTGACCATCGTCGAGAAACCGAACGTGCTGCGAGAAACGTCCGGTCTCTTCTGTCGCGAAGGTCGCAAGGTCGCTCAGGAGTATCCCGGAATCAAACTGGAAGAGACCAACATCGATGCCATGTGCATGTGGCTGATCAAAAATCCGATGGACTATGAAGTCTTGGTGACCACCAACATGTTTGGCGATATTATTTCCGACTTGTGCGCCCAGTTGGTCGGGGGATTGGGATTTGCCTCGTCGGGGAATATCGGCGACAAGTATGCCGTGTTTGAGCCAACGCATGGTTCGGCGCCGAAGTATGCCGGCATGAACAAAGTCAATCCGCTCGCGACGATGCTTGCTGCGAAGTTGATGCTGGAGTATCTGGGCGAGAACAATTCCGCTGTTCGTCTTGAAGCCGCGATTGCCGCAGTGATTAAGGAAGGCAAAGTGAGAACTTACGACATGGGTGGCAAGGCGACTACTACGGAGATGGCAACGGCGGTTGCCGACAAGCTGTAATGCTTGTGCTCGGCGTATGTCCTCGTGCGCCGAGATGGAATAGGGTAGCCCACAGCTTGCTTGTGGCTTAGTTCCTACATAACTGCATATGGATCGCCGTGCCGACACAAGTCGGCGCGGCGATTCCGTTGTCGCGCGCGGCGTATGTCCTGAGGCCGTCCCACAAACTCATCTCCCTCATCCCTACACCTCTCTCCCAGTGGGAGAGGGGACGGGGGTGAGGGTGTAAGATGTTGCGGCGCTATTATACAACTAAACACTCTTCGCTATCGCATTAACGATCAGCGAGCATACTCCGACTTATGGGGAGTGCTGCAAATGCGTTTCCACCGCGTAGGGGCGCGGTTCCCGCGTCCGAGAATGCTGGATTCCCGCCTGCGAGACTGTTGAAAAAGCCCGCTCTTCTTCAGGCGTCGTCAGGAATCCTGAGGTTGTCCCACAAGTGGAATTTCACCGGCCAGACGAACGATTTGTCGTAGGGGCGCACGGCAGTGCGCCCATCGACCTGTCGTTTCACTCAATGTTAATGCGGGTCGCCGCAAGGGCGACCCCTACACATGGCACGCCATGTTTGGCTTCTATGCCCAAAGCGTAACTTATGGGACAACCTCTCCTTTCCTGACGACCTTGACTGGCTTGACGAACTGGCAGGAAAAGATTCCTGCCAGCGCTCTCATACCGAGTTGCATTCATAATGATATTATGCGACAGATACGACGCACGAATCATGCCGTCAGCCGTAGGGGCGCAGCACGCTGCGCCCGCGGATACTCGCAATATCGAGAACGGAGTATGTATCATTTTGAATGCAACTGCGTATCAGGTGGCCTTTTCAACACTCCCCTGCGCGGGAATGACCTGGCAGTGTGCTCTTATCTTGTGTTTACGATGATGCGCCGCCTTTTGCGCATTTTGCAGCAGCCCCTTATGGGGCAGCCTCGGGATTCTTGACGGCGCCTTGTCAACAGCCGCCTTCGAGTGAATGACGGAGGCCTTACAGAGGTTCCCGCAAGGCTTCGACCATCTTGCCTCGCGTAGTAGTCTCGTGCAGCAGCGCGCCGAATTCAGCTCCAAGCAAAACGACGAAAGCGGAGTAGTACACCCAAAGAAACATAACGGCTATAGAAGTAAAAGAGCCGTAAATGGTAAGAAATCGAGCAAGGTGAGAAACATAGTAATCGAAGAGAAGCTTTGAGATTTCCCATAGCAGACTTGCCAGCAATGCGCCATAAAGAGCACTCTTGAAGTGATTCCATTTGCTTGGCAGCAAGTAATATATCCAGGTAAAGAGCATGGTAGAGACGATGATCGGAACCACGAACGAGATCACCGTACCCACAAAAGGCAGTTTCAGCAGCGGGATGTGCAGCACGGGGACTATGCCTTGCTCTGCCATGCTGATAAGCCCCGTCAAAGCGAGAGAAATCAGCAAGAACAGAATCATGAAGGGAATGCAGAGCAGCGCCACAAACGAGGCGCGCACAGCACTGCGCAGTTCAACTGTGCGCCAGATACGATTCATATCGTATTCGAGTTCCATAAAGATCGACATACTTCCCCAAAGCAAGCCAACAACACTGACGATGCCGACAATCGTCTTGCCTTTAACGGTGGTGGAAATCAACTCTATGGCCGCTGACGTTGACAGTGGCAGGTTGGCGGTGATGAAGGCGATGATGTCTTGAGCTGCCTGCTCGGATGATGAAGAAAAATGGCTCAAGAGTGATGCAGCCAGCAACACGAACGGCACAAATGACAAGATAGCGTAAAACGAAATCGCAGCTGCCAGAGATGGGCAGCGATCAGTGAAGAAAGTGCGACGAAAAAGAACCGAGGCAAAACGCAACGGCTTGATGGTCAATTGTCATCTCCGGAGAGGAGTATGCCGATCGGATGTAACGCCTCCACGTGATCGCAAACGACCTTGAGTGCAGCCGTAATCGGTACCGCCAGCACAATGCCGATCGCGCCCCAGAGCCAGCCCCAGTAGATAGTGGAGATCAATTGCGCCAACAAATTGATGTTGAGATGTCTGCCAAGCATTTTTGGCGTGATTATGTTCGCTTCGACGAATTGTACGGCCATAAAAAACACGAACACCCAAACAGCAGGCAAGATCGAACCATGCTGTACGTAGGCCATAATCATGGGAGGTACGGCGCCGATATAGGCGCCGGCGTATGGCACCAGACTCAATAGGGCCGCCAAAGGTCCCCAGACGTAGGGGTAGTTGATGCCCCCAATGAGTAGGCCGATGCTGACCACGATTGCCAGTCCGACCGTGATGATGAATCTCACCCAGAGATAGCTGGCAATCTGTGCGGAGACCTGCGAAATGATATTGGTCGTGGCAGAGACATTGTCGCTTCCAAGAGAGCTTACGATCCTCTTGCGGAGACCGGGTTGTTCAAATAGCATGAATAATGTCAGCAGGATTATGAGAATCGCCTGTCCGAGAAAGCTTAGGGCCGTACCAACACCTTTGAAGAAGAATTTTGGAATAGCCGAAAGCTTCGTCACATCGATACCATTCAAAAGTGTGCCGCCGCCGTCTTGTCCCAGGAAGTCGAGAATCTTGGGCAGATCCTTGGCGTGTTCTGTGCGCAGTCGTTGCAGTTGCTCCCAGTAGGTTGGCAAGTTGTCCGAAAACGCCAGCGCTTCGCTGTATATCAGCATCCCGATGGCGGTAATTGCAACGATGGCCAATAGCATGATGAGGATGACGGCCACAACGTGAGGAATCTTCAGTTTTTTCAACGCGGCAACGCCGGGCCAAAGTATATAGGTCAGAGTGGCCGCAGTGACGATAGGAACAAGAATGGGCGCGGCAAAGTAGCAGAGCGCGGTCAACGCCGCAACTGTCAGAAGCGGCGTAGCGACCTGATTGATGGTTAGCAGTTTGCTTCCGTCCGGCATCAGCTTTCTCCGATTAACTTGAGGAAATCGTCCTCGGATAAGATAGCGATTTTCAGTTTTATTGCCTGCTCATATTTCGAGCCGGGATCGGCTCCGGCCACGACAAAGTCCGTCTTCTTTGACACGCTTGATGTCACAATGGCGCCGAGCGCTTGCAATTTCTTCTTTGCCTGGTCGCGCGAATACTTCTGCAGCCCACCGGTCAGAACAAACGTCTTTCCTGCAAGTGGCTTGGGACCGGCGGTGATGCTATACTCCGGAAAGACCCTCCAAGCTTGACGCAATCTCGCTAAGGCTTCCCGATTGTGGTTGTTATCGAAGAAGTCGCGGATGCTCTGCGCGACAATGGGGCCGATGTCCTCGACAGTGCCAAGAACATCAGCGGTGGTGGTTGACAGGGCGTCGATCGAGCCGAAATGCTCCGCCAGCAGCGAGGCCACATGCTCCCCAACGTTGTTGATACCGAGTGCGACGATCAGGTGTTCAAGATCGCACCGCTTGCTCTTTTCGATGGCCGCCAGCAGATTGCTCGTCGATTTATCCGCCATCCGTTCGAGATTGGCAAGATCATTGTGCTGGAGATAGTAAAGATCGGCAAAACTGTGAATCAACCCGGCCGCCAGAAGCTGCTCGATCAGCTTGGGGCCCAGTCCATCGATATTGACGCCCCCCTTGGAAGCAAAATGAATAATCCGCTCCGCCACCTGCGCCGGACAGGCGGAATTTGGGCAGCGATGATTGGCCTCCCCTTCGGGTCGCACGACCTCGCTGCCACAAATGGGACAAGAATCCGGCATTGTGAACTGACGTTCCGCGCCGGTGCGCTTGGTGGTCAGGGGTTTGACGACTTCGGGGATGACGTCGCCCGCGCGTTGGATGATGACATGGTCACCGATACGTATGTCCTTGCGCGTGACTTCATCATAGTTATGCAGCGTGGCGCGCTTGACTTCGACGCCAGCAACCCGCACCGGTCTCAGGTGTGCCACGGGAGTGAGGACGCCGGTTCTGCCAACCTGTACGACGATGTCTTCGACGATAGTCTCTTCCTGCTGTGGCGGGAATTTCATCGCAATCGCCCAACGGGGAGAACGTGACAATTCGCCCAACTTTTGTTGCTGTCGGAAGGAATTGACCTTGACCACCATGCCGTCAATGTCGTAGTCGAGCGTATTGCGCTTCTCATTAAGATAATGGTAGCGCTGATGCACTTCGTCACGCTGAAAACAGAGCTTCGATTCCGGTGTTATGGCGAAGCCGACACGAGTCAGGAAGCGCAACAGCTCCCATTGATTCTGTATGGTCACGCCCGCAATGCGACCGCAGGCGTAGGCATAGAACTTGAGCGGTCGGGAGGCTGTGACATTGGGATCGAGTTGTCGGACTGAACCGGCGGCGGTGTTGCGCGGGTTGGCATACAACTCGTCCCCCGTCAATTCGCGCTCCTTGTTGAGTTGGGCGAAGTCGCTTTTGGTGATGATAATCTCGCCGCGAACTTCGACCAGAGAGGCGTCGCAGCCGCGCAGCTTGAGGGGCACAGTCTTGACGGTGTGCAAATTGGCAGTGATATCCTCTCCCGTCACGCCATCGCCGCGCGTTAGGCCAAGCGTCAATAGGGCATTTTCATAGATCAGTTCAACCGCGAGCCCATCAAGTTTCGGCTCGGTCACGTACTCGATGATGTCGCTGTCACCAGCCAATCCCTCGCGAACGCGGCGGTCGAAATCATCGAATTCTTCCGGTATGATCGCCTTGTTCAGAGACAACATCGGCACTGCGCGCTTGACCGAGCGGAATTCCGTCGTCGGCGCCGCACCGACTCGCTGTGTCGGCGAGTCGGGAAGTCGCAAGTCGGGATATCTTGACTCCAGTTGTGTCAGTTCATCGAACAAGCGGTCATACTCGGCATCAGTGATCTCGGGAGCGTCGTCAACATAGTACCGCTGATTGTGGTAGTCGATCAATCGGGCTAACTCGGCGATTCGCTGTCGGGCGGCGTCTTTAGTCATGGAGGGAATCTAGGCGGTCAAGCTACTGACGTCAACAAACAACGTGGCATTCAGGGCGCACTGTTTTTGCCTTGACACCGGGCGTTGAATAGTATCCTTTCGAGCCATGTTAGAAGACTCCCAGTTCAACTCAACGAAAATCGTCTGCACGCTCGGCCCGGCCAGCGCAGATGAAAGAACCATCGAAGCGTTGGTCAAGGCCGGAATGTCGGTGGCGCGCCTCAATTTCTCGCATGGGTCGTATGAGTTCCATCAGGCGCTGATTCGCCGGGTTCGGCGCGTATCGAAACGGCTCCGCCAGCCGGTGGCCATAATGCAGGACCTTTGCGGCCCCAAGATTCGGGTAGGCAAGCTCCACGGCGGGCAAGTGACTATCGATGCCGGCGCGCAGGTCACGCTGACGTCCAAGGAGGTCATCGGGGACAGCCATATCATGTCGGCAGCGCCCGCGGAACTGATACCCGATCTCAAACCGGGCGATCAGGTATTGATCGACGACGGTCTGATCCGGCTGGAAGTGGTGAAATCGGGACATCACGATATTGTTGCCCGAGTTATCAAGGGGGGGATCGTGCGCGAGCGCAAGGGGATCAACCTCCCGGGGGCGACGTTGTCTCTGCCGTCGCTTACCGACAAGGATATTGCCGATCTCGACTTCGGCCTCAAGCAGGGAGTCGACATAATTGCGTTGTCGTTTGTGCGCTCCGAGCATGACGTCAACAAGCTAAAGAACGAAATCAAGAAACGCGGGTTTGACACGCCGGTGATCGCCAAACTGGAAAAGCCGCAAGCGATCAAGCATTTGGCGGCGATTATCGAAGTTGCGGATGGCGTGATGGTGGCGCGGGGTGATCTGGGGGTGGAGATGCCGCTGGAACAAGTGCCGATCATCCAGAAGAACATCATTACGGTTGCCTTAGAGCATAACAAACCGGTGATTACCGCCACGCAAATGCTGGAATCAATGACTCAGAATATCGCACCAACGCGAGCGGAAGTATCGGACGTGGCCAACGCCATTTTTGACGGAACCGATTGTGTGATGCTATCGGGCGAGACTGCTGCGGGCAAGTACCCGGTCGAGACGGTGGAGATGATGTCGCGCATTATCCATACGACCGAATCGAAACTGCGCACTCAACCACCAACGCTGAATCTATTCGGCAGGCCAGCAGTCGAGTTCTCGATAGCCGTGGCGGAAGCGTCGGTAGCAATGGCCAAAGACATTGGTGCCAAGGTGATAGCCTGTTTCACCCAGTCGGGACTGACGGCGCGGCTGATTTCCAAGCAGGGAGCGCAGATACCGATCATCGCTTTTTCGCCGGACAAGAAGATATTGCCGCGTTTGATGATTTTCCGTGGCGTCGTTCCGAAGTGCCTGCCAATGTTGAAATCAATCGACGAGGTCATCGGTCGCGCGGAGAAGACTCTCAAAGATGAGCATATTGTCAAAACCGGGGACAACATCGTGATTGTGGCTTCAGCGCCGGTGCAGGACCGGGGCGCCACCAACATGCTCAAGCTTCATACGATTCGCTAACACCCCGAGAAGTAGGTTGCATCGGCAGGCGATTGAATGCTTGCGGTGGGATAAGACAATTGCCTATATTGGACACTATGGGAGCTGAGAAAAAACGATTAAGGGTAAAAATCAGACTTGAGTGCGACCCGACGCGGATATATGATGCTATCACCAATCCGCTGAAGCTGGCAATCTGGTTTTGTAACAAGAGTGAGATTAACCTCAAGCTGCGCGGGACGGTGCGATTTTCCGGTGACTACTGTGTGGCGACGACTTTCAAAGAGAAGGAAATCACCGGAACGATCATCGCGCTCGAACCGAATCGACAACTGCGGTTCACCTGGCCGATCAACGGCACCCTCAGCGAGGCCGGATTCCAGATAGACGATCGCGGGCGTTACTGCGATCTGGTAGTTTCCCACGAGAAAATCCCGCCAAATGCGCTGATGATGGATGCGTGGATTATTTATCTCTATAATCTACAGTCGCTTCTGAAATTGCAGCGTCCCGCTTACCGGCTGGACTATAACCGAATTGATACCGGCGTCATCAAGCGAGAGCTTTTTATTGAGGCGCTGCCGAGTGTGGTGTATAGGGCGCTGACTGATGTCGCTGATCTACGGGTTTGGTTTTCCCGCGATGCCGAATGCGAGCCGGTTGTTGGCGGCAAATACACGACAGGATGGAAAGACAAGACCGGCCAGCCGGCCGGGCCGCGTGAGATCAAGGAACTGGTTGAAAACAAAAAGCTGGTCTATGACTGGGATTTCGCCGAAGAGGGCAAATCGGGCGATCTGGTAACCTGGGAGTTGCTGCGTATCGGTGAGCGAACGCGGGTCAATCTTCGCCATTCCGGTTTTGATCCGGCACGCTACAACAAAGACTACATGCAAGGCTGGCATGCCTATATGCTGACTCTGAAGGACTTCTGCGAATCGGGAAGGCGACTATCTTATGTGGTGATTGACGGGGATTGGGGAGTGTAAGGTACGTAAAATATTGGCCCTTCTTCTTTGTGGTTGAAGTTCGTAGGTCGAAACCCCCGTGGTTTCGGCATCGCGCGGAACGCGCGAGCGTATTTGCGGGACTAGAACAGGTCAAGACTAATAGGTTCGCTTTCTAGTGTGCCGCCCAACCGAAGCAACGCATGCAACAAGATACGACAGATGCCTTTGAGTGAATGAGGGAGGAACGCTGAAGCACTCCTTTGACACGCCAATCGTCGACGACCACTTGCGCGAGTTCGAGTACGCGCTCCGCGTACACTCCTATCTTGAGGGGACGAAGAAATTCGTCGTAAGCCGGTATGGACAAAATCACAAGGTCACTGCTAGTGACCTCTTCATTTTCACCTCACTTTGTAGAGTCGAACTGACCTACATGTCGATTCTGAGCCTAGCTGCCCACGGACACATAAATGATGCGTTTGCTTTGTTGAGAGTGCTGTTCGAAAGCTACTACTATGCAAAGTACATGTGTAGCAATCCCGAGAAACTCGGCGAGCAATGGCGGGATTATGAAATCATTTATCGCATCAGGAATCTCCAGAGATTCATTGAGGGTGGTGCCACTCTTCCGGACGCAGATCTGCAAGCCGCTGCCGAACTACGTCAGACCAAGGCCGATGTCATCGATTTCTTCACGAAACCGAAGAGTCTCAAGGAGACAGATATGTTCCGTAGACACTACTTCGAAGATTGGACGAGGATGAAGCTCCGTGACGTCGCTCGTGCAGTTGAGCTTGAAGCTGATTATCGTGGCACATATTTCCTCTTGTGCCACTACATACACCCAAGCTCGAAGCATTGGCACGAATTGTGCCACCTTGATCCGGTTAACAACCTCCTCACGTTCCAGCCGACACCGGAAGTTGACCCCGAGATGTTGAAGCGTTTGCTGTTCTGGAATAGCTGCAAACTACTGGACATTGCCGTCCTCATCTGCAAATACTGCGGCCTTTCAGTGCCAGACATGCATGGCTCTCTATCGAGCGAGTTACTGGCTATCTTTCCGGTGTGACCCTGGATTCACTCTTCGAAAATAACCAATTGCTTCTGTGACAACTGGCACATTGTGGATCACATCCCGGTAGTTCCGTGGGTCAAGCCCTCTCGGGGCTTGATTTAATTTGTCAGGCCTCAAGAAGGCCTGACCTACAATGCTACCTTACGAAACATGTTCGTGAATCGTAGGGGCGCAGCACGCTGCGCCCGCGGGCACGTGCAATGTACCCCTACCCAGCGGTTGTTCCAAACGACCTGAGTTCTCTGCCCAACAGCGCGTATGCGAGATCTGATTTCAATCCCGCGCGCCGGGGGCGTTGCGCTGGAAGACCAAGCTCAGTCAGATTCACGCGCCCAATCAGCTTCGTATCCACATCGAGCTTCTTGGCGATCAGCACCGCCAGATCATAGCGCGAGATGTTGTCGGGTGATGCCAGATGGAGAATTCCGGGAAGCTTCGGCATTTCGACCAGTTGCCAAACGGCCTGTGCCAGATCAGTGACTTCCGTCGGATTGGAAAATAGATCATCTGCCGCGTGATAAACCCTGTTGCTAACGAGCGATTCGAAAATTCCCGAGTAGAGGTTTCTCGGCACCGTAGGGCTGGTTGCATAGAGCGAGCAAACTCGGATCATGCAAGCGTCGAGGTCGTCTGCGGCAATGCCCTCTTCCGCCATTAGCTTGGTCTGTCCATAGTAGTTGATCGGATTGGGACGATTGGATTCAACATAGGACCCCTGAAGGCCATCGAATACGTAGTCGGACGAAAAGCTGATCAGTCGAAAACGATATTTGCGCGTGCTCTTCACCAGATTGCGCACGATTGTCACGTTGCTTTGTAGTGCGTATTCATGATCGATTTCACAACGATCGACATCAGAAGCCCCCGCGCAGTTGATCACGACATCATACTGTTTGTCGTCAAACAAGCGTGCAACCGCATCTGCATCGCTGAGATGGAGTTGGTAGCTCTCCCCGGCAAACCCTGCGGGCAGTGGCCGCTGGAAACTGGTCGCAGCGACGGTCACCGTTGGCGGCGCATGCTCGAGAATCTGCGAACCGAGCAATCCGGCAGCGCCGGTAACAAGAACGCGTCCCGTCATGTGCGGTTGCGATAGTGCTTGTCCCGAAAACTCGCAACGTCTTGTGTGCGCAGACGGTCAAAGATTCCCGGATGCGATTGATACCATGCTACAGTCCGCCTCAACCCGTCGGTAAAATCGCGTTCCTCGATCTTTCCATAGCGCTGCTCGAATTTCCGTGAATCCATGCGATAGCAACGGTCATGCGCCGGGCGGTCAGCGACATGCTCAACCCGTGTCTCACATCCGAGAAGATCGGTCAACTGCCGCACAACCTCAAGATTGGCGTACTCACAAGCCGCGCCGACATTGAGTATCTCGCCTATCGGGAAATCGTCCACGACTCTCAGTAATGCCGCGCAGAAATCATCGACATAGAGCCATGATCTTTGTTGCTTGCCATCACCATAAACGGGTAGCGGCTTGCCTCGGCGCGCCAGGTGCATGAAGTAAGGTATGAGTTTCTCCGGAAACTGGCGCGGTCCGTAGTTGTTGCTGGTGCGAACAATTACCGCCCTTTGCCCGAAAGTCTTGATCGCGGCTGACACCAGCAAATCAGCGGAGGCTTTGCTGGCGGCATACGGACTGGAAGGATTCGGCGGAGCCAATTCGCTGAACCTTTCTTTTTCGCGGGCTGGACCATAGACTTCGTCTGTGGAAATCTGCAGCATGGGGCTGTCAGTCTTGCGACAGAATGACAGCAAGGAATCCGTTCCCAGGACGTTCGTGCGCACGAATTCCGAAGTGTAATAAAGCGAGCGATCAACATGAGTCTCGGCAGCGAAATTTATGACGAGATCGAATCGAGCATCTTCGAGTTTCGGTAGAGCGCCCAGATTGCAGATGTCCGCTTCCAGAAACTGCACGCGGTTGTCTTTGCAGAGTTCGCCAAGGTTATCGAGAGAACCGGCATAGGTCAGCGCATCGATAATAGTGATTTCGCTATCAGGATACTTCAGCCAAAGATGCTTCGCGAAATTAGAGCCGATAAAGCCGCAGCCGCCGCAAATCAGAAACCGCTTAGCCATCCTTACGGGACCAGTCGTAGGGTATGTGGTCGCCGTGAGGATCTATCCTGTATTCATCCGGCTGATCGGTGTTGTATACCTGAGTGGGAATGTTGAGAACCAGCAGTTCATCGGCGCCGATATTCTTGAAGCCGTGATATACCCCGGTCGGTATCTGCACGAGCAATCGTCGTTCGTCACAGGGAAAGAACTCGTTGATCTCGCCTTTGGTCAGCGAACTCTCTCGCGCATCAAAGAGTACCAGTTTGCCACTGCCATGGATAACGCACAGGTTATCTGTCTGTTGTTTGTGTATGTGCCAGGCCTTGACGACACCCGGGTAGCAGGTCGTGATGTATGCTTGCCCGAAGCGCGCAAACAGAGCTTCATCGGAGCGCAATACTTCAAATAGTCGTCCCCGCTCGTCGCAGTGAACCTTAAGCTCCTTGACTCTAACTCCCTCAATCAATTCTTCCGCCTTTCGTGTCAGGTAGCGCTGCGTCGCGCGCCAGTGCACCAGCGCGATATAGCGACTCAAAAGTGCCGGCATCACTCCACCAGCCGGTTAGTACATGATAATCGGCAATTCCTTTGTTGATGTAGTAGTTGGAAACATCGGTGATCTCATACTCCCCCCGCTGCGAAGGCTTAAGCGTATCGATGACATCAAAGACACCGGCATCGTACAGATATACACCAATGACGGCAAAATTCGACTTAGGATTAGTCGGTTTCTCTTCCACCGCTTGCAGACGACGACTATTGTCAAAGACCGCCACGCCAAAACGCTGTGGCTCGTCGATTTCCTTCAGGAAGAGATACGCACCGAGACCACTGTTGGCAAACGCTTCGACCTGCGGTGCGATATCATCTTGCAGAATATTGTCCCCCAAGATCGTGCAGACTTTGTCGTTGCCCACAAACGCCCGAGCCAACGAGAGAGCCTTGGCAATGCCTTCTTCCCCTTCCTGATAGGCATAATGAAGCTGGCTCAGGCCAAACTCTTTGCCGTCTCCCAGCAGTCGTAGGAACTCACCGGCGTGCTGGCCGCCGGTGACGATCATGATGTCGGTGATGCCGGCTTTGACCAACGTACGAATCGGATAGTGGATCATCGGCCGGTCATAAATTGGCAATAGGTGTTTGTTCGTGACCTTGGTCAGCGGGTGAAGCCGGGAACCGAGTCCACCGGCAAGTACGACGCCTTTCATGACGGTTTGCTTACTCCCTAATCACTAAATCCGGCAACAGCTTAGCTATCTGCAAAATATAAGTCTCTTGTTGAATTATCAATAGCAATCTGCTATTATCGCGTCAAATGGTGCGCATCATCGCTCACCGGGGCGCGTCGCACGCATACCCGGAAAATAGTATGATCGCCTTTCGCAAGGCGGTTGCTTCCGGCGCCGACTCGCTGGAGGTCGATTTGCGCCGCTCGGCGGATGGCGTGATCTACTGCTTCCATGATTATCACCTCCGACGCCTGACCGGTTTCTCCGGCTATGTTCAACGCACGCATTCAAGGCAAATTGACCGACTCCGGTTGTTTGACAGCGAGCCGACGCTGCGCTTCGATCATTTCCTCGAAGAATTTGCTGGCAAGGTCGAAATCGTGCTCGATATCAAGTCGACGGAAATAGAAGCGGATATCCTGCGGCTGCTTTCCCGAGCGCCCAAACGGGCCGAAATCATCTGTTCCTCCTTCAATTCGCGGATACTTTCGCGATTGAAGACAATGCGTCCGCAGGTAAGAACCGCGCTAATTCTCGGTCCCTTGCGGAATCTGAAAATGAAACTCGATATCGCTTCATACATAGTCAACCGGCTGACAAAGCTCGACTGTATGGCTGCGCACCTGTCGGTGCGAATTGCCCGAGAACGGGTAATCCACAAACTGATCGCCGCGGGGTTTGATGTAGCGGTATGGACAATTGATGACTGCGATAGTGCTGTCAGGTTGGCCAACTATGGAGTTGGTGGAATAATCACCAATGTGCCGGAGGCGATGGTCAGAATTCGAAGCCGTTTGGGAGTTGCACACTGACTCGATTCGCTCGCAATCCTTTAGGTTCGATCTGACTGGAGACGGAAACAGGAGATCATGAAGTCAATCAAACTGATACTGATCCTCGCCACTTTCGCTGGTTCGACCGCAGCCGGACTGACCTTGCAGGAGATATTGCAGAAGCAAACCGATGCCCTGGGAGGGAAGGACAAGCTGCGAAATTTGCAGTCTTACGTGATCAAAGCAGACGTCAACGTCGGCGGGATGAAGGGAACAACTGTCACTTACTATCGCGCGCCGGATCGGTTTCGCACCGATATGGCGTTGCCTTTGATGAACAGCAGCCAGGGCTGCAATGGCGACGACTGCTGGATCACAGACAATCAGGGGCTGACTCTCTCGCTGGGCGCCGACATGAAAGGCATAACCGTAACTGAGATGGTCATCGAGAACTGGAGCTACTGTGACAGCGCCACCTTCAACGGCGATATCTCTTTGGCTGACAGCAACGCGATCGTCGACAGCGCCCTCTGCTATGTGATCAGAATCGCTCCCCGCAATGGCACACCGGCGATGTTATATATCGACAAGATCACGTTTCTGCCCAGGCAATTCAAGATCGTGACTGACGCCGGCACCTTCTATTCACGCCTCTACGACTATCAAGCGGTAAATGGCGTTATGATGCCTTTTCGCACTACCGAGATGTCGGACGCAGGATTCGTGGCAGGAATCAGTACGGTAACCGACGTGAAGGTGAATGTCATGTTGGCAGATAGTCTCTTCGCGCCCGCGGCCATTGCCGGCGGCAACTGGGGCCTGCCCGCGGACTCGGATTCGGTGGTAGTACCCTTCGAGCTATGGCGCAATCATATCTATATTTCCGCGTGGATCAACGGCAAGGGACCATTCCGCTTCATTTTCGATTCGGGAGCCGGAGGAACAGCAATCAATCGGAGACTGGTGAGCGATATGGGGCTGGCGCATCTGGGCACAGCGGAAGCGCGCGGCGTCGGCGGCGCTGATTCCAGTGAGGTCTATCGAATTGATACAATGGAGGTAGCCGGAATACGCTTGACAGGACTTCCCGGCTCGACGATTGATTTTGATCAATTGGAGTCTCTGGCTGAGGTGCGCATCGATGGTATAATCGGCTACGATCTGCTCAATCGTTTCGTGATCAGCGTCGATTATGCCAATCATGGTTTGGTCATCTACGGCGCCCATACTGAGCCGCGCGCAATCTGGGGAAAGCCATGCCGGTTGACGATCGACCTGCGGCTGCCGTACGTTGATGCGACCGTCGACGATACAATTGCCGCAAGATTCCGTCTTGACACCGGTTCAGCTTCGACAATTGACTTCCACACGCCATTCGTGCTCGCTCACGACTTACTGAAAGACACTACTACGTCTCGCCCCGTCACTTCCACCGGTATCGGCGGTACCATAGAAGGGAATGTAGGGCTATCTCCGGCGATCAATATCTGCGGCAACAGGATCGATAGCCTGCTGGTCAACTTCTCATCGACGCCAACAGGTCTCTTCGCGGGGAGTAATACGGCAGGCAATATCGGCGCCGGTGTGCTGAAGGCCTTCATAGTCACTTTTGACTATGGTCGGGAAATCGTCTATCTCAAGAAAATAAACTACTCCGAGGATTCGACGCCTCCCCGTAATATGGCAGGTGTCGAATTGGGAGAAGAGCACGGCAAGATCGCTGTAAAACGGGTGATTGCCGGTCGTGCCGCAGATGGATTTTTGATGTCAGACGATATCTTAGTGGAGATCAACGGTCGGGAGACCAAGGGCAAATCGATTGCTGAGGTCGACGGAATGTTAACCGGCAAGCGTGGCAGTGATGTGCGTATCAAGGTTGAGCGCAGGGGCAAAGTGTTGGAGATGGACATGCTTCTGGACAGCCTGTACTGAGAACTATCCTCTCTGCCGATAAAGCTTTATGCAAGTACATGGAGGTGAATCTTGAGAGTTGGAATCTTGACCGGGGGTGGTGATTGTCCGGGGTTGAATGCCGTAATTCGCGCCGTAGTTCGTAAAGGTATCAATAAACATCATTGGGAGATTATCGGCATTCGAGAAGGTTGGAAAGGTCTTCTGGGAGAAACCAAGATACAGCTAATGGCGATCAACGATGTTTCCGGCATTCTGCATCGGGGCGGTACGATTCTGAAGACTTCACGCACTAATCCATTGCGCGATGGCGGCACCGCCGAACAGTTGGCAAAAAACATGAAGAAGCTCAACATCGAGTGCCTTGTTGCCGTCGGCGGCGAAGATACTCTTGGCGTGGCGCAAAAACTTGCGGAGCAAGGGATCAAACTCGTTGGTGTTCCCAAGACGATTGACAATGATCTTTCCGGCACCGATCAAACCTTCGGTTTTGACACGGCGGTGAACATCGCCATGGAAGCGATTGACCGTCTGCACACCACCGCCGAGTCGCACAATCGCGTGCTCGTGTGTGAAGTAATGGGACGTCACACCGGGTGGATCGCTCTTTATGCCGGTTTGGCTGGTGGGGGCGACGTCATATTGATTCCGGAGCGTCCGGTCAACATCGAGAAGATTTGTGATCTGATTCGACGCCGTCACGGCCGCGGAAAAGATTTCTCTATCGTAGTAGTGTCCGAAGGCGCGCAGATTTCCTTCGATGAGGGAATCAGTAGTAATGGTACCCTGATCGTCCAGGACACAAACGTCGATCAGTTCGGTCACATGCACCTTGGCGGCATAGCCACCCTGCTGGCGCCCGAAATCGAAAGGCGCACGGAATTCGAAACCCGGGCGGTCATACTCGGCCATATCCAGCGCGGCGGTGCGCCGACTGCTTACGATCGGGTGCTGGCGACACGTTATGGTTCGGCGGCGGTAGATCTCATCGCCGAGGGGAAATTCGGTCAGATGGTGGCTTTGCGAGGCAATGAAATCGTTGGTGTGGAATTGACGTCAGCCGTATATTGCTTAAAGAAAGTAGACGACCGCATGATTGAAATGGCGGAGGAATACATTGGCTAAGCGTGTTCTGACGGTGCTGGGGCTGCTGCTTGTTCTGTCTGCAAGTGTTATCGGCGGTCAACCAAGGGGGACGACCTCGATGGGCGTGCATCTGGGCCTGTTCAGTAACAGTCACAACGATATTGACCGCGCCAACAGTGATGTGAAGCTATTTGCCTCTAAGACCATCTTCTACATCGAAGGATATCTCAACTATTATCTCCTCGATTTTCTGGCGCTGTCCGCCAATTTGGGAAGTTATTCCAAAGGGGACATTCGCTTTGATGTCTATGAGGGTGACGTCCAAACTGGAAGTTTTCTCGGGCAGGCATCCGTATACCCGATGCAACTGGGACTGAAGTTCTCACCTTTCGACGGCCAGTTGCCGCTCAAGTGCCGTCCTTTTCTTGAAGGCGGTGGCGCTTTGATCGTCGGCAGAGAAACCGCAACCATGGGCAGCACATACATCCCGGGCTGGGATGGCAGCATTGGCTCAGAAACTGATTTCAACTGGTGGGCGGCAATCGGTACTGAGATTCCGCTTTCGCCAACCATACAAATGGATTTTATGGTTAAGTACGTGAAGACGAACTTTTCGGGAGATATCGCCGGAATAAAGGACTATTCCGGCGTACAAATGTCAATTGGCATCGGCTATGTTAGGCCACACAAGAAAGCAGGAAGGGAGAACAGATGGCAACCAAAGTAGCGATCAACGGGTTTGGCAGAATCGGCAGACAGATAATCAGAATCGCGAGTGCTTCGAACAAACTCGAATTCGTGACGATCAACGACGTCACCGACGCCCAGACACTGGCGTATTTGCTGAAGTATGACTCGGTGCATGGCAAGTACAAGGGTGAGGTCAAGGTCGAAGGTGACAACCTGGTCGTCAACGGCAAGGCGATTAAAGTCACGAAAGAACTCGATCCGGCCAAATTGAACCATGCCGGCAGCGGAGCGCAGGTAGTGATTGAATCGACCGGCAAGTTCACCGACCGCGCCGGCGCCGAGAAACACATAGCCGCGGGCGCCAAAAAGGTGCTGATTTCAGCTCCAGCCAAGCAGCACGATGGCACGTTTGTTTTTGGTGTCAACTTCAATCAATACGATCCGGCGAAACATCATATCATCTCCATCGGTTCCTGTACGACCAACGGTCTGGGGCCGGTTGTCAAAGTGCTCCATGATACGTTCGGCATCGAAAAAGGTTACATGACGACGATCCACGCTTACACCAATGACCAGCGCATTCTTGATTTCCCACACAAAGACCTTCGTCGTGCTCGTGCCGCCGCGGTGTCAATGATTCCAACAACGACCGGCGCTGCCAAAGCAATCGCCGAAGTGATGCCCGAGATGAAGGGACGCCTGGACGGTTGCGCGGTACGCGTGCCAACACCCGATGGATCTCTCATTGACCTGGCATTGATACTTAAGAAGGACACGACGAAGGATGAGATCAACAATGCAATCAAGGCTGCCGCTCTTGGTCCTCTGAAGGGAATCCTGGAATACTCCGACGAGCCGATCGTTTCGATTGACGTCGTCGGCAACTCGCATTCGTCTGTGTTTGACTCGTTGATGACGATGGCGTCCGGCAATTTCGTCAAAGTGTTCGCTTGGTACGATAACGAGTGGGGCTTCTCCTGCCGTATGGTTGATGCTTTGGAACGGATGATGTAACATGAACAAACTGACCATTGACGATTTGCAGGTGGCAGGCCGCAAAGTCTTGATGCGGGTTGATTTCAATGTCCCGCTCAAGGAAGGCGTGGTCAAAGACGACCTGCGCATCAGAGCATCACTCCCCTCGATCAACAAGATCGTAGAGTCCGGCGGCAAGTTGATTCTGATGTCGCATCTTGGTCGGCCGGATGGCAAAGTAGTCGCCAAGATGAGTCTCAAACCGGTCGCGGTCGCGCTCGAAAAACTGAGTGGACACAAAGTCTACTTTGCCAATGACTGTGTCGGTCCTGAGGCAGAACAGGCTGCGGCCGTACTCAAGAACGGCGAGATTCTGCTGCTTGAGAACCTGCGGTTCCATCCCGAAGAGGAAGAGAACAATCCCGATTTTGCCCAGAAATTGGCCTATCTCGGCGATGTCTATGTCAATGACGCCTTTGGCACCGCGCACCGCGCGCATGCTTCCACGGAAGGTGTAACCCGTTATTTTGATCAGTCGGCGGCGGGCTATCTGATGAAAAAGGAATTGGATTACCTCGGCGCTGCACTGGCCAACCCGAAGCGACCCTTTGTGGCGCTTCTGGGTGGTGCGAAGATATCGGGCAAGATTGATGTTATCACTAATCTGCTGAACAAAGTTGACAAAATCATTATCGGTGGCGGCATGGCGTTTACGTTTGAGAAAGCCATGGGACAAGAGATAGGCGGTTCGCTTCTGGAAGCGGACAAGGTCGAGCTTGCCGGCCAAGTGCTCAAAGACGCGGCTGCCAAGAACGTCAAGCTTGTGCTTCCGGTTGATTTCGCCTGTGCTGCCGAAATCGCGGACACGGCGCAAGTCACGAATTGTCCCGCAGGCAAGATCCCCGCGAATCTTAAGGGTCTGGATATTGGCACTGAGACGATCAAGTTGTTCGCCGCCGAACTTGCCGGATGCAAGACGGTGGTCTGGAACGGGCCGATGGGTGTTTTCGAGACCGAGAAGTTTGCCGTCGGCACAATGAAAATGGCGGAGGTATTAGCGGATCTGACTGCAACCGGAGCGATCACGATTGTTGGCGGTGGCGATTCCGCAGCCGCTGTTGCAAAGGCAGGTCTGGAGGACAAGTTCTCGCATGTATCAACCGGCGGCGGCGCTTCTCTGGAATTCCTTGAAGGCAAGGTGCTTCCAGGCGTTGCGGCCTTAACGGACAGGAAGTGAACGAACGATGAGAAGAAAACTTGTCGCCGGCAACTGGAAAATGTATACGACGCCTGAACAGGCGGCGGCTCTGGCCAAAGGAGTCGCTGATCTTGTCGGGCGAGCCACCGATCCGCAAGTCGTTATCTGTCCGCCATATACGTCATTGCAGAGTGTGTTGGCCGCTGTCAAGGGTACTGCTGTAACTGTTGGAGCACAGAACATGCATTGGGAAGATGAAGGCGCCTTCACCGGCGAAGTGAGCGGGAAAATGCTGTTGACGCTTGGCTGCTCGTATGTTATCTTAGGACACTCGGAACGACGGCAGCTCTTTTTCGAAACCGATATGCTGGTCAACCAGAAACTCAAGAAGGCGCTGTCGCAGAATCTGAACCCGATCGTCTGTATCGGCGAGACTCTCGACCAGCGAGATGCAGGCGAAACGATGAACGTGGTTCAGACTCAGTTGCTTGGTTCTTTGGATGGCGTTCCAGCCGACGAGCTTCGGCGGACAGTGATTGCCTACGAACCGGTTTGGGCGATTGGCACCGGCAGAACTGCTTCTCCTCATCAGGCGGAGCAAGTTCACGGCTACATTCGCACGGTGCTCCGCGAGCGTTATGGAGCTATGGTGGATGATGTCCTCATCCTCTACGGTGGGTCGGTCAAACCGGACAACGCACGTGAATTATTCGGTCAGCCGAATATCGACGGAGGTCTGGTCGGCGGAGCGAGCTTAACGGCAGAGTCGTTCAACAAGATCATTGCGGCGGCTCGGCAATAGTAGAAGGAGTTTTTCGTGTTTGCGGTTCTTATTGTGATTCATGTGATCATTAGTTGTGGTCTGATGCTGGTAGTGCTGATGCAGTCCTCCAAAGGCGAAGGATTGGCGGGAGCGTTTGGTGGTGGCGGTTTGAGCGGAGCCGTCTTCGGCGGTCGTGGCGCGGCCACGTTCCTGTCCAAAGCCACAACGGTGCTGGCGATACTGTTTATGATCTCCTGCATTGTACTGACACTCGCAGCGAGAGGCCGTTCGACCAGCCAAGTCGGCGAATCCGCTGTAAGCCGCATGGCCACGGAACAACCCGTGCCGACGCAAGCGCCGGCGCAGCCACCGGCGCAGGGCCAGCAGCAGCAGGGAACGCAGAAGACGACTCCTCCTTCAGGTGGCAACTAATCTTTGATAGGGCTAATACGATTTGGACCGGCAGAGCTTTTCTGCCGGTTTTTTTGTGCCTGCGCCCGCCCAAACACCAAGGCAATCATCGGTTGGCAGTGACGATTGAGATCAGGGAGTTGCCTCTGTCCGGTTCGCCGCACATTGACTATCAACAATACATTGCGATTCCCACACTGGAGTTTTATCATACGCTACAGGCGATTGTGGTATGAAACAAAACACTCCAATTTACGGCATCATCGGCACCGATATCGACTATTCACTGTCGCCGACGATCTACAACGAGCTTTTTGCGCAGAAACATGTCTGCGCGATCTACAATGTCTTCGAGCTGCAGAACTCAGACCTAAACGATTTCATAAAGTCCGTGCGCCTACTGCCGCTCGCGGGATTCAATGTTACCATTCCGCATAAGCGCGCGATCTTACCGCTGCTCGATCGGCTCGATTTTGTGGCAGAGCAGACACGGTCAGCGAATCTTGTGATCAATCGCAAGGGAAAGCTACACGGTTACAACACGGATTATGAAGGCATTAGGCAAAGCATTGAAAACCGACTGAAAGTCTCAGTCAGAAGCGCCAATGTCGCGATCATCGGTTCCGGGGGTGTCGCGCAGACGGCCTACTACTATCTGGTTTCTCATGGCGCGCGCGCCATTCATGTATATCATCGATCTCCCGCTTCACTGCTACGCTTCGGCGCGTTTGTCCGGCGGCTGCCGCGTCCGTCCGGTTATCGCCCCGCATTGTTGGAGGAGGCCATTGACGATCTGAGCGGTTGCGATCTATGTATCAATTGCACCCCGGCAGCGATCACCGATCTGGCAGATGAAAGCGTCATCAGGAGAGTTAAGAAGATTCTCGAACTGCGTTATGGCGACTATGACCTTGTCAAGCGTGCTCACCTGCGAGGCAACTACATGCTGGCAGTTCAGGCGGTCAGGAATTTCAAAATCATGACCGGACAAGAGGTGACCGTAAATCGCGTCCTGAAGATCATTGACGGAGCATTGCACCATGATTAGGTTCCTCACCGCCGGCGAGTCGCACGGACCGGCACTCACTGCAATCATTGAAGGAATTCCGGCGGGACTGAAACTCGATCCTGAGGCCATCACGATTGACCTTCGCCGCCGACAGCTGGGTTACGGTCGCGGAAGGCGGATGCGCATTGAACGTGACACAGCCATCGTAACCACCGGCCTATGGGACGGCGTCACGATTGGCAGCCCGATCGCGATTTTGATCCAAAACAAGGATTGGCCAAATTGGAAAGGCCGGCAACGCGAAAAGAAGCTGATTCCTCGGCCGGGACACGCCGATTTGGTCGGCTACCTGAAATACGGTTTCGACGACATCCAAAAGGTCATCGAGCGTTCGTCGGCGCGTGAAACGGCGGCGCGAACTGCGGCAGGCAATGTGGCAAGGCAGTATCTCGGCTGCTTTGGCATCAACGTGTACTCGCACACGCGCCGTATCGGCGGTGTTGCCTATGACACGGCAATCCGATTTACTCGGAAGGTCTTTCGCGAGGTTGAGTCATCCCAGGTGCGCTGTGCCGATAAGATTATTACGCGCGAGATGATCAAGGAAATCGATAGAGCAGTCGAACAGAAAGACACTCTCGGTGGTATCAGCGAGATCATTGTCACGGGAGCGCCGGTTGGATTAGGGAGCTATGTACAATGGGACCGTCGCGCCGACGCGCGTTTGGCTGCGGCAATAATGAGTGTGCCGTCAGTCAAGGCGGTCGAGATTGGTGATGGCATCGCGTCGTCGTTCTCCTTCGGCAGCGTCGTCCACGACCCGATTGTGTATGAGAACAAAGCCGGTTATCGTCAAGCTTCCAATCATGCAGGCGGTATCATCGGTGGCGTCACTAATGGCGAGGAGATTCTACTACGCGCGTTTTTCAAACCGATTTCAACACTCGGCAAACCGCTGGACTCGGTCAACCTGAAGACTAAGCGTAAAACCTTTGCACCCTATGTTCGCTCCGACATCTGTATCGTCCCTGCCGGCGGTGTGGTGTGTGAAGCTGTCGTGGCGTTGGTGATTGCCGATTTGATCTCGGAGAAATTCGGAGGCGACTCCATGCGCGAAACGCTCGCCAACTATCATTCATATCTGAAGTATGTTCGCGCACGCTAAGAGACGAAACCTCTTCCTTACCGGCATGATGGCGACCGGCAAGAGCACGATCGGCGAGATCGTTGCCCGTAAGTTGGCTTATATCTTCATCGACACCGATGCTGTTCTCGAACGGCAACTGTCATTGCCGGTTAACGAGATCTTCGCGATCCATGGTGAGGACTTCTTCCGCCAACGCGAGACGGCGCTTCTGCCGGAAATCATCAGCCGCGAGCATCAAGTGATAGCAACCGGCGGTGGTATGTTAACAAACCACGGCAACATGGCGTCCGCATTTTCGAACGGACTGGTCACGCTTCTGCATGCGCCCATCGCGGTTCTCGTAGCGCGACTAAGTAATGCCACGGATCGCCCGCTGCTCGACGGTTTCTCGCCGGAGGAACGCTTGCAGGAAATCTACCGCCGTCGGGCTGAGTTCTATGACGGGATTCGTCATCAGGTTGATACCGGTAGCGGCAATATTGACCAAGCGGCGGACGAGATTATCGGTCTCTACCTGAATTGGCTCAACGAATGAAGCGATTCCTGTTTACACCCCTGCATCCGCCTGTCACGGCGCCCATATATTCCGGCACGGATATAATCGACAAGCTGGCAACCCCGCGCTTCCTTAAGCGATTCAGTGCCGTGTATGCTGTGGTAGATGAGCGCGTGCATGAACTCCATTCCAAGGGTTTGCTCAAGCATCTGCTTGATGGTCTTTCGGTTTATGTGTTTCCACGCGGCGAGCGCCATAAGTCGTTGGCGCGATTCCAGCGACTCCTAAATTGGTTGTGGGAAAATGAGGCTGACCGCGACAGTCTCTTATTGGGCATCGGTGGTGGAGTTGTGACCGACATCGCCGGGTTGGCGGCATCATGTTACATGCGTGGTGTTGCGTACGTCGCCGTGCCGACGACGCTTCTGGCTCAAGTCGACGCGGCTGTCGGTGGCAAGACCGCTGTCAATTTACAGGACACGAAAAATGTCGTCGGCAGTTTCTATATCCCTCGAATGGTGATCTGCGACAGTCGTCTTCTTTCATCCTTACGCACTGAGCAGATCAAGCAGGGACTCGTTGAAGCGATCAAAGTGTTTGCCGCAAGTGATCGACGGTTGTTCGAAAAGCACGCAGCCGACTTGCAGTCTCTCATCGGCGGGCAAGATCTGAATCACCTGATTGCAAACGCAATCGGCGCGAAATTGGCGATCGTTAATGCGGATCCTTATGAGAAAGGGCTGCGTCGCGTGCTGAATTTCGGACACACGACCGGTCATGCCGTCGAGGTTACCGCGGGCTGGTCGCACGGCAAGTCCATAGCGTTCGGCATGCTCGTCGCTATGATGCTATCACAACGGTACTCGTCGCTTTCACCGGGAGAGCACAACCAGATGTGGAGTGCTATCACCGCGATCTACGACCACTTTGATGTTGCAGCGCTCGACGCTGAACTCCTGTGGAACAAGATCAAGCACGACAAGAAGCGGTCCGGCGGGCAAATCAACTTTGTTCTGTTACCGCGCTGTGGCAGTCATCGAATTGTGCCGATTAACTACGCACAGTTCAAGTGCTCCCTTGCGGAAACGCGGGAAAGGTTCAGCAGATGAAAAAGATCATGGTCATCCACGGCCCCAATCTCAATTCGCTGGGTCAGCGTCAGCCTGAGATCTACGGTAATCAGACGCTGGAGCAGATCAACGTCCAGATCGAGGCAGAGGCAGGACGACTCAGCTGTCGAGTTATGTCTCATCAGGCCAACTCCGAGGGGGCGATTATTGACTTGATTCAAGGTTGCCCTGATGATGTTGCCGGCATTATCATCAATCCCGGCGGATACTCACACACATCCGTGGCCATACTGGACGCGTTGTTGGCGTCGAAGATACTCGCTGTCGAAGTCCATCTTAGCAATCTGTTTCGCCGCGATGAGTTTCGGCAGACCATGATTACGGCGCGGGGAGCAATTGGCGTAATCAGCGGTTTTGGCGTTCAGAGCTACTTGCTGGCGCTTCGGTATCTCGCTAACTCTACGGCTTAAGCATCCACAAATCGTTAAAGCAAAACCCCGTTCAAGTGTGAACGGGGTCTTGCACTTTTTTGAGCATAACGGTCGGATGACCGTCGGCCAAGAAATCAGCCTTCTATTTAACCAAGAGCATCTTTCGTGTTTCCGAGAAGTCCTTGGTATTGATCTTGTAGAAGTAGACACCGGAGGAGACACTGCTACCGTTGGCGTCGTGCCCGTCCCATCGAACCTGATAGTAACCGGCCGGAGTCATTCCACTTACCAACGTCCTGACCAACTGACCAGCCGCGTTGTAAATCTTCAGCGAAACCTCGCTGGCAGTCGGCAACGCAAACTCAATGACCGTTTCCGGATTGAACGGGTTCGGATAATTCTGACCCAACGCAAACGTCGTCGGCAACGTCGCCTGCTCCAGTTTCGGCGTCAGCATGTTGCCGTTGTAGTCGGCTGCTTCCGCCGCCACCAGTTCGGCTTGACCACCCTCAATACGAACCAACTCGCGCAGACCCGAACCAATAGACTTGGTCGAAATGTCGTATAACAACACTTTCAACTCACCCGCTGTCTGACTCTGACCCAAGGTCAGGTTTGTTAGGTTCGTGATCTTGAAATCACCGCCGACTTTGAATGTCAGCAACACCGCTCCGATATTTACGTTCGATTCAGTCGCTGCAACCTTGCCGTCAAAATGCACATTCACATCCTGAGCAAACGGTGACAACTTGGCATACGGCAGAGCATCGCCTGAGACGATGCGGACCAGGTACACCAAGTCACCGATCGACAACGGAGTGCCATCGGCATTAACATCGGAAGCGGCAATTGCGGCTTGACGACTGTTAGGATAGTTGGGGAGAATCGGGAACGCGTCAGGACCTATCAGGAAGTACTGGGTGTAAATAACCGCGTCTGCGATTTCGTTGGGAATACCGTTCAGGTTGAGATCGCCACGTGAATCGATTGAGTCGGCGCAAGTGATGTCAATACCACCATCCCAGAAAT
>Ga0209777_10000047_pt1 | contig 193437 bp, 277 predicted proteins | sample FrelakmetHBP12HB_FD_187147 | JGI IMG/M metagenome (GOLD analysis project Ga0209777, IMG submission 187147) | Freshwater lake sediment microbial communities from the University of Notre Dame, USA, for methane emissions studies -HBP12 HB (SPAdes)... | ecosystem: Environmental > Aquatic >...
AGTTGCACCTAGAACCCACATTGAATTGTGAGTGGTATGAAGCCATGTGCAACTCTATCTTATAAGCAAAATACCCGACTTAATTGTCGGGTATTCCTTGCCAATCCTCAGCTAGATTTAAATCAAATTACATTTCTATTCTGGGGATTCCTTCGCCCTGCTCTTCTCGCATAATGGTGAGATACAATACCTTGTCTTTAACGATGAAGCCTATAACGTTGGCATCTTCTTCGGAATCCAAAATCAAAATCTTGTCGTCGTCTAAGTCACTGTTAAAGCCCCTGCATGTGAATTCTCTTTCGATAATACCTGCGCCTGTAGCAAACCCAACCCTTATCATATACATCTTTTACTCCTTATCCTATCTAACTTATAATTTCAACCTCGGCCACACCATTACAGATTAAGCGCGTTATCCTAGGTTGCTTATGTTTGCTATAACCTGCGGGACAGTTATCAGTGGTGTACCTGTGGTCTGCATAAATCCTAGCCCCATGATTAGCCCTGCGGTGGTCGAGGTGAGCGAACCCACAGTACCACTAGGTATTGTTCCTGATGCAACACCAAATCCTGTTGCTGTTGGTGCTTTATTAGATGGAACTATGCTCCAGTAAATTGCGCCTGTTCCTGCACCAATGGCTGTCCAACTTACCTGAACGGTCATTAACATATTATCTGCAACTGCCGTACTAGTGCCTATGGACTGAGTTACCAACGCTGTATCCGTTATGGCACCACCAACCCCAAGGTAAATCCTTATGTTGAACGCAGCTGTACCTGCGGCGTTCTTGGTCATGCCCACCTGCCATGTATATGTTGTGCCAACCCTAATGCCAGAGCCGGGAGTCATAGCCGCAGGGACTTTCAGGTTCGACCCCGCGATGTAATAGTACGTTCCCGCCACCACGGTCTGTGACTGCAAAGTTGTGCTGTTACCATCGTTGCGTGGGGAGCTTGCTATCGGTGTTGTCGCGTCCCCATAACCTGCTGTAAAGGTCGTTTTGATTCCAACGCAACCGGGAGCGATAACGGGATTCAGGTTTGCGTATGCCGTCCCACTTATGTTACATATCTGCGTCATAACGCGAGAGCCTTGAACGAGGCACCACGTCCCGTACAGTGCCAGAACCCCGCCCGACTGTTGTATGAAACCTGTGCTTGTGGTGGAGGATATTATGTCACTCTGCATGGCTCCACCATAGATAGCCAACGCGCCCGCACTCATAGTTATATAAGTATCAGTCCCTCCCCCCGCATTCTCGAATCGACAACCGAGCATGGTCACTCTCGCGGTCTGGTGGGAAATGTTCACCCCCGTCACCGAGTTGTCATCGAAGGCTACCATAGACAACTGAATCTCTCCGGCAGTTACACAAGCCATTCCAGTCGCACAGTTTCCTATAAGACCACCAATTATCATAATGTTTTCGTTCGTCGGGTTTATCCCTGTGGTGCAATACTGAATCTTGCAGTTTATTAACATCTGAGCGTAAGCATAACCGCCCGTTTTCCAATCCATCCCCTTACCGAACAGGTCAACCGAAACGTTCTTACAATATGAACCTGCAATTCCTACCACTGGACCGTCACAACCCCAATAAATACCTATGGTTGCGTTCGACGCTGATGTTCCTAACAATGAGAAGTCTTCAAGCGTTATCCCTCCGTGATTGCCGCTGCCACCTCCAACCGAGATAGCCGTCCCTGTTGACGCGCTGTAATAAAGCCTTGTCCCTGCGTTGCCGTCACCAGAGCCACGCAAGATAACACTGAAACCTACAGTTGCCATAACAATGGGTGTACTGAAAGAATAATTCCCCGGAGCTACCTCAATGACGCCGCCATAGTTCGCCGTGTAAGTTGCCACTAAATATGCATAAGCAGAATTTACCCATGCCCCGAAGTCAGCTCCCGCCCAACCCTGACTGTTGGCTGTGTCTATGTAGACCCTACCCTCGAAGTCTTTTGGTTTCCACGAAGCGGTGTTCATAAGAGTCATAAGGTTGGCTTGAGTCATGTCCGAAGGAGCGGCGGCACCACCAGAGATGTTTCCCTTGACGGTGTTATTCGCCATGTTCGCCATCTTCGCGTTCGTTACGGTACTAGCACCGATAGCTGTAGTTCCTGAACCAGCAGTTGCGGCTACATCTCCAGTTAAAGCTGAACGCTGTATGCCACCACCGCCAGTAAATTCCAGCCCACCACCAATACTTATAACTTCTGGCGCACCAGAACCAGCGGAGTCTCTTCCAAGAACTGAATCTGTTGCCATGTTTGCCATTTTAGCCAACGTAACTGCACTGTTGGCTATTGTAGTTGCTACTGAGTTACCTGTACCAACTCCTGTAACATCTCCAGTAAGTGTTATGTTAACTGAACTTAGTATCACTCCAGCATTGCTGTAAACAGTAACTACACCATCAGCGTACAAAGCAGTTCCATTAGCGGGGATAGTAATAGTTCCAGTTAACTGATTAGCAGCAAGTAATCCTTTGGCAAATATCTTAATTCCAGTAATATCGCCAGCCGTAGCGTTAGCCAAAAAGACTGCCTTAATAAACGTAGGGCCATTAGCTGTAGCTGTGTAAATTGTAGCCGCAGCAGCCGCCAACTGTCCTTGCGCCAAAACCTTGTAAGTTTCTGCACTTGTAGCACTGTTTAATTCCAAACCAAAAATACTGTATGTTACAGACGTTGCTGCACTTGCTACCCCAGCTAATGTTTGACTTGCTTCTAACGTTATCATTTTACTTATTCCCTCCTAAGCCATAAAAAACACGTAAGGCTTGCCAGCCCCACTAGACGAAACGGTATCCCACATCGGGTTGGCGGCATGACCCTGACTCTTTAAATATTGACCAGACGTACCGTGGACAAGCCTGTCCCATGTAGTACCACCATAGTAAAGAACGTCTCCTTGCTCTGGAGTCGCAGGAAGAGCTATGTACTGACTATTCACATGCTCAGACCATGCACCAGACACCTTAACATAAAGCTTCAAAGTATCTGTCTCGAAAAAAACAGCACCGTCTGGTATAGTAGTCGTGGGTTTGGTGTCTCCAGAAGTTCCAGTTATTCTATTCCCAGCGTAATATACTAATGCCATTTATCCACCTCTGCTTAAACTAGCCAACTGAAAATTATGAATTCTACACCAGACTCGTTCATGTACTTCAAAGCTACCGTTCTGCTCGGCGTAACTCCAGATGCAGTGATGTAAAGCGAACCAAAATCTGTCGTTACTGTCCCGGGAGCCGTAGCCGCTTTAAACAACTCTCTTCCTAAAGAATCTACCGAATGAACTAATGTATCGCTTGAATCTTGTATACTATGTTTATAAACACCTAGGGCATCTCCAACCTTCTCATATATGTTCTTGCCACTAACTATCCTGATGCCAGCAATTGTAGTCATTGCTTTCTCCTATACAAACTGACTTGCTATGATTACAGTTATCCCAGCTTCATTTACGAACTTAATTCCAACTTCTTTAGTAGGTGTAGCTCCAGTCGAATACTCATACAACACACCTGTATCAGCACTCGGAGTACTTGGTGCCGTAGCGGCTTTCATTAGTTGCTTTCCAGTGTTATCAACAGAGTAAACTTCTGCGTCACTTGAATTTTGTACAACCCACTTTGTTGTACCTGTGGCACCAAGCTTTTCGTATATATGTTTCGCACTTATTATTCTTACTCCCTGAAGTGTGGATGCTGACGCATAGGCGTAACTGTCACCACCCCATATGTCAGCCCCCGTAAATGTACCAAGCAAAGCTCCACCATCAGTCTGATATACCTTGACCTTGCCGTTGAAAGGAAACTCCAAGGTAGGTACAGCTACAACTACACTTGCCCCGGCAGAAGTAGCGTCTGCCTTTACTACGTCAGCGGCATCCGTAACGTCAACATGATAAAGGTTGGACAGTCCCGTTACCGTTATATTCGCTCCACCTGTAAAACCCTGCAAATAGTCATACTTCAAATGACCAGTTCCTGACAATGTACCAAACATCAACCATGCCGAATTAGTAAAAGCATAACCTGTTTTAGAAGCAGTACCAATGAGAGCCATTGTTGATGAGTTGTAATAAGTAAATACCAACACCTTGCTGGTGTCCTGAAACTCTTGTTCATAAATGTAGTATGTTGCTACTGTTGGTTGCAGGTTATTATAGATGAATGAACCAGCATAAATACCCCAATGGTATGGGTGTTGAACACCAGCAAGCCAAGTCCCCTTGCCCTGCATATAGTCAGCAGGAGCAGTAGGTTGCGTGGCTTTATCTTCAATATGACCCCCAAGTTGCACATATTCATCTCCACCAGTGTGTACTACTTGGGCCTTACTTCGTAGAGTAAGTTTCCCGCCACCAGTGGGCAGAGTAAGTGGACTGGCCGTAACTACGCCTATAGCCAACCCATCAGTTATCATTTCGCCGCCAGAGAAAGAAGGTGAATTTATCTTAGTGAAGAATGCCGATATGTCTCCACTTACAAAATCCTCATGGAATACTTTGCCTGTTGATGTTAGTGTTACTGGCATTTATGTCTCCTGTACTTATACCCAATACATTTCAATTGTGTAACCAGTATCTAAAGTAACTCTTGTGGTTGTAGTTGCTGAGGCGTCATCCCACTTGAGTACCTTCGTAGTATCAATACTAATATCATCAGTAAACTTCTTTGCTCCACCAACTGTTTGGGCAGTTGTCTTATCGACCAGCCCTGCCGTGTCGGGAGTACCTGCAGATATTACGCTTGTGTCAGAAGCATAAAGAACATATCCAGAAGTTATCGCATCTGGGAAGGTCAAAGTGCTCGCCGCAAAGTTCGTGCCATCTGACCTCAGTAATTTGCCAATAGTAGCACTTGCATTAGGATACGTAGGAGTCGAATAAATTATGTTAGTACCATCTGCTATCAAAACCTGACCAGCAGTTCCAGAAGCACTTGGATAAGTTGGGGTAGACTCGCCGTAAGACGTTCCGTTACCAATCAGTACCTTGCCAGAGGAAGCTGTAGTCGCATACAAGCCAAGTCTGGTCTTAACGTCAGTCGAACCCCCCTTGGGAGTTGTGCCAAGCTCTGTCTCAATAGCAGTTATCTCGGCTTGCATATCATTGACATGAGCCGCAAAGACAGTATCGACATGGTCAGTCTTTGTTGTGAATGATTTTATTCCAGCAGGATACGTTGTCATATTATTCCTCCGTTACCTCCAGAATACCAAACATATCTTTTAATACTATGATATCTATCTCTAAACCATCCAGTTCGATATTGAATGCACTCTTCTCGTTAAAGTGCATGTCTGCCGTTGTATCAACTATCTCTCGCAAATATGTAGCCCTCTCTTCTAAGTCCTCTAGCAAAAACGTCAAGGGGTCAACCATCGTTCGCTTTTTCGGCTTAGTAGCTACTGTCATTTTTCCTCCCTTTACAGCAAGAGTCACTACCAATCTTCCATTTCATCAAGCTCATCTACATCCATATTCTTATACTGCCTAAGCTTAGTGTTTACATCCTGCCGTCCAGCATCGCTTATATCTCGTTGCCTGACGGTGGGCTTTGGCATCTCCTTTCTTATTCCCTTATATATCTCTCTCTGTGACATGCCCTTATTCTTGGGCTTCCGCTTTTTAGCTTGCGGTCTCCTTTCGTTCATCATAGGGATTATACCGTGTATCTACCCTCCTGTGTATCCATGTACCGCTGGTCTAGCTGATACGGCGCTCTGTAAGGCCCCTTGCCGGGGTCAGCAGGTTTCATCTGCTTCTTCCTCAGCATCTCTATCATCTCATAAGTCCTGATATCTTCCTTGCTGATATTGGGCTTTACCTTGCTTGAATCTTCTTCGATAGGATAGTTAGGTTCTGGCTGGTATGATTGCCATGAAAGAGGCTGTATGTGCTGAGCCTGTCCCATCAATTCATCCAGTTGCTCGAATATAGGGCCTGTCGCTTCATTGTATTGTTCCATAGACCAATGCTCCGCATCAGACTTCTGATTGATAAGCTTTAGCTGATTGAACAACTCTTGCTGGGCGTCTGAAATCTTCTGCTCCATATCAAAATGCTCGTGTATCTTTTGTTGCTCTTCTGGCGAAGGAGTCACCCCATATTCTGCTATAGCTCTCTGGCTAGTCGCCTTTCGATATCTATGCTCAGTCCAGTCTACCAACTGCTCGACTTCAGGCTTACTGATGTGCATCTCTTCTGCAATCTCATCGAATGATTTCATGCGTTGCAGAAGACTTAGCATCTGCTCCTGTTGCTCCTGAGCCTCTTCGTCTGTCTCGAAATATGCTATCTGTCTTTGACTAGCCAAAGTATCCTCCCTGCTTGCCGCTTTCTCTCTGTTACGGAGCATCTCCCATGCTTTTGGATAACTATCCGCACCAAGGTCAAAACCAAGACCACCAACATCTATGACTTCATCTACAAAGCGCCAAGGAATAATCCCCTTGGCATAGCCATCGAATTCAAAGAAATCCCAGCCCTTGCTTCTTTCCTGTTCTACTATCTCTTCATCAGTCAAAGCTTCGTTTGTTTCAGCATCAAAATTAAGTGGATTCATGCGTTTGATATCAAGCCGTTTCTGGACTTCCTTCTGCACAGGCTCATGTTCGTAAGTATGTCCTCCCGGCTGGTCATAGTCTTCCATATAATCGTGCAACCACTTCTTAGGCATTTCCAGTTTTAACACTACTGGGTGTCCCTCTGCTGGTGGTATCTCGCCCCTGTATCCTTTGTTGTGCCAAAGTTCTTCGTGTGAGTCTTCGCCCTCTTGCTCCAGTAACCAAGCTCTGACCCTGTAACGAATTAGACCCCCTACTTCACCACCACCCTGAGCATAAGCGGATGCCTTAGCAAAATCAGAAGTGAGATAGATTTTCCAGTCAAGCACCTGTCCCACGCCTTGTAAATATTTGCTTCGATATTCTATATCATTCTTATAAATATCCGCTGGGACATCGGCTCTAGTCAGCCCAAATTCCTTAAGCACATCATCAATCTGCTTATCTATCGGGACTGCCCTGATACCCTTGCTCTTCATGTCAGGAATAAAACTCGACCATGTGCCATGGTACATAGTGATGGTGGCTTCCTTCTCTGGAGGAGCCTTCCAGTATTCAACTGCCAATGCTCGTTGACCCCAAAGCTGGCCCATCCCCGGCAGTTGACCCCCAAGGGGCTTCTCGTCCTTAATCAAATCCCACAGGGCGTTAGCCGCCTCATCTTTGGTGGCACAGGCTTTAGGCTCGCCTAACAATTTCCTGTCCCAAGGCAAACCCTCAAGCTCATTACAAATCCAGCCATCTTGAGTCTCTGTGAACTTGCCAATCATATAGTTACCACCTATCAGAACTTGGTCTGACTTGCTAGCGAACTTCTCGAAGATGGCGTTCTCAAGCATAGGATATACGCCCTTCTGACCAGATACCAATTGCCCAAGACTATCAGCCATCATCTCACTGAAAGACTTCTGTGTCAGATGCCCATTTTCTATCTGCTCCCGCAATGACTTATCGAGGTAATACACATATCCATGCCCCCGATAATACTTACCTTTGTCATACGGACGAAGATGTTTCTTGACAGTCTCTTCGTAGTCTTCATAAGACTGCAAATTCCTGTCAGCATTCATAGTCCTTAACTGCCACGCAAAGTTCTCAGCCTCTTTGCTGTTATGCTCAAATGCATGCCAGCACTCATGCCCCATTATGCTTAGCAGTTCTGGCACTGACAGGTCTCTTACGTTATCAGACAAGTAATAATTGTTGATATACATGATGTTCTTGGATGGGCTATACCAAGCCGCTCTCTGCAAGGTCTTGCCACCCTGCCGAAATGGAACATTCTTAATAGCTGTATATATCTGGTTAGGCAACCGCTTCAGAACTTCTTCCTTCAGTCGCTTCAGCTTGTCTCTGCGATAAGCACTCTCTTGTTTCTTCCACTCATGCACCTTTAAATTATACGCATCTCTCTGGTCGGAGATGGTTGGATAGTCACGCGTATTCTTCTCAAAATCCTGCAACCGTGGTGGCTGTGGTCTGCCCCCTATAAACTCAGGAGCAAGCTCTTCAACCGTACGATATTCTTGCATCGGTTCTGGTGGAACTTCTGCTATCACTCTACGAAACTCTGCCCATTCCCCACTGGGTAGCTGAATCTCATGAAGGAACATCTCGTCCCATCTCTTCTTCATAGTCCTTAGCGCATCTTTGCCTTCAGAGGTCAATTCGAAATCATCTTTATCTTTGATATCAAACCATCCAGACATATACCCGCGCTTTAGCGATTCCATCTTGCTGGGATTAATGCCCTGCTTCTTCATAAGATTCTCGATAGCATCAGGGTCGAAATCCATATCCATCATATTCTGCCATGTGACCCCGAAGAATGTTTGTAGATTATCTGCCCAAGTACTAAGCGTGGCATCATAGAACCACATTCCCTTATCTTTATTGTTCTCCCAATTCTCAATGTGTGTATCGGGCTTATCTTGCAGAGAATATTCCAGTATCCCTATCTCGCCTTCAGGTATCTGCCCAAGCGCCTTAACATCTATATGGACGAGAACCGGATTGATAACACCCCCGACTTCTTCTCTAGCCTTAAGCCAGTTCTTGAATACCTGCGCGGCTCCCCACTCATCGTAAGATTGATGTCCTTCCCCCTCTGGCAATGGATACTCATACCAACACTTGACGTACACTCCATCGTCTAGGGTGACCACATCATTCGAAGAACACGGTTCTACCGAATCTCTGGCCTCACCCTCATCTATGAATGGCCCTTTCCAGTTTTCTTCTTTGTCCTTGTCTCGCTTTATCGCATAACCATGCTCCCAAGCATCTGCATCCCATTCTTTAGAATTAAAAAATTCATCTATATAAGGCTTGGGCGCACCTACGCCTTCTTTGGCATACCGAATCAAGTCTTGAATGCCTATCTCGTTAGCAAAAAACCGTCTGGCTATTACCAGCGTGTCGTATATCTGGACTGCATCTTCGTAGTTGTTGGTGAATGATATCAAGTCGCCCTCTCCACCGCCCAGCCCCAATCCTTTTTCTAAGCCAATTTCGTTACGAGTCTTGAGTCCCTCCTCAAGCACCTTGCTCTTATTGGTTGTCACATGATAGAGAATCCTGCCAGCCAGCTTCCTATGAGCTTGTATTCGAGCCACCATCTTGACATCATTCCAATCGATACGGTTCGTCCTGCTGTAGAGCCAATCGACTATCTGTTGAAGCTCTTCGTACCTTGGGTCATGTGGAGTCTCCCCAATACCCGCTTCGTTAGCGGCATCACCAAGCAGATGTTCCAGCATCGGTAGGTCGATGTGCATGGAACTCACAATGTTATCAATATAGATAATCACCCAACTTAGGTTCTCTTCCTTGAGATACTGGTTCAAGAACGCAAGGTATTCTTCATACTGTGGCAGGGCTTGTTCTGCCCTCTTGGCTCTACGAGCCTCTTCTGCGTTCTCGCTATCTTTTCTCCACGATACGGAATCTTCCAGCCAACCTATGAATTCACCATACCACTTGCTCAGGTTCCTAGCCAAGTCATAGACGAATACGGTATCGCCCACATGCCTGTCCAGCCAGTCTGGGTCGAGATGTCCAGCATCCTGCATCTCATAGAATTTCTTGAGACTCTTGATGACACCTTCGGCTGATGCTATCTTGGCTACTTCTTCTCTCACCCAATTGTAGCGATTAGTCCTTGAATACAACCAGTTGATTATGGGAGCCAATTCATCAAGCAACTCATCTGAGTCTGGCATATCGGGGTCTTGCCACCCAGAAGGATAGACTGCATCCATTAGGAGATGGTCAAACATCGGAATGTCCACATGCATAGAATTTGCAATATTATCAATTGCTATGACCATCCAGTTTACTTGGCTACGCCGATAGGCATTCCTTAACAACTCCAAATACTCTTTGTATTTTGAAATGCTATTTATAGCATCGTAAGCAACTCGTTTATCTTCCTTGATTCCAGCCCACTCTGGGTGTTGAGCCTTTTCCAATACATCTACTCGAAGTCTGCAAGCCGCTATCAATTTCTTGATAAATATCTCATACCAATCAGCTAAGCTCTTTGCGAAGTCATAAATAAAAACCGTATCACTTACATGATTATCAAGCCAATCAGAGTCAAGATGCCCATCATCAAGCATCTCATAGAACTTCTTGAATGAATGTATGATGCCAGCCACAGACGATGCTATCTTCCTCTGGCTCAGAACTGCCCCTGAGAGGCTCTGAGAGCCTTCAGGACGCCCGATACCCCCTGAGTACGAGTCAATCCACCTAGAAGCCACCATCCGCTCTGGAGTCCACACTGGCTCCCCATTCCCAGAGCGTTCTTTTATGAAATCCAACATCTGCCAAAGCTCTTTGGTAGTCGTACAGGATATGTAATCGTGGCGGTTGTAATATTCCCCCAGTTCCTTAGACATCCTTTGGTATACATCGTGCCAGACATGAACCATGTTCAGGGCATTATCCAGAGCCACAACCGCATTGGAGATATCATTATCAAAGAGCTTGGGTGGGTTCAACAGGTCATTGATATACTTCTCATAGTCTGGCAGCAGCTTTGGCAGGTCAGGGTTCTTCCAACCCTTATTCCATGTAGTATGCTCAGTAACATCATGTACCACTTGCTGGGCGCAACTCAGCCAGTCACCGAAGTATCCTTCCTTGAACCAACGATTCAAATCTATCAGGGTCGAATCGAGAAGCTTCTCTGTACCGGGGTACACTTGGAGAAGCCCACGCTCTTCCAAATCATAGACACGTTTTATCTTGCGTATCAGGTCAGGCAGAGATACTGCTTCCAAACTAAAACTAGCCAGTTCTCGCTGGCTAGCTTGGGGGTAAGGCATCTTAACCTTTATAAGAGGTGGCGGCTTCTTCTTCCGCTTACGTTTCTTCAAATCCCTAACACCTTTTTTATCTTGTCATGCAAACTGTAAATCGCCTTCTTCAACCTCATAGAGTCCATTCTTTGACCCCATGCATTATTCCTAATCTCCCAATCACTTATATCGCCCAATTGCTCAAGCCTGTCCAGCAAATCCTCATTGACCAGACGATACTTGGATAGCGTCAAGACTCCATTTGCCACGATAGGCAGACAGTCTTTATAATCCTCTGGGATATCCATTCCATTATCTTCCCAACCCTCTTCAGGAACATTGATGAAATATTCATACATAGCAGGTAATGCCCACTCCAACACTACCTCTTCACTGGGAGTTATCCTAGGTATGACTTTGCGCTCTGCTATCTTGCGCTGGTTCATCCTTCTTCCTTTAGCATCTTCTTCCCCTTCTGTTCCATCTCGTCCAGAAGCGTATAGTAATTGGGAAGCTCATTCAGATGAGCCAGAGCTATCTTAGCGGTCAGCACAGGGTCGTCATTGGTGATATTGGTGCCGGAGTTAACCCTGCCATGCTCTAGCTCGACATTGATGCCCATATAGAACTCGTTGGCATCGTACTCGTCGGTCAAGCCCATGCCCTCCAGAACATCTGAGGCTTCTTCTTCGGAGAAGTCTTCCTTAGGCTCTTTATCTTCTGCTATCTTGCGCTGATTCATCTTTATACACTCCCACATCATGATAGCGCCAATCCCGTTCTGCCGCCCCACACTTAATATGAACAATATCTATCTCGACTTCATTTTGGCTAGCCAATGCTTCAACCTCTTTAAACAAATCAAACTCTTCATCAGGCGTTAATTGGTCAAATGGGTTTAATGTCGCAGTCAATGTCCTTAAGAGATAGCCAGCATCATGCGAAGAATCTATAACCCCCGGCATAATCAACCCTGTATTTTTCAAATCGATATAGAGCGCGTTCTGTTGTTCAGTTGTCACAGAACTACGATTTCGGCCCTTGGAATTATTCACACACACAAACTCTACCTGAATAAATTGCTCAGGACATTTCTCCCAACCACTATCAGACTCAACTGCATATTTATCATCAATATATTGAAGTAAATCAGGAGCAATATGTTTTGTGTATCTCGCTATCCTGCGCTGGTTCATTACTCGTTTCTCCCCGCGATAAACCCTGCGACAAATCCCACCAAGAACGCACTAACCACTACTAGGAATACGGTAATAGGTGTTGCCACTAAAACTCCCTCCATGCCTCATAAAGCTTATCTACGTCCTGACCAGTAATCAGTTTCAAATGCTCCCGTATCTTCTCTATCTCCCAGTCCCACCACTTCATTTTCAAGAGCTTCTCGACCTGCTCATCATCAAACCGTCTGCGAATCTCTTCGATAGCATTACCCCTTACTATAGCATACGGCCTTACCTTGCCAGCCACCACACAACAGGCTCCTACTATGGCTCCATCGCCTACGTTAGCACCAGCTAGCAAAGTTGCCTTGTCGCCTATCCAAACATCATTCCCGATAGTCACATTTTTAAGAGATGGCATAGGACTTCGCTCATGCTGGAATGCTTCTATCTCGGGCCAGTCCTCGTTATCAGCAAATGGGTAAGTCGTTATGTCGGTCTGGCGATGGTCAGCCAGAAGAGCAATAGTGACCCCACTTGCTATAGAACAGAACTTGCCAATCGTCAGTTTGCCACATCTCGGCGAACGATAGACCTGTGGCAATCCATACGTCCACTCGCCAATGTCTGCGTCTTCGAATCCATCATAGTCTCTGGTCTGCATCACCCTAGCCACCGAACATCAAGGGGTTCCAAGTGACGCCCCATTTCTCCTCAAATCGTTTCTTGTTAGCCGACCATAACTTCCAGCGGGTTTGTACCTTAAGCTTCTCAAGAGTTTTACTCTCATAATGATAAACAAAGCCCCTGTACGTAATCAGGGGTGGGTGTTCTGCTTGTATTAGTTTCATAATGTAATCATTGTCTTCAAACCAGTATGGGGCATACCCCTCGTCGAAGCCCCCTAGCTCTTCATAGCATTTTCTGGAAATAACAAAACAACAACCGAACAACCTGCCAGAAACAACCATATCGTTGGTCATCATCGCCTGTCGCTCTTCCACAAACTGATACCAACTCTTGTCTGGGTCGAACAGATGCTTGCCCACGAACATAACTGGGCTAACCGCCCAAGCACCCTCGTGCTCCATCGCAGAGATTACGCCTTCCAAACAATCCTTCGACATCAATACATCATTGTTGGTGATGCATATGTAATCGGCAGTGGTCTTGGCTAATGCCTTATTGATTGAAAGCAGATAGCCTATGTTCTCCTCGTTACGTTCCACCACAAACCTATCATCAGCCTCAGCGTTCTTAGTCAGGAATTCCCATGTCTTATCTTTCGAGCAATCATCTATAATGAAATATCTATGCTCTATCTTCGTATATCTCTCGGCACAATCAATGAACTGTTCCGTATAAGGCAACTGCCCATAGACCGCCATGCATATATCGATGTTCACTAGATGTCCTTATTCAATAATAGGAGTTTCCACGTTCGTCACAGCCGTCAACCAAGTATCGTCATCGGCTTTATTCTTATACTGTATCACAGCAAACCTGAGAAAATGCTCTATGAACCCCTTGGATTTACCGCCGGGGAACGTTAGCGTCTTCGTGGCAACCTTAGTGCCATCCTGAATGATATCAAAAGTGACTTTGGCTCCAGTTATCTCGTTGGTATAACTGGTAATAGTATACCCCCATAAAGTAGCCATCATCTCTCCTTATAGTAACGAGAAATCAACCGAATCCATATTCGGAATCGTAACAAACTTCTTGTAATAATATATGCGAGGATTAGTCGCGTCCTCTCTCCATGAGAATATAAACTGATACTGATTCCATGAAGGCACCAATAGCTCATTGGGAACCAAGGCTATCTCCCAATAACCAGTGCTAGTATCAACATACGCTATCCTCGGATGCGCCATGACCTCTTGCCCTGTAACGGTATGCACCGTAGTCGCTGACCATATCTTCACCTGTAATGTAGGATTATAGGTTATTTCCTGAGTGATGTCTCGTATGAACCCATATACAACGCAAACACTAGCGGCTGGCAATGCTGGGTGTGTGAATGGTATACCATGCCCGACAAACACCTGCCCAGTATCAGTAGATATAAATGCCTCTTCAAGGTCGAAATAATAGTCATCGGCATTTCTTACCAAGACATATTCATTCTTGGAGGGAACTATAAGTTCTGTATAACCCTCGACATTTGTATAGCCTGAATCCATCAGGTTACTGAAGTCAGTATCATTCCGATAAAATATCTGTACCTCTACATCTTCCAATGCATTAGGCGTACTACCAGTATCAAAACAATATGCCTTAACCGTAACTTCTTTTTGGATACTCACTTACTCCTCCTGAGAATGCTTTATCTGGTCAGTCAAGTCATCTAAGTCTTTTTGCGTTTTCGCTACCTGCTTATCCAATTTCTTATGTGGCTTGCCATCCCTGTTTATCTCTTTCGATAATTGCTCCAGCCCGACATCAGTCTTCAACAACAACTCCTTGATATAACGATTCCACACATTTGACACCTCCGCTAAAACATACGAATTTTGTTGCGGCAAATAGTATCGTAGAAGACCGAAATGAATATCCTCAGATAATCTTCTTGGTCCATAGGCCAAGCGTCAAAGCCCATGACAATGATGTGGGCAATCTCATGGATAAGAGTCTCAATCTTCTCGGAATAAGGAGCGTCTGCATTGATGTATATGGTATGTTTCTCGTCATCAACTCGCCCATAGCATCCCTCTACTGATATCGCAAGACTGCTCAGTTCCTCTATGTCCATCAGGGGTTCTATCTTGTCACGGTCTATGACTATAATTTCAAGTTCTTTATGCCCCTCTGGGACTTCTTTGACTTTCCATTTGTGAGATAAAATTATGATTTCGGTGTAAGGCAGTGCCTTGGACATTTAATAATCTCCTTCAGCTATCATCCTTTGAGTTATCTTCTTCCCCTCGATAGCTTTAACATAATACAAGCCAAACGAGCTTGTTGAGTGATACCAAGCCTCTGCCTCATAGCCTATCTGGACATCTTGGGGAACCCCAGCCGCCCAAGCTTCGCCCTTGCGAGTTTGGAATCTGCCTTGAGTTACTCCCGGCCCCTCCCACACATATTCATGTTTTTCGATATCAACAAGCGTCACAATACCCATGAACCGATTGTCATAAGCTGAGCGCCTTAGCCCTTCTTCATGCTCTCGCACCTGACCGATACGAACCCGCTTTTTCAGTCAGCCATAGCAATCATCATAAGAACTAGAGTGCTTGATAGCACGATATGCGGCATAAGCACGTTCAGCCGATGCACGACTGTGATACATACATTTTCCTTTTCCAATTCGCCATTTCTTTGTACCGCCATCCATACACGGCCTAACAGGCATCAATCATCACCCCACATACATCGTGACTTCATACCTTGAGCCACCATCTCTAGTTTCTTGCGTGTACCACTGGAAGAACAATGAGCTATTCTTGGCCACTGGCACTTGAATCGTGGCGGCATCTCCTGTATAGATTCCATCTAGACCGTAAGGGTTGCCACCTTCCTCTTCTATAATCTTCCAGACATCACCTATCGGAAGCTCTTGGAAGTAAGTGCCAAGACCTCTGAGCCTCTTATTAATATTCTTGCGTATTTTTCCGTTGAACACAGGGGCGAAGCCACCTTCTTCAATTGAGAGCTTGTTGCGAAACTCTTCTGGTGCGCTTTCATAAGCAATAGGGTCTTGCTCGATAACCTCATACCCACCGAACAACGGTTGCGCTTTCAGTTTAGGCTTAGTCATGCTCTTGTATTTTCTGAGAGCTTCGTCCTGTGTAAAGTTTGTTTTCTGGTCAAGCTCTTTTCGCCTGAGTTCATTGGTGCGCCTATAATGCTCCATGGGAGATAGCTTCTTACGCCTGATGAACCACGCTTTCTTTGTAAACACGCCATTGGCATATTTGCTATTAACCTCTAGTCCGGGCAAGGGACTCTGCCAACCTATCTCTTCCCATGGAAATGGCTTGCCCATGAGCTTGTCTACAACAAGTCCTATCTTCAAATCAGCCTTCGGGTTTTCCATTTTATAGAGGTCTTCTCCGTAATTCTCACAACCCTTCTCAAGCCCATCCAGAATCATATCTTCCATGTGTGGTGTAATATGACCATCCATGAATGCTTCAGAATCTGCAGGAACCAGATGCTCAACAACATAGTTATAAGCATAGACAGGAATCTCTGTCTCTTCTTGGGTCATAGCCGCCTTCGGCATATCCTCGATACTCTCTGGAACTGGCAAGGCCACCACATTCTCCTGAGGACTCATATAGCTCCATTCCTCAGAGCCACAGCGGGGGCAAGCCCATATGGAACTCATGCTTGGAGTAGAGTTGGCAGGGTTGATATCAACCAGTTCACTTTCACCACCACTCCAGCCGCATTCAGCACAAGTTGCCATGTCGGTAAGGTTTAAATCCCTAGCAAATATCTGCCTATAAGATTCCTTAGAAGGCATAGTGTTCTTATTTATTTCATCCATGACTCTTGCCTCTACCTCCTTACGTTCTTCGTCTGATACTGTCATCCCAAGATTGTGACTAGCAGACCCGATGGCCTTATCAACTATTGCTATAATATTAGATTGAGAATTATCCGTTCTCATACCCTTGATAGTCTCTCCAAGCCAGCCACCAGCATCAGCAGACTTCATTATCAATTTATATGTTTGCCTTACCAGCGTATCCAAATCTGCCATGTATTCTCCCGATATTGTTGCAATAAATAAGGTCGCCCAGCTTATGCCAAGCGACCTGTAATATTCAAGCTGGTGGTGTATACTGACGCCTAGCTTGAGCCAGACGCCCCACCAGCCCCCGGACTAAATGGGCTTTCACCCAGTTCTTCCTAGCTAGCCCCCGCAATCTAGAGGAGGGGCTAGCTTACCAAAGGAGGTCTAAAGATGGAGAGCCATGTCGGAACTCTTATCCATCTACCGCCGATATTAAGGACTCAGCGGCTACGTCCTATGCCTACTTGGGTTCTGTCGCCCCTTCTCGAAAACAACAGAACCCTTTTTGCGTGGCCTTCCTCGCCTCACAAGTGCCATCTGCATACCTGCCTCAAGGTCTCAGTAGACCGTTGCTTCCTGAGGCTCTGCCTTGTGAGCAGAGCCTTTGATATAGGCCGTGGGGACCTTTATCGAAATTAGCATACTACATCTTCCCACTCTATGCAAGCTTTTGAGGTCGGAACGCCCCAGCAACCTCCTACCGCCAAAGCTGGGAACACTGTCTTGCATCATTAATGACACCCGCGAAGTATCCCTCGTGGGCGTTGCCACTCAGACAGGCCCGACTACTTACTATCCTTTATCCGCAAGTTTTCTATCATAGTCTCAATCTCAGCCCGATTACTATGAGGACAGACTACAGATTTGCCTTGAGGTTTCTTGCCCAGCCTCATCAGTTCGGTGATAATTGGGTCAGCGTATTCTTCAAACAACCAGTTAATTTCATCCTGCGGGATGTCCTCTATCTTCAAAGGCTCACAAACCCATGAAATATAATTGGTCTTGTTACAACTCCGACACACAAAGTCAATCGACCCGCAAGTAGGCGCATACCAGACCTCGTCTGGATACTGCTCCCCACAATATGCACAGTTCAAGCCTTCGAGAGTAAAACGGTCACCCATCACTCATCACTCCACGCGATGTATATGACTCTGCCAAGTTCCTCGAAAAGTTTGTTCATCTCATCTCGATACTCTACCCATGCATTATGGGCTTCAACAATACGCTCTTCCAACGGGAACCGAACAGTACGCCCGTCGAAGATGAATCCATGCATCTCCAGTAGCCTTTGCATCTGCTTCTCATTCATCTCTTCCCACCCTCTCTCCGAAAGACTTCGTAGCCAACAACTCTTTGTACCACTCCGGTAGCCCAGCAACCGCCTTGCGCTTAAGGTCTCCACCAAACTCTTTCCAGAGAAATGCAAGTATCTCGTCCTTACACTCTCCCTCTATATCCAAGTGGACTTCTTTAAGTAGCCGCCCTATGTCTCTCGGCGCAGACTCAAGCTCACCCTTGTCTGCAAGATGCTGAACAGCTTTCTGCCAACGAGCTTCAGACCTGTACTGCTCACAGAAAACTTCCCATCTGCCTTTGGACTTATTCTCGCGGTTCCAGTCCTTCTCGTGCTTCTCCTTATACTTCTCGGACACGAATTTACCCATCATCAGCGGAATAGGCTGACCGCCCAACAGGAATGGTCTGGCGTAGTTCTTGCAAACCACACCCTCTACTTTATTGCCGCCCAGAAAGCTGTCGGTCTCAAGCAGTTCTACCAACTGCTCTATGGACTCGACCATGCCATAGTAAAGCATTGGCGCTACATCTATCTCTAGAAGCCTAGCATAGTCCTTAAGCTCATCATGAACGCTCACAAACTTCATAGAAGTATCTGACACCCCAAACAATACCAAGTTATTCTCTGGCACACGCTCATAGGCAAGGACATTGTGCCTTGAGGCCCGAAGATACTCAGCGTGGAATACCGTGTTATCAGGTATCCTGTCCTCTATCGACAATATATAATCGATAGCCTTATCGAACATCTTCTCTGGAAACTCTATGAATATCTCCTTGCCCTTGCTCCGCATACACAACTCTCCATCCAACCTGCCGAAATTAAACTGGCTGTTGTGAACGAGAATGTTATTAACCAAGTAATTATGATTGCCTTCAACGCTAATGTCATATTTAGTTTTGTTGTGGGGCGTAAACGATTCTATTGAAAGAATCTCCCGGGGTTCAACAGGATTACCAGCCAGTTCTCTATGCAACACTCTTTCACCAACAGATATATCGTCAGCCTTGACCCAACCTCTCCCGTCAATTTTTATATGGTGATTTGGGGTACAACGCAAGGCGTAACTTTGACCATGATAGCCCTTGACACTTATCTTCATCCAGTCCTTGGTTGTCCCATTTTTATGCCACCCGTTAATTGAGCAGACCTCCACTAGACCTGTCTCTTCATTAAAAGACAATACGTCCAAGAGCATTCGATTGTTAACAATCTTGCCAATCTTCTCCTTGGAACCATCAGCCAAAATCACCAAACTCTCATAATCAAAACAACCATCCACCTTCTCCGTAATTTCGACTGGCTCATTGAAGAGGTCTCGTATGTAGTCCTGCCCTATAGCGAATATCTTAGGGAATGCCCTAAGCCCCATAGCCCTACTCCTTTCCTCTCATCCATTCTGCTCGTCTTCTCCCTTGGAAGTAATACACTTCGTGCCAACGAGGCTCACCAGATGAACCGTGTCATCCTTCATAACTATTCTCATGACAGATTCACCTTGTATCAGGTGTGCATCCTCACAGTCCTTGAACGTACCTCTCATGCCGTCCCAGTATATAACATTAACATCCATTTCCTACTCCTTTCTCCTTGCCTATTATTTCGACCTGTGATGGTCATCTCCCTCTGCTTCTGCTATTTCTCGTTGAGTTTTCTTGCTCGGCTTATCACCTATCCAGACTATTTCATCTTCCTCTTCTTCATCGAACGGCCCTCTGGCACATGGCAGGTTCGCTGGTGTGGCAGGATATGTTTCTATCCATCCTTGTTTCTTCATGCGCTAACCCTCTTGCCTTCGTATATCATATCACAATCGCAGAAAACGCACTTCTGCTTCTTGTTCTTGTGCCAAGGATAAGCCAGTAGACCTATATGGCACTCTGGGCAATCGAACACATGGGTCTGGTACTTAATAAGAAAATCTTCCCACATGAAACATAGGCGGGTCAATCTCGAAACTATAATCTCTCCGTTTTCGGTCTGGCCTATTTCCTTATAATACATCTATAACACCTTGACCAGAATCACGACCAGAACGCCCGATAACAATGTGATAGCACCACCCATAATCCATATGGCTCCCCTGTAGAAATTTATGGTGCTTTCCAAGTCAGCAATGCGCCTCACAAACCCTTCGGGTGAGAACAACAGCCTATCATATTCTTCAAATTTCTGCCTATACGGACAAAGCTCCCCTCTATGCACTGGGCTATCAATAACTTGCGCCTTAGTATCCAAGTCATTCGCAAACTTCTCAAGCTTTATCAGTCTATCGTTTATGCTCTTCAATTGCTCAGCCAGTGTAGCCGTTGTCAGAGCCAACTGCTCTGCCGCCGAAGTCAGCTTATCCAGTGTTGGTTTATATTCCTCAAACCCCATGCGCCTGACTCTCCTTCAAAATCAAAGTAACCTCTTCCATAGCAGATTGCGCTTGGTCATATGCATCCCCAAGCTTGGCGAATACTTCGATAAGTATCTTCTGGAACTCTTTTTCTTTGGCTACTTCTGCTGTCGCCGCTACGACATCAATAAGTTCCTTGGGACTGGTCGTCTTGGGGAGAAACTTATCAACACCAATGTTAATTGCTTTTAAGAGGATATCTTTTTCGGTGTTATTGGATACAACTATTATACCTATATCAGGGCGTTGCGCTTTTGCTTTTTGGGCAAACTCCAGCCCTGCCGCCCTATCAGGAGATTCGTCTGGAAAGGCAAGGTCTAGGATGACAACGTCAAAGCGTTCATCCCTTATCTGTTTTTCTGCCTCAGACAGGGTGGTACAGACATATGTAACACAACCCGCATCATGCAGAATCTCCTCTAACAAGAAATCAAAATCATTATCGTCGTCTATAATCAGAACATCATCATCTATCCTAATTTTCGTGTCCATTCTCTTTCACTTCCTCTAAAATAGCATTAGCCCTGTCCATGTTTCTCTGTAACCTGTGAAACAATCCATTAGATGCAAGGATATCGTGTTCCAGTTGAACGGCTCTGGTAATATCCTCGCCCGTACTAATCGTCGCAATAATCTTGCCATCCCTGTCCCTTATCAGACTGTTATACCAAGACATAGATATTTGTTTACCATTGCAATTCAATATCGTATTCTCGTAAGCAGAACTGGTCGCATCTGACACGCCAGAAATAAGCCTTTGGAATTCCAGCTTCACGCACTCTCTCTCATCTTCAGGGACAAAACAATTAAACCAGTTATGACCGATAATATCTTCCCTAGAACATTCCAGTATTGCAAGCCCCTTATTGTTAATATCTATTACCGTTTCATCGTGCTGGATTACTATCATAAAAACTGGAGCCATATAAAAATATGAATGAGCCATCGAATAGCCATTGCCGAAAACTTCTTTCTGCATCAACTGATAAGACATATCTCTGAATATGCCCCACATCCCTATAGGATTTCCATCGTCATCTTTTATCAACCACACTCGAAGGTTAACTGGGAATATAGTGCCATCCTTGCGTATATATGCTTTCTCGTAAGGGTCTGCATGCCCTTTTGTCATTATCTGTTCTCTTACAATCTTCTCTTCAAAACTATGCCATTGCTCTGGAGTTAGGTCTTGATAGGTCAACTTTTTCAACTCGTCCAGAGAATAGCCCACCATTGTTTGATACGCCCTATTGGCGTCCATGATATGCCCCTCCATATCAGTCAATAGAATCCCATCTAAACTGGTTTCAAACATATGCTGGTATCTTGTGTCCATCACTCCTCCAAAACAATAATTCTAAGTCCATCCATGACCCCTAATATTTGCTTCTCACATCTCTGCTCTCCGTTATCAAGCTCGTTCGTTCTCTGCCATCCTATACAATACATAATGTCATCGCTCAACTGCCCCGCACCGAATGATACCACCTGTGTGTGACGTCTGAAGAAGATAAGTCTTCGAGGGGCTTCGTTCTCGTCATCAGGAGTAAGCGCCAGTTGGGCGTTGTTGATTGTGAACACCCCTGAATTCAAATCCACCCCAACTATATTAGGCCCATCTGTGATGCAAAACCCTGCTATCCTGTTCTGGTCGATATCCCCAAAAGATACCTCTTCATCTTCCCAGTACTGAGTCAATGCTTGCCCATCACTATAAATAGCCACCCAGTTGTACTCACACTCATCTGTCCTTAACCAATCGCCTTCCATTACCTGTGCCTGTGCTACCTCAGTCATAATTCCTCCTTGTCTATTTCCACTAAAAAAGCCTCTTTCTCAGAGGCTTACGAAAACCGACTTGTCTTTATCTAATACTTAATCCTGCCATGCATTTTCAAGAGCATCCAAAGCGGCACCCACTGCAACGGCAGAAGAAACATCATCCATAAGATTTTTGTCCATTAATTCATCCAACAAGCCGTAAACAGAATCCATAAGCCTAGAAACCTTTGCTTCATACATATCTAAATCGGAGTCATCAGAGCCAAGAACCTCCCTCACTGCCTTCGCTACGACCTGCTCAATCCTCTCTTCATCCATTTTCTTCCTCCTATGATTAGACCCCTCGCCGGGAATTCTGGTAAGCTATTTCCTTGTCCAGAGCCTTCAAATACTTCTCGACCATATCTGTCAGGCGACTGGTATTCATGTCCATATCAGACTGGAAATACCACCCAAGGAACTCCTCGTTCTCTGTTCGCCAGTCTGCCAGCAAATCATAAACATCCTCCAAGCCCGACATGGCTTGCTCCAGCGAAGCAACTAGATTCCCAGTGTCTTCCCAATTGATGTCTCCCAGCACTTCCTTGACCACTTTTGATACTACTGCTTCAAGCCTTTCTTCATCCATGTTATTCTCCTTGACTTAAGTCGCTCTGAACGTTCTCGCATATCTCCTGACACAAATCCCACAGGGCATCTTCTACTGACGCTGTGCGACACTCCAATGGTATAACCTGAACAGTCGCCTCGAACACATCGTATACGAAATCATCGAGCGACCCCATGTCTTCATACAAAGTCAGAGCATAGTTCTCGGTATCGCTAGCGAGGCGTTCGATATCAATCGCGTCTTCGTCTATCTTGAACTGCGCTACGAGTCTTTGAGATGGCTTGAGTTGCATTACATCCCTCCTAGAACGATGGGGGTAATTCTTTGCCTAGTCTATCCAAGACCTTCCCTGCCAAGTTCAGAGCAGAACCGGCATCATCGCCCTGATTCATCATTGTCCTCAAAATATTGAGAGCCGCTACCACATTCGAATCCAGCCTTAATGCGTCACTAACAGCAATAGCCGCTTCCCTGCACCACTTGCTGGTATACGCATCATCCATATCAAACTCGAAATGATTGACATAATCAGCCAGTTTCTCCATATCAATAATATATCCAATTACAGTATCGCCCCTTTCTGCCAATACTTCTTTCACTACTTTTGATATCACTTCTTCAAGCCGTTGTTCATCCATTACCATTCCTCCTCTAATCCGATTTCTTTTAACAGGTCGGGAACCGAAGTCATCTGGTCTGGGTCTTCTGCCCATACACGCAGATGCGGAATTATATATGCATCCATCCTTGCCGCAGTATTTGAAGAGCCTACATACTCTGCCGATTCAAACTGTGACTTCACAGCCTCTGCTAGTTCTATAGCCTCATAAATTTTTTCCTCAAGCTCTTTGATGGCACCAGCCAGTTCTTCTACTTCAGTGTCTCGATTTTCTCTTTCCTCTTCACCAAGTTCGTCATCTTCGTCATCAAACTCGTCGTCTGCAATATGCTCAATATGCATAGCACTCTTCACAACTCGTTCCACCATGTCCTCAAGCTCTTCTATTTCATAGCAATCAAAATCTGACATCCTAATCCCTCCTACATAAAACCGATATCCTGTTCGACTGTAATAGGCTCGTCCTTAGGGCTAAGCAATTGCTGAAGTTTCTCAGGCGGTGCCAAATCAAGTGGTTCCGTATTTACAAAATCCATCAACTGCAAGGCATCCAGCATTACCTTGGTGGTACGTTTCCTACCACCCTCGTCCCATTCTACTATGGCAAAATTGGGAGTAATCTCTATCACCGTTATCCTCTGACCCTTGGATACTCGCACTGGAAACCCATTGGGGTATCTGACGGTAGCGGTGTCGCCCTCTTCTAGTTCCCTGAATGCCAGCTTAGCTACGTGTTGTACTACTTTATTAAGGTCTTCAATATAATTGTCCACTGCAGATAACAGGTCGGCTTGGACATCTCCATTCTCTAACAGTTCCTCTGGAAGACCATCGTATTTCTTAAGCAACCGAATGATATCAAATGGGATAGTGGGAAAAAATGCCGTAGCGGGGATTCCCTTGAGCTTGTTATAGGTGAACATCAATGCTGGCTTTACCCTGCCCATTTCTACATCCCCACCTATCAATGCTTTCAACAACGTATCCTTAATCTCTCTCAAGGCATAAGTTGAATCTATCAATGCTGGATAGTATTCGTCTATGGAATGCTGGGGCGGGGGCAACGCTTTGGGCTTCGACTCCTCTATTGCTTCTGCTATGACTTCTTTCAGCGAATAATACCGCATTGCTGTCCCCCCTAGGGCTGCCTTTTATATCAGCCCTAATTCAACTAACCAAGATGGATATCCATGAGGACAGGCCGTGCAGTCTGGTTCCACGCGACACCCATCTGTGGCTTTGGCTACACCATCGTACATCCATTTCTCCATCGTCTTGATGCTGGGCTGTTTGGTCTTGGGAGTCTTCTTCTGCCGATGCTCTCTCAAAAATTCCCCTGCTTCCTCTGGAGAGATATCCGCAAGAACTTCCTTGACCACCTTACTGATTATCTTCGCAAGCCTATCTTCATCCATGGTGACTTCCCCCTCGTTATAGTCATACAACTTATCATCAACCCAGTATCTAGGGTCGCTATAGTCTAGCCCTGACTTCAACCCGCCCTCATATTGCTTGCTACATTCCAACAGAGCCTTCTTCAATTGATGAACCTGCTGTTCTAAATCCGTTATCTTATTGATATAAGCAGTGCATTGGTCTTTGTGATACATCTTCATCTCGTCCATCTTATGAAGAACTTCTCCAACAGAAGGGTCTTTGCTTAGTGGGGGCAGACCACCTGATTTCTCTTCCATTACTCTCTCCAGTCTATATTCTTTCTCTCTTCAGTCTTTCTGGTTTTTATGAGAAAGACTTCTAGGGCATCATAGACAGCAGTCAATCTTTCTTTTATCTCCATGGATTCAGCGATGCCAGCTTCCCCAGAAATCTTCTCCAGCTCATCCTCGGCTTCACCTATCAGATTAAGAGCTTTGTGGGTAGCCACATCATCTTCCTCGCTCCAGTCTGAAGGATAGGCTCCCTCTTCGGTATCCCAAGCCAAAACCTCTTTCACCACTTTTGATATCACTTCTTCAAGTCTTTGCTCATCCATGTTATTCCTCCGGCTTCACAGGTCGCCGTCTCTCTTGCATCCTCTTGCTCTGCTCTTCGAGGAACCATTCGTAATTATCCTTTGAGGCTCTCGCCCTGAATCGGAGATTGTTAACAGCATCCTCAACCTTTGGCTTGAAGTCCTTGACGGTACGAGATACATCCTGAAGGTTGCCTATGACAGAATACCTGTAACTCATATACTCCCACTGTACCGTATTGGAATTGTTATGAAGATTCTCTTCAATGGTATCAGCTAGCTCAGCGACACTTTCTAGCTGAGTCACAAGAGCCTCTAGCTCATCGGTTACATCAGCAACCCTGCCTATCATGCCACCCATATCATCTCTAGCATCATACTTGAGTGCCATCTTCTTACCACCCAGTACTTCTGCGACTGCTTCTCGGACTATCCTTTCAATATCATCCATGGCTCTCCCCTTAGTGCTTGTGGTGATGACGTCTCATGTGTTGCCTATCGGCTCTCGCTTTCGCCCTGCGCGAAGCCCTGTTAGGCTCTGTGTTATTAACTTTCTCCTTGGGGAACTTCACCCATACGGAGCGCCCCTTATGAACTATAATTTTGCCCAGAGGATTATCGTTATCTGGCGGTGGAACCATTAACAAATTGGCATCGTATCCAAATTCTTTTCCTGATTCTGCATCTTGCATTGTGTTCTCCCTAGTGTGAAATAAAGGCAACGTGCCTAGCACCATATCTCGTCAGGCGCTCGTTTCTGGGTAACCAGCAGAACAGACAAAGCTCTACACCCTTTGGCCCCATCCCTTCTCCGCATCCTCCTGTCTCTTTATACGGACACATGAAAACTTCACTCGGCTTTATCCGGTCTCTCTTACCCAGCCCCTGATTCAATACATTGAGAGTCTGTTGAAGAGTGGCTCCTCCTTTGGGAATTATCAATGCCAATCCATCTACGTTAGGATTCTTGAGGAAAGACCTTATCTTTTCATTCGTACTGCCTTCATAATAAGTAGATTCTTCTTTCCAATTGACCTTGTCTTTCTTAGGCTCCATTTTTGGTAAACCAGTCGCCTTGTCATACACTATCTCATTTTGGTGATTGGGATTTTTGTTTCTCACAGGTTGCATTATCACTTCGCCAGTTTCTGGGTCTATGGATTCTGCTTCGTCATAGAAATTAGTAGGCAATTCATAATTAGGGTCAATGCTTCCGTTGAATACCATGTTCTCTGGTTTATCCCTCATGTTCTCCAACAGCTTGTATACCTTGGTGAAAGCCATGAACCTGACCTGTGGGCATCCCCTTGCTACATCCATCCATTTATAGAAATAGTCCTTATCATAGAAGTCTCCAGACTCATGTATCCTAATGATATCGACGCCATCTTTGTAAGCTTGCCTTATGCCAGTAATCATCAGGCTTGTGAAATTGGAGTCAAGAGATGTATAGTATCTATCCATCCTGTAAGGAAGAGATTGGTTATACATCCCCTCTGGCTTTCTGGCATAACAAAATTCATGACAAAACTCAGTTGATTCTGGACAAGTCTTCCAGCATGGAAGACACCACACCCCTATCCTCGCGTCTAACTTACGGTTACCATATTTCAATAAATCTTTTGAGGCCACAAGTACTCTCCCGCAAGGGCTTAGCATCTTATCCCCTGTGAACTTATCACTTCCCTTGGCAGGGTCATATTTATCCCTCTTCTGGGTGCGAGGCTTCTTCCCCCTATCAGTAGTTTGCTGTAAGTAAAGCCCCCTTTGCTCGTCTTTCTTTACTTTGAATTTCGATTCTAAGGTCATCCCAAGGCTAGACATATCGATATCATCTATGACCATAAACCCATTTTGCTTCGCTACTCCTATGAAGTCACCAACTGAGTGGATAGCTCTATGGACTATGTTCTTAAGCTTATCCCATAGTCCAGCCTCTCTTATAATTTCATCAGCAATATGGGAAGCTATGACTTCAATGTTATCGCTTATAACCTTAGCTATAACATCATCTATCCAGTCATCCAATTGACTATCTCCTATTTCTTCTCTTCCTTCTTTTCCTTTACGGTCTCCTTCGCTTTCTCGGCAGAAGGAGTGGCACTCTTGCCCATCTTGTCTACTACCTCGTCATGCACCCAGTCGAGAATATCGTCTGCATACTCACGCACGACATCATAGACCAGAGCCTCGTCGCCCTTCTCTTCCTTCGCCCATCGTGCGACATCGGTCATGAAGGATTGAATGTCTCCAAACACATATCCACTGTCTTGGTCAACTGGCATAGAATCCCCTACATCCAGCGTCTCTGGGAGCGTAGCTGGCTCCTCAGGGGCTTCTGGAGCCATCGGAGCCTCTGCCCCTATGTCCATGTCACCCTCGTCGCCCTTACCGGCAGGTGGGACGGGAGGGCCTTCAGGCTCAGCCGCTTCCTTCTCAATCTCCTGCTTAACCAACCTCGCTATTAACTTTACAAGCTCTTCGTCTTTCATGCTGTTCTCCTTTATGTAAGCTGATTTTTCTATAGGCCAGTAATTTCCACCTGATTCTTTCATATCTTTTTCTGGAACAGTTTGCATAAATCTTTTTACTACGACTGGATTATTGTCAGCACACGTTAACATATCTTCATCTTTAAACATTATGCAAACTCCATTACTGGAATTGCCTTTACTAGAAGTTAAGTAAGCCATCATTGTAGGTACGTAAGGAACAAGTTCGTCACCTTCTGGATGATAACCCCCAAAATCCAAATTTTTCTTTTTGTAAGTTGTTAGAATTCTCTTTATCTTTACTGAAGTAGGAGCGTACCAAACCCACGCACCTCTTCCAGTAATATGGTCATACTCTACTCCTGTATAAACCCAAGGTGTGCTGGGGTCAGTTAACATCTCTTGCTCTGCCAATTCCAACTTATTCAACCATGCTTGCCTTATGTCGCTATGTTCGTATTGCTTATCTCTATCAATAGGCCCAAACCTCTCTTCGTCCATCCTATCCATGTACGCATCTTCAGATTCATCTTCACGCATACCATCTGCCAGCACCTCCTTGACCACCTTTGCTACTACCTGTGCAATCCTCTCTTCATCCATGATTCTCTCCTTTATCTTGCTAGCTTTATCATGCGAGAACTCACTCCCGCAGTCCTGACAGCGGAACCATTCCTTAGCTCCAAGAGTACCCAGCGGGACTCCTATGCCTGAGCAATACGGGCAACTGGGATTCTCCAGCGGTTCATCTAACTCATCATAATCTTCCATTCTATTTCCCCCTCTTCAGCCAACTGAACCAGCCCTTCTTTACCTTGCCCTTACGGCAATAGTTGCTCGTCCTCAGTTTGAATTGCTTATAGATTGCACAGTTCTTGCATATGCAATGCGAAGGTGTCGGTGTCGGCGTAGGTGTTGGAGTCGGTGTAGGTGTAGGTGTGGGTGTCGGAGTTGGCGTAGGTGTAGGTGTAGGAGTAGGAGTAGGAACTGGAATCGGCACTGGCTGCACAGCAGCCCATGCTTCTCCCGGCGATTCGATACCATTTAACAGCTTCTGGAAATCAGAGATGAGGATTTTGAACTTGCCCTGCAAGCCCCAAGTCGTTCCCCATGAATTAACAGCGTCCAGATACATACTATCCTCACCGTTCTGGAACCAGCAGTGACCCCCCTGAACCGAACCAGTCGGCTTGATAACGCCATTCACTGGGTCAAACATATCGCTAGTCCACTCGGTTCCCACGAGAACAGATCCATGTTTTTGAAGCCAGTCCACGATTTCTGTCATGGTATTCAGCTTGGCGTAGCCACTTATCCAGCCCTTGTCTTTTGCTACCTTCAATCCGTCTCTCACATAAGCCCCATCTTCGGCTCCCGGCTCTCCCTCCAGTATTTTGATATCAAGATAAAAGCCATGGCACTGTTCCCCGGAGAGATGCGGGTCGATGTGATTCTCATCATCACAATTCAGCATACCTCCAGTGCCATATGCCACACACTCATTCGTGCTTCCTTGGTCAAGGATTTCGGTATCCGACCAGATAACTGGGACGGCTATCCCCTCGTCTATCATCGATTCTAATTGCTTGACGGTATAGTCCCTTGGGTCATCGACAAGGGGCTTTCTGCCTAGACCGAACTGCTTATCCCCACTCATTTTTTTACTCCTTTAAATCCCTTATAACCCATCTCAACTTCACCCTTGTCTTCATCCTTGTCTCCACCCTCATCTGCTTTAGCCCATTCTCTTTCCTGCTCTGGCCCTTGCCCCGGCCCTTGACTAGTAAGCATCTTTATAGTTACCAGACGTCTCCTTAATATCTGCAAACGAGCCTTAACATGGGCATCGGGGTTAGATGTCATAGTCGTATAAACATCAATAACCCTTATCAGGTCACTAGCCATATCATCATTAAGCATCAACGGCCTATGATTGCCTAGTTCATATTCCTCGAATGCTTCTTCCTCTGCGCCTTCTGGGGGTTTCTCTTCGGCGAACTCGTCTTTGACCTTATGCAATGAACGCCGACCCTCATAAGGGAACCGTCTCTCTATCTCATCGATGTCACCAAAATAAGTACTCACCCCAAGAGCCTCTTCTAGAGCCGACCTGACCTTAAGTCTGAGGGCTTCGCGGTCTTCATCATCAACGTCACGCACTTCCATGTTGCTCTCCTGTTCTATGCCTTCGATTTTACGCTGGTTCATGCCCACTCACATATCCAATCCATGGGCAAGAACCTCTTGAATGAACATTCCCAAGAGGCGTCACAATCCTCACAGCCCATATCTAATATGCAAAGAAAGCTACAAAATTCATTCATTAGTATCATCTCTAGAGTTATCGTGGTCACCGCCTACTTTTGTTATCTCATGGAAAAGTATTGCCTTATCAATCATTTCTTTGGTAGTAGAGCCAGCCTTATCTTTCGGCCTTAACATTTCAAGAACAGAATTAATCTCTGCCAGTTTACTCAGCATGGCGCTTGCCACCATCTCTTGGATATCCCTTTGCTCTTCATCGAAGTAATCCATAGTATCTCCAGCCGCCTCGTGATAACGGTCTGTTATTTCCCCAGCTACCTGACCGATAAGCCAATTGATATCAGACTTTCTGAGTTGCGTATATAACTCAGTTAGCAGGGGAGCTATCTCTCTTTTAATCGCCTTCCTGAATGCCTCATAAGCCTTAGGGTCACGATAGAACCTCTCCAGAGGACTTTCGAATTTACCCTGAGGCAGGGCGTCTATAAACTTTCGTGCCTGTAGTTCACAGGAGTCCAACACATCGAAGATATAGGCTCTGCCTACGCTGACGTTGGCTTCGTTCCTGCCAAGGCTATAGGGGCCGTTAGAAGGCTCCAGATGCAATCTATTCCTATATTCTTGTAGTTCTTCAGTAAGAGCCGACAGAACCTCTAGCGTGGCTTCCCTGATTATCCTGACTAGTTCTGGCCCCTTTATAGAAGCCTCTATCGCTGTCGGGTCATATTCCCAGAATGGGCAATCCATACCAGACCCCTCTCCCACTGGCTCGTCTGCTGGAGTCCTCGTTAGGTCTTCTGGCTCCGCATAGGTCAAATCCATGAAGTCCTTATCAGCCTCAAGCTCTGTACCAATTTCATCCCACGCTTGGTCATATTTAAGCTCATCTTGGTCGGTCTGCCCGGGATTGGCGACGATATCATTTACTTGAGGCCCGAACTTCTTGACCAGCTTTTTCTTCTTGCCATCCGACCATATAGCAAAAATGGCTTCCGCTTTCTCCCTGCGTTTCGGATTAGTGCAAAGCTCTTCCTCCTGATACGGGTCATACATAGAACTTGGGTTCATCCACTCAGCCACTTCGTGCCATCTACAATTCATACATCCTATATCTTCATCCATGATTGCCCCCTACGGTTTCTCTACTGTTCGCTCAACATCAGATAGCCAGTCAAGTATTGGCCTCATACCTTCGCCATCAATGCTCCAAGCAGGTTCGCCACCATGCAGATTCAAACCCCCCTGCCCTAATCTATTAGAATCTTCAAGCAATGTCTCAATATAATAGGCAGAGACAAACTGGCTTGTATCCAGTGAATAGAACTCCGCAATCGGCATCGTCAGGAACTTCTTGTGGCTCTCACTTTCTTTGTCTACTATTCCTGTGTCATTAGTGTAGACGATGTTGACGAGCCACTTACCCACACACCCATCGTCATTAGGGGTTTCAAAGACCTTGGAAATACCCGTCTCGGTAAAATAGTCACCAGCGCGAGGGTCTTCGCTACGCATATTAATCCCCAACACCTCTCTCAGTACCTTTGATATTATTTCTTCAAGCCTATCTTCGTCCATGGCTATCTCCCTTTTTCTTGCGCCTCTTTCTGGTCTTGGGGTTCTCTTCATCTAGCTTGACTTTGCCATTCTGCCCTAATGGACTTGGAATCAAATTGAATAGCAATCCTATGATTACTGGCATCAGATATTTATCAACTTTCTCAAAGCCCTGAATAGCTCCTATCGTCAACAGGAATATAGCAATTAACCCCAAGATTATTGGGGTTAAAGCATAAGGATTTTTCTTGAGTTGTAGTATGAATCTTTCCATATCACTTCTTTTTCTTAGTCGGTTTCTTAGCTGGTTTCTTCGCTGGCTCCTTACACACAGCCTCAACAATCTTATCCAGTTCGTCAGCCATCATATCCAGCTTGTTAGACTCAATGCTTGCAAGCATAATATCCAGCTTCTCAACTATCTTCAAAGCCCTTTCGTCATTGGCATAATCACGCTCGGCTTTCTTCTTATCACGCTCTTCCTGCCTGTTCTGGGATAAGAGTAAAAATGATTGCATGAGTAGGACAAATACCCCCAATACCAAGTTCAATAAAATGAAAGGATACTTATCAAACGCAATTCCTTTAGAGCTTACCAAGTGAAGTAACAGGGCGTTCCAGCCAACATACAAAACTATGAATACGCTGATGCCTATAATATATGCCCATGAACCTGCAAACTTTGCTACTGCATCTGCGGCTTTCTGCCCGATAGTTAATTCTTCTTTTTGTTCTTCATGCCAAGTCTTTCCGTTCTGTACACTCATATTGTTTCTCCCCTATCAAGGCGGTGGGGCTGGCGGTGTCCAAGTATCTGGGTCTACCGTGTCCATGACAGTAAAATCTGCTGGGATGCTCTCATCAGATTCCATGAACGACTCTAGGAACTTCCCCAACTGAACCCATTTCTCTTCATCTGGCTTAAAAGCCATATACTTCCCGCCTATGGCTTCAAGACCGCTCCACAGGACATACGCTAATTTCGGGTATGACATAACATCCTCCTATATCTTATTCGGGGGGTTATTCCCCATTGTCTGGGTCTACAATATCATTCACTGTAAAATTGCTGGGGAGGTTCCCATCCGAATCCATAAACGACTCCAGCAATTCTCCAAGAACTACCCACTTGGTTTCATCTGGATTGAAAACCATGTATTTACCACTTACCACCCCAGTGCCAGACCACGTTACATTCGCTACTTTGGGGTATGCAACCCCACCTTCAGAAGAATACCAACTAACTTCTAACGTGTGGTTTGCAACAACGTTGTGCATAGTGTAAATAGTTACACCGTAATAATTATAAACTCCGTCAACCAAAATTCTGGTAGAATGGCCTTCATCTGGACTGCAAGTTACAGTCAAATCACTATTATAATTTACACTGACATGCCCCAAAGGACTTACGGTGCCATGTAAAATACCACTTTCAAAAATATAAACATCAAACAATTGGGCAATATTTGCCCTAGCGGCCAACAAATAATTGAAAGTACTTTGAATATTTGACTGAGAATCCAAAATGGCGACTTCAGTATTTTTAACGTTTGCCTTAGTTGCCAATAAATAATTGAAAGTACTTTGAATATTTGACTGAGAATCCAAAATGGCGACTTCAGTGTTTTTAACGTTTGCCCTAACTGCCAAGCTTTTTTCTTGCAAATTTGTTATTCTAGCACTAGAGTTAATGGTTTGTGTTTGAGTTTTACTTAAATTGACTTTTGAAATTTCAGTGTACGTCATGGTCTCAGTAACTGTAAATCCATTGGAAAGAGTACCATTCCCAGTATCTGTATTTGTTACATTAATATCCCATGTACCTACAATAGCTCCTGTTATAGGGGCAATACAATCTATCTTCGTTGGAGAGTCCACATTTACTGAAGTACAATCAATGTCAAATTGCCCTATCTTCTTCAAAGCTACAGTCGCTCCTGAGGCAAATCCTGTTCCTTCAAGGTCAGTGATAGAGACTGAAGTGTTATTAAACCCTGAAGACGGGGCACAAGAGATAACAGTAGGACTAATTATTGCTGTCCCTGCCCAAACGTCTCCACCCCAAATTGCATCATCAGCATTACCAATGGCAGGAAGTCTTCGAACTAAAGTCGCCCCATCACCTTGAAAGACTTTGAAGTATCCAGTAATACCAGTTCCACCGAAGTCCACAAGTGTACAATCCATAATAGCGGTTCCATCACTTGCCGCTGCGCTAGTAGCAAGAAGGGTATCAGAAGAATTGTAGAGTTTTACTATATAACCATCTTCAACTGTTTTTCCCGCTGAACCAATGGTTATGTTCAGTGAAGAAAAAATACTCATGTAGGCAACTGTAATGGTATTGTAATCATATACTGAACGTAAGTCACCTACAAGTACAAAAGGTAAATATGTATACGTAACCACATTTGAATATGTGTCTATCGCGGCTATAGTTGATGGGTTACGACCAACCATCTTCTTATTACCAGCACCATCGCTTGTTATTTCATAAAGCCAATAATTATCATCCTCATAATTCGCCGGAGCATTAGCCGCACTAACTGACCAATAGAAACGACCTCCGTGGCCAGCACCATTGCTTATTTGACAACGACAAGGAGGGGATGACCATGCTAGATTAGCGGCTGGCACAGAATCTATATCATTTACACCCGCTACACAAACAACGCTCTCCCCTACTGAAGTAACCTTTGTTTTTATTCTTACAACCCACGGTAAGGCATCATTCAACGCAACTGTTTTAACGATGTAAGCATAGTCTGTGTATGCCGCTGTCGTACAGGTACAGAGGTTCCCAGATACCGCTACTGTCCCGTTTCCTCCAACTACAGCATTAAGCCAAGCTGGAAGTGAAGAGCCGGGAAAGTTGGTAGCATTTATCAGACCATTAGTGATTTTATTAAAGCTCATAACTGAATCACCATTTGTTACTTACCCTTCTTTTTGCTATGCATCTAGACTTCTGGTACTGTTAATTGTAATGTTTTCTGGCAGACTTCCTGTTGAGTCCATAAAAGACTCCAGAAGCTCTCCAAGAACTACCCACTTAGTTTCATCTGGATTAAAATCCATGTACTTGCCGCTTATCACGCCATCCCCATTCCACGTTACATTTGCCAGCTTAGGGGTTGCTGTTGAAAAAGATGAATTTTCTATGTTACTCTTTGCCCTAAGTGTTCTAGTCGTGTGTATTGTTGGAATCAGAATGTTGCTCTTTACCGTAAGTGTTCTAGTCGTGTGTATTGTTGGAATCAGAATGTTACTTTTCGCTATAAGCGTTTGGACTATAGTTGTCTGTCGTTCTACCCAGCTTACCCCCAAGGTGTGATTGCCACGTACATCAGTAAACAGATAAGAGCCGACAGTTCCAATATCTTCTCCGTCGATAAATATGTGGAACGTCCAATCTTCACTCTCTGAGTTGATAGTAAACAGAACACCCTCACCAAAATCAACTAACACTACTCCACTTGGGTCTAAAGTACCGTGTGAAGGCGAACCCTGTGTTGCTGTTATCGTAAATGTAGGTGCATCAACATTGAAGTTAGGGAAGTTGCTTTCACCTTGGTCTGTCATGACTTCCATAGGAATAGTGCCATAATTGGCATCCATGCCCACAGTACAGACTATCTCTTTATCACTCCAAGAAACTATGTCGGCAGCAATACTTCCTATTATGACCCTGCCATATTCTCCCTGTGCCGCCCCAAAACTGTACCCATCAATGGTAACCGTCCCGCCCCTTGACGCGTGGTCTGGAGACAGGCTAGTTATATATGGTGTCCTGTCTACAGTGAAAGCATAATGATTGCTCTCCCCTGCTTCAGTGGTAATCACTTCCGCAAAGCCAACACCAAATGGTACGCCCTCTACCACCTTACAGACTATCTCTGTGCCACTCCAAGAAACTACGTCTGCAACTTCATAGCAAATAACCGCTATATCTTCTTCCCCTTGAGTGTCCCCAAAGCCAGAACCACTAATGGTTACTGGCGCACCTATCGGAGCATGGTCAGGAACTATGTCAGCTATGTGCGTAGGCACCCACGCCTTAGCGGTTAAACTATGAGCAGTGAGACGAAAATCCGTAACGTCTGTCTTACCAGTTAAAGTCCTTGTAGTTGTCTTCTTGACATCAGCCTCACTGGTTTCTGTCTTGATATGCCTCTGCAATATAAGTGCTTTCGAAGTCTCGGTATGCTTGACCAGCCAATGAACCTTCGCCTTGGAAGTTACAGTTTCTGTTGTGTGCGTCACAAGCTCAAAAGGAATCGTATTTGACCACATTGGTGTGTATGCATTGGTAACATATATTCCGCTTGCTAATGTGTGTAGGCTTGGCGGTACTGGGCAGGTTATCGAAGTGTCTGACCATGATGTGTAATAAGATTCTACGTTGTCAGGAACAAATGTGACAAAACTCGACTCATGCTCATCGCCAAAACCTTCCCCTGTCAACACCACGCTGTCCATAAGAGCAGCTTCATTTGGAACCACCGAAAGCACAATAGGATTGCCAAAGCTGTACTGGAGCCACTCAGGGCCACCATCCCAATCTGCCATCCACGAAAGAGCGTCATCGGCATGGAAGGCAGTATACGGAAGCCAACCACCACTGGTATGACTCGCGCTGACAACGTTCGGTGCTGGAGAGCTATTGGCTTCCATGTTGTAGCAAATATCGGTGCCGTTGAGCGTAAGACCCATCTTGTATATCAGAACGGAAGTGTCTACACCTTGGATAGCGGTGACGGTTATCCGAAAGTCCCTGTACAGCACAGGGGTCTGGTACAAAACATAACTTTGCTTCTGGGCCACAGTTGTTGTATTAAAGCTCTGGTTCGTCACAGAATGTAAAAGCGTGGACGTACTGAACCCATCGTTGCTCCCAGATAGCGTCCACGACTTTATGGCCTTGGACAGACCGCCCCCATCATGGGCTGGTATTATCCAGTACCCATTGATTTTGTGTGCGCCCGGAGTCGCCATCTATTCTCCTTACTCTGCCCTTCTGTCGTCAAACATCTGAAGCACTTCATCATATATGCGTCTGATTGCCTCTTCTTTGGCTCTTTCAAACCACATGTCTACTTCCTTTTTCGCCATGCTTTTGACTTCACCAGTACTGGCATTGGGCTTATTCTTCACAAACCAATTGAATATGGCAGTCGCCTCGGCTCGGACTTCGACATCAGGCATAGAAGGATATGACCAAGCTTCCTTCGACAGGCCTCTATCTTCTCCAAGAACTTCATCAACCACTTTTGATATGATTTGGTCTAGCTGGTCGCCCATAACATCACATCCTCCCTTTGAGTCCCTCTATGTCTCGCTAAGTCCCACATGGAGCGCGAGAAGCCGTCAGCATTGCTGTATCGTTGGAGGAAATCTATAACCTCTCGATTGGCTTCTCGAACCTGTAGCTTTTCATAGAGAACTCCTTTTGACATACTGCTTACTGTCCTATCTCAAACTGGCGTTTCCCACGCTCCAGTTGTGGGTCTATTCTCGGACACTTTTAGTCCATTAAACTTTTAATAATTTGCAATGCTCGTGCTGTATCCTTTCCCAATCCAGTGATTACATCACCAAGCCACTTTTTGGCACCTTCCAAATCGCCATGGTTTATATCTTCGAGCGCCCAAGGCAATTTAGTTTCGGCGTAATAACGCATCCCACCAATAATCTCTAGAAGCTGAGACATGTCCGACCATCCCAACACTTCATGAACTGCTTCCTTTACTATCTCTCCAATGCGCTCTTCATTCATTCTCTTCTTCCTCCAAGTCGCTCAAGATATCATCAAGCTGGTCAATGCAATCCGCTAACTGGTCTATGGCTTCATCTATTGATGAGACAGGATTAAGCTTAAGGTCTATAAGCTGTTGCCCTATCTCAGCGATATCTGTCTGCCACTGTTCGGCATCATCTTCTATGCCATCTTCTTGCAGTTCGTCAAATGGCTCTTCCTCTTCACCCAGTACTTCTCTCAGTACCTTTGATATCACAGCTTCAAGCTTATCTTCATCCATAGCTATCTCCTTTATACTTGCCGCTGGTCGTAATGACCAAGGCCCTTTGGCGCTCCACTCTTCTGGCTCATTCTGATTATACTCAGCAGTACCTATCTCCTGACCGCACTCTGGGCAGTGGAGAATCCAGCATGCAGGTTCGAAATCGCAATCATCATTGCTCTCGTATTCCTTATCCGCTTTCGATTCACTACCTTTCCATCCACAGAAATCACAGGTCAATAACCTTGTAGGCTCTCCCCATCTTGCTTCCTTGTGGTACTTCATATATTGCTCACCGAACTCTGTAAAGCCATCCTCGGTAGTCCAGTAGACTTTGTCTATGTCCTCATCTGCGAACCACGCTTGTACCCTCGCTGGGACTCCGTATTGTTCGCTCAGCTTCTGAGCTTTCTTGATGGCATTAGGGACATTCGTCGCGCCCTGCCCACTTGACCTCCAGCCACTTGGTGTGCCAGATATCTTTTTCCCGAATTGGAGATATACTTGATAGGCTCCATAGCCACCATGTTTAGTCATCTATATCCCCCCTAAGCATCTCCAAAGCTTTCTGTGTCTTGCTATGCATCTCGTCTATTAAATCTAATATCATAGTTGACTCTGCATGTCTCATAACCGCTACTCTGGCGAACCAGTTCATTCCGTCTATATCGTTAAGCAATCCCTTAACGACTTTGATATCAATTTCTTCCGAAGGCAATTGCTAGGTTCCTTGGTTAAGCTGATGTCTATCGATAGTGACGTCTGCCCTTCGATATGCATCATTTCCATATTGCATTTTGAATGCTTCATACTCTGCCGACATTATGTTCTCATAGAAATCTCTTGCTGTTTCTCCAGTATGAGTATCAACCCCCAACTCTATGCTTTTATCATCATCATAGGTCGAATCATTTGATGGGAAGATATCCCAGCCTCTATCATAGTTGACTAGGACATTGGCCCAAGAGTCATTGGGGACCCTAGCCGAAGTATCCGATATCGTGAGCCTAGAAATATGACCGTTGTTTATGCCGAACTCAGATGGCTCATCAAAGAACTGAACGTTAGCCTTAAGGTTGTCCTTGCCAACCAATACATAATTACTCCCTGAATCTACATTTACCGTATAGCCCATCTTCCTCAAGATGCTTGCGAAGTGTTCTAGTATCTGGCTCTCCTCTTCCTCCTGCCCCAAAACTTCCTTTACCACTTTTGATATGATTTGCTCTAGTTCGTCCATAATCAATCCTCCCACTTATATTCCCCACACTCCACTTCATGCTCATTGCGGTTGTACCATCCCAGCGGCTCCGTCCTATATTCTTGTCCAGAACCCTATTTCATATTCTGTTAATTTATACAGGTCATCATATGTCTTGAACTCTCCCTTATCTATCGCCTCACTCAATCGACTTAAACGATGCTTAATCTCAGTAATATCGCCATCTAATGACTCTTGATAAAATTTCTGTTGCCTTTGATATAGCTCATCAGATTCCTCTTCTGCCAAATTGGGATTGGCCCCCAGCACCTCTTTGACTACTTTTGATATAATTTTTTCTACTTCGTCCATACTTCGTCCACCACCCCTTTAAGTTCCATCCTGCGCTTGCACTTCTGCTATCATTCTCTGCACTTCTTCGATAAGGGCTATGACGTTCTGGTAAGCCCCCTCCAAGATAGTCCTCAAATCTCTATCGAGTCTCCTGTCTGGCTCCCCGGGTTCATTCTGGGGATGTAGTATCTCGTATGCTATAGTGTCTAGCTCGGTAATAATCGTTTGGAGAAAAATTACATACTGGTCATTTAGCATCTGTGTCTCCCCTTACTCAGCACTGCCCTGCCACTTAGGATTCATTTGATATTCTCTGATAATATCTCTGGCGTCTGCCAGATGGGCATAGATTCTCTGAACATCACCAATAGGGAGATAGGCATCCTGTTCACTACCAGTGTACATATGGTCTTTGATACCATACATTATTCTCGCCGCATGATGTGTCGCTTCCCTCACCTCCAAATCCAGACTCTCTAGGTCTTGGTCGAAAGTCTTTCCTGTATCAGCCAGTACTTCTTTGACCACTCTGGTCACTACCTCTGTTACTCTGGCTTCGTCCATGCTGTCCCTCCTAGATATGTTCCTCCCAGTATTCGGTAAGCTTCTCCGCTAGCTCCTGTGCATCGTGAGGAATTCGCCTGACCGCCTTCATCATCAGCATAGGCTCACCAGACATCTCCATCCTAGCGTTCACATAATCCCTGATGCCTATCATGGCATCGCCTATCTCTTCGGTGATGTGCAGGATTTCTTCTTTCAGTTCTGCCCTGTCGGAAGCCATCTTGCCCTCAAGCCCAAAGCCTACCCCTGCCTTCATCTCCCCGCACACAGGACACCAGTATTCATAGACGCCCCCGTACATCTTGGTTTTCTGGAGAGGCGCTCCGCAGTCGGCACACTTTGCGGCTAAGACTTCCTTGACCACCTTTGATATGATTTGCTCTAGCTCATCCATGATATCCTCCTTGTAGCTGGCGGCGACTAGTTCGACCTGCCCCCTGCCACGCAATACGTCAGCACAACTATTCAACAGTCTCGTCAACTCTTCGTAATCGACCCCATCATCACGAGTCTCGGCAAACAACTCCGCATTGGTAATTAGGTTTTCAATTACACGCAAGAAGCCCTCACTGTCCCAGAACAGTTCATCTACTCCACTTACGCTTTCCTTGACTACCTTTGCTATGATTTCATAAAGCCGTTGCTCACTCATGATGCTCTCCTCCTATGGGAGAACGACTACATCTTCAAGATAAGTCCTGAGGTATTTCTGGAAGCCTTCGATGTCTGCGTCTATCTCCTCCATGAAATTCTCCACAACTCCCTCGACATCCCAACTAAAAGCTGGCCCCTGATAATGATTGGTCCAGTATTGATGAGCCTCTTGTGCCAACCTCATAGCCATTTCTTCAAGATTGCGACTGTTCAATCTGCTTTCCAAGCTGACATAGCTATCCACAAATTCATCTTCATCGTTCTCGTAATCAACCGCTTCCTTCACCACAGCACCAGCCGCCTTCTCTTCTGTCCTCTGGGGCTTGGCCTTTACCGATGGCTTAAAATCCTTACATACGGTACAGCGCCATCCCGGTGGGTTCTTCCTACCCTCTCCACCTGCCCTGTTATGGAGCCTTTTGCCCTCGCCGTACTTCTCGTCCTGATAATCGTTCTTGCAAGTGCATGGCAGGACTTTGGTATTCTCTGCGGCTATAACTTCTGCAATTACCCTATCTACAACTTCTTCAAGCTGTTTCTCGTCCACTAGCTCGTCCTCCAGCTTCCCTACAACATCTGTAATCTGTTCCCCACTAAGAGCATCTTCCTCTTGCCCTATCACTTGCTCTGTGGCTAGAACTTCCATGACTACTTTTGATATGATTTGCTCAAGCTTTTCTTCGTCCATGATACCCCCCCCCTAGTCTTCGAGCGTTTCTGTATTTATTGAGAGATAAACAAGCCTTGCTTCCGTAAACAGTTCTTCCATCTTCTGGAACTTCTGTGTGAGGTCTGCATACTTGAGATTCGTTTCGTCTGGCTCCATCCCATATATCTGGCTTATAGCCGCCCTCACAGAGTCTATGCCATTGGCAGCATACTCAGCCGCATTGTCAGCCAATCTCTGCACTTCCTCTGCCGAAGTACCTTCCCAGTCTATTTCCTTAACTGCTTCCTTGGCTTGCCTCATTGCTCTCGACACTATAGCTTCTAGTTTTTTATCATCCACGATATTCCCCTTAACTTAAATCGCTTTACCATCCTCAGAACCGCCACCTGCTTCATCTATAGCGAGATACCCACTTGTCCATGTCAAATCTGTATTGCCCCTCCTAAATTATATCCCTCGTTGTTTTTGATATGGATTGTCCCAATGCTCTTTTTCCCAATTTCTTTTATGTCTTATCGGTGTACCATCGTACTCTGTTAGTCTAGAAATCTTAGGCCAACGTACCCTTAATTCTTTTTGGGGGTCACTTGGGTCTTCAATAATTATGGCTTCATCGTTAACTTCCAAAACATTAAAATTATCTCTCATGCCTTTTTCAAGTATGTCAAAAATTTGTTGGTAAGAATTCCCTGCCCCAATTACTTCTCTCACAGCTTCCCTGACTATTCTCTCTATCTGTCGTTCGTCCATGGCTCCTCCTAGTTGATTGCTGGCGGCAGGTTCCCACTCGACCATGACTGGTCTGTATTTCCAGTGGTATAAACCTTATAATCTCCAGTCCCTGAGATGGTAGATGATGTCCACGTATACTTATAAGGTTCGTACTGCCATGTAATGAGAGGCTTGGGATACTCATAGTACGGATAGATGCGAACGGGTGGATAGTAGTACGGCACTTCCTTGATTATCTCCCTCTCGATGACTGGCGGTCTCTCCAGAAGCTCATCGACTTTCGCCTCTAGCTCTTCGACCCTTTCCTTCATGGGCTTGGGCTTGGGCTTGGCTGGTACACTGGCTTCCAGTTCCTTGATTCTCTTCTCTAGCTCTTCGATTTTCTGCGCCTGTGACTTTGCCATTGTTCTTCTCCTTTTCTCACATATAAATACCTGATTGGTATTTATTCTTCCTCTTCTTCATATTCTTCAGGTTCAGGCTCATCTTCAAACAAAGTATATCTTTCTTCATGGTGGAATCGGAATAGGACATCAGAGAACATATCTGGCAGCAGCCTGTCTATGTTATTTCTGCAATAGATATAATCTTTCGGGCTATCTGCATTCTCATTAAGAAACCCGAAAGTGTCTGACAATATCTTCTTAAAACCCTCTAGCACCATACCATAAGCCTCTTGAAACAAAGACTCCATCTCCATTGCTACCTTCCGACTACCCCTCGACCTTCTTATAGCTTCGTCTCGCTGGTCTTTCAGAGCATCCCTGTTCTCTGTGAAGAGGTCTGAGTAGTCACCCTTAGCGAAACTCTCCCACTTCTCAAACATGAAATCTTTCGGGAGTGGGTCTATTCCAGCTTTCGCACACACTTCTTCATACTCTGCATAGCGACCCTCTAGGTCTTGTGGATTCAGTATCTCGCTCACGACTCTAGCAATGATTTCATTTAGCTGGTCATCCATATCGGTTCCCCCCCGTTTTACCTAGCGTTTTACCTACTATAGCTAAAATGACGTTTTACTTAGTTTTATCTAACTTCACAATAAAATAGGCTCCCTACCGTGGTAGAGAACCTCATATGACTAGCCTATCCTGTCTATTGTTTTACTTAAACTGTTATTTTATAAATCTGATACCACTGCTCTTAGCATAAGCAGGTCGCTGAGTCATCCAACGTCTATGTCTACTTTATCGTTACCGTTATCGTCTGGTCTGCTATTCATCAGGGAAACATCTCCAGCCATTGAGTCAGGTCGCCACATACGTCCAAGGCTTTATCCAGATACTCTTTGATATTCCCACTCTCACCAGATACCTTCCCAGATATCGTTCCCTTCGTCTGGAGGAAGTCGAATATCGGTTCGAGCTTTGCTGAGGCTCCCGACAGTTCCGTATATATCGTGTTAAGAGCGGTAAGCAGGTCGAACCTGTCTACCGCTAGGACTACCCTTATGGCATCTGCTGTGATGGCTTCGAGCCTGTCTTCATCCATGGCGTTCTCCTTCAGTCCAATAAATCGTTTGAAAGCCTTCTAAGGTCTGCCAGCCTGTTTGAAATCACACTTAGCCAGAAGGACATTCCTTCTTCGAGTACTTCTCTAGGAGAGAACTGAGGGACTCGCTCCTTATCCTTACAGGCTTCCATTATCGAGTGTGCCGCTTGGAAGATATCGTATGCCTTATCCGATATTTCTTCGAACTCTTCTCCGCTCTGGAAAACCTGACGAACAGTCTCGGCTATAATTTCTTCGAGTCGCTCTTCGTCCATGGTATTCTCCTTGTGTTAGACCTTATGCTCAGAGCATTTACAATTATCGTGGATATCCCCGGGCATCAGACCCCCAGCATACTCTCCCCCTGCGGGTCGCCTCTCCCCATCCATCTCTTGACAAGCCTCACAGCATCCGGGCATACTCGTCCATTCATACTCTTCTTCGTCGTCGTCCTGACCGTAGACCTCGAAATGTTCCTTGATACCCATTAAGCTACTCCCAATCCCAGTTACAGCTATTAATAAGCCACCCAACTTCATCAGATACCAAGTTAGCAATCTGGTCATCTATAATCTCTTCATCCCAATCATCAGGAACTTCAACTTTTACTGTGTCGGGCAAATCGATATCAACATCTTCTCCCAACTCTTCGTCATAAGTATCCCAGTTGATATCAGTTACAATAGCAACCCTTGCAGTTTTATAGATAGCCCCAACCACCCTAGCTATAATATCATCAATCTTTTCATCCATACTGTAACTGGCTACCGCTCCAAGCCCCAAGCCCTCTAAAGTTTCATTGAGCTTCTCGGCTAGGTCAGGGTTAGAATGGACGAGACGCTTATAGATATACTTCCACGAGCCACCACGAATCCGAACATCTTCCACCATATGCTCTAGCTCTGGCATGGCTTCCAGTACCTCATCTTCCCATGGCAAGTTCACAGCAATCTCAACTCGTTTAGCCTCAGTTATTTCAGCAACTACTCTAGTTATAATTTCATCAAGATTGTCCATGCCATTTCTCCTAGCATAGTATGGCATGTCATAAGGAACGACCATGGGTCGTTTACTGATAGGCTGGTCTTCGCCACGTTGGTAGTCCTGACCAGTAGGGGTGGAGATGTTTCCTCGGAAGGGGTCTAGAAATCCTGTGTAGATTTCGTAGTTGAGAGCTTCATCCTCAACTTCTTTTTCTTCTTCTTCTTTTTCTTTTCTTGGTCTAGATTTATATCCCATCACCTATACTATAACAACCCCCCCAAGAAAAGATAACTATTACGCTTGATTTTTTTTGGCAGAATATTTGAGAAGTTCTATAGCAAGATATTCCTCGTACTCTAGTCGCACTTTAACCCTAGCAACTCCTCGACGTCCACGAGGTGGTCTGACCAGTATAATGTCATCGCTCTCTGGGTATTCGCCAGCGTTCTTCTTCTCCCAGCCCAAGGGCGATTCTACATAAAGCCAGATAACAAAATTGTCCTGACCCTTGGCAAGCATGTAATCGAAATTCTCATCCAAGAATTCACTAAGCTTTGTCTGAAAGATAATTTCGGTCAGTACAACGCCCTTCATGTCATCTACGAAACTCATGCTACATCCTCTCTTACTCGGTCTTGCAGTTCTAAGAAAACCATCGTCCAATCATTCTCAAACAATCTGTTCACGGCGACGAGCATCCAATTCACCAAGTTTTCCATCATTCCATGAAGACACCTTAGAGAAATATCCAGTTATGCGAGTCATCCCATACACATGCCGTGATTTGCAGAAGGAGCATTTGTCATACAGCCCTCTGGTAGTTTTGCCACAATCCTCGCACACCGTGAATTCTGGCGAAAAAGCGACCTGCGTACAACCTGTGTTATTATAAATCTTCATCACTACTGTTTCGATACTCGCTGGATATGGTTCGTATTCTCCCAGCCACACATGACAGATAGCTCCTGCTTTTATGAACTGGTGGAACTGAGATTGCTTCTCAATTCTTTCTATGAAATCAACAGGAGCGTCTGTAGCGAGATGAACGCTGTTAGTATAGTAGTAATGACCATTGGAAGTATCACCCTTGACCACGCTCTTAGCCTGTTCTGGGAACTGTTGGAGGTCAAGAGTGGCAAGCCTATACCCACTAGACTCTGCGGGAGTCTCTTCAAGAGCAAGTTTGATTTTATACTTATCGCTTGCTATCAAAACTTCTCCAGCCATGCGCCCTATAACGTCCAAGCCAAATTCAAAAGCCTCATCACTTTCATGTAGCTGGGTGCCTTTGTGAAATTGCACCATCTCATTCAAACCAAAGACGCCAATCAAAAAAGTAGTTTCATCAAGCCGAAGGTATGCTTCCCCATCCTCTGATTTCACAAAGAAATTAAGTGGCCCCGCATCACCGATATCAACCAGCCTTTTGATGAACTTCTTTTTCTGGAGGTGGCTCTTAACTGCAAGCTCGATATGCTCCTTGATAAGCTCGAATAATTTCTTATCATCGCCATCAGCCCTGTACGCCAGCCTTGGCAAGTTAATGGTGGTATTCTGGAGGGCGGTGAACCGAAGCTTCTCTGGTTGCATGGCTCGTTCCAAATCACGCTCATCCAGCTTCAGGTTAAGGCGGCAGTTATGGGTAATAATCCCATTGGGAAGAGAAAACAGTTGGGAATCTGAATCCACTACAAAATCATATACATATTTTTGATTAGGATTTCTCTTGCGCCTATCAACCTCCACAACTTCCAGATAAGCCCTGTTTGTCTTATCTCTTTTCGCCTTCCCGAATAGGCACATATTAGGGTAATCTGTACCACCCATGCCATTCAACACCAAATGTCGTGTGTCCTTAAGAATATTGACTATATAGGAAGTATATTTGTACCCCTCTTTAGTAGTATTAGCCTTATTGGTTCGAATAGAATAATGCGCCCCAACAGAAACAAGTATAGACGCTATGTCTTTAACCAATTGCTTACTACTCAAATGTATAGAGCAATCATTATCCCTGCTATAGCCATCTCCATCAAACATCCCCTGTATAAATCCCATCCTGAACGACAAACCCATATTGAATACCCTGCTATATAAACATTTCTCTGGAGCCGTTTTGCCCCCTATATATTCTTTCATCAGGGCGGTGAACCACTTGCTTTTAACTGAAACTGTACAGGCATTCCATTTCTTATCATAATATATATGCGACAAAGCCCCAAAGCGTTCTTTAGCAAAGCCAATTATGAAATCAATTAACTCATCCTCTTTGGGATGAAGACAAAAAATCGTTTCGGACCCCCTGCTACAATACCCTTCGCTTGCGTACAGCCCAACTATTCTGCCTAGGTCATAATCCCCCAAGCCACTAGAGTCTTCGGACTCCATCAAATCCTTATCGGTTACAGGCAACCAATCCCCAACACTTAAGTCAGAAGCATTTATGATTTTATAATCATCCCCATCCAATATCGGTTGTAAATGGTCTTCCGTAACAATAATAGAAGAACCATTAGACAGCGTCACCTTAATCATATATTCTGGCGAGGGCAATACTATCAACTCTTTCACTTTCGCCCAGCCCTCGGGTGACCATGTTTCCAAACCATCTAGGTCTGAGTAATCCTTGAGAGTACTAAAGTTAACATACTTAACAATATTGTTATGCCTGATAAACACTCTAGTATCACCAGCTAGGCAACATTGAGCCACGCTTGCCCCATCTCTGTCGAACAGGAAATAGGTGATGCCCTGCTTGCTTGCCACACTACATATTAATTCAAAGAAACAATCCCAACCCGGGCTATCCATGGCTTCTTGATTGATATGAACTAGTGGCTTGGGGAAGACAAATGTGGAGCCTCTGGAGTCACCCTTCTTGTAGATTTCAAACAACGCCTTGGCGAACAAATTGGACTCCCACTCAAAGTCTTGATAGGTCACCCACCGATAGCCCTCTGGTAATATCTCATCGGTCTCATCGGCAATGATTGTCCCTGTTAGGCCATCATTCTTAACCGCCATGTATTTGCCACCAGAAACAATAGCAGGAGTATTCTTAAAACGATTTGGGATTCCATAGTAGATATTAAAATCGGAAAATACAGCCTGACCACCACGAGCGCCAGCCAACTGATTAAACTCGAAGATAAGCATCTGGGCAATCTGCTCGATTTCATCATAGTTCAGCCCACGCAATAGAGGGGCGAAGAAAACGTTGACCGCTTCCCATCCAACTGCCCCAGCATAGTTCGCTTGCAATACTGATGCCATCTTCACCATGTGACCGACAAGGACTGCTGAATGTTTTGCTGGACTGCTGGTACTAGTGATATTGGGTAGCCTCAGTCCATACTTCTTGACATACTCTAGGCTATGTCCACCGCAGTAGGGCCTAACAACTAAGCCTAAGTCATGGACATGGATATCGCCCTTGAGATGAGCCTCGGCTATGTCTGGAGTAAAAACGTGCTGGAGAGCGTACTGTTTTAAAACTGTTTCTGCTATTGTGAGATTAATACTTTCGGGACTGTAGGGAGTGTTACTATTTTCTTTGTTCGCCCCAGTGAGAATGCTATCCAAATTATGGGTTGGAATTCCAAGGATGTTATACTTGGCAAGGGTGCCAGAGTATCCTTCCCTTACAAGGATGGAGTTAATCATTTCACGAATCTGGTTCGTGGTGATACGGTCAAATCCTGACTCTATGATTAGGTCTTCTACTTCGTCTGCTATCTCCTGTATTTTGACTTCACCTAGTCTATGATGGCCTTCCTCTTTAAGGCTGTCTACTATCTTCTGCTTATCCCAAATAACTATCTCTTCACCAGCAAATGCATTAACCATTAATGCTACATCTGTGGCGCTTGAAACGGCTCCCCCATTACCATTGCCATTGGTTTTTATAACTTTTACAGGCATACCATACCGCCTTTAAGATAGAAATGAATTTGTGAATATACAGAAAATGATGCCCTAGTCCTGACTCTTTTTCTTGTCTTCTCCCTGTCCTTTGGGCTTGCCCAAAAACGCTCCACTACCAGAGCCAGATACGTTTTCCTCAAAGTCAAGCCAATCATTGAAACCATAGTCACGAGTCTTACCGGGGGAGTAGCTCGTCTGTGGATTGCTTGACCTAGCCTCTTCCTGCAATGCCGCCCTTGCCGATGTCCCGGGTATCATGCCACCGCCAGCAGAATGTCCCTCATTCTCTGGTGGGAGCTTGGTCTCTAACGAGAGAGAATCCTCATCGCCCTCTCCTTTATCTTCGTCAGCGACTTCTTTATTTTTATTATCTTGCTCCTGATTCTGATTGGTCTCCTCGCCACCAGACATAGTAATCTGGTCTGGGAATATGGCTACCGTATCATCTTCAAGATTAGGGTCAACATTAGGCCCTTTGCTTTCCCATTCTTCAGGGTCTATATTTTCTCGCCATGCTTCAGCAAGATTTTCTGAGACTGTGATGCTGTCTGCATTAATAGACTGCACATTGTTCCAGTCAATATTTGCTTTCTCAAGAATTTCTCGCGGGGAATAATCAGACATCTCGTTGGGGGAGACTTTAATTTTGTTGGCTCGTATTCTCATGCTCTCCTCCTATGGTTGCTTATCTAAACCTGAATATCATAGCTACAAGCATAATGATTAACAGTATGCAAACTACAGTCCAAAATATTGACATAACCTTGTTCCTTTATAAAAGGTGGAAGGGGTAGTTTCATTGGATTGACTCTACCCCGCCCAAGTCACTTACCCATTGAATTGAGCGAGATACTTCCAATAGAAACAATAATCGACCACTAGGTCAATTTTCATCATATTGGACAGTAAAAGTGACAGTCCCTGTGTCGCCCGGAGCCGCCGAAGCAGTCGTTTTTAGCTGTGTCAGGATATATCTAGTATACCCAGCAGCCACCAACGAACCTCCTGCTATACTCACGTTAGACCCACTTGGCTGAGCCGCTGGAATAGCGAACGTAGCCTTAGCACTAGTAACTGTAGTACCCTGTGCATAAGTCGCATATCCACCAGACGCCCATACCAAAGCGCAACCCGGCCCTAGACTCCCAGCACTCTGCCAGAATTTGACATTCTGCACCTTATTGAAAGTATCAGTAAAGTGCAGACGAAGCCAAACTTCATAGGAATTGCTTCCTGCTGTTACAGGGTAACTTGTATAATTCCCGGGAGTAGCATCATCTGCTCGTTTCCAGTTCATCAAGTTTCCCATCGTTCCTAGGTCAGCATTAGTCGGACCCGGCCCATACGATTGCGCCCATTTGAAAGTTGCGGGAATCGGACTCACCTCCTTTCTCGTTCATTAAGAACGAGCCGCATTATGCGGAATTTTAATACCAAACCCTTATCGTCAACTAACTGCCTACTCAATCCTATTCCATATCCTTTCTACCACAAAAATATCAATTCACCTATTCTAGTTCAATTAGCCCCAGAAAAGATAACCGACTTTATCATATCAATTTTCGGAGGCTATTCGTTTCTCCGCTGGAACCCGATTAGAATCCAATATCCCTTCTACGCATTCACCACACAAACCTTGGAAATGTAATCTGCCCCAAGTATAATCCATCCAAAAATATCCATTAAATTTCCCGCCACACCAATGACAACGTTTATTGTCTAAAGATTTCCCCCACTCTTCCTCAGATACCCTTTTCCAATAATTGCCCATTTCCTTCTCCAGTTCTCCTTCTAATTCTCAGCCAGTGACTCGTCTCCATATTATCCGACTCTTTCCTTCTTCTTTTTATAATATGCCTTTGCCTTCTCTTTTACTTCTGTTGTGTGTTCTCGATAATATTTTCTATGTTGCCTTATATCCTGTAATCTGAGGTTCTCTTCCTGATGGTCATAACAATATTTAACCCTGCCATTACCATGTACCGTTTTTGGATACCAAGTGAGTTCTATTTCGCATCCGGGCCATTGGCAGAAACTTCTTTTGGTGGGAACTCGGTCAGCCTTAACTTCTTCTGCAGTTTCATGGTCTTCTAGCAATAATCGATTTCGATTTGTTTCTTCGGGTGTTTCGGCTGGAACCAATTCAATTGTCATATGCTCTGTCATGCTCAACTTAACTAGCTTGCCTAATTCATCGTTAGTAAAAGCTCCTACTTTTAGTCCCAATAATAAAGGGCGTAATGTGCAATCTCTGGGACAAAGGTTAGGCCACCCCTGTTCCATTATACATTCGAAAGTGTCGTCTTCACGATAGTATTGCCACCCATGACACAACCGCATTTTTGACATAATTATTAACTTACCACCTTTCCTTTGCACCTTTGATACTTGCAGGAAACCCAAGCTCAGTACAAGTGGCATCTAGTGGTTTCGCCTATCTGGGCTTTAGGCTTTTCGCCCATCTTAGGGGCTTATCCCTTAAGGGGCCACCAGAACTACCCAGACCACTCTCGATACTCGTTCACCCCGATAATGTGGGGCTACTAAAGCACCTCCTCGTTGCTTGGGTTTCCTGCAAGTACCATCAACCGCATTGCTATTCTAGCATATTAAGACTGTCTTCGTCATATTGCAAGCCCCGCTTGGTCTTCGGGTTCCAATCAGAAAAATCGCAAATCCAAGGCCCAATACCCTATACTCCCCTCCCTTCAGCAAACTGTGAAATTATTATTATCAAATAAAACACGCTGGGACTACCTCATTAAACGGCTAACAACGAAGAGAGGAGACGACATTGTTGTTGAGACAAGCGGTGATAAGACTTATCTATGGCTGTATAGGCAATCCCAGCGTTCAATTCAACATGCTCCTAAACTTTTTCTCGATATCGTCTTGAACCTGATGGTCATCATCTAATCCCATCATATCTGATTCCAGCATGCCATTTGCCAGCATTTTTGTCAACAGACAAACAGTAGCCGCAAAGGCCTCATCGGACAACATCATCAGCATAATGGCTCTCATCTGGTTGATAACAATATCAGCTATTTCGGGTAGGAGTACACAAATTGGCTCTGGGAATTTGAACTCCAGCTTCCCCATAACCATAGCATCACTATCAGCTATGAGCGTCTGCTCTTTGATTCCACCATCTTCGCACATCTTCTGGAGTATTTCGTGGGCTTGACCAAGGAGCATCTTCCTGAACTCTTCGAGCATCTCCGTTCGCCATCCCTCCATCTCGCCTTCGTCATCTGGTTCCATATCGTTTCTCCTATTCTTCTACGTCTACATATTCTTTGGTTGGAGTATAAGGGAATTCAATGTCCACTCTGCTCTCATACTTTGTCCAACACGTTCCGTTCGACTCTCGAAATACTTTCCCCTCACTATCATATGCTTGCCCGTTCTTCTTAAAAACGTGACCACATCTTTTGTTTTGATACTCGTTCTCGCCTATCTCGTTCCACTCGTCGTCTGTTCCTTGCAACGATGTTAACGGCTCAAAAGCCGCAACTCGCTTGAACATCCCAAGAGTTATACCGGCTGACATCCCGCTATGCCCCTGCTTGGCAAATACTCTTATAAGCTCCAAGACGGCCTCTGCACACATCTTGTTATACTCTGCATACATATCGCCCTTCTCTTTCATCATCCCCGCCGCTATCAATTCATCTTTCGCGTAATCTTCCAGACTAGCCATCATCATCTCCTATACCTTGTCTTCTAGCATCTTCGCTACTCTCTTCGCCTCTTTGCTATGATGCCCCTTCCTTGACACGATATAATCTGAGACAGAGAGAATCCAGAAAACGTCCATCCCTTGATTTGGTATGGAATCATAAATCCCCATATGCTTCTCTACCGACATACATATATCTTTGATTGTCTTGCTAGGTAATTTGCCCTTGGCGAACTTGGCAAACTCGTTAGCTACAAGTTGACCATGGTCTGCTGTGGCTCTTACGGCTTTCTTCTTCGCCATCCGTTCATAGTCTTTCTGCGTCCCATATTTGAAAGCATCGTGAATCAAAATAGCTACCCTGAGAATATCAACCTCATACAATGGTAATCTGGTTCCATTGACACCTTTAATCATATCTTCCATACACTCAAGCATGGCAAGGTTATGGATGAACAACCCACCTTCAACATTCATCTCTGCTGGATGATATTGCTGGGAACCTGAGGCTGTCATCGTCAGGAAATACTGAGGGATTTGATTGGCTAAAAACCCTCTCACTATTAATCGTAACTTTTCATCTTCTATCTTATCTGTAGCTTTTTCCAGTTCACCTTCAAGCATCAACCTTTTCGTTTCCCTGTTCAACATCCGTCTCCTTCCCCTTGACATCAGCCTCTCTAACCTCAACCTCAGTTCGTTGCTTTGGTGGTGGCGCTCCAACCTGAGTCGGGTCTAGATTAAGCTCTTGTGGATATTTCGCCATCAACTCATTGACCACCTCTGGAGGGGGATAAGTTTTTAACTGAATGACATCAAGATGGTCGCAAAGCATACTAGTATCACACCAAGCCTGATACCCTGCTTCCCTCGCTTTGTCATAGAAAAAGAAATCTTCCCCAGCCTTGACAAATATCTCGGCTCCCTTAATATCTGTGTATTTATAGCCCGACTTAAACCATGGCGGCTCGATATCGTCAAAAATCTCAGTCCTGATAGCCGTGCAAGCGAGTCCTGCTCTTCTTATGGGAATCAACTTCCCCGGCACCCAATCAATCATCGGGCCGACATTATCGTCCTTAAATATGCAGGGGTAAGATGGGTCGGTCATTGAATAGACAACCCCTGTAACAATATGTTTGAGATTTTGTGGGTCATTTGGGTCATCTCCTTTATCGACATCCCCACAGTCCTCTACAACCATCTTGGACAGAGCGGTTATCGGTATCAGGGTATCATCATCGATGAACATAATCCATTTAGCATGACCGCGCAGAGCTTCTCGCACCAAGAAGTTACGAGCCTCAGCGACTTCCATAGCACGAGTTGTTCTTAGAGCTATCGATAATCCTACAGGTGACCTCATCACAAGATTTATCATATGCTGTGTCCAAACGATATCAACTGGCCCTCGTGATGGTACTGCTATTAAACATCCTGTCGAATATTTGGGATGACCCATGGCATCCTGTGTGTTATTGATACTCCACTTGGCCTCAAACTTCTGGCTCTCTTTATATAACTTAGGATTCAAATCTGGAACCTTGCTTATCGTCTGGCTTTCATAATGATGAATTAACACATTCTGACTCTGTACTGGTTGATGACCCATGGCTTTACAGCGATACCAGTAATCTGTGTCGGAGAACCAATAGAAGAACTGTTCGTCGAATTTACCTACCTCTTCATAACAAGTCCTGCTGAGGATAAAACAGAACCCAGCGAATCCCCCTGCTGTTCCCGGTACTCCTATTGGTATATATCTAATTGGTGCTTCTCGTAGCTCCTTGGCTCTCTCTTCAAAGTTTGGCAGTGGAGTCCCACCCCTAGAGAACTTTGGGCTAATAGCCCATATGTCAGGGTTGAGTTTCATAGTCTCTATCATCTTACTGGCCCAGCCGTCTAAAATGAGAAGGTCATTGTTGATGATAGCAAGATACTTGCCCTTAGCTTCAGCCAACCCCTCATTCCAAGATACTGATATCCCTTTGTTTTGCTTATGGGTAATCACCTTGACTCGACTAAGTAAAGTAAACTTATCTGCCATCGATGCTTCGGCTTTCTTCAAAATTGGTTTGGTATCATCTGTAGAGCCATTATCGATGACAATTATTTCGAAAGGAACATCTGTATAATGGCTTAAGTAATCAAGAATCTGTTTGGTATAGTGGTCTTGGTTCATCACAGGTATAATGACCGACAACTCTACCCCTAAATCCTTTACTGGGATTACAGACCTGCTTCCGCAGATGGAACACCGTGGTTCCTTTGCCTTGGTATCCCACTCGTGACCACAACGCTTACATGACATCCTGCTCATTTGCTTCACCTTATCCTTAGCAATCAAAGTTCTGATTCATCAATGTCCATATCCTCAGCCTCAGGGAACATCTCCTTGAACATCGCCCTGTTATCTGATGGCGAATCTGATAGGGACACATCGAACAATTTGGTTTCTATGTACTGCAATTCAGATTGAATGTAATCTTCCAGCCAAGCCAAATAAGAAGCCATCTGTTCGATATTCCGCTGGGTATCATTAATCGATGCCTGAATTTTTTCCATCTCTTTTTTTAACGACCTATTTCCTTCTTTCTCTCTCGCCCTCTTGTCCTTTTTATCCTTTCTGATTGCATTCATGCCAAATCCTCCCCATTATGCTTTCTCCAAATCTTAGAGATATTCGAGATATTCGTTTCCTTAAGCCTGTTAATCTCTTCTATTCTCTTCGCCTCTTTGCTACGATACCCCTCAATACTGGCATGAGCGTTCAGCTTGGAATCCCATTGGGAAGCCAAGTTCATGCTGGCAATTGCTTTCTCCAGATATGTACAGGTGTCATTGAGATAGTTATAGACAGCACCAGCCTCACGAGCCTGTGGCGAATTAGGCTTAGTCTCTCGCTGTAGCCTTGTCACTTCGCCCCTAGCAACCGCGCACATCGTAATAAGTTCTTTTAATTGATTGGCTATATCAGCCCTTATCGGGTCGAACTTCTTATCCAACATCACTACTAAGCCTCACTAAAGGATTTAAAGCCCCATGCTCATCGACTACGTAATCTGCTTCCATCTTAATAAGAAACCCTCTAAGCTGTTCCTCTATTATCGCTTGCGCTCGGCTTGCAAAATACAAGGCACGAGACGACAGTATCGTTCTGATTTCAATAACGCCGTCTTCTTCTCTTCGAATAGGTTCCCCAGTTCCCCCGAAAGCATACTCGGCAAACTGCATTATCCCCTTGACCAAACTATCCTGCTGACCAAGATAATAATGTCTCAGGGTATCTCCCAAGTTATAATTGATGGAATTCCCATTGATTTCAGAAATAACGATATCAGGGTTGATAACTACCCCATATTCATCGCCAGAATCACCCGCTATCAATTTCGCATTATGCATATCATTGAATAAATTCAACAGTGTCACTCTGCAATGAAAACCTATTTCGTCCTTGAGCCTTCTCATGTGTTTGGCATCACTGGTGTTGGGGGCTTCAAATGCACCGGCGGCTGTCAGGTCAAAAAATTTGAACATGATAACCCGATGCATTTCATGTAACTCATCGAGAAGCTTCAGTAAGCCTTCTTCCAACTCAAGAGCTTCTGTAGATGAGCATTCCTGCACAATCTTTTGGTCGGCGTACAATTTCTTTCGAACAGCCACCGTTATCCTCCTCCTTTCTCCTTAATCGTCTAGAATGCAAATATATTCTATAGCTTCCTCTAAATCGGTCACTATCTTCGTGGCTAAATGGTTGAGCCATGGACTCCAAGTCTTCCTCTCGCCAACCACTACTATGACTGGCTTGTGCCACAGATACCTAGCCAATGCCATCTCCGTATCTGTGCCAGTATAATTGCGGTTCTCATTGGAATACTCAACCAGTAGAGCATCAGCCCTCTGCACATCTCTGAGGTCTCGATGCACCAGTTCGTTGGAATTGAACTGCCCTTGTTCAGATGCATCTTTCCATAGCCGATGTCGCAATGGATTGATAGCCTCATGCCCTGCCAACCCCAACTCTCTAGTCGCCTTGCCTCGCCATCCGTTAGCGGTATCAAAAGCCATGCCATGGATACCGCCGCCAAGATAAATCTTCATCCTATTCCATCTCCTTAGGCTCTTCCCTAACCAACTTAAATCGTGGCTTACCCTTGTCTAGATATACAAGATACCTCCATGAAATGCCGTGCTTCGCATTCACCCCGAAACAGAACTGAGAGGGGCGAGATATTTTGCGGAGCTTCTTGGTAGAGAACAAGTCACCACCGACAAAAGAACCGTTGACTATCCTCTCTCCCCTGATTAGCTCCTTGGTTTCAGACTCATGGAAATGCCCATAACATATGTAGTCAAAGTCCTCGCCAATAGTCTGCAACATATCACGCATGTCTTTGGCGTCTCTGTCCATACCATAATACGGTGTCCTCAAATAAGAAATGATATCTTCACCGTGCTGGTATAGGAAGTTCCAGCCCCGTATGTTCTTGACGACAAAGAATGATTTGGGGAAGTTGAACTTGATTCTGTCTTCATACTTGCTAAGCGCCTTCTGGATGTACTTATACCAGAGCCAGTCAAAACTGACATGAGTTTTACTCTCCCCCTTCTTCCCAACCCTACCGTGGTTACCTACTACCCCGTCTATTTCAACCGTGGGGAATACATCTAGCATGCTGATAATGAAATCAACTACTGCTTCCCCGCCCTCAACAAACTGGTCTCCCAAATCTAAGTCTATATAGTTTCGCTGGCCCAGATAAATCATCTCACCAGTAAGGTTGTCGCCCAACATTCCGATATGCAACTTTGGTATGTTATACTTCGCGGATTGAATATCAATAAACGAATAAATAGACCTAGCCAGTTCCTCTAACCGCTTACGAAACACATCAAAGTTATATTCGTTAAGCCCACCCATCTCATCCAGCATCGCTTCTTCTCCGATATGCATATCAGACAGGAGCAATACAGCATCTTCGTCTGGGCGCTTGGGCTTTTTGAGGGGCTTAATGAGCTTAACTGGTGGCGTATATGGACGCTTCTTAATGGATTCCTCTATGGCATCTACTATGATATCTACCTTAGCCGCCTGACGCATATAGTCTTTCAGGGCTTTCTTCTCAGCCTCATCTTGGGCTTTCTGTTTCTCCAAAGCTAGGCGGTCTTCAGGAGATAACTTGGCCTCAACTTTCTTAATCGCTTCCTTTGTCTCATACTTGCGCCTAAGTTCCTGTTCGCTTTTACATACAGGATTATCACAAGTAGACTGATTGGCCTGAACTGGGACTACAACTTTGTGGCATATCTCACACTCTATTGTCCTTTTTTTGAGAACAGCCCTGTCTCTTTTTTTGAGCCTGTCTTTCTCCTTGCGGCATTCATCACTGCAATTCACATTTGATATGCTATGTGTTCCAAACTGTGTGTTGCAGTTAGGGTTGTCACATGTCTTCCAGTAAGTCCAATCTGATTTCGGTATCCCTTGCCATGATGGTTCCTTACCCTTAGCCTTCGCCATAATCCCTCCTAAATTCTCGCTCTTATTTTAGAGCTTCTCTTAGTGATATCTGGCAGGGTGTGGATGAAGTCACTATCAGCCGATAGCTCCCCTTGATGTAAGCGAACTGCGGCTGGTTCATGATGTCCTGCATGTTGTGTACCTTGTTTAAGCCGCTTCCGTTTTGTCCCGCAGTTGCTGGAATGTCCTTCAGGCTTCGCGTTTCGCCTTCTGCGATGGGTATGAACTTCAGGTCAGTCCAAGCCCCCGATGTGAACACAAAGTAGTTGAATTTGCCCACCCAACAATTCGGGTAATCGAACGTCTTGTCGTCAACCATGAACTCCTTGCCGTAAACCATATTATCATCCTCCTCTTTAGGTGGCTGGGGGGTTACCCCACCCGCGACTGCACATATTGCAACAGCCATTGCTTTTGATGCTTTCTCTCTATGATTTGGGTCAAGCCAACTTGTCCCATCGGGGCAATTCATATCACCCATTTCTATAAGGGCAGTTGGTATCCCAGCGGATTCTGGAATCCTTATCACAGCCACTCCATTAATCCCCGGAATTCTTCGTTGAGGGCCTCGATTCCCACAGCCCATCTGCTTACAGTAAACGTTCAAAATAGTCATGCCCATACTAAGTGAACGTGGTTCTTGATAACAGAGTAGAGCCGCTGGTTGCCCTCCCGCCGCATCCAAATGCAGAGAAACCGCAATGTCTGCCCCAGCCGCCACCAAGGCACGAGCGCCATCCGAATTGGCGTCTTGCTGTCCAGCAAATACACCCACCTTATGACCTGCCGCTTGAAGCTTTGGTACTAGTCTAGCACAAACATCTTGAGCAAGCTCGGCTTCATTATGCTGTCCTAAACAGGTTCCCCAACTAGACCATTGCGTTGAAGGCTCAAGCCCAATGAAAACACCGCCCGACCCTTTTAGTCTTCGAACCGACCTCCTAAACCGAAACCAGTTAAGAGGCCACCTAAGGACAAATCCTAATCCTTTCTTACCATAACAATCATCACACAGTACCTTGCCCCGCCGTAGCTTCCCCTCACATTCTTTACCACATTGGTCACATACGTCTTCTTTCTCTGATAGCATCTATTCCTCACCTCCCACATCTGCTTTGGGGATAGTCTTACCGCTCCTATACAGTTCCAAATGCTTGCTTACTTCATTGCCCTCCTCCACAATTTCCTTGACAGCGTCAAACACAGTCATATACCCATAATGCGAGAGCGTTTTGTAATTGAAGTTCCCCTGCATCTCCATGGAATATTCCTCAGCCTCTTGGAATTCCTCGTGGCGTTCATTCTGTATCTGCCCCACAAAATCGGTAATAGCTAAAGCATCATCTTGTATAGCCAATCCTTTAATGGCAAGCTGGTCGGTTATTCCTTCTCTGTCGGAGAACGCCTGTAAAAAATCATAGTCCATCAGATTCCTGCGGTAGTCCATCAGTAACACATCTGCTAAGGTCATCTCGTCCTGCGCCCTTGCGAACTGTTCCTGATACACAACCTCTGGAGAATAATCCTCTGGCAGTTGGGGTGGACGGATTATCCACTTGCCTTCATCGATGTCATAAGCCGCATAAGACTTCAGGAAAAGCTCTGGTATCAAAAAGTAATTGACAGGCATGCGAGAATTTTCAAGGTCTTCCAGCGAGGCGTCCTTGCCATTTACTTTCGGCTCCATGAGATTTGTTTTCTCGTCCCATCGATAACTAATGATATCAAAATCCTCGGTGAACAAATCTAAGTTATCTAGGTCTCCCATTACTGCCCCAACTAATTCACACCTGATGTCTTCATCGTCATCATTATGCCTTGCGTGAATCTTCTTGAATTCCTCGAAATCTGCCCACACAGTCAAATCGATATCGCCATTATCATCCCATTGATAAGACGCACTCGACCCTATTAGATACAGATGCGTCCACTTCTCAACGTGAAGATATCCAGTATCTTCGAAATAAGAGTACAAACGTTCGTAGATTTCCTTTTTAACATTGGACAACATCTGTTCAGTTTTGATCTCAAAAAGTCGTGGGTTCAATGTGTTATGAGGTGGCTCAAAAAAACCCGCTTCAAGATTGTTCATTGTAGTACTCCTAGTGATAGTCATTGTTGGCATTAGGTATCCCAAGTACGCTCGACTATCTTCGTTTCAGGGAATCGGAATCCACCGTGACCATGCCCACTAGGTCTTCCTCTCATCCTGTTCCTAAACTCGTCCATATCATAATCAGGTGTTACTTCTAATTTACGAGCGCATTCAGCTATGCAATCAACAATGTCTTTGGTCTTTACTTGCCCAGCCGTAGGTGGCTTGGGCCTACCCTTAACCTTCCTCACCTTTTTCATTTCCATCTTAGCCTCAATTTGCTCGAAGCATTTTATTCTCCTTTGCTCCAAGAGCATCTTGAGCAAATCATATCGTTTCTTGTTGAGACTTTCGGTAGCAGTTACCTCCTCTACTTTTGCGTGTAGCCCAATCCGGCCCAACTCTTTTCGTATTTGTCCTATAAGCATCACACTCTCAAACTGGTCGAATGATATCTCCTGCAGACTAAATCTTTCTGCAAGACCTAGCGCGTAGTTCTTCACTTCATCATAGTCAATCACACCCCCGGGGAATTCCTCTGCGTGGAAAACCTGAATATGGTCGATGATAATAAGATTATTCATTTCCCTGTGAGCAACCACCAAGGGGAAATTAGCTCGTGTCTCTGATGGGTCACCATGCATGACATAGCGAATGCCGGGACTGGCAGAATGATGCTTCTGCTTCAGGTCTAACACAAACATATCATCAACAGTTCGAGGGTCGAAATATCTATTGACTGCTCTTGCAAACTCTGCCCCCCATACCGCCGCTGCTTCTTCAGGGTCACGAGCAAAATCTTCATCGAATGAATCTCTGGTATATGTTGGATTGGCGACCCAAGTTGGAAGCCTTACGCTTATGACCTTCTCATAAGCATCTAGTGGCAGGTCTCTCATCCCAAGCTCTTCGTCTAGCACCCTTCCAAATGACAGAAGATACTGTTCATAAAACAAACCGCTCTCATCATCTGGGGTGCTTTCAACGATTACTTTTCTCTGATTGCCGTAGTCCTTGGTTGCAGGATAAAGAGCTTCCCAAACCGCATCGTCTGAACGATTGCCTGTCGTATCCAAATAATATGCGAACTCTGAGAGAGCCATAAATGGAATAGAAGCACCACGCAGGGCTGGAGAGTTAGACCCCGCTGTCACCAGCATAATCGAATATGGTGTGGCATCTAGCTTCTGTTTCTTCCACACCTCTTGAAGCCGCTTGTCTCTGGGCGTCTGTAAATAAATAGACTGGGTAGTAGCTCGTAGAATACATTCTCTATTCTTGAACCAATTGTTATCCAAAATCATTTTGGATACTTCAGAGAAAAGTCTATTACGAGCCTGTGTATCAGTTGTGGAACCTAATGTTATCTGCATAACCGTAGCTGGGTCTATGTTAAAGAATTTGTGAGGGTTATCTAACAACAAAAGCTTATAAAGCTCATAGCAAGCGATAAAGCTGGTCAACCATGACTTGCCAGACCGTCTTCCAGCGACAAAGACAAAATGCTCAAAGACCTCTCCCTTGACCCTAAGATTGCTGGCTCGTTCCAAAATGTCTTGTGGCATATACCCAACCGACCCAGCCCACTCAACTTCCCTAACTTCCTCATGGGTAAGTTTCATATTATACAGAAGTTTAAGGATTATCTTCTGCCAAGGCCATAACTTCAGGCTACAATAGTCACCACTCTCAGCAAACGTAATAGGGTCAATGGCTGACACTCCACTAGTTGCCGCCTTCGCAGCATCGAAGGCATCAATAAATGTGTGGACTGTGCCTGTCTGCTCATAATCATTATCTAATTCTGGTTTTTCTAGATTTTGAAGAGGAATGACGAGAACCTCCTCTGAAGATTTTTGCTATCACATTGGGGGCATTTTCTTTCGCCGTCAAGGCGGGGAACTGTGCGAGGACGTCCAGCGATAATCTCAACAGTCTGGCCTTCTCCGCTATCGTCAAGCGTTGAAATTATAGTAACATCAAATACCTTGGCACAATCCAAGCATTTGTATTCATATACCGGCATTGCCTTCTCCTAAAACATCATCTTCAGCCTACGCTCAGTAACCGTAAACCACTCCTTATGAACCAAAACTCTCGGCTCATTATTGACTACTGTTATCTCCTTGGCTCTAGATACCACAACACTCATCTCACCTTCGTAAACCTGTCCAGAGTCCATCTCATGTATCACTATCCCCTCTATATTGGAGTCAACCCTGAACTGATTCCATAACCTTAATGGCAACAGCCAAGCCTCATTAGATTCACTATAGCCCGTGAACTCTCCAGCATTAGCGATACTAAGAGCTTTCACATGAGCCAAATTACCATCAAGCATGGCAAGAACCAATCCTGTACCACTTCTTATTGCTTTGATTTCAAACCCAATTCCATCTGATGTTGACATAGCAAACTACCATCTGCCCATATCTCTAACCCTGCTTTGATAGCGGTTCTACAAAAAGCGATGTCTTCTCCTTGTCCATCCCAATCATATCGACAAAGACTTGCGGCCTTATAGCTCATCAAATAAATAGCTCCTGTGACATCACAGGGGAACAAAGTTTGTGGAAATACTGATATGTGATTTGCATACTGCAAGTTCTCTTTGTCGGCAAAAATCATCACATTCGTTCTGCGATTGCGTGGGGTTAATCTTGGCTGGTAGGGTTTCCCTCTGATTTGAATCCCATCATTGTAAACACAAGCCGCTATGATATCTTTCTTGTGATTTAACAGCCTCATCAGCGTCCCTACCGGGGCGATAATGTCTGTATCCACACTGAAGAAATAATCCCAGCCATGTTCCACCACTTCATCAAGCAACATATTCCGATAACTAGCCAGTGCATAGTAACGAGCCGAAGTCCTATAGTCAAAGGACTCTCCCTTGGCATGAATAAGCTTGATAGGATACTTATCTTGAAACTTCTCTTGGAACATTTTCATGATATGAACTGTAATATCATTACAATTATTGAGCACAAAAGCGTAACCGACTTCAATGTCAGAGCTGGGTGCGTGTTGAGCCACCAGTGATGCTAGGTAATCTGGTAGCATCTCTTCTCGGTTATGAACTGGCGCTCCAATAAGAATCCGTTTCTTACTCATTTCTTCTGCCAAAGCTCCTCATAGACATCTGCTATTGATGACCAACTCTGTGACAATGCCCATTGTCTATTGCCTTCCATTACCTCTGGTGGTATGCCCTCCCGTATTCTTAATGTGATGTCTTCAAGACTAATCACGCTTGCCGTGATTAACTTACCGGGGAACCATTCCACGTAATCTCGTTTGAGATTATTAGTCCATAACGATATCACCGACTTGAAATTCGCCAACCCCTTAAGCATGGATAAATAACCACCAGCAAAAACATAGCTGGCTTTCTCATAAAGCTCAGAATACTCGTCCATCCACCCATGCAAATCAACATCCAAATTATAGGAACCAATATATTCAAGCAAAGACTCTTCTACCTTCGGATGACCTCCTCCCACAATATCAAGTTTTGGTTCCCAGCCATCATTCTTGAGACAAGCCAACAAACCCAAATAGGACATCAAATCCATATCGTCCCTTAGACCGCCTACCCAGATGAATCTCTGTGGCTCCATCTTATCCATCGGGACAATATCCTCTGCCCCAATCCCTCCCCAAATATTGAAATCACATTTGGTTCCATACCATCGCTCAAGATACATGCCAACACCAATCGAACCATCACATTTCTCTTTGATTATCTGACGCTTTTGCACCACCGATTCCTCTGGTGGATAACGCCCCTCCCAGCCGTGAAATGTCATAGTTATTTTGGGAGCATATTCACGAAGCTTATCAGAATAAGTATAGAAATCCTGACAGGCGATGATGTCATATTTCTCGGCAGGAATGAATCTGTTATGGTCGTCACTTACCCTGCGAATCTTGTATTCATACGTCAGCCCTTTCCAGCCGGGAGTGGTGCATTGAACCGTTACATCGTGCTTCCTTCTGGTAAGCTCCGAAGCCACTCGGTCTACATGAATCTCAACCCCGCCAATCAAAGGCAAATGGCGACCAGTAAGAAGTAAAATCTTCATGCTACCACCTTTTTAGAAAAATATTCTGTCCAGTATTCCCTGTTGTAATTTTCTTGCTCATCCCCTACACCTTCCTCAGAACACAATCGAATGACCATTCGTTACCAAGGGTGTCATACTGCATCATCTTGGCTTTCCCTGTAGTATCAATCAGTTCAAAAATAATCTCTTTGAATTCCACAGGATTGAACTCCCTAAAATGGGTTATATCATGACCGGGAGTCCCGGGCTGTGGGGTATAGCGCCTATCAGGAACTATGAGACAGAGATGGCCCTCTGGCCTTATAACCCTTAGCCATTCTTTCAGGACGTCCATAGTATTTAAAAAATGTTCTATGGCATGGATAGCAACAACAAAATCCAATACATTATCTTTAAAAGGCAACTCCCCACAATCAAAACACAGTTGAGCCACAGAGTTATTTTTCCAAGGCTCTGTCATGTTACCCCTTGGAATTATATCTACGCCTACAGCACCCGGGAAAATTCTGCCCCCGCAACAAACATCAATCCCATTGCCGTTGGCATAAGGCGACATGGCTTCATACTCGCTCTTGTCTATTTCTACCCAATCTTTAATCATCCTCATCCTCCTCAGCCGAATCAAACATCAATTGTGTTTCCAGCGACAGTAGCAATGCTCGTAACTCTCTTATCGTGGAGATAAACTGAACCCACTCATCTCCTGCAATTTTATCGGACTTCTTATAGGCAAAGTGTTCGTCTATCAAATTATGATTACGATTAGCAATCATTCCAATAAGACCATCAACTTTCTTCTGTATCAAGATGACCCCCTATATGGCCATATTCTCATGGATAAATTCTTGGAATCTCTGTTTGCCACTTAGTGCTTGAATGGTCAATAGCTCCCTCGCCATTTTGATATCAACCAGAGCCTTTTCGTAATCTGATGTTATCCTTCCTACAATTTCTTCCAAATGTGTATAGTGGTATTTAGACCATTCTTGGATATACAATTCAGACACCACGTTATACATTGGAACGCAATATCGCTCTAGTCCACCTTGCGCTGATAGTTCAAACATCTTGAAATGGTAGTTCAAGCTCACCAGCGGAGTCTCGGTTAAAATAGCCGCGACCATGCCGTGCAAACGATGAGCCACTATGATGCCACATTTCGATACTTCGTCCAGCAGATAATCAATCTGGTTCTGCATATCATGAATCCTAGGCACAATCCATATTCTGGAATCGTCTATGTTATTTCTTAAAATTTCGTATCTGGGGTAATCTCCGCTAGTATCACCAAAGGGAATCAGCGAGACATCATACCCGTTCTCAAGAAAAAATCTTATCTTGGCCTCGTAATACTCCATGGCATAAGTAAATGTGGCGATAAGACCGACCCTCTTATTTTCCCTTGGGTACTTACGGGCAAAGGGATATGTTATCGCCATATCAGAAGCCACAGTTACATCTTCTTCCGCTATCATTTTGAGATGATAAGCACTGATCTGGTCTCTGACGATAATCAAATCCATTGCATCGAATACCTTTTGCATATAGACCCGACTATCATCTCGATAAATGACATTGACCCCCACATCATAGGCGATTATTTTGCTACCATATTTCTTGGCATTCAAAAAAATGCTGTAGATAAGCCCCTGCGAGAAGCCATCTTCTCCGAACCAGCCCCCGCCACCAGCCACGACGAAATCTGGTCGCATATCAGGTGAGGCAAAATCACAGCGATTGAGTATCATGTCTTCCCATGTCAGATAGCAAAAATGGGCAAGAGGGTCTACCTCTAAAATGTGTTGCTTGGTCGTTTCTCGCAACATATTATCCCCAACGTTATCCTTCCCGTAAAAACCGACCAAAAGATATCTCATCTAATTTCTCGCCTTGGCTTTGACGATATAGCAATTGCTGACCGACAGGTCGTCGGCAACCACATCAAACCCTGCCAACTGCATTTCTGCCCTCAGCACTTCTGGGGTATACTGGCGAACATGACCGTTGGGGTTTATAACAGAATCACAACATGGGCACCTGAGCGATGAAGCCATCAGGCTCTCATTGATGGGAACACTGACCACAATAATGCCATCTGGTCTCAGCAGGTCTTTAAGTACCCGCCAAGCATCAAACGTCTGTGAACAGTCTAGGTGTTCTAGGGTCTCCAGACACAAAACCCATTGATGTTCCTTTTCCCACTTCTTTGGCATCTCGTCAAGCCTCATCATCCTGAAGTCTCCAGAGTAATGCTCCATCAACAACTTGATACTGTTCGGAGAAAAATCAGTAGCACTCAGTTGGGCATTGGGGAACCTATTGATTAATTCTTCAACCGCTAATCCATAGCCAGCCGCAACATCAATCACATCGGAAACGTCACCGTCCAACATATCAATAGTCTTTTGAATACGTGCCTTTGTGCCGGGATTCTCCTGTTCGAATACGCGATGCTCTTCCATGTAATAATCCCACATCGTTACGCTATTAAGTTCGGGGGCAAGCTTCTCCAGATAAGACTTCCTAAAAGCATCCATATCATCATTCAAAACTAACTGATGTCTTATAGAATCAGCATCCCAGTACTTTGGCCGAGGTTCGCGTTTCGCTTCAAACCCAAGAGCCTTGATTTTATCTGCTAGCCCTAACTTCTCAGAGAAATCTTTCAACAACTGTTCGGCTCGTTTCTCATAACTATGGTCTCGCACGGCTCTTCTATATCCAGCCCTTCTCATAAGTTCTCGTTTTCTTTCATTGGCAAGATAGTACTGTGCTTTCTCAATACATTCTTCTGCCGATGCGAACATTTCAATTTCTTTCCCCACCCTGAAAAGCTCTGGGAGATAGCTGAATTCCTGAGAGAGCATAAAACCGCCATATCCGGGTATCTCCATGTGCCGCATCTTCAGCCCAGCAACCCCTGCTGGCTGGTCGGAGAAAGCCAGATTGATTTTCGTCCTCTCGGCTATCGTCGCCATGTCTGGTAGCTCCACTCGGTCTCCCCAGTCCTCACAGCCCTTGCGAGATAATTCACATCCCATCAGCTTCAATTGTGGCAACGCTTTTTTGACCTGCTGGCATATCTCGTACCTGTTTGATTCGGGCCAATTAATAAGAGGGTTTCCACAAAATGCTATGTCTTGAGGCTCATAAACCATCCTGCCCAGATTGCGCCTGTCTCGCCATTGAGTAATCATGCCATTAGGCTTTGGAAGACAATTAGAATCATAGCCAAACGGCAACCATTTAGCTGTCATCCCGTGTTTCGTGTATAAAGAAAGGCTGTTCAGTTCTGTGGTATATATCATGTCGTATCCGACAGAATGAACCAGAGAAACCTTCTCGAACCAGAACGGGTCATCAATTTGCCATACAACCGTGAGTACTCCAGATAGCTTAATCCTTTGCAGAAGATTGGAAGTTATCATGTCACCCTTCGCCAAGAACATAACATCGGGCTGAAACTCCTGCGTGGCTTTTAACACCTTGCTATCATTCTGTATCAACCTGATTCTTAATCTCTCTCCCTCTAGCTCCCAAACATTAGCATTGGATACTATCTTCACCTTATGCCCTAGAGCCTTAAACCCATCCACTATTCCTGTGGTATAGAACCCCGGCCCCATACACTCGGCTACAACAAGAATTTTCATCTCAAACTCCTAGCTCCTAATACCATTCATCTGGAACAATGCCCCCGGGAGATGCGTCCGATGCCCCCTTGCGAACTTTCAACGGACGCTCCTTCAGATACTCACCAAACTTCTCTTGAAACACTTTTAGATTGCCTTGCAGAGCCTGAGAATGATGTTCTCGGTTAGTCGGTTCCATCATGTGCCGAAGCTCAGACTTGGGGCAGTAGACGACTTTCATCCCTGCTTGCTCTACTCTCAAGCAGTAATCATCATCATCAAAATAAATGGGCCAAAAACGCTCCTCCAAATACCCTATCTTTTCGATAGTAGAATTCAGATACAGACCAAAACCACCATAATCACATTCATATTCCTCTTCGGCTGGTTCGTAGTGTCTTGGCTTGGTAGCATAGGCACAGACAGTCTGCCCGTCACGCAATTTAAAGGCCCCAGCCGCCTGTATACTGTAATCAGCCCTGAGTTGCTTACTGGCTATATGTCCCGCCTCAGGATGCTTCTCAGCGCATTTGATGGCCTCTGAGAGCCAATGAGGCTCTACATAGACATCATTATTAATCAAATAGATATATTTATAGCTCCTGCACATCTTCATAATCCTATTGTTGGCTTCGGCATACCCCAAGTCAGGACTATGGTCAAAAATCAGGGTCGCCTTATTTCTCATATTAGAAAACAACCATTGTGCCGTGCCATCTGTCGAACACGAATCCACGATATACAAATTGAACAAATCAGTATCACCAGATTTATACAGATGTTTTATCGCCTCTTTCGTCATCTCCAGCCGATTGCGGGTCGTCAATATAACTGCCGCCTTATTGGTACAGGTCTCTGAGAATTGCCGACCATCTTTCACTATACTTCTCCTTATTTTAGACACTCTTTGATTGATTTAATTATCTTCATAACCCACTTATGTTCAAGCGAAGGATAAATGGGCAAACACAAAATACGCTCAGAGACATCTTTCGCTACAGGACATTTTACGTCATCCGAAACCAATGGATAAAAATACTTGCGGGTACTGATAGAGGCCTTGAGCAATTCATCATGCACCCTGTCTCGTTGGCTCTGGTTCGCAAATCGAACTGGCATATACGCCCAGTTATACTCTGTAGCCGTCAGCCTCTGGAATTCAATATCTTTCTCGTCTCCAAGATACGTCTTGTAGATATAATAGATGTTCTTTCTAGCTACCAAATGGCTGGTCGTATCGGCAAGATTGCAAAGCCCTACTGCGGCTCTGAGTTCATCCATCTTCGCGTTAGTGCCTTGGGGAGAAAATCGCTCACAATTCACAATGCCATGATTCCTCATCAGCCTTACTCTTTCGGCACTCCATTCATCTGTAGGGGCTATCGCCCCACCTTCAAATGTGTTAAAGACTTTGGTGGCATGGAAGCTCAATATAGAAATATCTTTGCGCTTGAGAACCGATTCGTGCCGATACTGAACACCAAATGCTTGTGCCGCATCAAGTATCAATCTCAACCCATGGTTCTTGGCTATCCTTTCCAAAGCCACAATGTCACAAGGATTGCCATAGACATGGACGGCGACTATGGCAGAAGTCTTATCGGTAATCTTGCTCTCTACATCTTCAGGATTAATACAATAAGTCTCTGGGTCGATATCGGCATAGACTGGGATAAGCCCCTCCCACTCGATTGCATTCTTGGTAGCAATAAAAGTAAATGGGGTCGTGATAACTTCCCCCCCAAGATGCCAAACCCTAAGAGCAATCTGCAATGCTAAGGTTCCATTGGTGACAACCATTAGGTCTTGCACACCCAAATAATCCTCAAGCTTTGATTCTAGTTGTTGCAACAGAACGCCATCATTAGTAACCCATCCCCTGCCCCAAATGCCCTGTACATATTCCATATATTTGCCTATCTCTGGCAGGTCTGTCTTGGTCACATAAATCATGTCTGTCTCGTAATCTTGTAGTTGTGCAGGGGCGGGAACGTAGCACTCAAATCCCAATGACGTTCAAGCTTGAGTTTGAAATAATCTGGGTAGTCCCGCCATGCATCCCAGCCCTGATGGTATACCTCATGTTCAAAGCGCCCTGTAATAAAACCCGACTGTTGTATGAAGCCTATTAGCACAGCATCAGCTATAGCTAATGATGTTTGCATAAACGCATCAAGTTGCTGTTTCCTAATACAAGTAAAATAGCCCCCGAAATTCGTTTGGGGGCAAAATCCATATTTGATATCAAAATAAGCTCGAAGCTCCCCGAAAGCTTTATTGGGTGTATCATAGAAATTGCTCATGTCAGTAGGCCAGCCCATTATGCCCACCTCAGAGAATCCGAACGCCCTTCTCATCTCTCCAATCCAATCAACAGGCTTGTGGAAAAGAACATCAGAATCAGTCACCATCACAAAGGCATCCGAATCTTCTCCCGGGAGATTCAACTGATAACCATATCGATATGCTTGGAGCATAAGGTTATCTTTGAACTGGATGAAAGTCTGGACTTTACCTATCTCGATGCGGTGGAGGATACTGGACTCTAACTCAGAACTGCGTTCGCTTCTGTTTTCAAGAATCGTTAAGTGAATAGGCTCACTAGCATTAGCTACTATACTATCTATGAACCGTTCTGTGTACTCCAGACAATAATATGCCAGTGCATAAACATATATCATGCCTTCCCCTCGGACTCTTCGAGCCTCGCCTGTGCTTCTAGCACAGGGCGCTTGGGTCTGGTGCCAATCTTTTTAACAGGCACCCCCACGTACACAGACCATGGCTCTAGAGTAGAATCTGCCAGCACTAAAGCGCCAGCACCTATTATCGTCCCTTCAGGGATATCATTATCTGGCAACACAATAGCGTTAGCACCAACAAAGACATATTTTCCAAGCCTAATAAACGAACGCCTCACACCCCTGAACTCATCTGGAATTGTGGGGTTATTGAGCAGATATGGGTCTTCGGTGCCAGAGAATAAACGAATCCCTGAAGATATACAAACGTAATCCTCCAAGAAAGCTTCTCCACCACCAGTAATCGATGTAAATGAAGCAATGTGAATATGATTCCCAATAAAAAGCGCAAGATGCTTTCCTATGAAAACGAAGTCGTCAATAACGATATGATTGCCAAGACTGATTACCTCTGGCGAGATAATCTTAGCAAGAGGATATATCGTTACATCTTCGCCTACGCTCTTATAACTATCCTGCCAGTACTCTATCATGCCCTCTCCTTATCTCACTAGGGGGAGTTAGCTTGCAACAACAACCCCCCCCCCAACAAGACTTTAGCCCTTGACCGTCAATCAATCTATTGAGCAAACCCTGCAGGTACAGGACAAATCTGAGCTTCCTGCGCCCTGAGAGCATCTACTACCACCTGACAGTTGTCAACATATGGGTGGTCAGGGACACAATACCCAAGCAACTCGGTTACGTTTTGAGCCTGACCCCAATGACTTACGATATTGTCTGAGTACCTAGCGATGGCCTCGTCCCAAGAACCAAAGTGGCAACCTATCATCCCAAATGGATTAAAGCTCCCACAGCATATAGCCCCTTTTGAGCTTTCTGCTTCTGCCTGAACTGGCCCCATATAACAACAAATCCCAGTTCGCTCCGCATTAGCGACGAAGCATTCTCCTAGACCTGCCATCGGACTCCCAGCAAGATAAGCATCAATTACTTGTACCCTTGCCACTCGTTTATCAGCATTTCTTTGTGCTATAAGCTGGTCTACTATCCATGCATGCTTTCGTGCTTCCAATTCATCAAATGTAACTGGAACATCTTGGGATATCCCTGTTCCTTCTATCTGCACTGGAAACGAAGTCTTCTTCGCTTCTGCCTCAGTTTTAGGAGCCGCTCCAGCCTTCCTTAACAACTCTGCATTCCTTAGTATATCTGCGTCTATCTCTACCCGATAAGCCTTGAACCCTGCCTCAAAATCTCTCATGAACTTAACTTTGATAGCCATCATTCTTTCTTTTTGGGTTAGAACCTTGGCTCTTACTGGCATCATGAGAAACATTGTTCCTATTAATGCCACCAGCACAAATCCAGTCAATAGAAAACGAGTAGTAGCTTTCCTTGTATCATTCATTATAAACACCACCTAAGCGTCAACCTCTTGAGGTCAATCGCATTGGGCAACCGCTTAGTGTAAACGCTTGCGCTTTGTCCTGCTCGATTACTTCATTCAGTTGTATTTTCTTGGATGGCGTTAAATGCCGACATCACTTCCTTATCTAATGGATTACCGTGGTGTTTTTCTCTGGCAAGGATTTTGCAATCAGGAAATTAGCCTACCCTAAAATATATCCTATCGAAACGCTGTTTCCACTAGATTGGCATACTAGCTTCCGCAGACGCTTCACACCCCTACTCAACACACCCTACACTATATGCGCTTTACAATGCACAAAACTCCTTGGTCTTGGACGCAAAAAATAACTCCCCAAAAATACTATCTTTGTCGATTGGCATCGAGGGCATCTAAAGAAGAAATAGTATTCTCTCCAATAAATATTCCCACATGCTTTACACTTATAAAAATCGGGGGCAAAAGGTACACCCCAAAACATCTCGCTATCTTCATACCTGCTAAGGTCTGGGTCGATATCATAATCAGGGTTCGTCATCTTATTGCCCCTTAAGATTTCTTGCTTTAGTTTGTTCGTATTTCATGTTGGTATTTATTATAGAAGGCTACCAAGTTAGTTACCATAGGTGTTCGTAACGTAGGAATCACTTCTTTGATAATTTCAACAGGCCAATCCCACCATCGTATTTCAAGCAATTTCTGTATTTCATCTTCGTCAAATCTCTTTCTGACCATCTTCGCTGGATTACCAACCACCAAAGCATAAGGTTCTACATATCCAGCTACCACACTGAATGCACCGACTATGGCTCCATTATCTATCGTGGCACCCTCTAAAAGCCTAGCGCCCTGAGCAATCCATACATCATTTCTAATAACTATGGGTTCGGCCTCATGCTCTAGCGGTGAGTCGTATTTCGAATCCAAATATTTGCCTTCTCTTACATATGGTTTTTGTTCTCTATCTGTGTTTGCCACTGTTACATCTGTCAGGTTACTAAATGGATGCAGGGCAATATTGTACTGGGAATGTGTCTCCCCAAAATAAAACCCCACTTCATGAGCTATCGAACAAAACTTACCGATAATAATATCGCCCAATCTGCCATTTAGTTTATTTAAAGCGGTCATAGAATAACTATATGCGCCCATCTCTATCATTTATTAGCCCTTAACTTGCTTACCTAGAATTTCTCACCTTGACTAGATTTCTCTCTTTGGCGCACTTCTCCAGTTCTTCTGTCTTGGCTACCCCACACCTGCAACACTTATCCTGACCCTTAATGAATTCATGCAAACATGCTTCCTGCCGAACAGTAACCATCAACTCTGCATACTGCTTGGCTTCCTTCTCATACGTTTCTGCCATCTCAATATTGCCTTCCTTTTTGGCTTCAATAAATAAAGCCATAGTGTTTTCGAAAGCATAGTTCAGGTTAGCATAACGGCTGGCTAAGTCAATCGAAGGCCCAATCTTTTTCTGTACTGCCTTCCTCGCCCTCTCCCTCAGGTTGATAACCTCCCCAGTATCACTATGGATATCATAGTCTGGTATACTGAGACGCATATTCTCACTACACATGAGCCTCTCGAAATAAACGTGAACCTCTTCCTCAGACATCATCTTCCCCTTCCACTTCTTTCTCTATCGGGAGCATTTTTTTCTGTGACATAATAGTATTTGGCATGATACCCAAGGTCTGACCATGCTCACTTACTATACCAGTATATAGGTCTAGCTCCTGCCCCATCTCTATCCCGAAAGCTTCAAGAACCCTCTTCGCCTTAAAGGGTTCTGCGTCGAACGCCATTCCATTAATAATTATTCTGCGCTCTTCCTCGTGATAAAATACTTTTGGCATTACTTCTTCCTCCCTCTCTGCCGTTGCCCTTCACCATTTAGACTAGTAATGTCTTCCAGAACTTTTTGTTCATAGGCAGTCAATATTCTCTTATCTTGGTCAACTGGCTTCGAAATTGATAACTCCTTCTCATATATAATCTTTGCGATTATGAATGCGTCTATAACATGTTCATTATCAATACCGTCCAGTTCAGACCATTTCCGTACGGCAGAAACCGCTGCTTCCATTTTCTTAGCATTGCCTTTACCACAGGCAAACTTTTTTGCCATGTGAATCTGAATCACATAAAATCTCTTAACTCGCTTAACCCTAAGCTCCTGCACAGCCACCAACTTGGCAATGCCACCAACCTCTCCCATGGCTTCACGACCATACTTCGAGCCTAATGAGTAGCCCTCTATGGCCAAAGCGTCAACTGGGGCGTGTCTTTTAACAAGCTCCTTTATAAACTTATAAATGGCATCAAGCCGTGTGATGTCAGTTACATCGGGAGAAAACACTCCCTGTTCAACTATACCTTCGCCACCAAGTACTACAAAACCTGTATTGGTGAGTGACTGGTCAAGGCCAATAACTAATGTCAATAGCTCACTAGCTCCTTCTCCAATCGCCTACAGGCATGTATAGCCTCTTCAAGCGAATCAACTATCTCTGTGCTTACCCCAATAAGAGTATTAGCTAAATCCCATCCCTTAGCTTCTGTCCAAATGACAACTGGCTTCCCCAAAAAATGCGCCAAGGCGCACTCGCGTATCGTCCCCCATGAAGGCTCTGGAGAATAAGCCAGAACGCCATCAGCCTTGAGAACCGCAACGAAGTCTATGTCCAAAATCTCCTGCATCTCCTGCCGTACAATACCAATCTTGTTTTCGGTTCGCAGTCTATTAAATCTGTCTTTTGGTGATTCTCCATCGCCATGACCACCAATGACCTCCTCCTCAAAGGGGTCGATGTAATCCAATTTTTTCTTCGCCTCGTCCCGCCAAGCCCTATCACTGTCATCTTTAACATGACAGATTGGGCCAGCCAAATACCATTTCATATCAATCTCCTAGTTTGTCAGGACATTAAAGCAACGCTCACAACGATGACGATTATCCTGCGTTACCATCCCTGCCGCTGTTTGCAGATTGAGACGGTCATTGGCATTCTCTACATAGTTAGCCGCCCTCGTAATTGCGTTGACAAGCGTCTCATAACTATCTCCCGGCTCCACCTCGAAAGCCTCTCGAACATTCTCCCTCAAGCGATTTGGTATCTTAAAATCCTTGAACACCCGATTAAGAGCCTCATTCATATCATCAATCTTTCGATTACGCAATCCATCTACTTTCTCGCTCAGTGTCTCCAAATAAGCGACTGAGCGTATCACAGCCTCTTCTACACTGTTAAGGATAGCATCCCTATCCTGCCCCACAAATTGGAACCTGTGACGCCCCTCAGGCGCTCTCATGCCGTTTGAGCATATCTGCCGCCAATAATAGCTGGTAATACTGGGGTGTACTGCCAGAACGTCCGAATATATCGAGCTTAGCCCCCCAAAGTACACATTCCCTGTCCCACCATCACCATATCGTTTCTCGGTGGTCGGCAACACCATTTCGGCAACATGAATTGAACCCTCTCTGTGATAGCGATGGATATCTATCTCGTGCTTCAGTTTAAACAGTGTATCATAGATTTGGTCATAAACGTCCACCGTTGGGACATAGACCGCTCTAGTGGGTAAAAGCCCGTGAAGCTTACCGTCCACCATCACCATACGAACATCATCTTCCTGACGATGAAGCCAGTAATTGACGTTCACTTCCTTGAGCATAGCTGGACAGCGCTCAGCGTACTTCGATGGAACCGCAAGGGTCTTAAAAAGCTCCTCCTCTAACTCAGGCTCCATTGGTATCCTAGCAGTATCGTCAACTGTTAAAATGCCATTCTCGGCTGTTGAGATATAGGCGAGATGTGACCAAAGGACATCTCTAATCTCAACGTCTTGGGGTAATTGTTCGCGCAATTCCTCGTACTGCACCTGCACCAACTCCTTGTTAGTAATCTTTGTATTATACCATATCTTTTTTTCAGCTTAGCCAATATCTTTAACTGCCCATGCTTTCCTGATTTGTTCTTCTAATGCTTCTTCTAATTCAAATTGTTTTCTATCCCAGTAAGACCAACATCGCATCGCACTCCACCATGGGCAATCTGGTCTAAAATAATGTCGGCCTTCCCAACCACAACAGCCTTCCCCATATACCCAGCGGAAGGGAATAGGGACACGACACACCTGATAGTAATACATACAACTTCGGCAAGTTCTCCATTGTCTCTTTTTTAGAGGTTGTGGAAACAAAAGCTTATCTGTAGGCACATCAATAAACTCAGAACTCATTTGCCTCTGCCCTCAATTTATTTAACACTTTTAGAACTTGTTTCGCCCTCGCCTCTGTCGTGTGATGTTTAATAACATGCTGGCGACCCTGCTCTGCAATCTCCATACGTTCAGCTTCGCGCCTGTCATCTAGATAGTATCGTAGCAGACTCGGAAGCTCATCGATGGACAGGAAGTAAACGCAATGCTTTTTGTCCCTGAATGGCTTGTTCTGGTCAATCAAAAGCCTATGGGTCATCAGCATCGACCCCAGCATGGGAATCTCGTACATCCTCGGGCAGTCAAACTTGGTTCCCTTAGCATTGATAGATATCTTGGAGCGCATAACAATGTCCCGATAAATATCATGCTCAAGCGGAGGGTCTTTAACATACACTATCGAACCGGGGAACTCCTGCGTCATTGGAGTCAGAGTTTCAGCAATCTCCATACGCATGGTCGATACTGGTTTACATATGAAACTAAAAGGCAAGTCCTGCTCCACCTTTTCTGTGGTGGCAAGCATCATGTCTTTCGGATACGCAAACTGGAGTGGATAAGCCCCATAGACCTTGTATATCTCCTTCATGAAATACGCCAACACCCTGCCACCCAAAACCCTCGTGACCATGTGTTTCATCGAATCCATATCATTCAGAATGCTATCATCATCCAAGATGACAAACTCTATCTTGGTTTCGAGCAGAAGCCTCTGTACTATGACATTCAGATTCTCATCTGGGAAATATGGTCTGCTCAAAAAGACATAATCAAAAGCGTCATGGTTGACCAGCCACACAATCTCATCGTTCGTATACCGCCTTTGCTCCCCAAGTTGAAAGTGTATGATAGCCAAATTGGGGCTAGGTCTGAAATCCTCGGGGGTATTATATTGCGCCCTGTATGGATGGCTTACTACCCGATTCCGACCAAGAACCTTCACCAGACCATGGAAAAGCAGGTCTGCTTGATAGTCAGGATATTCTGGCGTCATGAATAGAATCCTAGGATGCTTGATGCCAAGCCATTTTCCCGCACCGTCCATATCACTTGGCATAGAATAAGTGTGGGCAAAATCTTCTTCAGAATACCAAGTGTAATGGCCCGATTCACCCATTACGACCCTAACTCCCTAATCAGGATTTTTGCTATCCTTTTCCCCGCCATACCATCGCCATAGATACTCAAAGATTCTCGTTGCTGTATAAAGCCATCATTGACACCCGCCGTGACTCCCTTAAAAATACCTTCCTCAGTTGTGCCTATCAGCCTAGACACACCCGCATCAATAGCTTCCATGCGCTCTGTGCTGTCTCTCGCCACGAATACTGGTACACCAAGCAAGCTGGCTTCTTCTTGAATCCCTCCGCTATCGGTGATAACAAAAGTCGAATCGGCTAGCTCCTTCACAAATGATACATAATCCATCGCTGGGACTAGCTCAACATTGGGGTCCCTCATATACTGAATCGTATCTGCCACCCTAGGATGGGTCACAAACTTGAACTTGAATCTCTTTTCATATCTATTCGCCAAACGGTTTATAGAAGCGCATATCTCAATAAGCTTATCCTCATTCTCACGCCGATGCATAGTAACAAGAACTTGACCACTAGCCCCCCGAAGTGGATACACCAGCCCTTCTCTAAACATTATGTACTGAAGCGTATCAATAACGGTATTACCAACCACATAAATACCTTCGATGATGCCAAACTCTTCCAAGTTCAATCTCGCCGTTTCGGTAGGAGCGAAATGATAGGTAGCTAATTCTCTTATCAGGGTTCGATGCATCTCTTCAGGATACGGACTGAACTTATCCCAAGTAGTCAGCCCAGCCTCTACATGAGCAACTGGAATCTTGTTATAAAATCCTGCCAATGCTCCCGCCAAAGCAGATGTGGTGTCTCCCTGCACCAGTATCACATCGAAAGGCATATCCCAACGGTTTAGTTCAACAAGACACCTGCCAAGAAGTTCTTGTATCGATTGCCCATCTTTCATCAGGTTATGCTTGGTTACTATAGGGATAGCCAAATGCTCATGGTCAACCAAATCGTTGTGCTGACCAGTAAAAATAGTGGTCATATTCTCGCCGTCTACCCCGAAGTTATTTAGCTCCAACCAGACAGGATACAATTTGATATGTTCAGGTCGAGTACCCCAGATAATTGCGACACTTATCTTGCTCAATTGAACCCCCCATACTTGCGCTGTAACCAGATATTTAAGCTGGTCAGATAATCATTTATGAGATTTACAATAACGACAGTCTCTTCAATATTAACTCGTTGATATTCAACTGAAGACTTCAAGACCTCAACATCATGCTCTACACAGAACAGCCTCTCGTCAAGCATTTCCTCTTCCCACACCATCAATTCGGAGTCTTCTGCCCATGCCAGAAGCCATCTTATGATTCGCTTGCCCAAATCTGAGTACGCTTCGAAAACTGATTTTAGAAAATCCATCGCCTACCCCTTTTCCTCATGCGACAAACTTACGACACTACTTGCGCCAGTTAAAGTCGCCCTTGTACCCACCCCTCTGCTCAACCTCTCGTATGAGCTTCCCAGCCTCATCAATATCAAAACTAGTTCTCCTGAGTATCTCTACCTCTGGAGCCTGATACTGTGCGAGGGGGTTGAATGAAACCTTGACCACAAACCCTATAGCTTCCATCGCCAATACAATATCTTTTTCAATTTGTACTTTAATCTGTGGAGTAATAGACTTACCAACATACTTCTGATTTATCCCGCTCAATACTGCCATTATCTGTTCTTGCTCACTAGGACGTATCTCAGGAACATGCTCTTCCTGCATTTGATTGAGAAACTCTTTCTCGATTGCCTTGTTCTCTTCTGTAGTAAAATCTGGATTCTTCTCTCCCGGCGTCCATATTCTTTTTACGGTTGGGTTGTCATCCTCAGTCAATTTGGTCTCCCTGTTCGTCATCCAAGTCTTCCAATATTGGTATATTACTCACATCGATTTCTTGCCCATCTATAATCACCGTCTTGCGAGGGTCTGGCTGTTGAGGGGCTTGCTCTACAGGTATAAATACTTCTGGCGGCGGGGCTTCTGGAATCGGTGATTGTGGCTCTGGCTCGGGCAAAGCTTCTGGTTCAACATCAATAATAGAATAACTATCATCAATCTCTACATCGGCCTGTTGGCCCAGATGCTCTCTCATCATCACAAATCGTCTACGAGCTTCTTCAATCTGTTCTGGAGACATTATATTCTGCATGATATCCAGCACTTCATTAATCTCTGCCTGAGTTATTTCGTTATGATGTCGGATATCAAGTCCCTCCGTTATTACATGAAACTTCTCTGCCGCAGCAATCGTATCTCTTGTTGTGACTTTTTCAGGATGTTCTAACACCCCATGCAGTCCCACTTGCATAATTGCCATCAGTACTTTGTACTGGTCAACAGCGCCTTCTATTGACCCAGCAAGCATATCACCAAGTTCACTTGAAATAATGCGCTGTACCACTTGCATAAAATTGGGAGCATGGCGATTCATATGAAACGAGATATTGCTAGGCAAGATTTTAACTCCATAACGAGCGTACATTATCTTGCCTATCTCTTTATATGATTTATCTTCAATGACCAGTAGTTCCACTTCATGTCTCAATGGATACCCCTGTGGGGTTCTAAGATGGCAAATCTTACAATTAGGAGCCTCTAGATATTTAAGGCGTTCCTCTTCTGGCAGATTCTTCATCCATTCAGGCAATAATTCATCTTCGACCACCCTGAGTCTAGTTAGTCTAGATTTTTTTTCCTCTGCCATATGACCTCCTACGTATATTCTCTCAATAACCAATGCAATTTTGATAAAGCCGCATTAAAACATTTGGAAACATTTGGCTGACTTACTCCCAACCGATGAGCCACATCATCTTGACTTTCTCCCAAAATCAAATGACAGAATACAACCTGAGATTGTCGCGTTGTAAGCCTGTGAGCAGAAGGATTGACACGAAGAGCATTTGTAATATCTGCCTTAACACATAAGGCAGTCATACAGCCCTGTTCAGCCAGAGTTTCAAGCTTCTCATAATTGCTTATCATCCATTGTGTCTGGCTTTTATTCTCATGGCAAGACTGCGGTGACGCGCTCTCTCCGTCCAAGACCTTGTGCAAGAAAGCGTCCTCAATAGCCTTGAAGATTTTCTCTCTCTGTCTATCTTCCATAGCCCCTACTCTACGTAGAAATTACCACACAGATATTCTCGTGACTTGCGTCTCCGAATCTGTTGCCTTCCAAGTATTGGGTATTCTTTTATTTCATCTGGAAGGTGAGACTTATATTTTTCACTATAAATCGGCCCCAATATCAAATCAGAGAGTACCGCACTGAGACGCTTCATCTCATCCTTAGAAAACACGCCATCAGCTAGCCCCAAAATCTCTTCTGCCACATCTGCTCGAACCTGCATCTTCTGGCGTACTGGGTCACTATAGCTCGAAATATACGCTCCCGCCCTCAACTTCCCTCGCATGTGCTTCACTTATCTCGTCCCACCTCCTATCTTGTATCTCTTTTGATGGTTCTATCAATAGCACATAAAGCTTAGACAAAGCAACATTAATATGCTTTGAAATATTCGGTTGGCTAACACCAAGCCTTTCTGCAACCTCATATTGATTCTCACCCACAATCAAATGATAATATAATGCCTTGTATTGCAGTGCTGTGAGTTGTCGATAAGGAGAGTTAGGATATTCAAAATTGAGAGCCTGTATGATATCTGAACGAATACACATGGCTGTTGTACAGCCCTTGTTTGCCAGACCACTTAACTTATCGAAATCCTTGATAATCTGGCGAATCTGTTTCTTGCTTTCGTAGTTATACTGTAGCTCTGTCTCTTTCTCTCTATTCATATGGGACGAATAATGATGTGACAATCCTTTCCTCGATTATTTGCTGGACTTCTTCATCTCCTGCTCAAGCTCTGCCCTCTCTTCCTCGGTCATATCTGCAACCGATTTCTTCCCAAGCTTTTTGAGCTTAGCCCAAATGGTCTCATGCTCTTCTTTACCAAGTACCTGACCCGGTTCAGGACTCCCATATTTCTTCAAATCACCCCTCCCTTTCTAGCTCTAACTCATCCTTGCGACGACTCATTTCTCTAGAGATAGCAAACACATATCCCTTAATCTGCTCGACAACACCCTTCATCATCTTATCTAACGCTTGAGACTCAATAAGTTTCTGTTTCCATGCCTTAACGTCTTCACGCAATTCTACCTGACCTTCCAGAATATCCTTAAGCTGTCTGCTTTCGGATTGACTACTAACCTCAATAAGACCCAATGACCTTACCCTGTTATATTTCTCCTCACAATACAACTTGCGTATTTCGGCTTCTGCGAAACTGAAATGCGCCCTAGCAAGCTGTGCCGCCCAGTACGAATTGAGTTGTCCCAATTTATGATTAGACGCATCTGTCAAATCCAAGGGGAACTGAAACTCAGGAGGAATCGGGTCAAGCTTCATTGGGAGAGGATGACCGCCATCAGCCGAAATCCTCAACAGTATTGCATTTCTAAACTTGTCTATCTGTTGCTCTTCTTTGTCATTGGTCTTGGTCGTCATTTTAACTTTCCTTTCCTGCTTCAACTACCGCTTTTACAATAATCTTTACGGTCACACCAGTTCATCATGGTGCTATTTGCCACACATCCTTCAGGCTCTTCTGGTGGTGTTTCTGTTCTTACAGCCTCAAGCAATATCTCCATCCTCTGTTCAAGGTCAAAACTGATAATTGGGTCTGGCTTATAATAAATGAACTCCCTGACATCTCGCTGGTCATTCTTGTTCTCATAGATAATTATACCACGAGGAATGTCCAATGCTTTCATATAAATATGAAGTTGCAGGGCATCTCCCTCTCGTGGCGCTGTTCCCTTGACAATCTGCTTGAAAAATTCAGAGCGTACACCCTTCAATTCATATACCCAGTCTAGGTCATCAATCCACAAAATGCCATCACAGAATCCATGGATATGCCACTCTGGAATCCAAAGTTCTTTTTCGGCTTCTTTGAGTAACCCTGCATCTCGAAAGGTATTAGCCCAGCGAATATGTCTGGCTCGACCATCCTCTAGTGTCGCCATGCTCATAGGGTCTCGTGTTCTGCCCTCTTCTATGCCCATGTATTTATAATAAGAATCCCTCAGGCATCCCCCTAACATAGACGGAGAGAACCTTCCGGGCGTTCCCGCTGAGTCTCTGAGGCTGGCGTAATACTTCTCCAACATAGGAACGACTAGGAACTTCTCGCCCTTGTTTATCCGCTTGACTTTGCCCATAAGGGCTTTCAGGTCGCTACTAGGCAATTATCTCGCCCCTTAAAAAATCAGTAGACTTACCGACATATATGTTAGAAATTCTTTTAGTGTCGCAATCCCAAGCTACAACCAAAACCCTGCCAAATGGCCTTAATAGATAATCCATAAAACGCCACATTAGGAAAAGCATTACTCGTCTTTCTCCTCAGCCAATGCAGTCAACAACTCAAAGAAGTAGACCCCACAAGCCTCACCATAACTTTCTGGTGTTTCCCTAAGTAAATGTTCTACTTCATTCATAAAGGTCTCTGGTTCTTCTCGATACCGTCTGTCCCATTCTGCAAAAATCTCTTGTGCTTGCTCTAAACTTACCTCTGTCATTTTTCCTCCTTGTCTTCTATCTCTTCTTCCTCGTCCACTATAGATGCCACATCGGGAACCTCTTCACCAATGAGCTTAGTCCTCGCTTCTATTTTTGATATCAAATCTTCTTTGACTTCAGGATTCATGTCGAGATGGTTCTTAATCCGCTTGCGTCCTACAAATTTCTCGCCATCCAGAACAAACGAATTACCAGTTTTAAGAATCAGGTGGTCACTCATAGCAAGACTCAAGACTTCTTCTGTCCTATCAATATCGCCTAAGTCATAATTAAAAGCGAACATTGCCTTACGCATAAGGGCTTGAGTTTTATCCTTCTCTACAACCGCTTGGATATAATTGCCCACCACCATGAGTCGCTCAACGTTTTTCATCTTTACAGGGTCAAAATCAATTCGCTTCTCCTTAATCTTATCTGCTACCGAAAATTGTATCTTCTGCGATGAAAAGAAATCCATCGCTCTACCACCCGGCTGGGTCTTAGGTGAGCCGAACATAATGCCCACCTTCTCCCGAACCTGATTGATAAAAATGAGCAAAGTATTCTCATTAGCGGCTGTCAGCTTCCGTAGAGCCTTGGACATTATCCGAGCCAATTCTGCCACGCTTGCTTGTTCGGCTAACTTCTCCATCTCGGCTTTGGGTAAAAGAGCCGCGATGCTATCAATCACTATCACGCCAAAAAGCTTACTCTTTAGCATTTGATAGATAACATCCATAGCTTTCTCACCATATGCTGGGCGGTTGATGATAAGCTCGTCACAATTAACCCCAAGCCTAGTCGCCCACTCAACATCCAGAGACTTCTCTGGTTCTATTAATCCACAGGTCATTCCTGCCTTCTGGGCACAAGCGATTGTCTTAAGCGCAGTCAGCGTGTTGTGGCACACAAACCCATTTGACCAAAATGTATGAATATCTGGAACTTCAAAGTCCCATACTTCAGCCATTCCTGCGCGGATTTCGATGACTTCATCATAATAGTAATGAAGTTTTATCAAATCCTCAAGATATAGAAAGTCATCAAGGTCTGATGCAACTGGCTTCAAAGCATCGACATAAGAACGCATATCATCATAAGGTATCGCATCAGAAGTTCTATGACTTGAATACTTGCGATGTGTAAGTAACGGGTCTACTTTCTCTAACAAACTCCATAGGCCATCTTTGCCAAAAGCCCCCTTACCACTTTTATAAGTACCCATTCTGCGCCGAACATCATTGCGTAACCTCGCTATTCTCTCAAACTGGTATGGAACACGACCTGTTGTAACCATTCGTTGCCGACCAGTGCCTTCTTTTTTTTGAACAAGTTTATCACTCAAAACCTTGACCTTGCGGGGTGTAAGAAGACCAATCTCTCGCTCAAATATTTCTAAATCATCTCCTCGTATCGAAAGCATCCAATAATCCCGCATTATCTGTGACCCATTAGTTGCACAAGTACTAACATGCTTGACTTTGGAAACCACCCCAAAGTTAAGCAACATCAACTGGATTTGTTGAATCATTTTACTAGACGCACTCACTATCCGCATGTTTCTAGCAGATATTTCCATATCCATATAAGCCCTAAGAAATTCGGCTTGAATTTCTTTGGGAGCCATTATTATCAAATCTGGGATATACTTATCCCTAGATTTACCTTTTACCCCAAGTTGTTCAAGACACCACACTAAGTGAGCAGAGCAAATTCTTACATATCCTATTCTGCCTTGTGACAATACTTTGACCGCAATACCCTCCCCAAATAAAGAATCTGCCACCGCCACAAAATCATTCAGTGTAGCCTCGTCCTTCTGAGTAAATGCTAGTTGCTTGCGTTGGATATCCCCTTCAGCTATCATATAACCCAAAAATCTAGCAAGTTCCTTTGTTACTTTCTTCGGAAACTTAATGTGTTTGGCAGTATGATATTTGAATTTTTTATTCTGGTGTACTTCCTCAGCATAAACATTGAACCCCAAATCACAAGTTATCTCTGTCTTGTTTGCAAACTGAAGCATGCCTCGTCTTATTGCTGGCTTATCGCCTATTTTCAAATCCCTCAGGGCTACAAAGTGAAAATTCCCATCCTCGCCCATGACAAGTATCGGATGATTCAAGGAGCCTTCCAATTCAAGCCCAGTTTTGGTCACAACTCTTATGGTTGGTTTAACCCCTCCCCTATACAAACAACTAGTCTTCTTCATACCATTAGCCGAAACAATCTTGCGTTCATGGGTGACCCACTCATCAGGTTGCAGTTCAATACCCTGCGTAAGTTCCCCCATAGTCACAAGACCCAACTCCGAATCAATAACATAACTATCAAGTGCTACGCACTTAGCTGTTGCGAAATCCCCCCACAGAAGCACCGAGCGACCCAATGGGAATCCCCCACCAAGTACCCTATCTAATGTTAGGCTACCCGAAGATATTTTAACAATCTGAAGGCTTGGGTCGTTGGCAAATTTGACTACTCCTTCTCCGAATTCCCTATTGAGACTATCCTTAAGAGCTTCCAGTTCTTTCTGATGGTCAGACTTAGCTTTCGCCATTAATACACCCTCCATTTTATCGCCATCCCTCTTCCAAATCCCTAACTTTAGTATATGACATCTCGGTCATTCTGTCTAACTGTTGACCACTAAACAATATCATCTGCCCCTTGCTTTGTTTCTTCTTGGATTTCTTTATAATTTCAAGTACGGCCTCGAACTGTTCTAGCATTTTTTCTTGGTTAGGATACATCTGCGAAAAGGCCCCGCCCTTAATCAATGATTTAATAGCATCCTTTTTCACAGTTTGCCCATGAACCTTCTCGACAAAGTCGATAAAATCCTTGAAGCCCTTGCCTCGTGCCTTTATGATTGCATCAATAGTCTTTTCACCAATGCCCTTAACAATACTAAGCCCTGCCCGGATGGATTCTCCTTCAATTGCAAAGGCAGCTTCGCTCTTATTGATATTAGGTCGCACCACCTTGATACCAAGCCTCTTACATTCATAAACATAATCTCTCATACGGTCAGCATCAGGAGCAGAAGCAAGGCTGGCACACATAAACTCCAGAGGATGATAGACCTTCGCCCACATCGTATAATACGCGACATAGGAGTAAGCCGTGCTGTGCGCCTTATTGAACATATACGCGCCGAACTGCAGGAGTGCCTTCCAGAACTCTTCGGCTTCATTTATACCAACCGTTTTAGTGGCTCCTTCAATGAACTTCTTTTCGTGCTTCTCCATCCCGACTTTACTGGACATGGCTTTTCTTACGCCGTCTGCTTCTGCCAAAGTAAAACCAGCGATTGCATGCACCATCCTGATTGCCTGTTCTTGATAAATCATGAGTCCGTAAGTGTTCTTGGTTATCTTCCACATCTCGTCATTCATCGGGGGTATCTCTTCTCGCCCTCGCTTTCTCTCGACGTACTTCTGGGTGTATCCAGAATGCAACGGCCCGGGGCGATGGAGTGCGTTAATAGCTACTATGTCATCAAACGTTTCTGGTCTCATTTCCTGACAGAGTCTAGTGATACCCGGCCCCCAGAATTGGAATATACCCGCCGTGTGACCCAAGGCGAACTCCTTGACAACCTTCGAGTCATCCAGCATTAACTTATCCCACTCGATAACCTCACCAGTACGTTTCTTTACCATCTGGCGAACATGCTCAAGTATCTTAATAGTACGAGAACCTAAGAGGTCTAATTTCAAATAGCCCATGCGAGATAGCGAGTATTTATCCCACGCCGAAGTGACCTGCTCGTTAACTATCTCCAGAGGGACACTACCAAACAGAGTATCTCGTGCTACAATAACACCAGCGGCGTGTTGCCCTCTTTGGCGCACTTTCCCTACCAATCCACTTGCAATCTTTTCGATATCTTTTGAGCCAACCTCGGCAAGAGCCTGTTTGAAAACATCTTGGTTGAGATAGTCCTCTATGTTTTCGTCTACTACGTAATCACTGAATAGCTTGGTAAGCTTATTGGCTTCTTGGGGAGCAACACCCATAATACGACAGGTATCTTTGAAAGCATTCTTAATACGAAAAGAAGAGTTTACCCTGATACTGGCGACATTATCGGCTCCGTACTTCTCAGCCAGATAATCTTTGACCTCTTGTCTTCGGTCTTCCTGAAAATCCATATCAATATCAGGTAACTCAAAACGGTCAGGATTGATAAACCGCTCAAACATCAAATCATGTTTCAGCGGGTCAACGTGGGTTATCCCCAACGCATAAGCAACAAGTGACCCAGCGGCTGAGCCTCTTCCCGGCCCATATGCTATGCCCTTGGACTTGGCGAAGTTGATTACATCGTGGATGACAAAGAAATAATCAGCAAACCCATGACTACAGATTATTGATATCTCATCGGATAATCTTTCAATGTAGCTGGGAGATATCTCTGTAAGCCCTCGCTCGTGCCACCCTTCATGACATAGCTTCACCAAAAACTCTTCTTCCCCCATCCCTGTGGGGCGCTTTATTTTCGGGAGTTTACCCTTCCTCTTTTCCAAATCTATATGACACATATCAGCGATAGAAGCCGTATTGTTCATAGCTCCTTGCCAGATATCAGGCTTAAGGTCTGGATGATAGAGGTCGAACATCTGTGACATTTCAGATGCATCAGCCAAGAAGAATTCCCGCCAAGAAAATCGCATACGCTTTTCGTCGCTCAATAGCTTACCAGACTGAATTGTCAACATAGCATCCTGAAGTAACCAGTCGTCTGTCCCAGCATAATGAACATCGTTAGTCGCTACCATCGGAATATCGAGCCTCTTCGCCAGCCCAGCTACCCTCTTGTTATACAGAATCTGTTCCTCAATACCGTTGGGCTGGATTTCAACGAAGAAGTTATCTCCAAATAAATCTCGGCAACGCTCTAGATAAGTCACAGCCGCGTCTTTGCTCTTGTTGAGAACATGAGAAGCTAGCTCCCCCTTTAAACACCCAGACAATATGATTAGGTCTTTCTTATAGTTCGAAATCAATGAGAGGTCTGCTCGTGGCTTATAGTAAAATCCTTCGAGGTCAGCCTTACTGGCTACCACGAGCAGGTTGCTTAGCCCCTTATTTGTCTTGGCGAGAACCGTCAGGTGTGAAACGTCTGCTTTCTTTTCTTTGTTCTTCACTAGGCGGTCACCAGTTACATATAGTTCACAGCCAATGACTGGATGGATGCCTGCATTTTTACAGGCGTCATAGAACTCGACTACACCAGACATCGTACCATGGTCAGTAATGGCGAGGGCAGACATTCCCTTTACCGAAGCTGTCTGTGTTAGCTCTTTGGGAGTAGATACACCATCAAGCAGAGAAAACATCGAATGTACATGCAATTGCACAAACGGAGCCATATGGTCTACCACTCTTCCTCTTCTGCATTCTCTGCAGAATCAGTCGCTGTATTATCTGGCTCTAGAGGTTCTGCTGGCTTTGCTGGCTCTGCTGGCTCTGCTTCGTCCTCCTCAAACATGTCTTCCACCGCTTGAGCATTTGTTTGCTGGTCTTTACCTCCACCATAGTAACGGTCAATTTGCCCCTCGAAAATATTCTGTAGGTACTTGGTTGGAGTCTCCGTTATCCCCAGCTTCTTAAGGGCATCCTTGGGGAGCTTCTTGCCATCATCAATCTCCAAGTCATACTTGGTGTCGATGCCCGTCCCTAGGCGAGTAAGGATATATGGCTTATCCATCATTGTCCCTCGTCTCTCAAAGCGATTAAGGATAGTAGAATTCAAATCGGTATTGGCCTTAAGCACCAATGCCTTCCTGTCATCTGCTGGCATAACCAGATAAGCAACCCTGAACGACTTCTTAGTCTTATTGTCGTCTTCAGACGCACAGAGCTTGCAGTTCTCTGGGCAGGGTATATACTGCCATCCACCTTTATCTTGAAATACGTGTTCATAGTAGCCAACAGCTACATCGGGGTCATGCATAAAATAGAATTTCTGGCTCTCCCCATCGGCAAGAAATAGGAAATTACCCCCCGACCCCTTCGCCTTTGCCTCGGCTTTCTTCTGTTCCTCTTCCAGTCCCTTCATCCCTGTTACATACTCTAACGCCATGCTACTCTCTCCCTTCATCCGTACTTTCGTTGCAATATGGACTTCGTCCATCGCACCTTGTCTCTACTGCCCAGACCCATCGCTACTATCTCTGCAGAACTCATGCCATCAGCCAGCAAGCATATGATGTCATAGTGATTAGGATATTCTCGTTCCCAATCAACTTTAATATCAATATCATCGAAGAACTCGACCTGACTTGTAGCAATAGAGACCTCTGGCCTTTGTTGCCGTTTGGCTTTTCTATTTAACCATATAGTTCTGTTGTGAACCGACTTCCTGATATACGCAAAATTGCTCTGTCTGCTACCATTACACCTCCTTGAAGCTCTACAGGCAACCTCCATTAACTCCTGCAATATATCGTCCCTGTCATAATAGTTCTCTGCGTCACAGTGCCCTGCCTCTTTAACGAGAAACCACTGATGTGTCTGATAAAAATCCGTGAGCAAATTATCATTTTTCCCCAATTCACCCTCCCTTGTATTATACTGCTAAACAACGACCTTTGCTAATGCATCACAACCAACTATCACCCCATGCTCATCTCTCACAACTTTATCTGGAAATAGCAAATCGTCTCGGTGCCTTGCCGCTTCCGCTACAACCATACTAACAATCAGATAAACACCTTCTTTTTTATCGGGAAGCCCTACAACTTCGCCAAATGATTTGGTATTAATAGGCACCCGATGATTATCAATCATTATATGGTCACTAGTCTCCCTTATCTCTTCTACCCGTATCGGTGTTTTCTCTGGCTTGATTCGAACTGCATCCAAGCCTTCAGAACCAAAAAACACAATCGCATGTGGAGTATAATTCAATATCACCACATTATCTTGGTCTGCAATTCTTCTTCGCATTATCCAGTCCTTCTCTGGGACGGCTTACACTATGCAAGCCGCATCTTCAACCCAACAAACGGCCTAGTTTTCCCCAACACCGCCTCAATTTCTTCCTTGCTTAATTCTTGTGGGTCTTTGCGTTCCTTGGGATATCTGGTACACATCAAATTGATACCAAACCGTACCATCTTATCGCCCAGCCCATTATCATCATAAAGCGCATCCTTGCCAGCATCGTCGTTATCAAGCATTGAAATAACAGTATCGAATTCTGATAGCAACTCCAACTGCCTATCGCCCATGCCCAATCCCAGCAAAGCTACGGCTGGATAGCCATGTTGCCATAACCACATAGTGTCCAATGAGCCTTCGGTTAATATGACTCTGTTGGTGGAATCAATCATGTTCATCCCAAACAAGATTTCCTGCTTCCATTTGCCACGAGTGTAGAGATATCGTGGTTGCTGGGAATCACGAATACCCCTCAAAATAAACCCACGCACTATGCCCTTCTCGTCTGGAGCAGGAACCACAATGCGCTCTGTATCGGCATACCATCCCAGCTTCCATCGCTCTGCCGTTTCCTCTGTAAATCCCCTCTCAGCCAGATATGGATGCAGAGTCTGTTCGTAAGGTATGAATTCAGAGGTGAGTGTCGGCTTCTTGTCCATCAGCAAGTCTCCAAGGCGGTCTTTCAGCTTCGTGATTGGAATCCCGAACCCACCCTCACTTAACTCTCTAAGCCGCTTCTTAGCGCTCTCAGGGTCACAGGACTCCATCCTCATAACAAAGCCGACGATGTTACCATGAGCGCCACAGCTAAAACAGTTCCATAAACCAGATTCTCTATTCATACCAAAGTGATGATGAACATCATCCTCGTGGAAAGGACAATCAGCATTCAAATCTTCTGGGCTGGTTACAGTTACATTCTCTAGAGCATAGTAATTGAATAGCTCTTCTAGCTCTAAAAAAACATCCTTAATGCCTATCATGGTTCTCGCTTTATGTATGTCAGCTTTTTGCTATCAAAGTCGTAAGCTTCTTCCGATACCCCCGCGACTTCCTCTTCAAACTCGGCACTATGCTTTTCGCATAATGCCACCATCCTGTCGGTATTCTTACCAGTGATACCCTTCTGAATATCCTCTACGGGATTAGAGATTAGCCATATTGCTTTGACAGGTTCCCCACACACATCTTCTTCGTCACCACTAAACTTCTTTCCACATGTCCTTGTGCTAGTACCCTCAGCTACCTCAACCTTGGATATCGTCATTAATTTGTCCATTTTCAAAGCTCCTCCTCGTCGCCCTCTTCATCCTCTTTAACTTTTTGGGCTTCGTCATCCCAGAACTGCCCATCAATCTCTTCTTCTCTAGATGTACCAGTAGAAATTTCATCCAATATACCCTCGTTAACATGGAAATCCATCTTAGTGCTGAGGAACCCCTCTCCACTACGATTCTTTATCAAACCGTAATATAGCGCATCTTCGGCCTTATTAATTGATATCACCTTATCAGAATCTGCCCCCAACGCATCTCCAAAACTTATGTGTTCTAGGCGAGGCAGTAATTCGCCACCTTCTTGCTTCCCAGCACCTGCCCGATTGACTTGAGCCACAGCAATAGAGCATAAGTTATGCTTTACCGCAATCAATTTAAGACCATTAGAAAGCTGTCTCACCATGACATAGTCTTCGGCTCTCGCCTCGGCTTCAGGTCTTAACAGAGTCAGATAGTCAACCATTATCAGGTCAGGTTTCTCAAGACTACAATCACTATCAATCCTGCCTATCGTGTATTCTTCTCTTATCTTGCCTATATCAAGGATTTTCAGTTGCCCCTCATATTTTTTATAGCACTCCTCAAGCAACTCCTTATAGTCTCTGTGGTCGCCACGCCCTTTAGATAAATCTCGGTTGGTTATACCGTAATCCATATCATGCGCTAGGAAGGCATGGAGTCTAAACATCACCGCCGTCAGATTCATCTCAAGAGGATAATATACTATCTTACAGCCAGCCTTCAGAGCCGCTTGTATAATCTTAACACCAATCCACGACTTGCCCCTACCAGTCCTCCCGATAATAGATACCAACTCTTGCTTTTGGAATCCACCTGCTACATTATCAAAACGATTAAGTCCTGAAGGGATACCAGTTCCTGTACCGTCCATACGGCCTATAAACTCATCCAGACAAATCTTCCCTGCGCCTTCCTCTTCCATAGAGAATGCATCGACAAGACTGGCAGAAGCGACTTGGCCTAACATGTCCTGTATAGTCTGCCCCAACGATTCGATAACAGGTACAATATTCCCCCTGTTTTGAGCCAGCGTCACGGTCTTATCCATTTCTATTGCCAAGGAACGCCTTAACTTTTTGTCTATAAGAATTTCGGTAACAACAGAAACATCTTCTTCTGACACATCTTCATGCCGATAAGATTCGAAACGGGCTTCCATCCCCGCTGGGGTAAGCCCCTCTCCATCCATTAAGCGTTCGGAACCCCATTCAAACATCTCACGGTAAACTGGGTCTCGAAAATGTAATGTTGTTATTCCTTTTTCCTGAAAGGGATGTATGCCGAATTGACATAAACAACGAATGGCAAGTTCTTCATGACCAGTTATCATTTCTTATCTTTTTTCCTATTGGGATTAGTACCCATTCGAAAGATATGTAAAGCGCAACCAGCATCAGGACAATCCCTGACAATGGCGAAATTTCCTCCAACACAATCTAAACAATAAAGATGAATGCTTTTAACTGGGGTGCGCTTCTCGGGATAATTAGGTCTATTATAGTCGCTCACTGTTCTCCCCCTCCCCGCACTTACGGACGCCATACACCCCCTCCCATATCTAGTGTATTATACGGCAAATATTCAGCTACTGTCAGCTATTCTTCCCAAGGACTTTTATCCTCATCTGCGTCAGGGTCTGCTTCGCTAACAGCAACGAGCCTCTCGTAACAAGCCTCGCACATAGGAAGACCCCTCTTATCTTCCCACACATAAAAAATCTCACCACAATGATGACATTTTTGTCCTACTACTCCCTGTGGTGGCTCCTTGACAAGAACAAGGTCTTCGGGCATATCCCAAATATTACCACAATGATTGCAATTGAAAAAACGCTGTTCTCTCCATGTGCTTACAAATGGACTATTACAGCTAGGACATTTCACACCCAGTCGCTTCCTCTTTATCAAATGCAGGTCTACCCTCAGCGTGTTCATCACAAAGAGTATGTAACCAGCTACCCCGCCTCAATGTTGCTGTCCAAGTCTCACCACATTTCTCACAAGTCATCCCCGATTTCTGTCCAGCCTTTTCTATTCGAGCATAAATTATCCTGTACCAGCTATCAGAGAAATCCGTATCTTCATTGTGATAGTTTATGCTAATATAAAAACAAAGTCGCCCAAACTTCTCCTTCACCTGCACAGCGATAATCTCTATGCCAGTTGCTTTCTGGATAGCATCGAGGTCTTGGCATAATTCATCTACTAGGGTATACCAACCCGCCTGAATGTCAAATCCCCAACACATCAGCGTCTTGGTTTTGTCTGCACGGCGGTCTCGGAATATATCTGGATATTTCTCTACTATATAGCTATCAAACTCTTCCTTGTCCATTAGGGGCTTCTCTGCCGTGTCTGTCATTTCATGGTTCCTTTCTTCCTCTCCTGTATTAACACTATAGACATCGATAAGCTATTTCTCCTCTTCGCCCTTCTCTACCTTCTTTGCTTAGCCACTTTATCAATTTCTTTCTCCGACCTCAGCCTTGACCTGAGCCATAACCGCCTTGGTTATCGTCGGCAGTTGACCCTTGGCATAATCCGTCAATATCTCATAGTTATCGGCAACCCTCTTTCGATAATCTTTATGCCAGAGCATCACTAGCGTAGGTGGTATCTGCCATCCTATTTCGTCAAGAAAGAAGCTAGTCAATACCAAGTGAGCGGCACCTCCAGCACCATACTCTCTTACCATCTTTCCACCGATGATAAAATTGAGCTTGGTACTATTATTCTCTTCGGCTGGGATTTCAATATGGTGGCAGTATTTCCAGCGTTCTAAGTCCTTGAAGAAGACCACCAAATCACCACCGTTCCAGTCAGCAACATGCTTCTTTTTATGGGAAGCTTCGACAGTTGCCATCATGGAATGCTTGGTTTTCTTTTGGGGCTGACTATGCTTCTTCATCTGTTTGAAGACTTCCATACCTTAATCCTCATCGAATGGAAGTTCCCACCATCCACGCTCCACCATAACAGCTATTATACCATAGTTGCTCAAATCCTGCCATGTATCAATAACTGTTTCAGCCACTTGCGCTTCCCTTCCTTCCCACACCAGACGCTTGAGCCTGTTCACCTTGTCCCAAACCCGAACGAAAATACCCTTAACGCCAAGGGATAATATGTTATCAGGGCCATAATCATTATGCTTATGAATCATCAGAGTACGAAGCTCTCCCATAACGATATCAAGTGCGTCTGCCCATGTCTGGGGCAAGTCGCCCTCAATCGGTGGACGTTGATAAGACGCATCAATAGCATACTGTCTCAATTCCTCGCCAGTCGTCTTCTCCATACTATAGCTCCTTCGTTATGGGACTATATAAGTAATCCTATGGTCTTCTACCTGAACAACCACTGGAACGTTTGCTCGGATATCTCCATGGGCTACCTCTACTGACGGAGCAATCCTTACAGATACACCTACCACTTGAGCCAATAAGAATAGTACAATAATCGCCTTCATTCTGCCCCCCCAAGCTTCTGTTCTTATCTCCCTATCGCAATTAAGCGTAATAGTAAATAATCAATGCCAAGACTAAAAACAGGACTGTAAATCCTGCCACTACCCACATCATTGTTTAGCCTTGACCTTACGGGCTTCCATCAACTGATTCATGAAGCCATTTATGTCGTCCATACAGCCCCTTGAGTATATACCTTGATTGGTCGGGAAGTAACAATACTGCCGCCATGGCCCGTACCACTTTATGATACCAAGATGGTTTCCAAGATTGTTGTTACGGCACTGCCAGATGGTCGTCTTGCCAGTGTCCGACACCTGCTCAAAGCTGATGTACTCATACTTGGTCTTCATCGTAACTTCCATTCCATATCAGGTTCATATGAAGAACACTCTAGCCAGCTTGCCTCATGCCAATAAGCACAATAATTTTTAGGGCAATTCGGTGTTGTATCCAAATCCACAAACCACCGACAAGGACGGGGCTTCGCGCAGAGATACATTTCGAGATTCTCCACCACATGCTTGAGTGCTGGAGCGTGGGGGCAGGAATCAGGGCCGACAAACCATTCCTTCGTGACGGTTGGCAACAGCGGGTGGATGCCCAGTCCGGTTTCATACTTCCACAGTTCTTGTCCCGTCAGAGGGCAGTACCAGAACTTGCCACCTATCCCACGTTCGCCCTTGGAATGACTAATCGGGCATTCATCGCATACGTTCATGGCTTCCTCCCGGTGCCGTGGCAGGTGGGACAGGGGACTCTTACTGTCTTCTCCATCCCCCTGACCATCTGTAGGGTTAGTCGCTCCTTCCTCCCGCCGCAGTCGGGGCAAAGTTTCCTATTAGGATAAATCTTATAAACTTCTTCCTTCCCTCCTTGTTCCCAAGTGTGCGTGACCTTCGCCCCTGCCAGCACCGCCTCGATGATGGCGAGGGCTTCGTCAGGGTAAATCTTTTCTTGTAGCTGATTCTCTATCGCTTCCTGCTTTGCCATTCGTCTTTCAAGAGCCTCTTTCTCGCTAATTTTTTCCACCGCCTGAATTGCTGTCCCATTGTAAGAAGACATTTGGAGCCTATTATTATTAAGTTTCCACTGCTGTTCTGCAAATGAATCTGCTGGATGAACTATCACTGTAACTCCATAAAGAGTACAATTTTCAAGAACCCCATCCCTCCCTAAATCAATTATCCCCATTCCGTTCTTCATAGCCAGCTTCTTCATTAGGTAGTTCCTGAATGCGAACATAACTTTCTTCATGCTTACTCCCTCGTCTCCAGTGTGGGCAAAACCAGTCTAGTTCTTCATATTCTTCCATCTCTTTACACCAATTGAATCCACTATCAGGGTCAGGCTCAGGGTCGAGATGCTCACAATGATTGCAATCAAACTCCCCCAAAATCATAGCATTGATTATAATACAATCATCAGAAGCAAGCTGACAACTATCTTTGGCGTCTATCCTGCAAGCCGTCCAAATCTCGGGGCCGTCTAGCCGCCTTCTTCCGAAAGTACACCCTTCACACTTATCCATTATTTTTCACACTTGTCCATGCCCCAGCCAATAGACTTCGGGCTTTAAATCTTCAGGTATAGAAGTATGTACCAAAATTGTTTCGGCTTGTATCACATAAAGATAGGCTCCAGTCTTTCGACTATGGAAAAACGTATCCATGATTTCAAATTTTTCTGCTGTGACAGGGTGCATATGTACAACTTCAATGACATACAGAGGGGTTCCCTTATGAAAAATCACTATATCAGGAATAAATAGAACTTTCCCCCTGTCATAATTCTCCATAATTCCAAATTCGCCTGTTCTGGTCAGACCACCTGAATCTTCAAAATAAAATACATCACTAGATTCATAAAATGGTATTTCCATATATACGCCCCAATTCTTTCTCCAACCAAAATTGGCGAAGTGGCAATCATCATTAGAATTATTTTCGGTTTCTACAAGCCACCCATAAAGCAATTCCTTTGCCAATTTATGTTTATAACTTTCTGTATCGTCGGTGAATGGACTCTTTGCAAATTGGCGGCAAGCATCAACCTCCCTGTAACCCATTATTTCTCCAAAACAGATTCCAAAAAAGCCAGTTCTTTAAGTATGTCTTCTAGGTTCCTAGCCATCTTCAACAACTCTGCGTTGGTTATTCCCTGCTGGGCTAGGGGCATGGATTGAACCTTCTTAGTCAACTCCGCATACCTTGCTTCAAATGACGATGAGCAATTTAAATCAAGACTTATGCCAGCCCCACACTTGTCATCAGCATCCCAATAATCAAACAGACAATTTTCACATTTCATCCCCATGCCTATGCCCCCTTACAGAGATATCATATTCGTCTTCGTCTGTCTTTCTTTCCATATGCTCTTCGGCCAGTACATCAGAAAGAACCTGAATCATATCAGCAACATTATTGCTCATGCGAAACAATTCTTCTCTGACTGACCTCAACCCATTGATAGCAAAAGCGATTAGCTGGTCATCCATTCTCTTTCTCCTGCTCTATCTTGCGAAGACAATGCTTGCACACCTCTCTTGGATGGTAATTCATTTTCGCTCCCCAGTCCTTGGGGAGTCTTTTGCCACAGGCTGATATCATCACATGGTCAAAACTGACGGCTCCCCAAGAAGTCGTGTTAATCTCATGAGCCATATCGACCACTATGTGAGCTACGGTTCTGGCGTTCCACTTGCCATCATAACCATATACTAAATCCATCATTTCCCCTTAGGGGTTAACCCGAACAGACTCTTGATAGGATGGGCTTTTCTCCATGCCGTCTCTGCATCCCTTGCAATCCTATGCATCTCCATCAACTCGGCTCCAGAACAGATGTTACAGCATCGCCGTGTGCGTAGTTCTATCTCTGTTTCTCTGCCACATTCGGGACATACCTCGATATAACAGAGAGTTGTACCAGCAGGAATCTTTTCCATCAAACCCTCCCAGAACCATGACAATCAGGACAAGTCTTAGCAAATAGCACAGGGTCAGTTGCCCACTCAAATTGAGCGGGAACCACAATCCCTGTCGCTTGGCTCACCGTTACTGGCCCTTCCTTATGGTGTTCATTGCCCATCTCAAGTAGGCCAATGATGAACATCCCAAGTACCAACAATGCTATTATTACAAATATCGTACATTTGATTCCTAATATTATGAATTTAGTCATTAACTTTTCCTAATTCCCTTAATAATAACAACTGCACCCGATTCTACATCGGCATCGCTTAGAAGACCAGCTTGCTTATAGGCATTAAACTCGGCTTGATTTACTACAAACACTGACGGTAGACAACCCCCCTCTAGCCAGCCCATATCAATCATCTTCGGACTCCTCAGCAAGATTACGGATATTCACCATATCCTTGATTTGACCATGTTCATCAAGAGAGACCAGATATGCCTCATTGGTCAGCATCAAAGAACCCTCTCCCCTAGACCATCGCTGAAGCGTGTCAAGGTCTTTCTCGCTGGTCTCTGGCAGGGCTTTGAGAATAGTAGAAAAAGGACAGGATTCAGGAATCTCGCCAATCAAGACTCCACCCAGAATATTTTTATCAGTCCTTGCGCTTTCTTGATATTCTTCATGCCAAAGCTTGAACCCACACCCGTCGAGTTCACCCTCATACCCTAGACTAATAAGCGCGGGACAGCGATAATCATCGCCAAGCATATTGCAATCCTGTTTCTCTTTGCGCTCCCATACGCTCATGCCTTCACCTTCCCAGAGCCATGACAGGTGGGGCAATCAACATCATAGAACTTGCCGCCCAAATGCTCATTATCAAACTTGCCCGTCCCTTTACAGGCGGGGCAAACTTTGGCATCAGCCATCAAGAAGTCTCCAGCTTGCTTCCTCCCAGAACTATGACAGACAGGGCAGGATTCATATCCGTTCTGCCAGTCTTCACATTCAGGCAATCCCATCCCGCCAACGGGTTCTTTCCCCGTCCCTTCACACCGGGAGCAGATATCTTCGCCGTGCAACCCATCAGGAATCATGCCATCGCCATCACACGTAGGATACGGTGGGTTGGCTCGTTCTTTTTTATATTGATGCCAACTTCGCGTCCTGCCCCGATAGCCACTCATTTCTGTTCCCCTGCCCCTCCACACCAATCACAGGTTCGTTCTTTTCTGTTGTCGCCTGTCATTGGGAATAGCTTCCCTGTCCCACCACATCTAGAGCATTTAGTCGGGCTGGTTGGTGGGGTCAGAGTCATGCCCAAGCTACCAGTTCCTTTACACTCCTCACAAATAATAGAATGCATCTTCCCTTTGACATCCCCCGATTCTTTACAACGTTCTTCCTCATAAGGAACCAGTATACGTCTGCGTATCTCGGCTATGCACTCCCCCAATTCACCTAAATAATTCTTGTAATTATTATAGCTGGGATGCACATACCTCTTGCACAGGGCGAACAGGACATAATTCAGGTCGCCGTCCATTGCGAGAGCATCTCCCAACTGGTCAATGATATCGTCTAGCTCTGCCCTGCGCTCTTGTCTTATGTATGGCACTATTCATCCCCCCACAACGTCTGCCTATCATGTTCTTATTTCTTTGCCAAGCCCAACCGCCAGAACCACAATAATGAAAAGGGAAATTAACCCAGCAGGAGTGAACCCCAATATCATCCACCAGCGGAAATCTTTTTTGTGCTGTAGCCTGTCTGCCGTGTATACCGTAGGCCACAGAACAACAGTAAAAAATACCAGTATGATAAGTATTACCAGCAAGCCAACGAGAAAATCCTTAAGATGTTGCTTCATTATCTTCCTGCTCTTCTTTAAAGCTCAATCCCAACTCCTGTAGTTCTAGAGCAGAAGTCTGCATCAAAGAGCCAGCGATATCCCACAACCAATCCGACAGTTCCTCTAAGCCAGCTTCCCCAGCATGTCTGGCCCAGAGCGCAACCTGCTCAGCCCTATCTCGTGGTTTCTGCCCTGCGATAATCCTCGCTAGCAAGGCCTTATAGTTAGGCCACGGTTCTGTTCTCATGGATTATCTTCCTTCTCGCTATCAGCTAAAACATCAGACAGAACAGAAATCATGTCAGCAACATAATCAGCCAAGCGAGTGAGTTCAGTTCTTGTTGACCTAAGCCCATTGATAGCGAACATAATTAAATCATCCTTGTCGCTCATTTGGCTTCCTTTTCTATCTTGGTCATACCAAGTATCGTACAATCGCCTAGCAAACAGAACTCGTGGTCTACACCCTTACTGTCACGCACCATCATGGAGATTCCAGCAATAGCCAACCTTTTCCCACAAAATGCACACCTACGGTCTCCAAAGTATTCTCTATTTTTCCGGGCTAGCGTTTCAGACCATTCTTTTTCAAACATCGCTAGCTCTTCAAGAAAAGCCTCTTCCATTATATCCTTACTTCCTTCCTCATCTTATCTATGGCTTCTTGGTGATGCCTTTCATACAAACCCTGACCGACAGCGACACCGAAAGCTAGTATACAACCTAGTAATAGTAACGTTCCCATCCTCATCATCTCCTTTCAAAAAGAATAGGGGCTGGTAGGGGTTACTTGCTGAGTGTGACAGAACCCGAAGCTCGTCTAGTTACCAGCCCCCATTATTTTATGGATATTTGTAGCCGTTGTCCTGCAAGTACTGTTCTCTATCGCTGTTACTATATCCCTCGTCATACAACTGCTGACTCTTACGTATGTAATCACCTCGTTGCTGCTCTTTCCTGTTTTCTACAGCCTGTTCACGAGTAGGTGGAGTGTAGTTCCTGAGAGCATTATTAACGGCGTCATCGGTGTAATCGGGGCCGTTGCTATCAGTGGAACTCCCGGGAGAATAGGTGACGCCATTGCGGAAACTAGTGGAACTTGCACCATCAGAATCCCTATTGTGGTTAGACACGAAAATAAACGCCAGAACAAATACCAAACCAAGGAGCAAGCTCACAATCCCAACTAGAGCCAGAACCATAGTCCTATTACTCCTCATCCTAACTGTAGCCTGATTCATCTTTGCTTGTATCTCTTCGGTTCTCTGGGTAGCTAGGCCAGAGTATTCCTCGTAACCCTTTCCCTTATCTAAGTCCATTGTGGCTCCTTCCCCTCGTCCTCATCCTCGTCCATGTCAAAAACAATCTCGACTTCCTGCCCCCTGAGGATGCCTAACATAAACAAGCACTCTCGGAAGCTCAACGTGCCATCTCTCCAATCTATCCATGCATCTGTAATATTTCGCCAGTGTATGTCTCTAAACCTTCCCATTTTCAATATTCCCTTTCAACTAGCGCCAAAACAGCATGCACAAACTGACCTGCTATGGCTTCTGCTTCCCGCCCAGTCATTGTTGTCTCGATTCTGGGCTTCTCTCTTTTATCGGCTGTATCGTCAAGCACCTCTAGTGGCGAGACGAACGAAATTATAACTTCATCATCATAAATAGAGACTACTGGATAGGGGCTGAGCTTGTCAGTTTTGATATCATAATCAAACTTCTTCCTGTTCTTCGTCGTTACACCCGATACTCTCATCATTCCTCCTATTCCTTTTCATTCCAGTTCTTTATTTCATTTCGACTTCTCTGGCGGGACTCCTTTGCAGTTACTCGTCTACCAAACTTACCAGTAGTCATATGAATCCAACCATTCGTTTTAATATGACCCATACCTGAGCTTTTGGCTGGGATTTTGCCTTCGCCATTCAATACAGGAATCTTACTCATGCCTTCGCTTCCTTTGCGTCTTTGCCTTACTCTTCGAGGAGTTGCTCTCCCTTTTATGGCAAGACACTCAGGGCACGTAACTGGAAGTCTAGTCTCTTCCCAACTCTCAACCAACCATCCTGTAAAAACTCTCTTATCTGGTTGGCAAACTAGATAGCCAAAACTTGCGCTTTTGTATGCCGAAGTTGCCCAATGTACCACATTATCTTCAAGACATTTAACTCTCATAATCTAATCCTTAGTTACTTCTTAATGAACTAACGATGCATATTATTGAAATATGTTTCAATATCTTGCATCGTTAATATCCTAACTTCACAACTCTATTTATAAGCAAAAATAATTCCTTCCAACATTTCTTACATAAAGTAATTGAATGAAAGCCTTCCCCTTCTATCCAATATAAAACCTTATTTTTCCCACACTCGTCACAATTACCTTTTTCTCTTTGCCTAAACTCCCAAGCCATTTCCATCCTCCGTCCGTTTCCCCCTTGACTCGTCTGATTCGAGCGTCAGATATCGGACTGCACTCAAATTAACAAAATGGACGAGGTCTTTGTTTTCACACACAATCATGATGGGGATATCCAGCATTATTTCAGCGTCAATGCTTTCCCATTGTACTACCGTATCATCCAGATATTCCACATGTACAAACATTACTTTCTCCTGTCCATCCAATCTTCAAGGAACCCTATCGCCACGATAGCTATCATAAAGCCAATAATTATCCCTGTTATCAACATATACCAAGGAGCCATTATTTCTAATCCTTTACTTGCCTAGTGTACTTCTTTCTGTATTTCTTACAATCAACCTTCTCCTGAGGCCAACCATTTGCAAGCTGTCCCTTCAAGCACCCATATATCATACCACCAGTATTGAAGTGGTTATACTGGCACTCTCCGCAAACAGATGGATTTCGTGTATCGCTCTTCCCCATCGGATACGCCCCCTGCTTCATGGTTCCTCTTCCACTTGTATGGGTGCTACTGAAAAGAGCGTCCGTTTTGCTCCATCCTCCCGCTCCAAATAGCGAATATTACTTCCATCATCCTTGCTATATGGATTATCAAGATAGCCATTTTTAAGGTAAAAATCTGTAGGGTCACCTGATGTAACATCAGTTTTAACTCTTATCACATCTGGCTTCAAGTAGGCCAAAAGTGTGCGACCTATTCCTTGCCCACGATAGTCTGGGTGGACGAAGAGATTGATAAGCGTGTTGTTGACCCAACTAACTATTATAAGGCCCACAATCTCTCTCCCAGATTCCGCAATCCACACTTTCATCGGCTTACGCTCCGCACGGTCTGGAGCTTGACCAGTTATCACACGCCACAATTGCTGATTAGTGGTAAAGTAGTCACGGCGATAATGGGTATCCAAAAGTTCTCTGATATTCTCGAAGTCAATATCGAGTGCTGGTCTGATGATTATGAATCCACCAGCTATTGATTCCATTACGCCCCCTTGTCTAGTATGGGTTTTGGATTGCATGCTGGGCATCGCTCTCTGTCGTAACCATGCATGATATATCCCTTCCTTGCTCCTCCCCTACATAGAGGACAAAAAACATCCAGCTTTACTATTTCTTCTTCACAGAAGAACCTTTCTTCTATGCAATCCTCCTTCAATGCCAACTCTATGGTATCGAGAGCAAGCTCAGGTATCATCGCCCCATAAAGCATACGATTTACTATGGAGTCTATCCTGTCACCGTATTCCATCACTTATCACCTGCTTTTTTGGCACCGATATGATACTTAATGATATGGTTGTTCTTGCTCCAAATGGTAATGTCTCCGTTAACTCCTGTTGACCACGCTTGCTCTCCCAAGGATTCATCAGAACGAATGGTATATTCTCTTCCATTAATCAACCCTCTCACATAAAACGTTTTGTTATCTGCTCTTGGATAGGTGATATTAGTTATATGATAGGTATAAGCTCCATCAGAAATGTGTGGGCCTATATGACCCTTGTTGATAAGGCACCCCTGAACGCAATAGGTAGCCCCACACATTAGTCCAGCACCTACAGCTATTACTACCACAACACAAACAGCTATCACCAACATAGCGAAAAGAACGTTCAACACATCTTCCCTAAATTCTCTCATTTTTCCTCCTTCTTGGATTCCCACTTATTCCATTTTCTGCACCGCAAACACATCTCGGATTTACTAGCTGGTAAATCGAACTTGCAGTTGTAGCAGTCCTTCTTTTGCGCCACCAGCACCAACTCTGGATTCTCGACCACGGCTTTGAGTGCGGCGGCGTGAGGGCAGGAGTCGGGTGGCAAGTTTTTAGTGAAATGCAACCCGCAAAATACTTCCAAATCGTCATATTTGTCGCCTCTTTTTAGACACGGGCAGTCGGGATAATCCATCGGCCACAATTCGGGATGTCTCCCATCGTTCTCACACACGCTCATGGCTTCCTCCCGGTGCCTACCAGTGACATATCAAACTTTCTAATCCCACAAAGCCAATAGAATGATAAGAACGCCAAATACCCAAATCGCTATCAATACTTCCGTTTGTGTTGTCATGGCTTCCTTCCGGTGCCTTTGCAGGTGGGACATTTCTTTTCGCTCATGTGGGATGCGGGCCAGTAATGTCCTCGATATGCAATGGTTCCCTCGCCACCGCACTTTTCGCAGGGATTTTCCTTCTTTACCCACACTTCATAAATCATCACGCCACCGTCATGCTTCAACTCGAAGTGTTGGTCTTCTAGCACAGCCTCGATGATGGAGAGGTCTTCGTCCTTGAGCATACTGTTGGCAATCGCAATACCAAGTTCTTCGCGGTGAATCTGCCTTTGCAATATCTCGCTCATCGGCACCTTCTCGGTCATTCTTCGGCCTCCTCAACCTCGTAATCCTCGCACCATTTATCGATGACAGATTGGGCTAGTTCTTCGGCGCAGGAGAGGCAGATGATGGAACCATATTGAAAATATGCTGTTCGTATCCATTCGCCATGTCCGTGGCACCAATGCTTTCCCTCTTCTTCATTCTCATGGTATGTCCAAGTCATCGTTATGCCTCCCATATATCTTGAATAATAATACCAGACTCGCTCTCGGCTATCAGTTCCTTGCAGATAGAAAACCTATCATCCAGCCAAGCTTCCTTCCCCTCGTCTGCCGCATGCTCTGATGCTATCATCCTCGCTTCTTTCTCGTCTTTCGCCCTTACGACTACTGTGAAACACTTGTCATACCACGGTAGCCATGGGTTTATCTTAAGATTCGCCTCATCTTGTTCTTGTTCCTTCTTCAAGACCTTCCAGAATACCTCTTTCGTCTCTCCCTGTTTATAGATATCTGCAAAAGAATCAAACTGTACATCGGGCAAATCTTTCTGTGGCTCAAGTATCCAGAGTTTCATGCTTCCTCCCTAGTTCTTTGCAACAAATGATACACCACTTAGAATCAAGCGTATCAATATGATACCCTAACGAACAGCATATGAACTTACGCCACCAGAACCAGAATCTACCTCCTCGCCATATCATACATCTTCTTCCTTCGACTTAAAATTCTCACACGCCTTCATCTTCCCGGGGAACCAGTCAGGAGCATTATTGTTCTTTTTTATTCTGGTGCTATTCCAACAGGCTACATAAGACCTATTATCATCATTGATGGTCAATAATGAATTGGCACAATCCCCACACGTATACTCCCACCAGTCATGCAAATTAACATCTTTTTTGATATCTTCTAGCTCTTCCTCACAATAAAGACCATCCTTGCTGAAGACATCATTCGCTATTTTTGATTCTTTCTTGCTGGCAAGCTTGCCCATATCATCATAGAACTGGTCATAGTCTCCATTCCAGTATCTCTCCAAATACTGGTCATATACGGCCTCAATATCAGCAGGTGAATAATTAAACTCCTCTGCCTTAATTGGCAAATCCAGACCGTGTTCGTACTCGATGCCCCAGACCTTCTTTTCGATACGCCCTTGGTCAAGGATTAATTTATCATAATGGGTTTGTAGCTCTTGTATCTTCTTGTGCGTCTCGGCACTCCATTCGTCTATCACCTGCCGGTCCTCTTCTAGAGAGAATATGCGTCTCTCTATTGTGACTGCATAAGACGCCAGTGTATGAGATATCAAATGAACTACCCTCTTCTGCATGAACTTCGGCATCCACCCAAGCTTATTCTGTGCCTTTATCATTTCGCTCTCCCTCCGATTGCCATTTTTCATATTATACCTCTTTAAATATTTTTCTGATACCTTGCGTCATTGCTACCAATATTAACTCAGGGTATTTCACTATAGCCTTAAGAGCATTAGCATGAGGGCAAATATCAGCTTCATCTGGATAGATAATCGTCATCCTCAATCGACAGTAAATATTTCCATCAGAATCTTGTTCCGCACATGGACAAGTAGGCTCGTCCACATCCCATCCTTCATCGCAAAGCATCGTGCTTCCTTACGGCTCTCTGCATCTGTCTCCTGTGTCTACGGTCTCGCCAGTGAAGCTTCTTCCCCGCCTTCTCTTTGTCCTGAATGATAGCTTCGACATAACTTGTCCAGTTTATCTTAGAAGGATGCGACATCTTACCACCCATTATCCCTCCTCTTTATCGTCGCTCCAGCCTATACAATCAAAAAAGTAGTTAATCTCTTCCCCCGTCATGCTCTTCTTCCACAGGATACTCTCTACTCGCTGGCACAAATCCACAATGGGCAGGTTCTACCCAAAGGAAACTCCTTAATATCATGGCATACGGTTTACGAACCTCCTCTTCGACGTCTCTCTCAACCGTCTCGCCCCTAAGCTCAGGAATCCATAACTCACACTTGCTCTTGATACATTCTACTCTTTTCCATGGAGCAGGGCTTATGGGCATTCCCCAGCTACTCCCCGCCCACTCTATGTTCGCAAACGGACACAACCCCTTACCGTTCATCGTAATCTTCCCTCCTCGGCGATATAGGCACCGCCGCCAACTCGTATATATAGTAAGGGTCATAGAGAACCTTCTTCAAGACTTCTCCTGTAACACACTCTTCGGGTGGGAAGTTAGGCATAACCGCCGATTTGGATACCCATTTCCAGAACAGGCAGTGGTCGAACATCCGAACCTCAAATCCAAGCTCTTGCTTGTGTACCTGCCCTCGCATGAAAGCTGGGCAATTATCACATGGATTCATTTTCATCATCTTCTTTCTCTATCCTATCGGTTGAGCCAAATAAACGTTCAAGTTCTTCTTCATTCATGCCTAAAGATTGCCAATGCCTTCTACTTAATAGCCTGAAGTGTTCTTTTTTATCCCATTCTTCTTTCTCTATCCTGCCACCAGCAACATAACCGGCTATCCACTGTTCCACTGAGTCTAGTCGGTCTGCCAAGTTACGGTCGAAGTCGTGGTGAGCTTGTTCCTGAAGACGTACTATCTTCATCGCCAAAGTCTCTATCAAGAGAGCCATATCCATCCTAGGATAAATTCCCAGCTTCTCGGCGTTAGAGTTATGCTTAACTTTTCCAGTTTCCCATCTAGGCCGAACTTTGATACAGTTACCATTCCCCCTCCCTGTCCAAATCGGGCTAATCCTGCCGCCTGTAAATCTCCTAATTCGATTCCAGAACCACCATTGAAACATTTGCCAGTTTGTTGCAGGATTCATGGCTTCCTCCCGTCCGGTGAAAAATCCCAATGCAAATATCATCTCTCCACCTCCGCTCTAATCGTCATCTCACCACACCACCCTCAAATCGAATCCCTCGCTTTGTGGCACAGATTCGCGACACATCTCTTGCAAAGATGAATCCCGCGCCAGCCTTCCCAATATTCTTTCATCGCCCTACCGCAGTTCGAGCATTGTGGGGTCGCTTGTGTGGAACGTCTTTTAACAAAATCCCAAGTATGATATTTCACTCACTCACCTCGCCGGTGCCTTTGCAGGTGGGACACTCTTTTTTATTCTCAATCCCAGATATGATTTCCCAAACAACTCCTCCCGTCCCTCCGCAGTCGGGGCAAGTGGCGTCCTGAATCAGATTTAGATTAGATTTATCTCGTCTCTTGATTTCGGATGGCAATTCCAAGAGCATCTTCCAAGCATCCAAATATCGCTCATCCAGCACAGCCTCGATGATGGAGAGGGCTTCGGGAGATGCCTTTTGCAATTTATCGCAAGCGACATTAATTCGGTCTGCCAAATCCTCGCTCATCTACTCCACCTCCGCTCTAATCGTCATCGCCAGTCAAGCCAAGAGCCGTTTTTATTCTTTCTCTCAACGTTGGTGATACGGGATATTCCAAATCATCCACAGTCGCCGCCAGTTCTTCGGCGCAGGAGAGGCAGATATGAAACACATCTCTATTCTCAGGTTGCGACTGGAAATATGGTCCTTGCGTGAAACTCAAACAATGAGGACAATATTGCGAACGCCGCTCTTCATTCTTATGGTATGTCCAAGTCATCGTTCACCTTCTATACTTCGGAATCGGCTCATACATTGGCATATAGATAAGACCATCGATGACTATATTTTTCACAAATTCGAGCCAAGCTTTTTCTTGAGTGTTACCAAAACCTGCAATAGGATTCTCTCTATCACCACGATACATAACACACCATATATCACCATCACGAAACATCTTGATGGTCAACTCCACTTCCAAATCAGCCATCGTCATCTCCCCTAGTAACCATCATCAATTCTTCTAGTGCCGTCTCTTTCTCTTCTTGCTATCTGAGCCTGATGCATTCTGCCCCTTGCTTCCCAAGACCGTTTTTGACCCTTACGGGATTCACTTGATTTGCGCCTATGTTCTTCTGTTTGCTTATAACCTAAAGCGTTTTTCTTTCCCTTCATGGCTTCACTTAGTTTGCGCCTTGTTTCTTCAGTGGGGCTAAAACCCTTATGGGGCATTATTACCATCCAACCCTGTCCAGAACTTTGATAACCAACCAGCCACAGATAACCCCAAGAGGGATACCCGCAAGACAACCTAAACCAAAAGCATAGCCATGTATATACATTACCTGACCCACTTCCACTTCTTGACCCTGCCGTACTTGATTACAACCACAGCTTTCATACCTTTTGATGCTAAGTCAGCTACCACCTGTGAATCATCAGATATCTCCTTGCGATAGAAAACAACATATCCATCTCCCTGTATATCCATCAAAACTGTGTTGTCGAAGTTGTTATTGACATTGACTACCGTCCCACTATAAGTGCCATCTTTTAGGACTGGTGTCGTGTAGTCACCATGGAAATTTATAGCCCATAATGCAATAACTACAGCCGCTATTATGGCAACAATAGATATAACTATAACTAAGGGCATCTTGGATGGCATAGGCTCTGGAAAGTTTCTTGCTTGATTAGCCATTAACCCACCACCTCCACTCTCCCGGTGCCTTTGCAAGTGGGACAATCATCGCCTTGCTTCAAATCATTCCTATGACCACCCCATCGCCATTCACGATGATTTATGTCGAACTTCCCGCTCCCTCCGCAGTCGGGGCAGGTGGTGGACTTCTCAGCACGGGCATTCATCGCTTCGGTCAGTCCCCACGCTCGATTTGTGTCTTCCAGTATTTCCCTAATCTTCCACTCACTTATGCGCCCCTCCAGCACCGCCTCGATGATGTCGAGTTGACCATTTGACGCACCGCCCCGAACGAGGTGTCCAAGAGCATCGCGGTATTCCTCGTTTAGTTCACTCATTTATCTTCGACCCCCTTACGAGGTTGCCACATTTCACATGGATAGAGATTTGAAACTTCACCACCGCGCATCTTACAGCCGGGACGATGAGGGCCGTAACCTAAATCAGCATGACCACACTTCGAGCAATTCCATTCTTCCGCTATCATCGCCCTTATGATGGGGAAGTCAGCAGGGGTGAGGTGGCAATCTTGAATGTGACAATCCACATGACCCGCTGGATAAGGTGCTTTTCCATCACAAGGATAAAATCTTTTTGCTATCGGGCATCCTTCACATTTAACCATTCTCGTTCTCCTCTTCAGTATCAAACATCGGGGTGACGACCTCATACAATTTGAGGTGTTCCCCATCGAGATACCTAGACCCGACACGCTCTGCCTTCCCGTTCAGTACTGCCTCGATAATGGAGAGGTGCTTATCTGAAGCATTGATAACGGCACTGGAGATGCTTGACCTGCGCCGTGCATCTTTCCATTGTTCCTGTGTCCAAGGTACATTTTCCATTATCTCACTTCTCCTTTCTATCAACAGAATCCAGATGGTCAAGATAGATAAGCGTACTGATATACATGACAGCCAAGCCCACTATCAACCCAAAACAGAAATTAAACATTAACTTCTTCTCCCTGTTCTAGAGACAGGCAAAGCGGAGTGAGCAGGAACAGCCGCGAACCCACTTACGCCCACATCCGCTTGCCTATGCTCTAACATCTTCTTTACTTCCTAATCTCTATCGTCAATCTGGTGGCAGGGTGCCGTGGGATGCCGACATATATCCCGCCCTGTAACCCTCGTACCAAGTTTTTTCATCGTACTTGTTGTTGTATTGAGGGTCTGGCATCGCTGTTTTATAGGCGTAGGGATTGTTCAGCGCATCCCAATGTCCATGGCTGTAACCATCAGAGGTAACGTCTCCCTCATCGTGAGGGCCAGTAGCCTCTGGCGTGTCTGACTCGGACGTACTGGTATCCGTACTCGTCGAGGTGTCTGTGGTGCTGTAAGTACTGTCAGAAGAACTTGTAGCATTCGGGTTGCCGAAGTGTTTCTGGCAGATTATGATGGTGGCGACCAACAGGCCGACTATCACTATCACAACCAGCAGGACTTTTGCGAACGTCTCAAAGTAATCCAGTCCAGTTTTTGTATCCATCTATATCACCTACCTCTCGTCCTAGTCCATCGAAACTTTTTTGATGTGATACATCACGTATATCATGTCCTTACTGCGAACCCCGCCATTCTCCTCTACCCACTCGATAGGCTCTTCTGGTCTGCCGTACTGCGCCTCTGACTTGTTATGCTCTCGCTGGGCTACAGCCTTGGCTCTCTCAAGGGTCTTGCAGTACTTCCTCCAGTTAGCCCAAGTATGCTCCGTTCCCATCGGCCCACCCAGACCAGTCAGGTTCTCGCTCTCCAGTTCGTAGACGTACTCCTTCGCCATCTCTATCACCTAGCTCTCTTACCCGTTCGAATTCTGGACTTCCAACTTCCCCATCTCGTACGCCCACTCCAGCATCTGGCGAGTGAACTCAGCATCGTGGAGATTCTTGTAGTACTGAATCATCAGGTGCTTATCCTCATGGTTGGAAAGCCCAACAGCCCAGATAGTCTCACCGTATACATCCTTATCAACCCATACATCGAACATGTCCTGCTCCTAGTCCTTAATCTGGGATACCCTTATCCCAAAACTCGGCATCGACAGCCCTGCGCCCTATATATTCGTAGTCACTGGCTTACAATCATTGACCAACTTCCTCCTTCTGCTTGAACGTCCATTATGTAAATTCCGGGGGAGACGTTGATAATGACTGAGTCGTCCCTGTTGCCAATCTCATTTTCCAACAAGTCGACTTGTTCTCCGTCAGAACGGTAAAGCCAGATAATGAAGTTACTGTCTCCACGATATGCCATGTCAAAACGGGCGGCTCCCCCATTAAGTGTGAAGAACCCCGTATGGCTGTCAGACGACCCTTGATACGTCTGGGGTACTCCAGCTGCCGAGGCAGGACGAGGCTGTTCAACGTGTATCGTCCACGGTCCAGAGGCGTAAGTGATGGCCAAATAATAGTTGCCGTCCGAGGGAACACTGAAGACTCGGCCTCCGCTATATTTAGACAGTTCATTAGCTATAAGTTCTAGGTCATTTCCCTGACTGTCTCTTAACCACACAATGAAGTTCGAGTACTGTTCCGAAGTACTGTACGTTAAATCAAAGGTCGTAATCCCCTTCATCAACCCGAAAATCGCGGTCGCTTGGTTGCCATTTCCGCTGAAGTCATAGGTGTAAGGTGCGGGAGGGGTAGGAGGTGGAGGTGGTGGAGGCGGTGGAGGCGGAGGCGGAGGAAAATTAGGCCCCTTGCCTTGATAGTCAAAGTACATCGGTCGTTCCACTATAAGGCCCGAATCGGATGTTACGTCGATAGCGAAGTCCTGTTCAGGCCCGATAGCAAGATTGGCATCGACCGTTACCCTAGTGTTGGCAGGAACATTAACACTTTGAGGTATAGAGGTTCCACTCGTGTTCCTGTAAGTGATATTGGCGGTCGTGGCAAGGCTGTTCGGGTTCTGTATGCAGAGCCAAGTCTCAAAACCGGCCCTGCTACAACCCTCGGCGAACATCGAGACGGTCTGGGGAGAAGTAGCCCCGAAGGAGTCGGAGCCTCCGTCCCACTTGTCCCTGTATAGGAAATACATAGGTCGTTCTACGGCAATAGGAATATTGCTTACTACCTTGGAACTGACATCCTGTTCTGGCCCGATGTCGGACGCCACGTTCACGGTCTTCCTCGAATGCGGCGCGACCGAGTATGACTTTTTCTGTGTTCGTCCAGTCGCCATCTGATAGGTGATATTTGCCGATGCCGTTGTACCGCTGGGATTCTGAAGGGTCAACCAAGTATCGAATCCCTGTCGAGTACACCCCTCCCCAAAATACCAGCTAGTGGACAGGCTGTTGGCACCTACGGCATCATGTCCCCCGTTCCACTTGCCTTGGTAGTTGAAATACATAGGACGTTCGGCCACGACAGGACTTCCAGTAATCTTCACCGAAACGTTCTCGTTATCCCCGACCGCATCACGGACATTGCGGGTGAATCTACTCCAAGGGCCAACAGAAACAACCTCCGACAAAACGGAACCATTCTCATTCATGTACTGTATGGTTATAGTCGCATAGGAATCACTTGGATTCAGGATACAGAGCCACTCGTCAAATCCGGGCTGTGTACACCCCTCAGCAAAGTACCACGTTGACTGGGGATGACCAACTCCCATGGCAACGTGGCCACCAGTTCTACCATTGCTGTTGAAGTACACGGACCTCTCTACGACAATGGGAGTGGAGTTAGTAACCTTACACGCTACATCGTGTTCGCCATAGAAGACATCGTTGACATAGATGGTCAAGCGGGAATTTGCGCCGACTTCAACTGACTGACTTTTAATGGAACCATCTTCCAAGTAGTAGGTAATCTGCGGGTTCACGGAATAAATTGAGTAGCGGTTGAAAATGCACAGGTAGGTATTGAACCCGCTTCTGGTACATCCCTCAGCAAAGTACCACGTTGACTTGCCCTGCTGGGTTCCCATTACAACGTGGCCACCAGTCCAGTCGGCGAAAGCAGCCGGGGACAATGTGAGAAGTAGGAGGAAAATCAGAACCGCTGATAGCAATACCTTTCTCACTATGATGACCCTTTTCTTTGTCACCTTCCCCTTGATGAACGTCCGTATTCGCTTCGTCTTCTCCATCATCCTTCTCCTCTCGCTATTTTGCTTGCTTTGCCTTACATTATTTCTATAATTTCATAGCTTATGATAATATACTTCTATATCTGTTTATGTTTTCCTCCTTGAAAAAACCTCTTACCTATAAGGTAAGCTTTTCGACCCCTAAAATGGGGGTTGGGTTTGAAAATTGAACAAAAAACTTTCATTTGTCTAGTAGTCTAATCCCTGTCTTTCATCCGCTTAAGCATCTTGGCATTGCCATAATAGAGGTGCCCATCTATCCATTTCCTAGTTCGTAATTCTAAGGGACGGGAACAAGTCCAACACTCATCGGTCGTATCTCCGTCCTCCACTATGTTCCACTTCTTAGGATTGAGTTTCGTTCTTATCCCACACAAAGAACGTATCTCTCCTTTGTATCTTATAAAAAAATGCTCTCGACCTATAGAATCATATCCATACCACTTGAACAGCTTCTGAGCGCCATTGAGCCATTTGTTTGGGTCTGGCTCTGGCTCTTTATCCTGTTCTCTTTTTTCTAGAACTCTTTGCCGTAATTGTTGGAGGTCTCTTTCCCTAGCCAAGTACTCTTCCAAAACTCCTATGTCCCTAGCACCCAGAGTCAATTGGGCAAAATGGCGAGGCTCTTTAGAGTCTTCAAATGAAATTATAAAATTGCCATTATCATCCTTCCCTACCCAAATACCCGTATCCTCATCAAATTCTTTAGGGCCTTCTCGCTTCCAATCCATCTATCTATCCTTTCAGCGGAAGCGTGGCTCGGTGTCATCGTATCTGGTAGACCAGACGATAGCGTCACTGTGGCGTGTGGGGTGCTTGAGACGCTCCCAGAGCGATTCTGAGCGTGGTGCGACCCCTCCAGTAGGACGGATGCCTTCTTCATCGTTACCGGCCTCTACAGGCTCAAAATCTACTGTTTCCTTCGGGGGCGGTGTGCCATCATATAACTCACAGAATTCCTGATAGCCCATGTCCTCGATTTGGGCGATGAATTTGATATGGTCAATAGAAAGGCGTGTTCCTGTGATTTCATTCCAAGTGGTGATTGTGCCTTCCTCGTCACAGGGGAAAGCCATAATCTCCCAGCCAGTATATGGAACATGGACTCCGCTTAATACGAAATACCTGTCGCCCCATCGGCAGAGCCACGCCTCACCACGCCAGCCCTCAAGGTCTCTTTCAATAACCTCGATGTTACCAAACATCATCCTCATCCCAATCGACATCCTCGATGGGTGGCAGTTCGTCAGCCAATTCTTCTTCTGCCATAATCTGCGCTTCAATCTCTGCGTTTTCGTCTGCTTCCATCTCTGCTCTTATTTCTTCTATGTCTTCTGGGGTTGGGGATATGGTCTTAACCCAGACATAGCTCCGACCATCCTTTTGGATATCAAAACCGTTCTGCTTCAAGCGCCTGACCACGTACGGAATGTCCTGAACGAGTGCTTGTTCAGGTGTCTTGTTGGTCTTGAGTGGCAAGCCAGATGCTATGATATCGTCCATGATTTCTTTCTTCGTCCCTCCCTCTAGTATTCGCTTTGCTATCGCCCTAGGTGCGGCGTCCCGAAAGATTTCGTCCAGAGACTTAAATCCGTTCGTCATTACATCCTCCCTTTCTTGCATTATGTGGCTCATGGCACTAAAAGCCTTCTGCACCTTCGCCGTTTCTTCCATATGTAGCTTCTGCAAATCCAACCATTCTTTGACGGTGATACCGACAGTCAGCTTCCCTCGAAGCTCCTCATCAGCTATGATGTTCGCCAATGTACAAACGACTCCAGTTTTCAACGTCATTCACCTCCTTGACGCCTTCGCTTATTAATAGCCTAAGGCGGTTCTTGTCCTCGTCTGTTTTGATTGCCCATGTCATCCATGACAGAGACATTATCACCCAGCATATACCGGGTGCTCCCCCATATACGACCTTTCCTTTGCGTTGCCACCATTTCTTATCGATTCGAATTGGCTTCTTGGTATCACCAGCCGTATAGACTGGAAGGGTGATATAGTCCTCTCCCATATCTGTGAAATCAATGACGCTCTTTTTCTTGGGAAACAATTGGTCTTTCAATAGCTCCTTCATACCCTCGTCATATTCCTCAGAATAAGAGTCAGCGAGAGCATCCAGAGTATCTTCCCCTGCTTCCCAAAGAGCTTCTTCATCCCTACCAGCCAATGACCTCATGCTCCTTTTTCTCGACCTTCTTGAAGTCGTCTTCTTCCCAAGTATCAACATCCTTGAAATCCTGTAAAAGAGTTACTGCTAGTGCGAACATCGCTCCAGTAACAAACGCTACTATGATATACAGTATTGACTGGTTTGGTGCCAATACTATGACCATAGATAAAACCCCAAAACTTAACACAAAAAGCAGACATTGAATAATGAGCCATTTATGCTTACTCATTCTAGCGCTCCTTACGAGTTCAGATATGCATCCCTGACTGCCGTAGCCTCGTCGTTAACCTCTTGTTCTACCTTGCTCCAGAGCGCGGCGAATGTCCTATCGACATCGTTCCTGCTATTGGTCATGATAGTCTTGCTGACAGAAGCATCGACTCGTGCCGATTCATATTGTGCGAGGCTTATAGTCAGCCCAAGCTTGACCTGTATCGTAGTCTCACTTGGTTGCGGTCTTGGTTCTAGTACTTCTTTCTTATCCTGTTCCGTTGCCATTACCTACTCCTTTCATGATTCCCATGAATTGGTGGGACAGTTTTAATGAATGTCCCTGCTCTTACCAACTGTATCCATTTCGTTTTTTCTTCTTCGGTAAACTCTTGAACATGGAAATGACCCAGAGCTTCCTTTGGGACAAGCATCATCGGATACTCTTCTTCTAACTCTCGTCTCAGCCATGCCTCTCGAATTCGTTTGCGACCCCTATGATAATTGACTCGTGCCAAATGTCTGCTGGCATCCCATAGAAAAATCATAGCAAGAATCGCTACGCCCCCGACAATCAGCAATCTAAGTATCCATGCTGGCATCATCCATCTCCCCATCCCAAAAATCATTCTCCTGTGTCTTGTCGTATTCTTCTATAATTGCCAATGGGTCAGTAACACCATCGTTTCGCTTCTTTAATATGGCTTCCCAACCCCTACGAGCAAGAACATCGAGCAACCTCGATAGCTCATAAAGCTGAGTCCAAGTCAATTCTGATATAGCCCCCTGTACCGAAGACTCTATAGAATCTTTGAATCCCTGAAACTCATCTTGACTAGCCATGATTATGCCTTTACTGCCGACACCTTGACATATGCCGCTATCTTCTTGATAGTGGCCATCTCTGCCGTCTGCTCTTGGGTCAACTTGCCCTCGTTGACCAGTGCCACGATACGCTCTGGATTAAACTGGGTAATTACTTCTACCACATCATCCCAAAGCCCTAGTGGCTCCAGATAGGCTTTGCATTTATCTTCTTTCCATTCAATCGAGCTTGGCTCAACCTTAGCGATACTCAGCATCTCGCCATCGACATCCAGTTGTTTGGAATCGATATTGTTGGCAAGCATGTACGATAGCAATTTACCGTTTACCAGCTTGAGCTTTTTATCTGCCTCGGCTTTCTCCTTGTAGATTTTCTGCCTGACCTTGAGGGTCGCCAGAAACTGCTCTTCCGTTCCAATTCCAGATTCAACTTCCATCCCATTCTCCTTTTCTAATCATCTATCCCTTGATTACTGCTAATGGCCTCAGTACCACTAGTGGCTCGATTAAGTCAAGCTCCTGAGCGATAACCTTTTCGATATTCTTATAGGCTCCGGGGGCTTCATCCAAATCTTTCTTATGGCGAATGCCATGGACAATATCACCCATCTTAGCCATCTCGTCTTTTAAGCTAAGTTCGCGCTTCGCCTGATTACGACCCATTTTTCTACCGGCTCCATGGGAGCATGACATAAAGGATTCAATGTTGCCCTTCCCCTTAACGATATATGAGTGCGTTCCTTGAGAGCCGGGGATAATTCCAATCTGCCCTTCTCGTGCTGAGGTTGCCCCTTTGCGATGAACCATAACATTCTGCCCAAAGTGATTCTCAAAAACCGCATAATTATGATGTATATTGGTTATCTCAAGCTTATCCCATACATCATCTGCATCAATATCAAATGCTTCTATGGCCTTTCTCATCATCATCTCACGATTAGCCTGTGCGAATTGCAAACAATATTCCATTTCTTCCATATAGGCTTGACCCTCATCTGTATCTAGCGGGAGGAAAGCTAATTGCCACTCCTTAGGAATTGAACTGTGCCATCTATTGTTTAGCTCGACAGCAATCTTATTGTAATAATCGGCAACCTGCTTCCCAATATTCCGCGACCCTGAATGAATCATCACATAGATGAACCCATCATCGCCCTTTTGTATTTCAATAAAATGATTGCCACCGCCTAGTGTGCCCAGTTGCTTACGAGCCTTTTCATATTCTCGCTCCACTATCCCATTCGACAACGTCAGGCTAGGCATATAGTTTTCGGGGCACGGCACATCACGATGGCTGAATCCAACTGGAATAGTATCACGAATAAGCCCCATAGTCCTCTTGAGCGAATCAGTATCGGGAAGAGTGATATCGGTCTTCACCGCGCAGACTCCGCAACCGATATCGACCCCTACGGCATTGGGAACCACAACCCGCTTGGTCGCTAGCACCCCTCCGATTGGCATGCCGTAGCCCTGATGGGCATCAGGCATAATGGCAACATGTTTAAAAGCGAATGGCAATTTAGCCAAATGCTTTACCTGCTCCATGGCACCATCCTCGATATAATCGAGCCATAGTTTTATCGGAAGCCCATCACTCTGCACTACTTGCATATATGCCCCTAATCATCTGAGCCATCGCATATGGCTAACTTCAAATCTATGCTTTTGTTAACAATATCTTGAACAACATTGGCCTTAAGAAATGGGGCTTCTGCATAACTCCCATCGATATCAAATCCCATCGAATCAAGCCAAGTAGCCAGTTGCGTATGATACAGAATCCATTGGTCATTAGTATAACCATGGCCATCTCGAAGTCTGAGCCGTGGCCCAATCTCGACTACCTGTATGATTTCAGAAGCGTCTTGATACTGAACTACCACAAAAGGAATCCTTTCGTCGTGTATGCTTTCGAGGACGTAATTTCCTTTAACAACAATTTTCTTATCTCTCGTTATCATCTCATCATCAATGACTCTTGTCTTGTCAACCATTATTATATCACTCTCCTATGACATCATATAAAAAGTACGAGGGTCTATCTCTAGCCCTGCGAACTTACCGCTATGGATATGAATCTTACAACACAGGGTCTGCTTGCATTCTGGGCAGATGTCAATCCCCTCTAGGCAACCACTTGCTACGACATAGTTGTTCTTTATCGCCCCACGCAAGTCGAATCTAACCTCATCTCCCTTACGAAACTCAGCCAGCATATTTTCAAGTTGCTTGGTTTGCACTTCTGCCTCGTACTCATGCTGGCAATAAGGGCAAACTATATTGTCATAGAAACTATCAAATAGTCCCATTTAGTTTCTGCTCCTTCCTTACTTGCCATATCACATATCCTTCGCCATGATTATTAACACCATAGTAAGCATCATGCCTAATACTACTATTAAGCCTTCCAACAATATTTTCCACAAAGCTTCCCAAGTGGACATAACCCTAGAAGTAGTTACAATAACTGGCCCGTTAGGAAAATCAACTCTGTCCTGATGTTGCGGGAAAGCGTAATCATTAAAAAACAAAGCCCCTGTTATCGTAGATGCAAAAACAAGAATAGCCAATGTTATTAAAACAAATCCTCTCATCTTCCTACTTCTTCCCTATGGCGTCTAATATGTGGTGCCACTACCATTGCTATTATCGTTACTGTTATCTGTGTATTCAGATAATGCAATTTTCCACTTCCCGTTTTCTTTATAGCATGGATAGTACAGCATATCCCCAGATGACTTATTCAGAACCGTAAGCTGAGCCTCGTCACCCGATATCTCTTCCTTCTGAACTACTAACCCGCCTGACTGGTCACCTGCCCAGTAATCACGAATATCCGAAGAAGTCTCATTAGCGGCATCCTTCGCTGTCAGGTACGAGTGAGCCGTTGCAAAATCTCCTCTATCCAATGCCTTGACGAAAGCCAAGAACGTTGCCGATGGCCCCATTGGCTTGATAAGAGTCAGGGGCAAGACGACTGCTAGAGCTATCACCACCAATAGCACCAGTGCACCTATAATGCCTATCATCCATCCTTTGGATATCTTCTTCTTCGGCGATGGAACCTTGGGCGTATAATATGTCGATATCTTGGCTCCTAGTGGCTCTCCACAACTAGTACAGAACGGAGGAACCTCGTTGGAAGAATACTGCTTCCCACATTTTGGACAATCCATTTTATCCTCCCTTTTTAGGTTTCTGATTTAATCCCATCAGGCTTTTCCTCTATTTCCTTGTCAATTGATATGGTCTATGGACAAAAATTCTGGAATTGTTTCCCCACAACACATACACTTGCCACCATAAGCTTCTATCACCTTAAGACGTTCTTTCCAGCGCCATGTTCGTTGAATTTCAGTGCGGCGTTCAGGGTTCTCTTGTCTCCATTGAGAAGCTTGGTTTTTATAACGTGACTTATTGAGTTGATAATTATCTCTAGCTATCTTTTTGCCTCTTTCCGTATTTGCTCGATACCACTCTTGAGATTTCTTTGTATAACACGACTTACATTGAGCCTCAAGTTTGCCAGTCTTTTTCCGCATAGGAAATTCAATAAAAGGTTTCCATGCACCACAACCAGAACATTGTTTGAGTTTTGTATCAGCCATTTTTTTTCTTCTTTTTTACAGCAGTAAAATCAGGATAGAAAAAGTCTCTCGTTTCAGTAACAGGTTTGATTTCATCGCAAATATCACAGGTATCCTCATGCCAGCAGGAGACTTCGACCTGACGACCACCAGAAGACTCACTACCACACTCCTGACATACCCAATGCACCTTTCTAAGCCATACTGAGCCGTCTTTGACCATTTGCCTTATCGTGTCACCCTCGCGCCAGCCTACCGCTTCTATGGCTTCAATAGGAAGCGTTATGGCTCCCTTTGAATTTATCTTTACTATCCACATAGCTTTCCTACTTCCATTTTATAATTTCATCTCTAGATTTAGATGTAGTCTGTATAAGACTTCTGTTTCTGTGGAAGATTCCCTTGCTCTCAAAGTGTGAAACACAAACATTATCAGCAGCCTTATTAAGCCCATAATAAGCACAGTACCCAATGGTATGTTTAATTTTACACTTCCAAAAGGTACAGCACTCACAGCGTATTCTGTTCTTCACCAGCTTTCTCCTTACCGCCTCAGCAGTTCCTTGATATCGTTGAAAGTCATTTGAGGGACTATATTGCCACCATCTGCTTCGACGATACGATTGAACAATTGCTTCTTCCTTGTCAGAATCCTTTCCATGCCTTCTTCTACCGTGCCCCGGGCAACCATCTTAATAACGTTGACCGTGCCTTCCTGACCGATTCGGTGCGCCCTCGCGGCGGCTTGCTCATTAACGGATGGCACCCAGTCTTGGTCAAGAAATATCACGTAGTCAGCCGCTGTGAGGTTGATAGCTTCCTTGCAAGAATCGATAGTGCCTATGAAAATTTTACACGTTTCGTCCTCTTGAAACCTCTTGACCTCGACTGCCCTTTCCCTGCCCCTAACATCACCATCAACATAGGCTATATGATAGTCATGTTCCAGCAGGTAGCGCAACCGCATCGTAGCTTCTTTAAACTTGGAATAAATGATGGCTTTATGACCGTTATAAATAATGTCCTTCAGTAGATTTTGAACCTCATCGAACTTGGCGCTAGGAGCCTCTGACTTTATCAATTCTGGGTGGACAGCGATTTGACGAAGACGCATCAGCCTAGCGATGGCGTTCGGTATCGTCAGGACATCGCCTTCCTTGTTGACTATGAGAGCCTGTGCGATTTCCTCTTCTATAGCATTATACAACCCACGTTGTGCAGGGTCGAGGTCTATCATGATTTTCTGATGTATCTGTGCTGGCAGTTCCTTCAAGACTTGGTCTTTGCGCCGACGAATCATCACCGAAGCAAGGTTGCGACGAAGCTCGTTGAGGTTCTGATAGGCGACGACCTGCTTGCCTTCCCAGCCACCGTACACACAATAGCGATGAGAGAAGTTCCAGTAGCTTTTGTAATCCTCAGGGAACATACAGTTGAGAAGTGACCAGAGTTCATCTGGGCGGTTCATGATGGGAGTGCCAGTCAAGAGCATTGTCCTCTTGGCCTTGATGGTCTTGATGGCAACCGTCTGCTTTGCCTTAGGGTTTTTAATCCTATGCGCCTCGTCGATGATTAGCATATCCCATGAAAGGTGCTTAAGGTCTTCAGCGTGTATTCTCGCTAGCGAATAATTAAGAATAGTAACGTTGACGTCCTCTGTCATTTGTTTCTCCCGCTTGGGCTTAGTACCTTCAATAACTACACTGGTCATGTCACTCCACTTCTCAACCTCGTCTTTCCAGTTCCATGTTGCCGTGTTCGGGCAAACAACAAGAATCTTCTTGCAACCAGTTAGAATTGCTACGGCAAGAGCTTCAACGGATTTCCCCAATCCCATCTCGTTGGCATTGAGGACATTCGTGCGTTCTAGCAGATACTCGACATCGGCCTTCTGATAAGGTCGAAGCTTGTCGGAGAAGGCCAACTCCTCACACACATCGCCCTGAGGGACCTCAGGCTGGTCGAACAGGTCTTTGTTCACCTGAGTCACCAAGGCATGGACTTCATCGCTTACGTTAGCTTCTGGGAATGCATCAACGACAGACGTAACCACCATGGGGGGATACAGGTTCGCCTTGGTACTGGCATCATAACTGCGACCGGGGATTTCCTTGCAACGCTCTACCAAGTCCCATGAGAAGTCAAACCGAACTCGAACCTTATCGCCAGCAAGGTCGATGTTGACTGCCATAAGCGACTCCTTTCACACGTTTCTCAGTCTTATGATATTATACCACAAAACGTGTGATTTAACAAGGAAATTAAAGACTATTTCTCACCTGTTCAACCCAATCTCGCCATTGTACATCGATGCCTTCGCCCTCGTACGAGGCTACCTGCCAGCCCCTCTGTATTGACCCAAAGTTTTCATAGAGATACTTGCAGTATTTTTCTATCTGTATGGCTGGGCTATCGGCTGGATTGCTAAGGCCACCAAAGATTCCAATAGGCCCTCTATTATTGCCACCAGTCTCCACTACGGCAACCCCTGCTAGTATTCTTGGGTCTATTCCGTAAGCCCCTGCATCTATTATCATCTTTTCGCCCATGCCAGCTAAGTCAGTGCCAACGAACCTAGCGTTAAGTCTATCAACCAGCCCTTGGTCAACCACGACCCTGCCCCGATTCTCTTGCATATCAACTCTCTGCTGGAGCGTTTCTGTCTTGGCAACCTGCCTCTTCATCTGTTTCTCTAACTTCACAATATGATTGCTGGTACTGGCCCACATAGGGAATATCATGAGGAACGCCAGTAGCCCCATAATAGACCCGCCAATACAGAAGCCCAGCAACCCCATGAGAGGACGTCTCGCCGCCTCTATAATATCCTTTTTCTCTGTCTCACGCCTTTGCTGTTCATCCAATTCCTCTGGCGTTAAAATCCCATGCTTCTTAACCATATTGACTTCCTTTCCTCATCTTAGTCCTTGTTTATAGATATTCTTCAAAAGTCCATGTTATCCTCTAATTTTATACATAATCACGGCTGTGCAATTACAAGTCTCTGCCCCACACTTCGGACAATACACATCTCTCCAGTAACCCTCTACTCTCGCTATCTCTTTTAACCCTAGGTGCTGGAATAGTCCTAGAGATGATGCCTCACTTTCCAACCACACTTCAGCAAATAGGGCATGGTCTGGATATGCCCTTCTTATCTTTTCTAAAAGCATCCACCCTATCCCTCTCCTGCGATATGCCTCATCAACCACCAAGTCCAATATCCATAATGTATTCGGCGCTAAGTTCACCCCTAACTGTTTCTTGAACTTTCGTCTATACCCTCTGGTCATGGGTTGCGCTGTCCCTACGCCTATAACGTCACCGTCACGATGGATAACATTAATCGCTATCCCCGACACCATTGATTCTATAATCTCAGGGTCTACCTCATCCCCCAGATACTTAGCCACCAGCTTCTCAGAGGCTTTTATCGTCTCACCTTTTATTGGCTCTATCTTCATGCATCCCTCCCCTGAAGGCTATCTGGCTGGAGAGGTAGGATTCGAACCTACGACATGACATTTGGCTCCAAGGGCCAACGTTCTACCGCTGAACTACTCTCCAATATATCTGTACTGATGGCTCCTGAGGACATGCCATCTCAATGACTGTTCATCTTTGTATGCGTTCAGGCAATAAGGACAATGCCAAAACACATACTTGTGAATCTCATCTACATTTGCCATGTGTCCTATCACGGCATTTAACAGAACACTCGCCACGAACAATGCAATTAGTATTATCAGCAATCCCCACGTTACTCCACGCATCCACCCCTTCCCCTGTGTCAGACCTCAAGCTATCTATTAATCAAAATGCATGCCTCTTTTGAACGTCCTTCGGTACAACCAGTTATCGTATTTTAGGATGCCCCAATCCCATAACCACTCTGTCTGGTCTAACCAGAACAAGAAGTTGAACCACAAGTCTTCTTTTAATGGCCTCTTCCTGTCGGTGGGGATGAAGTCGCCATTCTCATCCTTATCGCATTCTTCCCAGCGAACCCACAGTTTGTTCTTGGCTTTCACAGCTTCCTCCAGACATGCAGTTGAACTGGCACCATCTTATGCATCGCCATAAAAACTGACAGGGGGGTCTTCTCTTGCAGATGAAGACCCTTCCCTATGCCACCGCCTTCCTCGAACCATGTCTCTTCAAACAACAGTCCTCCAGAGTTCAATCGGGTCAATAAATGAGCCAATAGAGCCTCGTAATCGGCACAATGCTCTATAACGTCCTGCATTATTATACTATTATAATTATCACGAATGCAATCAATATATGTGAATTTATTGTCATCATCGAACGGGCTGAGAATCCTATACTGATATTTTGCACGACCAACCATGCCCTCTTCATTCAGTCGCCAGCGAACGAAATTGGTGCATGGCAAACTGATATCAAAATAATGGACTTCGAGACCTCGTTGCAGGAGCGGGAAGAAGTTGTTCCCAATACCGCCACCAAAATCCAGCACAGGCCCAATAGCGGTATCGAGCAGTTGCCAGTAAGTATGAGACGCAAGATGAAACATATAGAGGGTGCTGGTGCGATAGAACCAGTCCTGTTCTTCCTTGGTCTTGGGGGCTAAAGCGTCATACTCTTTTGGATAGTAATAGTCAGGCTCCCGATTGATTGCCTTCCTGATGAAATCCTCAGACAACCCAGACCACTTGGTAAACCATCGGACGTATCGCTCCATCTCGTCTACAGTTGCCCAAGTACTCAATGGTGTGTCCTTTGATTTCGCTGTGCAGATGTCTCCTTATCGGCATATGGGTTTTCTACATGCGGATGTGCTGGTCTTTGTCTCTCGCCATGCTCAGCGATGTCCATAGCAATGGGGGGGGCGAGTAATGGTGGATTATTAACATACTCTCTTATAAAGTGGTTCGTATACCCATTCTCATCTTCCGCTGTCACATTAGTCGGGCCATCACGACCAATCTCAAGCCTGATAACTGGCTCTCGTATTGTCATCCCATTACGATTCACCATCGGCTCTGGCATATGTCCTTCTGTTAACGTCCTAGGGACTGGTGACAAATTCATAGATGGGAGTCGGAGATTAGCTCCTCTATCATGATTAGCGATGAGACCTCTTTTCATCTCATCTGCTATCCTATCAATCTCGTAAAGCAAGGCTCCTACCCCACCATCCATTAGGCGAGGGTCTACAGTGCCTTTACATTCTAAAATATCCCCCGGCACACCGGGGCTTCGAATTTCAAATTTCAAAGCAAAGTAATCCCTGTCTCTCCACCTATCATACATCGCTATCCTCCTACTCCGTGATTACTCCGTGATGTAAAACATCATATCATATCATTTGGGGTCAAGCAAAACATCCGTGATTAATCCGTAATATGGATTCCTGACCCAAATGAAAGTTCGAAACCTTTGATATCAATATCCCATACTCCGCGAGTACTCCGCGAGACTCTATCATAAATCCATAATATGGAATCTACCCCCCCCCCAATGAAAGTTCGAATCAAAGTTCGAACCTTTTGATATCAATATCAAAATAGCAAAAACCCCCCTGCATTTCTGTAGGAGGGCTATATTGCTGAGTCGGAGAAGGTCGTCTCTAGAGGCAACCACCCCTTATCTCAGGGACAAGCGTGACTACGGTGGACTCCGATTCCTTCATCGGAGCATCGGGGGTGGTCGGCATGCCGTTCACCCTGATGTCGAAGCCCTCGCCAGTCTCACCAGCCTGAGCGAGTACGCTAGCTACGGTGGTAGCGTCTGCCGCCGCTACCTCAATCTCCCTGACATCCTCACCGAGCTTGGCAAGCTTTATCTGCATCTGCAACACCTCCTCCTTGTCCTTCAGCCAGTTCCTTGGCTTTCCCCTTATCCAATCCGCTCTATGAAGTTTTCAAACTGTTAACTTCTTACTATGATATTATAACACAGGTCAAACTGGGTGTCCAGCTTTTTCTCTAAGCCGTCAGGAGCGTCATCGTCTTCAGGTCGAAGATTATCTCCTGATTCACAGTCTCCCCCTTAGCGAACTTCTTGACCTGATTGCATATCAAGCCAGCTATCATGAACACGTTGTAGATAACGGCCTGTGCTGTGCAAGGAGCCTCGATGGCCTTATCGTCATCGTACAGGGTGCGCTCATACATCTTTATCTCGCTGGGCGAACAGGTGTTCACCGTATAAAGCCGACATACCTCAGCGCCCATACGAGCCTCGATGTAGACCTTCACAGATGGATTGAACTTTACCCGCTCCCAGATGGCCTTACGAGATTCCATGCTATCCACACCGCTAATGACTATACCATGGATGGGCTGGCTTGTAAAATGCTCAGCATGACCCTTGATTTTGATGGCTCCGAACGACTCACAGATTTCGGTAAGAGCATCGACCTTGTTCTTGGTAATGTCCTCGCACCGATAGACCTGATTGGGCAGGTTGTGGTTCTCAATGGTATCGCCATCATAAACCGTGATATCACCAACGCCCATCTTGCTAAGAGCCAGCACGGTAGGCGACCCGATTCCACCAGCACCGATAACCGTAACAGGGTCGGTAAGCTCCTTGTTAGGGTCAAGAATATCTAACTGCCGCCAGTAGTCCAGTTTAACTGCCATATCGACCTCCTCTCCTAGTCCTCGTCCTTTGGATGCATCCATTATACCATACTTTGTGTGAATTCACAAATACCTATGAGGGGGTATCGTCCTCGCCTTTTTCCTCAACATCCCATTCGACATCTTCGACATCGTAATTATTGAACATATACATGTGGTACTGCTCATCGGTTAGCATCACGATGCCATCCTGCATAGTACCATTCGCTATGGCTTCGGCTTCAAGCTCTTCAGCCTCTTCCTGCGACCCCATGACAGCCATCTTAGTGCCATCCCTGTCCATGTAACACCCTATTATGACAAGGTCTTCGTCATTGTCAATAGCATCCTTGTGTATGCAAGCGTTATTCTCCTGAGAGTAGACGTAATTCTCTGAACAGTTACCGTCACCGTCATCGTAAGAACACCCTACACAGGGATTCTCTTTGTCCCACTCGATGCCTATGATGCTATCGGTTACTTCTTCGTCATCCTCGACATCAACCCATACTTTTTTTTCGTCGTCCCATCGCCGTGATTTATTCCCCCTAGCCTGTCTGTTCTTGGCGTAGGAGCTAGCACAACCGTCAAAACCATACATCCCTCCCTTGCCACCCCAAAGCTGCCCGGTCTCGCTATTAGGCTTGCCCTTATAATAGGGGAAATGAGTGGTCAATGTCACGACTGTAACCTTGGCTTCGATATCTGCCTTGATAGCGATAGCAAGTTCATCCTCTTCCTCAGTAGTCTTGTCAAGCTGAAGCGAGAGCTTATCGACTGACAGGCGATAGGGGCGGTACTGGTCGATACGAACCAGATACTCACCATTCTTGTTGCCGACGATTGATATCATCCACTCGTTTTTGAACCGCTCCATGGTGTCCGTATCTGTCGTACTCCAGAAGGTTCCCATATCAGCGTGGCTGTGCCACCACACCCTGAAGTTAGAGGGGTTCTTGCCAGCCTGTACCGTCTCGACGATAAAGTTAGCGATTGCCTCTTCACTCAGGTCAGTGGACGCTCCTGTGGCCTTCTGCTCGAAGAGCATGATGTCAGTGATGAGGAACGACATCTCCTCTGCGTTATAAGCCACCTCGCCCAGCCCAGATATCTCGCCCTCTGCAAAGGCGATATACAGGTCAAGCTTTCGTTTCGCCAGCGGGGTAATAAAAACGTCAGGTATCTTAGTTTCAGCGTTACTCATATTACGCCACCTCCTCCTTCTTGGTTACTTTCTTCCTAGGCCAGTGTCCAATACCATGCATTGGGTCGGCATCATTATATGTCGCAAGGTATTGCATCATTATCTGCGCTATCACGGCGAACTCATAACTCGCAGTCAGTTCGGCAATACCGTGTCCAATATTGCCTAGGCAACACCAGCCCTCGCCATCAACGTGCGGATGCATCCAACCATCGACTACCTTGGTCAGATTGTAGCACCTCACGCCACCCTCTGAACCATCGGTGTAGATATCAATCCGAAACTTACCGATTTCGTACTCGTCACCATCATACGGAATCGAGATGCTATCAGTAAACACCTGTACGATACTATCCTTGACTCGTACACGCTCGACTCCCGGCACGTTACATAAGCTCGTGAACTCAGCGTCAAACTTGCCATCGTCTCCACCATTGAGCTTTTCGATAACAGCCAGTTCAGCCTCAAGCTCCATAATCTGCCTGAGCTTGGCGACCAGTTCTACCTGATATGTCTGTACGTTCTTTTTAGCTTGGGCAAGGCTTGCAGTAGCCTTGTCTTTCTTTACATGCATCCTCTTGCTACATTCCTGTATATACAGTAGGCGTGAAGCCTCAGCCTCTGCCTTGATGGCTTTCTCACGTTGCTTTGCAAACTTTTCTTTCATCTTGGGGTCAGCACTATACTGAACGACGAATGCTTCCATGATATGCCTAATAAGAATGTTTGTATCCCTACCATGAGGAAGGTCAAAATGGACGTATAGGTTGTTTCCAAGATACTCAGCGACTATCATCCCATTCTCATCAAGAATGGGATTGCCAACGCCACTAAAAGCCATGCCATCTCGCTGAGAGCCTGTTAATTTGATGCCAAAGGCGCTGTCCATATATCGCTCTTCTTCCTTATCATCAAAGTCAGGGATAGACCAGAACCAGATGTACAGCTTGCCATCATCAATGACAGGTTCATGAGCATAACCGTGAGGATTACTGACCCGAATCTTAAGACCCATAGTGTCAGCAAACTCTTCCAGAACAGGGAGCATAAAATTCCAATTTTCTATGTTGGCATTGCTAGTGCGCCTCACAGGCATTTCGGCTTGTCGCGCATTCTCAGTCGCCGTAACAATACTAGTTTCCTTCATAAGCGTGACTCGCCGCTTGTCAGTCTGCATACGATTAAATCGGATATCACGGCGACCCAGCAAATCTAACACTTTATACAAAGAATATTCTGGGAAGGCAACGCCAGTTATGGCTTCAGGCATTTCAACCGTCATTTCGGTAACCATAATGTCGGCGTCAGCCAACATTCTCATGGTGCCGTAGTCATTGAATCCTTCAAGCATCAACCAGTTCGTAGCCGCCATATCCATCTCCTCCTTTGATACTTGTCCTTATTGCTATAATATTATAACACAAAATTGTGAAATTAGCTAGACCGCCTCGCTCTTATCCTCTTTCTTATCCTTCTCTTCCTCAGGCAATTCGACCACTGGAAAGCCCCTCACGCTGTAATGAGGCCCAGCATTGAATGTGCAAAGAAACTGAATCATAATCTGAGCAACCACGGCGAATTCATAGTTTGCTATCAATTCAGCGATACCAGAGCTAACATTTCCAAGGCAAATCCATCCGTTACTATCGATATGCGGATGAGCCTTACCGCTTATCGTCCTAGTCAGGTTGATGGCATGAAGTTCACCGTTAGTCCCGATATCAATTCTGAACTCACCAATGTCATAGGTCTTGCCATCGTAATTGATATAAATGTTGTCGGTGTATACCTGCACCATGCCATCTCGCACGATTACCCTTTTAACCTTTTCGACTTCAGCCAGAGCATCATACTCTGCACCATACTTCGTGTTCTCTCCACCATCGATAGCTTCCAGAGCCATAACCCTAGCCATATCTTCATCGCGCTTACGATATGTTTCCACCAAGCGTTTCTGGTAATCTGCAATCTCGGCATTATGCTCTTTAATGGCCTTGCTAGCTCGTTCCTTCTCGCTACCAAGCCTGTTCGCACACGCATTGATATAATTGTCACGAGAATGCTCTGCCTCCTTTGCCAGAGCCTCTTCACGTTTAAGAGTCATCTTCTCTGCTATGTCGGCTTTATCAACCCCTAGCATAGTCTGGCAATACGACTCAAGGATGGCACGAAGAGGCTCAGCCGCCGGTGCGTGAGGAAGGTCGAAGAGTACGAATATGTTATTATCGATAACCTCTGCAACAGTGTTTCCATCACCATCGACCATTGGCACCCCAACACCAGTAGGCGTTATGCCGTCAGACTGCCCACCAGCAAGTCTGATTCCAAAGCAAGACTTTATCTTAGTAGCAGCCCCCCCATCATATCTGCCTCGTATCTTAGGGATTGCCCAACACCAGATAAACAGAGTATCGTCTCGCCCTATAGCAACAGGTATTTCAGAACTATGTGGATTGCTAATACGTATTTTAAGACCAAGCAACTCTGTATATTCTTTCAGGACAGGTTCCATATCACGGTAATGTTCCATGTTATTATATTGGATTACCCTGACTTGCGTTGCATAATCATTAAGGTCTTCTTTAAACTCTGTCTGGAGAGGAAGTGCAGTCCCTTCTTCGAGGAACTCTATGAGGTAAGTGCCATAACGGTCTGTCTCTTCGGTACGATATTTTTTGGTAGCATCCATACCAAGGATAGTCATGGCGTCAACGAAGTTCTCTTCTGGGAAGGTTATTCCCATCACTCCATAGGGACGAGTGACACCAATCAATGCACAAGGAATACCGTGAGCGTCAAGACGCATGGTGGTCTCGTCTGCAAAGTCTCCTTGAAGCAATAACCAATTTGCCATCTCCATCTCCTCCTCTCGTCTTCGTCCCTGCGAATGATTCTATCCTAACAGAGTCTAAAAGCTGAAGTCGTAATAAGGTCTCCGAACCCCAATTGCCAAGCCAGTTCCCCTGAGGCTCTCGCCCACCTTAACCCATCTATCGTTCTTCCGTAAACTGAACTTGTAGATTGCACCATTCGAGTTACGCTCTGTTCTGTATTCCTGAGCCTCACTCATGCCGTTGTTGTCCACCCTCGTTACCTTGTCTGTCTGAACCGTGACCACCTTACCGCTCTTGGAAATGTTTATGATAGTCGCGGCTACCCTGTCAGACCAGTAGTAAATGGTAGCTCCATCGCCAACTTGGATTTCCTGCTTGTTATCCATATGGCACCTCCTTGTCCTCGTCCACACGCATATCCATTATAGCATAAAACTATAAACTCTGCAAGAAACTGTGATTTCACAGGAAGGTGGGAAGAGTGAGAGTCTGGCGGCTCGTAGGGGAGTTGAATCATCCAAGATGGAAATTGGCGAGGCTGATGGGACTTGAACCCACGACCTCTGGCGCGACAAGCCAGCGCTCTTCCACTGAGCTACAGCCCCGCGAGTCAATACGTCAGATGACCCCTCCTCTAGTTCAAACTGCTCTTCTGGTCTTCGGTCATCTCGAACCAATCTGGGCACCTCGTCATCATGAAAGCAGTACCAAATCGCTTACACAATCTAAAGAATAATTTTGCTTTCAAGCAATGCTCAATATCTCCACAGTTCAGACATAAACATTCTTTTTTGCGGGTCGTCTCAGATTTGATATTAACCCAGACCTTTCTGTCATAATGGACTTCTCGTGCTGGCTTATCCATCGTTTCTAATCCTTCCCTCATATTCCCAACAAGGGTCATTTTCTTCTATTCGGTTCCATAGCTTTTTCTTGTAGCACTCAAATAGATAACCCAGCCTAGGATGTTCGCATAAGTATATGCATCCTAAACATTGATATATTTCCACTTTGGTTTGCCCATCATTTTCATCCTCTTCTCTTTCTTGAAGACATAGCCCTTGGGATAATCCAGCTAGTAGCCGTTGGCTTTCAGCACACCATACCAAATCCGTTCCACGCCAAGGTGGAGCAACGCATACTATCTGCCCAATACTATTAATCGCCCATCCAGTATTCCCCAGTTCATACGTTTCCATTTTAACCTCTCTTGTTTCTTATACAACGCTCTATTCCTTCATCACATCTAAGGATGTTTTTTCTTTCATTTTCTAAAGTATCTTGAAGCTTAACTGCCCATTCGATATTCTCTACATCTTCGCCCTCTTCATACAGGCCGTCAATAATATCTTGGCCTTGAATTATTGCAAGCATCGAGTCTGCTTTGGACTGAGTATAAAAATCCACTAACTCTTGGTCGATTGGGTCTAGTTCCTTATCTGGCATCTTACCTCTTTGTTAGCTCGTCAATTCTTGCTTGCTTTCGCCGTTGCAGGTCATTGAAATTCAGAGGACGAGTCGCCATGACCTCCCTTATTTCATCTAGACTCCACGGTTTAAAATCGTGGCTGTCACAGCCAACATCCAACAGCTTGCCCTCACCCTTAGCGTATTCATTCATCCCGCCATGACTGTGTCCGTACAGGTGCCACGAACCATAGTGAGAAAGAGGCCATGTTTTATGTAAATAGTGATTCATGAAAATGTGTTGGTCTACATTCATATCATTTTTGAAATGAATCATATAGGACTCTTTGATGTCCTCGAAAACACCACTGGGCCTCTGCTTGTCGTGTGACCCTATGCACAGGAACTTATGACCATTAAGCATAGCTCCAAGCTCTTTATTCTGCTTGCCATTCCCAAACGAGAAATCACCAAGATGATAAATGATATCATCCTCGCCAACGACTTCGTTCCAGTTCTCAATCAACTTGGCATTCATATCCTCCGTTTTATAGAAAGGGCGATGACAGAAGGCCACGATATTGGCATGGAAAAAATGGTGGTCGGCAGAGAAGTATAGCATTAGCACTTCTTCTTTTCGAACTCTTTTACAAAATACTGGATGGCCTCTTTATCTGCAGAAGTGAACCTAAATCTTAAGTCGCCAGTTTCAATTCGTTCCAGCAAATTCTGCAAAATGATTTTACTATTTTTCGCCCTCTCATGGTCAACGACCTTGGTCGGGTCGAACATGTCTTTTATTTCATTCGAGGCATATTCGTTGTGAAAAAATTCATCTTCAACAGACCTGCCATCGGCTATTCTACTTGCATGATAAAGCGCAAGCCGCTCAATTGGTGTCACCTTGCTTTTAAGGTCTCCCTTTTCCATTCTATGACTCAAATTACGATAGATAACAGAGTGCTTCTTAGGGGTAGGTTTGTTTGCGATTCCACCCTTCCCCTTAGGGCTACGCTTCAAAGGAAAAATGCGTTCTTCTTCCATTATTCCTCCTCTCCAAAGCAATGACTGCACAAGGTGCCGTCTTCTGGGAATATCATACTATGGTAATGATAACCGCACTTGCCATCAAGAATACGATTCCCACACGCCGTTGAAAAGTAATCCCCCTCAGCGGAGATTATCCTATGGATTTTACGGCTTCTCCATCCCGGGACGAGAAAGTAACCTATCATAAACTTTTCCTTTAGCATTTCATTTGTTTCCCACATAGTCTCCTAGTCCCTTACAAACTCACTTGGCGCTCCCCCTGTCTTCATGTCGCCACAAACAGTACAACGCCACTTGCTACCACCAGATGTGCTAATACAACCGTTATGGAGCCTTACGCCTTTACCGTACTTCTCGTCCTGATATTTGGCTCCATCCTTATTCCCTGCTTGGTTCGAGACACAGCTACATTTTTTTAACGCTGTCGCCATCTTATTCTCCTTCCCCTAATGTTACAAATTCATAAATAGCTTCTTCTATCAATTCTGAAGATGTTTTCCCTGTTATCTCTGACATTTCCTGCAACATCCTTCTAGCTTCCTTATTGTATTTTATCTTCAATTCCCACATGCCATTCGCCAACTGTGTTTCCTTAAGAATCTTGAAGCTTGGCTCCTTGGGTTTTCGTTTCATGATGTTTCCTCCTCGTACAGCCTCAAACATTCTTCACAATCGGCTAGCTTTTCGATACGGTTTATTATCGATTTGTTATCTTGTTGACCACACAGAGAAGTCAATCGCTTGCTCCCAAGCCGTGTAACATATCTTCCTAGATGAATCCTATCATCTTCTTCCATCTTGAAGCTTACATACGCCATTATTACATCTTCTCCACCATATCAAAACTCTCGTTATCCCTTAGAACGTCTTCTGCCATCTTGTTCTTTAATTTTTTCCTAGTCCTCGTGAGAGCATTATCTACAGCTTTAGTGCTACACCCCAGTCTCTTTGCACTCTCTTCATAGTTATCACCTAGAAGATGATTTACCAAAGCTCCCTGCTCTATTTCCGTAAGGTCATTTTCTGCGAAATTCTCTATGCCCTCCATGGTGCCCATCATTTCACTGTACTCATAGGGTTCATCAGGAATCGTAGGTAGATGTTTATCATTGATATCCTGAAGAGCCGTAGAAAGACTCAGAAGCTTGTGCTTGATTCTGGAGTGGGACTTGACGGCAGTAAGCACCTCAGCCCACACACAACGCCCCACAAAGCTCTTCAGCGTACCCCTATCAGGATTATAAGTGTTTATGGCCTTCAAAATTCCTATCGAAGCTTCCTGTATCATATCATCAGTTTCGGCTCCAAGCAGAAAATAATGCTGAATACAGCTATAGGCAAGATACTTATAGCGCCTGATAAACTCTTTGACCGCTATCTCGTCCCTGCCCCTAGCCAAAAACAAAATCTCTTCATCGGTTTTTCTCTTGTAATCAATATAACCCATGTGACATCGACCTCCTTATTGTCGTTCATCATCTGGCGGGGTCAACGAGATTCGAACTCGTGTTGGCAGATTGAAGGTCTGCTATCCTGACCTGACTAGATGATGACCCCTAGCCTCTCAGTTTGTTCTGCTTGCAATATATTTCGTACTTGGCGAAATCACGTTCCTCGGCCAGATGCTTACATATATGGTTGAGCTTTTTTACAATCAACCTGAGTTTCTCGTTCTCTTCATCAGATGATGCCATCTTAGCCAACTGTATAGTTATATTTTCTAGGTCTACAACATGGTCTTCATCAAGCCTGATTTTCAATGGGATTCTGGCATCATCATCATGTTTGCGTTCCCAGTGCCGTGGCTTGGTATCATTTGGCTTAGTCTCAAATAGCGTATCTGGCACAAGAGACTTCGTGCCTTTTGCTTTTGGAGGAGATGGTTTCTTTTCTGGGTTGTTCTGAGGGCACCCCTCAGCCGTCTTGGAACAACACATCCTGCCATCAGGCGCTGGCAAGTCATACTTGGCCACTTCCCCACAACCAAATTCACATAGCATATACCCAGTAACGTCTCTAGCCATTAGTTTCCTCCTCAGCCAGTTTGATTGCATACTCTTCTGGAGTCAGCAAATCGACCTGATACCCTTCCTTTTGGAGAGCCTCAATACCTGCGTCATCAAGGGGATATGTCTCAATCCCTAAGAAGTCCAGTATAGCATAATGGACGTAGGCTTCCAAGTCCTCTTGGAACTCAGGGCAATCGCCATGTTTCTTGGCGACCTCGACCAGATTCGCACAGGCCATCTCCTGCATCGTCTTCGGCACGAATCTGAGCAGGATGCTCTTAGAGAGCTTCTCCTCACCCTCAGGCGCTGGACGCTCCTTGTAAGCCTTCAGGCTCACAGGCAAATACACCGTTGCCACGAACTCGTCTCTCTCAGTCGTCATATGCTCCACCTCCTAAAAATCTTCGCCTTGGTGGTATTCTAGGGTCAAGCCTTTCCACTCCATAATCCCTTGGGACGGAAAGACATCACACTCATACTCATCTGGCAGTACCATTACTGCACCTGATGGCATGAGAATTACCACCCTGTCCTCTGGTATCTCTTTTGGGATACGGATTTCTTTAGTCTCTAACATACGTACCACCCCCTCACAGGAAGAAAACTTCCAGCTTGGTATCCATATCTTGCTCACGCATCTCGTGCAGGAATTCCCAGTCAACATCTTCACCGTTATAACCCCAGCCCTCGCTTTCATGGTCTATCCCAGCAAGCTTCTCAAGCATCCTGTCATAAACCTTCAGGAAATCGCTGGAACGCTTCATATTATCCTTGGCGATGACGTTATTATGAAACTCTACGGCCTCACTGACGGCAGTAGCCATATCCAGATAAAACTCAGCATTCTTGGCGTTCTTGGTCTCCATGCCCTTTTCACGAAAATAATAGAACGCATCCAGCCCCTTACAGAATACATGACTCCAGTATCTAGCCTGTAAGACCAGATTCTTCCTGAACTCCAACAGTTCGGCCTTGGTAGCCTCTGAGAGGCGCTCAGAAGCGTTCTCAAAGGCAAACTCTTCCAGAGTGTCCTCTACTACTGGCTCTGGCTCTTCAGCCGCCATCATAGCGTAGAAACTTATAATATCACCCACGGCTATCATCCCTTTCCTTAATGGTCTTCCCATTCACCTTTTTGCCACGCATACATACCCTCTTTCATCCACTGATAACCCATCACAGTGACTGTATGCAAAATAGCTCCATCCCCGGGGGCATGGATAAACCTCTCTGCCCTTTCTGGCACTGTCACCAGCTTCAATTCAGGGCGCTCTGCAACAGCCTTGAGAGCCTCTGCATGAGGACAGGTATCCCTATGGGCTTCGCCATTTAGGAGACTGCAACGCCAAGTGCCAAATCTCCCCCGAACACGGCAAGGGCATTGCTTAGGATATTCGCCGTAGTACTCGCCTTCATATGTTCCGAAACCATCTTCACAGATACTCATGACTTATCCTTGATGAACAGATAACCGATTCCCCTGATAGTGTCGATAAACTTCGGATGGTCAACGACTACGTCTCCCAGCTTTGTCCTGAAGCGTCCGATATAGGGGGCTACGTTCCCAGCACCCATCTCGGCATCTTCGCCCCACACTTGCTCTATCAACTGTTCACGAGAAAAGATGATGTTGGGATTACTAGCCAGCACCCACAGAAGGTCGAACTCTTTCTTACCAAAGGGAATCTTCTTGCCATCCAGCACCACTTCTCGCTTTTCAGAGTCAATGGTGAGGTTGCCATTGGTATGATAGTGAAGCACCGTAGGGCGAGGCGGTTCAGCGGTGGCATGCAAAGCAAGATTGATTTGGCTCAATAACCGTGGCATCTCGAAAGGCGTAGATAGGTAGTTCATTGACCCTCGGTCTATATCACCAGCCCTCCATGTATCCTTTGCCCCGAAAACGATAGCTGGGATATGCTCGGTCTTCATCAACATTTCTACCAGACCAGACCCAGTCATCGTGGTGTGAGCCACAACGCAGTCAGGCTCTTCATTCTTGCAGAGCTTGAGAGCGTCTTTGACCTTGGAAGCCGTCAGCATCTCAACGCCAGCCTTCTTCAGGTAAGGAGCCAGCAATTCTATGTTCATTTCGTCATCATCGACCATAAGAACTTTCAGTTCTGCCATCCTAGTCCTCCTCTCGCCTGAGTGGCATCAGTCGCCACTTGCAACCATGCTTTTCTTCGGCAATGAACCTACTAGGGTCAAACGCCTTCGAACGGTGCCTATGACCATCGATAACAGGAACATAAGTCAGCCATCGAACCTTCACTTTGTTCCCGATAGTTTCGACATCACCATACGCCAAGCGACCATCGCTTCGAGTACAAACCTTATCTCCCACGGTCATGATTGCTTTGACCTCTCGGCCTATCTTCCTACGCTCATTATCTGTCATAAGACCCCCTACTGCTCGTGGTTGGCGATACGAGCCAACTGACCAGCGTACTTCATCATAGCTTTTTTGCCAGCGCTGAACTGCTTCTCGCTAAGGCTCCGACCATTGAGTATCTGCTTTGCCAGCGAAGTCAAGAACTCGTCGTCGGCACCGCTAAGCCCCACACCGTTCTGATGCTGGGTATGCTCAGTCACCTGTTCGTCTGCAGTCTGGTAATTATAGATAGCGACAATGCCCCTGATGACTGCCACAGGGTCATTCTCCAGTAGCCCCCTAGCCATCTGCTTAGTCCATTTCTTCTCTTCTGCCATAGCTATCACCTCTTTCCTCATCCATAGTTCCTATGATATTATACCATAAAAACTGTGAATTCGCAAATCAAGAGGCTGACTTCAACAGCTTTTCGTGCAGAGACTCGATGGTTTCGCCTTCGGATGAAGATGATAGAGACAGCCCCTGCTCATCCATCAATCGGAACAGAATGCTGGGGTCTTCCGCAATATCCTCTGGCCTGATATCGGCAGGAACCTTGACCTTAATAGCATCTACATACCTGCTCTTGAACAACTGTGCCATGATAAACTCGTTAAGACCCACGAGGTACTCGTTCTCTTCCTCTAATTCCTCGACCCTTGCCAGCAACCCCGGTATGAGTTGCTCTGGCTTCGCCCAGCCAACGTGAGTCGTGCTAGGCTCCTCTTCCTTCTTCCTGTTGTTGATGTCTCTGTATCCTATCACCGACACCACCTCCTTGTCCTAGTCCTTGGCGAAGGGCGACGAACCTACTCCACTATCCCTTATCTACTCACCATCTGCTTTCCCTTCGGCACACGCCTTGCATATACCCCTCGGCTCGTCATACCCCTTTCCCTATCAGATGCAGAACACTCGCCCCTACTGCTCTCCCCGACTCCCATTGTGCTGACTCCTTCGCCTCATTATGGCGCTATCCCTGCCAGCCAACCGCCTGTACACGGCTGTCGGTTCCAAGCTCCCTCTCTTATCTTTTGCCATGGGCTTTTGAATTTACCTCCCAACCTCAGGGCGGTGTCTGCAATCTATCTATCTTCAGGCTTACGAAGCCTATCCCTCTCCAGATTCTCCAGAGCCTGTTGCTTCAGTTCTGGCAAGTCCTCAAACATCTCTTCGATGACTGGACGCATCCAGTCTACTAGAACTTCTCTCATTTGTTCTACCTCACGCTCTCCCATCTGCATCCTCCTTTCTATCTCCACCATTCACTTCCACCATCATACTGATGAAGCGTTCGTGATATCGCCCCTGCAGAAGCTGGGCGGTGACGATAATGATATTCTTTCTGCTTAGGCCCCCAGAACTCCTGATTAACTCCGCTTGTGTCGTATTCCTCATTGATATTAACGAACTCATGCTCTAGCTCTGGTATGTATGCTTTGCATATTGCTATCCCCATAGCGTATTCTATCTCAACTACGACTCCTGAAACACCCATACAGACTTGTGGAGGATACAGAACACACTCGCACCTGTCATCTGGCGATGCCCCTATAGGCCACCATCTTGCACATGGAACACCAGTTAATTTATACATAGCCTTGCATACCCAGTTAGGCGCTTTCGGTTCTGGCTTGTTAGGCTTGGTGTCCATATCCTACTCCTTTCCACAAAAAAAAGAGGGACGCCCGAAAGCGTCCCTTCTTCCTTCTGGGTCACTATCTTGCAGATGTATTATACCACAGTAACCCTATAATTTCAAACTTACGGTATCTCTGGAGGGGTGGGCTTGAATATGCTAGTCTTCTCATTCACCACTGTTTCCACCCCAGAATCTTTCCAGAAACTCGCATATGTCGCCTGTGCCGCTACGAATACCAGAGCAATAGTACCGACAATATTTGCAGCAGTCCAACTCAACTGCCCAGTCGCCCATATCGTCAGAACTCCAGCACCACCACATGCCACGATTGCCACTAACAGGTTCGCCCATCGAGGGAACTTGACCTGTTTCAGAACAGTAATTAAAAAGGTCATCAAAATACCAATTACTATCGCCGCCGCTTGCGTGTTAACCATACAATCTCACCTCCTCTAGCTTTAATATCTTATATGATAAACTTACGGTTACGAAACCCATGCAGTTAATTTAAAGTCGATACCTGAAGCATCCCCAGCAACAGCGTCACACAAAGTTGTAGTGGAAATTGTAGGCCAAACATGAGCAGTGTCATCATGACCATTATAGGCTTGTGCATGATAACCAGTTTTAAAAGCAATTACTCCGTAATTGACAGCATGGTCAAGCCCAGTTATCGAGTAATTTCCATCTGCACCTGTCATGGCCATATTGACATATATAAGAGCTTTGCTCTTTTCGTCATAATCAATTGCCACTACATAACACCCCAGAAGATTTGCATTTGTAGGGTCTTTGACGTTACCTGTAATCGTGTCACTAGCACCTATCACTGGCAAGGTAATATCTGCCGAAATGCTAGGAGCTATTACAAGAGTAGCGCTGTCTATATCTGTCACTCCACCTGAATACTCAGACACAAAGTCAGAACCACCTACTTGAGCGTTGTAGTATGCTGCAGAATAATGGATAAGATAGAGTCCATCAAAAACTCCAAACCCATAACCGCCATTTTCTCCGTACGTATTCACTGGATTGTTAATTAATCCATTGTACTCAGAAAGTTGATTACCGTTAGTATCTAAAATTGTAGTGGTAATTTGACCCAAGAAGCCAAGACCAGTTCCATATACTATTCCATTTATTGCGGCGTACTCCATCTTAAAATCAACACTTGAACTACCTCCTTGAATTGGAGCAGCATTTTTGATTCTTTGAGCATAATAATAAGAATCATTTACAGGGGCTACGATATTACCGTAACTTGCAGTCTTGTAAGGAACGTTATTTATGTTACCTATAACTACTACTGCATAAGCTATGTTTGAGTCAAGCCCAGTAAGTATATACTCGCCGTTAACGTCTGTTTGTGTTACACTTGTTATAACATAGGAGTTAGTATCGTCTTGGTTGTTTGACCACAAGTTATAAGCGTAAACCCAAGCTAGTTCCAAAGGCTCGTCACTTACTCCAGTAACTGTACCTGTAATTGTTGCATCACCAGCGGTAACTGTTGGCAGTACAACATCGGCTACAGCAGTGGTATTAGAAATTGCAGTAGCAGTTACTATACTTGACGCATTGGTGTACCAAATAGTTCTATAGAATGGTGGACCCCCTCCCCAATAATTTTCCGTGTCAAATGAAATGTAATAATCGTACTTGTCAAGTCCAATAATTGTATAAACCCCATATTCATCTACATTACCATCACCCAAGCGATAAGCTATGCCATCACCTTTTATGTAATATCTAACATTGGGAGTTAATGGGTCACTAGTTGAATTGGTTATAGTGCCCGAAATGTCAATAAGGTCTCTTGGATGAAGTACAAAATCAATTCCAGTTGCCCCACCAGATACTGGGGTTGCATAATCCAGATTGTTTTCCCAAGGAGAAGAAGCTGTAGAAAAACTTGAAGTTATTCCAGCATGGACTGCACCTTTGTAGGTGGCATTTACCCAATCCTCAACTACTATGAAGTAGTCTACTTGAGTATCAAGCCCAGCAATAGTGTAATACCCATCAACATCTGTAATTGCCATTTGAGTCATAGGGTAAATATATCCACCAGTTGTAATATCTGCTTCAATAGCACCAACCATTATGCCCTCTAAAGGCAGAGGTGTCTCGTCCGAATTTGTGACAGTCCCAGTAATAGTAGACAAACCAAGAACATCTGGAATGTGTGGAACAGTTATATCAAGTTCTGTTGCCGGTGCCGTTACCTCTGTTGCTTCCTCAAACGAGGTTTTGTTACCGTACCAAAGTGATTGATAGTTAGTTGCATTGTTGTAGTTGTAATACCCCATGTCAAAGTATATTTTGTAGGGGCCAAGACTCTGCAAGGGCTGGTCATACCATCTGCTTATTTCATAGTATCCACCGTATCGAGTCATTTGCATACCAACAAAGTTACCAGACAAATCATAAACATACACCATAACATCATTTAAGGTACTTCCACTTAAAGTCCCTGACAGTAAATATTCCATCTCTCCAGAACCGACAAGATAGGCTTTAGCTCCTAGAGTATATGTACCACCCCATGTGCTTCCTCTTGCCGACAAGCTATACATTGAAGTGCGAGAGACATTTGCTTTTACATCGATGTCTTGTAATGAAAGATTGAAAATATTCGCCCATGCATCAAGCGTAACAGTTTCGGTGAGTCCTCTTAACATTGCCTTGGAAGTTAAAACTTGTTCTGAAATGGCAGAGATATCTGCTTGAGCATTAAGAGTTACACTAGTCGTCTCTGAGAGCATAAAGTCTATGCCTGTATCCCCACCAGTTACGGCTTCAGCCACAGACAAATTGGGGGGTATACCAACTTGGAAGATATGGGCGTCATATACAACAGTATCATATATACCCCCCCCAAAATCTATAGCCATGACTGCATATGTTCCACCAGCCTGTAATCCTCGAACTTCATAGTTACCCGACCCATCGGTAAAAGTTGCTCCCATAATGGCAGGAGCGGTTGCTGTTCTAGTAGCCCAATCTACAACCATAACAGCCGCCGTGGGAATAGCGACACCAGAAAAATTTAATACAGTACCAGATATGGATGCATTAGCGTTATCCAATACAGGCAAAGTCGGGCTAATAGTTGTCGGTGGTAGAATCGCATCAGCAACTCCTGAAGACCATTTAGAATCATACCAATAACTATAGTATTCAATATCTGGTGGACCAGCCAACTGAGCCATGAGGTTGAAGAACCAAGATGAGAACACCATGCGATACGGCTTAATTTTTGGGACGTAAACCAGATAAGTACCGTCAGAAGCCGAAGTGTCGTAGCCAACAAAACCCCCAGTACCATCATATGCATTCACTTGGATGCCTTCCAAAACGCTACCGCCGATTATCCCACCAATCATAGACCCTATCATTGCTTTAGCAGTCAGCGTTCGTTTTGCTATGATATTCGCTCTTGAACGAGACGTAACCGTATGTGTACGATTATAGATAAAAGCCCTCGATGACATCGACCTACCGATTGCCAGCCCACCGGGGTCACCGCCGTAATCAAACGCTACTTCATAGTCGTAGACTTGGAAGGTCGCTCCTAACGACCTGAAATGAAGTCTAAGACCAAATTGGTTCAGTATGCTCTTGTATTCTCCATCGGTTCTTCTGAACCGCTTGAACACATAATGAGTATTCTCTTTGTTCACTATTGCCGACACATCTTCCCATACCGTGACATCGCCACCATCATCTTCGCCATAATTATTGGTAGCAAACCATTGGATGATTCCTAGGTCAGGATAATTGATATCAAAATCAACCGACAGCGATATGCTCTGAATATCCTGAGCGATTACCAGAGGATTTTCTTCACCAGCAGGGATAGAGCTATTTGCCCCAGATAAATAGTAATCAAAATCTTCAGGTGGATGAGCGCCCCCATTATAGATAATCCTTGCACGACCATTTATGGTTTGTTCAAAAGCCTCTCTAACATGGATATTGGCCTTACCAATCAAACTAACACTTTCAGTGGTGTCTATGAGCAATTTAATTCTGGCTCCCAAGTTACAATCATAACTAGACCTAAACCAACCCCCACCGATAGGAAGCATATGAAGCCGTATATGGCTTCTAGGAGCTATCGACCTTCGCCCTCGAATATTCGCTAGAGAGTCGCAATGGATTTCCCTAGAGATGGCTCCTATTATCCTCGCTTTTGCAGTTGTCTTTCTAACAGTACTCGGGACTATGGGCATATCAACACCTAACCTAAAGCGTAGGCCCTGCTTCTATGGATTGGTTATCACTATCGTAATGGAAAGTAGTTCGAGTTTCATCGATAAACAAAGTATTAGGAAACACCTCTCTCCAACTCTCAATATCTCTGCCAGCAGGTTTAGTGCCAAATGGGGAGATTTCCCTAACAGCGACATAGTATTTATCAAGATGCGTCTTTGATAAAGCGAACGCCTTGAAGACCACTCTTAAACATTTCATTCTAGTTCTCGGGAAGTGATATGTGCCTGTTCTTAAAATAACATCATTATCATATGGGTCTGACTCATCGATATAAGACCCTCCCCCAATATCTATTTGCTGTACAGGGAGCCTCACATAATCATCGGACATGCCAGTTTTAGAGCTTTCCACATAAAACTTATAGCTATTGGTATCTGACATAATCATCAATTTATCGACAACAGGAAGCTCTCCATCTATGGGTGCCAATGTCAATAACAACCACTCTTCTCTTATTGCAGTAGCAATATCTGGGTTCTCCAAGGTGCCTGATAGCATGGTCATCGGCACAATGCTTTCTGCTGATTTCCAGTAAGTAGACGATTGCTTATCAAGAGCCATGGTGGGTGACCAATTCTTCACACTTGTTATATAATTCGCTTGAACCTCATACAGACCAAAGAAGAATCCCGGCCTCACTGAATTAAAGCTCGACAAACCAATGTCTGGTTCTGGTGCCTTGTCTGTGTAGGGCTTTCCATATTGGACACTTACTCTATATGGTGCCTCAAGATTCAAGATGGCAGAATCTGGTGTAAGAGATATTGTGCCTTTGGTGTAATCGATTATGTAATCAATATCTTTCGTATATACGATTTTTGTGATGGGCATCAACGTTTGATGGTCATCATTTACGACTTCATAGTTTCTTTCCTTAAACACACTTTCAGTATTTATCTCTATATTCGTATCATGCAGATTGGCTGTCCATCGCCCACTATCGCCGGGAATAGCAAACGAAACCTCTTTTATCGTGGGCTTATATCCTGTTCTAAGAAGCCCCATGCCATAGGGTGGCAACCGCATTGGATTATGTAACCTGATAATTAATTCAACACCCATCTTGGTTGGGAATGATATCGTTTCGTCCCTAGAGGCATTTATTTTACTAGCAACGAAGCCCCACTCTCCTTCATTGACTGGAAGGTTAGCGATGTCTATCGTATCCATGCCCCCTATCTCTGCAATGCCACGAGGGGGCCATTGAGACTCTTTATATAGATGATGCACAATTACTGAACTACCATTTTCAATCCTACTGGCAACATTGGGTGGCACATCAGGGCGTACCCTTATCATGCCATTGACATAATCAATTTCATAATCATTAGTCAAGCCATCTATCGATTTAGTATACATATAGAAATTACCAGTATAGGTAGGACTTGGCTCTCCACCTGTACTGCTATAGAAAGGCACTACTGTTTCATCCCCGGGGTAAAGATTTATACTTGGATATGAAGCCTCTGTATAGGCAATATTCCCTTCGACTACCTTATAGTATGTCTTTTCCATATGCGTTAGCTGAACCCATCCATCAGTCCCGGTAGTAGGATTGATTAAGCCATTGTCTGCCCCAGACATGGTAGGAAAACGAACTGTTTCGTCGGCTGAGACGTAAGCAGTCTTTAGATAGACCTCATACGCTTGACCTGCCCAAGGTGCATATAGCCTTACACTATTAATGGAAGAAGGACTACCATCAGCTTCTCTTATGTCATAGTGAATCTCATCATAATCAGCATTGCTGGTATGTTCTCTAGAAAGCCATGACAGCCAGAACCCACCAGATTTATAGGCATCCTTCGTCAATTCTGGTGAGTGGTCATAGGTGTACCATAGATACTTGAGAGTAATACCAAATATTTTGGCGATATACCCTCCATACTTCTTATAATACACAGCGGTTTTGAAGAAAAACTCCACGTATTCTACATCATGTACAGTAACTTCAGCACCTACATTATTTACAATTGGGTATTCCTCAATAGCCTTAGTTAAAAATGGAATGGTATGTTCTTCGGTTTTGCCATGGCCTTGGTGGAACACCATGCGAACAGATTGACCTACATGATGGCTATCTACTGCTAGACGTATTCTGTTAATACTCTCATGCTGTGACAGGTATATCGTGGCATAAACTTCTTCGTTAGCATGTTTAGCTTGACTAAGCCACGCAGTATTGTCATTACCGTCTATCAAATTATTGGCTGTATTGTCTTCGTGTCTCTCTCTAGAGTTAGTCCCCGGAACAGTTACCGTCTCCGTACGAGTCCAGTCATGCTCTTCCCAAGCCCAAACCTCACGCAATCCCGCTCGATAGTAATAAGGCCCCCAAGGAGAACGAGCCAGATTAGTAAACGTCAGACGCAACCTTGTTGCATTCATATACATATTATCTAGCAAGACCGTTGTCTGCTCTGGGTTCGGTGGTAACCAAATCTCTTTGACATACGGAACTAAGTTAGCGCCATTCGGGAATGCTGGCCTCACATTAGGCAAATATCCAGTACAATAGTTATTGCCTAGCCAACCCTTGTCTGAAGTGGCGATATGGACAAACATTCGCATGCCACCCTGATAAGGATGTACACGAACACGGTCTATTGGAGTAGGCCCGGGGTCATAACCCGGCCCCCATGGAGTATGACCATCAATAGTAAACTCAATCCATTCCCAAGACCATGTCTCATTAGGCCCACTATTACCAACAGACATCCAGAACGTATCGAGATTGCTATCTTTTGCGGAACTATTTGGATGGTCATAATAAGGTTGTCTGCCCGGAGGTGGTGGGTTACCATACCAACAGTCAACAGATGATGCTACTGCCCCCACCACACAATCTGGCCCAATTGCATGACCAGAAACAACATCCCTTTCTGTTTTGGCAGGACTCTTGGTATCGGTATACCACACCGAAGCGGCGGCTTTAACTTTTAACGGAGTAAGCATTTTAGCATGGTCTGTAGCATATTGGCTCGTACACGAAAGCACCCTGTTGATTTTATTAGAACCATACTGTTGCTCTTCGTATTCTGAAGATGCCTCTATCTTCTCAACCAATATGTCTGTTTCTTCTGTCACGCCGTCATTATCAACCGCATGTTCCGTATGCGAAGGCTTAAGGCGACTGATAAAATCATTCACATAAGCTACTTCTGCTGCCCTCATGGTCTTATCAGGAATGATAGAGAACATCGCCATACCAGATTCAGATTCGGTCTTAACCCTTTTGACGGCCTGAATATTCTCAACATAGATATCATCATCTATAGTCAAATCACCCTTATGTACATCCCCGGGATAGTGGAACACAACCATGAGACCCGAATAGAAACCGCTCCGTATTGGCACATAAAGTGGCTTAGACTCTTCGATACCATTAGCCAAATGAACAGGATTATTTGTTACTGGGAACCATGCGCCTCGCTTCTTATTGTCAGGTATCTCAGAGTAATACTGGTAATTGACTATCAAGCTCGTGCCATATGGGATAGGGCTAGAATTAGCTCTATGTATGGAAATAATACCCTTCTCGGCATTCTCTATATGAAAATGATTATTAGTAAGAGTCTCACTATATTCATACACTTCGCCAGTATCCAAATTGGTAAGACTAATGAAATGATACGCAGGAGCGCCAGTCAGCACATCGACATCAGATTTGATATTGGGATTACTGAGGGTATATTGGAATGGAGTAGTGGTTCCAATCGCCCTTCCCATTGTGAAAGTTTCTGCTTGAGTAATCCATTCCCAATCGCCATGAATCGGAGCAAGATATTCATCTTCAGTGAACCAGTCATCGTACTTATCTGTAGCCAAACCATATACAGAAACGAATGCCCCGCCGGGGCTATTAAGTCTCCAGCCCTTGTTGAGATGTATTCTTAGATAGTCAATCTGAGGCGTTTCGTCAGCAATATCATATGTGTAACTGAGATTAACATCGGTTGTAATTGGTATGGTAATAGAATCTATTACGCCAGTAATAGTATCAACCATATAATCAGTATCTTCGACATATGGTATTTTTGAAGCGCCACCCGTAATTACAAGAGTACCATTTACCAGAGGACTATAAACAGTGGCGATAGCATTAGTATGTGCCCCATCAAGATAAGCAAACTCCTTGGTCTCTTGATAAAACACCCATTTACGGTCATCCCGCTTAGGCCAATGCGTGGCAATAAACTGATACGGAGGTTCACCGACTGCGTCATGATGAAGAATGGTTATAGGCTTGCCTAACAATTCATTATTGTCGAAAGCGTTATAGCATCTATTGCTTGCATGGTCATAATCACAACTATCTGGAACTGCATTGGCATAGTGCCACCATGGATAATCATTGGTCTTGAACTGCCCCTGATAACCCTTGTATAGCTCGTCAAACTTAAGCACCAAGCCTGTCTCGCCACACGCCCACGCCTTTTCTTGCGACCAGCCTTCTATGTCATATATGATATCAGCTAGGAGAGGAGGTTTCTGGTAACGCCATGTGATGCCATCATAATAGAGAATGGTGCCAGCCTTTACAGGAGCTTGTTCCTGTTGTAGTACTCCTGTAGCCCATGCGGTTGTTGGGCTAAGTACATAGACCCCATAGAAGTCATCATCAAAGACAAGACCTGAATCAGCCCATGTAACACCACTATTTGTGCAATAGAGAATGGTGCCACCATCGCCAACCGCTATAATATTAGAGGCGCTAGAAGCATGAACTCCCCTAAGAGTTTGAGTCGTCCCACTAGCCCTATTATCCCAATGTCCACCAGCATTTGATGTTGATATTATATGACCACTCTTGCCCACTGCGACCACATTGGTAGTAGACATAGCAACCACACTATACAAATCCATATAGCCATTTACATCAAACATGGCGTAATCAAATTCAACCCAGTGTCGTAACGTACTTACACTATCTACATTTTCGCCATAGAATCTAAGATTCACATACTTAGTATTCGCTGGGGTAGTTATAACCCCAGTGTAATGGGTGAAAGAGTGAGCCGTAGAAGTAGAAGCCTTTACCGTCTGAGATGGTGGGGTTACAGGATTTTTGCTGATATCATAGAAGTCAGCATATACTGCGAACTTTGGTAGAGTACGAGACATACTACAGGCTATTGACCAGACAAGAATAATAGTGTCATAAACGATATTGACACGCTCTGTAGGGCCTATCGATGACGTAGACGGTTTACGCCGTATAGTGCCAGCCGAATAGTCAATTAAATAATCAACATTCTCGACAAAAACATGACCCGAAGAAGCAGAAGTCACTTTTTCCGAATTTGTCCTGATGTCATGGTAACGTAATGAAATATTACTATTATTCGTAGGCAACAGAACATTCCCCTCAGTTACCAAATAACTACTGAAAGGGGTTGTCCCAATTCTAACCCAAGAGCCTGTTCGCCCAGTACGAGAGTACACGCCCTGAGTATGTGTCCCACCATAGATTGTGTCACGAGAAGTATTACCAGAAAGAGTAGGCCAATAACCATCTTCCGTTCCTGTCGTTACTACCGACCAGTTACCGCCCACATAGTGCCAACACCTGTGATATTGAGTACCTGCGTATAATATGTTATGCGTTGTGTCCCAAAGCAGACACCCTATTGTTTCTTTTTCGAATGTTGTCCCACCACCAGTGCTAGACCATTGGGTTGCCCAATCCCATGGTTTATTTGTCTCCATAACCCCATGACCTGAAGCAGGAGATTCGAAAGCACTAGCATAAAGAGTATCGCCAGACATTGCCATGCCATACACGCCATAATAGGGCTTCATTGTGCCTGTACTTATATTCCTCCAACCGTATGGGTCGGCTATGTCATGTGGCTTGATTACGCTTAACGAACACATCCATACACCCACATTATATGTGCCAACATACAAACAGCCATCTGGATAATCATATGGTGTGCCATCTGGATAATGATGTGCATGCGAAGGGTCATCATCATAACGTGGCGTATTGGCTACAACCATGACATCTATGCCAATCTGATTACCTCCCCCTACAGGGCCAAACATATTTATCCAAGCACCTGTACCATTTACCAATGCCCAAACCCCATGGCCTCTCTCTTGAGGCTCGGCTCCTACTGTGCCTGTGCCAGCATAGAGGGTGTTATTATGTGAATTATAAACTAAATACTTCACGCATTGATTGGTGGCATTAAGCGTAGACGTCTTAGTCCAAACACCACTAACATCATTCCAGTATACAACTCCATGCCCTGAGGTTCCTGCATATAGCCTCTGCCTAGTTTCGTCCCAAGCGAGAGAATAAACCGTCTCATTATTTGTATAGACACCCGGTGTATTGGGAAGTTGAGACCATGCCGACCCATCCCATTTCCATACGCCATGGTCTTGAGTAGCGGCGAACAAAAGGTCATCGCCCTTTACATAAACAGAAAAATCATAATCAGTGCCATCATCCACTTCGACCCAATTGGGATTGTTTAACCCCAAAGTACCATTCGAAGCATCTGGCAACACAATTCTGGCTGAGTATTGGCCATGATAAGAATCGTTGGTTTGGGCTAGCGTAGCTCCAGTGCTAGAAGTTAGTGACCAATTATTTAAAACACTACCAGCCCATGATTCCATGTCTCCATTGGGCAATGATGTGGTCGATTCAGCAGGATGTGATTGTGTAGCCCATGATGCACCAGCATTAGAAGTATAAAGTATCTTGCCATTAGCCCCAACGGCCCAAGCTCTTGAAGTGTCATAGGCATAAACAGCATACAAATTTTCGGTTGTCCCACTGGTTTGAGGAGACCAAGTCAGCCCTCCATCATTGCTATACAATATTCTTCCACGTTGCCCCACAGCCCATAAGACTTCAGTGGTAGGGGATGTCACTCCATACAAATCATCGCCAACTCCACTAGCGATAATCGCCACCTCTGTTCCGTTATATCGCACAATCGTGCCAGAACCACCCACCACCACAATGATAGGGGTAACATTATCAACTGCAGTTATGCCATAAAGGGATACTCCTGTGGGACAGTCCTTTTGGAGCCACATCAAACCACTTGCCGCACCGTTAACACCAACCTCTCCAAACAAAGAAAATCTGCTTTCAATATCTCCTTCGTGCCAATCAATCTCATTGGGCAATTGGTCGTCTTTAGACTTATAGCCCTCATGCACTTTTGACACTTCATGCGTAAGCGAACGAACAACCTTCTGCATCCCAGCTTCCGTACAGCCTTGGTTAACTGCATCGATAAAATGGATGATTCGATTACGATAGCGATTGTCTTTATCCCTTACCTCTTCCTCGGGGGGATATGCCGACCTAGGGCTTTCATAAGAATACTTGCAAATTAACTTAGCCTTAAGAGGCATCGTGTTGGGACCGCCAGCAATTCGCAGTATCGTACCTTCACTGTAATTGATACTAAAGTCTGCGTCTGGTGGGATAACTGTCGGCCCACCCTCTTTTTCCACATATTGCGTAGGAACCGCATGCCAGTCGAAGACGCTTACTGTGGACGGAGAAGTGAATTGGATATTACTATGAGCAAGATTATCTGGAACTGGTGGGTTGTTCACACCCAGCGTAACAATATCACCAGATTCATATACATACTCATGGGAGGAAAGAATAGTGTCATAAATGATATTGACATACTCTGTCCGGCCTATTGAACAAGTATTGGGCTTACGTTGCATAGTGCCTGTTGGATAATCAATTAGATAGTCAACGTCTTTGATATAAATCTTGTTTGAAAGAGTCGAAGTTACCCTTTCTGAGTTTTCTTTGACGTTATCATAACGTAACTCAATTTTGCTATTGTCCCAAGGCAAAAGGCGCTTCTCAGCCACATAGCTCTCATAAGGGTTATATTCATATGTCTCATCTAGCTGGACATCATAAGCCCCGGGGTCAGTCGCACTATACTTGCCATCAAGACGATGGATGCCATACAAATCACCAAAATTGTTATCAATAGTATCGTATCTGGCAGAGTATACACAGATAGCATCTCTAGCAAAGTTTATCCATTCGAGAGTATCCATGAATGATTGGGACACTGCCTCATTGATAAAATAGATAGTCGAAGCAGTTCTCTCATAAAGAACTTCGGGGATATCGTTGAGAAGATTATTAAGAAAGTCATTTACGGTAAATAGGTCTGGTTGTCCTTCCCAGACCGTACTGCCGTCTCGAACCGCTATCGGCTCAAGAACTATCCATGCCCCACAGCGCATATGTTGCTTTGTAGTAGTGTAAGCCATCTAATTCTAAGCTCCCTGCCTAGGTCTGCGCGTCATATACAATTTTGTTATCAAATGCTAGAGTTCCGATTGTAACTGCTGTCACGCTGTCAAATTGGATATCTCGTGTATGGGTTCCGACTATAACTCCAGCCTCATTTTTGATTGCGATGCTATTAATCAAGAGATTATCTACGCCAGCAACTTTCGTCCTTACATCACTTGTTATATCTGAAAACTCAAGCTTCGACCCCAAATCGTAATTGTTCGAAACATAACCAGTGATATCAGACACAATAAAGTTCTTGGTATCAGTCCAATCGTATCCAGCATTCGCAATGAAACTGATATTGAAATTAAGTTCTTGCACTTCTGATTTCCTTACGATGGCATCAGCGGTAACACATTTCGTTAAGTCCACTTGAGCTTGACCATCCTCAACAACTTTGTCATATGAAAAATCTTCTACTCTAAACACATAATTATCGGGTGGTCTTTCAGCCGTTCTCGTCCCTGCAGTCAACCCAGCCCCTCCCCAGCCAGTAGCAGTTGTCAACCACAGCAACCCATCAGAGCCATAAATCGAATTCTCTAGATTATTGCAAGCAATTTTTGGCCCTCGATACATAGCAAAGTCCTGACTGCCATACAGTATCGGTTCTGTACCACCATAATATGTCCCCAAGACTGCCCAATCACTTCCTGACCCTACTAGCGCATTAATAGTAGTAGGTAATTCAGTAACTGGTTGCTTGGAAAGAGAATACGATAGATATGGGTCTTCCATAGCAATATAATCACTATATATCTGCACGTTCGCGCCCTTAACAATAATATCCACTGTTCCCGGCCCTCTAGAATAAGGGTCACCATCTTCAGGCTTAATAACCTTTGCGGAATCTGTTCCTATCTGCGCCAGTACGGCTCCTAGATAACCAGCTTCTGTGCCAGCACTGTTTTGGAAAATGGTTGACCTAATACGCTGATAAAATGCTCGGTCTGTTTCAACATCTATACCGCCCGTCATCGCCATAACATTATCTACAGACGAAACCATATACAAACTTGATGTCAAATTGATTACCTGATGTTCTCCTATGTTCCCAGCCGCTCCAGCAACAGTACATCTGACTGGGGCATCCACCTGCATAGAACCCTTGGACATTACCGCCTTCGAAGTAGTCTCATAGTCTATCGCTGGAACATTGAAGGCTCTAGGAGTACTAACTACAGTACCAATAGGAATAACAACATCTTCTCCTACCACAGAGCTACTAAAAAATGTTACTGTTCCTGTGGCAGGAACCGCTTTATTTCTCGTCATGCCAACGTTTGCTGCTAAGGCATCAAGATACTTCCCTTGAGCGGTCAACATGCTCTGATTCTGCATCACGAAATCTATCAGATAATACAGTCGCTCTAGCTCAGAAGCTTGAGGCTCAACAAAGCAAGTAGCCCAAGGAGACCCCTCTTTAGTATCAAGATAAGGAGCGGTATTCAAAATGTAATTTTTTAGAGAATCTACTATCTCAAGAAAACCCTTGTTTAAAGCCACTTTAGAACTCCTTTACTTATACTGGTAATGTGGTCACCGTGAACACAACCGCAATATCAATCGCGCCACTATCTGATATCTCAGTCAACTCTGCTCCTATATACTGGCCTTCAGTGACAACCTCTGGTGAACTGGGAGTCCAATCATCAACCACATACGAACCAGCACTCAAAGTCAGAGTCGTAAAGACCTCGTCCCATCCTGCGCCCTTAGTGCCATCTGAATCCCTGAACACAGCTATATCCACATGGTCAATTGTTGGCGTGGCTCCTACTGAAACCTGATAAGCAAATGCCTGTATATTTTGGATTATGAACCCACCAAATCCCAAAGGAAGGAAGAACGCTTTCATCCTGCCAGTGTCAGAAAACGAAGGGGTGTCAAACGACAATGTGATGTATTGCACATTGGCAATCGTATCTAAGACATCTACACCATTAATCTGAAAGGCTCCTGTAGCTGATACGTTTACCGTGCCATCTTGCACGACAGAGACCGCATTTGTACCAGTATAACTATTGACCAGAAGTATAGGGGTAGTACCCATTGAGGCCGCTGGCTGTAAGGTTTCTGTGTAAGCGTCGATATTACCTACGACAGTAATCTCAGTTATGGCCCTTGAACCATCTACCAGAACATATTGAGGGTGGTCATCAACAGTCAAATCGCTCAAATTATGATGGTCAAGCACAGGGGCATCATTCGATGTCCCTGTATGCTTGTGACCAGCAGTAGAATCAAATTGGCCCTGTAACAGTCTTACATTGTTGTCAATAGTTTGTGTGAAACTATTGAAATAAGAGAAATTATTCTGCAATTTTTCAGCAACGACTTCTGTTCCCGGTTCGATATCATCAATAGCCATAATATTCTCCCCTATCTATAGACAACTCCACTGTTATATGGAACTCCAGTATTATATCGAGCAAACCTCATATTATCGACGCCAGATTGCATTACGGGGCCGCGTGGCACTAAATACACATTGAATGGAACGATTACCTCTTCATAAGCTTCAGTGACAACTGCAATCCTTATCCTGACCCTATCAGGCAAGGGGAAATCAATAGCTATAGAAGTCATTTGTTCATACTCTTGCACATTTGATGCTCTGAATATATGTCGAGAATTAAGCTCCATGATAACCTCGGCACCAACTATAGATTGATATCTTTTTTGCTTGGTCTGGATATTCTTAAAATACGCTAGAGCCTCTACAACTGCTCTTTGTAAATTAACAGCAGTTAGCTTTTGGCTAATAGGGAATCCAATTCGCAGAGGAACATCACAACCATAATTAGGATGAAACACATTATCTCCCCTTGGGGTCAAGATTATATGACTCAAATCCTGTATAAGCTTCTGCTTGTCCTCTATGAAATGTGGCCTCTTATCTGCATCTATGACAAAATCACCATCTAATATTTGAGGGGTCACCGACATAATTTTCTCCTTACTTTACCCCAACATCGAAATAAGAACGCCCTCTTTTAACATCCCGCTTATCTCTTTCAATGCTTCTTGACCAATAAACACACCTAAGTTCGTTCCAGCACCTGAGTCTGACTCATAACCAACCGCCCAGCCTCTCTTCTCAGATAACACTGATATCGCCATCATGTTATCTATTATCGTCGGCGGTATTCCACTCCACATGTCAAAAGATACATACTCCACACGCCAATATGCAGTACCACTTTCCCATCGGTTAAATCTTAATAGGAAATTGATTCCTACCGCCCAAAGGTCATTATTCGATATGGCTGATATATCACCAATTGCACTATATGGCAGAGGATACCATCCCTCTGGGTAGCCATGACCAGCGGGTATCCATAGTTCCATAACCATAGGGGTTAAGACCCAAGAATTACCGTCATAGTACAAAATTTCACTACTACCAACGCTATAGCCACCAGCCCAAACGTGGGTCGCATCCGTGGCGCATATCGTAAAAAGTGCATTGCTCCCTGTGTGAGGGTTCAGATACTGCACACTCCATGTCGCCCCATCCCAATGATAAATATGTCCACTACCAGATGTAGCCCACGCTGAAGTGGGAGACAGAGCTGAGATTTGCGTGATGTTGCTACTGCCATACATCCCGACAGTCCCATAAAATTGCTTAGTCCAAGCATCCCCATCCCAGAAGTAAATAACATCATGGATATCCCCCCATATGCTGGTGGTCTGCTGCCCACCTGCCCATATACAATGGTCATTTAAAGCACACACACAATAGAAGCCAAGACCGTCATTGATGGGGTCAGCTATTACATGGGACTGTACCCAATGTGTTCCACCGTTATAAAGTACCAAACCAATACTTGTTTCATAGCCCAAATCGTGCCTAGATGGGTCAATCGCTTGCCCTACAATCCAACCATTCTTCTCTACGCCAGCATCCACATACATTAATTCCGAATGAACTTGGTCATAATCAGCCGGTAGGGCTTCCGAAATCCAATCGTTTTTCTTATATCTTGCTATGACATCTCCTGTGGAGGTCTGGCCTACCGCCCATGCCTGAGTATCGCTGACCGTTACAACAGACCGCAAGTTGGCAAATTCGCTCCAAAGCTTTATGACCTGCCAGTCCATGTCATCACCGCACGAAATCGAGGTCTACCATAATCAGTTTCCCAGCCGCTGTCTTTGGAGTTAGCTCTACTCTTACCTTCTTGCCAGCAAACAGATAAATAGGCTTCTGGAATCTAATATTCTCTGGAACGTTCTTGAGGCATGAGTCTTTGACTACCTGTAGCTCATCATCGTCACCACTATTAATCCAAGCCGACCACTTATCTCCAGCTTCAAACGTTACCTCACCTATGATGATATTAAAGAGATAAGCATCATCAGTTAGGGCATCAGAAGTTATCGTGATTTTGCTATTAGCCAATGCATCTTCACTATACCCATCTCTATAACTCTCGCCACCCGTTATTGGAAAGTAATCTTCCATAAGCCCTAAAATTTCGCCTCCCGGCATAAAATAAATATTCCCTTCAGGGGCTATCAGCAAATCGCCGTCATTCATCCACTCGAACATATCCTGACCATCTTTGGCTACTTGACCGACTGCCCAGAGATTATCTCCTGTGCGTACGCCTATCATCTTGGCACCATGAGTTGGTCTGTAATAAATACCACCAGAACCAGCAAGCCTTAGTTCAGTAGTACCTATCGTCGAGCTTGGTAATCCCTTGGCATAAGGATATTGAACGTTACTATCTTGAGGGACTATCTCATTGATATGAACAATTTGAGCGCCACCACTTCGGATACCTCTCTGGTCTATCTGTTGCCGTCTTAGCATATCGGTTTTTCTTTTAGCATCATGTGGTGAGAGCATTTATTCTCCTACCCAAATTAATACAAATGTGGTAATGCTTCCGAAACGCCACTAACTCTGCTATCCACCCATTCTTGCATGGACTGGTCGCTCCCCTTTTTTGGCATTCCTCGAATTATATTCCACTCTGCCTTGGCTGTGTCATCTGCTTGCCATGCGGCTTCCATATCTGATTGTGCGCTACTAACCTGCTTATTTCGTGCCGTATTCAACCACGCACGAAGGCTCCCTAATTCATCTGGGCTAATACCTGCAACAAGTGTTAGCGTTGTTGAATTCTGGGCATCAATCCCGAACTGGTGCTGTATCCCAGTTATCGTGAACATCATGTTCTTACTTTCCACAAAAACTTGGTCAAAGAATTCTGGCCCGGGCATTAATATCGTCGTGCATTGCGCTGTGCATCGCATACGGTTTGCCTCTACAAATTTATACATAGCATATCTAGCACATTGCTGGCGATTATGTAAGAACTTGTTGTCATAAATAGTTTTTCTTATCCCGAATTTATTACATATTTCTCGTGGGCTTGCTCCCTTGTTCCATGCAAAGACGGTGGCGTTCATGTCCTCCACAGTACACTGCCCAGTTTCCATAGCATCAGGAGTAAATGGCGTATCATCAACTGCCCAATCCCAGTTGATATCTCCAACCACAAAAGCATGGGTCACCATATCTCTATCGGTTTTCATTAAAGTACAGTCAAGAGTCATCTCTTTAGGGATATAGAATTTGGGGTTCGAAAAATATCTGGGGTGTCTCGCTATGAACCTGCCCATCCCATCGGCCCAGAAATGATAGCCACCATAGTCGATAGATTCTTTCATCAAATCAATAATCTTTACCTCATCAAAGAATGGCAATTTCATGGCCTTAGAGAACTGCCTATTTTCTGTCTTAGTAATCCATTCTTGAGCGAAGATATAGGGACTGAATTCCATATCAGAATAAGTAAGGTCGCCCTTGCCAGAAGTTTGAGCCTGTTGCAAAAGTAACCCGGGGTCTTCGAATTTCCCAGTGAGACCATAGGGACTAAAACGGAATGATAATCTAGGAGACTGAGTGTTTTCGTCTACCCCAGAAGCGCCTATCGTGCCTATCGTATCACCGGGCTTAACCTTGCTACCTGACTTAACCGCTAAGTCGCCTTTGTCTTCACCAAGATGGGAATAAAAGAAATAGCATTTCATAGCAGAAGTAGAAGGAGCACCCGTATCCCCTGTGATGCCATTCTCACTTCTCCATTTTGCAGTAGTTGCATCCGTATAATCCTTCTCTTGGGGATACTTATCTTTCAATTCATCATGATGGTCCCAGTAATATTGACGGGCATTTTGTTCAATTGAAACCTGCTGTTGGGTCTGAGACACTTGGTCATCAGCTTCAATAATAACTCTACGTCCGATGCCAGCCTGTACTTTCGAAAGGTCGGCTGACACAACAGTCCCATAACAACATGACACGGCTAGCCATCCATCATAAAGACATTCCGTTTTGTCCTTATATGCTATCTTGGTGTCCAAAGCGCAATCATTACCCTTTTTACTCAAATAATCTAACTGCTTATTGGTCAGTTGACTATTTAAGTTATCTTTTAGGTTTTGAGCCGCTTGGGCTTCACTTTGCTGTTGAGGAGTCTGTAATGCTACAATACCATCCGTAATATCTACAGTCTCAGTTCCCACAACCTGTTTTACAGCATTAACCCAACTCTTGCCCTTCGCCATGGCGTCATCTATCTTCTTATTAATGGTATCTTTTTCTTCTTGAGACATTGTTAAATTCCCTTTACGAGTAGGAATAAAAGTCACTTCGTCTTTTTCATTGTCTATCATTAAATCCTTATAGAAATCTGAATGCCCTACTCTCACAATTGGATAGACCATGTCTGGTCTTACGAACTTGCTATTTTCAAGATTCTGCTTAATCTTTTTCATCTTAGCTACGGCATCCCCAAACTCTCCACCTAAGACATTCTTATCTAACCATTGTGCTAAGGTATTAGCATCGGTTTTCCCATCCAAAAGCTTTTTCTGTAAAGCCTCTATTAATGCCATAGATTCTTTTTTAGCTGTGCTTGCATCACTATTAGAAAAGATAGACTGGAGGTCATGCAGGATGAATAATCCTGTGCCAAAATTCCACAGCTTAGTAAAATTCGATTCATTATAACCCATCTTGTCTCTCAAATTTTGTACTGCGTCAGGATGGTCAAAAAGATTCTCGGTTGGAGGATAGCCATTATCATGCTTAAATTGCTCTTCTGCCTTCTGCTGAGACATTCCGTCAACTAGGACATATGTAGCCATTTGATAGGCTTGTAGATTTTGAGCCGCTTCACGAACACTATCGTCTACTGAGGATGTGTCCTTTCCGGTTACTCCCGCTGCGGCTTGTGCAACTACGGCTTTATCCCCAGCAACATTGTCAGGGTTCTCAATATAATCAGCTACAGCTTTTGCAATATCACTGGCACCATACTTGCCATCTACACCCTCTGGGGTAACTGGTTGCCATTCATCCCATCTACCCGGGAATCCCTCCATATCTTCCATAGGCTCGACTTGAACATCTTGTGGCAGAAACCCAGCTTTCTTGGCGAAGAATTCTATGTATTTATTGACAGGTTCAAATGACGTTACCGTTTTAAGTAGTGTCTCGTCACCCGGAGAAACTGTATAAACCTGAAACCGTTTGGCTACGTCATAGCATTGGAATATTAATTCGCCACCCTGCATTATCGGGTCTTTATCAGAAATGTCCTGAATGAACCCTGTAAACACCTGTTTGAAGTCTCCTACTGCCCCCTTCAGGAAGACAGCCACCATGTCCATAGCTTCAAAAGCATTGCTAAAAACATAACCAGTATTGTTAAGGGTGAAAGTCAAACTAGCCGCCCCATCCTCTTCCTTATTCAGGGTTCCCATGCCTGTCATGGCATTAGTAACTCGCCATAGATTGCCAGTCTTCGATACATATCTGGGGTCGCTACTATACTTAGGGCCGGGAGACATCCCAATAGTTTTAATGAAAATTTCATATAGAGGTCGATAAGCAAAGTTAGGCCCTCGCAATGCATACCCTGCTCCCTCAGAAAACTGACCACCCATTTGTTGCCCAGTAGTTTTAATAGCCTTAGGAACAGGAGCGCCAGATGGCCCTATAGGATTCATTGCCTCTTTCGTCTGTTCAAATACCATGTCTTGACCTCAAGGCTTAAGTAGTACCATATTCATTAGGGTCTACTCCTTTATAGCCACCAACTGAGCCTGTCGAACTATCAATGCCACCAAGCCCAGACTTTTGACCGCCAATTGATGCATTAGCGGCTTTAAGGGCATCTGCTCCAGTACTTTCTCTATCAAGTGCTGTACCACTCTGCCCATAATAATCAGCGACAGTCGTGTTAGCATAATCTGTTTCTGTAATATTAGGGATAGCAATAGTCGCACCGGGAATTGGTTCTCCTGTTGGGGATACAGAATTGGGCTGAATCTGTGCATTATAAGACCGCAAATAACCTGCGAATGCTCTTGAACCATAAGCGGCTTGTGCCATCCCCGCGAATGTGTCTGCCGATTGTGCAGTAATATTGGTTTGCCCACCACTTACCATGGTTCTTGCAGTATTGAAATCGCCCTGCCCCATATTCATATCGCTCGGATTCATGCTTCTCCCTGCCAAACTTGGGTTACTCAGGTCACCCAGAATTACAAAATTGACACCAAAAGTCCAACGCCATGGCTTTTCCCAAGACTCGGTATAAGTAACAGAAGTTATGATTACCTCAAAGTCTTCACCACGCATCGGATTTACATACCTTACTGTATCTCGTTTCTTTTGTTGGTGACGCCATATGTTCTTTAATCTCATTACGGTTCCAATAGAATTCTTGGTGGTCTCTCCCGCCCAAGTTAACTCTACTGGTTTCTCTGGGCCTAGCTGGTAAACAACACCACCCTGAGTATCTAGCTCCATTGTTCGAGTAGTGATTGTATATGTCATTGACTGTGGGTTAATAAACACATCCAAGCCAGCGATATTGACCCTCTCTAGTGGAGCCATCGCATTAACTGGATTAGGCCCACCACCCAATACCGTTGCAGGAGTTTCAGGCATATCTTATCTCCTTATCATCTACTGATTGCCATATAGTCCACTGCCCTTTTGCATAGAATAGTCTGCTTCAGCGGAAGCATTGGTTTTAAACACAGTTGCCTTAAACTGGTCAGAAGGCTCAATCTTAACTGTTAACCCGCCCTGAGTTGCTGTCAAACTACCATCGCTACCCTGATTAACATTCAACTGGACTCCACCATACGTTTTTTCCGAAGCCGCTACCTTTTTGGTTGCACCTGATTCTGCCCATCCAGCCGCCGCATTTGTACCTGACTCCATCCACTCTCCCATCTGAGTGCCTATCCCCATAGGAAGATTCTTGACAATATGGGCTATGCCCCCTCCCCACTTTCGTATACCTGCGGCTACTCCTGCTGGCCCCTTCATAATAGCCGCCGCCCTTCTGGCTTTGATATCCATTTGATGGGCAACCTCTGCTGGGGACCCCATACCCCCCATTCTGTAGTATTCTATTGCTTGCTCTATATCTATGCCAAATTTTCTCTGCAAATATTCGACGCCAGCAGTCTCATTAGCGCCAAACATTCTATGAGCATAAGCCGCCTCTGCGGCTATATATGCCGTCCCTGCTTGACCTGTATCTTTAGGGCCACCCATTGATGGTGGGCCTATCTCACTAAGAGGCACCTGTAATCTCTGTGCCGCTGCTTTATATTCCATAACGGTGGTTGGCATCTGTGCAATAATCTTAGATGCATCTGTCATCCCCGGCACCATTGTTCTCAAGCCCTGAGTCATAGAGGTGGCGGCTTGCAATGACATAGCTCCATAACCATGAGCTTGCAATTCCTTAGCTCCCTGCAATGCTGATTGGGTAAACTGTTCCACACTCATACCAGAGGATAGAGCCGCCCCAGCCATATAATCCATATTTTTAGTAACATCTTTGGTCGATGTCCCAAGAATTTCATATTGATATGAAAGCAAATCGGTTGCCGTTGATGTAGTCATACCATAGCCATATATGGCTTTCGCAGATTGCCCTACTGCCGCCCGTAATTCCCTAAACTCAAGACCAGACTGGGCAAGAGCGGTTATCGCTTGGCTAACCTCATCAAGTCCAGCCATGCTATATACCCCAGCGGCAGCAGCCGCACCCGCCCCTATGCCCGGACCGCCTATCATACCGACATAATTTTTAGCGGTTTGTGTAACCATTGGCATAATTATTTTATTAAGAGCCTTGCCAGTTTCCATAACCCCAGCGACAATTAACCCAACAGGTCCTGCCATCATCGCTTCAGACCCAGCCATTCCACCAGCAAGCTCTTCGGCTGTTGCGGGGCCAGATGCTCCCGGGGTAACCTGTCCAAGTAAATCTTCTATGTCACCAACTTCCGCTCCACCACCCGGAGCGGTAGGAATACCCGTAGAAGCAGTCAGCCCTCTCTGCTTGAGTTGTTTATTCATATACAATTTACCAACATAATTCTGAACGGCACCAGACTGAAAAGCAGATTTCCAGATTCCTCCACCCATCCTATTAGCCAGAGGGCCTAAAACAGTTTGCCCTATGTCTGTTTCCGTTATCGCTCTTTCTGCCTGTCCTCTAAGCCCACCATCACCACCGCCAGCCTGAGTACTTATCTCCCCACCGATACCGTAAGTCCCGGGTGGGCGATAATTGGTTCCAACAGGCCCCCCAGCGGTAGGGGCAGGAACAGTAGCATAATAAGTGCCACCCGGGCCAGTAGGCCCAGTAGGATAATGGTCAGCTATACTCTTTGCAATAGCCTTTCCTATTCTGCCTGTAATAGTAGTATCATTCTCTAAAGAATCAGCAATGCCAGCAGAAATCTTCTTGCCCATATCAGCAAAGACTTGATTCATGCTATCGCCAAAGATAGTACCCAAAGCCGTACTGAGATTATTTCTCATCTGCTCTTCTACAAACACAATGTTTGCTGTTAGGGTGATATCATAATCAGTAGCCATATGATTTACCTCTTATCATCTTGGCGATATATACTGCCATCTTCCTCTAATGGCGATATCAAATCTGGCATGTCATCATCATCAACTGGGAAGGAAGGAAGTTTATTCATTTCCATAACCAATTTTTCGAAGTCTTCCTTCTCTACATCTGGCAACTCGACGTATTCATACTCTGCGCCCTCTGCCGCTTCCAGTTCTTCCTCTTGCTCTGCCTTCCATTCCTTATATGCTTTTGGCTGAAGCATGAGAAACATAAACTCGGCAAAATCATTAAGCTCCTTCCTCAGTGTCTTGGTCATGACAAACTCATTCTCTTCAACCTTATCAGTCTTATCCATCATCTCGACAGCCTCTATGATGGCGAGTTGAGACCAAGATAGTTCTTTGTTATCAAAATATCCCCGTTTTGATAGGGAGCGAACCCGGGAACGAAACTCCGACTCCCTTAATCTTTTTTTAACTCCTCGAAATAGAGGCTCTCTTTATCAAGTAGTGGCAACCATGCCTTATCATAAATCTCAACAAGGGCTTGCTCACTCCACTTCTCAATAACCCTTCTCGCCATGCGATACTTTTCGGCTGGAGATACAACCGTTTCAAGTTCAGGGGCAACTGGTTCGCCATCTATGCTCACAATAGCTCGTGCGAAAGTTTCAATGAGGGTCAGGAGCTTGTAACTCTCCAATCCCAATAGAGAGCCTGTCCTCTCTACGTTACGAGCTATAAGAGCCTTCTCACCAGCGGATAATGTCCTAACCCTGATGGTCATTTTGCCACCAAATATCGGAAATTCATCCTCGACGTTTCCAGTCATCAGCATATGGTCAGAAGCCTCACCCAACTTAAGTTCTTCAAGCATACTTTTTTGCTGTTTGATTGAGTCAGGAGGGGCTTCAAATATTTCCTCAATATCAGCTTCTTCCTCTACCATCTCTTTCGCAATAGCCTCATTGATTTCTTTATCAATCTCTTCTTGCAAGAAATCATCCTCTTCATCATAGACCCCATAGACTCCATCGCCAACCTGTTCTTTCGCCATTACCTTCCTCCTTTTCTTTGTCCCGATACACAAAACGTGGATAGCTTCGTGGGCAACTCGATTTCTCAAAATGCCTTGGATGCTATCCACGATTTTCGGCTATACAGACTTATTCAATTTAGAACATGGGGAGTCGGAATTTTAGCCCCGACCCCCATGAGGAACACTAATCTATCGCACCCTCTTCTTGTACTCGTATATAATGACTGTGTGCTGCTTGAGACGAGGCGCACGTTGCTCTTCAGTGAAATCAGGAGTACGTGTTTCTGCGGAGAACAAACATCCAGTATAAATGTTGATTGCAACCGTTCCGTTAGGCTTCATTATATACTCTTCTGCGACGAAGGGGTCCATAATATCAGCCAACTTGTCAACAGGATAACCAACCGCATCCTGAAGTTCTGAGTCCCACAAAATGAACCTTTCCAGTTCAATCTGACCGCCCTTATAAGCCCCTCTGGCATTCTCATTTGGTATAGGCCCATCACGACCAATTTCGTAAGCCAAAGTAGGTTCGACCTGAGGCTCACCCTGATTCCATTTTGTAACGTAACCAACAGGTCGTCCGTTAATCTTAATACTGATTGCTCGGACTAGCCTAATCTTACCCATTATGCGTCACCACCTTGTTAGTGTATCGTCGTTTCATTAAATTCCTCCCAGTCCCTTGTCAGCCGCAGCTTCGGCGGTTTGACTAGTCATGAGCTTTGGGTTAATCGTGAATTCGATGGTAATATAATTCAATGGATAAGCCGGACAATATTCGTATTTGACAAGCACTTCTGTCGGCAAATCAGGATTCGCTCGTGCCTTCACATTCTGGAAATCATAGATAATTCCAGCGTCTTTCAGCAACACAAGCATCGCATATGTCATAGAAGCTATTGACATGAAAGTCGTGCTAACCATCGGCTGGCCGATGAACGCTTCTTCCAGCCTCGCCCTAAGATACTTGCACATGTAATGCTTGGCTCTAACAATGGATGGCTCAGTCCTTTCAAGGCGGGTGGTGTCACAGGTCAAACCGTGGCGAACCCTCAATCCCCCGGGCTTAACCTCCATTACTGTACAACCCTTGGAAGCAACTGTATTCTGCTCTAGCGGATGATACGAATCGCCAAGGTCATGGAAGATATCTGCCTTCTTGCGAGTAAGTGGCATCTGCGGGTCATTGTGGGCTAGTATGCCAGCAAGATAAGCAGCAAGATAGTTACCATCTAGCTGTTCACCATAGCCCTCTGTGCCATCGAAAGGATTCTTCTTCCTGTAATTGAACCAATCAACTCCCGGTGGGCAAACATAGATTTCCTCTTCCCTATCTTTGCCCCAAATATGAGTCGTGGCAGTATTCATCATGTCAGGCATATAAGGGTCGTCACTAAAGATATCAAGCCCGTATATATCTGACCATATCCAGATACGCTCCATCCTGCCAACTTCACTGCACATATCAGAAAGATGATTATCCATGTAACCGTAAAGCTGTTGCGCCTTACCATCTGAGTCGCCCTCTAGCGGAGTATAATCTTTAAGCGCAAACTCAGTTTGTGTCACTACGATATCAACGTCTTCCAACGCAAGCTTTTCGTCTATAGTGATTCTCCAATCCTCATTGGTGATTATTTCATCTCCTGTTCCATCAAGATGGGGGTCAATCGGGAAGCATTTCACCCAAGGAGCATTCTGGAGAGCAAATCCAGCAGACAGCACCATTGGACTCTGTATATGACCGTCAGCATCAAGAGGGTCTCCGTAAAACCCTATGACATCGTCGTAATCATAGAAATCTTTTGGCGCATAGAACTTCTGGCCCTGAGGAAGATGCGTATAGGTAATAAGAATCCAAGTGTCTTCATCGGCTATTGGATAGGTGGCCGAACCCTCTTTCAAGAACGTAATCGCCCCAGTCTCATAATCTATGGTGTAATCTGTATTTTCAAGGAAATAGGTAGGAGTTGTCTCATGTGACATCAAAACCGTATGGATAAGCACAGGGCAAGCAGCACCTGATTCATCTGTGACCACAACCCTGCCATACGCTAGTTGATATACCCAATCATCCCCCGACTTTGTATACGGGGTGGTATTCTTAATCTCTTCTCCATTAGTCGTGAGATAATGCTCCGTAACACGACCAAGAATCGCTATACACGCAGGTCGGTAAAAGGGCGCAGGTGTTGAAGGAGCCACCCCCTCCCTTGTGTAGACCCCCGGAGGCCTATAATCAATCGTTACCATTTTGTTTCCTCCTTTAGGCCATTCGCCAGCCCAAAATCATTATTGGTCTTTCCCATTAGGATAGCCCTTGTGGTGGATACCAATATCCATCTGGCATCGGGTCATCTTGCCTTATGTCGTAAACAACCAATCCTACAGACTCTACGACATTTCTTACCGGGTCTCTGCGAACCCAACACTCTCCTGATACCTGAATTGTCATAGTCTCTGTATGGATAATATCCTGAGACTCATCTGGCATTGATGTCTCGTTATCTCCAGCCCAAGTATGTACAATTTCGAACTCTACGCCATGCCCATGGAGAAATGACCTAAGTGGTCTGCTCCACATCAGCACCTTTGTGATTTCATCACAAATAGCATCTCGTTCGTTCGTAGTTCTCGCCCCAACATTTATGTTCAACTTGCCATCAAATAGATAACCATCGCTCCTATACTGTTCCAAATCTGACCCTTCACCCATCGGTTCGCCAACTCTGATATCAAACCAATATAGATAATCATCACCTATATTCGATGGGTGCAGATAACAATCTGCCCAACTTACTACTACCCCCTGAAACTCAATCTTCGTATAAGGGAATTGTCCAGTAATCACCAAATCTGGATAAACTGGGTGATTGCTATCAAAGTTCTGTCGGAAAGCTTCTATGAACAGGTCTTTAACCTGCATTTTCACAAAACCATGAGGCTCTGTATGCTCAGCCATTTATATCCATCCCCTACGAATGGGAAGATTCGTCGGACTGCTACCAAGCCTATTGGTGCCATCCTGTTGACCAGCTACTGTTTTTCGGGCCACATCCTCAATAGCTCTGCCAGTAACACTACTTAAATAAGGCTGGCCTACCTCTTCTGTCCCATCGTCAGGGTCATCAATTGATAACTGGACATTCTCCGCAGTCTCTAGAATCGTCATTATCTCTCTATCATTTATTGGGGTCGTCTTAAATGTTTGGAAATAGGCTTTCGAAACATATTCTTTTCGGAGCATGACATACATCATGCCATTGACAGTGTCTTTAATTGTGGTCACTTGGTCACGAACACTACCAATTGGCGGTAGCTCCTGATTCAGTCTAAATTTCAAAGCATCATCAAGTTTGTCGAAGATTGCCTGATTGATTTTTCTCCTGCCTACATCACTCAGGGCTATATTCAATGAATCATCCATAAAAGCCCTCCAGAAGCTCTGAGAGCCATCAGGAAGCGAGATAACGGTGGAAGCATACAATTCCCTATATCTTAAAAGGAATCTTCAATTCCACATCGGTTCTCGCATCAAGACGGACTAATTCAATCTCGTGAGCAATCTTCTCGGTATCCCAAATGACATAGTTTACCGACTCGATTTTATACCGCCACAACTCGTCTATAATCTCGTGTCTCTGTGAGTCAAAAAGTATCCAAGCCATCAGGTCTTCGTCTTGAAGCCTTGGCTCCATTGGCAAGGTCGCAGTAGGAGTCGAAATTATTAATTTACCCTTTTCAAATCTGACTATCTTCTCAGCCTCATCTGATACCGAACCCCGAACAATTTCAATAGGATAGTAGCCATCCATGAAACCAGTGCCCCAGCAATACTTGCAATGAAGCTGTGGTTCTCTACGTTGCTCATTCCAACAATAGGAACATCGTCCGGGCTGAGGATTGTCGTCCTCTCGCATCCTCCTGCGAACCGCAATCCAGTCTGCCATATTCAGAGCGATATTATTCATAAGAGTGGCATGCTTAATCCACTTATGTCTAATATCATAATCAGTCGGCAATCTCATTCCTTGTGCATCCTTCGCTACAATGGTTTACGCCATGAATATTACGAACCTTCATCTTGCCCTCCTTCTTTAATCTCTCCCAAGAATCCTGTCATGGACTACTGCCGCAATAGCTTCATTACTTTCAGTATCCCATGCACCTGCGAATCCAAACTCCTTTTGAACTTGACGAAGTTGCACAAGAAAATCATTTATGCAATCATCAAGAGCCTTGCTTGCTTGCCCAGTTTCTGGTAAATCAAACAAAGCGTATTCATCATTCCTGCCACCCAGAACTTCTTTTACTGCCTCTGTAACAATACGGGTGATATCTTTCTCGTTCATGGGCTTCTTCTTATCTTGGCATAAAGTCTACAGTCTTATAGGTCTTGAAAACATCTTTGATTCTATCTACCAAGGGCTTGCGTGGCGGGTTCAATACATAGCTCCTGAATCTCCACATGCATTCGCTTTGCAATTTAGGGCCAGCCCTGATACCAAATTGTGGCTCAACTAAATAGTTATTAATCCACCAATTCATCATGCTTGGATTCGAATAATCCTTATCCATCATGATGCAGGTATCCATGTAGTCATACCAGCAACTGCCATAGAACCACTCTGGCATTTTCACATCGCCCTGTAACATCATCTGGCGATATGCTTCATCAACCTTGTTCGTGTCCCAGACTATCTTCTGGAGAGCCTGATAGATATCCTGAGGTCTTATGCCTCTTCGGACTCCCTCTTGGAAGCACCGCAAAAATGACCAGTTCTGTGTCCTGCACATCAGGCATAGCCACTTCTCTGTCGAACCCTCATTGAACGTAGTGCAGGTAGGGTCTCGAAGCGATGCGGCTACCTTTTCATGCTTTGCTGTGACTTCCATGTTTGCCCTTATAGTTAACTTTTATAGTGCGCTAATCCTGTCCAACCACACTCTTCACACCGTATGTTATATACGCCTTCATAATATGAAACATCTTCAGCTAAATTGGTAGAACCACATTCTGGACACTCATATTTGTTAGACAAAAAATTCCCAATATCATCAGTTAACTCTTCAAACCCTTCTTCTCTTTGCCCAACAACTTCCCTGACGGCTTCAACGATAATACGAGTCAATTCCTTTTCGCTTAGCTTTCCTCCCCACACCTGAGTCGGTAGTTGATAGTAACGCCTGTTATGCTGAAATTCCTTTTTGCGCCTTTTGTCGTTTTTGTCGTCAGGCATTTTGACCCCCTATTATTCAATTCGATATCAAACCTATGGATGCCAATATCCCGGTCTAGCAAGCACAGGACCGACCGGCGGCAAACCATAAGCATAGTTATCAATGGTCAACCGCATACCGGGCAGATAATAAGACCACTTGAACTTCTTCTTCTCAAGCTCATACTTCTCTGCCAGTTTATCGTATCGCTTCTCCCATCTGTCCATAAGTGTCTGGAGATTCGCATATGCGCCATGCATATTAATAAGCTCTGGAACCTCCACATATTTATCTATCATGTAAAAATAGAAAAGCTTCTTTATCCCCATCATCAATAGTGGTCGCCATTGAACTGGATAACCATGAACCGAATAGCCAGTAATGGGCTGACAGAGATTGATATCTTCCCCAATTTCTAGAAGCATTGAAGACCATTCGTCTTTGGTGAACTCTGGTTCGTCGGCTTTTTCCATGAGCCTCATTGCTTCTTCAATGATATCTTTTTCGAAGACGGTCATCTCATCGTACATTATCATCTAAGCAATCTCCCCTGATTCTATCTGCCTCTGGGATATGGCCTTCCTCGGGGCGGGTGGCTTTAGTTCCTCTGCTCGTTTAAGAATTGATGCTGTCCATGCGTCTTGAGTGGCCTTGTCTTTGGGCCAATCATCACCTTGGATATTCTCTACCCTGCCACCGTTTTTGCCCCAATGGACTTCAAACTTCACATCGGTTCCCTGCGTCTCACCATCTATAAAGGGTTCGCCTTTATCATTGTAATCCCATGAATTAGCAAACTTTAAAGTTGCATTCGCAGGAGCCGTTTCCTGTTGGGGAGCCTCTTGCTTTGGAGCTTCGACAGGAGCTTCTTGTTTCTGCTCTTCTTCCTTAGGCTGTAACTTGCTTTTGTCTGGTGCAGGTAGCTTGCCAACTGCATCGCCTATCATTTCATACCATGCTTCGAATTTCTTGCCATCTGTTGGTCTAGGCCCTTTCCAGTCCTCATATTCAAATTGACCGTTAGCCATTTGAGTGGCAGTAAACGTAACGGGCTTGTCTTTTTCCATGCCTATATACTCTACTTGGCAATCAATACTCGGCAGATTATTATCGCCAAGATACCAATCGCCAGTAAATGAAACCTTGACCGGGTTCATCTTGTTCTCAATCGTTACGGGAATCTGGTCAGGAGTCTGAGCAGGAGCAGGAGCGGGAGCGGGAGTACCCGCTGGTTGTCCAGTAGGAGCAGGTGCCGTAGTCGGTGCCGCCTGACCCGATGGAGGTGGAGGAGGTACTTGTGCTGGCGTTGGCACTGCTGGAATGGCAGTTGGGTCTTTATATGTGCCTTTCTGCTTCTGGTCTTTAATCGCTTCCTGACTAATATCGCCCATTATCATTCGCTCATAATTCTGCCTGAGTCTTGTCGGTTTGGGCTTAGGGTGCCATGTGATTGTGGGGTTAGACTGGTGGTACATCACCTCGCCAGTATTCTCGTCGTTATAATATTGCATCTTCTCTGAGAAGGTAAATGGATGTTTAGTAGTCTGCCCAGTATCATGATTCTTTGCTATGAAAACACCATTGCGCCAGTTTTGGGTTTTCTCCATATGCCAACCGGGGTTATCAACATTTGCCCAATCAATATTGGCACCTACATTGCCAATATCCCCGGGAACCTTACTCAACCCGAACATATCCATCTTGTCTTTCAGCCCGGGGATTGATTCGATAAATTTCTTTGGCACCAATGCATTTGCCTTGGGGTTGTTGTAGAGATTCATTACAACCGTTGGCATGACATTGGTTATAAAACCACCCCAGATTGCGTTATTGATATCATCGCTTACTGGTTGATTCTGCCTGTCAAGGACATCCCATTTCGTCTGCGTATCATTGAACATATTAGTGCTATAGTTGAAATGGTAAAGCTCTTCATCGAGCATCGCCATCCCATTGGTCAGGGCAAGTGTGCCATCGGGGTCGATATTATAATGTAAAGATGGAGAAAATTGTGCTTCAGGCTCTGCCGCAAGCCTCACAATTTCTTCATACAAATAGTCATCGTTATTCAATGCTCTCCTGCCTCTATAAGAAAGAAAGCCCCAGCATTATTAACTGGGGCTTTCATTTCATAACGTTACTTTGCCCCAGCTTACTTGGGCTGGCCCTTTTCTTGAACCTTCAGTTTCTCAACTGTATCTTCAAGGCTAGCCAAATCTACTGCATCAACAGTAGTGGCCTTTCCTTCCTGATACATAATATGTTGAGGGTCAACCACAGGGCTATCCTTTGGAGGCCCCGCAACCCTTCGCTGTGGCTCAAGCCTAGTAACTTCCTGAGGCGATGTGTGAGTATGTTCCCTCTGATATTCATGCTTCACGCAAAAATATGGGCGTTTCACATTTGGGTCAGAAGTGTAAATCCGACACTGGTCGCCAGTCATCTCTTCGCCAGAGCAAAAAGTGATGCCCTCGTCTTGAGGGCGAGTCAGGTAAGCACCATAATCTTCGCCACCTTCTTCCTGCTCTTGCATATCAAGCTCAAAGGTATCTGCATCGATAATTTCGAGCTTCATCATGTCTATGCCGGGGATTGGCTGGTTCAACATCTTCTGCAGACCTGTTGAAGTCGCTATAATCTCTTCTGGCACCACATGGACTGATTCGGGTGACCCCTTCGGGTTCCAAATCAAGTTCAGTTCAGATACGACGATAACGCCGTCTGAGTTGTTGCGAACGTGCCTTCCAGTAGTCGGCACTATCTTTTTCTTTGCCTTCGCCATTACCTTCACCTCTCTGTTTATATTGGTTAGAGGGGGCGACTGCGAATTGCAAAATCGCCCCCATAAAACCGTTTCTTTGCTACTCCAATAAGCCTAAAGCTTATGGATTCGCACGATACCTCGCGGGTTCACTATCAACATCCCTATAAGCTCGTCCAAAACCCAACCGACCTCAAGATAATCAGGCCGGGGATACTCGACGGCTTCTAGCGAATAACGGACAGGCATGTAGCCCAAGTACTCCGGTGCTGGAGTAACAAAAGCCGTACCTCTGGTCACAACGATGGACTTCGTAATTTGAAGCTCACCGTACCTGACTATCGGTACACCATAGACCACATCGTCCTTCATTTTCCAGCCGCCAGAATCAATCGCCCATGTGAACAAGTCGTAATATTCGGCATTGTTCATCACGATACGGTCAGCCTGTAGTTCGTGGCTGGCTACGATGCTCATAGCAGTTGCAAAAGCCGCAGCGCCCCATGCTCCAGTATTTGAGACCACATGATTAGGGGTCACGGTATGAAGAGGATGAGTGCTGTAATCAGTTAGAGCAACATTGAGCAAAGCGAACAGACGAATGTCCTCCTTTTTCCTGATGTCATCTTCGGTGAAATCCTTCGCGTACTTGACAATATCCGCACGAAGTGCATAGATATCATCCTTACCTACGACCGGGAACGAAGCGACATGGAAAAGCTCCACGTGAACGCGCTTACCCTCGAACCTGCGTACCATAACCTGCCCTTCGGACTGGTTAAGAATGTACGCTAGCCCAAGCGTATCAAGCACATCGTACTCTGGAGCCTCGCCCTTTCCAAGCGGGGTCTCGACCACGATGTTACGCACGAGGCCTTCATACTTAAGCTTGACCATGATGGGAGCCACCATAGCTTGGCCTATTTTCTGAAGGCTTTCTCGCGAGTCACGGTATGCATGAAGAATCTTGCTCAGAGCTTCCTTAGAGGGAGTTTCGGGAGTCCCACCAGTCGTCTTCGCTATCTTCTGCATCCGCTTCACGTACTCCATAGAAGCATGTGCCTCACGCTGAGGTATTTCGGGGAGTGTATCAACTCCCGCTGTCTTTCTTTCTCTCGCCATTTGTATTTCCACCTCCCTTTTAGTAAGATTTTTTGTCGAACATTAGCCCTCCACCCTAGGCGGGAGGAAGCAGTTCAACGGTGATAACGTGACCATCAACCGAAAGTAGCAGAGCTACCGTAGGCTGGTCATCTGCGGTTACGTCTCCCCTCGGAATAAGCTTACCTTTGTTGCCATCGCTGGTATTACCAACGATAAGCTCGGTATATCCCGAAGAAGACACCGCGTAGGTCGAACCTGAATCAAGGGCATCGCCCATGATTTGATAAGTCCCCCTATCCTTCCAGATGGCGACAGGGTTAATTCCCGCATTGCTTTCATCTACACTCGCAGTGACGAAATGGTCACACAGGCCGTAGAAGTGGCCCCCAATAGCGTCAGCCCCAGTCACATCGCCATCAGCCAAATCAAACGTAAAGTCATCAACTAGCTGAAGCACCATGCCCGGGTAGATAGCACCATCAGTAGCAATACTGTAACCAGTCTTAAGATAGGCTGGCCCGAACGCATCGCCATAATAGAGCGGAGCAAGAGTTCTTATCTCTGTCGGTTTCTTTGTCCACCAAGTCATATCTATTCACCTCCTCTTAAAGGTTAATACCAACTCCTAATCCGTTACCTATTGTGGTAGGTATTCGTCGCCCAAGAACATAAATTCAAGACTGTTCTCGGCATCTTCCATTGAATCATTATCGGAATCATCTACTATACTCGCTTCTATACGAGCTACCGTAGCCATGCCGCTGTTCGCCCTCCCGGGGATTGCTATCCTATCTGGACGCCTACGAGATGTCTTCTCGCTACGTTCGGCTTCTTCACTACGGTCTCTCTCTTGAGCCTCGACTACGCTCCTGAAAGCCTCGGTCTTGCTCTGGATTTCAGCCATGCTGTGAGCATCGACGATTTCCTGAACAGCTTCCCCGACTTCCATGTCAGACCCAGCCCCAGCCCTATCCATCAGGCCGACAAGACTGATAGCCGCCATGACCTTTTCTTTTTCACTTGCCTCTTTATCCTTCTTGCTCTTCTCGGGAACTTCGATAGGCTCTTCTGCTATATCTCCACCAAACCCCTCGTCCTCATTCATGAACATAGGCTCACCAGCGGGGCCAGTCTCTACGTCGAAGTCAAAGTCCTTGTCTTCGAGTTCGCCCTCGCCTTCGCCCTCTTCGCCTTCTATAACCTCTTCTACCATCTCTTCAAGATGCTCATCGAGATACTTGTCAACAGCCTTCTCGATGTCAGTCTCTTTCTTGTCTTTCTTGTCTTCCTTCTTCTCTTCTTTGTCTTCTTTCTTATCTTCTTTGTCTTCTGCCTTATCTACCTTATCTTCTGCCTTGTCTGCCTTATCTTCTGCCTTGTCAAACAGGTCTTCTGCCTTATCCAGTTTTTCTATGTCCTCATCAGCAAGCTCTTTCTTTAGCTCAGCCATAACAGCGGCCTTGACTTTCTGCCACTTCTTATCTGGAGTGGTCAATGGGTCTGTGCTGTTCGTCTGGACGATAGGATTAACCTTCAAGGTTTCCTTGGGCTGTGACTTCGGAGCTTGGTCTCTGGTCTTCAGAAACTCTTCGGCAAGCGCCTTGTGAAGCTCTCGCTCCAATTTTGCCTCAAGAGCCTTCTGCTTTTCCCCAGTCACCTTCTGCCACTTGTCAAGAGGAGAAGTGCTAGTCGTAGTAGGAATAGGGTTCTCCTTCTGGGTCTCATAGGGCGGCTTGCCCTTATCGGCTGGCTCTTTGGTAAGAAGCTCTTCTGCTTCCCTGCGAGTCGGCTCACGACCATGCTCCTTCGCCCACTTGGTATAAGACCACTCTTTCTTCCGACGAGCATACTCTGCCTCACGAGCAGTCTCAGCCGGACCCTGCTCAGAGTTAATCCTAGTAGTCTCACTATCATGGTGGTCTACATAAGAATCACCCTTACGCCTCAACCTCGCCTCTTTACGAGACTGTTGCTGAAGCTTTTGGTCAACCTTCTGCCTTATAGCCTTTACAATGTCATCTGACTTTTTCTCAACCATTTGATTTACCCCCTGTTGTCCACCAGCAGGACTAGTAACCGTAGGTGCATATGAAGGCGCTTGTGCATAAGCCCTACGGTTCGTTGTTACTGGCTTCCTTTCAGCAGGGCCAGTAGCATCATTAATTTTCTTGACTTCATCGGCATATACTTTACCGTGCCACGCACGGTTATTTCCTATCACATAAAGAGCATGGAATTCGCCCAGCTTCTGTTCACCATCTTCTACAATCTGTTTGGTGCCACTATCAATCCTTACAACCCTTGCTTTCTTGCCAGTAATCTCTTCCCCATTCATTGATTTTACGGATGGGTTTTCGCTGACAACCTCAACCCAATCACCAGCTTTAATGACATTTTCATTAATGTCTTTGGCGACTAGACGCTTACGAGAAGTCCTGCGAGAAGCAGTCGCTTCAAATTTTTCAAGGTCGTTTTTCATTCTATCCATCTCCTTCTGTGAGTTAAAAATTCTACTTCCAATTTCTTGCATACTTGCAACCCATCCGCTATAGATGGATTTGATAGAATCCCAAAGACCTGCATCGATTTTCAGGCTGGCTTTGAGAGATTTCTCCAGTTCTTCTTCCGTAAAAGTAGGCATGGTCACAGGTTCTGTAGCCTCAAAAGCCTCTTCCTCTCCCTCTTCTGGAACGACTCCCGTCTGGAACAGCCCCTCTATGAACTCAATCACTTCTGGCAACATCTTGAGTAACTGAGTAGGTCTGCCAGTAGTCTCCAAAAACCTCTTAAAAATCATCTGTTTCTTGGGGTTACCCTTGACGATTTCATGCATCACAGCAAGAATGCCTTCCCAGCCCTTTTCAGCCGCATCGGCGGCATCCTCAGCGCCAGCCAAAAGTGAATCGGCATATTTATCTGCGAAATAACTCTGGAAATCTGAGAGACCAATTCTAGGATTCTCTAGAATCCCCCACATTTGAGTTGAAACTGTTACCCCGTCAATACTAAGCATCTGCCCATTATCAATTACGTCAGCAACCTCTTCCAGATTAAGTACCTTATCAATCTCGGCATTGATTACGCCTTGGAATTTGCTAATTATCTTTGACAAAGCATTGAGCAATGCCCTGCTATTGCGAAACATCGGAAGCGCTCTAGCCAGCCAAGGATATTGAGCAACCATCTCTTTTCTATCTATATGAACTTCAGAGCCTTCTCCCTTTGGTTTCTTTCGAGGTTCCCCTAGCTCTGGAAACTCAACAGGATGTTTTGCCTCGAACTCATCCTTGAGTCTTTTCTTCTCTTTCTGTAGCTGGGCTGGAGACAATTCTGTATCAACTGCTAGCTTGGACAAAGCAATTCGCAATTGCATTCTATCCGCAATGTACCCATTTACATCAAACTCGCTTGCCATCAACTCCCTCCTGTGCTCCGAACGCTTTGCTGTTTTGCTTTGCATCATCCCACCACATTCGGGGCATGGAGTCTCATTCGCTGGTTGCCCTTCTATGTGCGGCTCTGTGTGACCACAACTTGTGCATACATCAATCGCTTGTGTTTCCTGACCAATTGCACTCTTCCTTCCCATCAGAATCCTCTTGGCGGTTGCATTCTGATTCTGATTCTCTGAGTATTTATCCTGAGGATTAAACCCAGCCTGATTAGCCGCCTGTGGAAACTGGCAGTTGACCTTCCCTTCCTGCTGTTCCTTGTTATACATACAGCCATTGCAATCGGTTGCTACTATTTGGACAGGTAATGCCGAACAAGTAAACGGCACTCCACCCGCCCCGCCTGTATCTTCATCAGAGCCATGGAACATCTGCTCATCTGAATCAGGCATCAATACAGAAATGCCATCTCCCTCTTCATCCCCACCAGCATCTTCATTGGCTTGGTCTTCGGCTTCCTCGTTGCGGGGAGTCACCTTGGACATATCAAGATTATCTTGCTCTTTATCATCCTTATCAGTATCTTTGCCCTTACCTTTATCCTTGACTTGCCGCAATGCTTTCTCAAGAACATCTGCAAGTTCAGTTGCCACATCATCGTCAGCGGCTTCGGTAAATATCTTGGGGGTATTATCACTAGCCTGTTTCACAGGAGTCTCTGCCCTGATTTCATCGAAAAAATCATCCTCACATTCACAGGCATCAGGATGCTTCCCAAGCTTGTCTGCTAGAGCTTTGAGACTCTCTGATAACGTGCGTTTCTTGCCCATACCAACTCCTACATTTCTTTCAAGAGATTGACTAGTTTATCTAGCTGTTCTCTTACTTGATTTGCATAGTGGATAGCATCTTCATTAGGCTCCACATACTCTATCTCTGTTTCTAGAGACGAGAAATGGTGTCCTAAAAGCCCAACTATCATCTTCACTTTTTCTATCTTATCTGCCCCCAGCACTTTGCTTGCCGCGATATCCAGCGCAGGAGCCTCATAAGCCATCTTGAACTCCTCGCCGCTCATGGCATCTATCTCAGCCTCGGTATAGCCCTTGGCTAGCAGTTCCTCATACATCTCGTTATACCAATCTTCTGGGCTAGAAGGTTGTGTGAAATCATAAATCTCGCCACCCAGAACTTCTTTTACCGACTCGGTGACAATACGAGTGAGAGAGGCTTCTGAAATACCCTCCATGGAACTGAAATCTCCACCAGCCCTTTCGTCCTGTATCTTCTTTTCTTTCTTAAGCCCTCTCGCCACTGACTTCCATTCTCCCGATTCAGTTTCTGCCTTACTAATCATAAAGCCCTCTATGCGGTCTTTTTCGCCGGTAGCAAGCCATTTACCGAACACAGCATTGCCATTCGTTGCGGCGCTCGAACCAAACCCACCATCAGGAGCGCCAACACATTTAAATAGCCGATGTTCAACATCTTTAAATTCTGGCCTGAGATACTGGGCTTTGACTACAACTATCTCGCCCTTTTTAATATCCCTCTGTAGTGCATTAGCCATCGCTTCCTCCTATAGTCTTTTTGCTATCGAATCTAGGAGTGATGCTACATGCTCCTGATTCACAACAGGTCGGTGAGCTTCCGCAAGCAATTCATATACAAGAGCTTTGTCGGCTCTGTCGTTATCAAGCAACTCCTCACCAAGAACCTTCAGGGTCACTCCTAGAATCTCAAGATTACAGGCAGTACTCTGAAGCCCGCTGCTCAGTTCAAGCAGTGTTGCTGAAGTATCAGCAGGATTCTTGACGGCTGATATCTCAAAGAAACTAAGGTCTCGGTTATCTTCATAAACATAAATCTTAGGGGTGTTCCCAGCCTTCTGAATCCATTGCCCCTTCTGGTTCATCACATGGGAGCAATACTCGGCTGGCGTCTTCGCCAGATTGCCACATGCTGAACAATAACTTCTCTCGACATCGGTTCCCATACTGAACGTGGAAATCTTATTCTCAAGCAATGCTGTGGCATACTTGGGATACGATTCGGCATCAACCTCTACCAGAAGCTCTACCCAATCGTCCCTGTTGAAGTTCACAGCTAATTTGTCGTCAATCAGGGCGTAATGCTCTATATGTTCTTCGGGAGTCCAGATGACAGGGTCATATTTGAATTTGCTATCAAACGACTCTCGCTGGGATTTCAGCAAATCGGCAGAAGCTTCTTGCTTATGAAATGCCGCATCGACGACTACGCCACGAGCCTTGCGCCAGTTGCTATTGTCATGTTCTATGAAATGGGGGCATCCCCTGAAAGTTTCCCAGTGAGCCTCAAGCTCCATCGGTATGAAGCCATCATGGTTCTCATTGCATCGACTCGAAATAGCTCGGACAGTTATATAAAGATAGCCATCTCTAGCATCGAATTCAAAATCTGAATTATTTGCTAATTTACGAAATGACTTGGCACTATCAGCTACAGCAAGTATTGGAGAATTTGCATACTTGGTTATTGACATAAACCCCTCTCTATCATTTTCTGCCGATAGAAAATAATCCACTCATCACGCCGAACATTTGCCCTCAAATTACAGGCGTTACAAACTGCCACCAAATTCTCTGGCAGACAATTCTTTTTGTCATAATCAATATGATGAACATCTAACTTGCGACCAGCCTCTCGCTGTGTTTTGCCACAATGTTGACAAGTCCACCCATCTCGCTCTCTTATAAAATCCTTAAGATTTCTATTAAATTCTGGGGAATAAGGCTCAAATGAAATCCCACCCTTCCATCGAGGGTGCTTTTCTCCCCTTTTTGCCTCACTCAACTTTCGCTTATGCTCTTCAGATAACACCTTGCCAGTATGAGCCTCACTCAATTTCTGTTTGGCTTCTTCGGTATGATGTCTCCCATTGGTTGGCCCCTTTTTGCCTAACCAATATCGAGCATTGTTTTCTTTGATTTTCTGCTTTGACTCTTCTGTATGCTTAAACCCCTCAAGACTTTTACTTATTTTGGGGCCAACAGTCTCACCCCTAGGGAATCCTTTACGGCATTCTCTGGAACAAAAATACCTCTGATAATCATTCAGAGGTTCTCCACACTTTAGGCACCCATCTGGATAAGCCCCGTATTCACCTACCCCGTTCGGGTCTTTCTTCCTTGGCATCTAGTCCTCACAAAAACTCCTGATACTCCCTTCCACTAATAGGTAGTCAATAACCCCTGTGATTTGATAACCTTTTTTCAATCTATAACATCAAAAACTCTTGAAGCTCCTCAATACCATCCCCATTAAACACAATAGTCAGCACTTGATTCTCTGATTTCGCATCTGATTTCAAAGCATCAAGGTTACGAGCCTCAAATTCCCCAGTAGCTTCTGATATAAGGTCATTAAGCTCGTCATCTGCAATATCACTGCCAGAAATGGCAACCATCATGTCTTCTGGAAGGTCGTAACTAACCCCAAACCCCTTCAGTCGAGTCTGGTTGCCAAGTGCTTCGTGCCTGTTTCTCCACTTCATACTCAGATTAGGAGATACGATAATCTGCTCATCGTCTTCCGAGCCTAGCACCTCACGAGCTACCTCTTCATTCCAGAGGGGCATCTCCTTCGTCGTCACTTTCGTTATCCTCGCCAGTTTCTCCATTCTTCTCTGCCTCCCTTTTCTTACGAGATTCCTCAAGTTCGGCTAGCTTTTCTTTCACCAATTCCATATCCTCATCAGTTAACTGAGCCGATTTTGCTATCGTATTTATAACTGTGAGAGATTTGAGGTTATCATCAGCCCTATCTGCCTTACGAGTCTCATCGAAAGTCTTACGGACTACCTCATTTCCCTCCTTGTCAACATAGATTGCGGCTCCAGCCACACCAGCGCCACCTCCAGCAGGAGCGCCACCTCCACCGCCACCAGCAGGGGCGGGAGCGGCTCCAGCCCCACCCCCGGGAGCCGTCTCGGGAGCCTCAGGAGCGGCTATCTGCTCAGGTGTAGCCTTGTCTCTCATCTCGTCAGATATATCAGGTCGATTCTTAATCCTTGGTGCGCCACCCATCTCTTCATCATTCATCATGTCTGGTGGTGGGCCACCGCCGATATCGCCCTCTGGCTGTTCCATGTCTCCGAACATACTCTCAGGAACCTCACCACCAAACTTTGTGGCAACTACCTTGGCAATATATTCTTTATCAATCGGGATGCCGTGTTCCTTAAACGCCTTCTCCATCTCACGAATGGTTTCAGCCTTGGCGAGTTCACGCTCTATCAGTTCAGTCTTGATTTTGTCTGTTTCGTCATCTAGCGAGTAATCGATTCCAACCATCATCGCGCCATCAGAAATTGGGACGCCCATCTGCCGTAACTCTGTGAGGAACTGTCTCTGAGTAGCCTCATCTCTCAAGTTCATCGATGCGAGATGGACATCAGGGATAAGCAGTTTCGGAACCTCTCTGATTACAAGTTCGCCCTCTTCATCTAGCGTCTGGATACGCTCATAAATAATCTCCCTACGACCACCTTTCAAATTGTAGTCATAGAATTCATGCGCCCTAGCAACTGGCTCATATCGTTTCTTATATAGGAACTGCTTCAGCATCTCTTGGTTATGAGCTAGGTTCTGTGACAGAATGTCTGCACTCAATGCCGTGCTTGCAAACGGTGCGCTTCCACCACCCTTAAGCAGGTCAAGAGGAATACCAAAAATCATGCACATCTTTTCTTCAATAGCGGCGAACTCTTCGCCCAGTTTCGGCATAACTTCAAAGCCTAGGACGGCTTCGATATTAACTGCAAAGTGAGTCGAAAGAACTTTATAGTCGCTATCCATCGCCTCTTCTAATGTCCTCTGTAAGTGGTCAATATCTTCCTGCATAGGCATATAGGGGAATCCATCTGGCATAGTAATTGAAGCATCCCCCAGCTTAGCAAGAATCAACGGAGTTATCATACGCTCTGTGATAGCGTGGTAAGCCCTGAATAGTTTTTCTTCTATCATCATGTGTCGGAGAATCCTCATTAACAAAGGCTCACCACGAGGTGCCCACCTTGGGCCACGCTTCAACTGGGTGACTCTATCAGCACTTAATTCGAATCCATGACCTGCCTGTATCGCCTTAAGAATGTCATCATTCAGGCTCTGAGTTAGCACCTGAAATTCAACGTATGGGCGACCTTTAGTGGCGATTTCTTGTAGATATGATGGCGGCTCAAAAATGAATCTACGCTGTCCAAGAATCGGGTAAACTTCGACCCGAACATGAATCGGAGACATCAATTCATCAGCAACCCAACAGCCTAAGTCATCCGACCAATCTGCCATGGGGAGAACCTCGCCAACCTTCCAAAATTCCGTATTCAAGTCGAGCAAAAACTGGAGGTAATCTAGCTCTTCCAAGAAGAGGTGGTCAAAGAACTTTTGGATGTATGGGTCTTTGCATTGATGCTCAAAACCGACGAGCGGAAACCGTGCATAAATGTCCACCAAAGTCGGAAAAAGATAGTGTGTTGCATAGAAGAATTGAGTCCATTGATAGAGCCGCTTGTATTGCTCCGGGTCTGTCTGAATGTTAAACGGAATCATCCAGAGCGTAGGACTTCGTGTCGGGTCCCAATACGCTTTTTCTCTCGCCCTTTGCGCTACAGGCCCAGTACCTGCTTCGCGTCTAAACCCTGACCTTACTGCATTCTCAGAAGCCGCCATTGCACTGCTGGCGTTCTGTATAAATCGAGACGCAGATTGGCTATAGAATTCTTGTTGACCTATCGGTCTTGCAGGAAGCGTAATGTTATGACCAGTGCCGACATCATAAGAGCCAGTCTTACCATGTTCACTAGCCATGCGATGTATCTTCATCGCTTCCTGTGTGGTAGCATTATCGGGAATGATAATGCCATCTATGGGTGGCAAGTATCTACTCTCGCCCTGTTCCTCAGCCAAAGCCTAACTCCTTTTTTGACGTTCTATATCAGTAACACCTAGCTTCCTACGATAGCGATTAGCCGCAGTCCAGAAGGGATGCGGTTCGGTAGAAGTTTTCTCCACATCCTTAAGACCTAGAAAGGAACCGCACTCTGGACACCGATGAGGTTGCTCTTCATCTTTCCAGTCATTAAAGTGCTTATCCACCGCTAAGTCTTTATTTTCCCCTGTCCAACCGCAATCAGTACAATGCACTTCGGGTTCTGCTTCGGCAGTCTTACGAGAAGCATATGCCTCAATAGAATTCATGCAATAATCCATCAATCGCTTTCTCAAATCAAGCGGTTCGTTCTCAAGCATAATTCTGAATTCTTCCTCGGCTTCTTCTATTGTTAGCTCATCTAACATAACAGAAGCCGCCACACCATCTATATAATCTCCGTATGATTCTAAAGCCTCTTCAAGTTCTTGGTCTTCAGCAGTCTTATGCCCTGCGTACCTATGCAGAAAAGGGTCTTCATCAGTAGTCGGGATGACTTCTCCAGTCGTATCCTTCCCCTTAAGAGATTGGTCTATCTGGCGCTTGCCCCTCGCATACGATTCCTCAAGCTGGTCAGCCACGCTAGACTCGGTGACCTCGCCCTTCTTGACAGCCGCTTTGATAGCATCATCAACGACATGGAAATCGTCTTCTGTCATATAATCCATCATCATCTTCTCGAAGAGCGGAGTAGAGCCTCGCCAGTCTTCCATATCTTCAGCACTGTACTTGGCTGTCCATGTGTACATATTGCCGTTGTACTGAACTGCTCCACGAGCCATGCTCAGTTTGGCATGAGGGTCAATCGGATTAGCAGGGACTATCTTCTCTACCATCACCCTAGGCTCGGAGACCGTGTTGCGGTCAGGCCAAGTACGAGCGGCAGCTTCCCTGCGAGAAGCAATAGTATCACCAGCCTGATATTCTCCATTCAATAGACTATCTTCGATTTGATATTGCTCTTCCAGACTAATAGCCCCCTCATCTGGATAAAGCATTCCTTCTACCATGTCCAAATCATTATCAAAAGCCATACCAACTTGTTCGGCATCAATAGCTGATAGACCATAATTCTCAGCCTCTGAAACCAAAGCTGTTCTTATGTTGGGTATGCTACGCAAATCACCTTGCGTAGCCGCAATAATGGTCTCCCACCATTCCTTGCCTAATGACTGGATATACCCTTGGGCTGGATGTTGGGCAGTCTTGCGACCAAATGACTTCGGGACTTCTTCCAGAGACTTATCTTCTGGATTGAATTCATTGGAAACCATCTCGGTACGCTCATCAAAGAACCCTTCGTCCTTAAGGTCTTCAAGAACACTATTAAGCGTATGATAGTTGTAGTCTTCCAGTATGTCATAATCCTCATCGGTAAACACATAATCAGGCATATCATCCGTTAGGAACTTAGATATTTCATCTCTAAAAAGTTCGTCGTCTACCATCCCACCATGTGTCCAGCCTTGTGACTCCCAAATATCATTATCTGCTTGCATCAGTTGCATGGCAGTAGAGCTTACATCAGACATATCTTTTGTCCATGCAGTCTTGCGAGAAGCATAATTTGATTCCTGTGGGTTCTTTATTGTCCCTACCTCATCGGGTTCCATTTCTATAAGAAGCGTATCAGCAGAACCACATTCTGGGTTAGTACACTCTTCAACATTGCCCTCATGATGCTCACCTGTCATACCACAGCGTTGACACCACCATGCTTCAACATAATCCTCCTCAGCAGTCTTGCGAGAAGCCCTCGTCAGTTTCATATCTTTCTCATAGCTCTTGACATCTTCATCACGAGCCTTGAGCTTGTCTACAAAATCATTAGCGCCTTCCTTGGTGCGGAAATATTCCATCACAGGATTAGTCTGTACTGTTGTAGTCCACTCAACTACCCACAGACCATCCTTGGGAGACTGAGCTACCTTGGTCTTAAGCCCTTCATACTTAGCAATGCGCTGGCTAGCCACCATCGGCTCTCGTAGTTCTTCTTCCTCCTCTTCATCACGCTTACGCCTACGGAACCGCTCTGGAACAGGAGGAGCCATCTCTACCACGATTTCCTCTTCCTTAGGGCTAAGCTCTCTGGGACGCCCCTCGAACTGTCGCCATGGCTTCATATCCCTAGCGGCTTCACGACTACTGGGCCGATTCTTGCCTTCTGGATTACACTCTGGACACGGCTCAAGCCCAAGACCTTGGCATCTGGAGCATTCCTTCGATGGCGGGTTTACTCCGCGCTCCATACACTCACCACACGTTATCCAGCCGTCATCGCACTCTCCACAACTGCCAACAGAAGTTTCCGCTTCTACACTCGCCCTAGGAGCGATTTTATCCATACCCCTATCGCTGGCGGCTTCTGCCTTCAGAACCTCTTCGTAGACCTCTTCATACACAAGCTGAGCGTCCGAAGAAGCTATCCTGTCCTCTTGGACAAAGTGGTTCACAGCAGAGCCTATAACCAATATAAGCTCATCCTCTTTGTCGCCAAGCATCTCGTCATCCTGCATGGCTTCTTTGACAAGCTCTACCAACTCAGTTATTGCCTTGCCAATCTTCCTTGAAAACATATCGTCCTCCTCTACTCTCGCTCACGTAGATAAGCCGTGAAGTGGTCTCCACTCTCGCAAAGCCACGCTTCATACACTTCTAATCCGGGGTTTAAACTCTCAAGTGTCGTAGCCAGTGCCGTCCCTGCCGTAGCCGAAAACGGGTCGTGGTTCGGCACGTATTCCTCAAACGAACCAGTTAGCTCGAAAGTCTTACCTGTACTCGCACAGGCTCTGCACTTCGTATCCCAATCGTTATACTCAAAAGGCTCCGCTTTATACACGCTTCCACAACCATCGCACTTCTTTACTTCGTCAATCTTGTCCCATGGGGAAGGTCTCTGATAAACATCAGACATCCCTTTGCCCCCATCCATCATGCCGTCCTGCGAAGTGTACTGACCATCAGCAGTCTTGCGCGAAGCTATCTTCATGCGCTTCTTGATTTTGTCTCTGACTTTCCCAAGCTCAAAAGCCGTGCCTTCATCAAGTTCGCCATCTTCCTCATAGCCCTTAGCATAGACAATGGCTTCATCCAGCCCGTAGACTTTCATATCCCTGAAGAACTGCATCATCAGCGGTACGTTATTACGAGCGCCAAGCTCCAGAGTCATCTCCAGTTCTCTTATATAAGAAGAGTTGTGCTTCATGTCCCAGTCCTGTATCTCTTGGAACATGAGACGCTTACCAGCGGCGGTCTTATGAGAAGCTTCCCTTCCCCCCATCTCTTTGGCCTGACAATCTGGACATAAGAATCTTTGATTCGGTGACTCTTTTACAAGTTCACGCTGAGGTATTTCAAATAGTGTTCCACACTCATCACAAGTAGTCTGAGTGAACTCATCATCTCCCCACACTTGCTCTTGATGTTCTTGGTCTTTTATATCAACACCCAAATCACTCATCTCTTTGGCTTTAGCTTCAGATAATGGGCAGGGTTTCCAGTACTTATCGCGTTCGATAGTAATGCCCATTGGCCCCCTGACAGACTCAAGCTCGTCAAGCGAGAAATACCCAAGCTCAGGATAATCGCCTATAACGAACCCGAAGAACAGTCTCTGCTCAGGGTCATACTCCGTAGCCAGCCATGTCCAGTTGCTCCATGGGGTAAAGAACTTCACCCATACCATTGGGTCTGGATTATCTTCCTGACTATAAAGCGGAGGAATTTTATTGAGGATGTCCTTGGTCATCAACATCATAGCAGTCTTACGGGAACCGAATATCTCCCGCTCGTACTCAGCCGACCTAGCCCAGTTATCTAGTTCCTCATCGCTCATGCTGGAAGGGATGACCCCATCCAGAGCAAGCTCGGCTAAAATAGCATTGGTGAGATGGTAATTATAGTCTTCAAGGATATCCATATCGCCCTCGTTGAGGACATAAGCCTCAGACATCGACATCAATTTGTCTTTGATATACTTTTTGGCTTCATCATAAGTTGGGCGATGCTCAGGAGTATGGATACCATTGGTAAAATCCATCAGCATCTTGGCACCACGAGACACATCTGGCATATCCTCTGTCCATGCGGTCTTAGAAGCTTGCGTTGGTTGCACAGGAGTTCTTTGCCTGCCGTGACCGTATTCTACTTTGGCAAGATAGAATCTGCCCTCAGACCTTATGAGAGCATCATAGGGCCAATACGCCTCGGCATCCAAAGTCTGAACTAAATCCCACCCGACTTCAAAGTTCATCCAGTCTAGGTCTTCTTGGTCAAGGACATAAGCACCATCCTCATCAAGACCATCCATTGGCTTAGAAGCATCGGCGCTCTGGGCTTTCTCTACCCACAACTCAGATACATTGAAATCTTCCCAATTGGCGGTCTTGCTCCCACCCCTAGTGACCCTCTCATGCTTCTTCCTGATACAATCCCCACAGACGTTCCACTTGCTCAGGAACTGCTCTGGGCCTAGCTCCTTGCCACACTCTTCGCATTTAACAGACGGGAGATTATCAAAAGCTTCCTGCACATCTTCGGGTCTCGCCGTGTAGCTCCTATCCTCTCGACCAGCCGCCTTGTCCTTATCCTTTATCCTCATCTCAAGAAGCTCACCCATTATCTGGGTCGTTACAACTTTCTCCGCAAGGGTAGAAGTACTCCAATGATTTAGTATGTTATAGAGCCTCACACCTTCTTCTAGAGTTATCTTTTCTTCCATGACGGCAAGGCTCTTCTCATTTTGATATGCGGATAATTCTTGAAGGGGCAAATCTTCGAGGGACTCTTCCAGATGCTTGACCTTATCGGGGTCAGCCTCTGCTATCTTTTTCCCCATGCCGATGATTGCGGAATCAATACGATTAGCAGTTTTACGAGAAGCCAAAACTTGCCCATGCTCTTTCGCGTACTCCACAATATCATGAACATTCGGAGAAGGATAATCAGATGAATCAGGATTGTTCATTCTGCGTATCATGTCTGCAACCTCACCAGCCGCATCTGGCGAGAGGTTGATTTGATGATTTTGGTTACCATCTTCATCTGCCTCAATTGACCAATAGGCCAATGTCCCACTCGCCGGGTATTCTTCTGGGCCAGCCACCAATGTGCCACTAGAGTGTTCCCCTTCCCAACTCAATTCCATCTCCACGCCCGTCTGAGAAGAATCCTGAGGCAGAAGCTCTTGGAAGTCCACCGCAGTTTTACAAGAACCCTCTTTCAGATAAGCCTTGATACGGCTCTTGATTTCATAAGCTTGGTCTTTGGTAAGTTTGATATCATTTGCAACCATCTCATATGGGCGGTATCCTGTGTCGAAACGAGACTTCTTTAGCTTCGGAGCTTTCTTTTCTTCGCTCTCTGGACTGGGAAGCTCTTCGTCCCAACGACCCGGGAGCAGTTCACCTTTTTTTAGCTCACCACGCTTGTGTTTCTTCTTGGAATTCTCTTCTATGATATTAAAGACTCCATGAGCATATTCATAATCTCTCGGCGTCTCAAGTTTACCAAGCTCTTCTTCGGCGGCCCCTTCTCCTTGATGCCAATGCTTGCGTTGCTTTTTGGTCTTCACGAAGCCCGGGTGCTTGGCTTCTACGTCTCGTGCCACCCTTTGTGTGAATCCGCAGCTATCACAGACACGACGATAAGAACCGTACCGTTTCAGACTGCCATGACAAACTGGGCAATCTGTCTTTGCCACAAATGTCTGGAATGTCTGCGGTCTGCCACGCTCATTTTGCATTCTAAAATCATTTATGAAGTTAGAAACCTCTTCTTCGCGTTCCTCATCGGACTGGAATGTTTCAGGGGGGTAGGCTGGTTGGAAGTTGGGGGCTGGCTGATGTTTACGAGGCTTCTTGGGGATAGCTTGCTTCTCAGCCTCTATTTTAGAAGCCTCAGAGGGACGAGAGGCGAATGGCTTACCCTCTACGTCATAGCCATAAGACTCCTGCTCGACCATGCCTGTACCCTCACAATCAGGACATTCTTCAACCTCTCCCGTCTCTACATCATTCTCAATGACAGGAGCCATGCCGGTTCCATCACAAATGGGACATTTTACTTTCCCAGCAGTTCTACGGGCCTCTACCTCGTCAAGATACTCATCAACTAGAGATGCGTATTTGGGGTCGAACACAGTATTGCACCCACTCTCTTGATATAGGCAATCACATATCTCGACAGCCTCTTCTCTAGATAGCTTTTTTGAGAAATGTCGCCTACAAGCTCTCTCATTTGGATTCATATCTTTCCCCTTGTTCCTGAGTTACTATAAACATAACCATAACTATCACTATACAAGGTCAATAATCCTAGGAATTGATAACCATTTTTATATGACCTTATATCCCTGAAGTATCTCGGCCTCTTTCCAACAGTAGTACAATGCCCCTGAACCAAACGTGCTTTTGATATGTTTGACGTTGAGCATAGCATCATCATAATCCTGAACTGGATACGGATAGCATCCTACAGGGCATCTAATTTCATACCAATGAGCGCCGTTCGGGATATTGGTTATCAGTATATCTTCGGGCGGTGACCACCCATCTAATACAAAATCAAAATCATTAGACGACAATGTCCTTTCCCTCCAAATTTTCAAATGCCTTTTCTCTTTCCTTGGGAATTATGACTTCTCTGGTGTATATATAGCCTGTAATTGTGCCTTGGAATTCAAATATATACGTTGAATCTGCGGGAGCCAAATCAATATTCGGGTACAAGAACAATTGCCACCAGCCATCGGTACTAGTGGTAGTCGAAATTTCGTCGGCTATCACTTCTCCTGTGTCAACCCTCATGAGCATTCTGGGTTGAGCCTTTACTTTAACGGTAGCATTAGCCATTGGCTGGAAAGTAGAATCTGTAAGCCGCCCGAATACCCTACAGACAGGTGGGTCAAAAGACTGTATCGGAGGACTAAAGTCGCCACGAGAGCTACCGTCATTATATGCCCTGACTTTATACCAATCCCCTAGCGTACCAGCCTCATCCGTATACGATAAGACATCCTCTGAAACATTAACTATTAATTCATAAGTCCCATCCTCTGTGCCACATCGCCATAACTCATAACCATCTATGTCCTTTTCGGGATTCTGTAACCATGTCACCGTTACCGACATTTACCTCATCTCCTTGCAATACTGGCTTTAGCTCCTATCGTTTTCACATGCACTTTCGGCCCTATTGGCAAACAGTGCGCTGGGTACAAAGTACTTACCCATGCTTCAAGTCTCGGTGGATGTATCTCAGGCGTATGCTCTGGTAAGCAATATGCCGTATACAATGTGCTTATCCATGTTTTGATGCTGGGCGTATACATCCAATCCTTAGCATGTGCTGGCTTGCAATGTGCCGCATATAACGTGCTTACCCAGACCTTAATCCCCGGCTGGTATATCCAATCCTTAGCGTGTGCTGGCTTACAATGCACTGGATACAATGTACTTGCCAACGCTAGAATGCTCGGTGGATACATCAAGCCAGAGTTATTGGCTGACAGGCAATGTACTGGATACAATGTGCTTGTCTGTGCCTTAACACTCGGTGAATATACCCAGTCTGGAGTATGCGCTGGCAGGCAATGCGGCCTGTACATTTCGGTACAAGACACCACAATCGGTGGACTTGGTACAAGATACTCTATAAACGCACGGCATTCTAGCTTGCGTTCGCTAAGCCCCTTAACCGATGCCTTGCTTGTCTCTGTCCTAGTACGAAGCCCTGACAAGTATGCTCTGGCATCCAGAGATTTACTTGCCGTCCGTTTGATATCAGCCGATGCTATTAAATACTGAACTGACCAGCTAGCAATATCAGCACTAGACTGCTCGTGATACTCAACAGTTCCTTTGATATTTGCTTTTGAAAGCTCATACTGATGAGAAATGTATTGGATAAAAGCCTTCGATTGTTCATGCCAAACCGAAGTCTTCCATGCTCCTATACGAGCCTTACCCGTCAGCCAATGCTGAGTGAACCCTGCTATATCGGCCTTTGAGCTTTCAGTGTATCTATATATGTGTTCAATTCGGGCTTTAGATGATAACGCTTTTTCTATAGTATTTTTAACATCCGCTTGAGAATCCAGCGTCGAGAAACTGGTCGCCTCTATACAAGCCTTCGAAGTTTCAGTTTGCTTACCCTGTATATTCGCCTTAGAGCTTTCGGTATAGCTCGTAGTCGTTTTGATATAAGCCCTGCTGGCCTCAGTCCTAGTAGTTACAGAAGCAATATCAGCCTTGGCGTCTATCCTTTGATACTCGCCCTCTTTGATAGAAGCCTTCGAGCTTTCAGTCCTCTCAACCGTCTTGGCTATAGAGGCTAGCGATTCAGTATCATGCTGGTATCTTTTTTCAATACAAGCCTTACTTGTCTCCGTATGTAAGGGGGTTCCCTTGACATCTGCCTTAGCCGATATGGTTCTGGAAGTCGTCGTCTTGATATCAGCCTTGGCGTCTATCCTTTGATACTCGCCCTCTTTGATAGAAGCTCTGGCAGTAAGGGTTCTAGTCGTTACCCCTTTGATATCGGCCTGAGCCTTAAGCTCATAAGAGATAGTCTTTTTGATATAAGCCTTGGCCGTAAATGTCCCAATGCCAATCTCTGCGATACTAGCTTTAGCATCAAAGGTTTTTTGAGTAACCTTCGTTATATAGGCCTTGGCTGTCAGGGTTCTACCAATAATTCCAGCAATATCTGCTTTCGAACTTTCAGCCCTAGACGTAGTAGACTTAATATCAGACTTGAAGAGCGGAGAGGAATAACCTCTCGTCTCTATCCTTGCCCTAGACTCTTCAGTCCTATCGGTAGTAGACTCGATATCAGACTTAGAATATTCGGTTCTGGAAACTACCTTTGCTATATCGGCTCTAGACTGCTCAGTTCTGGTAGTAGCCGTCTTGATATCGGCCTTGGAATCTTCAGCCCTAGCGATAGTCTTTTTAATATCTGCTTTGGAATCTCCAGTCCTATCTGTAGTACCAAAAATACTAGCCTTGGCATTGAAGATATAATCCCCAATATGCTTAATGAATGCCTTAGATATTTCAGTTCTAGATGTGACACCCTTAACATCAGCCGTGGATGTTTCGGTGTAAGTAGACCTAGTCTGGATACGAGCCTTCGAGGTCTCGGTATGCTTGGCGACAGTTTCGATTCTCGCCTTGCTGGATTCAGTTCGAACAATAGTCTTCTTAATATCAGACTGAGACCATTCGGTTTGGGCAGTCGTGGATTTGATATCTGCTCTAGCAACTAATGTCGGATAGTATTTTCCCTGTATTCTAGCCCATGACAATTCATACCTATCGATATGGCTCTTAACATCAGCCATAGACGTTACAGCATGAGTTGTCGCACTCTTGACACTGGCTCTAGAACTTTCAGTTCGTGAAGTGGTGGTCTCGATACGAGCCTTAGACGCATCAGTTCTAGATACGACATTCTTAATATCCGCTTTAGATGTTAAAGTATAAGCGGTGATGCCTTTGATGTCTGCTCTGGCATTGAAAATGAAATCTTCAATGTGCTTAACAAATGCCCTGCTTATTTCAGTTCTAGCAGTAGTCCCCTTAATATCTGCTCTAGATATTAGGGCAACAGAATTTTTCGTCTGAATACGAGCTTTGGATGTTTCAGTATAAGCGGAACGAGTCTGGATACGAGCCTTACTGATTTCGGCTCTAGATACAGTTTTCTTTATGTCTGCTCTGGACGCTTCTGCTTGAGCAGACGTAATCTCAATACGAGCCTTAGAAGTTTCTGTGCGGGTATAGCGAATCTGGATACGAGCCTTACTAAGCTCAGCCCTATCTGTAGTACCAAAAATACTAGCCTTAGCATTGAGGATGAAATCTTCAATGTGCTGGATGAATGCCTTAGATATTTCGGTTCTAGATGTGACTTCCTTAATGTCTGCCCTAGACACTAGAGCATAGGAACTCTTCTTTTGTATTCTCGCTCTAGAGGCCTCGGCCTTACCATAAGTAATTTGGATTCTAGCTTTGGATATCTCAGCACGAGTAATACTCTTCTTGATATCAGCTTTCGATGTTTCGGTTCTAGAAGACCTAGTCTGAATCCTAGCTTTGGAGGTTTCTGTTCGAGTAATACTCCTCTTGATATCAGATTTTGAAGTCTCAGTTCTAGAAGACCTAGTCTGAATCCTAGCTTTGGAAGTCTCTGTTTTAGTAGACCTAGTCTGAATCCTAGCTTTCGATGTTTCGGTTTGAGTAGAACGAACCTGAATCCTAGCTTTGGAAGTTTCTGTTCGAGTAATACTCCTCTTGATATCAGATTTTGAAGTCTCTGTTTTAGTAGAACGAACCTGAATCCTAGCTTTCGATGTTTCGGTTTTAGTAGAACGAACCTGAATCCTAGCCTTAGAAATCTCTGTATGAGTAGAACGAACCTGAATACGAGCCTTAGAGGTTTCGGCTCTGGTAGAACGAACCTGAATACGAGCCTTAGAGGTTTCGGTACGAGAGACAGCTTTTTTGATATCAGCTTTGGCAGAACAATACTCCAGTAGAAATACATTCCCACCATGGATATCCTCTGTATAATAAGAAGCAAATTCTACCGTGTAAGTATCATCAGTAAAGACTCTTATAGACCTGTCAGAGCCAGAAGGAATAAGAGTAATGATTCCACTTACTTCAACAGCCTCATCTATTACACTGGCTCCAGAATAGACTCTAGCCGCCATTCCAGAAGGAACGTTAGTTATTGTTATCTTAAGTAAGTCATTCCAATCGGTAATTGCATTGACAGTTGCCCGTTCTCCAGAAGATAAAATCCTGCCCCAAATAGCTGAAAGTTGAGAACCAGTAACCCAAGACCATCCACCCGTATTAGAACCAAAGAAGCAGTTTACTCCTTCAGCAGATTCCCTAACGCCAACACCAGCCTTATCTGTTGCAGCTACACCATCCAAGTAAAGGTCTATAGTATTATCAGCAGCCAGCGTAGCTATTATCTTATGTGTACCTGCCGCCCAATTTGTACTATCTACTGCTATACGAGCATACTTATAATCAGGGAATCCTGTAGATGCGACAACCAAGAGATACAGGTAGTTGTCTCCACTCTTAAAAATACTTACACTGTTTGGTAATATGGTTGTAACACCATTGACAAATACAAGGTGGGTATCATTGTCATCTCCAACCCAAGATGTATTAGTAGTAAAGAACAGCGTTAGTGAATCACCAATAGCAAAAGGCGTTGCTATTTCACATGACGTATATTCATCTGTCGAAATCTTAGGCGCAGCTACCCCCAACAAGTTTTCGGTTGCTGGTGTACCCGTAGTGGCAAAAGAAACCCCTGTTATTGCATCTATTATTCCGCTTGTACCATCCGACAATAAGAGCTTTTGGTCATCAAACGTCTTTACCAGACGAGTGGTAGACATAGTTTTCTTTATGTCTGACTTAGAAGTTTCAGTGCGTGAGATAGGAGCGAAGATACTAGCTTTAGAGGTCTCTGTTTTGGCAAGAGTAATCTGGATACGAGCCTTGGAGGTTTCAGTTCTGGTACGAGCATGCTTAATATCAGATTTGGAAGTCTCGGTTCGAGACGTAGCCTTTTTAATGTCTGCCTTGGCTACTAACCGATATATTTCCCCTTCTTTGATACAAGCCCTTGAAGTTTCTGTGCGATAGGTAACACGTTTGATATCAGACTTAGAGGTCTCTGTTTTAGTAGAACGAACCTGAATCCTAGCTTTGGAAGTCTCGGTTTTAGTAGAACGAACCTGAATCCTAGCTTTGGATGTCTCTGTTCTGGTATGAGTAAGCTTGATATCGGACTTAGAGGTCTCAGTTCGAGACATAGCCTTTTTGATATCTGCTTTGGAAATTTCTGTACGAGTAAAACGAACCTGAATCCTAGCTTTGGAAGTCTCGGTTCTAGTAGAACGCGCCTGAATCCTAGCTTTGGAAGTCTCGGTACAAGTGCGGGTTGTAAACGCAGATTTGAGATTAGCCTTGGAGGTTTCGGTGTGAGTGGAACGAGTCTGAATCCTAGCTTTGGAAGTCTCAGTTCGAGACGTAACCTTTTTGATATCAGACTTAGAGGTTTCTGTTCTGGAAACAGGCTTTTTGATACTGGCTTTGCCAGTGAGGGTTACAGTAGATTTCTTTCGGATATCTGCTTTGGCAGTAGAGGTTTTGGAAGCAACCTTTCTAATATCTGCTTTGGCAGTAAAGCTCCACTCTGCTCCGTATTTAGCTTCACCGTATAGAAAATTACCGTAAATAGGCATTAATTACCACCGTTGTATCGGCGCACCTAGAACCCACATTGAATTGTGAGTGGTATGAAGCCATGTGCAACTCTATCTTATAAGCAAAATACCCGACTTAATTGTCGGGTATTCCTTGCCAATCCTCAGCTAGATTTAAATCAAATTA